>Ga0210380_10000005_pt1 | contig 205322 bp, 165 predicted proteins | sample PLM4_5_coexredo_FD_155476 | JGI IMG/M metagenome (GOLD analysis project Ga0210380, IMG submission 155476) | Groundwater sediment microbial communities from an aquifer in East River, Colorado, USA - PLM4_5_coex redo | ecosystem: Environmental > Terrestrial > Soil > Riparian zone | place: USA...
CTCATCATCATGGTGTTGAGCGCGTTCTTCGAGCGCACCAACCCGCCATAGAAAAACGCGAGGGCTGGTGTCATGAGCAGCACCAGCGCCGTCGAAATCAACATCCAAGCTGTGTCGGCCTGATTCATTCTTCACCTCGAGTGGTGGCGGCTGTGACAGCCGCCGTCGGTGTCTGCTCCCAGGCAAACCGCATGCGACGGTGCGGCTTGAACACGGCCAGTCCGGTGAGTTGACAGGCTGAGCTGTGAGCAAGACGGTGGCCATTTCTGCACCCACCGCGATCACCGCGATCGTCAGGAATTCCCCAGCAAAACCGCCGTTCTGACCGGATCGCCGACTCGTAATCGATTCCACAAAAGCGTCGTCAGCGTAGACGTGCCATACGTATTTGAAGTAATCAGTGGATTTGGAGACCGCGTAGTACAGTCGCTGGCCGATGGATCGGCGTGCGCCCACCAGGGCGAAGCGACCCCTGTGGCGGCGGCTCGGGGGGGCGGTCAAACAGGCAGGCTTTCGCGCGTGGACTCCGTTCGACCGCGTGATCCACAGAGAGGCGCTGCTGCCGCCGGCGCACCTCCGCGTTTACTACTACCGGTCCACGCGCCCGGGCGCCTTCCACGCCGCCTGCGACACGGTCAAAACCGAGCTCCTGACGCGCGGGTTGCAACCGCACCACCGGGTGCTCGATATCGGTTCGGGCATCGGCAATCTCGCCGTCGGGCTGCTCGATTACCTGCAGGGCAGATACGACGGCGTCGAGATTCATCGTGAGGCCGTGACGTGGTGCCAGAGGGTCATCACTCCGCGTCATCCACGGTTCCGGTTCCACCGTGCCGACCTGGCCAACACCGCCTACAACCCCAGCGGTGCCGCGCGAGCCTCGGGCTACCGGTTCCCGTTTCCCGATCGAAGCTTCGACTACGTCTATCTGGGATCGGTCTTCACCCACATGCCGGTCGAGGAGGTTGAGCAGTACGCGGGCGAGATTGCGCGCGTCCTGGCGCCCGGCGGCCTGTGCATCGCCAGCTTCTTCCTGCTCAATGACGAGAGCCGGCGCGGCATCGCCGCCGGCGCCAGCTTCATGCCGTTCGGAGAGGACGATCCGTCAGGGCGATTCCGGCTGCACGACGATGCGGTGCCCGGAGCGGCGATCGCCATCGACGAAGGGTGGATCGGCGCCGCGTGGGCGCGCCACGGCCTCGCGATTCGCGACGTCCGCCGAGGCCAGTGGTCGAACGGCCTCGCGCACGATCAAGACATCGTCACGGCGCAGCGGCCCTAGTGGCCTAGCCTCGCCCGGCTCCGCCCCGCGCGCTCATCCGTTGGGAAGGGCTCATGAGTTCGCGCCTGTCGCGTTGTAAGAATTCCAGTTCGTTCCAGTTCCCATTTCGAAAATGCCGCTCCGGGGGCCGGGCCGGTAACAGTAACCAGCGTTCCTCGCGCCTCCTGACGGGCCAAACACGAGTGCCCATCGGGGGTGGGCTTGTGCACGCTTTATGCACGAGAGGCAGCCGCGCCGGACCAAGAGGCGTCGCCAGTTCGGGGGAAAGCCAAACCGAAAAGGGGGCGAAGCTTTGCAGCTATCACGCGAAACCGATTCGAGGTGCTCCGGGACCCGCACCATTCCGCCGGTCGCGCAGCACGCCTGGTACGCCGTGTGGGTCCGCAGCCACTACGAACAGGACGTCAGGGAGCAGCTCTCGGCCAAGGGATTCCACACTTTTCTTCCTGAGCTGCCTTCGTGGTCGAGGCGCGCCGACGGCCGGCTGACTTTCCCGGCCCCGATGTTCCCCGGTTACCTGTTCGTGCGCGAGGCGCTGGACAAGAGCCGCTACATCGACCTCTTGAGCGTCCACGGCGTCGTGCGCATCCTCGAGGACGGATGGCCCCGATTGACTCCGGTGCCGGACACCGAGATCGACGCGCTGCAGCGGATCGTCTCGGCCGACGTGCCGGCGTACCCGTGCGCGCACCTGCGTGACGGCACGCGAGTGCGGGTGCTCGATGGACCACTCGCCGGGGTCGAGGGCCTCTTCGTTCAGGGCGCGCCGAAAGGGCGGCTCGTGGTGTCGGTGGGCGTGCTGGGGCGCAGCGTCGCGGTCGAGATGGACAGGTGTGGGGTGGAGTCGTGTGCCGCCCCGGGGATGCACCATCCGACCGCACATCCCGCGCAAATCGCGATGAGCGACGACCAGGCCGCCGGCCGTTCGCAATAGGGACCGGACGGACCGGCCGCTTCTTGTGCCGGCAGCCGCGCACGAGCAGCGAGGGTTCGATTCCCTAACCCGGGTCGCACGTGAGGAGCACGCCACGATCGGTATTGCAGGGTCCGGGGCGATAGAACGTGAGCATCCGGCCGCAAACGATCACCATCAGCCAGGCAGAGAGCGAGACCAGGGCGATGACTTTGGCGCGGCGAGGCGCGTCGAGCCGTGGCGAGTCTCCGAAGACCTGCCGGAACGACGTGAGATAGAAAAGGCCGGCGTTGGCGCCGGCAATGCCCAGGAAGAGCACCTTGAGGTGGAACGAAGGGTTGTAGATGTACTGGTCGGGCTCGGTGAGCAGGAACATCAGCCCGCTGACGATGTTGATCGCAAACCCGAGCAGGCCCCACGGTATCAGGCGGTGCACCGCCGCGATCGGCACCTGCCGCGCCACGCCGAGGAGGCGCAGATCGAAGCTGCCGACGGCGCCGACCAGCAGACACAGGCCCAGGAAGTGCAGGCTCTCGGCGATGGGCCACGCCCAGTGGGTCCGCATCAGATCCGCCACTGGTGAGTGCCGCTCGATCGCGGCCACCAGCCACACCTGCAGCGAATGCACCGTCACGCGCGCAGCCGGGTATAGGTGTAGGCCAGCAACCGGCCGGCCGTGATGGCGCCGCTCCAGCAACACAGCGAGGTGATCGCGAGGCGCCGCAGCGATCGGGCGACCGACGGCGCCGTGGTGTTGCCGCCCTCGATCAGCCGAACGATGCGCACGAGCAGCACCATGGCCACGCCGATGAGCAGCAGCTTCAGATAGAAGACCGGGTTGGTCAGCGCTTTCGTAGGGTAGCCGACCAGCAGCAGGAATCCTGACACCGCGTTCAGCCAGAACCCCGCCCACAACACCGGCAGGAAGCGCCGGAACGCGGCGAGCGGCACGCCAGGGGCCACGCCCAGGATGCGCAGATCGAGGACCGCGGCGAGTCCCGCGGCGAAGGCCATCCCAATGGCGTGCAGGGCCAGGATGCCGGGGAAGGCGAATATCGACTCCGACCCCACCACCCACTCGCTGAGGGGGGTGGACTCGAGCCAGACGAGAAACGGATCGATCGACATGAGCGGCTGGAGCGGTGGCGCGTGCAGGTTACCGCTTTGTCGCCGCCGTGGCGAGGCGAGCCTTGCGGGATGTCGGTCGTCGTGATGCCGCGGGTCAGGACTCCGATCGGGTGGACTCGATCCGGAACCCCTGCGCCATCAGCGCGGCCTTCCAGATTTCTGACACGGCGGCCGCTGCGTCTTCCGAGGCGATGACCTGACTTCGAATCACCGCGTGAGGTCCATAGCCGCAGCGCAGGATAGGCTGACCGTGACGGGGCACGATCAGTTCGCAGTTGACGACTTGCGCACCGCGCGAGGCGGTCCAGAACGAGCTCAACGAGAAGCGCGTCGCGTCCTCGCGAGCCTGAGGGGACTGGTGAGACATGACCAAACCTCCGTGCGACTCGCAGTCGTAAATAGCACGGCTTGTGCCAGCGATCGGGCCGGTGCGCCAGCCCCACGCCTGCCGACAGACGTCGCAGATCGCGCGAGATTTGCAGCACCTCGCGTGAGCGCTCGTCGAAATCGAATTGGCGTGGCTGTAAGTCGTGCAAAAACGGTCGCGATACCGCGACCGCGCGAGAGCGTCAACTCAAGAGTGCGACGAGTCTCTCACGTCGGCGGTGATTTTGCACTGCGTATCACCAACTCTACAGCGGGGTATCGAGCTATCCTCGCGGCACCAATTGCATGGCGGAGAAGCTGACGATTCCTCTTGCATGGCGGAGAAGCTGACGATTCCTCGTGTCATCGGGGGTGAGGTCGAGCTGCTGAGCATCGAGCTGCTCGAGGAGCACGCCCGCCGGCTGGCGGCGCTGCTCTCGATCGCGCCTCACAGCCGCGGCAACAGCCGCGTGCACCTGCGCCGCCTCAAGGACCACATGCGGGCGCTTCGCGACGTGTACGCGCAGCTGGCGGATGACGCGCGCCAGGAGGCCGTATCACCGGCGGCGGAATGGCTGCTCGACAACTTCCACGTCGTCTCCTCGGCTGCGCGCGACATCCACCACGATCTACCAGCGTCGTATTTCAAGCGCCTGCCCCGCGTCGCCGCGGACGAGTTTGCGGGCCTGCCGCGCGTCTATGCGCTGGCGATCGAGCTCATCGGCTCGAGCGCAGGCCGGCTCGACGCGCAGCGCCTGCAACGATTCATCACCGCCTTCCAATCGATCACGCCGCTCACAATCGGCGAACTCTGGGCCTGGCCCAGCGTGCTGAAGCTGGCTCTGATCGATTTCCTCCGCCAGCGCGGCGACGTGCTGGCCGCGACACGCGCGCATCGCGTCGCCGCCGACCGCCTGGCGTCGGCCATCGAGGCGGTGCCGGACGGCGCGAGTGCCTGGCCTGAGGAGGTGCACCCGGCGTTCGTGACTCGGCTCCTGCGGCGCTCGCGCGCCCTCGGCGCGATTGCGTCGACGATGCACCGTGAGCTCGACGCGATTCTGTCGCACCGGGGCGAGACGATGGAGGACGCGATCCGCGTCGACGGCCAGCTGCAGGCCGCTGAGCAGGCGGCTGTCGCCAATCTGATCTCCAGTCTGCGCTTCATCGGCACGTTCGACTGGAGCGAGTTCTTCGAGAGCGTCAGCCTGGTCGAACAGGTGCTGCAGCGCGATCCGGCTGGCGTGTACAGCCAGATGGACTTCCGCAGCCGCGACCGCTACCGCCACGCGGTGGAGGAACTGGCGCGGCCGACGGGTGAGGCGCAGCTGTTGCTGGCCCTGAAGAGCGTGGAGCGCGCCCGGCAACTGCACGTGCGCTCTCCGGACGATCGTGCGGCGCACGTGGGCTACCACCTGATTGGCGCCGGCCGCATCCCGTTCGAGCTCAGCGTGGCGTGGCAGCCGGATCTCCGGCAGCGAATCCGCCGGCTGTTCTTCGCCTGGGCGACCCCAATCTACCTGGGCACCATTGCCGCCGGTACGGCGCTGCTCGTGGCCGTGGCCGTGGGATACGCGGCGCGCCACGGTTGGCGTGGCGGGGCTCTCGCCGTCGTGGCCCTGCTGACGGTGGTGCCGGCCAGCGAGCTGGTGATCCAGCTGTTGCAGCGGCTCATCGGCGTGCTCATCCCCCCACGCCGGCTGCCGCGCATCGAGCTCGACCACGTGCCGCGGTCGGCGCGGACGATGGTGATCGTGCCGACGCTGCTCGATAGCGTCGCCCGCGTCGAAGAACTGGTCGCGCACCTCGAAGTGCAGGCGTTGGGCAACCTCGACCCGCGGATCCATTTCGCGCTCCTCAGCGACTTTCCCGATGCCGCCACGGAAACGCAACCGCAGGACGCCGAGATCCTCGAGGCCGCCCGCGACGGCATTGCCGCGCTCAACGCCAGGCACGCCGCCGACGGCAGCGACCGCTTCTTCCTGTTTCACCGGCTGCGTCAATGGAATGCCCGCGAAGGCCTCTGGATGGGGTGGGAGCGCAAGCGCGGCAAGATCGAGGAGTTCAACCGGCTCCTGCGCGGTGCGACCGACACCAGCTTCGCTGTGTGGGTCGGGGATCTGTCGATCTTGCCCGACGTCAAGTACTGCATCACGCTCGACAGCGACACGCGGTTGCCGCGGGGGGTCGCGCGCGAGCTGATCGGCGTCATCGTTCACCCGCTCAACCGGCCCGCCTTCGACCCGGACGCGGGGCGTGTTACCGAGGGCTACGGCGTCCTGCAGCCGCGCATCAGCGTCACCTTCATGAGCGCCGCCGGTTCGCTCTTCGCCCGGCTCTACTCCGGGCACACCGGCGTGGACCCGTACACCACCGCCGTGTCGGACACCTATCAGGATCTCTTCGCCGAAGGGATCTTCACCGGCAAGGGTTTGTACGATGTCGACGCCTTCATCGCCGCGCTCGAGGATTCGGTGCCGGAGAACGCCCTCCTGTCGCACGACCTCTTCGAGGGCCTGCACGCGCGCGTGGCGCTGGTGTCGGATGTCGAGCTCGTGGACGACTACCCGTCGAGCGTGCTGTCGCACGCGCGGCGGCAGCACCGATGGGTGCGGGGCGACTGGCAGATTCTGTTCTGGCTGTTCCCGTTCGTGCCGTCACGGCGTGGCCTCAAGCGCAATCCGCTGACCGCGATCGGGCGCTGGAAGATTCTCGACAACCTGCGCCGCAGCCTCGTGGCGCCGGCGCTCCTGACCTTGCTGGTGGCCGGGTGGCTGGTGCTGCCGGGACGGCACGGCGCCTGGACGGCCATCGTGGTGGTCGTGGCCGCCTCGCAGCTTCTGCCGGTGCTGGCGCGGCTGCTCATCGGGCCCGGACGCTCGCAGTCGGTTCCGGTGTTTCTGACCAACCTGCGCCACGATGCCTCGACAGCGGTGGCGCAGGTGCTCCTCAGCCTGACACTGCTCGCGTTCCACGCCTTCGACGCCTTGCACGCGATCTCGTTGACGCTGGTGCGCCTCGTGGTCACGAAGCGCCGCCTGCTGGAGTGGGAGACGGCGGCCAGCACCGCGGCGCGTGCGGCTGGCCTGGTGGGCAGCCGGGGCATCAAGCGCTTTGCGATCGAGATGATTGCCAGCCCGGTCATCGCTGGCGTGGTCGCGGTTGTCCTGGCCCTGTGGCGGCGCGAGGCCTTCCCCGTGGCGGCGCCGTTCCTGCTGTTGTGGGTCGGCGCCCCGGCTCTGGCCTACCGGCTGAGCGTCCCGGCCGGCCCGCGCGTGCGGCCCCTGCCCGCCAGCGATCGCGCTCGGCTCCGGCAGACCGCCCGGACAACCTGGCGGTACTTCGACACCTTCGTGACCGAGGCCGACGGCTGGCTGGCGCCCGACAATTTCCAGGAAGGCGAGGGAACCGAGCCCGGCCGTCTGGCGCGGCGCACCTCGCCGACCAACATCGGGATGAGCCTGCTCTCGACGCTTGCCGCCCACGACCTCGGCTACCTGTCAACCGACCGCTTGCTGGAACGGCTCGACGCGATGCTGCGCAGCGTCGAGAGCCTCGAGCGCTTCCAGGGGCATCTGCTGAACTGGTACGACACGACGACGCGGGCCTCGCTGCATCCCCGGTACGTGTCCACCGTAGACAGCGGCAACCTCGCCGCTGCGCTGCTGACGCTGATCCAGGGTTTGCAGCAGCTCGAGGCGCAGCCGCAGACCGTGGCGCAGCGGTTCGAAGGCGTGGCCGATACGGCAGTGGTGCTGCGGAACGTGTCGTCGTCGTCCGCGGCCGGATCCGACACCCGCCGCGCCATCGCCGCGATCAACAGCCTGGCTCGAGCGATCGCCTCGGGGGCTGAAGATGCGGCCTCGGATGATCGGGTGGCCGCGCTGCACGAGTACCTGCCCGAGCTCGAGACCGCGGCCGCGGCGCTCCATCGTCTGGAACCTGGGCCGTCCCGCGACGTCGCCGAGATCGTCTACTGGTGCCGGGCGCTGCTGGACGGCCTCGCCGGCCTCACGCGCCAGGCCGTCGTCGCACCCGCGCTCGTGCAGAGCCTCACGACTCGGATGCATGCGCTCGTCGACGGCATGCGCTTCGAGTTCCTCTACGACCGGCGCCGCCGCATCTTCGCCATCGGCTACCGCCTGGCGGACTCGGACGGAGCCGGCAAGTTCGACGCGTCGTTCTACGACCTGCTCGCCTCTGAAGCGCGGCTCGCAAGCTTCGTCGCGATTGCCAAGGGCGACGTGCCGCAGCACCACTGGTTCCATCTCGGACGCCTGGTCACCAACGTGGACGGCCACGCCGCGCTCATCTCGTGGGGCGGCACGATGTTCGAGTACTTGATGCCACAGCTCCTGATGCGCAGCTTCGCCGGCACGCTGCTCGACCAGAGCTGCCGCGCCGCCGTGCAGCGGCAGATCGACTACGGCCGAAAGCGCGGCGTGCCGTGGGGGATCTCGGAGTCGGCCTACGCGTTCACCGATCGTGAGGGCACGTATCAGTACCGGGCGTTCGGGGTGCCCGGGCTTGGGCTCAGGCGCGGCCTCGTGACCGATCTGGTGGTGGCACCGTACGCGACGGCGCTGGCCAGCCAGGTGTTGCCCGAGGCGGCCGTGGAGAATTTCGAGCGGCTGGCCGAAGCCGGCGTGGAAGGCCGCTTCGGGTTCTACGAAGCGGTGGACTACAACCCACGCAACCGGGGCGTCGAGGAGCTACCGACGACCGCGCGGGTGCGGCCCGCGGTCGTGCGCGCCTATTTCTCGCATCACCAGGGCATGTCGCTCGTGGCGCTGGCCAACGTCGTCTGCCAGGACGTGTTCGTGGAACGGTTCCATGCCGACCCGCGCATCCAGGCGACGGAGCTCCTGTTGCAGGAGCGGGTGCCGCGCGAGGCCATCCTGTCGGAGCCGCGCCCGGCCGAGACCGCCACAGCGCCGCCGTCGCTGCCGGCCTTCGCGTCGCGGCGGTTCGTGTCGCCGCAGAGCACCAACGTCCACACGCACTTCCTCTCGAATGGGCGTTTCACCAGCGCCGTGACCCATGCCGGGGGTGGCTACAGCATGTGGCGCGACCTGGCGGTGACGAGGCGTCGCGACGACCCGACCTGCGATGCCGGGGCGCACTTCATCTACGTGCGCGATCCGTGGTCCAGCGAGGTGTGGTCCGCGACCCATCAGCCCGTGTGCCGCACGCCGGACCGGTTCGAGGCCACCTTCGACCTCGACAAGATCACGTTTCGCCGCCGCGACAGCGGCGTGGACACACAGCTCGACATCACCGTGTCGTCTGAAGACGACGTCGAGGTGCGCCGGCTGACGCTGACGAATCGCGGCCCGCAGACCCGCGAGCTCGAGGTCACGAGCTATGCCGAAATCGTCCTGGCCCGCCCGCAGGACGATTTCGCGCACCCCGCGTTCGGCAAGCTGTTCGTCGAGTCGGAGTTCGACCCGCAGAGCGCCGGCCTGCTCTTCACGCGGCGCCCGCGCGCGGCCGACGAGGCGACGCTCGTGGCGTTCCACGTGCTCGGCGTGGACGGTCCGCGTCTGGGCGGGGCGGTGGAGTGGGAGACGGACCGCGCCAGGTTCATCGGCCGCGGCCGCTCGCTCTCCAACCCGGTCGTGCTCGACGGCCGGGCGTTGTCCGGTACCACCGGCGCCGTGCTCGACCCGATTGGCGCGCTGCGCGAGCGCATCAGGCTGGCGCCGGGAGCCTCGATGCGCATCACCTTTGCCACCGGTGTCGCACCCGATCGCGGCGCGGCGCTGGCGCTGGCGCGCAAGTACCGCGACGGCAGCGCCGCCTCGCGCGCCTTCTCCATGGCCTTCACGCACGTCCACATCACCCTGCAGCACCTCGGGCTGAGCGACGAGGACGCCATCCTGTTCGATCGGCTCGCGTCGCGGGTATTCGGCGCCGACAACTCGCTCCTGAGTCCGCCGGATCTGGCCGCCAATCGCTACGGGCAACAGAATCTGTGGGGGCAGGATATCTCGGGCGACTTGCCCGTCGTGCTCGCGCGCGTCGGCGCGCCGGCATCCCTGCCGCTGGTGCGGCAGCTGCTCAACGCGCAGGAGTACTGGCGAGTGAAAGGTCTGCGCGCGGACCTCGTGATCCTCAACGAGCAGAAGACGGACTATCTGGACGAGATGCAGAACCTGCTGACCCAGATGGTGCAGGAATCGCCGTGGGTCAGCTGGTTCCGCAAGCCCGGCGGCATGTTCCTGCTGCGGGCCGAGGGCATGGCCGAGGCCGACCGCCATCTGCTGTCCGGCGTGGCCCGTGTAGTGCTACCCGGCGATCTCGGCGACCTGTCCTCGCAGTTGGAGCGTCCTGCGCCGTGGCTGTACGACGAGCACGACGTCCCGCGCTCGGCCGAGTTGCTCGTGCCGGACCCGTCATCCGAGCCCGTAGCCGTGCCCGGGCTGGTGATGGAAAACGGGATCGGTGGCTTCACGCCCGACGGACGTGAATACGTCATCGTGCTGGAAGGGGAGCGCGAGACACCGCTGCCGTGGTCGAACGTGATCGCCAACGACGGCTTCGGAACCATCGTCAGCAGTGCCGGGTCGGCGTTCACCTGGGCCGTCAACAGCCGCGAGAACCGCCTGACGCCGTTTGCCAACGATCCGCTGGTCGACCCCACGGGCGAGGCCATCTTCCTGCGCGACGAAGACTCTGGAGTCGTGTGGGGCGCAACGCCGGCGCCGCTGCCGCGTCGCGCCGAGGGCGGGCGCTGGGTGATTCGACACGCCGCAGGGGTGACGCGCTTTCAGCACGCGGTCGCGGGAATCACCCAGGAGCTGACCGTCTTCGTCGCGACCGGCGATCCCGTCAAGCTGTCGCTGCTGACGCTCACGAACACGTCGGCTCACCGGCGCCGTATCAGCGTGTTCGGCTACGCCGAGTGGCGTCTTGGCCCGCCGCGCAGCGGCGAGCATCGCTTCGTGGTCACCGACGTCGATCCGGCGACCGGCGTGATACTCGCCACCAATACCTACAACACCGAGTTCGCCGGTGCGCTGTCGTTCTTCGGCGCCAGCGCCGCGCCCGAGTCGTACACGGCCGATCGCATCGAATTCGTCGGCCGCAATCGTCCGCTGGGCGCGCCGGCGGCGCTCTTCCGCGAGCGGCTGGCCGGCCGCAGCGGCGCGGGCCTCGACCCGTGCGCGGCGCTGCAGGTGATCGTCGAGCTCGCGCCGGGTGAGTCGCACCGGGTCGCGTTCGCGCTCGGGCAGGGCCGCGATCACACCCAGGGCCGCGCGCTGATCGAACACTACAGCCGGCTCGAGAAGGTGGAAGCGGCGCTTGCCGCGACCGAGCGGATGTGGGACGAGTGCCTGGGCGCGGTGCAGGTGCACACGCCCGACGACTCGTTCGACCTCGTCGTCAACCGCTGGTTGCTGTACCAGACCCTGAGCTGCCGCATCTGGGCCCGCAGCGGCCCCTATCAGCCAGGCGGAGCGATCGGATTCCGGGATCAGCTGCAGGACGTCCTCGCGCTGCTGTACTCACGGCCAGAGATGGCGCGAGCGCATCTGGTGACCGCCGCGTCGCGACAGTTCGTGGAAGGGGACGTGCAGCACTGGTGGCATCCGCCGAGCGGTCGCGGCACGCGGACACGCTGCTCAGACGATCTCCTGTGGTTGCCGTACTGCATGGCCCGCTATGTCGAGTGGACTGGCGACGACAGTGTGCTCGACGAGGTGGTGCCGTTCCTCGAGGCGCCGTTGCTCGAGGCCGGCCAGGACGAGGCGTATCTCCTGCCGATGGTGTCGCCGCAATCCGCGGTGCTGTTCGATCATGGCGTCCGCGCCATCGCGCATGCGATGAAGTACGGCGAGCACGGCCTGCCGCTCATCGGCTCGGGCGATTGGAACGATGGCATGAACCGCGTCGGCCACGAAGGCCGTGGCGAGAGCGTGTGGCTCGGCTGGTTCCTGGTGACCGTCCTGAACGACGTCGCGCCGCTCTGCGAGCGTCGTGGGCAGCACGACCTCGCCCGGCGCTATCGCGACGAGGCGCGGTGGCTCACCGGGATGCTGGAGCTCGCGTGGGACGGCGACTGGTACCGGCGCGCCTATTTCGACGACGGCTCGCCGCTGGGTTCGGTGCAGAACGAAGAATGCAAACTCGATTCGCTGACCCAGTCGTGGGCCGTAATCTCGGGCGCGGCGCAGCCGCGCCGGGCCGAGCGCGCCATGAACGCCGTGCGCGCGAACCTGGTTCGCCGCGACGCACAGCTCGTACTGCTGCTGACCCCGCCCTTCGATCGCATGGCGCGGGACCCCGGCTACATCAAAGGCTACCTCCCCGGAATTCGCGAGAACGGCGGCCAGTACACGCACGCGGCCCTCTGGGCGGTGATTGCGCTCGCGCGTCTTGGCATGGGCGACGAGGCGATGGAGCTGTTCCATCTGATCAATCCGATCAACCACATGCGGACGGTGGAGGATGCGGAGCGCTACAAGGCGGAGCCGTACGCCGTAGCCGCGGACGTCTACGCGCACCCCATGCACGTCGGCCGTGGCGGGTGGAGCTGGTATACGGGTTCGGCGGGGTGGATGTACCAGGCGGCGGTGCAGGCACTGCTGGGGGTGAGGCGGTCGGGCGCGACCATGAGTATCAGCCCCTGTATCCCGACGGTCTGGCCCGAGTACTCTCTGACATGGAAGGTGGGAGGCTCGCGCTATCGCTTCGAGGTCACGAACCCCGACCGGCTCTCGCACGGCATGGCGCGTGCCCAGCTCGATGGCGTGGCCGTGGATCCGGACGCGATTCCAATCGTCGACGATGGCCGCGAGCACCTCGTGAGCGTCCAGCTCGAGGCCCCGTCGTCGATCGTCCAGGCCGGAGTGGCCGCGAGCGGACGGATCAGAGGCCACTGAACGGCCCCAGCTCATCGGTCGTCCGGTGAACGCTTTTCGATCACAGCCGTTCCTTCCTTCACAGGCCGGCTGAGCCGCTGTGGTTGAAGTCCCCGCAATCGCGTCTCCACGCCTCGGCCCACTTGTTGCTCGACAGTTGGGGGTGAGAACCGAAACGGGAACGAGCGCGGACGTGCAGCCGGGCTTCGATTACGGCGTCGAATACGCGCCCGAGGACTCGGGCCTGGCCGATTTCGAGCCCGAGGGAGAGCGCGACGGCCTGCCGCTGACCTCGCGCGACGATCGGCTGCTGATCTCGCGGGATGAGCGGTTACTGACTTCGTACGGCCACACGCAGGGCAGCCGGCCGCCGGTGGATGCCGGGCAACGAATACCAGGCCGGCGTGGGATGGTCGTGCTGCCGCTGGCGGCCGCCGCGATCGCCGTGTTGGCCGTTGTCGCGGTGCTGGCGGTGCGTGATCGCGGCCTTGCGCCGCTACCGCAGCGTCCCGCGGCCTGGCCGCGCGCCGCAGCACTCACACCGATCGGCGCGCCCGAGATGCCGCAGGATGCCGCGACGGATGCGGCCCCGGCCGTGGCCGTGCCACCGCCAAGCGCCGCGCCGGAAACGCCTCTCCCACGACGCGAGCCGGTGCCCTCAGGGCAGCGGGTCTTGACACCCGCCGCTGCCGCGATCGACGAGGTGCTCACGAGTGTCACGCAGTCCTATCGGGCTCTCGATGCGGCGTCGCTGACCCGCGTGTGGCCCCGTGCCGACATCGAGGCGCTGTCGCAACGCTTCTCGGCGCTCAAATACCAGTCGCTTTCGTTCGACCGCTGCGATGTGCGTCCGCTTGCCGGAGGTCAGGTGGTGGCCTCGTGCGCTGTGTCGATTGCCGCGGCGCTGGAGAGCGGCGACCCCACTCTCCAGCGGCGCCATGAATCGTGGTCGATCGTGTTCGACCGCTCCGGCGACCGATATGTGATCGGGACCGTGGCCATTCGGTGAGGCGGGTCTGAAGACCCGCGGCCACGCGTCAAGCCGGGCGGACGGTCATGCCCGTGGGCTTCCCGCCATCGCGTCGTCCACCAGCATCGCCCCTGGCGTGCACCCGAATGTCTGCTTGAACGCCGCGATGTACGCGCTGACGCTCGAGTAGCCCGATTCGATCGCCGCATCCGTCACCGAGCCGCCCTCCACGAGCATGCGCACCGACTCGAGCAGCCTCGCCTTCTGACGCCACAGCCCGAATCGCATCCCCGTCTCGGCGTGGAACAGGCGTTCGAGCGTCCTCACGCTGAGTCCGCACTGGCGAGCCAAGGCGGTCGCGGTGATCCCATCGGCGGGATTCTGCAGGACCCACTCCGCGGCTCGCAGGGCGCGCTCGTCCGAAGGCAGCGGCAGCTGGAGCGGTTCGATACGCGCCGTCTCGAGTTGGTCCATCAGCACGCCCATCAAGCGAGCCTCGCCCGGCACGCGCGAGTCGAGCGCTGCCAGCTCCGCGATGCGGAGAATCAGCTCGCGCAGCAGGGGGCTCACGGAGATCACGCGGCAGGTGTTCCCGTCGAAGGCGGGCGCCGGCGCCGTGACCGGGAAGTACAGCGACCGCATCGCCACCTCGCCCCACATGCGGATCGCATGCGGGCGACCCGCGGGAATCACGACGGCGCGTCCTGGCGGGATCATCCACGACGTGCGGTCGCCCGTGACCGTCATCGCGCCGCTCGACGCGAACAGCAACTGATGCGACGCGTGTGTGTGCGGATGCAGCTGGTAACCGCTGCTGTAGGTCGTGCTCAACGCTCGCGCCACCAGGAACGGCTCCTGCTCCGCGGTGAGCCGGCGCCGCTGCACGGCCGCGAATTGACGGTTTGGCGACATTCGATGTCAATCTAGCGCAAGACGCGACCGGCCTGGCCGTCGTACAGTCGCCGCATGCCCAACAACGTCGACTTTTTTGCGATCAACGCCGATGACGTACCGCGCGCCCGGATATTCTACGAGGCGGTCTTCGGCTGGAGCTTCGAACCGTGGGGGCCGCCCAATTTCTACCTGATCGAGACCGGCAAGGAGCCCATGACGGTGAGCGGCGGTGCGTTACAGGAGCGCCGCGAGCTGGCACCCGGGCAGAAGATGATCGGTTTCGAGTGCACGATTGTCGTCGCGAACATCGACCAGACGATGCGCGCCATCGAGGCGAACGGTGGCCGCATCGCGGCGCCGAAGTTCCACATCCCGACCGTTGGCACCGTGGCCTACTTCTTCGACACCGAGGGTAACGTGGCGGGTATCTGTCAGCGGGAACCGAGCGTGTGACCGGTCTCGTGCTCCAGGTCAATCTGTCGAAGGGGGGCATTCCGAAGATCGCGATCCCGTCGGCCGAGCTGACCGAGGTCGGACTCGCGGGGGACGCGTGGCGCTACCCGTTTCACGGCGGCCGCCGCAAGACGATTCTCCTGGTCACGGTTGAAGGGATCGAGGAGCTCGTGGCGCAGGGCTTCCCGCTGTTCGCGGGCGCACTCGGCGAGAACCTCACGACTCGCGGCCTCGACCGTCGCCAGCTGCGTTTCGGACAACGGCTGCAGGTCGGTGAGGCTGAGATCGAATTGACCCAGATGCGCACGCCGTGCGCCGCGCTCAATGTCTACGGTACCGGCATCCAAGCCGCTATGTACGATGTCCGCGTACAGGCCGGCGATTCCGGCTCCCCGCGGTGGGGGTTGAGCGGGTTTTACGCGTTGGTGGTGCGACCGGGCACCATCCGCGGCGGCGACACCATTGCGCTCGTGGACAATCGCGAGGAGGGGAACGAGGCGCGTCTCACGGGAAAGTGAGGAGCTCCTTCTCGGCAGGCTTCTGCATGCCCTTTTCGTGGTACTCCTCCCAGATCTTTGCCCACGGCCGGCCATACATATCGGGCACCTTGTACGGGATCACGGTGCCGCCGACGATCGGCCTCGCCACCCCGTCGATCGGGTAGATCGTCTGCACGCACTCGATGAAGGTGTACGGTTCGCCGGTGTCGAAGCCGCTGATCCGCTCGAGCGTGCGGGTCATCCGGATCGGTTCCACGAGCGCTTCAGGGTCGTAGAAGATGCCTTCGTGGTCGAGGCCGAGGAACTTCCCGGCCTTGTCGCGGTGCGGTGTGTAGATCTCGATGGTCTGCAGCGTGCCGGAGAACTCCGGGTTCCCGTGCACCTTCCAGCCCTGGACGTTCGACGTCCAGGTAACGAGCGCGTCCCCATCCCAGAAGCCAATCGTGTCGCCGTACCAGCGTGGCACTTCGGCTCCCAGGTGCGGCACGCCGCCCTCCATGGTGAACGAGCGGCCGATGTGGATGTTGGTGATGAAGTTGTCGGCGTCGCCGGCCAGGAACTGGACCAGCGTGGGCGTGACGATGACCGAGTGAGGCTGGTTGGTGACGGCATGGTAGTGCCAGCGCCGCATGAAGCCCTCAGGCCAGCAGTACTGCGCCGGCCACTGCGGCGCGTTCGTGTGCGCGTCGTGATAGGCCTCCTGCACCATTCGCGTCTTGTACTCGTCGGTGAGGAGCGAGAGGACGGTCGGATACTGATTCCACAACAGCTCGGCGTACCAGTTCTGCCCGCGGTGCCAGACGTAGCGCCCGCTCCAATCGCCCGGCACCGTGGCGTAGGTGTGCTGTGTCGGCCCGCCGCGACCGCGGGCCTCGGCAAGGAGCGCCTCGTAGTGGGCCTGTGCCGTCTTGAAGCGGTAGGGGCTCACCATGGCCGCGCGCGGGTAGTCGCGGTTGCAGTAGCCCCAGGCGCCCGAGCCCGGCGGCTTGTCGCCGATCATCCCGCCTCGCCACTGCGACTCGAGACCGTACGGACTGTTGCAGCGGAAGTACCGCGGGTCGGTCCACAGCGCGCGGTCGGCGTAGAAATCCTTGGACGTGAAGATGTCGACCTTCAGCGGCTCGATTCCAGCGGGCGCGGCGCCGTTGCGAGCGGCCCCGAGGAAGGCCTTGAGCCGGTCCCCGGTGGCGGGGCCATCGAGCGGGCCCACCAGCCAGTACTCCTCCGGGTAGCCCTTGATCTCCGGCGAGGGGACCGCTTCGATGTCCTCGGCATTCCGCCAGGTCTCCCATGGGATCGCTGGAGTGACAGGCGCGCCGCGGCCGGCGCTGGTGACCTCAGCCGGTGACGTCTTGCCACCAGCGCACGACATGACCATGGCCGCGAGCAGCGCGGCGAGCGCGGCGCGGCCGCTTTTCGCGGCAGTTGTGGGCGACATCGGCGCCGATCATAGCCCGTGCGGCGTGCACGTCGAGCCTGGAGTAGCATGACCGCCTACCAGGAGGAATCAGCCGTGCGCGCAACCCTCACCATCACCGCTCTCGTCGTCTGGTCGTTGGCGGCAGGCGCCCAGGCCCAACAAACGCCCGCACCAGGAACGCAGAAGCCGGGGATGGCGCCGCGGCCGCCGCTGCTCCTCAGCGAGTCGTGGCGGCTTCCCCCGCATACGGGCGAGGAAACCGACGAGAACATGCGTTTCACGCCGGCCGTGGTGAGTAACCCTGTCATCGAGGCGAAGTTGTACGGACCGGATGCGTCGGTCGTCCGCGCGTCGGTGCACGAACAGCGCGTCGACCTCTGGAACGGAATGGCGACGTCCCCCGTGGCAGTGACGCTGCGAGACCGGCGCAACTACCTCAACCTCGCCGACCCCGCGCGCCTGCGCTGGATCGTGCGGACAAACGCGATACACACGCTGCACCCGGTCGTGCGGCTCGCGGATGGGCGGCTCATCGTCGGGGATCGCAGCATCACGACGGCGGGCGAGTTCCTCACCGTGGAGGTCGCCTTCACCAACATGCGCTGGTACGCGCTGGATCCCGTGAAGGTCGTCGTGGGCACGGAGGTGCGAAACGCCGACCTCACCAAAGTCGACGAGGTTGGTCTGGCGATGCTGTCGCCCGCGGGCGGACACGGCATTGCCGGCTCGGCGAACCTGTCGAACGTGGAGCTCTTCGCGTATCCGGTGCCTCGGTAGAGGAAGCCCCGAGCGGGGAGCACGCCCCTCAACGAGGCGAGGACGTGTTCTTCGGCGGCCACTCCGGCCAGCTGTTTCCGGCCGTGGCCTCGATGGGAACCGGCCCTTGGAGCGAGAAGCCGGGAACGAAGCCCGCCGGCTGCGGGCGAGGCGGCGGGGGCGGCTGGTGGTCGGCCGCCGTCGTGCACCGCATCTCGTTCCAGCCGACGTGCGCGGTCACGTGCTTGTAGAACGTCGGGAGCTCGCCGTCGCCCCAGTCCTCGTGCAGGATGTTGAACTTCAGGGTGTCGCCCTCGATCGTGAAGTCGTCGAGCGCCGCCATGGTGTACGGGTTGTCGCACGTCCCGCAGACCATCCCGCGCAGTTTGTCGCCGACCTTCTTGATGATGAAGTACTGCTTGGGCGCGCCGACGCCAAAGCCGAGCCAGACGCCGGCCACGTCTTTCTCCGTCAGTTTCGACTTCCACGGACCCGGCTGAATGTAGGGCAGGCCGTCGGCGCCGTCGGGGTTGCGCCGCCGGATGTCGCCTGGCACCGGGGCACCCTTCGGTAGCACCGACACCATGACCGGTATGGGGTCTGGCCCGCGCGGATCCTTGATCAACACGCGTCTGAACGAGCCGCCTCCGCGCGCGCCGCTGGTGCCGGTGACGATCAGGCTGCCGTTGCTGAACGTGGCGGTCGCCTTGTCCTTATATCTGGTGCTGCCGTCCGTGTTTACGTGGGTGACGTCGAATTTGAGGCCCTCTGGTCCGAACGTGCCATCGACGAACGCCAGCGTCGTCGCATCGGCACAGTAGGTGCAATAGATGCCCCTGACCGTGGTGCCGCGAATCGAGAACTCGTAGGTGTGGGCCTCGCCGCCATCCGTTCTCCAGCCGCCGCGATAGTCATCCGCGTTCTGGCCCGAGGCGACGCCCGCGAAGGCCAGAACGGCGATCAGCATCACCACCGGTTTCAATGAGTGCCTCCCCATGTTCACGCGAGTGTATCGCCCTCGGCGCTCAACTCCAGGTGAGATCGTGCCCGCTATACGGTAGATCGCGGAACCGTTTCCCCGTGATCTGGAAGATCGCACTGCCGATCGCGGACTGAACCGACGTGGCCCGGTCGTGGCCCATGCCGATCAGCCAATGGCCGGTGGGGAAGAAGCGGATGTTGATCTCGGGCGGATCTTCGTCGATGCGCGAGAGCGGGAACGTGTGGAAATTGTTCTCGACCACGTGCCCGTCGGCGATCGTCGTGGCCTGGTGCATGGCGTCGTTGTAGAACCAGGTAATCTGCCCTTCGATCTGCTTCTTCACCGACAGCGGGTTGACCAGGCCGAAGCCGGTGTCGTGCGCGACGTCCACGCGCTCCAACCGGACCTTGCCCTCGCGGCTGACCGACACGGTGTGCACCATGGCGCTGATCGTGGCCGAGCCGTGGCCTTCGGCGCCTCGTTCCTCGAGCCCGATCGCCCGCGCCGTGCCGCGGGGCAGGGGAGTGCCCCAGCCCGACATCTCGGCGGCCATGTCGAGCGCTTTGATCAGGTCGGCCTTGTACGGGAGATTGGTGCGGGTCAGGAGCTCGCGGCGATAGAGGTAGGGATCCTTGCCCGCGGCATGGGCGAGTTCGTCCATGAAGCTTTCACGATAGAACTCGTGCGCCGCCTGGCCGACGCCGCGCCGCGTGCCGACCGGCACGTGAAACTTCGTGGTGTGGCTGGAGTAGCGATAGTGCGGCACGTGGTAGCGGGAGGTGACGTCGAACGACGCCTCCGGCCCGAACCCGTCGCGCTGCATGCACGTGCGGACCTCGAGCGCGATCGGCCAGCCGTCGGCGTCAAGGCCGGCCTTCAGGCGTGCGATGCCCATCGCGCGATACGTCGTGCCGATGAAGTCCTCTTCGCGCGTCCAGAGCATGTGGATGGGCGTGCCCCGGTGCGCGTTGGCGATCATGATCGCGTGCTCGGCCTGCGGGCCGTTGCCGTTGCGGCCGAACCCGCCGCCCAGGTGGCACAGGTGCAGGTGGACATTCTGTTCGGGAATGCCGGTGATCGTCGAGGCGCTGAACCGCGTTTCCTGCGGGCTCTGATCGCCGATCCAGATGTCCACGCGGTCGTTGGCGACGAGCACCGTCGCGTTGCCGGGCTCCATGCGCGCGCGGGCCAGATAGGGCGTCGAGTAGGTGGCTTCGACAATCCTGGCGGCGCGTGCGAACCCGTCAGCGACGTTTCCCTGATCGACGCGTACCCGGCCAGGCTGATCGAGTGCCGCCAGCAGCGAGTCGCGCATCATGGCCGTGTTGACCGCCGCGTGCTCGGGGGGAATCCTCCACTCGATCGGCATGCGATCGAGCGCTGTCTTGGCCTGATACCAGGTGTCGGCAATCACGGCCACGCCACCGCTGAAGATGCGGCCCCGGGTGAGCGCCGGATCGGGAATCGGGAACGGTACGGCGGACCGCACGCCGGGCATCGAGCGGATGGCGTCGAAGTCGTAGCGCTTGACCTCGCCGCCGTAGACCGGACACGCCTTCACGGCGGCCCATTTCATGCCGGGTACTCGCACGTCGATCGCGTACACCGTCTTCCCGGTCACCTTGAGCGGCACGTCGAGGTTCTTCTGTTCGGTGCCCATGAGCGTCCACTGGTCCGGAGGCTTGATGGTGATCGTGTCCGGGTGCGGATGCGGCGTGGCCGCGGCCCGCTGGGCGATCTGGCCGTAGGTCGTGGTGCGGCCGCTCGGCGTATGCGTGATGACGCTGTCTTTGGCCCTCAGCTCCGTCACGGGCACCTTCCACAGGTCGGCTGCGGCAAGGAGGAGCCGTTCGCGCGCTTCGGCGCCGGCGAGCTGGAGGTAGTACCGGCCGTCTTTGACCGACGACGCCGCGTTGGTGCGCATGCGTCGATACAGACTGTCGGGAATGCCGGACACACCGGTGCGATCGCGGGTCCCGAACGCCGGCTCGCCGCCGCCCTGGGGGTCGGTCGCGCCGTTCCCCGGGACCTTCAGCGTCCACGCCGGCGCCTGCTCGCGGGCGTCGCGGTTCGCGGACGCGTACTGCGGGCGCACCTTCGCCCAGTCGCACTGCAGCTCTTCGCACACCATCATCGCGTTGGAGGTCCAGACGCCCTGACCGATCTCGGTTTGCGCAATCCGAATCGTGACCGTGTCGTCCGGCGCGATCACGATCCACGCGTTGAGTTCACGGCTGGACGGCTCTTCGTACCAGGCGGCCCCCGGCGTCTGCGCGTGTGCCGTGTCCGGCATCCAGAAGCCGAGCACGAACGCACCCTGGGCGGCGGCAACGGTCGCCAGGAACTCGCGGCGGTTGACGCTCATGTCAGAGCCTCCCGCCCGCCTGCGTCCGCTCCGCGGCCAGGTGAATGGCCTTTCTGACGCGGTGATACGTGCCGCACCGGCAGGCGTTGGTCACCCGGGCGTCGATGTCGGCGTCGGAGGGATTGGGGCGATCCCGCAACAGCGCGAGCGCGCTCATGATCATGCCGGACTGGCAGTAGCCGCACTGCGGCGCGTCGAATTCCTTCCAGGCCATCTGGATCGGATGCGTGCCGTCCGGCGACACGCCTTCGATGGTCAGGACCGGCTTGCCGATCGCCGTGGCTGCGGCAACGCTGCACGACCGGATCGCGCGTCCCTCGACGTGCACCGTGCAGGCGCCGCACTGCCCGATACCGCAGCTGAATTTCGTGCCGGTCAGGCCCAGGTGGTCGCGTATCACCCAGAGCAGGGGCGTCTGCGGATCGGCATCGACGCGGTGCACGCCTCCGTTGACCATCAGATCGAACGCCATGGTTCGCTCCTCCGCGGGTCGGTTCGTAATCGGCGCGCCCGTGCCCTTGACCTCAAGTGGACGTGAAGTGGCATGGTACGGCTTGCGGTTCCGGACGGCAAGCCAAGGGAGACCAGAGATGACGGACGACGCGCGCCAGATCGAGGAGGAGCAGGCGGCGCGGTGGAACGGCCCCGTCGGGCGGGCCTGGGTCGACGCGCAGGCGTTGCTCGACCAGCTGTTCAAGCCGTTCGAGCACCTGCTCGTCGACGCGGTCGTCGCCCGACGGCGAGACGGCGTGCTCGACGTCGGCTGCGGCACGGGGAGCACGACGCTCGCCGTTGCGCAGCGGCTCGGGGAGAAGGGCCGCTGCGTCGGTATCGACATTTCGGAGCCCATGCTCGACGCCGCCCGTGCCCGCGCCGAACGGGAAGGCATTCCGGCGCGCTTCATCCGCGCCGACGCCCAGACTCACGCCTTCGAGCCGGCGAGTGTCGACATGATCGTCTCGCGCTTCGGGGTCATGTTCTTCGACGACTCCGTCCGGGCCTTCGCGAACCTGCGGCGCGCCGCGCGAGACACGGCCGAGCTCCGGTTCGTCGCATGGCGGAGTGGTCTGGAAAACCCGTTCATGACGACCGCGGAACGTGCCGCGGCGCCACTTTTACCGGCCATTCCTGTCCGCCGGCCGGACGGTCCGGGACAGTTCGCGTTCGGGGACCGTCGTCGCGTGAGCCACATCCTGGAGGAGAGCGGCTGGGCCGAGATCGACGTCCGGCCGGTCGATGTGCTCTGCATTTTTCCTGAGAAGGAGTTGATTGGGTATCTGACCCGGCTCGGTCCTGTCGGCCAGATCCTGCAGCAGACGGACGAGCCGACTCGCACCCGGGTCATCGAAACTGTCCGCGCTGCCTTTGAGCCCTACGTGCACGGATCCGAGGTTCGTTTCAACGCGGCCTGCTGGATGGTCGGCGCCCGAGCGCCCTCATCGTGACCCGTGGCGGAGGAGACCGCGACGCCTGAGGCAGCTGTTTTTGCCGTAAATCGAGCCGCGCGAGGCACGACAAGGCGCTATGATGCACCGTCGGCGTCTGGCCTACGGGCATCGCGCCGGGTCCTGGTTCGTAAAGTCACGTTGTTTTCGAGAGGAGTCGAGTGAATGGCAAAGAAAGGTGGCGCACCCACGAAGTCTGAGGTTGTGGCTCAAATCTGCAAGGACGCTGAACTGTCTCGCAAGCAGGTCGCCGCGGTGTTCGAGTCACTGAACGGCATCATCAAGAAGAGCCTGCGTGGCGCCGGGATGTTCACGCTGCCTGGCTTGCTCAAGATGAAGGTCGTCAAGCGGCCGGCCACGAAGGCGCGTCAGGGCATCAATCCCTTCACCAAGGAAAAGATGATGTTCAAGGCGAAGCCGGCCTCCAAGAAGGTCCGCGTGCTGCCTCTGAAGAGCCTGAAGGCCCTCGTGAACTAAACGATTCCGGGGTCTCGTTTCCCTTGCGGGTGGCTTCCGCGCTCGTGCGAGCGCATCAAACAGCCGGAAGCTGCCCGCATCATCATCTCCGCCACACGGAATTCCGGCCCGCGCGCCGATCCTCGGCAGCCGCCGCCCCCCACCTGGCCTCTCGACTTTTTCGCGCGACGCATCGACAATCAAGCCACACGTGAACGCGCCTGAGATGGCCTCCGCCGCCAAATCAGCGCTTTTCGGAGGAGTAGCATGACTGTTCGAATCTTGGGCTGTGTCGTTCTTTGCGGGTGCCTGATGGCGACTGGAGTACTGCAGGCTCATCACTCACTCGCCGGCGTCTACGACATGAAACAGGAAAAAGAAGTGTCGGGGTCGGTCGAAAAGATTCAGTTCGTCAACCCCCACGGCTCGATGACGCTCGCGGTCAAGAACGCGGACGGCACGTCGACGCCCTGGGTGTTCACGCTCGGCTCCGCCACCGCGCTCGCCGCGAGGGGGATTGGCCGGACCGGGGAGAACGCCCTTCACGCGGGGGACATGATTTCGGTGAAGTTCATCCCCGCGAGGAACGGCAGTCCGCTGGGATTCCTCAAGTCGGTCACCATGCCCGACGGGCGGGTGATACAGATCTCCGCCGGCAACGCCAACGACTAGGCAGGAGACACACCATGACCTCTCGACGCCGCATGCGGTGGAGCCGCATCGCGCTCGCAGCCGTCCTTGCGATCAGCGCGCCGCTGGCGGCCGGTGCGCAGGCTCCACGCCGGCAGCCTGAACCCTACACCCCGGCCAATGACGCCAAGGACCTGCGGGCCGTGCTGTTCAACTGGGAACGGAACATGGGCATGCTCAAGGGTTTTGACGAGCGCGACATGGTCGCCATGCTCGAATACACGGGCAAGGGCACGATTCAGGTGGACGGCCAGCCGTGCACGCTCACGAAGTTCCGCGCGAGCACCAACTACCAGACCTTCAGCCAGCGGAATCAGTTCACCTGCACGCGGGCGAACGGACAGACGTACTCGAACATCGAGGTCGTCAGCGGGTTGTACGCCTGGGACGAAGACACGCCTGGCGCGGAGATCGGTTCCACCAAAGGGAAAGTGACGCCGATGCCGGCGACGGTGCAGGAGCGGCTCGTCCGCTTCTGGGCCAGTCCGCAGGGCGCGGCCAAGGCCGCGGTGGCCGGGACCACCGAGACCTTCTGGTTGGGGGCCAACCCGGGGACGCTCGTGGCGGACGGGGTGATGAAAGCAGGTCAGACGTCAGTGGTGTGGGAGGCGGGGAAGCCGATCGTGACGTTCCCGCTGCCGCTGCTCCCAGGAGCGACGGCGTCCGCTACGCTCGACGCGAAGTACATGACCGAGAAGGTGGTGGTGAAGCAGGGGACGAACACCACCGAGTTCACCTACAGCGACTATCAGGACTGGAACAACCCGCTCAACAAGATCGAGGTGTTCTACGCCGGCAAGATGGTCGAGCGCCGCGGCAGTGCGGTCGTCCGCGACCTGACGACGACCGAGACCGAGACAGGCAACGTGTATGTGGTGGCGCCCGTGCCGGCGAGCGTGCGGAAGGCCATCGCGGTGACGGCGCAGCTTCCCAAGGGCGTGATGGCGAAGACGGAGCCTCCCGTCGACAAGTCGATTCCGACGCCGCGGCTGGGCGCGCATCCGGACCTGTCCGGCAACTGGAACTACAGCGACTGGATTGGCAACTACATGACGGGCGGCGGTCGCCGCCGCGCGCCGACGCAGAGTCCCGACACCAACCGTCAGGACAACCAGACGTACGACTTCGAGCTCTACTCGCCGTCGCGGTTCGGCAACACCGGCCGTCCCACCTACAAGCCGGAGCACTGGGACAAAGTGATCGAGCTCGACATGTGGACGAACAAGCACGACCCGGTCATGACCTGCCAGCCGCTCGGCGTTCCGCGGCAGGGCCCGCCGCGCCGCATCATCCAGTCGGAGCGAGATGTCGTGTTCCTCTATTCGGGAGGCGATGCCGGCGGCGGATACGGCGAGTATCGCGTCATCCCGACCGATGGCCGCAAGCACGACCCGCAGCGGGCGATCGAGACGACGTACCTCGGCTACACCGTGGGACGTTGGGAGGGCGAGACCCTGGTGCTCGACTCCATCGCCTTCGTCGACACGACCTGGCTGGGGCGCGGCGGGTTCTTCCATTCCTCTGACATGCGCGTCGTCGAGCGCTTCACGCGTCAGGGCGATGTCATTCTCTACGACGTCACGGTGGAAGACCCAGAGGTGCTGGTGGAGCCGTGGGTGATCCCGACACGCACGCTGCGGCGGAACCCCAATCCCGACGCGGGCCTTCAGCGAGAGCGAGGCAACTGCGAGGTGTACGAACTCGAGGACATCACCTCACAGATCCGCCACTAGCAGGAATCAACGAGCCGCCTCGTCACCTCAGGTGCAAGGGGCGACGAGGCGGCTCACACCACGGCGCGAGCAAGGCCGCCGGCGGGGCAGCAGAGTCTAATCCCGCGATGCGCACACTCCGAGCCGCTGCCGGCCTCTTGTGGGTACTGTCGGCCGGACGCTCGGCGGCCGCGCAGCACATCGAGCTCATCGACGAAGCAACCCTGCCGCGTTTCGAGGTGGCCTCGGTGAAGCCCGGAGGCGCCGCCCCGCCACGCGCAGACGCCACCCCGGGGCGATTCGTCCAAGAGAACATGCCGCTCATGAACGCGGTCTCCCTTGCGTTCGACCTGCCCCTGAATCAGCTCGCCAGGCCGCTCCCGGACCTCACGGGGGAACCGTTCAGCATCGACGCGCGCATGCCGGTCAGTACCTCGAATGCCGATCTCAGGCTGATGCTGCGCTCGTTGCTGATTGAGCGATTCAAGCTCCGCGTGCACGTCGAGACCCGTGAGCAGGATGGCTACGCGCTGACGATGGCGCGACGCGATGGGAGGCTGGGACCCAAGCTGCGCCCTTCCCAGGTTGACTGCCGCGCGCGCATGGAGGCGCTCCGGCGCAACGAGCCGGTGCCGCCGCAGCCCGAGGGCTCGAGGCCATGCGGCATCAAGAACGGACCGGGGCTGATCGACCTGAGCGGCATGCCGCTGTCTTCGCTGGCGCAGTGGATCGCGAACGCAGCCGGCCGGCCCGTCGTAGACAGGACGGGACTCGCCGGGATGTTCGACGCGGAGATGCAGTGGTCGCCGGCGACATCCGGTCCGCTGCGTGCCGGCGCCGACCCTGGCCCCCCCGGAGGCGACGGGCCGTCGATCTTCACGGCAGTACAGGGGCAGCTCGGACTGAAGCTGGACGCGGCGAAGACGCCGGTGGATTTCCTCGTGATCGATCACATCGAGCGGCCTCAGCCCGACTAGACACTCGAGACCACGGGCGGATCGGGTCTAATACGGGTGCAAGGGCATGCCCGGAGAGGCGATCGTGAAGCGTGCGAAACCTGAGGGCACGACCAAGCCGGATTCGGTAGGCGATCGTCCGCCTGAGCCGATGAATCCGGACGATCCGTATTGCTTCTTGATCTGCTCATTCGCCGACGACCCGCAGTTGCTTGCTGCTCGAAGGGAGGGCATCGACCCGGCTGCCAGAACGTTTGGGTTTCCCGCCTACCGCGTCGACGAGATTCCGGCAGTCGACAACGTCATCGCCGCGACGCGGCGTCATATCGGCGACGCGGACTTCGTGATCGCCGATTTGTCGGGACAGCGCCCGAATTGCTATTACGAAGTCGGGTACGCTCACGCACTCGGCAGGCCAGTCATTCACGTGATGCGGGCGAACGAAGAGCCGCAGTTCAACGTCGCCGGATTGCAGTTCATCAAATACAGGGACCCCCTCCACCTCCGTCAGGAGCTGGAACGTCACATCCTGACGCACGTCTTGACGAGTCATGGCACGACGGACGATGAAGAGGACAACCTCGGCAAGTTCGGACGGCGCGCCTTCCGGGACTCATTCGTCGTCACTGGTCGAGTGCGGCCCGATCCGACGAGCGTCGAGGGAGCGCTCAGCTTCCTCGTCGACCTTCGTGTCCGTTCGGTCGATTCCAAACGCCCACTGGTCGGCCCGGTGACCTTCTGTCTGCACGGCTCATTCAGGCGACGTCGACACACGATTGACGTCCGCGTTGGCTCGGGCGAGGCGTGGCTGACCGACATCGAGTCGCTCGGCACCTTCACCGTTGGCGTCGGTCTGGCGCGCGCGGGTGTGCAGCTCGAAATCGACCTCTCGAAATTGCCAGGTGCTGGCGCCGAATTTCGACGTCGATGATACGGTGGCGGCCGCTGCCGGCCACAGGATCGCGACCTACACTACAATTCCGCGGTGAGTCAACGCGTCGGTAACCGGTTTCGGGGGCGGGGAGAACTTGGCATGCGTGCGATAGCAACGGCCATCATGCTTGTGGGACTGGCGGTGCCGGCGCTCGCGCAGCCGCGACCGGGTCCGACGCTGACTCTGTATCTGATCGACGTCGAAGGCGGCAACGCGACGCTGATCGTGTCGCCGGCCGGCGAGTCGCTGCTGATCGACACTGGAAACGGCGGACAGGCGGCGTCGAGAGACGCGGACCGGATCATGGCCGCGGTGAAAGACGCCGGGGTCACGCAGATCGATCACCTGATCACCACGCACTTCCACACCGATCACATCGGCGCGATGGCGGAGCTTCTCGGGCGGATACCGGTGCGACACCTCATCGATCACGGTCCAAGCGTCGAGCCCAGGCCGGACCTCCTTGAGTTCATCCAGAAGACGTATCCGGCGATTTACGAAAAGATCCCTCGCACCATCGTGAAACCCGGCGATCGCATCGCGATGAAGGGGCTCGACGTCCGCATCCCGACGTCCGCGGGTGCGGCCATTCAGCAGCCGCTCCCCGGGGCGGGGCAGGCCAATCCGTATTGCGCACAGTTCACGCCGCAGGCGCCGGATGCCACCGAGAACGCGCAGTCGGTCGGCACTCACATCACCTTCGGGCGGTTCCGGCTGGTCCACCTCGGCGACCTCACGGTCAACAAGGAGTTCGACCTCATGTGTCCGTCGAACCGCCTGGGCACTGTCGATCTGCTCGTGGCCTCACATCATAGCCAGGCCATCTCGAACAGCCAGGTGCTTGTGCATGCGCTCGAGCCGCGGGTCATCCTGATGAACAACGGCATCCGCAAGGGCGGCCAGCCCGACGCGATGAAGGTGTTTCATTCGGCGCCGCGGGTCGAGGACATCTGGCAACTGCACTTCTCGCAGTTGAGCGGTCAGGAGTACACGGTCCCGGGCCTGTTCATCGCGAACCTCGTGGACACTCCGCCGGCAGAGATGGCGATCGCCCCGATGATCCCGCCGGCGCGAGGGGCGCCGGGCAGCCAGCCGCCCCCCGTGCACAACGGCGAGGCCTTCTGGTTCAAGGTGGCGGCGCGCGAGGACGGTTCGTTCACGGTGACGAACGCCCGCAACGGCTTCGCCAAGACGTACGCCGCGCGCCCGGCGCGCTGACCTTCAACGGAGCCCGCCATGACACTGTCCGCGCGCGCCGTCCGATTGGTTCTCGTCGCGCTCACGCTGCTCTGGGGCGCCGTGCCGGCGCGAGCCGAGGACGTCAAGGTCTTCTCGTCCGTGGCGATGCGCGCCGTGGTCGAGGAGCTGGCGCAACGCTTCGAGCGTGAGACTGGACACCGCGTGGCGCCGACCTTCGGGCTCGCCGCCGTCATGAAGAGCCGCATCGAAGGCGGCGAGGCGTTCGACCTGGCCATCGTGACGCCAGCGCAGATCGACGACCTGATCAAGCAAGGCAAGGTTGCCGCAGCCTCGCGGGCGGTGATCGCGCGGACCGGCCTGGGGCTGATGGTACGCGCCGGTGCGTCGAAGCTCGACGTCGGCACGGTGGACGCCTTCAAGCGGACGCTGCTGACAGCGAAGTCGTTGACCTACGTGCCGCCGCCCGGCGCGAGCGGTGCGGCCTTCCTGGCCGTGGTCAAGCAGCTCGGCATCGCCCAGGCGCTCGAGGCGAAGACCAAGGCGGGCACGTCGGCCGAGGAGGTGATCGCCAACATCACGGGTGGCGCGGCGGAGATCGCGGTGCTGCCGGTGAGCGAGATCCTGCCGGTGCAGGGAGCCACGCTCGGCGGCGTGTTTCCCGCCGACGTGCAGACCTACATCGTGATGGCGGGCGCGACGTCGAATGCGGCCTCACAGGCCGCCCGCGACTTCCTCGCCCGGCTCACGTCCGCCGCGAGCGACGCAGTCATCACCGCCAAGGGGATGGAGCGTGTGAAGCCCTGAGGGGTCAGCGTTCCAGGACCTCGATTTCGCAACCGGACGGGCCCTGGATGATGAAGACCTGGACCGGCTTGCGGCCGACCTTGATGCCGTGTTGCTCCTGCTTGAAGGTGACCCCGGCGGCCTTGAGAACAGCGCCCAGTTCCGCCAGCGACCCTGGACGGGCCGACGTGCCGAATCCGATGTGATCGATCGCCCGCCCCTTGCTTTCCTCGCCTTCGCCTCTGGAAGCAAGGAGCCAGACGGCGCCGTACTTCACCGCATCCTGCCTGCCCTTGAGTGTCGTGCGCTCGCCGCCAAAGTAGGTGAGGAACCAGCCGTAGGTTGCCTCGGGGTCGGCTACGAGCAGCTGGACGTGATGGAATCCAGGCGTCTCCGGGTCCTGCACGATCTGAATCCGCGTGCCCCACGGGTCCTCGATCATGCCCGCCTTGTAGAGGCCGGGGATCGCGCGGACCGCGCTGACGATCGTGATGCCGGCGGCCTGGAACTCCTGCATCTTGGCGTCGACGTCGGGAAACGACCATCCGATGTGATCGGTCACGCCGCCCAGGCTCGGCTTCGCGGTCGCCGAACGCAGGAAGATGATGCGCGTCTCGCCCGACTTGACGCGGAACGGTTCGTCATCGGGCCATGGTTCGGCGCCGAGATGCTTGATGTACCACTCGACCGCCTTGGCGGGCTCGGCCGCGGCCAGGTGGACCTGGTCGAACCGGCGCGTTTCGGCAGCCCGCGCGCCCGTGGGCAGACCGGCCGCGAGGAACACGAGTGCAAAAAGCGCCCGTCTCGTTGTCATCACCGGATCAGGGTTCCTTCCGTTCGACGAGCATGATCGCCAGGCCGTCGAGGTCCTCGATCATCGCGGCGCGGGTGTCGCCCCACTTGTGGATCCCTTCGAGGATCTTCACACCCTCCCGGCGAAGCCGCGGCACGTGCGTGTCGAGGTCTGGATACGTGAGGCCGACGTGATCCAGCACCTGCCCGCGTGAGGGCACCAATCTGACATCGCCTTCACGGCAACGGCCCGACTGACAGGGGCGCGCGTACCAGGAGAAGCTGTTGCCGAGAAGATCGACCGTCACCCGCGGATTCCGCAGCGTGCCTTGCGGCAGCATGGACGGCCAGCTCGGAGGGCCGACGGTCACGTCGCACGGCTGGGGGATCGGCACTTCCATCACTTCCCTCGTCGCCGGGTTCCGCCCCTGCTGTCTCTTGAAGCCGAGGTGATCGACATACCACTGCGCGGCGCACCAGGGCTTGTCGTGGAGGAAGTGGACGTGGTGGAACATATCCTCCTGCCCGGGTCCGCCGCCGGCTTCGATGAGCTCCTGATCCGGCCCCAGGAAATAGGCATAGCCGCCCTCTTCAGGCTTGCCCGGCGGCCGTTCGGTCATCATCTTCGCGGTGACAATCGGGTTCCGGCCGTAACCCATCTCACCGGCGCGCCAGAGCGTGCCGGTGTCCTTGTCGCTCGAGAACATCGGAACGACCGTCGCGTTGGCGGCCGCCATTCGCTCCTTGAGGGTCGCCGTCGGCGTCTGGGTTTCGAATCCGATGTGCCACAGCGGACTCTGCTGGAGCGAGCGGTGTTCCTTCATGTCGAAGGTGCCGCCCGCCGGCTTGCTCACTTTCGTGAAGAGCAGGTACATCTCCGACTTGTAGGCCGGCAGACCCGCAAACGTCGTGAGCTCACCCTGCGGCCACATGGTCTTGTAGAACCGCTGCGACCTGGCGGGGTCGATGACGTTGAGGCCGACATGATGGAGGGCCGGAGTCGGCAGCGACGCCGGTGCCTGGGCCGCGGCCGTTGCCACCACCGGTGGTCTGACGGGCATCCACGCCCACATCGCGAGGACGGCTGATGCGGCCAGCGCCAGTGCGGGAAGCCTCGCCGGGACGCGCACGCGCTTCATCACCACCTCCTTCATGCTCCGGGCCGGGACATCGTGCCGGTCGTGGGCACTCTCAGGGTCACTGGATGCGGATGATGCCGCGCCGGATCGCCTTGGCCACGGCGGCGGTGCGGTCGTGCACGTCCAGCTTGGTGTAGAGGTTCTTCACGTGCATGCCGGCCGTGTCGGCGCTGATGCCGAGCGCCGCGGCGATCTCTTTGTTCCGCATGCCCTCGGCGACGAGCTCCAGCACCTGGTGCTCGCGCAGGCTCAAGGCCGGCTGTCGCGCCCGTTCGTCGAGGGCCTGCTGGATCGCGGGCGTGACGACGCGGCGGCCGGCGTGCACTTCGCGGATCACGTGGATCAGATCGTCGGAGATCGTGTCCTTCAGCACGTAGCCCATCGCCCCGGCGTCGAACGCCCGATGGATGTCCTCGTCACCGTGGTACATCGTCAACACGATGATCCGCGCGGAGCCATCGAGCTGCCGGATGCGACGCGTGGCCTCGGCCCCGCTCATGACGGGGAGCTGGAGGTCCATCAGCGTGACGTCGGGCCGGCTCGCCACGAACTGGGTGACGGCCTGCTCGCCGTTGCTGGCTTCGGCCACCACTTCCATGTCCGGCTGGACGCCGACGATCTTCGCGACGCCCTCGCGCATCAGGCGATGGTCGTCCACGCACAGCACGCGGATGGTGCGTTTCGCTACAGCCATTCGTTCGTCAGCCCCGCCACGGCGTGGACGGTGGTGCCTCTCCCCGGCACGCTCTCGACGCGCAGCCCGCCGCCCACGTGCTCGGCGCGCTCGCGCATGGTCAGCAGGCCGAAGTGCTCGCTGTCTTGCGGGGCGCTCGTCTGTGCATGTGCGTCGAAGCCGCAGCCGTCGTCGGCGATCGTCAGCGCGACTTGGCGTTCATCGTACGAGACGTGGATGTCGATGCCCGTCGGGCGTCCATGACGGATGGCGTTGGTGACAGCCTCCTGCGCGATGCGGAACAGCTGCAGGTCCACGTCTGGCGACGCGTTGTCCGGGCGGCGTCCCACGACGGCCACCGTCGGGCGGACACCATGTCGTTTCTCGGTCTCATCGGCAAGCTGCGCCAGCGAGTCGGTGAGCCGCGGCGTGCCCATGGGGTGCCGCCGCAGCTCGAGGATCGACTCGCGGGCGTCGCGCACCGAGCGATCGACCTGCCGGCGAAGGCGGCGCAGCTCGGCCGTCATGCACCCTTCGCCCGACGGGGCGCGCGTGGCCAGCGCCTCGAGCTCGGGTCCCAGCGCGGCGAGGCTCTGGAGCAGCGTGTCGTGAATCTCGCGGCTCAGGCGCGTGCGCTCCGCGTTCACCAGCGCGTAGCGGGACTTGACCGCCCGCAGGCGCAGCCTCGCGGTCGTGGCCACCGCGCCGACCAGCAACGTGCCGGCGGCGAGCAGAAACCAGCGGCTCAGATAGACCGGCGGATCGACGGTGAATGCCCACAGGGAGGGCTCGGTCCACTGGCCGTTTTCGGTCGCGCTGACACGGAATCGATAGTCGCCGGCCTTCAGGTTGCCGTACGTGGCCCGCCGGCCGTTCGCGTCGTACACCCAGTCCGCGTCGGCGCCGTCGAGCCGGTGGCGGAAACGCAGCTTCGATGTGGCCGAGAGACTGAGCGCGGCGTACTCGACCTGTACCGTGCTGCCGCTCGCGAACCGCCCGACGGCCGCCGGGCTGACGCGCCCGCCGTTGACGGTGATGGCCTCGAGACTCGGCGGCGCCGCACGACGCCCTTCGCGGAGTTGCTGCGGGTCGATGATCGTCACGCCCGGCCCGTTGACGACCCAGATCCGCCCAGCCTGGTCGCGCGCACCCGCCGCGCCGCTCTGCCACATCTGCGTGCCGGGCTGGAGCCCATCGCTCTCGTCGTAGAGCGTGTAGGCGAGGCGATGGCGGGGATCCTTCTGGATCGTGTCCATCTCGCCCGAATGGAAGCGCATCAGCACGGCGCCCGACTGTATGCCCACCCACACGTAGCCTTGGCTATCCAGGACCAGTACCGGGACGACTCCGGTGATGGGCGCATGTGCCGTGGTGACAGACGTGAAGCGACCGTTGTGGTAGCGGCTCACGCCGCCCGACGCGGCGAACCACACGGCGTCGTCGTTGGCCTGCACGATCTGCCACACCGAGCCGGGCGCAAGGCCGTCCCGCTCGGTGAGGGCGCGCTCGTGTCCGTGATCGTAGAGGTTGACGCCGCCGCCACCGCCGCCGAAGCCCGCCCACACGCGGTCCTGCCGATCCGCGAGAATGCTCGCGCACTGCCGGCCGGATTCTCCAGGTTGCTGATGGGAGGTGAGCGTGTTGTCCTTCCACGACAGCACGCCGCGAAACGCGGTGCAGAGCCAGAGCGCATCCGCCGTGGTCGTGAGCCCATTCACCCGGCTCGCCTGGACGTCCGGGATCCGCTCCTTGACGAGGCGCCCCATCGCGTAGCGGCCGACGATCTGGTCCGTCGCGACCCATATCCCTCCGGAGAGATCGGCATGCATGGCGCGGGTCTGGGCGAGGGCGAACGATTGGCGGCTGCCGCCGGCGATACGGTTCAAGGCTTGCGTAGTGGCGATCCAGACGCTGCCGTCGGCGGCGACCTCCACGGCGCGCACGCCATCGTGATTGAGACCGTCGAGGGGGCCCGCGGACTGGAACGTGTTCTCGGACAGGCGCAGCAGACCGCCGCGCATGCCGACCCAGATGTTGTCGTCGCGATCGCGATAGAGCGCCCGCGGCGAGCCGCGCAACCGATGCTCGTATTCGATCGGCTCGAGCCGCGGGTGCGAGTCAGTGGGATTCGCGAGACGGAACAGGCCGCCGCTGAACGATGCGACCAGCAACCCGCCGCGGCCGTCCGCAATGATGCGCCAGCCTGGCAACGGAAGGCGGATGCCGGGATCCAGGCGCAGCGGCCTCGACGTACCGAGCTTCCGGACGATCGTCGCGCGGTCCGTGACCCACATGTTGCCGGCGTCGTCCTCGACCAGGCTGTCGACGTAGGTGGCCGTGCTGTCGACAAGGTGCAACTGAGTGCCGTCGTGGCGATAGAGGCCCCGGGCGGCTCCGACCCAGACGCGTCCGGCGCGATCCTCGTAGACGCTGAACGCCTGCTCGCCATCGTAGCCGTCCGCTTCGGTGACGCGCGACCAGCGGTTGCCGGTGTAGCGGTACAACCCGCGAACGGTCGCGGCCCAGACCGTGCCGCGACGATCCTCCAGGAGCGCGTTGACGCCGGGCGGTGCACCGTCGGCGGGGGAATAGTGCGTGATGCCGCCACGGTGGATCCGAGTCACGCCGCCGCCGCCAAAGCCGGCCCAGATACCACCCTGAGACGACGCGGCGAGTGCTGACGCAAAGCGCGCCGCCGGCGCGCCGCTGCTGCTCTGTGTCCACGGCTGGAAGCGGGTGCCGTCGAATCGGACGGGACCCTCTTGAGTACCGAGCCAGAGATAGCCGTCGAGGTCCTGAGCGATCCCGAGCACATCGCCCGACTGTTCGGTGGACCACGCGGCGAGCGCGTAGCGGACGGTCGGAGCACCGTCGCCGCCGGCGCTGGCGGCCGCCGTCAGGGTGCACGCGAAGAGTGTCAGCAACCCCGCGCGGATCCGTCGAACAAAGGACGGAGTCATAACGGGGTCGATCCTACCTCGCTGACGCCGGCCAGGGCGTGCCCTGGTACCGCGCCGTCACGGGCTTCACGCCCTTGAAGGTGAACTTCTGGATGCGCTTTCCGTCGTAGGTCTCCGTCGTGTAGATGTTGCCCTGCGAATCGGTCGCGATGTTGTGCACGCCGTGCCACTGGCCGACCTGGCGGCCGCCCTCGCCGAACGACGTCAGGATCTCGAGCGTGTCGCGCTGCAGGACGTGAATCTTCGCGTTCTCGCCGTCAGCGACGTACAGGAACCGCTGCTGGGGGTCGCTCGAGAATGCCGCGTCCCAGACCGACCCGGCGTTCATGGTCTTGGGCTCGATGAGCTTCTCCTTGACGAACTTCCCGTCCTTTGTGAACACCTGAATGCGATCGCCCTGTCGATCGCACACATACACCAGGTCGTCTTTGGAGATGACGACGCAGTGGACGGGGTTGCGGAACTGCTGCTGCGGCGGCGCGTCCGGATCGTGCGCAGCGCCTCGGTCGGCAGGCTGCCCGGCGTTCGGGTTGCCGCGATGCGGGTTCAGCGGCCCCTGAACCGGCGTGTCGTCCGGTTTGTTGCCGTACGCGCCCCACACGCGTTTGAACTTGCCGCTATCAGCGTCCAGGACGACGACGCGGTGATTGACGTAGCCGTCGGAGACGTAGGCCTCGTTGGTCTTGGCATCGACGACGATCTTCGTCGGCTGGCCAAAGCTCTCCATGTCCAGGCTGTTGGGGTCGTTGATCGGGCGCGCGGCCCCGGCTCGAAGGCGTGCGCCTTTTTTCCCGACCTGCATCACGAACTTGCCGTCCATCGTGTACTTCAAGATCTGGGAATCGCCGCCGCCGCCTCCGCCCAGCCACACGTTGTTCTTGTAGTCGATGTGAATGCCGTGCTCCTGGTCCATCCACGGATCGTTCGGTCCGGGTCCCCAGTGCCGGAGCAGGGTGCCCTTCTGGTCGAACTCCAGGACGAGCGGTGCGGTCGCGCAGCACATGTCGCTGAAGGGCGGTTTCATCTCCAGGCCTTTGAGGGTGTTCGGATTGTCCCCCCGGTGCACCATCCAGACGTGGTCCTGTGCGTCGACCCAGACGCCCACCGCGGCTCCGAGGACCCAATGATTCGGGAGCGGTTTGGGCCAGAAGGGATCGACCTCGAACATCGGGGCCTGCGCGGCCCCGCGCGTCTGCGCGGCGACGTCCTGCCGGAGTTGACGCGGACCCAATCCGATCCCGAGGCCCAGCGCGAGCAGCCCCGCGCCGATCGCGACCCGGCCCGTCAGGTGTGAAGGTGTCATCCGTTTGACTCCGCTTGTGAAGACGAGTGCTTTGCCGGGGTAATCCCGAGGCGCACGGAGCATATCGCGCGCGTAGTAAAACAGGGACACACCTGATCGGGTGTATTGACCCGCTCAGTCGCGGCTCCTAGAATCCGCCCGCCATACCTGCGTTCCACGTCTGGCGAAGGAGAACAACGAATGCGTGCGTTGAAGGCCATCCTGTTCGCGATCGCGTCTCTCGTGCTCGTCCCTGCGGTGTCGTATGCGCAGGCAGCTGTTGCGGGTGTCGTGAGAGACACGACTGGCGCGGTTCTGCCAGGTGTGACGGTCGAAGCGGCAAGCCCCGCCTTGATCGAGAAGGTCCGGTCGGTTGTGACCGACGGGACCGGTCAGTTCAAGATCGTCGATCTCCGGCCCGGCACCTATAGCGTGACGTTCACGCTGCCCGGATTCAATACCTTCAAGCGCGACGGCATCGAGCTGGCGGGCACGTTCACGGCCACGGTGAATGCCGACATGCGCGTGGGATCGCTCGAGGAGACGGTCACGGTGACCGGGGAGGCCTCCGTGGTCGACGTCCAGAGCGTGACGCAGCAGGTCACCCTGGGGAAAGAAGTTCTCGATGCGATTCCCGCGGGGAGGAACCAGCACAATTTCGCCAATCTGATTCCCGGGATGACCGGGCCACTCGATTACGGTGGCCAGAACAACCTCAACCTGAACACGATTACCGTCCATGGCAGCCGCGCGGACGACCAGCGCGTGATGGTGGACGGCATGTCGATCAGCGCCACCTCCGGCAACGGTCAGCTGAGCAACTTCATTCCCGACATGACGTCCACGCAGGAGGTCGCGGTCAGCTACTCGGCGGGCAACGCCGAGCAGGCGTTCGGCGGCGTCCAGATGAACCTGATTCCGCGCGAAGGTGGCAACCAGTTCAAGGGGTCCTTCTTTGCCACCGGTGCGAACGAAAGCTGGCAGTCGGACAACTTCACGGATGAACTGAAGAACGCGGGCCTGCGGACGCCCAATTCGCTCAAGGTGGTCTACGACGTCAATCCGGGCGCCGGCGGCCCGCTCGTGAAGGACAAGCTGTGGTTCTACTCCGCCGCACGCTGGCAGTCGACGCAGAGCTATATCGCCGGCCTGTACGAGAACAAGAACGCGGGCGACCCGACCAAGTGGAGCTATGAGCCGGATCTCGACCACCGGGCCTACCAGCCCTTGATCCAGAGAAGCTTCAACACGCGGATGACCTGGCAACTCAGCCCGCGGAACAAGATCGCCGTGTTCGGCGAGCACCAATACCGCGTCTGGGAGCAGTTGAGCCCCACCCTCTCGTACGAGTCGGCGACCAAATACGACTTCCCGGAGAACGAGTTCTTCACCGGCAGCTATACGGCGACGATCAGCAACAAATGGCTGTTGGATGCGAGGGTCTCGGACATCATCCAGGGTTGGAAGGACCGCTACCCGAACGGAGGCACGAGCCTCGCGTTCACGGAGCCACTTCCGGATGTGTTCAAGGAGCTGATCGCGGTGACCGAACAGGGTGGGCTCATCCCCGGCCTGCTCTATCGGGGCGCTGGTCAGACCGGTTTGGGACCGTTCATCCGTGTGAAAGGGCACATCGCCTCCGCCCAGGCGTCGGTCTCGTACGTCACGGGCGCCCATGCCGTGAAGTTCGGCTTTCTCGATACGTTCGGCACGCGCCGGGAGGATTACAACAACATCCCGGCCAACGTCCGCTACCGCTTCAACAATGGGGTCCCGAACCTGATCACTCAAATCGCGACGCCTTACGGCTTCCGAAGCAATCTGGGCGGGGAACTCGGGGTGTTTGCGCAGGATAAGTGGACGCTCTCCCGGCTCACGCTCAATCTCGGCGCCCGCTTCGACTATCTGAACATCAACTTCCCCGAGCAGGGCCTTGGGCCCGGCGGGCTCGTGCCCAATCGGAACATCACGTTTCCGCAAAACGACTACCTGGGCTGGAAGGATATTTCCCCGCGGATCGGCGCCGTCTACGACCTGTTCGGCAACGGAAAGACCGCCGTCAAGGCCAACCTGGGCCGCTACGTCCTTGCGCAGCGTCTGACCAGCAACTACACGAACCTGGGCAATCCGGTGAACGCGATGGCCAACAGCGTCACCCGCGCCTGGACCGACGCCGACAGCGACTACACGCCGGACTGCGACCTTGTGAACCCGCTGGCGCAGGACAATCGTGCCGGCGGCGGTGATTTCTGCGGGCAGATCTCGGACCTGCGCTTCGGCCAGCCAATCCCGAGCACGGTGTCCGACCCGGCGATGCTCCACGGCTGGGGCAAGCGACCGGACCAGTGGGAGTGGGAAGCGAGCGTCCAGCACCAGCTGATGCCACGGGTTGGCCTGGAGGTCGGCTACTTCCGGCGCACGTATGGCAACTTCACGGTGACCGACAACACGCTGACGGGTGTGTCCGACTACACCAAGTTCAGCATCCCTGCGCCGGTCGACGCTCGATTGCCCGATGGCGGAGGGTACACAGTCGGGGACCTCTACAACCTCAACCCGGACAAAGTGGGTCAGGTCAACAATTTCTTTACCCTGGCCAGCAACTACGGGGACTACCAGGAGACCTGGAACGGCGTGGATGTCAACGTGAGTCTGCGGCTGGGGAAGGGAACCGTCCTGCAGGGCGGAACGAGCACGGGCCGCACCTCGTTGAATGTCTGCGATCTGCGCGCGCAGCTGCCCGAGCTGACGGTGGGCGCTCCCTACGTCGTCGGCCCGACGTCGCCCGACTGCGATATCCCCGGCAAATTCCAAACTCAGGTGAAGTTCCTCGGCAGCTACACTGTGCCGAAAGTGGATGTCCAGATCGCCGCGACGTACCGGGGCTTGCCAGGGGTGAACGTCGTGTCGAATTACATCGCCACGAACGCAGTGACGCAGCCCTCGCTCGGTCGTCCGCTCTCCGGCGGCGCGGCCAACGTAACGGTGAATCTCGTGGAGCCCGGCACGATGTTCAGCGCGCAAACCAACCTGCTCGACCTGCGCTTCGCGAAGATCCTGAGATTCGGCAAGTACCGGACCTCCGTGAACCTCGACCTGGCGAATGCGTTCAATTCGAGCGGGATCACGTCGGTCAACAACAACTACGCGGCGTGGCAGGTGCCGACCGGCATTCACCAGGCCCGGATCGCGAAGATCAGCGCGCAATTCGACTTCTGAGCCTCGCCGCGCTCATCGGGTAAAGTGACGGCGGCGCCACCCAAGGCGCCGCCGTCGTTCACTTCCAGGGTTCGAATCACACCGGCCGCAGTGGGGAGATCGGATATGTCAGGCTCAAGTCGCCGCGCGTTTCTGGGCACGCTTGGGGCAGCCGCGGCTGCTCTTCCGGAGTTGGGATCGTCGATTCGCTTCGGGGCTGATCTCTCGGCGGCGGCGCCGGCAGCAGGGCAGGCGGCAACGTCGTACGACCTCTTGATCAGGGGCGGCCGCGTCGTCGACCCGTCACAGAAGATCAGCGGGCCGATGGACGTCGCCATCTCGGGGGGCAAGATTGCCGCGGTGGCGGCGAACATCCCGGCCAATCGGGCCAAGCAAGTGTTCGACGCGAGCGGCAAGCTCGTCACGCCGGGCTTGATCAACGTGCACGCTCACCTGTACCGGTACGTGTATCCGATTTCCGTCGATCCGGATGCGGTGGGGCTGCCAGCTGGCGTCACGACGCTCATCGACGCAGGATCGGCCGGCGCGAGCACGTTCCCCGGCCTGCGCAAGTTCATCATGGAGCCGGCGCCCACGCGCATCTACGCGATGCTGAACATCTCCCAGGTGGGGAACTTCGGCAACGAGTTGTACCTGAGCCCCACGTTCCAGCCGATCAACGTCAAGGCGGCCATCAACACCATCATCAACAACAAGGACAAGATCGTCGCCATCAAGGTGCGCATCAACGGCGACCACAACGAGTTGATGCACGACCTGGAGGTGTTGAAGCGCGCATGCATGGTGAGGGACGAAACCGGCCTGCCGATCATGCTGCACTGGACGACCGATCGGGAGTTGCTAAACCTGTTGAAGCGGGGCGACATCCTGACGCACACGTTCACCATCCCGACGCCGCGGGTGGACAATCTGTTTGGCGGCCCTACCCAGGGCGACAAGGTGCTGCCCCAGATTCTGGAGTTGAGGGACCGCGGCATCTTCACCGAAGGGCAGATGGTCAACTCGCACCATCTGTTCGACGTCTCCGAGAAGGCGTTCGCGCAGGGCTGGATCCCCGATCTGCTGGGGACGGATATGGGCGCCGTCGGCAAGGACATGCCGAACGGCATTCTGCTTCCCTGGGAGATGACGCAGTACCTGTACCTCGGCCTGACCGTCGAGCAGGTCATCGAGCGCGTCACGCTCACGCCGACGAAGGTTTTCAAGTTCCCGGAACAGCTGGGGACGCTCCAGACAGGGGCGCCCGCTGACGTCACCGTCATCGACCTCCAGCAGGGGCAGTTCCAGCTCTTCGACCAGAAGGGGCAGATGCGCACGGCCAAGCAGAGATTCGTGCCCGTCGCGGCCGTGCATGGGGGGACGTTGACGGCGATCGACCCGGCGGTGCATGAGAACAAGTTCGCCGGCGTCAGAATCTAGCGAGGCTTCGCCACAGACACGCAAGCATGCAGAAGCGGCTTCGCCTCGCTAGGGCAGTGTTTAATTGCCCGCGCTCCGCGCGGGCGTTGGCGAACTGCCTGATCGCCGCATTCGTGTCAGCCGCGGGTCTTGCGACCGCGGTCGCGCAGGGCCCTGTCAGCGTCCTCGACGGCGCCTACACGACGGCGCAGGCCGAGCGCGGGCACGTTGCGTACGAGGCTCGCTGCATCCAGTGCCACGAGGGGCTCGAGGCTGACGGGCCGGGGCTGACGGAGAAGGCGTTTCTCGATCGGTGGCGCGAAGACACGCTCGAGCCGCTCTTCACGTTCATCAAGACCACCATGCCCGGCAACAAGCCCGGGAGCCTCGACGACCAGGTGTACGCGGACGTCCTGGCCTTCCTGCTCGAGGCCAACGGTCTGCCGGCCGGTACCGTTGAGTTGAGCCCCACTATGGTCGCACGAATTCAGCTGGTGGGCCCCGACGGGCCGCGGCCGCTCTCCAATCTCACGATCGTCCGGACGGTCGGTTGCCTCGCGCCGGCTGCTGGCAATGGGTGGGCCCTGCTCAATGCCGCCAGCTTGCGCCCGGTCCGGGCGCGGATCGTCGACGGGACCACGCCGGACGAACTGAAGCTTTCGGCGGCTCAGCCGCTCGGCACGCAGACGTTGCCGCTGCTGAGCGTCACGCCACAGGGCGCGTCGCTCGCGGGACACAAAGTGCAGGTCAAGGGTGTGCTGAACCGGCAGAATACGCTCGATCGGATTAACGTGATGTCGATCGAATCCGTGGGCGCGACATGTGGGGGGTGAAGAGATGCGGGTGCTTGTCTTCTCGCTCAGCGTTGCCGTGATCGCACTCGTCTCGACGCCCGACGTCCTCGCTGACCTCGCGGCGGATCGTGCGGCGAACACCCGCTTCGCCGGCGTGTGGAAGCTCGTGGCCGAGGAGACCCGCGACGCGAACGGTCAGGTCGTCCCGGGTCCCAACGCCGCCAGCGGCGGCCGTTTCGGATTCATCACCTACGATCCGGCTGGCTACATGGGCGTCGTGCTGGCGTGGAACAGACGCCCGGCCGTCAAGGGTAAGGCCTCGACCGCGGACGAAGCTCGGACCGCGCTCGCCTCGTACAACTCCTATTGGGGTTCGTTCACCGTGAACCAGGCGCGCGCCATCGTCACGCATCAGACGATGGGGGCCGTCAGCCCGGCGTTCGCCGGGACCAATCAGGACCGCGGCTTCACGATTGATGGCAACCGGCTGACACTACGGCCGCCCAACCTTGCCAACGGTGATCAGCGGGCGCTGACCTGGGAGCGGGTGCCGGACCTGCCGAACCTTACGCCGACGCACCGGAAGCTGATCGGCTTCTGGAAGCTGATCTCGATCGAGCGGCGCAACTCGAAAGGCGAGCTCTCGATCTCGAACCCCGGCATGACGGGGTTTCTCGTCTACACCGCGTCGGGGCACGTGATGGTGCACATGATGGACCCGTACCGCCGGCGGAACGTCGGCGAGGCGCCGACGCCGGAAGAGACCCTGGCGACGTATCGGAGCTACACGAGCTATTTCGGCCCGTATACGGTCAACGAATCTGCCGGCTATGTCGTCCACCATCTCGCCGCGGCGTTCAACTCGGGCGTGGAGGGGACCGACTTTCAGCGGTTCATCGACTTCTCCGGCAGGCGGCTGACCCTGAAACCGCCGGTCACGAAAGACAGCAATGGCGAAACCGTGCAGACGGCGCTCATCTGGGAGCGGCTGAGCGACTGAGGGGAAAGCGCTTGCCTGTGGCCGCGGGTCTTCAGACCCGCCTCATGACACGCGAATTGGTAGGTTGACCCTCCGGAAGACGGGGTCCTAAGATCAGCGGCGGTTACAAGTTTGTTTGAGGGAAGGCGGGGAATGTCCCACAAGGTTCTCATCAGCGGCTTCCTGGCACTTCTGGTGGTGGCGGCCGTCTCCGGCCAGTCGCCTCAGCCCACGGCCTCACGACCCGCTCCTGCGGTCAACCCGGCCGAGCCGCGCGCGCTCATCGACAAGTACTGCGTGGGGTGTCACAACGCGCGCGTGAAGAACGGGGGGCTGGCGCTCGACCAGGTCGACCTGTCGCGGCTGGCGGACCAGGCGGCGATTGGTGAGAAAGTGGCGCTGAAGCTGCGCACCGGGATGATGCCGCCGTTGCGAGCGCCTCGGCCCGATCGGGCCACGCTCGACGGGCTCATCACCTGGATGGAAAACGAGCTGGACCGCCACGTCGTCCCCAACCTGGCGGCGCCCGGGATTCACCGCCTCAATCGCACCGAGTATCAGAACGTCGTTCGCGATCTCGTCGGACTGAAGATCGATCCCGCGAAATTTCTGCCGTCCGACAATTCGACCCACGGCTTCGACAACATTGCCGGCGCGTTGACCATGTCGCCGGCGCTGATGGAGGCGTATCTGTCGGCGGCGGGCAAGATCAGCCGCCTGGCCATGGCGTCGAACACCGCGCCGACCTCCGTCGAGTTCAATGTTCCCGACGACACCACCCAGAACTACCACGTCGAGGGGCTGCCGTTCGGCACGCGTGGCGGCATGCTGACCGAGCACGAATTTCCGGCCGACGGCGACTACGTGTTCAAGATCGTCCCGATCTTCGAAGGCAACATGGGCCAGGCCAACGACCCGTTCGGCCAGATCCAGCGCGAACGCCTGGTGGTGACGATCGACGGCCGGCAGGTGCACGTGTACGACTGGGATAAAGAGATGCGGGGGGCGCCGCGCTCCGGCGTGCCCACCCCGCCCATCCCTGTGAAGGCGGGCCGGCACACGGTGGGTGTCACGTTCCTGGCGACCAACTACGCACCCGACAACAACATCAACAACGTCTTTCTGCGTGCGACGATCGAAACCGGTGGTATTCCCGGATACGAGTTCTTTCCGCACGTGGGGAAGGTGCGGCTCGAAGGACCGCTCAACGCGAGCCGGGGCTCTGACACGCCGAGCCGCCGCCAGATTCTCACCTGCCGGCCTGCCGCGGGCGCCACGCCTCGGCAGGAAGAGGCCTGTGCGCGGACGGTCCTGTCGACCCTGGCGCGCCGGGCCTACCGCCGGCCGGTGACGTCCGCCGATGTCGGCGTGCTGATGGAGTTCTATACGTCGGGCCGACGCGCCGGGACGTTCGATGACGGCATCGAAAAGGGTCTGCGTCGTCTGCTCGCGGACCCCGAATTCGTCTATCGACGCGAAGCGGCCCCGGCGACCGTGCCGGCGGGTAAGCCCTATCGCATCAGCGACCTGGCCCTGGCGTCCAGGCTGTCGTTCTTCCTGTGGAGCAGCATTCCCGACGAGGAGCTGCTGACGCTGGCGGAGCAGGGCCGCCTCCACGAGCCGGCGATGCTCGAGAAGCAGGTGCGCCGGATGGTTGCCGATGCCAGGTCGGCGGCGCTCATCGACAATTTCACGGGGCAGTGGTTGAACCTGCGCGCCCTGGCCACGATTGCACCCAATCCCAGCGTCTATCCCGATTTCGACGACAACCTGCGGCGGGCGTTTCGCGAAGAAGTCGAGCTTCTCGTCGACAGCGTCGTTCACGAGGACCGCAGCGTCCTGGATCTGCTGAACGCGGACTACACGTTCGTCGACGAACGGCTCGCCCGCCACTACGGGATCCCGAACGTGTACGGCAGCCGGTTCCGGCGCGTGACGCTTGGCCCCGACCTCGACATGCGGCGTGGCCTGCTCGGGAAGGGCGCGTTCATGAGCGTGACGTCGCAGGCCACGAGAACCTCGCCCGTCACCCGCGGCAAGGTGTTCCTGGAAACCTTCCTTGGCGTGAGTCCTCCGACCCCCCCGCCCAACGTGCCGATGATCAAGCCGCCGGCGCAGGACAACGCGGGCAATGCGAAAGAACCGACCATGCGTGAACGCATGGTGATGCACCACGTGAGCCCGACGTGCTCGAGCTGTCACAGCCTGTTCGAGCCCATCGGGCTGGCGCTCGAGAACTTCGATGGCGTCGGCGCCTGGCGGCTCAAGGACGAAGGCCAGCCGATCGACCCCGCCGGAGTGCTCGCGAACGGAACGAAGATCGATGGGGTGGCGAGCCTGCGGGCTCTTCTGATGCAGAACTCGGAGCAGTTCGTCCGCGTCATGACCGAGAAGCTGCTCACCTACGCGTTGGGACGTGGCGTGGAAGATCAGGACATGCCATTAGTGCGAGCGATCGCTCGTGGATCGGCCAGCGGCGACTATCGTTTTTCAACGCTCGTGCTGGGCGTGGTCAAGAGCGAGCCGTTCCAGAACAGCATCAAGGGCGCGGACGTGGTGCAGCAAACCGCCGCTCGTTGAGCACCGAGGAGAAAGAGGGACGTCGATGTTTATCGCAAAGAAGCACATTCCCCGGCGGACGTTCCTGCGCGGCGCCGGGGTGACGCTCGCCCTGCCGCTGCTTGATGCGATGGTGCCGGCCGCGACGCTGCTGGCGCAGACGGCTGCCACGCCGAAGCCCCGGTTCATCGCCAACTTCATCCCCCACGGAATGTCGCCTGGATTCTGGGTGCCGGACAAGGTGGGCACCGGCTTCACGATGCCGCCGATCTTCGAGCCGCTGGCGCCGTACCGGAAGCAGACTGTGATTCTGAGCGGCCTCCACGCCCGCTCTGCGGAAGCGCCCGAAGGCCAGAGCCCGCCGGACCACTGGGTGGCCTCGGCCTTCTTGTGCGCCAACAAACCCAAGCGAACCGCGGGCGCCGACATCTACAACGGCACGACGATCGACCAGCTGATCGCGCAGAAGATCGGCCAGGAGACGCTGCTTCCGTCGATGCAGCTCGCCGTCGAAGATCCCGGCGCGAACTCGGCCAGCTGCGGCGAGGGCTACAGCTGCGCCTATACGAACAGCATCTCGTGGTCGACGCCCACGACCCCGCTGCCGATGGAGCTGAACCCGCAGATCGCGTTCGAGCGGATGTTCGGCGAGGGCGGCACCGCCGAAGAGCGGGTGGCGCGCCGGGAGGACGACCGGAGCATCCTCGACTCGCTGACCGGAAGCCTGTCGCGGCTCAAACTCGGCCTCGATCCGGCCGACCGCCTGCGCCTCGACGGCTACGCCCAGGATGTGCGTGAGATCGAGCGTCGATTGCAGATCGCGGCCAAGACCACCGCGGCCGTTCCGACCAACACCGCGATGCCGGTCGGGATCCCGGAGTCATTCGACGAACACATCAAGCTGCAGTTCGATCTGCTCGCGCTGGCGCTCCGCGCCGACATCACCCGGGTCGCGACGATGCTCTTCGCACGCGACCTCACCATTCGCTCGTACCCCGAAAGCGGCGTCACGGTCGCGTTCCATGCCGGTTCGCATCACGGCGAGAACGAGAAGCGAAAGGCGGAATACGCCGTGTTGAATCGCTATCACATCTCGATGCTGGCGTATTTCGTCGACAAGCTGGCGAAGACGCAGGACGGAGACGGGACGCTGCTCGATCATTCGCTGGTGCTCTACGGCTCGAACATGGGGAACTCGAATCAGCACCGCCACGAGGACGTCCCCCACGTGCTCATCGGGGGCGCCAACGGCACGCTGACGGGCGACCGTCACCTTGCGTACCCGTTCAGGACGGTGCCGACGGGAAATCTGCTGCTGAGCGTTCTGGATCGCTTCGACATCCACCAGGACAGCATCGGCGACAGCACCGGACGGCTGGAAGGCCTCTGAGGGCTTAAGGCTTAGGGCTTAGGGCTTAGGAAAGAACGACATGGCTGAACGGCGGAGCAATCCAAGAGGCGATATGGCGATGACCAAGAACCTGCGACGGACCGTCGGCGGCTGTGCGGCTTTTCTGCTGCTGACCACAATCGGTCTGGGTGCCGCCACGAGCGACGTGGCCGACGCCGTCATGAACGGCGACGCGGTCGCGGTCCGCAGGCTGCTGACGCAGAAGGCGGACGTGAACGCACCTCAGGCCGATGGCGCGACGGCTCTGCATTGGGCCGTCTACCGGGGCGACGTCGCGATCGTCGATCTCCTCCTGAAAGCTGGTGCCAACCCGAAGGCCGCCAACGGCTTTGGCGCGACGGCGCTGTCTCTGGCCGCGGAGAACGGCAACCCCGCCATCGTGCAGCGCCTGCTCGAGGCCGGCGCGGACGCCAACGAGCGTCGGGCCAGCGGCGACACCGCGCTCATGATGGCAGCCCGGACCGGCAACGTCGCGACGATGACGCTGCTGCTCGATCACGGCGCCGACGTGAACGCCACGGAAACCACGCGGGGCACGACGGCGTTGATGTGGGCTGCAGCTGAGCGACATGCGTCAGCCGTCAAGTTGCTCGTCGACCGGGGCGCAGACGTCAAAGCGGTCGCTGCCCCCGCCTGGCAGACCAGGCCCGTGCGCTACGGCAAGGCGACTGATCCGAGACCGGCACAAGGGCGGAACCAGGACCGGGTGGTCAGTGAAGTCGGTCCCCGGAACACGCGGGGTACGGACGGCGGGGGGTTCACTCCGCTGGTGTTTGCGGTGCGCGCCAACGATCTGGAATCGGTGCGCATTCTGCTCGCGGCGGGTGCCGACGTGAACCAGGTGACGCACTACGGCTGGAGCCCTCTGCTCGTCGCGACCCAGAATCGGTATTACCAGCTCGGATCCTTTCTGCTCGACCAAGGTGCCAATCCAAACCTCACGAACAAGGGCGCCTGGTCGCCCCTGTACCTTGCGATCGACAATCGGAACATCGAGGGTGGGGATTATCCGCTGCGCAAGGCGGACATGGATTCCCTGGAGTACATCAAGCTCCTGATCGACAAGGGCGCCGACGTCAACTGGCGGGTACAAGAGTCGACGTGGTTTCGAACGGTGTTCACGTCACAGTGGGTGCACGAGGACGGCGCGACCGCTCTCTGGCGCGCCTCCCAGTCCAGCGATCTTGCCGTGATGAAGCTGCTGCTCGACCACGGCGCGGATCCGAGCATTGCCACGAATGTCGGTGTGACTCCGCTGCAGGTCGCGGCCGGCATCGGCTGGGTGGAAGGCATCACCTACGAGTGGTCGAAGGACGCCAACGTCGAAGCGGTGAAGCTGCTGCTCAAGCTTGGCAACGACCCCAACGTGCAGGCCGCGACCGGGCGCACGGCTCTGCACGGCGCCGCCCACAAGGGGGCCACGCAGGTCATCCAGGTGCTGGTGGATGCCGGCGCCAAACTCGACCAGCGAGATTATGGGCAGACCGGCAACGACGCGGGCGGGCGGCTCGCATTTCACCGCTACCTGCCAGTGGATTACGCTGACGGCCTGATCCGAATCGGCACGCAGTCGGCTCTCGTTCAGCCGGAAGCCGGCACGCTCCTGCGGAAGTTGATGACCGAGCGCGGTCTACCCACGCCGCCGCCCGGTCGGACCATCGAAAGCGTCTGTCTGGCTCCGGAACTGTGTGATGACCTCGCGCCGGATCAGCAGGAAATCGGGTTGGACGACCCCACGTTGAAGGACAAGGAGTTCCAGAAGAAGAACGCCCCCCGTCCGCGGAACTAGCGGAGACAGGCTCTTCCTCGTATACGTGATAGAAGTACGGCGCATCAGCCCTTGCCGTTCTGAGGAGGTGCCCGTGCTCCGACGCCCTGCCTGTCCCGCCGCGGTGATCGTCGCGCTCGCGATGCTGGGATCGCCCGCGCGCGCTCACCATTCGTTTGGCGCCGAGTACGACGTGAACCAGCCGGTCACGGTGACTGGCGTCGTGAGCAAGGTCGAGTGGACCAACCCCCACAGTTTCCTGTTCCTCGACGCCGTGGACCCCAGTGGCAACAAGGCGAGCTGGAAGTTCGAAGGCTATCCTCCCAGCGCCCTCTCTCGAACCGGCTGGAAGCGGGAGGTGACCGTGAAGCCGGGCGACACGATTACGGTGTCCGGCTGGCGTGCGCGTGTTGGCGGGACGCTGGCGCACTCCCGTGAGGTGACGTTCGCCGACGGCCGCAAGCTGTTCTTCGGTCCGCCGGCGGGCACGGGTGACGGCGGCACCGCGCCGGCCGTCAAGGTGCCGTGATGCGTACGCCTCTGCTGGTGGCGTTCGTCGTGACCGGCTCGGCGGTCGTTTGGGCTCAGGCTCCGGCGCGGCCTGCGCCATCGCCGGCCGCACCCGCGGCCGTTCCCCGCGCCGCCGGCGGCAAACCGGATCTCACCGGCGTCTGGCAGGGCAGCAGTAACCGTCCAGGCGCGTGGGAAGACGCCAACAACGGGCTTGGCGTGGGCGGTTCGGGCAAGGATCCCAACGCGCCTCCCAGTCTGGGCTCGCAACAGGTCATCACCACGCCGGCGCCGTACCAACCATGGGCGGCGGCCCGGGTACTCGAGTCGTTCAACAAGCGCGGCATCGACGATCCGGCGGCGTTTTGCCTGCCGCCGGGGGTGCCGCGTCTGGTGCTGGTGAGCCTGTTTCCGATCGAGATCGTGCAGACACCGCAGAGAGTCGTCTTCATGTACGAGTACATGAACGTGTTCCGCTCGATCCCGATCAATGCGCGACATTCGGCGGACCTCGTTCCCACCTATCTGGGCGATTCCGTCGCCCGCTGGGAAGGAGACACGCTCGTGGTGGACGTCACCGGCTTCAACGACAAGACGTGGCTCACGGGCACGGGTACGTTCCATTCAGAGGCGCTGCACGTGATCGAGCGCTACACCCGCGTCAGCAGGGATCAGATCAACTACGAGGCGACCATCGAGGATCCCAAGGTGTTGACCGCTCCGTGGAGCATCCGCACGACGATGATGCTGCGTGACGGCACTCGCGTGCAGGAATACGTGTGTGCGGAGAACAATCAGGATCCGGCACAGTACGAGCGGCTGTTGAAAGAGGGTGCCAGCTTCCGCCGCTGATCGGAGAGGCGGCTGGCCAGAGCGCTCGTACTCTCGGGCGAGGCGGCGAAGGCGAAAAGCGCCTACAGCGATCTCTTGGCGCTGTGGAAAGACGCCGATCCCAGGATCCCGGTGGTGAATGAAGCACGAGCGGAATCCGCGAAACTACAGTGAGTCCGCCGTCGCCGACAGCCTGGTGGCTCTATCGACCTGGGCTCGCCGGCCGGAGCGGCGTCCTGCCGGGTGGCGGCTGGATGGCGGAGCCCGTGCCTGCTCCCCAGACGTCGACACCCTCGGAGCTGTTCCCTCTCGTCCCCGCGGGGGCAATCGGCCCGACGAGCGTGAAACCGCGTCCAGCTGGTCGCGGGGGTGGACTGGCAGGATCGATCACGAGGTCCTTCCCGAGAATGAACGCGATCATCTCGTTCTGGACGACCTGGGCCCCGATATTCCGCCTGAAGGTCGGCGGGTCGATCTCGCCCCAGTCCTCGTGCACGATGTCGAAGTACACGGTGTCGCCGACGATGACGATGTTCTCCATCGCCCCAATCGTGTAGGTGTTGTCGCAGCGGCCGCACACCACGCCCCGCAGCCGGTCACCGACCAGGAGAAAGGTGAAGATCTGCTTGTTCATGCCCAGCGGGCCGAACGAGGCGGAGATCCACGTACCGACGACGTCCGCTGGCCGTAGCGCCTTGAACGGTCCGGGCTGCCAGTAGGGTGCCTGCGGTCCGCCGCCACCGCCACCACCGCCACCCCCACCCGCGGGACGCGTCACCGGCAGCGCAGGCGAAGTGCCCGGCGGGAGGTGATACGCCGGCGCCCCACCGGGGTCGGCCCCGCGCGGGTCCTTGACGAGCGTCAGCGCGTTCCCGGTCCGTGTGCTGCCGGCCCCCGTCACGATCAGCCGCCCGTCGGCGAGCATCGCATGCTGGTCGTCGACGGACGTGATGCGCCCGTCCGGGTTGGCGAACGTGACCGTGAAGGTGATGCCCGCCTTCTCGTCCCACGTGCCGTCGATGAAGCCAATCGTGGTGGCGTCGGAGCAGTTCCGGCAATACACGCCGGTGACCCGGTTACCGCGGATCACGAACTCGTAGATGTGCGGCGCATCCCCGAGCGGCGTTCGCCATCCGCCCCGCCAGTGGTCGGCGTTGAGCGCCGCAGCCGGCTGTGCGAGCAGGAGAGTCGCCAACGACAGCAGCAGTCCCGGCACAGTCTTCGAAGCGGATCGGGTTCTCATCGCTCGCTCAGGCTTTCGGCACGAGCCGATAGCCAGGATCAAGGTGCTGGTGTGCGATCAGGATCTGCTGAATATTGAACGGGTGCGTCGGCTCGCCAGTCAGGTGGTTCCGAGCCACTTGAAATACGTGCCCGAGCCCGGCCGCGTCGTCGATGTCGATGTCCGCGCGGCACTGCGCCGCGCCGTCGAACAGGGTTACCTGCAGGTTGCCGAAGGCGTCTGGTGTCTTGAAACTCCCGGCCGCCGTCATGCCCTCGGGCGGCTCGTGCAGCGAGCCGTTGACCTTGTGGAAGGTGTCGGCTTCGACCAGATCCGGCATCTGAGTGAGCAACGCGCGAGGTACCTCGACGAAGCATCGATCGCCGCGCGCATCCACCAGCGTGACGTGCGGCAGCAGATCGGCGCCGTCCTTGAAAGCGGTGGCGAGCGATTTCTTCGCGACGTTCAGCAACCCTGCTTTGGCCACCTCGCTCATGGCGTCCCAGAGGCCCTGTCCGGTGAGGCCCTCGTGGCCGCGAACGTTCGAGCTGCGCTCGAGCAGTCCACGCACGCGGCTGTCGAGCTGCTCGTACGGCGGAAACAGCGCCCGCGCCCGCTCGTGTCGAATCGGCAGTACGACCCGCGCGCGCTGCTCGCCGCTTGCCGGAATGGTGACGAATCGCGACACCGGCCGGTACGACGGAGCACTGACGTCGAGAATGTAGAGGCCCTGGGGCTCTGTGCGAAGCCCCTGGATCACGAGGTTCGCCGCGGCGTTCGCACGATCGACGCGCGCTTCCTCGCGCAGCACGCGATGCCGCAGCCGGATGTCGACCGGCTCGGTGATTCTCGCTTCCAATACGTCGACGACTTCAAGTTCCAAGCGCCCGCGCTCCACGCTTCACCTCCAGTACGCCGAGTGAGTGGGAATCTGCGCCGTGTTGCTGCGGAATTCTGGCACACCACGGCGACGACACGAGGTCTTGTTTCGGGAGACGGCCTGGTAATACGGCAGAGCCTGACGGCCTGCGCTTTCGCCACGCACCGTCTGTTCGGTTTTCTTCGCTCCGTCGTTAAATACGTGTCGCACCCCACGGGGTGTATAACGGCGGCACGGCGGGCCGTCGAAAACGGCGGTCCGGGCGTCTGACTTCTTACACGCGGAGATCCCAGTGGCAAAGGCACGGAACCCGGGAGCAGGAGCCAAGCGGACGAAGAGCACCAACGGGGAAGCCGCCAGCGAGCCGGAGAAGAAGACCGACCCGGGAGCCACCAGCGAGCCGGAACGCTACACGCGCGAGCACCTCCATCAGGATCTAATGCGCGGCATCGTCACCGAGCCGTTGCTGACGCACATCCTGGCGGCGCCCGAAAGCCCGTTCGACATCATCATCTCGCTGAACGAGCTCTTCCCGGAGGGGCTGGACAAGGCCGCCGAGTGGGTCGAGGGCGAGCTGAAGAAGCTCAAGCCGAAGCCTGAGCGAGTGGCCCGCGCCGCCAATTATGTGTTCGCCAGGCTTACCGGCACGCAGATCCTCGCGCTCGCCGCCGTGTATCGCAGCTGGGTGAAGAGCCAGGGGGATCGCTTCAAGAGCCCTGTCTATCGCGTCTGGGAAGATGCCGAGATCCATCCGTGCCTGACACGGTCCCTCGCGACGATCAAGGGCGATGCCTGCCACCGGGCCTTCAATTCCTTCGGCGAGGGCATCGTCTGGGCTGTGCTCGACTCGGGCATCGACAAGAATCACCTCCACTTCGCCCCCGACACGATCGACGTGACCCTCAGCCAGACTTTCGCGGGGGGCTCCGCAACGGAGGACAAGTTCGGGCACGGCACGCACGTTGCGGGCATCATCGCCGGCTCCTGGAAGTCCGATCCCAAGCAGCCCGTCGTGGCCACCGAAATGCTCATCGAGGGGACCGACCAGACGGAGATCAAGCTTGACGAGCTCGGCACGATCAGCGGAATCGCACCCAAAGCCAAGCTGGTGAGCTACAAGGTGCTCGACGACTCGGGCGTCGGCAAGACGAGCGCGGTGCTCACGGCCATCGAGGAGATTCAGAAGCTCAATCAGCACGGGCGCCGGCTCCGGATCCACGGCGTGAACCTCAGCCTCGGCTACGACTTCAACCCACGCTGGTTCGGGTGCGGCCAGAGCCCGGTGTGCGTGGAGGTGGATCGGCTGGTGCGATCCGGCGTCGTGGTGGTCGTGGCCGCCGGTAACTCCGGCTTCTCCGGCCTGAGCCTCACGGCTCAGGGCACGAACGAGCTGGGGTACCGCGACGTGAGCATCAACGATCCGGGGAACGCCGACCTGGCGATCACCGTTGGATCGACCCACCGGGACATGCCGCACACTTACGGCGTGTCGTTCTTCTCGTCTCGCGGCCCGACCGGCGACGGCCGCCTGAAACCGGATCTGGTAGCGCCGGGAGAGCGCATCGTGTCGTGCGCCGCCGGCTCCTTTCTCGCCAAGATGCGCGGCAAAGTGCCGGCCGGTGCCACCATCCTGTATCTGGAGCAAAGCGGCACGAGCATGGCCGCGCCGCACGTCTCCGGCGCCATTGCCGCGTTCCTGTCCGTGCGCCAGGAGTTCATCGGCCACCCCGAGAAGGTCAAGGAGCTGTTCCTTGCCAACACCATCGACCTAAAACGCGAGCGGGCGTTCCAGGGTCACGGAATGCTCGACCTGCTGAAAGTTCTGCAGGCGGTATAAGCAGCCGCCGCAACACGTTACGAGGTGCATCATGGAAACGATCCACGGAGTCGACTTCCAGCCCATCGAGGTCGACCGCCACGGCACGCTGAAGAGCGGAGCCGACGAACTGGCCGCCCACGTGAAAAGCCAGAACGTCAGCGACGTCGTGCTCATCTGCCACGGCTTCCGCAACGACGAGAACGACGCGCGGGCCTTGTACACGCGATTTCTCAAGACCTTCGCAGAGAACCGTACGCACTCCTCGCTGGCCGCGAAGCTGGCTGGCCGGACCTACGCTGTCGGCGGCGTGTTCTGGCCGTCGATGATCTTTCCCGAACCCAATGACAGCGAGGGCGCGGCTCTCTCGGTGGGCGACGCGGCAGCCAACGATCGCGACCGGCTCGAAACGATGAAAGCCGGGCTGGATGCTCCCGGGGCGAAGAAGATCGATGAGCTGCTGGCGCACGTCGGTGAAGCGCCCAGCGACCAGAACGCCAGGCTCCGGATGGCCAGCACGCTGATTGATCTCGTGCGCGACCTCCCGGTGGACGACACGAACGAATTGCATGCCGCACTGGCGAAGGTCACGCCCGAACAGCTGTGCAACGCGCTGATGGCCGACGCGGTCACCGTGGCCGCGCCAACGGGCGGTGGCGGCGCGATGGGGATTCCGACGCTTGGGGGCGGTGCGGCGGGAGGCGGGCAGAGCCTGGGAGTCTTCGACAAGGTGCTGGGCTTTGTCCCAAAGTTCCTGAACCTCACCACGTTCCTGCTCATGTTCCACCGCTGCGGCGTCGTGGGCGAGAAGGGCATGAGCCAGGTGGTGCGGAAAGTGAAAGCGGCAGCCACCCCGCGGATTCACCTCGTGGGCCACAGCCTGGGCGGACGGGCCGTCACGGCGTGCGCGAAGGCACTGGTCGACGCGCCTGCACTCCAGGTCGACACGATGATGCTCCTCGAGGCTGCGTATTCGCACTTCGGCTTGAGCGCGGCGGCCACCAACGCCAGCCCGATTCCGCATCCGCGCGGGCATTTCCGTGACGTGATCGACAAGAACGTCGTGAGGGGGCCGATTCTCGCCACGCATTCCGAGCGCGACCTGGTCGTGGCGCTCGCCTATACGCCGATGGCGGCAATCAGCCTGAACAACGCCAAGGCCATCGGCGACGAGAACAGCCCCTTCGGCGGCATCGGACGCAACGGTGTGCTGGACGTGGCGGAAGCCGAGGGGCTGGAGTTGAACGAAGCCGGCGTGGCGTACACGTTCGCCGGCGACAAGAAGATTCACAACCTCAATGGCAGCCGGAAGATCGGCGGCGTCGCCATCATCGACTCGCACGGCGACGTGACGAGCCCGGCCATTACCTGGGCCTTCGCGACGCTCGTCGCCAGCGTATGAGCGCGCCAAAGCCGCTCGAGGGCTTCGAGACTTTCGAGCACGCCGCCGACGACATGACGCACACGGTCTACGTCCGGGGCACCGGCCCGGGCGTGCTGCTGATGCACGAACTGCCCGGCATGGTGCCTCAGTGCGTCGAGCTGGCCACCGCCATCGCCCAAAGGGGCTTCACGGTGTTCATGCCGCTGATGTTCGGCGAGGCCGGGGCACCCCCGTCGAAGAGTCTCGCGGCACGCGTGTGCATCAGCCGGGAGTTCAACTGCTTCGCGCATCACGAATCGAGCCCGATCACCCGCTGGCTGCGCAGCTTGTGCGCCGCCCGCATCCGGCCGCAATGCCCAGGCCCGGGCATCGGGGCTATCGGCATGTGCTTTACCGGCGCCTTCGTGTTGTCGCTTTTCGTGGACGACCAGCTTCTGGCGCCGGTGCTCTGCCAGCCGGGCCTGCCATTTCCGAGCTTGAAATCGGGGGCGGACGTCGCGCTCGGCGTGTCGCCGGACGACATGCAGGAGGCACTCGCCTCGGATGCCCCGATTCTGGGCTTCAGGTTCAAGGGCGACAAGATCTGCCCGAAGCAGCGGTTCGACACGCTGCGGACCACGTTTGGAACCCGATTCGAAGGCCACGAACTGCCGGGCGACGAGCATTCCGTGATGACGCTCGCGTTCGTCAACGATCCCGCTCACCCCACCTTTCAGGCGCGTGAGCGGCTGTTTGCGTTTCTGCACCAGCGGCTCGGCGTTCCTGCTCCCTGAAGCAGGACGAAGGAATGAGCCTTACTCGGTATCCTCTTACTTGCTATCCGCCAGCGCGAGGATGGCGAATGCCGTCGCCGTATCGGACATGAACAAGCGCCGCCACGGCTCGCCCTTCTCGCCGCCATGCTCGCGGTCGTAGTTGAGCGAGTGCGCGTGCCACGCGCGGCCGGGAATGTCAGGCACGGGGGCCGCGCGCTGGTTCGTTTCCAGCCATCGAAGGCCCTTGCGGATCGCGGCGTGACTGGGCGGTATGCCGGCTTGCTTCAACGTGTAGACCACGAGACCGGTTGCGTAGCCGTCTGACTGCGTCAGGAGGGACGCATCGAGATCGCCGGGCGACTTCACGGGCGGTGCGGTCTTGCTCCACCTCCACGGGCCCATCGCCTGGAGCGACCATCCCCCGTCGTCTCGCTGCGCCCGGACGAGTTCGTCGATCAGCGCGTCGCGCTGTGCGTCGGTGACCACGTGCGTCAGGCGTGTGGAGGCGAGCAGCGCCCACGTGCGGTTGTAGAGATGTTGCGCCTGATAGTTGGTGGACAGATAGGCGCGAAGGCGCTCGATGCCGGCGGTTGCGACTGCGTCGTGCTGGCCCGGCGCGGTGCCCACGGCGAACGCCGCAAACGTGGCCCCATGGTACGCGGCCTCGGTGGTTTCCCACGGCTCGAGACCGAACTCGAGCCAGTCCCATCGACCATCGGCCCGTTGTGTTTCCCACAGCCGGGCAAGCGCCTTCTTCGTGGGGGCGCTCGACTCGCGCAGATTCCTCGCGGCGTCGGCGCTCGTGAGAATCAGCGCATTCAGTACGGCCTCGGTTCCGCGCGACTCGATCTGCCGGCGCTCGTTGAAGTCATAGAGCACCTGGTGTGTGCTGTACGTCTCCACGCGGCGCGTGGTGTCGTCGATCAACCTGGCTTCCTGTGTCGAGGGCGCGTCGACGTGCATGACGCGTCGCAGTACCGGGCGCGAGAGCGCGTAGGCGACCCCCGCGTGGCAGGAGACGCACGCCGTCTGCGTGTCTCCGGTCTTGAGCTTGGTACCGTTGGCGAACCACAGGTCCATCCGGGCATCCAGATACGCGGCGGCTGCCGCCGGATCCCAGCTGCGCGAGCCGCCACCTGACGGAGCTGCCTGCTGCGCCGCAACGGTCGCGGCAAACACCGTGAAGGCCAATCCGATCGCAAGTCTCATGACGCGAGGATATCCCCGACTCGTGCCGCGCGCGAGTCCCATGTCAGTTGGAAGCGATTACGGGAAAGCGTTCATCGCCAGGCTCGCCTTGAACGCCAAAGGCGTTGAGCGCCGCCGAGACTTGCCGGTACTGGGCCGCGCTGATGAGCGCGTTGACTATCGTCACCGCATCGAGGTGCGCGGACAGATTCGACCACGTGAGGTCGGAGACAAACGAATCACGGTACAGCTCGTCGGTGGCCGTCAACAACGCCTGTTCGGTCGGGTTCCATCCAGGCGCGGCCGGGCCCCGCGCGATATTCTCGACCGGCAGGCCCATCTCGCGCGCGCGCCCGAAACTGCCGACGTGCTGCGCCCACTCGTATTCAGACTGGCAGTTCCAGCCTATGCGCAGAATCACCAACTCGCGATGGCGAGGCTCCAGCTTCGCCTGCTGGCTGATGTAGTTCAATTCCTTCCGCGCCGCGGCGAGTGCCGGATGACGGGCGAAGGTCCTGGTGATCCCGAGTCCGGTCCCTGCCACCGGATCCACTCTCGCTGCCGTGAGTGGCGCCTCGCGGTCCGGCACGGCGACGCGGTACGGGACGTCCGCCGGGATGCGATCGGGGTTCCAGGAGTCGGGCTGGATTCCCAGCGCGTTGTACATCACGCCGAGCGTGACGAAGTCGGTGACCGTCACGATCGCATCCATCGTGTGATGGACGTCATATTCGATCGTCAGGGCCTTGTAGACGGCATCGTTGACGAACGAATTGCGGAACAACTGATCCGCGAGCCGCAGCAGCGTGGCCTCGAAGGAGCTCCAGCCTTTGGCGTCGGGCCCCTCGGCCACGCGGCGCACCTCGTCGGCACTGAGACCGGCGGTACGGGCGGCGGGCACGTGCTCGGACCAGATGTAGTCGTTGTTCAGCAGCCAGCCGGTGCGCAGGACGAGGATCTCGCGGTGGCGCGGCGAGAGCGTGGAATCCTTGATCAGATACGCGTGGAGGCTCATGAAGCTGTCGGCGAGGGCGGGGACGTTGAGGAACGTCTTGAGCGCATTGCCCGGTCGCCCGTTCGCGACGTACTTGGCCACGATGTTCCTGTGGACGTCGGTCCACTGAGCGTCGGCGAGCGGTGCGAGGCGTGGACTCGACAAACGTGCCGGCCGTACGGCTCCCGGTCGATCGGGGAGGGCCTTGGCGCGGCTGGCTTGGCCCGCCGTCGACGCCGATGCGGAGACGACAGCGATGCACAGAGCCGCCGCCAGGTACCACCTTCTGTCACGCATGACCCGGGATCATAGTTGATGATCGCCTGCTCGCCGCGGATGGACACCCCGTTCGATGTATTGACCGACGCTGGTCGTGCGTGACATATAGTGCCGTCGCTCGACAGAAGGTGATCGCCGGAAAGTCAACGCTCGTCGGGCCGGTTTGGGATGGAGAAACACATGGGCAGAAGTAGATGGGTGCCTCTCGCGCTAGGGGCTGCGTTGGTAGTGGTTGTCGGCGTGAGCGATCGATGGATGGGCCGGACGGTGGAGGCGCAGGGCGCAACGGAGTACCCCGTCTTCGAGGCGGATCCGAGCTGGCCGCAGAAGCTGCCCTACAACTGGATCATGGGGCACGTGCCGTCGGTGGCCGTGGACTCCCGTGACCACGTTTTCGTGCTGTCGCGCCCGAATACCTTGGCGCCAGAGGACCGCGCCCGTTCGGCCCCGCCGGTGGTGGAGTACGACCCGGCGGGCAAGTTCGTGAACGCGTGGGGTGGCCAGGGCATCCCCGGATTCGACTGGCCCGACAGCGAGCACGGGATCGCCATCGACTACAAGAATAACGTGTGGGTTGGCGGCAGCGCGCCGGTCGCACCGTCGTTGCGCACGCTCAACGACGACATGATCATCAAGTTCACGCGCGACGGGAAGTTCCTCTTTCAAATCGGCGGCCGTGATAAGAGCCCGACCTCGCAGAATCCGCCCGTCGTCGGCGGCAACAAGGACACGAAGTCGTTCCACCAGGCCACCGACGTGTTCGTGTATCCAAAGACGAATGAGGCGTTCATCACCGACGGCTACGGCAACCGTCGCGTGATCGTGCTCGATGCTGACACGGGCGCGTTCAAGCGGCTGTGGGGGGCGTTCGGCAACGAGCCGATCGACGTCCTGCCGGCTCCGCGGGGCGGCGGCGCCGGCCGTGCGGGTGGCGCCGCTGGTGGTGGCGGCGGCCGTGGCGCGGCGCCGGCGCTGGACACGGAAGGCGACGGCGCACCGCAGTTTGGAAGCCCGGTTCACGCCGTGAAGGTGTCGAACGACGGGCTGGTGTACGTCGCGGATCGACCGAACCGTCGCGTGCAGGTGTTCACGCCGGAAGGCAAGTACCTGAAGCAGATGTTCCTCAACCGCGCGGGCCCGTCGGCGCAGTCCGCGGCTGGTGTGGCGTTCTCGCCTGACAAGGAGCAACGGTTCCTGTACGTGGCCGACTACGGCAACTCGCACATCGCCGTGGTCGACCGGAAGACCATGACTATCCTGTATCAGTTCGGGCAGCGCAGCGCCAAGCCAGGCGACTTCCAGGGTATCCACAACATGGCCGTGGATTCCAAGGGCAACATCTACACGGGCGAAGTGGCGCCGGGCGCGCGCCTCCAGAAGTTCGTGTACAAGGGCTTGTCGAAGACGCTGCCGCCGAACGCGTTGACCGCGGCGCAGCTGGCTGCTACGCCATAGACATCCGCGTCAGCAAGAAACTGACTCTGTTCGAAGATGAGAGGCCGGCAGCCGCCGGCCTTTCATGTGTACGGCGGTGCCCGGCAAGCGGGTTGCCAGGCGCGCCCTTGCCGCGGAGGAGGACGAAGTAGTCCACCCACGCGAGGGGTTGCAGGAGGTGGGAGAGGCCGATCACACCGAACAAGATCACGGCAAGGACTTCAACAGACCTTTCCATACTCCCCAGTGTCACTCGCGTTCTATGATGATGTGAGACGGTGAGCACCACATGGCCGAGCAGGATGTCGCGGCTGAGACGTGCGTCGCATTGGGCGCGGCTGAGCATCAGTTCGAGTCGTACCCAGGCCGCGACATCGCTCTCGGTGCGCTGACCGTCACGCGGGTGCTCCCGGTGAAGGGAAAGCGCCTGGTCGGTCCCTGGTGTTTCCTCGACCGCTTCGGCCCGCACACCTTCGACAATCCAGCGGCCATGGACATCGGCGCACATCCGCACATGGGGTTGCAGACGGTGACCTGGCTGCTCGACGGCGAGCTCGTGCACTACGACAGCCTCGGGTACGACTCGCTGCTTCAGGTTGGCGGTGTGAACGTGATGACCTCGGGGGCTGCGATCGCCCACGCCGAGCGGACGCCGGCAACGAACAGCGGCCGCTTGAACGGCGCACAACTCTGGGTCGCCCTGCCCGATTCGGCTCGACAGATGCCAGCGATGTTCCAGCATGTCGAGCGCGTCCCCTTCGACGAACGACGCGGTGGAATCGTTCAGGTGTTCGCCGGGAGGCTCCACACGCTGCACGCGCCGGCCGCATGCCATTCGGGGATGGTCGGCGCCGATCTTCAGGTCCATCCGCGAGCGACCCTCGACATCCCGTTGGAGACCTCGTACGAGCACGCCGCGCTGGTCCTGAGTGGTGACTGCAGCCTGGAAGGGCAACCGCTTCAGGAACGGGTCCTCTATTACCTTGGCGCCAACAGGTCCAGTGCCTGTTTTGCGAGCCGGTCCGGATCCCGCTTGCTGCTGATCGGCGGTCCACCATTTCCGGAAACGATTCTGATGTGGTGGAATTTCGTGGCGCGCACGCCTGGAGAAATCGCCGACGCGCGGACGGACTGGGAAGAGCGGCGGCGATTTGGCGACGTGACCGGATATTCAGGCCCGCGCCTTGCGGCGCCCAGCCTCGTCACGTTTGCGAGTCCGAACCCCGCCAGTTGATTCACGCGTCATCCGAGTGAGGGCCCATGGCTGATCGTGACGCCGCGACTCCAGACCTGACGGCCGGCGTGTCGGCCGATTCCATTCCTGACAGTTCTACTCTCGTCGGCAAGGTCGGCAAAGACGACGTGCTGCTGGTGCGCACGGCCGGACGCTTCTTCGCCGTCGGCGCCCACTGCACCCACTATCACGGGCCGTTGAGCGAGGGGCTCGTCGTCGGCGAGACGATTCGTTGCCCGCTGCATCACGCGTGTTTCAACCTCTCGACTGGCGAGGCCGTCCGTGCTCCGGCGCTCGATCCGATCGGCTGCTGGCGGGTCGACCAGCGCGACGGCAAGGTCTTCGTCGGTGAGCGGGTCGATTCCGCGCCGGCGGCACCGCGCCACTCGAGCCCGGACCCGGCGTCGGTCGTCATCGTCGGGGGCGGTGCGGCGGGCCTGGCCGCAGGCGACATGCTGAGGCGGGAGGGCTACGACGGTTCGATCACGATGGTCAGCGCGGACACCGACGCGCCGATCGATCGGCCCAATCTGTCGAAGGACTACCTCGCGGGCGAAGCCCAGGAGGATTGGATCCCGCTGTGGCCGCCGTCGCTCTACTCGGAGCGGCGCATCGATCTGCGCCTCGGCTCGCCGGTCGTCGCGATCGACGCCAAGGGCAAGACGGTGGCGCTGGCGAACGGGGCTCGCCTCGACTACGGCGCCCTGCTCCTGGCCACGGGCGCGGAACCGGTCCGGCTTCCTGTCCCGGGAAACCACGAGGGACGGATTCTGTACCTGCGCACCTTCGCCGACAGCCGTGCCATCGTCGAGCGCACTGCCAAGGCCAAGCACGTCGTCGTCATCGGCGCGAGCTTCATCGGGCTCGAGGTGGCGGCATCGTTACGCACACGGGGGATCGCCGTGGACGTCGTCGCACCTGACCGCGTGCCGCTCGAGCGTGTCATGGGGCTCGAGGTCGGCCACTTCGTGCGGGGGCTTCATGAATCGCACGGCGTGGTGTTTCACCTCGGCGAGACGGTCACCTCGGTCGATGGACGACAGGTCCGATTGAGCGGGGGCGGCACGCTCGACACCGATTTCGTCGTAGCCGGTGTCGGTGTGCGCCCTTCGACGGGGCTCGCGGAGGCGGCTGGCTTGGCGGTCGATCGCGGGATTGTCGTCAACGAATTCCTGGAGACGAGCGCCACCGGGATCTTCGCCGCCGGCGACGTCGCGCGCTGGCCCGATCCGCACAGCGGCGACCGCATTCGAGTGGAACACTGGGTGGTGGCGGAGCGGCAGGGGCAGGCCGCCGCGCGTAACATCCTCGGGCGGCGTGAGCGATTCGACGCCGTACCGTTTTTCTGGAGCCAGCATTACGACCTGACGATCAGGTACGCCGGCCATGCCGAACACTGGGACGAGGTGCGTGTCGACGGCGCGCTCGAAGCCCGTGATGCAATGGTGTCGTTCTTCAACAACGGCCGGCGGCTGGCGGTCGCGACCGTGTCGCGAGATCTGGACAACCTGAGGGCCGAGGTGGAACTCGAACGGGACGTGGCCACTAGCGAGCCGTAATCCTGGTACGGTCCGGTCAACGGTGTATAGTCCCTCCACCTTGTCCTGACCGTGGAGTCATCGCTCGAGGCACGTTGCCTCCGAGGAGCGTGCCACGAAACGCACGAACAACTGTGGAGGGCTCATGTCGCGGATTCTGCTGCTAGGCCTCGATCCCGAGACTGTGGATTTTTCTGACCCCGCGTTGCCGCCCGGTATGACTGTCGAGAAGGTGCACGCTGGTATCGCCGTTGCGCTGAAGCAGTTCACTGATCGCGGATGGGAGTCCGATGTTGGTTACATCCGCGCGGACGAAACGGCCGGACCGACAGTGGAGCGTCAGCTACGTTCGGCGAACTACGATTGTGTGGTCATCGGAGGCGGCGTGCGCCTGCCGGCCCGCAACCTTGCATTATTCGAAGTGGTCATCAACGCTATTCGCAAGGTGGCTCCAGGGGCGGCGATTGCCTTCAATACCCGGCCCGACGATAGCGCTGATGCTGCTGCCAGAGGGTTAGCGCTGGGAAGCGCTGTATAGTTCGGGGTCCGAAGAAGTCGTCACGGCTTCGACCGGATACTCCTTCCCGTCAAATCGCCCTCGCAGCTCGTCGAAGCTCGCGACCGTCCGCACCAACGCCGGTCCCAGGCAAGGAAGTCCTGGGGCCGAAGCACGTCCGCGCATCGCCGCGGTACTCCGTTTGCTTTCTTCATGGTCATGCGCCGGAACTCGCGACGAGCTCTGCGTGCGTCATCGAGAGGAGATCAATGATGAGCCGGAAGATGTTGCTGGGTCTCAGCGTGAGTGCCGCCCTCGCGTATTTCGCGTCCCCCCAGGCAGGACACCGCCGTCGCGCGCAGGTCAAGGATCAGTTCATTCGAGCGGGTCAGAAGGCCCGTGAAGCGTTTGCTGCCACCCGCCGGGATCTCGCCGGCCGAACCCCGGGCACGATCGCTGGCACGCAAGAGCCCTGGAGCGCGAAGCCCCACGCCATCACGTCGCGCTGAGCGGGCGATTCTGACTGCGGCTGCCCTGGAGATCCCGGCTGAGGCAGGGGAAGTGAGGAGGCCATGATGAGCAAAAAGTTCCTGATCGGCGTCGGCGTCGGCGCCGCGATTTCGTACATGGCCGACCCACAGATGGGCCGGCGCCGTCGTGCTCGAGCCAAGAATCAGTTCGTGCGCGCCACACGCCGTCGCTGGACCAGCGAGGCGATCGACGAGCGCCGGCTCGTCGAACGCGTGCGCGCCCGGATCGACCACACCTGTTCGCATCCGCGTGCCATCGAAGTCAAAGCGTCGGAGGGGACTGTCATACTGCGCGGGCCGATTCTTGCCGGCGAATTGAGCGCTCTCCTCGGCGCGGTCTGGAACGTGCCCGGGTTGCAGGCGATCAGGGACGAGCTGACGGTGCACCACTCGGCCGAGGGCGTCCCGTTGCTGCAAGGCGACGGCTCTGCTGCCGGAACGGCGATGGGTCTCTTGCGTCGTCGGTGGGCGTCAGCGCCGCGGGCCCTGCTCACCGCCAGCGGGTTGGGTGCGACCACGTTGCTGGTTGCGGCCTACGCACGCCGCTAGACCGCCCTAAGACCAGGGTCAGGGCGGAAGAAGCGCCAGGGCCCGGCCCGGCGCGCCGAGAGGCGCGGTCGGTCGGGCCCTGGAGCAGATGCGTGTCGCGGCGGCGGATCAGGCCGGAGGGCGGCCAATGGGCGGGGGATGCATGAGGGCTTCTCGCATCGTCCTGCCACGCGACACGCAGGTCATCGCTGAACACGTCTGGTAACGCGCCGAAACCGGCGAAATCCCGCAGCCGTCCTCCGCCCGACATGCCGGAGTCCTGAGCTGACGACGTCCTCGTACGAGCGATTGACAGCCTGCGATCGCGTAAGCATCATGGCCCCGCAAAGCAGATCCATGCATTCACGGGGGGGCGATGTGTCTCAGCGCGCGCTGTTCGTACTGGTCGTGTCCCTTGCGGCGTTGCTCACGCCCGCGCTCGCTCGTGCGCAAGCGTCAATCGCCGGCGTCGGGAACGACGCTTCGGGTGCACTCCTCCCCGGCGTGGTCGTCGAAGCCGCGAGCCCGGCGCTGATCGAAAAAGTCCGTACGGCGGTCACCGATGGCAGCGGGCGCTATCGGATTGAGTCGCTGCGGCCCGGCAGCTACACGGTCGCCTTCACGTTGGCGGGGTTTACCACTGTGAGGCGCGAAGGCATCGACGTCGTCGGTACCGCGACGACCACCGTGAACGCGGACCTGCGTGTTGGCAATGTGAGCGAGACCATCACGGTATCGGGCGCCGCACCGACGATCGACACGCGCAGCGTGCGTCAGGAGCGCGTGATCAGCCGCGAGCTCCTCGATACGCTGCCGTTCGGCAGAACACCGCAGACCGCCGCGCTGCTCACGCCCGGGGCGTCGGCGGTCAGCACCTTCGGTGCAATCGAGATCGGCGGCACCAACATCATCATGACGGGCGGCGGCCTGACGAGCGTGCATGGCAGCCGCGGCGGCGATTCGCGCGTGACCATCGATGGACTCTCGACATCGGGCGCCGAGGGTGAGGGCGCCTTCGCCAATCTCCTGGCCAACGTGGGGCTCGCGCAGGAAGTCACCGTCAACTACGCCGCAGGCACGTCCGAACAGGCGCTCGCCGGCGTGCAGACGAACGTCATCCCGCGCGATGGCGGCAACATCTTCAAGGCGACGCTGTTTGCGAGCTTCACGAACGAATCGCTTCAGGGGACGAACGACACCCTGGAGCTCAAGGCTCGCGGACTGCGCACGCCCAATCGCATCAAGGAAACCTACGACATCAACCCGGCCGTCGGGGGTCCGTTGATGCGCGATCGACTCTGGTTCTACGCAAGCGGCCGCTGGGTGAAGAACGCCAACTACGTCGGCGGCATGTTCTACAACCGCAACGCGTTCAATGCCGCGTCGTGGACCTACGACCCTGACAACACCCGGCCCGCGTTTGGCGACGCCTCACAACCAAGCCGCAGCGTTCGACTCACCTGGCAGGCGACGCCGAAGAACAAGATCAGCGGCTTCTACGACAGTCAGAATCGCTGTCAGTGCCCGAACCCGGCGGCGACGATTGCGCCGGAGGCCACATCCCCAGGTGTCGCGGGCAACCTCCTCTACAGCCCGCTCGACATGCTCTCGTTCGGTTGGACCGCGCCGATGACGAACCGCCTGCTCATCGAAGCGCGAAGCGGCACGCGCCGCGAGAACTACACGTTCGATCCCGAAGACCATCCTTTCGTGAACCTGATCAACGTGACCGAGCAGCTGGGGTCGATTCCTGGCTTGAGCTATCGCGGCGGCGGCATCGGTGCCGCCAATCAACCGTATCTCGACACCGACGGGTTGACGTGGAACACCCTGGCATCGGCCTCGTACGTGACCGGCAGCCACACGATGAAGGTCGGCTTCACCAACCTCTGGAACCGCCGCTTCAATCACTGGGAGCCGCGCCGTGATCAACCTCAGGAGGTGGGCGCCGACTACGTCGCCTACCGGTTCAGCAATGGCGTGCCCAATCAACTCACGCAGCGTGCGACGCCCTACACCCGGCTGGTCAAGCAGCCGTGGGACCTCGGGGTGTACGCGCAGGATGCGTGGACCGTGCAGCGGCTGACGGTCAACGCCGGCATCCGGTTCGACCACTACGCCAGCTACGCGCCGGAGACGCATCTCGGTCCCGGGCCGCTCGTGCCCACGCGCGACATCACCTTCCCCGAGACGCAAATGCTGTCGTTCAAGGACGTCGTGCCGCGTCTCGGCGCGACGGTCGATCTGTTCGGCACGCAGAAGACGGCGCTCAAGGTCGGGTTGAACAAGTACACGCAGGCGCTGGGCACGCAGGTCGGCTTCATGAACGGCGCGCTCGATCCCGTCTCGAGCCTGGCGTTGTTCGTCACGCGGTCCTGGAACGATCGGATGTTTCCGGCAGGCGATCCCCGTCGTGACAACTTCGTGCCCGACTGCGATCTCACGAACGTGCTGGGCAACGGCGAGTGCGGTGTCGTCTCGGATACGAACTTCGGCCAGCCGACGCGCAGCACCATCTCCGATCCCGACACGACAACCGGCTGGGGCCACCGTCCGTATCAGTGGGAGTTCTCGGTGGCCGTCGACCAGCAGCTGGCGTCGCGCGTGTCCGCGTCGGTGGGCTATTTCCGGCGCTCGTTCGGCAATTTCATCGTGACAGACAACCTCGCGCTGGCATCGAATGACTTCAGCCCGTTCACGGTCACGGCGCCGCTCGATCCGCGGCTGCCCGATGACGGCGGCTACACGATCGCGCCATTCTACGATCGCAATCCGGACACGCTGACGCGTCCGGCCGACAACCGTGTGCGCCTCGCGAGCGACTACGGCGATCAGGTGCAGGTCTGGAGCGGCATCGACCTGTCGGTCAACGCGCGCACGCTGTTCGGTCTGACGATGAACGGTGGCGTCAGCACCGGCCGCACGTTGACAGACAACTGCGAGATCCTCGCGCAGGTGCGTGAAGCGGGGCTTCTCGGCGCTCCGTATTGTCGCCAGCTCACGAACTTCCTCACCGACATGAAGGTGCAGGGCGCGTACACGATACCGAAGATTACCGTGCAGATCGGCGCGAGCTTCAGGAGCAGCCCTGGCCCCGTGCTCGCGGCCAACGCCGTCGTGCCGAACGCCGCCGTGCGGGAATCACTCGGACGCGATCTCTCGGGCGGTGCCGCGAACGTCACCGTCAACATCGTCGAGCCCGGCACGATGTACGGCGATCGCCTCAATCAACTCGATCTCCGCTTTGGCAAGATTCTGCAGACGGGACAGCTGCGAAGCGTGATTCACGTCGATGTGTACAATACGCTCAACTCGAACGCGGTGCTCACCGAGAACGCGGTCTACCGCGATACGACGATCAGTGGATGGCGAATCCCGACGTCGATTCTGCCAGCGCGGTTCGTGAAGTTCGGTGTTCAGCTCGATTTCTGATCGGCGCCGGTGGCGTGACGGTCAGGACACCTCGAGAAGGGTGACGACGATGTCTACTCGCGCATTCGTGCTCACGACGGCGTTCGGATGGCTGCTGATGAGCGCGAACGGCTCTGTTGTCGCGCAGGGGCAGGCGCCGGCGGCACCGCCGGCGCAGCCATCCGCACTGTCGCTCGCGAACCTCGCCAAGCCGCGGCCGAAGCCGCCATTCGACCTCACCGGGATGTGGCAGCACGACGGGCGGGCCAACAAGTGGCAATTCGTGCCGGAGAAATTCACGCTGACGCCGGAAGCGCAAGTGCACTACGACAAGGGCGTCGAGGCGCTGAAGAACGGCGGTGTCTATCGCGATGACATCGGTCAGTGCTGGCCGGCGGGGATGCCCCTCATCATGACGCGCGTCTGGCCGATCGCGATGGTTCAGCTGCCGACGGTCATCTACATGATCAGCCACTTCGAGAACAGCGTCCGGATCATCTACCTGGATGGACGGCAGCACACCGATGCGGACGTGGTCGTGCGCACCTTCAACGGCGAGTCGATCGGCAGGTGGGAGGGCGACGCGCTCGTCGTCGACACCATCTATTTCCCCGGTCACCACCACTGGATGGATCAAGGTGGAGCGTCCGTGCCGGCGAGCCAGGATCTGCACATCGTCGAGCGCTTTCAGATGAAGCCCGGCGGCACGCTCGACATCGAGTACGCGATGACCGATCCCAAGAACTGGGTGGGTGAGTGGAAGATGACGAAGACGTTCCGCCGCCGCGAGGAGGCCGACATCAGCGAGGTGCAGTGCCTCCCGGACCTGAACGAGCACCTGCCGGCGACCCGTTCGAAGGCGCTGGTCAAGTGATGGAGTTCTCAACCCGTTCGCAGGAGGGACGCATGACACGTTCATGCGGTGTGTTCGTCGGCGTCGCGCTGATGATGGCAGCGGTGTCCGTGAGCGCGCATCACTCGCCCGTGATGTTCGACCGCACCGCCACGAAAACACTGGTCGGCAAGGTCGTCGAGTTCGCGTGGACGAACCCGCACTCCTCGATTCAGATCGACGTGCCGACTGCCAGCGGCGGGGTCGAACGCTGGGGCGTCGAGCTCGGAAGCCCGCAATCGATGGCGCGGAACGGCTGGAAGTCGACGATCCTCAAGCCCGGCGACACGGTCACCGTCGTCGTCAATCCCTTGAAGAGCGGCGAGCCGGGCGGCATCTTCGTGTCGATGGTGCTGGCCGACGGTCGAAAGCTGGGTGGCCGGCCGACGGATTGATCAACGGCGCGGGAACGGCGGGCGGCGGTGTTCGCACGGCCGGGATCAACCCCCCGCCCGACTAGATCTCCTTCGGGGCGGAAGCACTGCGCTAACATCGCGGCGCCGAAGTGGGAGCCGGGGGAGACGCGATGGCATCACCCGAACGACCCGAGCGCGACGGAGAGCCGGGAGCGGCACGCGTCCTCAATCCGCTGTATCGAGAGCGCCTGTTCGCGCTGATCGACGGCGCACCGTTCATGCGCCACATGGGCATGCGCATCACCGACCTTGCCTGCGGCCGCGCGACCTTGGAGATGACGCCCGCGGAGTTTCGTCTGCAGCCGTTTGGCGTCGTCCACGGCGGCAACATCGCCACCCTGATCGACAGTGCCACCTTCTGGGCCTGCTACTTGTCGATCGGTAGCGACGACGACGGCCTCACCTCCGTTGACCTGAAGCTGAACTACCTTGCGCCGGCGCGGGTGGAGGGTCTTCGTTCCACGGGCACGCTGATTAAAGCTGGAAAGACGTTGTTCTACGCCGAAGCCGATGTGCGCACCGGCGACGGGCGGCTCGTCGCGCACGGCACGTCGACGCTCATGCGACTGCCCGGCCTGGGTGTGAAGCTCCGCATTCCGCTCTGGGCGGAGTAATGCTCCGGCTGTCTCCTCGCCTCGACGGTTCTGCTTCCAGGGAGATTAACGCCTTTTAATCGCGCCCAGCGGGACTGCGTATAGCATCGGATGATGATCCCTACTCGGATTGTCGCCGTGACGGCGGTCGCCGCCTGCCTGTGCGCCCCGGTGCGCCCGGCGCTGGCGCAGGCCCCGGCGGCGCAAACACCCGAAGCGCTGCAGCAGCAAGTGGCGGCTCTGAAGGCCGATCTGGAGCGGCTGCAGCAGGACTACCAGGATCGGCTCGCCAAGCTCGAAGCCGCCCTCGCCGCTCTGCAGAACCCGCCGGCACCGCCGCCGCCGCCGCTTCCGGCCGCAGAACCCGTTGCACCGTCCGAACCGGTGGGACCCGGGGCGCCGCCACCTTCGTCGTCCAAGGTGTTCAACCCGGACATGGCGGTGATCGGCAACTTTCTGGGCGTGGCGGGCAAGAACCCGGTCGACCACGCGCCAGCCTTCGAGATGAAGGAGGCCGAAGCGTCGTTTCAGGCAAACGTGGACCCGTATGCGCGCGCGGACTTCTTCATGTCCTTCGGCGAATCGGGCGTGAACCTCGAGGAAGGCTTTGTCACGTTCTCCTCGCTGCCGGGCGCTCTGCTCGTGAAGGCGGGTAAGATGCGGGCAGCGTTCGGCAAGGTCAACACGATGCACACCCACGTGCTGCCGTGGGCAGATCGGCCGCTCATCACGGCAAACCTGCTCGGCGGCGAGGACGGCATCAACGATGCCGGCGTCTCGGTCGCGCACCTCATCCCCAACCCTTGGCTGTTTCTGGAAGCCACCGGCCAGGTGTTCCGCGGCGACTCCGAGGGTGTGTTCGCCTCGGCCAGCCGGAGCGACCTGTCGTTTGTCGGCCATCTGCGCGGGTACCACGACTTCACCGAGAACTCGAATCTCGACCTCGGGACGTCGTACGCGCGCGGGCGCTCGTTTTTCGCCGGTCAGGGGACCGTGGACGCCGACACCGACACCACGCTCGTCGGCATCGACGCCACCTATCGCTGGAAGCCGCTGCAGCGCTCGATCTACCGCTCGTTCACGGCCCGGTCCGAGGTCGTGTGGAACCGCACGCCGTACCTGGACGGGCCGTCGACGGGGACAGGGTTCTACGTGTCCGGGGACTATCAGTTCGCGCGCCGCTGGTTTGCCGGCGGGCGCTACGATGCATCCGATCGCGCCACCAACCTGTCGCTGCGCGATCGCGGGGGCTCGGCCACGCTGACATTCTGGCCCAGCGAGTTCAGCGTGGTGCGCGGGCAGTATCGCCGGACGGTCTACGAGGGCGCCGAGTACGCGGCGAACGAGCTGCTCGTCCAGATGCAGTTTTCCATTGGCGCGCACGGCGCGCATGCGTTCTAGGAGATGAAGATGCGACTCAAGGTATCGGTGGCCGTGACGCTCGTCGCAGCGGTCCTCACCGCGTGGCCGGCGCGCGCGCAAGGCAAGCTGACGGTGGTCACCACCACGCAGGACCTGGCGTCGATTGCCCAGGAGGTCGGCGGCGATCGAGTGGCGGTCGAGGCCATTGCGCGCGGCTATCAGGATCCCCACTTCGTCGACGCGAAGCCAAGCTTCATCCTGAAACTGCAAAAGGCCGACCTGCTCGTCGCGGTAGGCCGCGAGCTCGAGATCGGTTGGCTGCCGCCCCTCATCCAGCAAAGCCGCAACGCGAAAATCCAGGTCGGGGCCGAGGGCTACATCGACGCGTCGGCCGGCGCGCGGATTCTGGAGATTCCGCAAGGGCAGATCACACGCGCGATGGGCGACGTCCATCCGGCGGGCAACCCGCACTACTGGCTCGATCCGGAAAACGGCAAGACCATCGCCCACCAGCTGGCGCAGGCGTTCTCGCGGCTCCGTCCGGCCGACCGCGTCGGCTTCGAGCAGCGGCTCGCGGCGTTCGAGAACCGGGTGAGCGAGGCGGAAAAGCGATGGGCGGCAGCGATGGCGCCGTTCAAAGGTGCGAAGATCGTCACCTACCACCGCTCGTTCCCCAACTTTGCCGATCGATTCGGGCTCGACATCGTCGGCTACGTCGAGCCCCGCCCCGGCATTCCGCCGACGCCGCAGCACACGTTGGACCTCATCGCCGAAATGAAGCGGCTGAACGTCAAGGTGGTGCTCGTCGAGCCCTATTTCGACCTGAAGACGCCCAACTCGATCGGGCAGGCCACCGGTGCGACCGTCCTCGTGATGCCGCCGTCGGTGGGCGGCGTCAAGGAAATCACCGACTACGTCTCGCTCTTCGATTACGACATCAAGCTGCTCGCTGACGCGCTGCGCAAGGCCGGAGCGAAGTAGGAGCTGCATGGACACCCTGACGTTTCTGCTTCCTCCGCTTGCCGCAAGCCTGATCCTCGCCGGTATTCACGCCTATCTCGGCCTCCACGTCGTGGAACGGGGCGTGATCTTCGTGGACCTCTCGCTGGCGCAGATTGCGGCCTTCGGATCCGCCGTCGCCATTCTGGTGCCGGCGATCGGGGGCGATCCCCATTCCACCGGCGGCTACTGGATGAGCCTGGCGTTCACGATGGTCGGGGCCGTGGTGTTTTCGACGGTGCGCGGGCAGCGCGCCCGCATTCCACAGGAAGCCATCATCGGCATCTGCTACGCGGTGGCCTCGGCGGCGACCGTCGTCGCGATGAGCAAGGCGACGTCGGAGACCGAGCACCTCAAGGACATGCTCGTCGGCAACATCCTGGCGGTGTCGTGGGAGGAGGTCGGCAAGACCGCGGCGCTCTACGGTGCCATCGGGCTCTTCCACTATGTCTTCCGGAAGCGCTTCCTGGCGCTCTCGTTCAACCACGGTGCCGACGCGGGCCCGTCCACGCGCTGGTGGGATTTCCTCTTCTACGCGTCGTTCGGCTTCGTCGTGACGTCGTCGGTGTCGATTGCCGGTGTGCTCCTCGTCTTCTCGTACCTTATCGTGCCCTCCGTCGGCGCGATGCTCTACGCCGACACGATCGGACGACGCCTGGCCGTGGGCTGGGCCATGGGCACCGTGGTCTCGGGGCTGGGCGTCTATCTCTCGCTGCTGCTCGATCTGCCGACCGGCGCCACCATCGTCTGCACGTTCGGCGCGGTGCTCGCCGTGATGGCGTTGCTGCGGCCGTTACTCCGGCCGGTCCGTAGTGTCGCAGGACTGAGCCGCGGCGTCACGCCGCCGGCGCGTAGTAGTTGAGTGGCCCTCCCCCGAAGCCGGCATCCGCGGCTCGGCGGACCAATGGGACACTCCGCGCTCATCGAGAATGCAGCTTGAGGAGCGCCGCGATCTCCTCGAGCTTGCCGCGAACGGCCTGAGCGTTGCGCGGCCCCAGGCGCAGAAGCTGTTTCTGCGCCGGCGACAGCGATTGAAGTCTCGCATCGCTGTATGCATAGGTCACGCTTGCGGGGGAAAGAGCCACCTTCTCGCCGAGAGTGGGCGTCTGCAGCAGCACGCCGATCGCACGTTCGAGCACGCGATCGAAATCGCCTTCCGGATACCCGAGTTCGCGGTACGCATCAGTGATGCGCGGCTTGAGCGTGAGGTACAAGCTCGCTGTCCCGGCCGCATCGAGAGCGGCGATCGCGTCTCCATGAGGGTTGTACCGCTCGTAGCTGCGAGGGTCCACGAACAACCCCTCACGAGAGCTCATCGTCCGGAACGGCCCGCGTGGCGCAATCGGCCGCAGGACCTGCGTCGGCGTCCGCCCTTCTGCGATATTGAGCGTCACCACCGTAAAGTTGGCGATGAGTCCTTGCGTGGCAAGCCATGCGGCGACGGTTGGATGAGAGGACAGGCGCGCCACGAGTTCCCGCACCACCGGGTCGGTCTGCGGCAGTGGCGGCAGATCGATATTCTCGCCCTGCACGAGCGGGGCTTCCGGCCGCTCCGGCACGGTCGCTCGCGGAACGGGGACGGTGACAGCCCGCGGCGCAGCGGGCTGCCGCTGCGACGTGAAGTACCAGATGCCCCCAGCGACACCGATCGCAGCCACGATCGCGGCCGCCCACACCGCCGGCGTCGTGGAACGCCGTGGCGGAAGCGTGACCGGTGCTTCGCCCGAACGATCGAGCTCGATGTCGTTCAGGTCAACCATCGGACCAGTCTACGCCCCTCGCTGCGGCCGAGGTGGCCGCGCATCGGTCTCAGGGCGGCGAGACGGCCAGGTGGAGGTTGGGTCGTCCCATCCGGAAACGAATCCGGTCGAGCACCTGCGCCTGACGCATCGATTTCGGAATATCGAACTCCCACAGCCCGCACGGTGAGGCGTTGACCCCCGACAGGGCGAGGATCGCGTTGGTGGCCCGCCGTGCCGCCTCGTTGGCTGCTTCCATCGTGGCGAGGTCGGTGTGGGTGCGCACGTAGTCGGCCGCCAGCATCAGGTTGCCGATTTCGGTATGGGCTTCGGGGCGCAGCGCGAGAGAGCCGGCGCGATTGATCAGGAGAGGCTCGGCGTTCGTGACCATACCGGGGTTTGGCAGCTGAATGTCCGGATCGAGAAACCAGTCCACGAGGTTGTCGTCGTCGATCGTCGGCTGACCGGGCCCGTTCAGCGCCGCCTTCAACTGTGCCCACACCTCGTCCTTGATTTCGTCGCGCGTTGTGGCGGCCATCGCCGGCGAGCCGTTGAAGTTCCCCGGGGCCGTCCAGTTCGAAATGACCACGGACAGGATTCCCCCGACGCGTCCATTGCCGTACTGCGAGAGGTCGTAGTCGCGCCAGAACTGCCGCTGCGAGATCGAGGTCAGCGCCCAGTTCGAATCGAGGAAGATCGTGTGGCCGTCGGCCAGCGGCTGGTCGGTCTGGAGATAGAACTGGATGCCGTTCATCCATTCAGTGCGTAATTCTCCGAGCCGCGACAGCGACGGCGCCGCACGGGCGATGTCGTGCGTCACGAAGCCCTGCATGACTTCGAGCGGCAGCGCGGCGACATAGAAGTCGGCCGTCACCTCGCTCAGCCGCCCCTCCCGTTCGATGGTCACGCTCCGCAACTGGTCGCCCGCGAGATTGAACGATCGGAGCGTCGCGTGTGGTTCGAGCGCGACGCCGAGGCGCCCGGTCAAGTGCCGTCGCCACGGATCGATCCAGACGTCGTTGGTGGGCCCGGTCAGCAGGCGGTCGAAGACCCCGCCGGGCACCAGGATGCCGTAGAAGAGCTGAAGCAGGATGCGTCCGACGGTGCGCGTGCTGCTGTCCTCCGCGCGCATCGCCACGAGCGAGCGCGTCATGCCCTGCGCCAGGTACCTCCGGTAGTTGTCCGATCGGGTTCGCGCCCCGATGAAATCCCAGAAGGCCACGGGCTCGAACTCGGCGAGGTGACGCTCCTCACAGCTCGTGGCGATCCCCAGGAGCCGGTTCACGAAGTGCACGATCTCGTGGTGGGGGATGTCGAGGTTGTCGAACAGCGCGAGGAACGCGGTCCGGAAGTCGTCCACGGTCTCCGGGAACCGGGCCACCCAGATCGGGTCGCGCTTGCCCGCGCGCGCCAGCAGGATTCTGGTGGCTTGCACGAGATTGTCAGCACAGTGTCCGCCACGGTCGCCGAACGGGATCCGGCGCATCGTATCGGTGATGTGCTTGTAGAAGCCGGGGAAGAAGCGGAACCCGTGCTCACCAGGCAGGTCCTTCCGCCCTCCCGAACCAGAGCCGGCGACCGACATGCTCCGCGCCTTGCCGCCGAATGTGGCCTGCCGCTCGTATACCGTTACCGAGAAGCCCCGCTCGGCGAGCTCGTGGGCGGCGCTGAGACCGCCGACGCCGCCACCCAGTATCGCGACGGTGCGCTGCATGACGGGCGATTCTGACATCGACTCACGAATCATCCAAGCGGCAACCCCCGCCGATATACTCCGTAGCGCCTTGGCCCTCAGATGCGGCACGCGCCTCGGAATCTACGAAGTCGCCGCCCAGTCGACTGGGCGATCCTTCATCCGGGATCATCCCAAGTCGACGACGCGGCGGTAGCGCTCGAGGTGATGTCAGCGATCGACCCTGCAGACGACGCTACGAAAAAGAGCGAGGGGCATCTCGAGACGGACTACATCAAGTATCTGAAGAGGGACGGCTTGCAGGGCGCTCGCATTGGGCTCGCACGCGACGTCATGGGACAGGATCCCGATGTGGACTGGGTGGTCGAGGCTGAGTTCAACGGGCTCCGGCCAGACGGAGCCGGTCCCAATCCGAATCGATGGACCCTGATGAAGCGGGAAGCTGGATCCGGAGGTCTTGACGATTACCGCTATACGGTCGCGCGAGATCACGCGCTGCCGATGGTCTGACGCTCGTCGAAGGCATTCTGAAGTCTCAGAAGCTGGACGCAATCGTCTATCCAACGTTGCCCAAACGTCCGCAGCTCCTGACGGCACCGCCGGATCCGCCGGGCGGCGCTGCGGGCACGCCGGTAAACCTCGCCAATCTCACGGGTTTTCCTGATCTCATTGTGCCGGCTGGGTTCACGGGTGACGGGCTGCCGGTCGGCCTATCCTTTTTCGGCCCAGCTTTCAGCGAACCCAGGCTGCTGGCTCTCGGCTACAGCTTCGAGCAGGCGACCCACGCGCGGCGACTGCCCGTCCACACGCCACCGTTGCAGGCGGAAGCGATCCGCCTTCCCTGACAGCCGGCGGCCTGGGGCCAGTCATGCGACAACAGACCCCAGACCGCCGCGCTCGACCCTCTTAGACACCTGCGGAAACGCAATATCTATTGGATCTCGATCCCGCCGCTCCGCGAGAACGTCTTGACCTGAGTAACGGTGAGCGTGGCCGGACCTACACACGCGGCCGCATTGCCACCCGCCCCATCAGAATCCTCAAATCGCCATTCGACTTTCAAGGCGTGAGTACCTTCTCCAACGTTTCCCACCACGAAATCGCCGCTGTTCATCGACAGCGTACTCAGAATCAAGTCCAGACTGCAGTTCACCAACGGGTTGAGGGCACAGGCTTCAATCAGGCCCAGAAAGTTCTGATTGATCTGCTGCCAGCGCTTGTTGAAGTACACCCACCCGTCGTTGGGACCGGCCACGGCTCCGACAGGCGTTCCCGGCGCCACCACTGTGCCGTCGAGCAATACGCGCACCTGCAGTCCGGCAAAAGCCGTGCTCGTCGTTGTCGTTTCGTCGACTTTCGTTCTCGTGAAGAGGCCGCTGACCAGGGAAGGCCGAATCAAGAGCGCTGTCTGGCTTGAGTTCGGGGTCTTGATCGTGGTCTCCATCATCGTAGCGCCGATACCGCCCTGCAAGCTGCCGTCGATATTGTCGATGAGACACTTGGTCGTATTGACTCGAGCAGAAAAATTCCCGCTGCTTTGTGCGAACGCCAGTGTGGCAATCGCACTGAGCAACGCCGTCTTTCCCACAATTCTCCGGATTCGCATTCGAGCCTCCAGTGCTGGAGGGGGGCCGAAAGTTTAAGTCCCTCTCAAGACGAACACAAATGAAGATTGTGTAAATCGAGAGCAGCCAAAACCAACATGGGTCGCGGGCACGGCTGAGCTTTGCAGCACGAAGCCATGTCACATTCCGAAGCGCTATCCCGTCTCACGGTGGAGACAGGAGGAGCGACATGATCGACGCGACGCCGCGTGCCGCATGGATGGTCTTGCGAACCGTCAAACGGCTTGCCGCCGCCCTGCGCACCCGATGGACCGGTCCAGACCGCGGCGTTCGAGATTGAAGGCGACGTCGTTCGGGCGCTGTACGTGGTGCGCAATCCGGACAAGTTGCGGCATCTGGCGCCGGCGTTGGCGCCGTACGCGCGCGGCCCCGGATGATGCTCGTGGTGAGGTTACTGCAGCCGCTTCGATGCCGTGTCCCAGTTCGGGTTCGTGCAAAGACTGCAGTCCTTGCCCACGAACATCTTCGCAGCCTGCTTGTCGCTCTTGAACTGCCATCGCAGCCAGTTCGACGCGACATTCGCCCACTCGCCACCGCCAGGATGATCGACCGTCGCCGTGTGCCCGGCGCCGCGGCGAGCGCCGTAAAAAGCCGGCAGCGTTTCGATGGCGTCGAAGGTCGCCTTGGAGGACGCCATCAAGAAGTCCCGCTCATGCCCGTTGATGAGCAGCACCGGACCGTGCAGCGCGGTGAGCTGGGCGGTGTTATTTCCCTGCAGGCCAGAGTTGAACACGCCGATCGTATCCACGCGTGGGTCTGCTCCCAGCTCGAGCGACAGGAACCCGCCACAGGACTGGCCCATGATCGCCACACGATCGAGCGCGATCTTGCCGTTCAGCGGCGATCCCGCTCGTTTGTTCTCCGCTTCGGCCCAGTCGACGGCCTTGCGCAGGTTGTCGGCCGTCGCCCGGCCACCAGTCGCGCCCGGCTCGGGAGCCGTCGCCATCACGAGAAAGCCGTGCGAGGCAATCGTCGTGAGGAAACCGCCGTAGCGAGTGCTGTTGATCGCGCAACCGCCGTTGCCCCAGACCATCACGGGCAGCGTGTCTCTGGCCGGAAACGGAGTGAGGTCCGCCGGGCGGTAGACCACATGGCCAGGCGAGCCGAAGGCGGGTCCGGATTCCACTTTGTAGGGCCCCGGCACAGCAAGAGGCGCGCCCTCAACGGGTAGCGCCGTGGCGATCATCTCGGGCGTGATGCCGGCCGGACGCTGAGCGTGGCTCACGGCGGCAAGCGCAAGGGTGATGGTCGTTCCAAGGACGATTGATGCGTTTCGCACGCTGTCTACTCCTTCAAGGTTTGGCTAGGCCGGAGAGATGTTGGCGTTTATGCGGAAAAGATTCGTCGGGTCGTACATTGCCTTGACCTGTCGAAGACGAGAGTAGTTCTCCCCGAAAGAGGCCCGAATAGTCTCGGGCCGATCATCGGCGGCCAAGTGGTTGACGTAGGCCCTGCCCAGCAAGTGCGGCTCGAATCGAGTCCAGAGCCCCCGCACCCAGGCGATGTGCTGGTCGGACGTTGCGGCGTCTGACCACTGACCGATCGCGTCGAAATCCCATTGCGCGCGGCGCGCGGCAAATGCCGTCTCGGTCGGCAGCGGACGCGTTGCGGCACCATGCATGTAGAAGAAGATCAAAGCACTGAGCGGTGACGTGAAGCTCGCCGCACCATCCACCGCGGCATCGATCAAATCGTCGGAGATCTGCTCGGTGAAGGCTGACCGCCAGTAACGATGCAGGCCGTGCTCGGCGTTGGGCGCATCCAACATGGTCTGGCGCGCGGTGTACGGGATCGGACCTACGAGGTCGGCGATCGGCTTGCCGAAGCGGCGCGCCGGCGCAAGGATCTTTTCGCCGTCCTCGAGCGGCCCGTTGTACCCAAGCAGCAACGCGACGACCGGCATGCCTTGCGGAGCAGTCAGCAATGCCGCAAACGCTTCCGCCTCGTCGGGCAGCGACGGACAGAAGTCCCGGTAGAACCGAAGAACCGCCTGGGCCTGGTCCAGCGGGTACAACACCAGGCCTCCGAGTACCTGTGCCACCGGGTGGAGGCGATACTCGAGGGACGTCACGACGCCAAAATTACCTCCGCCGCCACGCAGCGCCCAGAACAGGTCCGGATTGTCGGTGGCGTTGGCCTGGTGGAACGCGCCGTCCGCGGTGACGACATCGGCCGAGATCAGGTTGTCGATCGTGAGCCCGTGTTTGCCCATCAACCAGCCCAGGCCGCCACCGAGCGTCAGGCCGGCGATTCCCGTGTTGGAGACAGTGCCTCCCGTGGTGGCAAGTCCGAACACCTGGGTTTCACGGTCGAGTTCGCGCCAGAGAACACCGCCCTCGGCCCGCACCGTTCGGCTCCGCGGGTCCACACGGATGCCTTTCATCGGCGACATGTCAATCACGAGGCCACCGTCGTTGGTCCCGTAACCCGGTGCACTGTGGCCGCCGCCGCGCACCGAGACTCGGAGACCGTGCCGGCAGGCGAACTCCACCGCACGCTGAACGTCGGCAACGCCGGTGCAGCGCGCAATCAGCGCTGGCCGTCGATCGATATTCCCGTTCCACACCCGTCGGGCTGCGTCGTAGCTGGCATGCCCACTCTGGATCAACTCGCCGCGAAAAGAGTGCCGGAGATTCTCAATGTGTGTGGCGTCCAGCGGATCGCCACCTGCCTCAAGGCCCCCAGGAGTCGACATCGTCATGTCCGTACCTCTTCATCCGAGTCGCAGGCCTGACGTTGTAAAGGTGGGCGTCATTGTCCTGGGTGGGTGTGTGGTGGTCAACACCCTTCCCCGGGACCGTGCGACCGTAGACGTCACTAATCCGTCGGAGACGAGGGAGCGTTTGGCCGCGGTTCGAGTTGTCGGCTGACCCCACGTCACAACGAGCGATCCGATGAGGAACAGCGATCGCCGTCAAACCTGACCGTGCGATTCAGCGAAGCGCCAGGTGGAGTCTCCTTCAAGAAGTTCACACAGCGCTGCTGAGTTGGGTGTATTCATATTGTCGTAGCGCCCGGATATCCGGACATCGAGGACACCTATGACGAACGGCGAAGTGACAGCGACCAGCTTGAACCTGCGATCGGCCCCGGACGGCGACATCATCGGGACCCTCCCGCGTGGGACTCGGCTGTTGATCGCCGGTGAGCGGGGCGACTGGCTCGACGTGGAGGTCGGGGAGAAGCGCGGGGTCGTCAGTGCGCGGTTCGTCAAGCGCGACGTACCCGACGTCCCCGATCGGATCCCCGCCGCGGCACAGGCGGGCGAGGTCCGCATTGTCGGTGGAGACGTCCTCGGTCCCGGAGGCGTCCGGTTCGCCCGCACCTTCAAGCTCGGTGTCTTCACGACCGGCAAGACGAGTCTGGCCGACTTTCTTGGCGGGGAGGGCACACTCGGCACGGTGGCGCCGTCACTGGTGCGCGTGATGCAGGCCGTCTCGACCAACGAAGGGCGGCTCGAAGCCATCAACACGTGGGACAACGCGTTTCTGACCTTCGGCGCCCTTCAATGGACGGTCGGGGCGAAAGACACGGACGGTGAGCTCGCTGCGGTCCTGAATCGGATCAAAGCGACGGCATCCGATGTCTTCATCGAGTATTTCGGCCAGTACGGACTCGACGTCGGCCCGATCAAGACGGGGCCGGGCGTCGTCCCGACCGGATCGCTCCTCCTCAACGGGCAACGCCTCGCGACGCCGACGGACAAGGAGCGCCTGCGCAACGTCGACTGGGCCTATCGCTTTTACCGTGCCGGCCACGACCGGACGGTGCGCCGCGTCCAGATTGAGCACGCCGTCAGCCGCTTGGACACGTTCTACCGCGAGCCCAAGAAGGGAATTCGACGACGCGTGGTGGCGGACTACGTGACCTCGGAGTACGGCGTCGCGTTGCTGCTCGACCAGCACGTGAACCGCCCGGGTCACGTGCCCGTGACGCTCCTTCAAGCGGTCGACGAGCTGGCGCAGCACACGGACGTGGCGCGTCCCGAGTTGTGGACGGATCACGAGGAGCGGGAGTTGCTGAACCTCTACCTCGAGCGGCGCGCGATGACGAACATGACCGACTCGGTCAAACGCGCAGACGCCATCACGCGCGCGGTCAGGCAGGGTGTCATTTCCGATCAGCGCGGCTCCTTCGTCGCGTCAAGCGCTGACTGAGATCGCAACCGGCGCCGGTGTCCGCGAGCAATGCACGTGACGATGAGTGTGGGCAGGGAGATGCGCATGGCCGAGATCATCGAACACACGTCGAAGTCGTCGGAAAGCACTGAGCCAACGAAGTATCGCGACTACGTACTCGAGCGCTACAAGGCTGCCATCGGCTATTACTGGAAGGCAAGCCGGATGAACCGCACCTTGTACAAGTGGACCCGCTACTTGGTGGTCGTGTTTGGTGCTGTGGTGACTTTGCTCGCGTCTCTGTCCTCGTCCTCCGCCATTACCGGAAACTGGGGGACCGCCATCGACATCGCAACGCCGGTTCTCGCTGCGGTCCTGACCATCATTGGTGGTCTGTCGCAATCGTTCCAGTGGGGTGCGGCCTGGCAGGAGATGGTGTTGACGGCTGAGAGACTCGAGCGCGAACGAGACCGGATCATGGTCACGCGCAGTGACCCCGTATCGGATCTGCAGATCCTGCACCGGCATCTGTTGGAGGAAAGCCAAGGATTCTTTACGCGGATCCTCGGCAGTGTGCAGGTCAGCCCGAAGACCGAGACGGCCACACTCATTCGTGATGCACGCGACCGATCTGCGACCGTCGATTCATGACACGACACCCCTCTCGGGCCGTTGATCACCTTGCTGCCCACGGGCGAACTGGCGATCGTCGGATACACGTTCGTCCAGGGTGAGTCGCAGATCAGATCCTGAGACGAAGCGTGAGCCCGAGGATGAACCCGCAATGGCCCATGCCCGTGCGGCGGCGTCCAGAGAGGGCTCGTGTTCGAGGCAGCCGGCGATTCTGGCCGCGACCACCTGTACGAGGGCGATCTCCCATTCGGTGGCGCGACGTCCGGTTCGATTCACCGCTTCCATGACTGCCGTGGTCGACCCTGCACGCACCACGGGCACGGCGATCAGTGACGACACGTCGTCCGGCCAGACGGCCGCGCTCACCTCGGCCACTGCGGCGGGGTCGTTGTGGATCATCACGGTCCGGGCCGTGTCGGTGGTCACGGTAGCACTTGGCCGATGATGCACCCATTGACACTGAAGTCCCTCGCTCGCACAGAACAGATGACGAGGGTGTCGACCGAAGTCGATCAACGCGATGCCCTCCGCGTGGATCGCTGAGCGCAGGCGGGACAGGAGCTCGGAGACGAACTGAACGGCAGCGAGCGAGTTGAGAGTTGGATCCGTCAGATCCTGGAGCGTCAACAGCTGCTGCTGCGCCAGCTCGACCTCGCCGCGAAGCTGCGCGTGCGCCTCGGCCGTCGACCAGTCCGCCGCGGCTCGCGCCTGCTGGTGTGTCAGGTCGCGCACAATCATCGTGAATCCGTCGAATCCGTGCGGCGAGAGGGGACTGACTTCGATCTCCGCCTCAAACGTCGTCCCGTCAACCCGCACCTGCCGGCAGCTGCGGTGAGTCGCGGCTCCCCGTGCCTCGGCGAGCAGCCGGGGAAAATCCATCCGGCCACACTCGTCGAACAACGCGGCCGCTCCCGTGCCCACCAGTTCGCGGCTTTCGGAACCATACAAGCGTGTCGCACCGGTGCGCCAATCGCTGACGTTGCCCGCCTGGTCGAGGAGGATCACAGCCGTGTCTCCCGACGCCTGGTCGAGACGGCTCAGCGCACGGTCCATGCAGGTCCAGTAACGCTCGGCTGATTCGAGCGCGCGAACCGAACTCCGTAACTCCTGGACTACCTTTGTCAAACGAAGGACGACGAGTCCGAGCAGCAGCCCCTCGACGCCAAACAGCAACGCCGTTGACATCGGAACCGCCGACGAGACACGAGCCAACAGCACCGAGAGGAGGATGGCGACGAGCGTTGCGGCGGCTCCCCCGTACGCAGCCGTCAGCACAATCGCGACGTGGAACAGCCAGAACGGCGGCTCGCCGGCCGCCCGGCCCAGAGTCCACTGCAGGAGAAAGGCGCCCGCAACAGCACTTACCGCGACGGCATGCGCTCCTGTTCGTCCGAGCCTCGTGCGCGCCTGTCCCACCATGAGCCTTCGCATGTGACCTCTCCATGCGGTCGACGTGTCGCTGAGGCTGCCATCCTATGCGATCCGAGTGAACGCAGCCGACTCATCTGGAGCCGCACTGCCGGCCGGCCCATATAATCACGCCACATCGAACCCTCACCTCCCGGCTGAAACGCTCACATCCAGACGACATTTGACGGCGTCGCTGAAGGGAGCCTGGTGATAGCGATGACTTCAGTGCCGATGGAGTGACACGATGATCCTCACGCGCGACGTGATCCGGCGCGAGATCGAGGCGGGGCGAGTTGTGATCGATCCGTTTTTTGCGGACCAGGTAGGGCCGGCGTCGATCGACTTGCATCTCGGCGACGAGATCCGCGTCATGCACGTCGGGCGCGAGCCGGTGCCGGTCACTGAGGACGTCGACTACCGGACGATCACCGACGTGCGCTCGCTCGAGACGCCGTATCCGCTGGCACCTGGCGAGACGATCCACGGCATCACCCGCGAGCGCATCACGCTTCCCGGCGACATCGGCGGCTGGCTCGAGGGCCGCAGCCGGTTCGCGCGCCTTGGCCTCATGATCCACGTCACTTCGGGCTTTGTGCAGCCGGGTGTCGCGACGCGCCAAGTGCTCGAGATGTCGAACGTGTCCGGCCGGGCGCTGCTCATCCACGCAGGCGTGCGGCTCCTCCAGATCGTGCTCCAGCGCTGCGAGGGCAGTGCCGTTTACCAGGGACGCTTCGCGCGTCAGGACAAGCTGTAGCGATGGCGGTTGAAAGCCTGTCACGGTTGCACTCAACCCATTGACGACAGCTGTCGGACCAGGGGCGAACATTGGCCGAATCCGTTCGCGCGGCAAGCGCTCGCTGCGCCGCAATGATCGAGGAAATGGCTCCATCGGGTTCCAGGCCATACCCCAGGAAGAAGTCAGCGACGCGTCGTCCCTGGTGATCGACTGAGAGATCGTCATTTCCGATCGCAGCCGCAACCAGTTGTGAATCTGAGAAGCCTCCGAGGTCAGGAGGCACAGATCCGGGCAGGAAGGAAAGAACCTCTCGACCCACACTATCGACTCCAAGAAATCTCGGAGCGCCATCAAATGCGCGCGCCCGCAAGTGACGCAGGAGTGCGTGCACGAACGCCGCTCGTGCTCCGATCGGACGATGAACAGTGTTTCCAATTCGGACGACACCTGTCGTCGTGCGTCCACCGGTCAGGGCGAGTTCCTGTTCCATCGTGCGCGTTCTCAACGTGGCCGTGAGCGGGATTATCCGTCCGATTGCCTCCCGGCGCAGCCCAGTGGGACCGGGCAGGGTCATCGAGCAACTCGAGCAGCGGTTGGCTCGGACCATGCGTTGAGATGAAGCCGGTGGCGTGTATTGCCTCCGCGCAGTCTTGGGAGGTAGCATTCGCACCTCATCTTCCCCCGACCGAATTTCAGGAGGAGTGTATGAAGCGATCCTTGGCGTGGATTCCGTCGCTCATGATCGTGGCATGTGGTGTCGTGCTTGGCGCTCAGGCGACCCTGTCGAACGAAGACCATCCCAAACTCATGAAAGCCAACGCTCAGGCCGCCGGCGCGATGAACAAGGCGATCGGATCCGGCGCGTTCGCAGACGCGCGGATGCAGGTCGCGACATTGCGTCAGAACTTCACGTCGCTCCAGGAGTTCTGGATGAGCAAGAAGAAGGAAGATGCCGTTGTCATCATCAAGGACGGCTTGACGCGGCTTGACGCGCTGGACAAGATCCTCGGGACCACCACTGTCGACCCGATGGCGGCGCAGGCCGCTGCCAAAGAGTTCGGCGGCAACACCTGCGCCCCCTGCCACAAGCAGTATCGAGAGGGCGATGCCCAATCGGGCTTCCGATTCAAGCCAGGTGTGCTGTAACGGTGCCAGAACGCGCGACGAAATCGTCGTCCTGAGTCGGCCTGCTTGACACGCCGATGCACCCGACGGCCGCAGTCGCCGTACGCCGCGGCCGCTCGGGTGCCGAAGGCAGGCGTACACATTGTGCCGGCGCCTCGGTTTTGCCAGAATCGCTGACGCCGCCCTTCCCACTACAGCCGTCATGACCGTATGACCCCGCAGGACCGGTCGAACGAGGTCTTGCGCATCTACCTCGCGGCGCTCGAGTTGCCAGACTCGGACCGCCTCGCCCACGTGCAACGCGAGTGCGGCGGAGATGAGGCGCTGCAGCGCGAGCTCGAGTCGCTGCTCGCCTGGAACCCGGAGATGGACAGCACCACACCGGACCAGGCGGATCGGAGTCACGAGGCTATCGACAGTACGACCGGTGATGAACGATTCACAGCGGGCACTCTCTTCGCCGGCCGCTTCCGCATCGTCACGGCGCTCGGTCGAGGCGGCATGGGAGAGGTCTACCGCGCGGACGATCTCGAGCTCGGCCAGACGGTCGCGCTCAAGTTCCTGACCGCATTCCGATCGGACGAGCACGCCCGAGACCAGTTGCGAGCCGAGGTTCGCGTGGCGCGCCAGATCGCGCATCCGAACGTCTGCCGCGTCTACGACATCGGCGAGTCAGAAGGCCACCTGTACCTGACGATGGAGTATGTCGCCGGGGAGGATCTCGCTGCGTTGCTGCGAAGGATCGGGCAGATTGGCAGTGGAAAGACGATCGAGATCGCGCGCAAGCTGGCTGCTGGGCTGGCAGCCGCGCACGCCAGAGGCGTTGTCCATCGCGATCTCAAGCCGAGCAACATCATGATCGACGGCGAAGGCGAGGTCCGCATCATGGACTTCGGTCTCGCCGGTGTTGCGAGAGAGCTGCACGGCCTGGAGGTGTTGTGTGGCACGCCGGCCTACATGGCGCCGGAACAGCTCGCGGGCAGCGAAGTCTCGCCGCAGAGCGACATCTACGCGCTGGGGCTCGTGCTCTACGAGCTGTGCACGGGCAAACGGCCCGTGGATATTTCCGACCGGCAGGCCTTGGTTCAGCTGCGGCAGAGCGCGCCGCCGGTTGTGCCATCCTCGCTCGTGCCCGGACTCGACCCGGCGCTCGAGCGTGTGATTCTGCGATGCCTGGATCCCGATCCGCATCAGCGACCGGCATCGGCCCTGAGCGTCGAGGCGGAGTTGAGTGGTGAATCGCAGGCCGAAGCGGCCGGCAAGCCCCCACGACCGCCGCTGTGGCCGCGGAGGAAGACCTGGATGGTGGCCGCGACGATCGGCGCCGTCTCGATCACCGCGGCTGTGGCGGCGATCCTGTACGCGGGTCCGGCATGGTTTACGCCTCGCCAGACTGCCACGCTGACGAACCGGGATGCGCTCGTCCTGGCGGACTTCGAGAACCGGACCGGAGAGCCGCTCTTCGATGGCGCCCTCAAGGTGGCGCTGGCCGTCGCGCTCGAACAGTCGCCGTTCCTGACCATCTACCCAGAGGCTCGCACCCGCGAGACGATGCGTCTCATGCAGCGCCCGCCGGACGAACCGGTCACGCGGTCCATCGCCCGGGAGATCGCGCAGCGCGAACAGTTGAAGGCGCTGTTGGCCGGATCGATCACCAGGCTGGGCGGCAACTACGCTCTTTCGCTGGAAGCCATCGACGCCGAGAGCGGCGACGTCCTGGCCCGCGAGCAGGCGGAAGCAGCTGGCAAGGAGCAGGTGCTGACGTCACTGGGCGCGGCCGCGTCGCGCCTGCGGGAAAAGCTCGGCGAGTCGCTGGCATCGATCCAGAAGTTCGACGTGCCGCTGCCGCGCGCCACGACCGCTTCGCTCGACGCCCTGCACTACTACGCCCTCGCGCTCGAACAGGGCCGCGAGGTTCCGCGTCTCGAAGCGATTCCCCATTTGAAACGGGCGATCGAGCTCGATCCCACGTTCGCGATGGCGTACGCCGCGCTCTCGTCCGTGTACAGCAACACGGACCAGTCGGAGCTGGCGCCGCCGTTCTCACGAAGGGCGTTCGAGTTGCGAGACCGCGTGAGCGAGCGCGAACGGTTCTTCATCTCCTGGCGGTACTACGTGGATGCCCAGCGCTCCTTGGACCGGGCGCTGGATCTGGCCCGGTCCTGGACCGAGTCCTATCCGCGTGATGCCTTCGCGTTCAACAGCCTGGGCCTTGCCTCGACGAGGCTCGGGGATTTCGAGCAGGCGGTCCGTGCCTTCGGCGAGGCGCGGCGCCTCGACGCAGGGTTCAGCGTTGTGTATGGCAATTCCGCCCGCGCTCTCCGGATGCTCAACCGGACGGCCGAGGCGCGCGCCATCCTGCAGGTTTCCACGAACCGGGGGATCAACCTCCTCAACGAGCGCTCGATGTCGTACTCGCTGGCGTTTCTCGAAGGCGACGAGGCCACCATGGCGAAGGTGGCAGAACAGGCGGTCGGTGTAAGGGACGCCGACTTGGCGTTCGGGTGGCCGGCGCGGGTTCTCGCGTTCCGGGGACGCATGAGCGCGGCCCACGAGCAGTTCGGCCGCGGCATCCGGTCGGCGGAACGAGGCGGCTTTCCGCAGCTGGCGGCAGAGCTGACACTGGAGGATGTTGAACTCCACGCCATCGCCGGACAGTGTCGCGACGTTCCCGCCAACGCCGCTGCCGGGCTGGGCCTGAGCCGCGAGTACCTCGTCATGGCTGGCGCCGGCCGTGCCCTGGCGCTCTGCGGCGCCGCCGTGGGCGCTCGCGGTTTGTTGAAGGAACTCTCCGAACAGTTTCCCCAGGCGACCTTCTTGAAGAGTGTGCAGGGGCCTGTCGTCGAGGCGCTGATTGCGCTTCGGCGCGGCGAGCCGGCGCGGGCGATCGAGCAACTCGACGCAGTCAGGCCGTATGACAATGTGCCGGAGGGGGAGTTGTGGCCGGCGTACCTGCGCGGCCGGGCGTATTCGCAGTTGAAAGATTGGACCGCCGCGGCGAATGAGTTCCGGCTGGTACTGGATCATCGAGGCGTGGAGCCTGCGTCGCAGCTCCATCCGCTCGCCCATCTCGGCCTCGCGCGCGCCTACGCGGCCGCAGGACGTGTCGGCGAGGCACGCGCCGCGTACCAAACACTCTTTGGTATCTGGAAGGACGCCGACCCGGCCCTTTCCCTGCTCAAAGAGGCGCGTGCCGAGTACCAGCGCCTGCCGTAAGTTCTCGTGTGCGTCCTGGCCACCCGCAACGTTATTGGCAATGTGACCGAAACAACAGCCGAGCCGGCACGAGCCGTGTCCACCCACAGGCTGGCATGGGAAGCCACCTCCATTGCCGCGGGAACGTCTACCCTGCTGGCGACGTCGGGGATGCTGGCCGCCGTCGGAGTGCGCTTTCATGTGGCTCCGCACTTGTACTTCTCGGGTTTTGTTCCCGCTGGGGCGATCGTGTGCGGAGCGCTGAGCACCAGCGGGCACTACGCAGCCGCTCGGCTTGGCGGGCGTCGGCCCGGTCCGATCGCGATCGGACTCATCCTGCTCGCGGCTCTGGGTGCCACCACGCTGATCGACGCGCTGCAGCGCCAAATGGGCTACGTACCGGCCCCTCCGGGCGCGACGTTGAGAGTCGTGACCAGCATTGGCTTCATCGTGGGCGCCGCCCTGGTCACACGCCAGTTCGTTGCACCGCTGTACTGCTTCCGGTGCAAGCGATATATGCCCGCGCCCGTGGCAGCCTCCTGCTACCTGCGACCCGGCGACATCGGCGCGCGCTTCGAAGACGCGTACGCGCTGGTCCGTGCGGGCCGGGGCGCCGAGGCCATGGCCCGAATCGCGGCGTTGGATCAGAGCGAGTCGAACCACAAGCTCTCGCTCGAGCACGCGGAGTGTGTGCCGTGCGGCCGCGAACATTACCGGTTGCAGGTACGAACGTTCGAGGCGAGTCGCCAACACGTGCCGCTCGGCCTGCCGCAGCGCGATGCGTGGATTCCAGTGCCTGGCTTCGACGCCACCGGCCAGGTCGAACGCCTCCTTGACCCTCGGAGATCGGGCCGTGTTGTGCGCTAGAATCGCCGCTTGAGATCCCACCTGGTGCGCCGCCGCAAGACTCTGACCCTTGTATTTGCTGCGGTTCTGGTCACCTGGCAAGACCTCTCCGCGCAGTGGTTAAAGTATCCGACCCCCGGTGTTCCAAGAACCACGACGGGTGTGCCTGATCTAAACGCGCCCGCACCGAGGGCCACTGACGGCAAGCCGGATTTTTCCGGCGTCTGGGAGCCGATCAAGAACCGACGCTGTCCCCCGAACGGCTGTTTTGACATGGAAGTTCCAGAGGAGTTCTTCAACGCAGGCTGGTCACTGAAGAATGGTCTGCCCTACCAACCGTGGGCCGCGAATGCCGTGAAGGAACGTTCGGAGCAAAACGGAAAAGACGACCCTGTGACGCACTGCCGGCCGCCGAGTGTCCTCCAGTTGCACACGACTCCACAGTTGCGGAAGATCCTCCGGCTGCCGGGCCTTCTCGTGCTTCTCAATGAGTTTGCCGTGGGTTACCGCCAGATCTTTACGGACGGACGGCCGTTGCCGGTAGACCCGAACCCGTCTTTCAACGGGTACTCGTCTGGAAAATGGGATGGCGACACGCTCGTGGTGGAGACGATCGGATTCAAGGACGGTCTGTGGATCGACCGGAACGGCAGCCCTTTAACCGACGCGGCGAAATTGACCGAACGCTTCAGGCGCCTCAACTACGGCAAGCTCGAGATTGAAATCACCGTTGACGACCCCAAAGCGTATACGGCTCCGTGGACAGTCACGCTCGGCTTCAACATCGTGCTCGACACGGATTTACTCGAGTACCACTGTCTTGAAAACGAGCGCGATATTCCCCATCTCGTAGGAAAGTAGATCCACTTGAGTGGAGCGCTATCGAGCGAAGCAGTAGATGCGACCTGCACCGCCGCGCGGCGCAGTGTTCGCGCAGTTCTGATTCGCGTGCGCCGAGTTCCACGACGACAGTGCACCAGCCGTGCTCTGGTTGGGGCCCATCCCGTCGGAGTGGCCAACCTGCCCCACGACGGTGGGTGAGTCTGACGTCCAGTCCGCGCATGTGAGTCCGACGGCGAGGGTCCCATCGGCGTTGGATCCCGTGAGGATGTCGTGCTCGACTGGCGCAGGCGAACCGGTCCACTGGCCGTTGATACGCTGGCCGCGCTCGTCCAGAAAGAGCGCCGCATCGCCCATGCGGTTGTGCAACTCTGTCCCGTTATTGGCGATGAGCACTTGATTGATGTTGTACCAGGGCCCCGAGCCTATGCGATCCTTCGCGTGTGTCGGTTGGTTACCGTTGGCCGGATCGCGCTCCACGCTGAGGTAGGCTCGCCACGTACGACTGCCATGACCCACGGCCTGCGCCAGCGATTGACATCGCGAGTCCGCGCCGGTGAGGCCTCCGAGATTGCCCGTGACGCTCGTCGCGCTCGTCACGAAGAAGCCGACCGTTTGACCGGACGGTGCCGTCGGAGTGTCGCTGCCACACGAGAGGGCGACGATGGCGAGAAAGAGCAGGAGAGAAGAACGAGTCATCGATGCTCCTCCTGAGCGTGCGGATCATACAAGGCCTTCAAGCAGATAGGATACCGACGGGCGTTTACACATCGACGTACACGATAGGGGGTGCCATGCACAGCTGATCTCGGTCTCGACGGTGGGAATGCTGATCGTTCCGTTCATCGTGGCGGCACGCGCCCAGGCGCCTGCCGCGCCGGCGTTTGCGAGCAAGTTGCTCGTCAACAACGACCGGGTACAGATTCAGCGGCTGTCCGTGCCGGCGGGCTTCCGCGAGACGCTTCAGGTCGTCCCGAACGATCAGATCGCGATCCAGGTGACGCCGGGCGATCTGGAAGTGGTGATCAACGGTCAGAAGACCGCCGGTCGGATAGAGCCGGGGACGACGTTCTACGTGCCGAAGAACGCGCCGCATCAGTTCCTCAACATGGGCAAGGCGCCGTACGATGTCGTCGTCGTGATGCTCAAATAGCGGGGACACGAACCCAGGCAATCAAGGGACATGACGATGAAGAACAGGACGATCGTAGGACTGCTCCTGGTCGGTTGCGCGTGGGGTGCCGCCGCGAGCGCGGCGCAGCGTGCTCCTGCCACCTGTGACCGCGAATGCCTGCGCGCCCAAGTGACGCAGCTGCTGTCTGCGCTGGTGAAGCACGACGTCAGCGGCCTGCCCGTGGCCGACACGCTGCGCGTGACCGAAGATGCATTGGAGAAGCCGCTCGCGAAGGTCGGCCTCGTCGGCACGGTGACGCGCCTGCGCGGCTTCCGCCAGGACATTATCGACGAGCGTGCCGGCGTGGCGGGCGCTCATGTCGTGGTGGAGGAGAGCGGGGCGCCCGTGCTGCTGGTGGTGCGGCTGAAGGTGGTCGCCGACAAGCTGACCGAAATCGAGCTGGTGGCCACACGCAGTCGCGCCGAAGGCCTTATCTTCAACATCGACGGGCTGAGCGCGTCGAGTGCCGTGATGAACTACGCGCCGAGTCCCGGGCAGCTCCCCACCCGCGATGACGCGATTAAAGCGGCGCTGCACTACCCGCAAGGGCTCAATGCCGCGAAGACCTTCGCCGCCGTGAACGCACCCTTCGCGCCCGATGCCTATCGCTACGAGAACGGCCAGGTGATGGCCGGACCCGACTGCAAGTTCGCCCCCGGCTGCCAGAACATCTCCACCCAGTCGCTCGAGATTTTCCAGCGCCTCGGTGACGTGCAGACCCGCGTCATCGCCGCTGATGAGCGCATGGGCATCGTGTGGCTACGCATGGCCTGGGGCGTGCGCGAGCGCGGCGGCGATCAGCTAACGGTGTGGGAGACGTTCAAGGTCTACGACGGCCAGATCCACGCCGTGGAAGCGTTCATGCGGATCCTGCCGGTGGAGAAGCGCAACGGCGGATGGGAGTAACGCTGCTGGTGATTGACATCGACTTGATCACGGTCGTCTCTGTCATGCCGTGACCACCACGTCGGGAAGGCCGGGCGATTCGACCTTCAGCGTGCGCGTGACGCCGGCAAGGAAGCCGGCCCGCTCGGCTGCGTCGAGGAGATAGCGGCCGATTGCGCGGACGTGGTGCGACTGTGCCCACAGGTCGTCCATCTCGCGGACGGCCTTGTCGATTGTCTTCTGGTTGCGCGCGCCCGAGGTGATGGCCGTGTGCAGAATGCCGGCGCCCCGGGTGAATGCCTCGCAGTTGCCGCGCGTGTCGCCGTTGATGAAAACGAGGCCGTTGAACGTGAATGGATCCGGTCCCGATTGCCCAAAGAGCTCGCGCGTGGCCGCGTCCTGCTGGCCCTCCTTCCTCAGGTGATCGACGGCAGTCCGGGCGTAGGATTCCCGTGATAACGTCGGGTCGTCGAGGTAGTGCGTCCACAGCGGCGCGTAGAGCTGACGGCGCAGCGCAGCGTTGGTCCGCCCGGGAATGTTCATCCACGGCATCGACGTTGCGAGCGCGTGCGCAAACATCGCCACTGGTGCGGCCGCCAGAGCCGGCAGCGCGCCGCGTATCGCGGCGTTTGGGATCACGATCTGGACGGTGGCCGTCGCTTCCTGGCCAAGAGCGGCGACGAGCCTGGCACGGGTCTCCATGGTGTCCGCTTCGCGCAACACGCGCCACACCGCCGCACTGTCGATCCACTGTTCCAGCTCGCTGGCGGTTAGCTTTTTCTGCTGCGCCTTCCAGAGCAGGTGGATCCCGAGGCTGAAGTCGTTGACCTGCGGCTCCGCCGCATAGTCCTTCATGTCGGCTTTGAGGTCGACGCCCCATTCGAAACTCTCGCCGACCCATGTGCCTTTGTAGGCGCGCGCACCCAGATAGCTCTCCTGGATGCGGTTCTGCACGTCGAGACGACGGATCGTGGACATCTTCTTGAAGTCCTTGCCTCCGACGGTGACCCACTTGCCGATGCCCAGCGTGAAGCCCCAGCTGTGCGTCCGAGAGATCTCCTTCTGGTTCAAATAGAGCTCGAGCGCTACGCCAGGCCGGTTCTCGCGGACGGCCTGCGCGACCGACTCGGTGCGCCCCTTGATGACATCCGCGTGCAGCCCGACCAGCGCGTCGCGGTCCATCGTGGCTTGCACCAAGTTGGTATTGGCCGACACGCGGCTGTACTCGTAAGCGAAGCTGAGTTTGATTCGCGTCGAGACGATGTTCGTGATGACGCCGCCGATCTTCTCCTCGAGCTCTTCGACGCGCTTGCGCAGCGCCTCGATCGTCACGACCTCGTTGAGTCCGAAGCGGTCGATCAGGGCCATTGCGATCTTCCGTTCGGCCTCGCCGAGCGATTCCAGCGAGGCGCCGCTGAGCGCCGCTTTGACCTTCTCCAATGGCGCGGCCAAGACAGCGTCGAGAGTGCCCGTGATCAGCTCCGAAATCTGCTCGGGCTTGTCGAAGCCGACGTCGATGCCGATGTCGGCCGACGGCGCCACGCGACTCGACTTCATCTTGCGCACGCCCACGCGCCAGCGGGCCTCGCTGACGCGCGAGAAGACGATCAGGAAATCGTCGGCGACTGACACATTGAGCGCGAGGGTGGCGCCGGCTTTGACGGAGATGGCGATGGGCGTCGCGGTGCCCAGCAGCGCGGCGAGGCTGCCGATCTGCCCGGTGAAGATGTCGGAGACGCTCACGCTGACGCCCGCCCGCACAGAGCCACCGAAGCGAAAAGCCAGGGCTTCGCCCGTCGCCAGCTTGAGGACGTCGTCGATTCGGGTCACGAAGCGGGCGGGGTCCTTGATGTCGGCTTCGATCGCGGCGCGGACACGCTCGGAGGCCGCGTGCACCCGGTAGTCCGCAAAAACCGCTTTGGCGTCGGTGGCTACGTCGATGCCGATCAACTCGCCGACAGGGATGTCCACCTTCGCCTTGACGCCGGCTTCGGCCCGATATTTCAGATACAACCGATCGAACGAGAGTTGCGGAGGCAGCGTGCCCGCCGGCGTATCGGTGCCGGAACCGCTGACGATCCCGTCTTCGTCGGGGTCCGTCGGATCGTTCAAGGCGGCGACTGTTAACGAGCCGCGAATGTTCAGGGCGAGCTTCGCCGTATCGCCCCCGAATGAAAGATTCGATTCCAGCTCAAGCCCTATCGGAGTGGGATCGATTGACGACTTGCCCATTTCGTCGTTGGACACGAGTTTGAGCGCAGCCTCGGGGTTGGCGAGCTTCCAGTTCAGGGCGTCGGGCATAGGAGATACCTCTCGTTGGGCCGGTGCCCGCGCGGGCGGGCTGCATCGCCGGTATAAACGCCCGCGCGAGCCTCTTCGAACACTTCGTTTGACCTGTGGCACCGCGGCAAACGCTTTCTGACGCAACCGACCCAGCCGCTGCGATAACTCTGCCGTCTCACCGTCTTCATCGTCCCAGCGTCTTGGTGAGGCGGGTCAGCGCGTCGCGTTGTCCAACGTCGAGCGTCGCGGGGTCGGCAGCGATCAGCCACTGCAGATACCGCTCGAAGATCCCCTGTGCCTCTGCGGTCGACCCTTGCCGCAGCAGCACCTCGAGGAGGTTCGTTGCGAACCGGGTCGTGAATGGATTCTTCGCATCGGTGATCTCGGCCTGGCCCGCGGTCGCCCGTTCGAGCAGCGGCCGCGCCTCCGCCAACTCACCGAGCTCGACCAGTGCCTTTCCGAGGTTGTTCATCGCCACAGCGTTGACGCGTGCATCGGGCCGAGCCGCTCTCTCGCCTGGGCGACCGTTCCCTCGAGCAGACGCTTGGCGCCCTCGGCGTCTCCCTTCGCCAGCATCATGCGTCCCCACGAGATCTCCGCGACCAAGGTCTTCGGGTTCGACTTGCCGAGGAGGCGGGCCCGCGTCGTCGCCACGTGCGCCAGCAGCTCGGCGGCCTTCGCCGCGTCTCCCAGCTCGAACAGCGCGTCGGCAAGGTTCGATGCCGATGCGTTCGTGCTCTCGTGATCCGGCCCGTACAGCTCCGAGCGCAGCCGGTACGCGTCCTCGAGATACGGCCGCGCCTCGGCGGCCTGCCCCAGCGCGGTCAGTTCCGCCCCGTAGTTGTTCAGCGAAAACAAAGTGTGCTCGTGCGTTGGACCCAGCACGCGGCGGCGTACAGCCAGCAGTTGTTCCTGCAGCGCCAGCGCTTCGCGCGAGCGGCCCGCGCCCGAAAGCGCGGCGGCGAGGTTGTTTATGGCCGTCAGCGTGTCCACGTGCTCCGGGCCGAGAAGCGCCATCCGTCCCGCGAGCACTTCCTTGTCCACCTCGATCGCCTCGTCCACGCGCTCGAGCCCGACGAGCGCCCGTGCCAGGTCGCCCAGCGCGAACAGCGTCCGTTCGCTCCCCCGTCCCAGGCTCTCCGAATAGAAGGCGACCTGTCGTCGAAGCAGGACTTCGGCGGAGCCATACGCGCCCCGCTCCTGATCGAAGCGTGCGACCCACCCGAGCAGTCGCGCCGCGGCCTGGTTCCAAAGCTCGCCGTTCAGCAAGTAGCGTGCGTGCACCACGTAGGGGGCGATCGCAGCATGCGCCCGCACGTCAACGGCCACGGACAGCCGGGTCAGGAGCACCTGGGCGAGCGCCTCACCCTCGCGCTGCAGCCGTACGCCGAGCAGGCGCGCGGCGACGTCGGCCACCAGCGGATGCACTTCGACGGCATCGTCGTCGCGCCGGCGCGTGAGCAGCGACGCGCGCAGCAGCGCTTGCATCGCGGCCGTGCAGGCGTCCGCCTGCGTGTCGTTGCCGAAGGCCGCGCACAGCAGCGCGCGCGGGATCGGCTCGACAGGCGCGCAGGCTGCGGCCAGGCCAAGGAGCCGCTGGGCGTCGGCGCCGAGCGGCGTGATGCTCAACTCGAACGTCGCAGCCACGTTGCGCGCCCGCTCGCCGAGCTCGGGCCGCAGCACGTCGGCGATCTGTTCGAGCCGTTTCAGTCGGCCTACCTGTCGCAGCCGCCGCGCCGCGGCCGCGTAGCCGTCGCTGTCGCGAAGCTGTTCGCCGAGCAGCGTGAGTGCCAGCGTGTGGTGACCCACCTCGCGCACCAGCGATTCGACGTCGGCGCGTTCATCGGCGCCGATCGCGCGGTAACGAGCCAGCAGACGCACGGCGCTGACTTCGTCGAGCACCTCCAACGGCTCCTCGACGAAGCCGCGTGCCGGTCGGCTGTCGCGCGTGGTGAACAGCGTCCGGCCTCCGGCTGCCGGCGCGCGCCAGAATTCGAGGACCCGGTCGCGTGCATCCAGCGGCGACATCGGGGGCACGTTGTCCACGATCCACAAATAGGCTGCCGGTGCGCCACCGGCGGCTCCCGAGGTCTCGGCGAGCCAGTGGCCAATCGACGCCCGCGCCGCTCTGGCCGGCAGCGCCTTGCCATCGGCGTCGTATAGCAGCCGGCGCTGCAGATCCGGCTCGCCCGCGAACACCACCGCGACGGCGCGAAGCCATTCCTGTTCGGCCGCACCCTCGTCGAGCGGGATGGACGGCGTGAAGCTCGCGAGGTTCAGCCAGAACACGCCGCCAAGATAGGCGGCAGTGAACGTCTCCGCATATTTGGCCGCGACCTCGCTCTTGCCCAGCCCGCCCATGCCGTGCAGCTGCACGCCCGGTTCCACAGCACCGGCGCCGATCTGCGGCGGAAAGAGCTTGGAGTGCACGCGCAGCAGCGTGGCGTTGCGTCCGACGAACTCGGCTGTCGAGCGCGGGACATTGCGCAGCACCACTGCCGGCGGCGCCTGCCGTTCGTCCGCCAGCGGACCTTCGGGCAGCAACGAGTCGAGGGTTCGTTTGAGCGTCGCCGCCCATGAGCCGGGGGACGACGGCGGAGGGGTGAGGAAGTTCTTGGCGTTGAGCTCTCCCGCGAAGACATGGTGGGCGGTGGCCTCCGGGTTCAGAACCCAGATGCGGCGGCCGACGTCCGAGCTTCGGCGGCGCGCGTGCTGCCAAGCGCGGCGGAGCTCGGCCAGGCAGTGGTCCGAGTCGCCATATGCGATCGACCACCACGCCAGGAGCGCGTGAGATTGGTCGATGCCCTCGCGGATGTGGTCGGGGAAATCGGCCAGCGGATCGATGTCTTCGACATCCAGAAAACAGTCGACGCCCGCGGCCGTCAGCGCCGCCACGGCGGGCCTGACCGACTGGAGTTGGTTGCGACGGTAACTGACGAAGAGCTTCGGGGATGGCATCGACGGACCCGGGATCGACAAACTGAATCAGGCGAGGGCATTGCGGAAGAGCGCCAGCATCTCTTTCAGCACGTTCTTCGCTTCAGGCCCGCGCTGGTCGTCGTTCTCGGCGACGGCGAACCGGTAGCTCGCTTTCATTTTCGGGACCAGCAGATGTGGACCGGCCCTCTTCGTAATGTTCGTCGCACATGCTCCCGCGCTCCTTGCCAGGTGGGTCAGCGTAAGAAGCCGCCGAGACGTTATCGTCGTTTCGAGGCTCTGGTCAACGGCGAATGTCCATGGTCGATCCGCGGCCGGTTTCCATCCGCGGGCACGGCCAAGCCAGACAGGCGCAGAACGCTCAGGTCACTGTGAGGTGATACGACATAGTCGTCATTCCGTGCCTGATCGAACGCTCGCCTCATTTATCGCTGTTGTTTGGCGTCGGTTCAACGTTAGGCATGGCAGCGCTCTCGGGCCTCATGAGCTGGCCGATTGCCCGCGTGGGAACCCACAGTGCAATCGCGCGCGGCATCAGGTGGGTTGTCGAAGGTCTGCCAGAACCCGCTCGACATCGCCCGGCGCACCGCCGAGACCGCAGCCTGATCGATCATCCCCTGATCGCGCTGCGCATCAAGCGGCGCGCCATTCATGAGCTGCGATCCATCGCCCACGTCATCGACATGCACCAGCTCACCAAGGATCCGGAACTGGTGCTGAATCGCGGCCAGGACACTGGCGTGCTGCCGCGGCGGACGAGTTGGCGGTTCGCACCTATTCGATCCGCCTCGAGTAGTTGCGTCGTCCTACCTATTCGGCGGCAGCTGGCTCTATGGGCGAATTACCTGGAGTCCGAGCCGCTCCTCGAAGGGTCGAAGTCATGGTCAGCGATCGACCCCGAGACGTCCCGCGCGGCTCGCGTTGAGGTCGCCGCTCCACTTCACTTTGCCTCGCAGGCGCCGAATCCCGACCTGCGCGCGCGTCTCGATCAGGAGTCGGAGCCCTCGTTCCACTGCGGCGCGCTTCGTGGTTTCGCCGCTGGCCTGCATGGCCTCGCGCATCAAGTCGTCATCGATGTCGATGTTGGTTCGCACAGGGCCTCCATATGTAAGGTTAGCCGATTCGTGTGTATGGCGGCCAAGTTCGTTGCGGTAGCGGAAGGCCGTGCAGTGGAGAGGCAGTCGGGGCGGAAGAAACGAAACGCTCAAACTACTCAATCCGCCCAAATACCAGGGTGCAGGTACAAATCAGGTACACGGATTTCGGCTACGCGCGGCGTTGTTCGCGGCGGCGATAAATTCGACACGTGTGGCGGGCGAAAATCTGACAGTCGGCAGCACGGTCTGGCTGCCGGCTGCGAGCGTGGCTCCCGGCCGCGCCGCGTAGTGAAGGGCGGTCATGCTCGCGTCGTTAACCGCGTTGGCGCGTCTCCGCAATGTCGCACCGGCCGCCAGCCAGAGCTTCACACGCTTGACAATCCGTGACAGGAGTCATACGTTGCCTCGTCATGTGAGGCTCAGCACGAGCGCGTCCAGGCGCCGTGTTCGGGCGACTGTCAGCTGCGGCGGCCAACCAGGTATGAGCATGGAGCACCCTCCCGCGGGCACGGGTCCGCCGCCCCGCCGCGGCCCCTCCGTCGACCTCGATCCGACCGGGATCGTCACGGGCAAGAGCCCGGACAGGCAACGCCGCCAGTTCCTGAACTATTCGTTCTATCGGCTCGACCCGTTGTTCCGGCGGCTCCCCGCCGACGAGCAGCGAGCGGCGGCGGCGGGGTTCATCGAACTGGTGGGGAAGTGGGAGTCTTCGGACGATCTGATCCTCCGGACGTACTCACTCGTGGGTCTGCGCGCGGACGTCGACTTCATGCTCTGGCGGATCGCGTTCGACCCGTTGTGCTTCCAGTCGATGGAAGCGGCGATCAGGCGGTCACGGCTGGGCGCCTACCTGTCGCAGGCGCACAGCTTCCTTTCGCTGCAACTGCGGTCGCCGTACGTCAACCGGATGAAGAACCCCGGGGACGGCGTCGAGCTGCTGCCGGGCGAGGGGAAGTACCTGTTCGTGTACCCCTTCACGAAGACGCGGTCGTGGTACCGCCTTTCGCCCCACGCGCGGCAGGGAATGATGGACGAGCACATCGCCGCGTCCGCCCCGTTCAAGGGCGTCCGCCTGAACACGAGCTATAGCTACGGCATCGACGATCAGGACTTCGTCGTCGCGTTCGACTCGGACTACCCGCAGGAGTTCGTCGATCTGGTGGGGCGGCTGCGTTATACGGAGGCGAGCCTTTACACGCAGCGGGACACCCCGATGTTCGCGTGCGCGAAGGCGCCCATCGATGCGATCCTCGCGCAGCTGGCGAACATGGATTAGCATCGCCGCGTCTGAGGCGAGCGCGTCCACGACGCCCCTCTTGAAGCTTCGTGCGCAGTGCGCGTGAGGAGGAACTCGATGTTCAGTCACCCTGATCCAGAGGTCCTCGTCGTCGGTGCCGGTCCGGTCGGCCTGGCTGCGGCCCTGTTTCTCCAGCAGGGCGGGGTCCGCGTGGAGATCGTCGACACGCACCAGCGGACGACCCAGCACAGTTACGCCCTCGCGATCCATCCGCGCACGCTCCGGATTCTCGACGAGGCGGGACTGTCCGAAGGGCTGATCGGCGGCGGACGGAAGCTGACGAAGATCGCCTACTACCAAGGGCGGGAGAAGCGCGCCGAGATCGACTATTCGGCCCTCGCTTCCAAGCATCCGTATCTCCTCGTCATCCGCCAAAGCCTGCTGGAAAGGGCCATCGAGGAGGCGCTCCGCCGCGCGAAGCTCAAGGTCCTCTGGGGACACCGGCTCCAGTCCCTCGACGCGGACGGGGCCACCCTCCGGGCGGAGGTGGCGAAGCTCGATCAGGTTGCGGCCGGCTACCCCGTCGCGCGAAGCGAGTGGGTCGTCGTGCGAAGCGAGACGATCCGGCCGGCGTATGTGATCGGCGCCGACGGCTACGACTCGGCCGTGCGGCGGATGTCAGGCATCGAGATGGAGAACCTTGGCGCGGGACAGATCTTCTCTGTCTACGAGATCGAGGCGGCGGGGGAGCTTCCCGCGGAAGCGCGCGTGATTCTCGATCCAGACCTGACGAGCGTCTACTGGCCCCTTGAAGAGGGGCGATGCCGCTGGGGATTCCAGATCCGGGACGCCTCGGAGCATGCGCCATCGATGGAACGGCTCGAGCAGCTGATCGCCGCGAGGGCTCCCTGGTGCACGGCGCGACCGACGCAGATTTACTGGTCGACGCTCGGCCTGTTCGAGCAGCGCCTCGCGCGGAGCTTTGGCAAAGGAGGCGTCTGGCTCGCCGGGGACGCGGCGCACCAGGCGGCCCCCGTCGCCGTGCACAGCATGAACTCCGGGCTGCTCGAAGCGCGCGAGTTGGCAGCGCGCATATCGCAAATCCAGCGCTCGAGCGCGCCGTCGCTTCTCGAGCAGTTCGCGACCGAGATGCACGAAACGTGGAAATGGCTCCTCGATGCCGGCCGGGTAGTACGCGCGCTTCCGGGCGCAGACCCGTGGGTCCGGCAGAACGGGGCGAGGATCGTCGCCTGCATTCCTGCCTCGGGAGACGACCTCGAGCCGCTGCTCAAGCAGATCGACCTCACGGCCGCGCCGTGATGGCGCGACGCCGGCGCTTGACTCACGCAATGCGCGATGGTACAAACGGCCACCCTTTCAAGCTCGAATCGGGCACCTTTCACACTCGAATTGGGGGGACAGGCTTGGCTCAGACGGAAGCAGAGCTACTCGACAACCCTGTCGCGGGCCATCCCACACTGATCCTCCGCTCGCCCGATTTCCACTCAATCACCGAGGCCGTCGCGGAGCCGATCGAGCGGCGGACACCGATCGGCTGGTGGCTCTTCTTCATCCCTTCCCTCGCGCTCCTCAGTCTTCTCGGCGTGGCGGTTTCGTGGCTGTTTTGGGAGGGGATCGGCATCTGGGGACTCAACGTCCCCGTCGGCTGGTCGTGGGACATTACGAACTTCGTGTTCTGGATCGGGATCGGGCACGCCGGGACGCTCATCTCGGCGATCCTCTTCCTCTTCCGGCAGAAATGGCGCACGTCGATCAACCGCGCGGCGGAGGCGATGACCATCTTCGCGGTCATGTGCGCCCTGCTGTTCCCGGGCATCCACGTGGGACGCGTCTGGGTCGCCTACTGGATGTTCCCGCTCCCGAACCAGATGGGTGTGTGGCCCAATTTCAGGAGCCCTCTCCTCTGGGACGTCTTTGCGGTCAGCGTGTACGGAACGGTCTCGGTCCTGTTCTGGTACGTCGGCTTGATCCCGGACCTGGCGATGATGCGCGATCGGGCCAAGACCCGCGTCCGGAGGTTCGCCTACGGCCTCTTCGCCCTGGGATGGCGGGGCTCCGTGCGGCAATGGCACCACTACGAAAGCGCCTATCTCGTCCTCGCAGCCCTCGCGACGCCGCTGGTCCTTTCGGTTCATTCGATCGTCTCGATGGATTTCGCGGTCTCCCTCCTCCCCGGATGGCACACGACGATCTTCCCGCCCTACTTCGTCGCCGGCGCGATCTTCTCCGGGTTCGCCATGGTGCTGACGCTCATGGTGATCTGCCGCAAGGCGTTCCGCCTCGAGCACATCATCACACTCCGGCACTTCGACTACATGGCGAAGATCACGCTCGTCACCGGGTCGATGGTCGGCTTCGCCTATGGCACGGAGTTCTTCACCGCCTGGTACAGCGGGAACCCCTACGAGGTCTTCACGTTCCTGAACCGCGCGGGCGGACCGTACGCCTGGGCCTACTGGATCATGGTCTCCTGCAACGTGATCAGCCCCCAGGTGTTCTGGTTCAAGAAGGCGCGCACGAGCATCCCGATCCTGTTCGTCATGTCGATCATCATCAACATCGGCATGTGGTTCGAGCGGTTCGTGATCATCACGACGTCGCTGCACCGTGACTTCCTCCCCTCGGCCTGGGGGCACTTCACGCCGACGATCTGGGATGTGTCGTGCCTGCTCGGGAGCTTCGGGCTCTTCTTCACGATGTTCTGCCTGTTCGTGCGCTTCGTTCCGATGGTGGCGACCTCCGAGGTCAAGACCGTGCTGCCGCAGGCCGATCCGCATGGCCGGTCCGGCCCCGAGCGCGAGAGCAAGGCCCATCGAGGCGCGCTGCCGGGCGGTGGGGAGCTCGCTCCCGAGGGAGCCTCCTGATGCCGCTCCTCGTTCCCCAGCTTCCGAAGGGGCCCAACTACGGAATCCTGGCCGAATTCGCCACGCCGGCGGACCTCCATCACGCGTGCGAACGGGTGCGTGACGCAGGCTTCACGCGGTGGGACGCCCATACCCCCTTTCCGGTCCATGGCCTCGAGACAGCAATGGGACTCCGGCGCTCCCCGCTTCCCTGGATCGTTCTCGGCATGGGTCTGACCGGGGCGGCGCTCGGGTTCGGCCTGCAGTGGTGGGTCCACGCCAGCGCGCAGCCCCTCGTGATCAGCGGCAAACCGTACTTCGCCTGGCCCGCGATGATTCCGATCACGTTCGAGCTGGGAGTCCTCTTCGCCGCGCTCGGCGCCGTCTTCGGCATGCTCGGCCTGAACCGGCTCCCCATGCACCACCATCCGCTCTTCAGGTCCAAGGTCTTCGAGCGCGTGACCGACGACGCCTTCTTCATCTCGATCGAGTCGTGGGATCCCCGGTTCGATCCGTCGGCTACCGGGAAGCTGCTGGAGTCCCTTGGCGCGCGAAGCGTCGAGCTTCTGGAGTCTGAATGAACCCCGAACGCGATCGCGTAGCGCTGCGGCCCGAGCAGGCCACGATCCCGCCGGGGCACTCGTGGAACCGCATTCCGGTCGTTGGCGCCATCTGCGCCCTGGTGGGGATCGTGGCCTGCGCGATTCTGGGGCCTGCGAATCCGAAGCAGTTCTTCTTCTCGTGGCTCGTGTCGTTCCTGTTCTTTCTGAGCCTGGCGCTCGGCGCGCTCTTCTTCGTGCTGATCCAGTACGCGGCCCAGGGCGGATGGGGGATCGTGCTGCGACGAATCGGAGAGACGACTTTCGCAATGCTCCCCGTGATGGCCGCCCTGTTCCTGCCGCTGGTCCTCGGCCTGCACGATCTCTACGAATGGTCCCATGCCGACGCGGCCGAGCACGATGCACTGCTTCGCTGGAAGGCGCCATACCTCAACGTGCCGTTTTTCCTGATCCGGGCCGCGATCTACTTCGGATGCTGGTCCTTCATCGCCATGCTCTACTACCGTGGCTCGCGTGGGCAGGACGTGACGGGAGATCCCGGGGTGTCGGCTCGGCTGCGTCGCCTCGCCGGGCCCGGCATCATCGTCCTCGCGCTGACCCAGACCTTCGCCTCGGTCGACTGGATCATGTCGCTGACACCGCACTGGTACTCGACGATGTTCGGCGTCTATTTCTTCGCGGGTTCCTTCGTGGGGTTCATCGCGCTGCTCTCGGTGGTCGCGGCGGCGATGCGCGGGGCGGGGCTGCTGGACACGGTCATCAGCCCCGAGCACCTGCAAGATATCGGAAAGCTCCTGTTCGCGTTCACGGTGTTCTGGACCTACATCGCCTTCTCTCAGTTCTTCCTCGTTTGGTACGCGAACCTTCCGGAAGAGACGACCTGGTACAGAGCCCGGATGGAAGGGTCCTGGATGACGGTGTCGCTCTTCCTCATGGCGGGACATTTCGTGGCGCCGTTCTTCTACCTGATGGGGCGCGCCGTCAAGCGAAGGGGATCGACTCTGGCCGTGGGGGGAGCGTGGCTCCTCGCCATGCACTTCGTGGACCTCTACTGGCAGGTCATGCCGACGCTCCATCCCGAGGGGCTCCGTCCGTCGGCGCTGGACGTGGCCGCGTTCGTCGCCATCGGCGGCTGTTTCGTGGCGGCGGCGAGCTGGCTGATGCGACGGCAGGCGCTCGTTCCAGTGCGCGACCCGAGGCTTGCCGAATCGCTGGCCTTCGAAAACGTGTGAAGGCGGATGGGGGCCTGTAGAGTCGGAATGGGAGGCTGTGCGAGGGTTGCCCGGATAGCGGGGATGGGTGTAGATTCGGCCCGTTGAAAAATCCTATGTGAGACAGCAGCGTCAATGGTGACGACGGAGGCGAGGTTTGCGATGACCATGGAGCCGAGCTTGCGCGGGACAGGGAAGGTGTTGTGGCTGGCGACTGGGCTGGTCGCCGCGTTGGTCTGGCCCGGCGTCGCTGTCGCCGCGTCAACCATCACCGGAACCGTCACCTTCGACGGGAAAGTCCCCGGTCTCAAGCCGCTCGCCATGGACGCCGAACCCGTGTGCCACAAGGCGCACGGGGGGAAGCCCGTGGCCAACGAGATGCTGGTTCTCGGCGGCGGCAACTCCATGGGGAACATCATGGTCTGGGTTTCGAAGGGGCTGCCGGCAGGCAAGACCTACCCCGCTCCCAAGACTCCGGTGGTTCTCGAGCAGAAAGGCTGTCAGTACCTGCCGCACGTGATGGGCATCATGGTCGGGCAGCCGTACCGGATCCTCAACTCCGACGGCATCCTCCACAACATCCACACGCTTCCCAAGATCAACACGGCATTCAACCGGGGGCAGCCGGCGACGGTCAAGGAGATGACCACGACGTTCCCAAAGCCGGAGGCGATCTTCCAGGTCAAGTGCGACGTCCATCCATGGATGAGCGCCTATATCGCCGTCCTCACTCATCCCTTCTTCTCGGTGACGGCCGCGGACGGGAAGTTCACCATCGCGGGCCTCGACGCGGGGACCTACGAGATCACCGCCTGGCACGAGCGGCTGGGGACGCAGACGGCCTCGGTGACCGTTAACGGCAGCGATACGAAGCCCCAGAACTTCAAGTTCGCCGTGAAGTAGCAATCCGGAGAGGAAGCCGCATGAGCGAGCCAGTCGACGTCGCATCCAAGCCGGGCCATGCGCACGAAGCTCATCACGAGGAGCTGGGCTTCTGGCGCAAGTACGTCTTCTCCACCGACCACAAGGTCATCGGCATCCAGTACGCCGTCACCGGCATGGTGTTCCTCCTCTTCGGCTTCTGCCTGATGATGCTGATGCGCTGGCAGCTCGCCTACCCAGGCGTCCCGCTGCCGCTGATCGGCTCGCTCTTCGGCGAGGCGCGCATGCCGGGCGGGACGATGCTCCCTGAGTTCTACAACGAGCTGGGGGCGATGCACGGCACCATCATGGTGTTCCTCGGGGTGGTCCCGCTCGCCGTCGGAGGATTCGGGAACTTCGTGCTCCCGCTCCAGATCGGCGCCCCGGACATGGCCTTCCCGAAGATCAACATGGTGAGCTATTGGTGCCTCTTCCTCGGCGGCATCACGATGCTCGGCAGCTTTTTTGTCCCCGGTGGGGCAGCGCAGTCCGGCTGGACCTCCTACGCGCCTCTCTCCGTCATCGCGGGCACGGGCCAGACGTGGTGGCTCATCGGGATGATCTTCTTGATCACCTCGTCGCTGCTCGGCGCAGTCAACTTCATCACGACCACGATTCAGATCCGCGCGAAGGGGCTGACCTTCATGCGGTTCCCCTTCTTCGTGTGGTCCCAGTTCGTGACGGCCTTCCTCCTGCTCCTGGCCTTCCCGCCGCTCGAGGCCGCAGGAGTCATGCAGTTGATGGATCGTGTGGCCGGCACGAGCTTCTTCCTCCCGAGCGGCCTCGTGGTCAGCGGCCAGGTCCTCACCAACGCCGGCGCCGGCAACCCGCTGCTCTGGCAGCACCTGTTCTGGTTCCTGGCGCACCCGGAAGTGTACGTCCTGATCCTTCCCGGAATGGGAATCGTGGCCGAGATCATCGCGAACAACACGCGGAAGCCGCTGTGGGGCTACCGTTCGATGGTCTACTCGCTCGTCTTCCTCGGATTCATGTCGTTCATCGTCTGGGCACACCACATGTTCATGACCGGCATGGGGACGGCGATGGCGGCGTTCTTCCAGACGACCACGATGATCATTTCGGTCCCATCGGTCGTCATCCTCACGGCCTTGGTCATCTCGCTCTGGGGTGGATCGATACGCTTCAACACGCCCATGCTCTTCGCGGTCGCGTTTCTCCCGATGTTCGGCATTGGCGGGCTCACGGGGCTTCCGCTCGCCTTCAACATCGCGGACATCCCGCTGCACGATACGTACTACGTCATCGCCCACTTCCACTACGTCGTCGCTCCGGGAACGATCTTCGCCCTCATGGCGGGCATCTACTACTGGTATCCGAAGGCAACCGGGCGGAGGATGAACGAGACGCTCGGCAAGATCCACTTCGCCGGCTCGTTCATCTGCATGAACGTCGTCTTCACGCCGATGTTCATCATCGGGATGGCGGGCGTCTCGCGGCGCCTGTTCGACGCTGGAGCGGCCTACGCCTTTGCGCAGCCGACCATGCACTGGAACGTCGTCTCATCGTGGGGCGCGTGGACCCTCGCGCTCTTCCAGCTTCCCTTCATCTTCAATTTCTTCTGGAGCATCTGGAAGGGGGAGAAGGTGGGGGAGAACCCGTGGCAGGCCACGACGATCGAGTGGTCGGCTCCCTCGCCGCCGCCGCACGGTAATTTCGTCCACGCCCCGCAAGCGTACCGCGGGCCTTACGAGTACAGCGTTCCCGGCGCGGGTAAGGACTTCGTGCCGCAGTGCGAGGCCTGATTCGCGATGGACATCCCGTACACCGTAGAGGTTCGCCGCGACACCGGTCTGACCAACGGCAAGATCGGCATCTGGCTCTTCCTGGCCTCGGAAGTCATGCTGTTCGGCGCCCTGTTTGCGAGCTACATCCTGATCCGGACGGGGGCGCCGAGCTGGCCACGGGGAGACACGATTCTGGACGTCCCGCTCGCCACGTTCAACACCATCGTCCTGATTTCGTCCTCCGTCACGATGGTCATGGCCTGGGCGTCGCTGATGCGCCGCCGCTTCGGGACCTTTCGGATCTACATGGGGGCGACGATCCTGCTCGGGTTGGTCTTCCTCGTCGTCAAGTACTTCGAATACAGCCACCACTTCGAGATCGGGGAGGGTCCCAGCCACAACAACTTCCTCGCTATCTACTTCACCCTGACCGGCCTGCACATGCTCCACGTATTCGGCGGGATGGTGGTGAACGCCTATTTCTGGGGCCCCGGCGCGAAGCTCTGGAAGACGAATCCGGTGTGGTTCACCAACCGGGTCGAGCACTCGGGCCTCTTCTGGCATTTCGTGGATCTGGTCTGGATCTTCCTTTTCCCGACGCTATATCTCTTATAGAGCGGTACCTTTTGTAGAGCGGTAGAGCCTCCATGACGAGCGACCACGCAACCGACATGACGAGCGACCACGCAGCTGACATCGACAAACACGTCAGGGTCTACATCACCGTCTTCGTGGCCCTCATGGCCCTGACCATCGTCACCGTGGCGATTTCCCGCTACCACCTTCCCGTGCCGATTGCCGTCACAGTGGCGCTGCTCGTCGCGACCATCAAGGGAGGGTTGGTCGCGTGCTACTTCATGCACCTGATCTCCGAGAAGAAGCTGATCTACGCGGTCCTCGCGCTGACCGCTTTCTTCTTTGCCGCGCTGCTGGCCCTTCCCGTCTTCACGGTCAGCGACGGCTACTGGATTCATTAATGAACCTCAGGTGGTTCCATGCGCTGTTGATCCTCCTGTCCGCGGCCCTCGCGGTGCTGTTCGGCGTCTGGTGCCTGTCCCAATATGGGCGGCAGGACGGGATCGCAAACCTCGTCGCAGCCATCGCGTCGTTCGCCGTGTCGTTCGGCCTGGTCGTCTATGACTCGTGGTTCCTGCGCAGGACGAGGATGCTGCGATGAAAACGAAAGCGATCCGTCTCGGAATCACACGGGTTCTCGCGACCGTCGCTGCCGTCGTGATCGGTGGCAGTTCGAGCCTCCTCGCGTGCCCGGTGTGCTTCGGGGCGGAGGAGACCTCGATGATTGATGGGGCGAAGCTCGGCGTCCTGGTGATGATGGGCATTTTGTTTGTGGTGCAGGGCGGGTTCGTAGGCTTCTTTTTCTATCTCCGCCAGCGCGCGAAGCGCATCGCGGACATGGAGCTCGACACCGAATGGTCGGAGCTCCAAGGAGCGCCGAGAACATGACTGAATGGCTAGGGATGCCGGCGCTCGCCGCGTCTCACGGCGGGCAGATCGACAGCATGATCGGCTGGGTTCACGTGTTCATGCTGTTGCTGTTCGTCGGGTGGGGAGGGTTCTTTGCGTACTGCCTGGTCCGCTTCCGGCGATCGCGGAATCCGGTGGCGATCTACACGGGGGCCACGTCGAACGTATCGACCTATTCCGAGATCGGCGTGGTCGTCGTCGAGGCGGTTCTCCTGTTCGGATTCGCGATCCCGCTCTGGGCCGCGAGGGTCGAGAGCATGCCTCCGGCGAGCGAAGCGCTGGTCGTTCAGGTCACTGGCGAGCAGTTCGCCTGGAACATCCACTATCCCGGCCCCGACGGCGTATTCGGCCGCACGGACATCAAGCTGCTCGACCTCCAGTCGAACCCGCTGGGACTCGATCGTTCCGATGCTGCCGCGAAGGACGACATCACGACTGTCAATCAGCTCTATCTACCCGTGAACCGGCCGATCATCGTGAGGCTCCGGAGCAAGGAAGTCATCCACAGCTTCGGTGTGCCCGAGTTTCGAGTGAAGCAGGACGCCATCCCCGGGTTGACAATCCCCATCTGGTTCATCCCCACCGTCACGACCGCGGACATGCGGACAAAGAAGGGGAATCCTGCCTTCCAGTACGAGATCGCCTGCGCGCAACTCTGCGGCTTGGGCCATGCCCGGATGCGAGGATTCGTCACCGTCCAGACCGCCGAGGAGTTTCAGCAGTGGATGGAGGCAGAGAGCAAGTCGCAGGGCGCTGCGGCCGATGACCCCTTCCGGTAGGTACAGCCCTCGCAGGCCAGAGGTGGTCTGATGGATATTCGGCTGAGAGGCGCCACTCTGGTGGCGGCCGCCGCGGCCACAGCGTGGCTCGCTACGATCCCCACTGCGAGCCAGACTTCTTCCGCCGGGTCGTTTGCGGCCTACAAGGCGCCACGCACGCCGGACGGCAAGCCCAACCTGAACGGGATCTGGCAGTCCTTTACCACGGCGAACTGGGACATCCTGGCGCACGCGGCGCAACCGGGCCCCCGGCCCGAGATCATGGGGGCATGGGGTGCCGCGCCGGGCGGCCAGGGTATCGTCGAGGGCAACGAGATCCCGTACCAGCCGTGGGCGGCAGCGAAGCAGAAGGAGAACTACAAGAACCGGATGGTCGTGAAGGTCACCAACGATCCGCATCGCTACGACACCGGCGAGCCCGAGCTGCAGTGTTATCGCCCAGGCGTGCCGCGCGCGAACTACATGCCCTTTCCGTTCCAGGTGTTTCAGACGCCCCAAGAGATCCTGATCGTCTACGAGTACAAGGGGGCGGTGCGAACGATCTACATGAGCAGCAAGGACGAGGCGCCGAGCGACACGTGGATGGGGTGGTCGAGAGGACGATGGGAGGGGGATACACTCGTGGTCGACGTCACGGGGTTTGCCGGCCACACGTGGTTCGACCGGGCCGGGAACTTCCACAGCGACGCCCTTCATGTGGTGGAACGCTATACGCCCGTCAGTCCGTACCACATGAGCTACGAGGCGACAATCGAAGACCCCAAGGTCTTTACCCGACCGTGGAAGATGAGCTTTCCGATCTATCGTCGTGTCGAGCCGAACGTCCAGCTGGTCGAGTTCAACTGCGTGCCGTTCGTCGAGGAAATGATGTACACGCCGCTGGGTCTCTACAAGCCGCGCGGCCGCTAGCAGGAGGCTTCAGATGCGTCAACGTGTTCTCGTGGCTGTTTGTGCCGCGACACTCCTGATAGCACTCGGACCGTGGATGCTGGTGCGTCTGGCGGGTCAGGCTCCGTCGGGAACGAAGACAGCGCCGTCGGGAACGAAGACATTCGACCCGACGGCGGTCGATACCGCTGCCGCTATCAAGGCGGCCGGCGAAGGTGCGCGGGCGGCCGCCGCAACGAAGAGCTGGACGCCCCCAAAGACTGCGTGGGGCGATCCGGACGTGCAGGGTTACTACTTCAATCACAGCGGCTATACGCCGCTCGAACGCCCTGCCGCGCTCGGTGACAAGGCGGTCTACACGGAGGAGGAGGCCCTCGCCGCGTTCAAGCGCGCCGTCGAAGTCGATGCGGAAGTCGATACGCGGGTGGTTCACTACGATTGGAAAGAGTACGGGATGGACGCGTGGCAGATGAACGGCGTCAGACCGAATCTGCGGACGTCCCTGATCGTGGATCCGCCGGATGGCCGAATTCCCCCGCTCACGCCTGAAGCGCAAAAACGCATGGCTGCGGCGGCCGCGGCTTCGCGAGCCAGAGGCGCGGACGTGACAACGCCGGCCCTGTACACGCGCTGCGTCACCGGGAACGGAGGGCCGCCCCGCATTCCCGGGGGCGTCACCGCCGAGTCGCAGATCGTGCAGACGCCCGGCTATGTCGTCATCGTCTCGCAGTCGAACAACGACACCCGGATCATTCCACTCGACGCGCGCCCGCACCTGCCGAAGACCGTCGGCCAGTGGCTGGGAGACGCCCGCGGGCGCTGGGAGGGCTCGACGCTGGTCGTGGAAACGACAAATTTCAGCCCCGACCGGAACTGGCGTGGATCCACCGACGGGATGCACCTGATCGAACGCTTCACGGCTGTGGGCCCCAAGACGCTCCGTTACCAGTTCACGGTCACCGATCCCTCGACCTGGACGAGACCCTGGTCGATAGACAGCCTCCTTCCGAGGATCGATCCGCCGATCTACGAGTTCGCCTGCCACGAGCAGAACTACGGCCTGATCAACTGGACGACCGGGACGCAGATCCGGGAAAAAGAGGCTTCGGAAAAGAACGAAACCGTGCAACCCCTGCGCGAGGAACGCTGAAAGGACCTGAGATGCGAGCCACACTGACGGTTGTCGGCGCCCTTATCGTCGTCGGTTCCGTTCTGGTCACGGCGCCGCTCAGCGCGCACCATGCGTTCGCTGCGGCGTTCGACGAGAACAGGCCGATCAACCTCGAGGGCACGGTCACGAAAGTGGAGCTGGTCAATCCGCACTCCTGGATTTGGATCGACGTCACAGGCAAGGACGGCTCGGTCACCAACTGGGGGATCGAGGGCGGCCCACCGAGTAATCTCTTCAGGAATGGCATCACAAAGACGAGCCTTCCGGTCGGAACGCAGATAAAGATTGTCGGGTACGGGGCTAAGAGCGGCGAGGCCAAGGGCGTCGGTGTCTTCGTGGAATACCTCGACGGGCGGAAGGTGTTCATGGGCGGTTCGGCGCCGGGCGCCACCGGTAAGGGCGGGACGTCAACCCCGTAGCGTCAGCCGTCGACCCGCGGGCCCCTCGAAGTCCGCATTTTCGAATCGTTGGTGCGATGTCTCTGCTGGGCTTCTTCGAATGGCTGGCGACCACTCGAGGAAGCATCGCGCTCCACGAATCCCTCCATGTGTACCAGATTGTCTCGACCATCCACGTCGTGACGCTGTCGTTGTTTGTCGGGACAGCCGCGATGTTGGATCTGCGCCTCCTGGGCGCCACGTTGCGGAGCGTCCGCGTCTCGGAGGTCGCGGCGCGTTTGCGGCCCTGGACCATGGCCGGCTTTCTGCTGATGGTGGTATCCGGGGCGCTTCTCTTCTACGCCAACCCGCCGCCGAGGTACCTTGACCTCTTTTTTCGCGCCAAGATGCTGCTGCTGGTCATCGCCGCCATCAACGCGTGGGTATTCCAGGCGAGGGTGTGCCGCACTATCGCTGAGTGGGACGGCGATCCGGTGCCGCCGCGAACCGTCAGAGTGGCGGGCGGCGTGGCTCTCGTGGTGTGGTGCGCGATGATCATGTCGGGCCGCATGATCGCTTACGACTGGTTCGACTGCGACAGGCAGCCGCAGCCGGCAATCGTCAACGTCCTCGCGGGCTGCGTGATCGACTCTCCCTAGCGGCTCGCATGTCCTTGTTGCCGTTTTTCGAGTGGTGCGAGCAGGCCCCGCTGATTGTCGCGATGCGCGGGTCGTTGTGGCTTTTCCCGGTTATCGAAAGTCTGCACCTCATGGGGTTGGCTCTGCTCGGCGGGGCCGTCGTGACGGTCGATCTGCGCCTCCTGGGGCTGGGGCTTCGGAATCAGCCGGTGGCGCAGGTGGCTCGGGATGCCGAGAAATGGCTGCTGGTCAGTCTCTCGGTGATGTTGCCCACAGGCTGGCTGCTCTTCATGGCGTCGGCCGTCAAGTGCTACTACCTGACGGCGTTCTGGCTGAAGATGACGTCGTTGTTTCTGGCGCTCGCGTTTACGTTTGGAGTCCGGCGCAAGGTGGCCTTGGTTCCCGAAGGGACCATGAGCGGTATCCGGCCCGAGGTGGTCGCCGCCGTTTCGCTCGCCTTGTGGTCCTGCGTGGCGATTGCGGGCCGGTATGTCGGACTCCCGTAACCCGGCCGAACCGCGTTCGCACAGCGAGGCTTGGCAAGTCGCCGAAGCCCTGGGGCGGTTGGGGAATACTCTTCGCGCCAGCGGTCAATTCGGCGACGCGCGGAAGGCATACGAGTCGGCGCTCGAGATCGCGGTGGAATTGAAGGACGTCCGGAGCCAGGGCGTTGACCTCGCGCGGCTCGGTGCGCTCGCCTTGGCGGAGGGAAAGCTCGAGGAGGCGCTGACGCGCCACCAGGCAGCGCAGCGCCTGTTTCAGCAGCTCCACGAGACGCAGATGGAGGCTGCCGCCTGGCATCAGCTCGGCAAGGTGCATCACCGGCTGCAGCATTCGGAGGAAGCCGAACGCCACTATCGCGAGGCGGCGCGAATGTGCCAGGAGCAGGGCCACCACGCAGCTGCGGCGCAGACCTGGAACGATCTGGCCGAGCTGCTGCAGAGCCAACCGGGCCGTCTTGATGATGCTCGACAACTCGCCGAACACGCGGTCACGGCCATGCAAAGCCTCGACCCTGCCGCGCCGGAAGTCTGGAGGGGTTACGGCATCCTTGGCGACATTGCGGAGAGGGAGGCGCAAGCCACCGAAGCCGACGATCGACGGGCCGCGCTGGAAGCGGACGTGCGCGACTATCGCGAAGTTCAGCGCCACGCACCCGCGCTCTTCGCTGCGCTCGACGAACTCGGCCCGGGGCCCGGCCACGGCAGGGCGGTGATTCTCGGGCAGTTGGGTCGTACGTTTCAAATGGGCAGGCGCCCCGACGTGGCCGTTCGCTATGTCCGGGAGGCCGTTGACGTCGCACGGACGCTGCCAGTGGACAAGAGTGTGAAGGGTCTCCTCGGTTCGCTGTTTGCGGACCTCGGACACGTGCTTGGCCTGATCGGTCACGCGGCCGACGCGCAGGCGGCGTATGAGGCCGCGCTCCAAGTCGCCAAAGAGCTGCAGGACCTGCGAGGGCAGGCGACGGTGTCCCAGCGGCTCGGCAAGGTCGTTCAAGAACAGCAGCAGTGGAGCGGGGGGCAGGACTTCGAGATCGCGCTCTACGAAGACCTCAGCACCGACTACGTCTTCGGAACGGATCTGCTCATCGACGGCCCACGTCAACGACGGCTCGTCCCTGGGATCGGAGAGGCGGATCGCGTGGCCGGCGACGTACGTCCGGCGCTGCTGGGGGTGCGCGCCTGGATGGACGAACAGGGAGCGGTCCGTTTCAGCCTTCCCGTGAGTGATCCACTCGTCGAACGACATCCAGGTTGCACTGTCGTGCGGCGGATCCACCGGGAGTTGGCGGTCTTCGGTGAAGCCCGTGTCATCTGGCGGCTGATCCAGTGGGTGGATGGAGCATCCACCGTTGCGGCGATTCTCTCCAGACTCGAGGAAGGCGAGCGCCCGGTCGCCGCACAGCTGCTGGCGGTGCTTGGCGCAGCCGGCGCCATGGACGTTTCCGGACGGGCGGTGGGCCGGTTCCTTCATCTGGCGACAAAGAAGGGGGTCTTGCCAGCGGGGGGGCTGGAGGGCGACGCCGTGCTGCAACTGGCGACGGACGGGAGCTACCGTTCGTATCCGACGGCTCCGCGGATCGCCCTCGGCCAGGCGGTTCCCGATCGTCTCCAACCCTTCCACTCGTTGACGCGCGCGCGCCGATCGTCACGGAACTACCGCGGCCTGGGCCTGTCGCGAGGTGATTTCGATGCGCTGCTCCACACGGCGTGTGGCGCGACGGGGGCGATGACGTGGGCGGGACGCGACGTGAAGCTGCGCGCGTACCCGTCGAGCGGGGCTCTCTACGCGGTGGAGGTCTATCCTGTCGTCTTCGGCGTCGAAGGCCTCGAGCCGGCGGTCTACCACTACCGCGCGATCGAAAACGCGCTCGAGGTGGTGCGGCCGGACATCGACACGGCCACCGTCGTCGGCGCTGCGCTGCCCGTGGAGCGGGCCATGGTGGCGGGCGCCGCGGTGCTGTTCTGTCTCACGGGCTGCTTCCCCCGCCACGAACGAAAGTACGGGGAAGGCGGGTACCGGATGCTGGTGGCCGAGGCGGGTCACATCTCCCAGAACCTCATTCTTGCCGCGACCGCACTGGGGTTGAGCGCCCGGCCGTTCGGCGGTGTCTTCGATGACCTTTTGAACCACGACCTTGGGCTGAACACGCCGGACGAGCAGTTCCTGCTCGCGGTTCTCGTCGGGCACGCCAGTGCGAGTCACTAGCGAGGCTCTGCCTCAGACGTCGAGCGTGTAGGCTCCGCCTCGCTAGAGCGGTGTTTGATTGCCCGCCCTCCGGGCGGGCTAGGGAGGTCAGCGATGTCCGTGAAATCTCGCAGAGAATTCATCGTCGCCGCCGGGGGCGGGCTGGCCGCCGCGTCGTGTGCCCGGAGGCAGCTCGACGGCTTACGCTCGGCCACTCCCGCGAGTACGCAGGGCCTCATCGGCGACGGCCGCAAGCGCCGCATCCTGCTGCGGGGGGGTGTCGTGCTCAGCCTCGACGCGAAGGTGGGCGACTTCGAGAAGGCCGACGTCCTGATCGACGGAAAGCTGATCGCACAGGTCGCGCCCAACGTCTCGGATTCCGACGCCGAGGTGATCGACTGCTCGGGAACGATCGTCATGCCCGGTTTCATCACGACGCATCATCACCAATACGAGACGCTGCAACGGAGCATCATCGCGGATGGCCTCCTTGCAGGGGCCTGGCCGCAGGAGAGCTATGGGTCCGTGGTTCAGAACATCTGGACGGCTGGCCGCATTGCGGATCCGAAGGACCCGACCAGGTTCGTCTGGGACCTGGGACGTGTGCCCTACGACCCGGAGGATTGCTACATCGCCGAACTCGTGACCTGTCTGAGCGAGATCGGCGAGGGCGTGACCTGTGGGACCGACACCTCGCAAGCCAATCACACGCCCGAGCACACGGACGCGATGATCAAGGGGCTGATGGACTCCGGGCGCCGGATGGTCTTCGACTACAGCGGGGGAACGAACCGGAGCGCGGAGGGCTTCCCGCACGAAGTCCCCGGAGCCATGAACGACACCACGAAAGGCATCGGCCGCCTCGCGAAAACCTACTTCAGTTCAAAGGATCAACTGGTGACGCTTGGATTGTCCGCGGGCGGCGGACCCGCGTTCCCGGGCGCCGACTACACGGGGTATCAGCTGGCCCGCTCGTTCGGCGCGCTGATCAACACGCACAACGTCGGCAACCCGATGCAGGTCGTGAGCGCGGCGGCCGACCCTCGAAACGGCAGCGACTGGTCCGACGTGACATTGGTCCACTGCACCAGATGGCAGGACGAGTCCGTCAGCCAGGTTGGTACCGGCTCGACCGGCTACCCGAACAGCGCTCAGTCGAAAGCGTGGGCCATCTGTCGCGACCGTGGTGTGCATGTCTCGATCGCCAACCTCATCGAAATGCAGATGCGGCACGGGATGCCGCCGTTTCAACTGGCGCTGAATCACGGCATCCTCCCCAGCCTGAGCCCGGACGTCGACACCAACATGACCACCGACCCGTTCTCACTGATGCGAGGAGCCTTCTGCCTGCAACGCGCGTTGGCGAACGAGTTGGCCTTCAACGAGAGCAATCCGGGCCGGCTGCCGGTGCCCCAACAGGTGACATCCCGCCAGATCATCGAGATGGCCACGATTGCCGGCGCCGCCGCCAATCGGATTCTCGACAAGGTCGGGACGCTGACCCCCGGCAAAGAGGCCGACCTCGTCGTGCTGGACGCGCGGAACATCAGCATCTGGCCGATGAACAACGTGCCCGGCACGATTGTGACGATGATGAATCCCAGACACGTGCGCGACGTCATCATCGCGGGGAAGGTCGTGTTCTGGAACGGCGCGCTCGTGGGATGGGACGTCGAGCAGCTGTTGCGCCGGATCGAGCAGGCACGCGATCGGGTGCTGGCGCGGATCAACGGTCCGGCGAAGGTCGGACGTCTTCCGGCGGGAAATAACAGCGCCAGCAATCCGTACCGGCCGAACTTCCTGGGGTCCTGCTGCTACAAGGGGCAGAACACAACGGCGCCCGACTACGTCCTGAGGCCGTAGCCCGGACCACGATTCGCGGGGTACTGGAGCTCAGCCTAGACCGAAGCTCTTCGGGGTCGGCATCCGCCCGCGGATCTGCTCGAGCTCTTCGACGGTCACGCGGTCGAGGCCGCTCTTGCGGCATGACTCCTCGACGGCCCTGACGACCATCCCCCGGACGAACGCGGGGATCTTCTTCATGCGCGCAGCGGCCGCATCGTCCCACGGGAGCGTCGGTGGCGATTCGGTGCCGTACTCGATCGTTGGAGTTCCCTGCGTCCCCGCGACGGGCGCGCGGCCGCGGATGGCAAGAAGGGGGGACCCGGCGAACGTGCCGGGGGTGTGGGTGCAGAGGGGGTCTTCGGCCATCAGATCGCCGGTCATCCCATAGGCACGGGCGCGACAGCCCCCGCAGTGGCCGTTCATCTCGCATTCCCCGCATCGCCCGCCGAGCGAGGTGCGGCGGCGAATGCCGGCGAACAGCTCCGAGGACGTCCAGAGGTCCGCGAGGCTCGCGCTGCGAAGAGACCCCGCGAAGACCGGAAGGTAAGGGCAAGGGGTGACATCTCCGTTCGGCCGTATCCCCATGTAATGCGTACCTGCCGGGCACCCGCCGGCCCCTCCGGAGTAGGTCCTGATCGGGGACGATCCTTGCCACGCGAACGCACCCGCCGAATCGACATCCGTCGGGATCGGGTCGGTCTGCTGGCCGGCATGCTCCAGCACGGTCTTGATGTAGTGCGGAGCGCACTTCGCGTTCACGAGCATCCGGCGGTCGTACTTCCTCTGGATCCGGTAGAGCGAGGCGAGCACCTCGTCGTACTGTGGGGGGGTCATGTCCGATACGAACTGCCCGCGCCCCGTGGGCACCAGGAAGTAGAGATTCCAGACCTTGGCGGTGAGGCGATCGTGCGCGAAGTCGGCGATCGCGTCGAGTTCGCCGCGATTGTGTGAGCCCGCAGTCGTCTGCACGATGAAGGGCAGCCCGGTCCTGTTGAGGATCTCCGCTCCCTCCACCGTATTCCGCCACGCGCCCCGCACCTTCCTGAAGCGGTCGTGACGATCCGGATCGAGGGCATCGAGAGAAAGCGAGAGTCCGCGGGCCCCGGCGTCCGCCAGGCGCTTCGCCAGGTTCTCTGTGATGCTCACACCGTTGGTGCCGACGACGACCCACAGACCGCGCTCCGCCGCGCGCCGGACGATCTCGAGGATGTCGCGCCGCAGAAGCGGCTCGCCGCCCGTCAGGATCGTCAGGCATTCAGGCGCGAAAGCGGCGATGTCGTCGATGACCCTGAAGCACTCGTCGGTGCCCAGCTCGCTCCGGTCCGCGAAGTTCTCGGTGCCGACCAGAGGCGTGCCGCCGGCGTCGAGATAGCAGTGCTCGCAGGCGAGGTTGCAGCGGTAGGTGAGGTTCCAGGAGACGACGTAGGGCCGGGCGAACGGGCTCGTGTTCGTATGCGGCATGTTCAGCTCGAAGAGGTTCGTTTCGGACCGTGCCTCACATGCCGAAGAAGTCTTTGGCCGCGTCGAGGATCTTCTCGTCCACTTCCAGGGCCCCCCGCTCTCTGGCGAATCTCTCGATGCCTGTCCGCGCCATCGGGCGGACGAATTCGGGAATGTTCGCGAGCCGCGCTTCGGCGCCGGACGTCCAGCGCACTGCGATTGGCTCTGCGTCTCGCGCAGGCTCGGACGCGCCTTCCGTGGCAGGCATCATCGCGGGGAACGGGCACTTCGAGCTCGCGCCGCCCTCGCTCGTTCCGGGCCCGATCCGCACGCCGAGTGACTGGACCATCTGCGTTTCAAACGCATTGGTGAGCATCGCCATCTCGTAGCCGCACTCCGGACAGGAGTAGATGACCGAGAGCGAGCCGCCCTCGGGCGGGGCGACGGTCTGGAGCTTCATCGGGCTATCGCAGGGGACGCAGAGGAACTTCATCGGGGATGCTCCGTCGATTCGAGGCTGTCCAGAAGTTGCTGCGCGACCTGCTCCAGCGCGTGGCCAACGGGTGTGTCGGGCAGTTCCGCGAGAGGGAGTCCCCGATCGCAGTGCCGTGCCAGCTCGGGATCGAATGGGACGGTCCCGAGGCAGGGGATTTCCAACCGTGACGGAGGCTGGTCGTGTGACTCGAAGAGGGGCTTGATGGCGTGGCAGTCGCGGCAGTAGTAGCCGCTCATGTTCTCGACGTATCCGAGAACGCGATTGGGTCCCTTCGACAGCGCGGCCACCGAGCGTGCGACGACGCCCCGTGCCACCTCGGACGGGATCGTCACGAGCAGGAACGAGGTCCGCGGCCCGAGAAAATCGGCGTACTGGACGGTCCGCTCGGCTCCCGGCGGCAGATCGAACATGAGCAGATCGAGCGCGCCCCACTCGAAGGAGCCGAGGATCTCGCCGAGGAGAGCGAACTCCTTCGTGGCGCGCCACGTGTGTGACTCGCCGTGCGCCGCGCTCTCGAACTCGAGCGCGTCCGACTCCGGGATCAGCGAGCCCATCGAGAAGACAGAAATCCCGTTCCGTGTCCGCGGAAGCGCGACCTTGTGGCTGCCGGGCACGAACAGCGCCCCCTGGACACCCGCCATGCGCGCCTGTGAGGGGCCGTTGAAGTCCGCGTCCAGGATTGCAATCCGAAGCCCCCGGGCGCGCAGAGCGCCCGCGAGATGCAGCGTCAAGGTGCTCTTGCCGACCCCACCCTTGCCGGAGCCCACGGCCACGAGATGGCGCACCCCGGCGAGCCCGTCGGTGATACGGGTGCGCTGCTCGGCAACCTGCTCGAGGATTCTGGACCCTCCGTCGCCGACGATGTCGTGGTAGCCCTTCACGTTTTGCTGGGTAGCTTACATCGTGGCAAGCCTAGGCGGACCGCGCCCGTGCCGCGTACAGGAGGTGCCCGCCGGCAGGGCTGAATCCGAGCATCTGCAGCCGCTCCTTCGAGATCTCGGCCGGGTGGACCTTCGGGAACCGCAGGGTCTCCGTTCCTCGCGCGCGGAGTTGAGCGAGCAGCCGTCTCAGACGGGCGCCGCCGTCCTCGACACACGAGCGGAGCGCCACAATCTCCGCCCCAGGGGTGTAAAGGACATAGGCCTCGATTCGCTCGTCGGAGGCGACGCCCAGTCCGGCGAGGTCGTCTTTCCGTGCGGTGAGGGTCTCGACCGAGCGCTCCCAGCACACCGGCGAATTTGCCTCTTCGAGAAGGTCATTGGCGGCGAGATCGTCGACCGTGACAGGGATCACGAAACGGCCGATGACCTCCGGAACATCGGGCTCTACAGGCTCCCCGGGGCCCCCGCGGCGCGTGGTGTGCGCCGTGGGGTGGAGAACATAGTCCGTCAGGAATGTTTCCTGCACATATCCGTTCGCGCTGAACAACCCGGACGCCGCGTCGAACGTCTCGGGGACTTCGGCGACCATTCGCGGCGGGCCGAGAATCGCGAGCTTCGAGCCGAGCGAGGTGAGCAGGTGACGGCCGTGGCCCTGCCGCACATGATCGGGATGGACGGCGATCTTGTGGATCAGCGTCCCGGAGGGCCGCTTGGCGCCGATCAGGACGCCGATTGGGTCGGAGCCCGAGAAGGCGACCATGCAGCTGCTGCACCAGACCTGGAGGTCGCGGATCGACCGCTTGAACGAGGCAGGCGTAGTCGGTGGCTCGCCGGGAAAGTGCGGAGCCCAGCAGCGATTCAGCGCGTCGACGAGCAGGCCGATGTCGTCCGTCCTGCAGAAGCGGTATGCCGACAATCAGCCTTCGGGGTATTCGCTGGACCTACGCACCGTCAGCGGGCTCACCTCGTTGAGGTAGCCGCTCCCGTTGCCGGCCGGCACCATGACGTTCCGAGGAGCGCCGCTCGATTGCGTCGATTGCGCGGGCGCGGCCGACGCCGCCGCCGGGGCGGCAACGGCTCCCGGTGAGGCCGACGCGGACGGAGCGGAGTAGGTCGCGATCATCTCCGCCATCATCTTCTTGCCGAACTCGATGCCGTCTTCGACGAGCGCCAGATCGATCCCCGAAACGCCGCGCTCGCGCGCCAGTTCTTCGATCCGCTCCTGCGTCTTGTTCCGCATGAAACCGGCCGGAACCCGGAAGACCCGCTGCGCGGCGTCGGTCGTCCAGTCGAAGGTCGAGATCAACGGGGTCTTCTTCTCATCGCGAGCGATGAGCCGTGCCTCGCCGGCTGCGCTGGCGGTGTTCTCCGCGGCTACGGCTGCCTGCGCGCGCGGCTTGTCGGGGGCCTGGATCTCGAGCGGGGTCCCCGTCTCCTCCTCGATCACCTTCCGGGCGAATTCGAGCGTGATCGCGTCGAGCTTCATCATGCGCGCGCGCTTTTCCACCCGCGCCTTGACGCGGCGGCGCTGGTAGGCGTTCTTCATGGTCCAGAGACCCCGCCTGGCGTCCTCTGACCAGCGCAGCTTGCGGCCGTCGTAGGTGGTCTCCTCCTGAAGCCCTCCTTCCACGGCAGCGATCTTTTCGATCATCTCCTGCGAGATCACCTCGAAGTCCGTGGCGCCGCACACGGTGCACTTGACGGCGCCGCTCTGCGTCGCCGCGACGCCGCACGCCCGGCACAGAGACACCGGGCCGGCCTTCGCCCGCTCGAGCGCAACCGCTTCGGCCAGCGCCGTGGTGGCGGCCGAGGCGCTCTTCGGCATGAACCGATCCATGGCTTCGTCGATCACCGCGTTCGTGATCACCGAATGTCCCTTCTCGAGCGCCAGGCGAAGCACTCCGGTCCGGGCGATGCCCTTGACCTGTTCGGGCACGTGCGTCATCCGCGCCTCGGCTTCGGGCGTCCAGCGGACGGTCTCCTCGGCGCGCACGTCGAGCCGGGGCGTTTCGAGGCGGGTCGAGAGCAGGACGTCGCAGGGCGCGGCGCGCAGCACGTTCTCCGCGTTGCTCCCCAGACCCGCCTCGTCCTTCGGGCTGTGGACGCCGATCCGCCCCATGACGATGAGCCACGGATTTGTCTTGCGTGCGTGGTCGACGATCTTCTGGAAAGGCTTGCCGTCGAGGAGCGTCTTCTTGATCTCGATGCCCGTCTCGCTCACCATCCGCTCGCCGACCTCGAGATGGGACTGATAGATCTGCGCCAGGCCGGTGTCGATGATCTCCTCGTGGAGCTGATTCTGCTCTTCGAAGCGGAAGACTTTCGCCGCCTGCTCGGTGAGAACGTTGACGATGCCGTTGAACACGGAGTAGTGCAGATACGGGTCGTAGACGGCGATCACTTCGACCTTCTTGCCAAACGTCCGTGCCAGGTCGGTCGCGGTCATGAGCGCACCGAATGACTGGGGGCTGCCGTCGACGCCGACCAGGATCGTGTCGCGCTCCGGCTCGCCCGCCTCGGGGACGTGTTTGACCACCCAGACATCGCGGTCCGACTGGCGGGCGACGCGCTCGGTGACGGAGCCGATGACGCTGTCGCGGGCGCGTCCGATCCCCAAGGCGCCGATCACGACCAGGTCGTGCTCGGAGCCGGCCAGATCCTTCAGGATCTCGATGTGGTGCTTCCCGTCCATCATCCGCGGCTCGAACTCGAGGCTCGACTCTTTGCAGAGGCGCGACATGCCATCGAGATAGCTGTCGGAGATGAGCTTGAGGCCCATCGTGATGAGGCTGTCGTGGATCTTCCGCTGGCGCTCCAGTTCCACCTCGTCGATGTACTCCTCGGGCAGGGTGTATTCCATCTGCCTGAAGCGATAGTCGTGCAGCTTGGCCGCGTAGACGTGGCAGCCGACCAGTTTCGCGGAGAACGCCTTGCCCAATGCAAGGGAGCAGGCGACGGCGCGGTTGGAATGGTCTGAGTTATCGACGGGAACGTAGATGCTCTTGTACATCGGATCCTCCGAAAGCCCGACAGATCACGCCCTCGTGGTTGCCGGGCGGCTCGGCTCACCGCCGAGCTCCCCGCGGGCGCGCGAGCTGTAACGCACCCAGCCGATCACGGCCAGCTCGATGAGAAGAATGAGCAGCGCCCTCCTCACCATCGGGCCGACGGCCGATGGGACCACCTCTGGCTCGACGTAGATGGAGTACCAGGCCGTGAGACCTCGCCTGTTGCCACGCTCGCGCGAGAACCCGTCCCAGACCGAGAAGGCGACCGGCAGGAACTGTCCTTGCGCGAATGGGGCGCCCGAGGACGCGCGAAGGGGCCGCTTGAAGATGACCGACCATTCTCCCTGGTCGTAGCTCGCCACACCGGTGAGATCGCCCGTGTCGTTCGCCGCGATGTCCGCACTTCCGCGGCCGGTGAACTGAAGGGGGTCGGTGCGGGCCAGATCGAAGTACCAGAGATCCACCGAGTTCTGGGCGTCGCCAAAGATGAAGTAGGGCTTGCGGGCGCCCGCCGGCACCTGTGTCGGAATCTGGATCGAGACTGCGTCGGAGAATTCCGATGGCGGAGCGGCCGGCGCCGCGTCTGCAAAGGGGTCCGCTGCGGGCTGTTGGGCAGCCACCTCCGCGTCGCCGAACGGACTGTCTCCAGCTCCAGCCGGCTTGGCCCCTCCTGGCGACTCCTCCTCCTCCTCCGGCGGCACGGGAAGCGTCAGATCGTTCTTCCCCGTCTTCTCCGCGCTCATGTCGTGCCATCGAACGAGGAGGGCGATCGACTCAGTATCGTAGATGGCCTGAACGGTCACGGAGGTCGCGGGAGGATGGAACTCGCGCCCGGGCTCCGTGACCTGTCCGATGATTGGAAAGCGGGCGACAGGAGCGGGCTGGAAGCTCTTGGCCCCGTTCTTCAGATCGATCGGATCCTGGACGTACTTGGCGACGACGAGGTTGGTGTAGTTGGGCCCGTCGCTCCCCGAAAGGGAGACGATGAAGTCGGTGATCGCCCATCGTTGCTCGGTCGTCAGGCTGTCGGTGAACGACGGCATCGGCGTGCCGTTGAACCCCGTGCTCATCGTCCGGAAGATATCCTCGCGGGACGACCCTCCCCGGAAGGTCCAGCTCTGCGCGAGGTTTGCCGCGCGTATCGGGTGCCCCAATTCGTCCATCAGCGTTGGAGCCGACGGTCCGTCGCCCCGACCGAGGTTGCCGTGGCACTTCAGGCAGCCGGTCTCCGCGTAGAGCTTCTTCCCGAGCTCAATCGACTCTTTCGTCGCTGGCGGCCCGCTCGGGAGCGCCATGGGCTGGGGGACGTTCTCCGCGCTCGAGAAGGCGGGGGAGAAGGTTGTAACGAAGTGAGCGAGATCCGACACTTGCTGGTCGGAGAGGGTGGGCCAGGCGGGCATCGAGGTGTAGGGCATGCCGAGCCTGATGATCCTGATGAGGTCCTGATGGGTCGGGAGCGCTCCGTTGGGCGTCGTCCGAACCTTGAACTTGCCCGACGTGAAGTCCCGGGGCCTGGGGTACAGGTGCGGGGTCGCGTAGCCTTCGCCGTCCCCCTTCTCGCCGTGGCATTGCGAACAGTTCTTGAGGTAGAGCGCCTTGCCCGACGCCCGCTGCGCCTCGGTTCCTACGTCGGGACCCTGCGCGCGCACTGGTCCCGTCGGCGCGATCGACAGCGAGGCGACGAGGACCGTGAGATATCCGAGCGCGGGCGGACCGATGACCCGGAAGGTCATTGCGAGGCGGCCTCCTCCCTGGCGCGAGGCTTCTGGCCGGTGAAATCGTAGAGAAAGAGGATCGCTTCCCACATCTCCTCTTCCTTCAGGAACTTCTCCCAGGACGGCATGGCCGTGTCCCAGGGAGCCGCTTCCTCGGGAAGCCCCGGCCCCCCCTTGGAAATTCGCCAGAAGAGAAACGTGTCGCGCAGGATCGAGATCTGCCCCTGGTCGGCGAAGTTGGTCGGGATCGGGTCCAGCCCGTGCGCGAACATGCCGTTGGCGGTCATGTTGTCGCCGTGGCAGAAGACGCAGTTCCGGTAGTAGACCCGGCGCCCGTTCTCGACATGTTTGCGGAACTCTTCCGGATTCGACGTCTGGAGAGGAAGGAAGGGGTTCTCTCCGGCGTCGAGATCGATTCTCTTGTCGTGGACCGTGATCTGGGTCGGCGATGCCGGATGGACCGTCCGCGGGAACAGCGGAGGTTCCAGCGGGACGTTCATCTGGATGTAGACGTTTGCGGCCGCGAGCGCCGGGATGGCCACGACCGTCGCGACGAGGAGCGCGGTGTACCGTTTCTCCGTCATGAACCGGACGAGCGGGCGGGAGACTTCTTCGCGGCGCTCTTCGCTGGAGGAGACGTACGCCAGGATCGCGATCGAGACGATTCCCATGTAGATCGAGACGACGGAGGCGGGAATCGGCGCGGTGAATCCAAATCGGAGAAGGACGTAGATCCCCACCCACCAGGCGCCGGCCCACAACAGCAGATTGGCCCGACGGAAGCGAAGTAGCCCGAACGCGGCGGTCACGGCGAGGACGACCAGGATGTTCATCGTGGCACCACGGGCGGCGGGGGAACGGCCGGAGTCACGTTCGCCGGAGGCGCTGGAGGCTGCGTCCCGCCCGGGGCGGTGCCCGGAGCCGGAGCAGCCGCAGGAGCCGGCGCGGCCCCGGGGGCTGGAGCAGCCGCGGCAGCCGGCGCGGCGCCTGGTGCGGCCCCCGGTGCAGCGCCTGGTGCGGGCGCGCCGGCATAGTAGCGGTGAGTCGTCTGGAGCGTCACCGTGGCCGTGCCGCCGAGCGTCTGAAGGTACGCCATCACGCAGAGGATTTCCGGATCAGTGAGGCCGATCGGAGGCTTGTTGATGACGGGCATTCCCGGATTGAATCCCGGCACGATGAAGCTGTTGGGTTCGTAAATCGATTGGGCGAAGTAGTCGATCTGGCTCAGGCCCGGCACGCGGCTCGCCGCGCGGATGGCGACCCCCTCGAGGTCAGGGAACCGGAGCGCCCCGGTCTTGCCGATCGTATGGCAGGTGAAGCAGAGTCCTTTGCCGTCCATGATCTCGCGGCCGACCTTGACCATGTCGGCCGTGGTCAGGTCGGTTCTCACTACGATCTCCTGAGGAGGCTGAACTTCTCTCTGAGGCACCATCTGGCCGACATAGGCGTAGAACCCGGTCGTCGCGAAGACGAGAAAGCCGATCCGGAGCATGAGCGGGACCCTCATCACGTCTGCCTACGTCGGAGTTGCCACCGGGGACTCCGGCGAGACCTCGCCGGGGCCGTGGCGAAGACGGTCCTTGGTAGGCCCAGCGAAATCGGGCCGGTCGTGCAGGCTCGTGATCCAGAACACGAAACCGATCAGGAGGAAGAACGCGAGCACGGTCACCGAGACGACAGCCGTCGCAAAGCCGAGGGTGGGCGTGAAGGCGTCGGCCGAGGTGTCGCGAATGACACCGTAGACATGCCAATGCTGGCGGAGCCCGGAGCGAACGTAGCCCATGAGTCCCATGAGCCAGGTGAAGGTGACGGCGATGAAGATCAGGACGTATTGAGAGATCGCCGGAATCTTTCCCCAGCGTACTTCGGCCGTCGTCGCCCGGCGGTAGAGAGGAATGTCGATGGCGGTGATTGACACCATGGCGAGCAGGACCGAGCCGACCTGGGGCACCGAGAGGCCGATCCGGACGCTCGCCTCGACGAAGTAGCCGTAGACGCCGAGAAAGATCACGAAGAATGCGACGGCCGCGAAGATCGTGAGCTGCGCGGCATGGCCCTTCTTCGCCCACGCCACCGATGCGACCTTTCCCGTCCGGCGGTAGAGGAGGAAGCTCATGAAGGTCGTGAGGATCAGGATGTTCACCGCGGTGTTCTTGGCGGACATGACACCGAGGAAACCGAGGACCGGGTGCGCCGATCCTCCCATCGCCCGGATCTCGGAGACCGTGGCGATGATCGACCGGGGCGTCGCCCAGACCATGAAGCAGAGCACGATCGTGATCAGCAGGTACTTGATGACCTTCTGAATCGGCTGCGCCCCCTCGACCCGCCCCATGCCGAGCCAGAGGTAGTAGTTGGCCGCGAGGAAGAGGTTCCCGATCAGGACCGCCTGAATGATGAAGAGCCACGAGAAGGCTCCGCCCATCATCGTCAGCCCGAGCGTCTGAGAGAAGGCGTAGATCTCCTTCGCCAGCCAGTAGCCGGCGAAGGGAAGCGGAAGGAAGGCACTGATGGCGACGAAGTTCCCGATGTAACCCATCCAGTCGTAGTGCGCCCGCTCCTCGTCGGATGTCGCCTGGAGAAACTTGAAGGCCGCGTAGGCAGCGGCCACCGATCCGCCGAATGCGACGTTGGCGATGACTCGATGGACGTTGATCGGCATCCAGGTGAAGTTGTAGATCGCGTCCCCGACGGAGATGACCGCCCCGGTGGCCGAGACTCCGTTCGGGGACATCATGAACGTGAGCCAGGCATTGGCGATCAACATGATGCCCGTGCCGACGAGGTTGAGTGCGAGCCCGAGAGCCAGATGCACCAGGGGATGGAACTTCCCCCAGCCGTAGTAATAGGTGTAGAGAAAGAAGGCCTCCGCGAAAAAGAGCAGGACGTACGGGAGGAAGGTAGGAGAGAACACGTTCATCAGGTAGTTCGTGAACTTCGGGTACAGAATGACGAGCATGAACGTGAGGGCTGCTCCGAAGGTTGCCGTGAGAGAGAAGGACACGGAGAGCAGCTTCGCGAACTCGTGCGCGAGCCGGTCGTAGCGCATGTCGCCGGTCTTGTAGCCGATCGCCTCGACGATGAGCGCGAAGATCGGCACCGCAAGGACGAACGCCGCGAACAGCAGATGGAGCTGGGCGACCGCCCAGATGGCGACGCGGCTTCCGACGACGGGAAAAGTGCGGTACTCGGCCTCCACGTAGGGCTTCGCCTGGGCTTTGGCCTCGGCGTCTGCTTTTTCGGCGGCCAGCCCTGCTTCGCGAGGCGTTGCGTCGACGGTCGCAGCAGGAGCCCGGTAGGGGTCCCTGTACTCGCGGTTCATCAGCTGCGACGCCATCCACGCGACTGCGGCAAACATCACGAGTCCGGCGACGGGGCCCAGAATGAACTGCAGTTTGCGGTTCTTCGCGAGGTTCATCACGCCGTTCGTCACGCTGCGTCCCTCACTTGGTATCCGCGGGCTTGTCCGCCGGCTTGTCCGCCGTAGCGTCAGCGGAGGCGGAAGCTTGAACGGATGTCGGCGCAGCCGCGGCGCGTGCCAACCGCTCGCGCTGGAGCGCTCGCACGTAGGCGATAATCGCCCACCTGTCCGCAGGGGGGATCGGCCAGCGGTACGCAGGCATCAGCCCCATCCCGTTCGTGATGACGTCGAAGATCTGCCCGTCCGGGTACTTCAGGATCTTGTCCTGGTGGAAGGTGGCGGTGGGGACGCTGCCTCGCTGGAACAGAATGCCCTTGCCGTCCCCCCGAGCGTCGTGGCACGGCTGGCAATAGATCACATACCGCTGTCGGCCGCGCTCGAGCAGCGCGTCGTCCGCGGTCATGGGGATCTTGGCGACGAACTGTCCGTCCGCTCCCTTGCCCGTGAAGAAGGCCGTGTCCTCTTTCAGTCCGCCGATCGCGATCGTTCCCGGAACGGGCTGGCGCATGGACGCGCCGTCGTAGAAGAACGTGCTGGCCGTCTGGGGACGTACCTTCGGCTGGTCGTCCATGCTCGGATTCAAATGGATAGGTGGGCGGCTCGACGTGCAGCCGCGCGCGCAGCCGGCGGTCACAAGAGAGGTGAGCGCGAGCGCGCCCGCGCTCAGCCTGCGCCACCTGCCGCCGATCATGCAAGGCCCTCGAGGTCTGGATTCGGGTTGCGTACCTTGGCCAGATACGTCGTCCGGGGTTTGGTGTTCAGCTCCTCGAGGAGCGCGTAGTTCCGCGGATCGGCCTTCGCCTTCCCGACCCGGCTCGATTGGTCCCGAATGTCTCCGAACTCGATGGCCGACGCCGGGCAGGCCTGCTGGCAGGCCGTCTTGACGTCGCCGTCCTTAATCTCGCGTCCGGCGAGCCGCGCATCGATCTTCACTTTGTTGATTCGCTGCGTGCAGTAGGTGCACTTCTCCATGACGCCACGCGCGCGAACCGTGACGTCCGGGTTCATCGCCATCTTGAGGATGTTGGGCGTGTCCTTGGTGAAGTTGAAGAAATTGAAGCGGCGCACCTTGTAGGGACAGTTGTTCGAGCAGTAGCGGGTCCCGATGCACCGGTTGTAGACCATCACGTTGAGGCCCTGCGCGTCGTGGACGGTGGCGGCCACGGGGCAGACCTGCTCGCAGGGAGCGTCCTCGCACTGCATGCAGGGAATCGGCTGGAAGACGATCTCCGGGCTGGCGTCTGGCTCGCCGGAGAAGTACCGGTCGACCCGGATCCAGTGCATCTCGCGCCCTTTCGCGACCTGGACCTTGCCGACGACGGGCACGTTGTTCTCGCTCTGGCACGCCGTCATGCACGCGTTGCAGCCGATGCAGGCGTTCAAGTCGATCGTCATCCCCCACTGGTGGCCCTGATCGTAGGCATGCTCCTTCCAGAGGGAGAAGTGAGCCGGGTTTTCTTCGAAGACGCCGAGCGCGCCGGGGGCTTCTTTTGCTTCTTTTCCTTCGGATTTCGATTGAAGCTCGGTCAGGGTCGACTCGCGCACGACGGGGCGCCCCTCCATGCTGCCGTGCTCCTGCGTCGCCGAGAGCGGGTAGGTGCGGCCGAGCCTGGTGAGTCTGACGCCGCTGTCGAAGCCAGGTGCCAGGGAGGCTCGGACACTGAACGTGTCGAACCCGACCCCAGACCCAATCCGTCCCGCGCGCAGACGGCCATAGCCAAGGGTGAGGGCCACTACGCCGTCCGCCATGCCTGGGAGGATCCAGACGGGAAGCTCGAGCGAGCGGCCCGCATGATCGAGACGGACCACATCCCCGTTCGCAAGACCGAGCGTCTCAGCGGTCCTCGGGCTGACGAGCGCGGGGTTGTCCCAGGTGAGCTTGGTGAGGGGATCGGGAAGCTCCTGCAGCCACCCGTCGTTCGCGAAGCGGCCATCGTGAAGCGAGGGGGAGGGGAGGAACACAATCTCCAGGCCGCCGGCGGCGGCGCCGCTCAGGCTCGCCAGCTCCGCAAGGGGCTGCGCCGCGAAACTGGGAACGACCTCAGGGAGCTCGCTGCCGGCAAGGGACCCGTCGTGCAAGACGCGGTTCCACTTGCTGTCGCCCACGGCCTCGCCCAGGATCGGTTTCCAGGTCTCCCGCACGATGTCGTAGCCGGGACGATCCTTGCCCGCGACCATCAGCCCCAGCACTTCGATGGCGGTCTTTCCACCGAACAGGGGGAGGATCAGCGGCTGGACGACGCTGAGCGTGCCTCCGACCGCGCGCGCGTCGCCCCACGATTCCAGGTAGTGTGCGCGCGGGACCTGCCACTCTGCCTTGGAGGACGTTTCATCCACCGCGTGCCCGAGCACGATTGCGTGAGGGACCTTCGCCAGGGCCGAGGCGAAGTCGAGATCGGCGGGGGCATCGAAGACCGGATTGCCGCCCACGACGAGGAGCGTCTGGATCGCGCCCCCCTTCATGGCGGTGACGAGCGAGGCCAGCGAGCTCACGCTCGGAAGCGCCGCATCCTTGGTCTCGTAGTAGCTGACCGTCTTGCCGGTGTTGCCGAGAAAGGTGTTCAGGGCGCAGACGGCGGCGTGGACGGCTGCGGGCTGGCGCTCTCCAGCCACGATCAACCCCTTGCCGCGGTTCGCCAGCAGGTCCTTGGCAAGGGCGTCGATCCAGCGCGGGTCGACACCCGGGACGCCGGATCCAGCCTGGCTTGCGGCTCCGGCCGCAGGTGGAACGAGGCGGGTCGCGAGGGCCGCGAGGAAGGGGGCGATCTGCCGGCTCTCGAGACGGAGCCGGTGATCCGCGTTGGCTCCCGTGAGTGAGTAGACCCCTTCAACCGCGTAGAGCCGGTTCATCGCGCTACCCGAGGCTCCCACACGTCGGCCGGCGGCGAAGCCGCGCGTGTGCCGAATCATCTCGGGATCGGTCAGGAGCGGATCGGCGTCGAGGGCGAGGATGACGGACGCTTGATCGAACCGGAGCAGGAGGTCGACGTCGCGCCCCGTGACGGACCGCAGTCCCGCGAGCCGGTTCTCGTCGCTGACGGCCTCGTAGGTCGCCCAGACCGCCTTCGGATAACGGGCGCGGAACTCGGATGCCAGCCGCGCGAGAGTGGGAGACGAGAAGGACTCGGAGAGGATCGCAAGGCCGGCACCATCCGCGCCATGCGCCTTCGACAGCTCGCCCCAGGCCGTGACGAAATCGCTCCAGGACTTCTTCGCGCCTTTCTGCGTGACCGATTGTGAGCGGTCTGGATCGTAGAGGCCGAGCACCGACGCCTGGACCCGCGAGCTCGAGGCGCCGAGCGTCGAGGGGTGCGTGGGGTTTCCTTCGATCTTGGTGGGTCGTCCCTCGTGGCTTTCGACGATCAGGCCGTAGGCGCTCCTGCGGAACGGCATAGTGGTCGCGTAGTAGCGCGGGATCCCGGGGACGACGTCTTCGGGAGCGGTGACGTAGGGGACGATCTCTTCGACGGGGCGCCGGCACCCCGTGAGCCCCGCCAGCGACAGCGAGGCGCCCAGGAGCATCATCATGTCGCGGCGGGTGACGCCTTCGGGAAGCTCCGAGGCTCCCTCCTGGAACTCACGCTCGAGAAAGGCGCGGGACTCGGGGCGGTCCTCGAGCTGCTCCAGGCTTCGCCAGTAGGTCCGTGTCACCGGTGGCACCCCGAACAGTCAGTCGGCGGATGGACCGGCCGGTCGCGCTCGAGTTGTGCCGCAAGCCTCCCGACGTCTCGGGGAGGGTTCCATTTCATGTTGGTGACCTCGGAGAGGGGGCGTCTGTTGGGACCGGGGTTGCGGTGGCAGTCGAGGCACCAGCTCATGCTGAGGGGCGCCATCTGCGTGACCGTCACCATCTCGTCGATGCGGCCGTGGCAGGTGACGCAGCCGATTCCTGCGGCCACGTGCGCGTTATGGGCGAAGTAGGCGTAGTCGGGAAGATTGTGCACGCGAATCCAGCGCATCGGCCGGCCGCTCTGTGCGCTGGCCCGAATCGGCTCGAGCGGCACGCTGTCCCTCTTCACCGTCTGATGGCAGTTCATGCAGGTCTGCGTGGGCGGGATGTTCGCAACGGCAGACGTCTCGACTGAGGCGTGACAGTAGCGGCAGTCGAGACCGAGCTCGCCGACGTGAAGCTGATGGCTGTACGGGACGGGCTGAACGGGACGATAGCCGACGTCTGTGTACTGCGGGGAAAAGTAGTACCAGACGCCCGCGATCGCGAGCGCCGGCCCGAGACTGCCTACGAGGGCAGCCACGATCGGGAGTTTGTTCCACCCAGGGGAAAAGATCTGGGCCAACGGCTACGGCTCCGGGCTACGAGAGCACAGTTGTCCCGGGTACGAGTCCGCTATGGAACTCTGATGCGGCATCCGCGCGCCCCCAAAGAATTTGTCGGAGGAACCGAAAACCTGTCGATCGAGCCGGCATCTTATCCACGAACCGGGACAGGGTCAAGCGAGCAGCGCTTCTCCCGAAGCGGAACTAATCGCAGGTAGAACTGACACTCGGGTTCGCGTCGGCTCTCTCGTGAGGGTCTGCGCGAAACGGCCAGATGATCACTCAGGGGCGGGACGGAGTCACCGTCGGGGGCGCTGGCCGGCTCTCGCTCCCGTCGTCGACATGGACCGTGTTTTGTTGAGGATGAGACTTGGTATATAAGGGCCCTGATTCGGACTCCCAGGACACGGGCAGCGAAAGGTTGCTCAAAGGGGGAAACGATGGCCTTCATCAATCCCGACCCCTACGGGGGCGGGCACCTGTTCGCGCTCGTCAACCGGGTGACTTGCCTGCTCGACAGCGAGGACGAAGTCAAGGCAACGGTGCGGGCGCTCGAGGAGGACGGTGTCGCGACCGACGACATCGACGTCTTCGTGGGTGAGGAGGGCGCTCGGGTCCTCGATCTGCCCGGACGCCGGCACGGCAGGGTCATCCGCCTGCTGCGGACGCTCGAAGCCGCGGTGGGAGACGAGAGCGGGACCAACCACCGCATCGACGAGGCCCTTCGCGGGGGAGCGGCCCTGCTGTGCGTCAGGGTTCACAAAAAGAGCGACGAGAAGGCTCGTGCGCTCCGGGTCCTCAAGGCGCTCCACGGGCACGAGATCCATTACTGGGGAACCTGGGGATTCGAAGACGTGTGGAGCGACGCTCCGTGCGCCTTCTGCACGCTTCCCGCGGGACGAATTCTGGGCGAGAACGAACATGCGGTGTGGATTCACGATGCCCACCCAGTCTCGCCAGGGCACAGCCTCGTTGTTCCGAAGCGACACGTCGAATCCTTCTTCGAGACGACTCCGACTGAACGTGACGCGATGCTGTCCCTTCTTGACCGGGCGAGAGAGCATGTGGGCCGGACTCACGCGCCGGCGGGATACAACATCGGCATCAACGAGGGACCCGCCGCCGGTCAGAACCCGCTTCTGCACCTTATCGTTCACCTGATTCCGCGTTTTTCCGGCGACTGTAAAGATCCAAGAGGTGGCGTGCGCTGGGTGATTCCCGAGAGGGCCGACTATTGGTCGTGGCGCCAGAGCTAGTTCTTCGGCGATTCGGTTGTTGGAGACGGGCACCGATCAGGGTCCATCTTTGCGGGAAGCCCTTGAAGGGCTGGAGCGGCTCGGTGTTGGGGCTCGATTAAAGAGTCGTCACTGCCTGGTCATAGCCACATTGAGTGGCGTGGTCTCGTTCGGATGAATCGTGATGTCGGTGATGAAGGTCCGGAAGCCATTCTGCCGAATCTCGATGTTGTGGACGCCCGATCCGAGTTGCACGATGAGGCGACCCGAGTCTCCGCTTTCCCACTTCTCGCCATCGATCGTGACCTGCGCGCCCCCGGGCTGCACACGCAGCGCGAGCGAACCGAACTGAGCAGACGATACCGACACGCGGTCTCGTTCACGCGGTTGGTCGGGGTCAGACGATCCGCGGGGCGGCAGCGGAGGCGCGACCGGGCGGGACGGTTCGGCTTCGCCCGACGCAAGCGGCTCCATCGCGTGACGGACGCTAACGGTGTTGCTCGGCTGCAGAAGAACCTTCCGCTCAAAGACACGATGCCCAGGCAGGTAGAGTTCCAGGGTGTGATTCCCGGGGCCCACATGCAGCCGCTGGAACGTGCCGTCGAAATCGTCGACTGTGCCCGCGGGATAACCATCGATGTACACCTCGGTCTCCCTCGGTGTCACCTGGAGCCGAAGCGACGAACTCAGGTCATAGGGATAGGAATTCGGGTAGCCGTACGCGTAGCCATACGGATAGCCGTACGCGTACCCATACGGGTATCCAAACCCGACGCCGATGCTGAATCCATAACCGGCTCCGTAGTACGCATACCCGCCAGAGTAGGGGTAGCCGTAGTAGAAGCCGCCGTAATAGCGAGGCCCGTAATAGCCGGGCCCGTAGTAGCGAGACCCGTAATAGCGCCCGCCGTAGTACGGCCGGTTGTACGGCGCTCTGTATACCGCGGCTGTCTGAGGACGGCCCGCCGGTGCGGCCCTGGGAACAGCTCTTCGGGCTTGAGCCTCGGATACAACCGGCAGAAGCAGCAGAGCCAGAAAGATCGATGCGATGGTTGAGGTGCGAATCGAGGACGTCACGGAAACCTCCCGCGTATACCGCTGATTGTAGTCTCGTCAGCGCATGACGAAATACCCCACGGCGAACCGATCAGCAGGTCGTAGTGTCCCAGATCGAAGGCCTGTTGTCCCGGGCTAGAACCGGTCCAGGCATTCGTACGGGTGTACGGAATTCTCCGGTTTCCAGAGGAAGTACCGTGTCAGCGTGAACGGTCGCTCGAAGTTCATCGGGTCGGTGGTCGTCAGCGTGTAGTCCAGCCGGCTTTGGTCCGGGTTGGGGGTAAACCGCTCCACAGTCCTGATCTGGTCGCTCTGTGGCGTGCCTTCGTGATCGAAGTAGCCCGCCGCGATGTGGTCCGTTTCGACGACGAGCGTGGTGCCATCCCAGCGGCCGCGAGAGAAGCCGTACAGCGTGTGCGCGGCCGGCGCCACCGCTTTCGGGTTCATGTAGACCGTGCGCACCGTGTCGTACTCTTCGAGGCGCATGATGATTTTGTCCCCGTCTTTCACGAACTCCATCGGCAGCGGGGAGATCATGATCAGCGGCGTGCCCTTCGTGCCGCACTTCAACAACACGTTATCCCGCGGGTTCCATTTGGCGAGTCCGCTCCGGCCGGCGGCTGTCAGCGGATACCCTCCCTTGAACATGGGGAAGGCGGCTGGGTCGCTCATATTTGTGGACCACACGCGGAAGAGGCCGTCGGCGCGAGCCCTCGCCGCGGCGACGTCGCCCTCGATCTTGGCGCGGCCGATGACGCGGCCCGCCTTGCCGGCGGGGAAGTATGCGTTGGGTGAGCCGAACGTGAACTCATAGCCGCTTGGCAGCAGCACGCTGCGGGCGAGGATTTCAGGACGGTTGCGCGTCGACGGCGAGCCGGCGATCGTCACGCGGTCGCCGACGCGAATCGAGCTACCGTCCGCGCCGCGGTTCCGCAGGATGCTGATCGACGCCGTTTCCGCGTCCCACACCGTGTCCCTGCCCGCTTCGTCCCTCACGGACAGCAGGATTTGCCCGTGCGGATTGCGCCACGACACGGACTGGATGACGCCGGTGATTTCGATCGTCTTCGTTGAATTGAAAATCCCGGCCTGACTGTGATGCGCGCGGGCGGTGTTCGCGAGCAGTGCGAAGCCGATGAAAAGAGCCACCAGACGTGCCAATCGCATGTTGTCCCTCCCTCTGCCGTCCCGTCAGCCAGGAGCCCCACGATTCTAGATTAGAGCTCGACCCGGGGCTACCGAGTGCTGAAAATTGGTTGTGGTGGCAGGCTGATGGCACTTAAAAGCTCAATGAAACGCCACGTACGGGCTTTCTGGTCGGAACAACCTGCGCAACCCGCAGCTGCGCGCGGTGCTCACCGGCCGCTGACCTGCGCGATCATCGCGTCTGTTCCGAGAACGCGTCCCTGACTCGCAGCGCCAGCGAGGACGTGTTCGCGTGCGCGATGTTTGACGTCACAGCGATGACGATGCCGCTGTCGCGCGCCGTCATCAGCGACATCACCATGCCGCCGGCGAGCTCACCGTTGACGCTGCCGGCGTTCGCCGCCAGCGCGAAGCGCACGAGATCGGACGGCGTGGAATAGAACGCCATCCTGTTCGCGCAACAGGCCATGTCGCGCATGTACATCTCGCGTCGTCCACGGACTGGATTGTCATCGGATCTCGGGACGTAGAACGTCGCGCGAGTGCCCGGTAAGGGCTGATCAGGGGCGAGACCGATCGGCCTGAAGATGACGTGGCGGATGAGCGTGAAAGGCGGGAAGTCGTCTTCCGGCTCCCCGAGATGGCTAGCAGCCCGTGGTGAAAGGCTCGCGAACGGACCCGTCTGTCATTGAGGTGGTCGACCCATTTCGCGGAACTGGATCACATTCCCCTCCGGGTCCAACGCGTCGCACACCAGGATACCGTTGAAGGACCATTCCTTCTCTTGCGGTTCCATCGCGCCACCATGGGCGTGCGCAATACTTCGAACGCTCGCGAGACTGTGAACGAAGAAGACTGGTTTAAAGGCTGCCGTTGCACGGCGGCCGGGTGGCTCCGCAAGCTCGGTCGTCATGGGCCAGTGGCGCGGGATCCGATGTACGACCAACTGGAATCCTGGTGATTCCAACAGGATGTGATCGTCATCCCGATTGGCTTCGCTGAGACCGAGCACGTTGGAATAGAAGGTAGCGACCTGGTCCAGCCTTCTGGCGAAGAGCACTGCGCCTGTCCGTGATTCGTAGCTCACGTTATCCTCGAAAGAGTCACGCGCCGGTGATCGACACCCGCGGCCTCGGGATTTGAGATCGACACGATCGATCCTGCGTACTACACTGTCGCCGATGGCGATGGGCAAACGACGGCGACACTCGAAGCAGACCTCGCTGTGGGTGGCGACTCAGGACCTGCCGCGCAGTGCGGCCCATCCGTTCTACGCGCGATTGAATCAGATTCTCGACCAGCACGACTTCGACAGGTACGTCGAAGGGCTGTGCGAGCGATTCTACGCCGCCGACGGTCGCCCAGGGTTGCCGCCCGGACGGTATTTCCGGCTGTTGCTGATCGGGTATTTCGAAGGTTTGGATGCCGAGCGCGCGATCGCGTGGCGGGCGGCCGATTCGTTTGCCCTGCGCGAGTTTCTCGGCTTGGTGTTGCCGGAGGCGTCGCCCGACCATTCGACGATCTCCCGCACCAGACGCTTGATCGACGTCGAAACGCACGAGGCGGTCTTCACCTGGCTACTGCAGCGCCTCGCCGACCTGGGCTTGGTGAAGGGCAAGACCGTCGGTATTGACGCAACCACGCTGGAAGCGAATGCCGCGCTGCGCAGCATCGTGCGACGGGACACCGGGGAGAACTATCAGGACTTCTTGACGAAGTTGGCGCAGGCGTCGGGGATCGAGACGCCGACCCGCGCGGACCTAGCGCGCATCGACCGGAAGCGGAAGAAGAAGGGCTCGAACGACGACTGGACGCATCCGCACGATCCCGACGCAAAGATCACGAAGATGAAAGACGGGCGCACGCACTTGGCGCACAAGGCCGAGCATGCCGTCGACCTCGAGACCGGCGCGATCGTCGGTGTCACGGTGCAGGATGCCGACGACGGCGACACCACGACCTGCGTCGAGACGCTGATTGACGCCGCCGAGCAGGTCGAAGCCGTGCGGCCCGACGGCAAGGGCATCGAAGAGATCGTCGGGGACAAGGGCTATCACAGCAATCAATCGCTCGTGGACCTTGAAGCCGTGGGCGTCCGCAGTTATATCTCGGAGCCCGATCGCGGCCGACGCACCTGGAAGAAGAACCCAGAGGCCCGCGACGTCGTGTACCGCAATCGTCGGCGCATTCGCGGCCCACGAGGCCTGCGCCTGCTGCGGCTCCGCGGCGAGCGACTCGAACGGCCGTTTGCCCATCTCTATGAGACGGGCGGCATGCGGCGCGTGCACCTCCGTGGTCACACGAACATCCTGAAGCGGCTGCTGATTCACGCCGGCGGCTTCAATCTCGGACTGCTCATGCGGCAACTGATCGGCGTCGGCACGCCACGCGGGCTGCAGGGACGACTCGTCGCGGGCCTGGCGGGCCTTCTGACGCTGATTCGGACGCTCCGAGCGGCAGTCACGTGTCATCGGTCGCCCGTACGGCTCTTTTCACGACTCGAACGTCTGTCGATCGCGGGTAATGCGGTAGGGCAGATCGGCCTGCGAGAACTGGTTTTCGCCACGGGCTGCTAGGACTCCAATCTGCCACCGGGTCAGCGCCGGTATTGGTCAGCGCGAGCGGCGCGACGGCGGCGGTGACCGCGGACGCCGCCGTGCCGATGTTGAATCGCGTGGCCGGCGTGACGGGCGCCCGCGTCATGACGTCCCTCCATCCGAACCCTTCGGCCCAGACGACAGTGCCGCCGGCACCGACCGTCACGGACACCCCGGGCAGGTTTTGCTCCACGATGGCCGCCCGCACGAGCTGCCGCGCGCGCTCGACGGCTGCCGCATATTGCGGCGACGGCGCCGAGTCGACGACTGATGGCGCCTCCTGCGACCGCGGGAAGAGAGGCGCGGTCACGACGACTCCGTGGATCAGAAATGCCGCGAACGCGGCGACGACGACGCCGACGGCAAGCGCCGTCCGGGCGGCCCAGGTCGGGAGCCGGTTGCGCGCGGCCCTCACACCGAGCACGACTCCGGCCACCATCAGCAACATGCCGAGGCCCGCGGCGCCTGGCGCGTCGTCGGCGTTGGCCACATAGATTCCCGTGGCCGCGATGGCCAGGGCGAGGGCGACAAGGGTGAATGCCCTCACGGGGTTCATCACGGTGGTTGTCATGCCCGCAGTGTGACCGAGGCCCGGCCGCGGAGTCCTCACCAAACCGTGAGCGGCCGCTGAGATTCGAGTGAGATGCCGCAAAAGCCTGTCGTTGCCGACAACTCGATCTGACGTCGCAGACGACGAGGATCGGCTGAAATCAGGGCTGATCCGCGTCAGCCCGTGGGAGGAGCCGAAGACATGCGGAATGGAGAACTGCTCCAGGCCGAGCACACGCAGACCGCGCCGGGCCAAGTGGTACAGCGTGGCGCTTCCCATGCCGCCCAGACCGACAACGATGGCGTCGAACATGATCGAATCGTCAGTAGTGCCGCGTGACGTCGTTCGGCGGCGAAATCCCACCTTGCGGACTGATGACCGCCGCGGTCAGTGCATCGGCAAGTCTGGTATGGGCCGCGGTCGTCCGTCCAGACTGGCGCACACGACTATCCATTCAGTGACACCGGCTGGTGCATGGCCCACCAGTCGCGAGCGCGCTCGGCGGTCCAGTCGCTCGCGATGTCCACCTCCGAGAGCCGGCGAGACAACTCCCGTGCGGACTGCGGGCGATCCACAGGATCCTTCGCCAGGCAGGCCATCACAATCTGCTCGAGCATCGGCGGGATCGGCAGCTCGATAAGGGTCGAGGGCGGGCTCGGCGCTGTCTTCGCGTGGTGAAGGAGCAGTCCCATGGGAGACTCGGCGGTGAACACGAGCTTCCCGGTCAATAGCCAATAGGCGACACAACCCGTGGCATAGATGTCGGCCCGGCTGTCTACATCCGATCCTCCGAGCGCCTGCTCCGGGGCAATGAACGCCGGTGTGCCACGGACGGTCATTTCCTGCGTCAACGCCGGCCACGCCTCCGCCATGTCGCGGGTGGCTTTGACGAGGCCGAAATCCAGAACCTTCACGAAGTCGTACTCTTCGCCGTACCGGCACAGGAAGATGTTGGCCGGCTTGATGTCGCGGTGCACGAGGCCGCACGACTCCGCCTCCGAGAGCGAGTGGCACACTTGGCGGATCACGTGGATGACTCGCTCGGCCGGGAGAGGCCCGGTGCGCCGCACAAGCGCGTCGGCGTCGAGGCCGTCCAGCAACTCCATCACGTAATAGAACGAACCGTCGTCGGCGATCCCGAAGTCGAAGAGTTCCACGGTATGCGGCGAGCGCAGGCGGGCAATCACCTGTGCTTCCTGCCTGAACCGGCGTTGTATGTCCTCGGACACGGCGGACGTCCCGGTCAGCGAGGGGCGAATCAGCTTGATCGCGGCTGGACGCACCAGGAGTCGGTGCTTGGCTCGCCAGACCTCGCCCATCCCACCTTGTCCCAGCTGCTCGACCAGCTGATAACTTCCCAACTGCCGCGCGCGACCGACCTCCGCACCCAACGAGTACACGACGCGAGCGGCCACGTAGGCCAGAAACAGCACCAATACGTACGGGAACACGAACGAGAAGAAGAACTGTCCCGAATCCGGCCTCGGGGACGTGGTGCGCGTCGCCATCACGAACCCGACCACGACAGGGACCGCTGCAACAGACGCCGAAGCCGCCAGCAGCGCCCGGCGCGGCCGGGTCGGCACGACGACCGTGAACACAAGAGTCCAGACGGCCACCCAGGAGAGCCCCATCCAGTGGCCCAGCATGTTGGCAGTCGCGGGTTCGAGAAGGAACTCGGCGGCGGCGATGAAATAGCTGCTGACCACTTCAAAGACCAGACCGATGGACATGATCAGCGGAAGTGGTACGCGCCGGCTTCGAGCGACGGCGGCAACGAGCAGCGCCAAGCCGATCGATGTCGCGCCCGGCAGCCAATTGCTGACGGTCGCGAAGAGGTGCGCTCGAGCGTCGGGAAACAGCAGTGCGGGGAAGAACCCGGCAAAGAAATACATGAAGGCATAGAGCAGCGCGATGACGTGCAGCCTCCCGGCGGATTGGCTCAGCAGGTCGGCCGGTAGTCCAGTCGGGCTCGCGCCCACGCCAGATGCGGAAGCGCTTTGTTGTGGAGCGAGAAACGTTTCACCAACCGAGGCTGATGCCATGCGAACTCAGGATAGACCAACGCATCGTCGCCGCCCCGGTTCTCCGGCTGCTTCCATTGAACGCGACCTGACCAGTCGGACAGGCGCGCGAACACTCGCAGCGCCGGGATCAACGCTCGCGGACATCCGCGCGGCGCCCAGCGGTGTGCTGGACGCCAGCGGCCGGAGTACTGGCGAAGCACAGCCTTATGCGACCTTGACCTGCGCCGCGAGGCTTTCCCTCCTCCCTTCGGACAGCACGGGCCACCGGATCCGCGCATACTGCGTGCATCGCCACGCGATCCACTATTCAGCACGGAGGGGAATCCTGTGAGACGACTCCTGATTGCAGCCGCACTGACTACGATGTCCTGTTCCTCAGTCCTCGCACAGCAGATCGACTACTCGAAGCTCGAGATCAAGACGACAGACCTCGGCCACGGCGTCTACCTCCTGAACTGGCAAGGCGGCGATTCGATTGTCCTCGTCGGTAACGACGGCGTTCTGCTCGTGGACACCTCCGTTGCGCAGATGGGCGCCAAGATCAAGGCGGCCATCGCGCGTGTGAGCACGAAGCCGATCAAACTCGTCATCAATACCCACGCACACGCCGACCACTTCGGCGCCAACGAGCTGATGGCCCAGGGTGGCGCGGTTATCATTGGCCATGATGCGCTGCGTGAACGGATGGCAAAAGGGCAGTATCTCGCCGCTTTCAACCAGACGATTCCGCCATCGCCGGCGGTCGCGTTGCCCACTGTCACCTACGCTGATGCAATGACCATCCACTTCAATGGCGAGACAGTCGAGCTCGTCCATGTGCCTGGCGCCCACACGGACAACGACACCTTGGTGCGCTTCAAACGGGCCAACATCATCCACGCCAGCGGCACCATCGGGGGAAACGGGGGCTATCCGTTCTTCGACATGTCTTCGGGCGGCTCGCTCGCCGGGACGATCGCCGCCGAAGAGAAGGTGCTCTCGCTGTCCGATGACAAGACGCGCATCGTCGCCGACGAGGGCGACCCGGCGAGCACGGCGGACCTCAAGGCATCCCGCGACGCGCTCGTGATGATCAAGGCGCGCGTCCAGAAGATGATCGACGAGGGCAAGAGCGAGGCGGAGGCCATCGCCGCCAAGCCAACGCAGGACCTTGATGCCCGATGGGCACCGCGAGGAGGTTTCCTTTCCGGGGATGTCATCACGCGGATGGCGTTTCAATCGCTGAAAGCCGTCAGCCCTCCGGCACGTTAGTAGACGGACATCTCGGGCGGACCCTGTACCTACGCCACCTGTGGCGTCAGCTTCACACTGGGCTTGATCCGGTCTCGTAGACATAGAGTCTGGGGACGCCGGTCGATTTGAACGACGCCCCCACCTCTTGGACTCCTACTCGACGACGGTAATCCTGTCGGGCGCCCAGCCCCCGTGGAAGCCGAATGGCACACGCACAGGCAGACGGATCGTCGCGAGCGGCTCCCCCCCGAAGTCCTGGGCCTCAAGGATGACGACATCGCTGAGGTCGCGCTTCGGGTCATACACGTAGGACAGGATCCAGCCCTCGTCCTCGGCGGTGGCACCTGGCTTCCGCACGAAGACCGGCTCCGACGTCATCCGACCCGATCCGTAGTCATGGACCTCGGTCGTGCCGCCCAGCAAGTCGTGTTTCATCGCCGGGCCGAAGGCGACGTCCTCGCCCCAGTGCGCGCTGTAGATGTAGCGATAGGCCTGACCGCCGAAACGCCCGTTGATCCGTGGAAACTCGTCGCCGCGGTCGTCGATCATCGTCTCAGTCAATCGCCCCGACGGGCGATGGAGCGTCCACCGCACTAGAACGGGCGCGCCTTCATTGGGTCCATTCTGATCGGTGAGAAACATCCGCTCATGCCGGGGCAAATCGATGATGGTGAGATCGCCATCGTCGTATGCGTTGGCGAAGTGAAAGGCGAAGCAGCGCGGCGCTTCGAACCATTGGATCCGAGACACATCGCCGTTGCGCGGCAGGAGACCGATACGGGACTCGCGACGTTCGTCCCAGAGCCAGGGGAATTCCGTGTGAGCATGCTCTGGCTGAAAGGTCACGGGAAAGTCGGGAACGACGATGAAGGACTGCGTGAACGCCATGTCGTGAATGAGCGGGATGTGCGGCAGATCGATCCGTGCCTTGGTCGTGGCGCGGCCGTCGCCGTCGACCGAGATGTAGCGGATCGGCTGGAAGGGTTCGTATGCCAGGGCGTGCTGCTCGCCCGTGATCGGATCGAACTTCGGGTGACCGGTGAAGCCGGCTTCGAGCGTGCCGCCGAAGTCGGTCCGCCGGACGCTTTGTAGCTCATAGTCGAGTTCGACGGGAAGGCTGCCTGCCTCGACGACGGCGCACAGCTTGCCGCCGACGTTCATGAGGTTGGTGTTCACGTTGCCGTCCCGCCTGCCTTCGGCCGGCCCGGGAATCGGCTTACGGCTCAAGACTTTGGCGGCGTCCCGATCGAGGACGAAGCGGCTGCGGAACCACTCGGCCTTGCCGTCGCGCAACCGCAAACCATGCGCCATGCCGGTGCCCGAAAACCAGTGATACCGCACCAGACGCACCAGGTCGAGCTCATCGATCGGATTGGGGCCGATCCGGAGGAAGCGACCACTCAGCTCTTCTGGGATATGGCCGGTCACCTCCAATTCGAAGGCGGTGACCTCGCTCCTGAGTGGCGCAAAGTTGCCGGCGACATAAGGGGCGCCGGTGCTGTCCGCCGAGCGGATTGTTTCCGTCGTGGGGTTCATGATCATCTCCTCCTGTTATGCCGGCGTCACCGCGCTGTGGTCGCGGCTCTCGCCAGATCGTCGAACATCGCTTGGTTGACCACATGCAGCCGCGGCGCGAGAAGTGCGCGGCCAAACCATGGGAGCAGCCCGACCTGGGTTTCGTGGCTGACGACGACGGTGCCCGAGCCGTCGGCGGTGGGGCGAAGGGTGAAGGTGCGCTCGGCGTGCACGCCCATCCCGTCGGCGGTAATGGCGAAGCGATGGGGTCGGTCGCTCCGCACCACAGCGCTGCGCAGTGTGACCGGATGCGCCTTCCATCGGAAGACCACCGGCGCTTCAGTCACAGGTGACTCGAGTCGAACCCACCGACAGGCTCGCCACCACGACGGCCAGCGTTCGACGTCGACCAACACATCCCACACGCGTTCGGCCGAGGCGCGGACCACCGTCTCGTTGCGAACCTCGATCGGCACCCTCGGTGTGTTTCGCAGCATCCAGTTCAGGAGGATGTTCGTGAGTCTGCCGAACGGAGGTCGCAGCAGGGCGCCGCCATTCCATCGACCCACGTCGAACACCGCCTTCGCGTGACTGAAGGCGCGGAACCCCTCGATACTGTGATACGCGCCAACGCCGCTTGCCCCGATGCCGCCGAACGGGAGGTCGTCCTGGACGTAGTGCAAGAGCGTGCCGTTGATGGTGACGCCGCCGGAGGTCGTTCGGCTCAGCACTTGTCTCCGATTCGTCGAGGGCGATCCGAAGTAGTAGAGCGCGAGCGGCCGCGGACCGGCGTTCACGAACGCGATCGCCTCCGCCACATCTCGATACGTCACGATCGGCAGCAGGGGCCCGAAGATCTCCTCCTGCATGATTCGCATGTCGCCATGAACGTTGAGGACGAGCGTCGGTGGGAGCGTGTGGGCGCGACGCTTCGCGTGCTCAGGTGACAGCCCGGTCTCGACGACTCGCGCGCCCTTCGCTCGCGCGTCGTCGAGCAGCCCGCGCAGCCGCTCGTAGTGGCGCACGTTCACGATCGAGGTGTAGTCCTCGCTTGCGGGCCCCTCCGGGTAGAGCGCCGCGACTGCCTTACCCCACGCCTCGACGAACCCGTCCACATCCCCCTCGTGCAACAGCACATAGTCCGGCGCGATGCACGTCTGCCCGGCATTGGCCAACTTGCCGTAGGCGACGTCCGATGCGACCCGGTCGAGCGGCTGCCCTTGCTCGACCAGCACTGGCGATTTACCGCCGAGCTCGAGCGTCACCGGCACGAGATGCTCGCTGGCGGCACGCATGACAGCGCGGCCGATTCCTGTGCTCCCCGTGAAGAACAGGTGATCGAATGGCAGGGCAGCGAAGGCGGCGCCTACGGAGGCATCTCCGGTCACGACCGTGACTTCGTCTTCCGGGAAGGTCTCCGTCACCAGCGCCGTCAGGACCTCGCTCGTCGCTGGTGTGTGCTCAGACGGCTTGATCATGGCGCGGTTACCCGCGGCGATCGCGGCTGCAAGCGGCATCAGCGCCAGTGACATCGGATAGTTCCAGGGCGCCACGATGCCAACGACACCGCGCGGCTGATATTCGACGTGCGCGCGGGCGAAGCACATGGGAAGTGAGACCCGCCGGCGTTCTGGCCTCATGAATCGGCGCAGGTTCTTGTGGAGGTAGTCGATGCCCCACGTGAGTGCGAGTATCTCCATGATCGCGGTCTCATGCCGCGAGCGGTGTCCAAAGTCCGCATCGAGTGCCGCTTCCAGGTCCGACCGGCGCGCGAGCACTGCCGCACGAAGCCTCTTCAGAGTTGCGCGGCGCTCGACGAGCGATGGGGGTCCCTCCCGTAGAAAGGCAGTCCGCTGCTGGTGGATTACAGCGGCGAGCTTCTCAGGCAGTGTCGCAGGACCGTCATGCGCCGGTTGAGGGGCGACAGGTCCGGCGACGGTGAGCGTTCCGTGTGCGTCGAGTGCTCGCCTCGTCATGGCCACCCTCACGCCGCGACTGCAGCGCCTGCGCGACAGAACTCCAGCAGGTCGGCGTTGAGGCGATCTTTGAGGGTGATGGGGAGTCCGTGACCAGCGCCCTCGTAGATCTTCAATGTCGCCCGCCTGACGATGCTCGCGGACAGGAGCGCCGAGGCGCCGATCGGCACGATCTGATCGTCATCGCCGTGGACAATCAGCGTCGGGACGTCGATTTTCTTGAGATCGTCGGTGAGATCGGTCTCCGAGAAGACCTTGATGCAGTCATAGGCGTTCTTGAGGCCGGCTTGCATACCGAGCAGCCAGAACGTGTCGAGAGAGCCCTGGGACACAGTCGCACCCGCGCGGTTGGCGCCGAAGAACGGCAGGCTGAGGTCCTTGAAGAACTGTGAGCGGTCTTTCAGCACGCCGGCGCGGATGTCGTCGAACGCCTTCAGTGGCAGGCCCGCGGGATTGGCCGGCGTCTGCAGCATCAGCGGCGTGATCGCGCCGACCAAGACGACCTTCGCGACCCGAGCCGCACCGTGCCGGCCGATGTACCGCGCCACCTCGCCTCCGCCCGTCGAGTGACCCACGTGGATCACATCGTTCAGATTGAGCGCCTGGACGAGCGCGGCCAGGTCGTCGGCGTAGGTGTCCATGTCGTTGCCGGTCCACGGCTGGCTTGACCGGCCGTGACCGCGGCGATCGTGTGCGATGCAGCGAAAGCCACGCGAGGCGAGGAAGAACATCTGGTCCTCCCACGCATCGGAACTCAAGGGCCAACCATGGCTGAAGACAACGGGCTGGCCCGTGCCCCAGTCCTTGAAGTAGATCCTCGTGCCGTCCTTCGTCGTGAACCAGTTCATCGCGCACTCCTTTCAAGCGAAGCGTCGGCCATCGACGGAGCACGGGCCGGGCCAACGCTGCGTACGGCGATTACCCGGACAAATGGGTGGTGTTGACGCGCAAGCCAGCCGCGCAGTGTCGAGATCGACACCTGCGCTGTCGAAGAACTGGAGCGTCTGAAGGATCCTTTAGGTTGCAACCACGCCGGAAGCTGGCATGATCGCCACGTCGCGGTTCGGATCCTGGAGCGATCATGTCCACAGTCAACACTGTCGAGCGCGACCTGCGCCTCATTCTGGACAGCGTCCCGGCCCTGGTGAATACGGTGACTCCAACCGGCGAGATCGACTACGCCAATCGGCAGCTCCTCGACTACCTGGGGGTCAGCCTCGAACAACTGCAGGACTGGCCGCGGTTCATCTACGAATCCGATCGCGCGATGGTGACTGAGGAATGGCAGCGTTCCCTCGAGAGTGGACAGCCATTCGGAGCGGACTACCGGCTGCGTCGCTCAGACGGCGCGTACCGCTGGTTCCACGGTCATGCCGTGCCGGTGCGCGCGCAGGATGGCCCAATCCTCCGGTGGTGCAACCTGGTCACCGATATCGAGGAGCGGAAGCAAGCGGTCGATGTGCTGCGATCCAGCGAGCGGCAGTTGAACGCGATCCTCGACAATATTCCAGCCATGGTCGCGATCCACAACGTGTCTGGCGAGCTGGAACTGTACAATCGCGCCGCTCGGGAATACCACGGCCCCTGCGTAGCGGATCCGAAGCAGTGGCGGATCAGCGACGTGGTCCATCCAGACGATTTGCCGGCGCTCGTCGCTGCACGCGAGCGCGCGGTGGAAACGGGCCAGGCCGTCGAAACCGAGCCGCGCCTGCGGCGGGCGGACGGCACGTATCGGTGGTTTCATGTCCGGGCCGTTCGCTGTGACGACTACGATGGCGCCTCTCGGTGGTACAGCGTTCGAACCGACATCCACGACCGAAAGACTGCCGAAGACGCGTTGAGGCGAAGCGAGGCCTCTCTGCTCGAGGTGCAGCGACTCAGTCGTACGGGAGGCTGGCGCTACGATCTCGCAACGGGCATTGTCGAAAGCTCGCCAGAAATTCAGGGCGTCTACGAGCCTCAGCCCGGTGAGGACATCTCGCGCCCGGCATTCTGGTTCGATCGGATTCACCCGGAAGACCGTTCTCGGGTTCAAGCGCAGTTCGAGCGGAGCATGCGCGAGAAGACAGACTATCGCGCTGGCTATCGAATCGTCCTTCCAGATGGCAGGGTCCGCTATCAGTACGCAACGGGGCATCCGGTGAGCAACGATGCCGACGAGCTTGTCGAGTTCGTCGGCGCATCAATGGACATGACGGAGCATTGGCTGGCCACCACCGAGCTGGAACGCGCGTCCCAGGCCGTGCGCGATCTTCAGGCCAAGATGTCGCGGGCAGCCCAGGTGGCCACGGTCGGCGAACTTGCCGGCTCGATCGCGCACGAAGTCAATCAGCCGCTTGCAGCCGTCGTGACCAACGGACATGCCTGCCTGCGATGGCTCTCCGCGTCGCCGCCGAATGTTCCCAAGGCCGTGGAGGCAGCAGAACGGATCGTCAAGGATGGCAAGGACGCTGGCGAGGTCGTCCGGCGCGTACGGGCCCTATTCAAGCGGACCGCCGTCGAGAAAGTGCGACTCGATCTCGGCGAGGTGATTCGGGAAGTGGTTCGCCTGCTCGAGAGCTACCCAGCGCGCAAGCACGTGTCGCTCGATGTCGAGCTGGGCCCTGATGTGCCGCCGGTCTTCGCCGATCGCGTGCAGCTGCAGCAACTGGTGCTGAATCTCATGCTCAACGCGCTCGAGGCGTTGGAGCCGGTCAGCGGCCGGGTGAAGCAGTTGTCGGTCAGATCGAAACGTGCCGAAGCCCTCGAGGCCGTGATCCAGATTGCCGACAACGGGATCGGTCTCGACGATCCGGCTGCGGCATTCGAACCGTTCGTCACCACGAAACCGGAGGGGATGGGTCTGGGGCTGGCAATCTGCCGGTCGATCGTGTCGGCTCATGAGGGCAGGCTCTCAGCCGAGCAGAACGCGGGCTTTGGGATGACGTTCACCGTCACGTTGCCCATTCATCCGGATGTCGTGCCATGACAGGCAATAGTCCCGTTGTCTTCGTGGTGGACGACGACGCGCGTGTGCGGGACGCGTTGTCCAGCCTGCTGGCGTCAGCGGGGCGCGAGGTGGCGGTGTTTGCTTCGGCAACGGAGTTCCTGCGAGCCGACAAGCCGGACGTGCCCGCATGCCTGGTGCTCGATTTGGAATTGCCGGACATCCATGGGCTCGACCTGCAGAAGGAGCTTGCGGAACGAGAGGCGCCGCCAATCGTGTTCATCACCGGGCATGGCGATGTTCCCTCGTCGGTGAAGGCGATGAAGGCGGGCGCTGTCGAATTCCTGTCGAAGCCATTCGACGACGAGGAGTTGCTGCGGGCGATCGATGCGGCCATCGCACTCGATCGAGTGGCGCGCCTGAAACGATCTGAACGAGGGGAGCTGGCGCGCCGCTACGAGCGTCTGACTCCTCGTGAACGTGAAGTGCTGACCTTTGTTGTCGCTGGCTTCGCCAACAAGCGGACGGCCGATGAGCTTGGGACCAGCGAGATCACCATCGGCGTTCATCGAGGCCAGATCATGCGCAAGATGGGCGCCCGCTCTCTCGCCGAGCTGGTCAGAGTCGCTGACAAGCTCGGGATTGCGCCCCGCGAGAACGTCTGAATAAACCTATAGTAGCCAGCCGCGCGCGCGCCTGCGTAGCATGCCGTGCATGGAGCAGCGCGCGGCCTGATGCGTCAGTCCAATCCGGTCGTCGCGACCGTTGACGACGATCGTCGGGTTCGGGAGTCGGTTGAGAGCGTCCTCGAATCTGCCGGTTACGACGCCGTCAGCTTCGCATCCGCGGAATCATTTCTCCTGTCAGGTGCGCTTTCGAGCGTGACCTGCGTCATCGCCGACGTGCGCTTGCCCGGTATCGACGGCACCGAGTTACAGCGGCGGATTCGGCGGGAACGACGTCAGCTGCCGGTGATCATCATCACGGCCCATGATGACCATGAGATTCGCCAACAGGCTCTGCGAGATGGCGCGGTCGCCTTCCTGGTGAAACCGTTCGATGGCGGCGAATTGTTGGAACACGTCGCTCGAGCGACGAACTACGCCTGACGGATTCGTGGTGGAGGGAAGGGCATGGCTGGTCCACTGATTGGTAGCAGCGTCGCTTTTCAAGATGTCACCGAGGCGATCGCCATGGTCGCGCCGGTGGACAGCGCGGTCCTGCTGGTCGGCGAAACGGGGACCGGCAAGGAAGTGATTGCGCGAGCGATTCACGACGCTGGCCCGCGCCGGCACCGGCGGTTCGTGGCGGTCAACTGCGCGGCGATTCCGGCCGGGCTACTCGAGAGCGAGTTGTTCGGCCACGAGCGGGGCGCGTTCACGGGCGCGGTATCGCAGACCGTCGGACGATTTCAGGCGGCAGACCACGGCACGCTGTTCCTGGACGAAATCGGCGATCTGCCGCTCGAACTGCAACCCAAACTGCTCCGTGCGCTCCAGGAGCAGCAGGTCGAACGGCTGGGCAGCGGCGGCCGCCCGACGTCGATAGACGTCCGGGTGATCGCCGCGACCAACCAGGATCTCGAGGAGATGGTTCGCCGTCGCGCCTTTCGCGCCGATCTCTTTTATAGGTTGAACGTGTTGCCCATTCGGGTGCCGCCGCTGCGCGAACGCGCCGAGGACATCCCGCTCCTCGTCGCGCACTTCGTTCGCCGGTTCGCCGAGCGCCAGGGCAAGAAGGTCGAGGAAGTCCCGGACGAGGTGATCGCCGCGTTGAAGCACCATCCGTGGCCAGGTAACGTGCGTGAACTTCAGAACGTGATCGAGCGGGCTGTCGTGGGCTCGACGGGTCCCACGTTGCGACTGCCGGAGCCGGCGCGCCGCATCGACCGGTCGGCCGCGTCTCCGCGCACACTCGCGCAAGTCGAGCGCGAGCACATCGTGGGGACCTTGCAGGCTACGAACTGGGTGCTCGGCGGCTGGGACGGCGCGGCCGCGCGGCTGGGGCTATCCAGGACGACGCTCATCTCCAGGATGCAGCGCCTCGGCATCGCCGCTGCGAGCCGTCTTCACCAGCCAGCGAGCCAGCCAGCAGCCGTCCAACAAGCGAAGGCCGAGTCTGCCGGGTTGCGCTGGGGAGCATAGGCAACATGCTCTTCAAGGAAGAAACAGTCGTCGCGAGTGACGGGGTCCGGCTCTTCTACCGCGTCGCTGGAGAGGGTCCGACTACGTTGTTGTTCCTCCATGGATGGGCCGGAAGCGGTTCTGGACCGTTCTGGAATAGAACGCTCCAGTATCTCGATCCGTTGGGGTTACGACTGGTCCTGGCGGATCTGCGTGGTCACGGACGTTCGGATCACACCCGCGATGGTTTCACCACCGAGCGTTTCGCCGCAGACATGTTCGAAGTGGCCGACCATGTCGGCGCCGCCAAGATGGTCACTGTGGCATACAGCATGAGCGGCCGTTGGGCGCAGTGGATGGCCTGCATCAAGCCGGATCGCGTCTTAGGTCAGATTCTATTCGGCCCAGCCCCGGCCGTCGCCTTGCCGCTGACCGAGGAAACGCTCGACGAGTGGATCCGCGCGACTGCGACGCGAGGCACATGGGAGAACCTCATCGGTCAATTGACGAGGAATCGACTCAGCGCGGATACGCTGGATGATTTCTACTCCTCAGTGCAAACGACGCCAGAACACTCGCTTCGTGAGTCGTTCTACATGTGCACCCGTCCCGGGTTCGTGGATCGTCTCGACGCGACAACCGCACGAACCCTTGTCGTGGTCGGCACGCACGATCCGCTGTTGAGGCTCGACTACGTGCGCGAGCACATCGTTCGCAGGATTCCGGCTGCGCGTCTCGCGCTCCTCGATTGCGGGCATGAGATTCCGCTGGAACTGCCAAGGGAAACAGGGGCGTTGATTGAAGCGTTCGTGTCAGGACTGGGATGAGTACGGACTCGGAAACAGAGGGCCTGGAAAGACCCCTCATCGGTTGATGGCAGTTGACGGGTGAGCGTGTGGTCATCCCGATTTATCGCCGGTCTCCTGTACGACCTCCAGCCGCGCGACGCAGTCACACTGGTGAGTGCAGCAGTCACGCTGACGGCGGTCGGCGCGATCGCGGGTTGGCTCCCTGCCTACCGTGCGTCACGGATCGATCCGGCACAAGTACTGCGAGACAGTTGAGGGGGCGACGCACCTTCGGCCAGCCTCAGTAAGCGGCTTGATCTGCTAGTGTAGCGATCCACATGCATCGCCAGCGACTCGGCTCGACAGACCTGCACGTGTTCCCGATGTGTCTCGGCGGCAATGTCTTCGGCTGGACCGCGGACGAGGCGGAGTCCTTTGCTGTCCTTGACGCGTACGCGGCGGCTGGCGGTAACTTCATCGATACTGCCGACACCTATTCCTCGTGGATCGAGGGGCATGCGGGCGGGGAGTCGGAGACGATCATCGGCCGTTGGATGCGCAGCCGCGGTAACGCGAGCCACACAATCGTCGCGACCAAGGTCGGATACCTGCCGACCTTGAAGGGGCTCGCCCCGGCAACGATTCATGCCGCAGTCGACGGCTCGCTCGAGCGGCTGGGCACGGACCGCATCGACCTCTACTACGCGCACGCCGACGATCCTGATACGCCGCTCGCCGACACGCTTCGCGCCTTCGATGAGGTGGTGCGAGCTGGCAAGGTTCGCTACATCGCGGCGTCGAATTACAGTGCGGCGCGGTTGGCTGAAGCGCTGGCGATCTCGAAGCGCGAGGGTCTCCCGTCGTACGTGGCGCTGCAGCCGAACTACAACCTTGTGCATCGCGGCGACTACGAGGGGGCGCTGCGAGATGTCTGCGTACGAGAAGGCCTCGCGTGTGTGCCGTACTTTGCGCTGGCGAGCGGGTTCCTGACCGGGAAGTACCGGCCCGGAGCTACTGTCGACAGCGCGCGCGCCGACATCGTCAGCAAGTATCGGACGCCGCAGAACGAGCGCGTCCTCGAGGCGCTCGGCCGAGTGGCGCGTGCGCGCACTACGACGATGTCCGCGGTGGCGCTGGCGTGGCTGCGCGCTGACGAGACAATCCCGGCGCCGATTGCCAGCGCTCGCACGCCGGCGCAGCTCGCCGAGCTGCTGCCGTCCGCTGAACTGCGCCTGACGAGCGACGAACTGGCCGAGTTGGCGGCTCGCTGAGTCTGTGCTCAGCTCCATGAGCCGAGGTGCCGCCCAAACCCAGACTCTAGAGCGAACTGCTACTGATGACCGGAGGGACGTCACTGCGACCGCAGATATGCCGTCCAGCCGCCGAACCGCGTGATGTCCGTGGCCGTCGACGCGGCGGAGGACTCGCACAGGAATCCCTTTACGGTGCTCCCGTCGTCCAACGTGACGCTGCCGATGGTCAAAGGCGGCGGCACGGCGGCGACGAAGCCGCCAAACTGCGCCTCGGGCATGGCCCAGACCTCAACGTCGACCCCTGCGCCAGCAAACGTCGGGTCGCGCAGCAGCCCCGGCTTCGGCGGCACCGTGCCTGGCAGCGCAAACAGGCGGTAGTCGGGCGCAGTCCGACGGGCGCGAACGAATCGCCCTCCTCGGTCGGTGAGCTGACGGTTCAGCGGCTGGCCACGCAGGTGGGCGCCGGCGACCGCGAGCATGACGCAGCCGGGTGCGATGTCTGGCCGCGGGGCGTCGACCTCCGAGAACCGGCGAGCCAGCGAGAGCAATCCTTCGTCAGAGAACGCCGGTGCAATGAGCGACACGCCGAAGGGGAGCCCGTTGTCGCGGAAGCCGGCGGGCATCGAGATCGCCGCCAGGTCCATCAGATTCACGAAGTGTGTGTACAGCCCGAGGTTGAAGTTGAGCGAGATGGGATCTCTCTCAACCTCGGCCCGCGTGTAGATCGTGGCCGCCGTCGGCAGCATCAGCACGTCCATCTTCGCCCATTCGCGCCCGGCCAACCGGTTCAGATCCTTGAGGCGATAACCGCTGGTATAGGCATCGGCTGCGCTGTACTTCGCGCCGCTCTCGATGATGCTCGCGACGACGGGATTCACCTTATCCAGGTTCGCGCTAATGAACTCACCGAGCGCCGCGTAGCGTTCGGCCACCCACGCGCCGCGATAGAGCAGTCCGGAGGCGTCGCGAAACGGCTCGAATTCGATCTCGGTCCGGATGCCGCCGATCGCTTCAAGCCGGTGCACGGCGTCGATGTAGAGCCCGCGCGCCACGTCGTCGCCGAAGAACTCCAGCCTGGCCACGTCCGGCACACCGAACCGGAACGATCCGCACAGCCACGGCGCCGCGTTGGCGCCCGTGGGCACTGTCCTGGAGTAGGGATTGCCTGGATCCGGTCCTTGTGCGATTCGCCACACGAGCTCGCCGTCGGCCGCCGAGACGCTGAAGATGGAGATGCAGTCGATCGAGCGACAGGCCGGTACGAGACCCGTGGTGCTGAGCAGGCCGAGGGTCGGCTTCACACCGAACAGGTTGTTGAAAGCTGCCGGGATGCGTCCGGAGCCGGCGGTATCTGTCCCGATCGAGAAGCCACACAGGCCCGTCGCCACGGCTACGGCGGAGCCGGAACTGGAGCCGCCGGAGATGTAGCGGCTGTCGAACGGGTTGACACACGCCCCGTAGGGCGACCGCGTGCCGACCAGCCCGGTCGCGAACTGGTCGAGGTTGGTCTTGCCGACGAGGATCGCGCCGGCGTCCAGCAGCCGCTGCACCACCGGGGCGGTCGTCCTCGCTTCGTAGGAAAAGGCCGGGCACGCCACCGTGGTGTGCATGCCCGAGACGTCGATGCTGTCCTTGACCGCAAACGGTACGCCCCCCAGCGGCAGCGACAGATCGATCCCACGCGCTCGTTCGAGCGCCGTGGCCTCGTCGCACACCGAGATCCAGATCGGGCGCTCGCCTTCACGGCGAATCCGCTGGAAGATTCGCCGAAGCTCCTCGACCGGGCTGGTCTCGCCGCGCGCGAAGGCGCGGCGCAGATCGGCGATTGTCCGGGTGCCGTTCAGGACCGCGGGCGCCTCCTCCGCCCGGCGTGCCTCGTGCAGGTGGATCGGCGCACGAAGCGGCGGCCGATCAGAAGAAGACAGACAGTCCACCGCGGATTTGCAGCAGGTTCGATTTCCGTCCGTCGTCCACCAGCACCTCGTTGCCATCGAGCAGGCCGTCGTTGCGAAGGTAGTAGTAGCGAGCGCCCACGTAGGCCGTCCACGCACCGTGGCTCAGGCCGAGAAACTTCATCGGAATGCTCAACTTCGGCGCGAGCGAGGCGAGGGCCAGCCCGGAACCGCCGTCGGACCCGTCCATGCGCTGATAGAAGTCGGCGCTGACGACGTTGGCCGAGAAGGCCACCTCCAGCACGGTTCCACTTCCGCCGAGCGGAAAGCTCGGCGCAAGACCGAGCGACAGGTAGGAGCCCTCGTCGGAGGTCGCGCTGTTGAACATCACTGTCGACTTGTTCTTCAGCTCGATCCAGTACTGCGCGTACGGATTCAGTGCGACACCCGAGATGGCGGCGCTGTTGAAGGTGACCTTGAAATCAGCGTGCGTGGACGTGGCGTAGGACTGTGTGGGGGTGTAGAAGGCGGTGGTCGACGCATCGAGAGTGAAGCCCTTCCGAAACTTGATGCCCGCGCTCAGAATCGGGTCTACCTCGTTCCAGTGCGACGGGTTGACGCCAGCTTTGTGCGAATGAAAGCTGTTCCAGATGCCTGTCGTCAGTGTGACGTCCGAGACTGGACCCTCCTTGAACGCTTTCAGCTTCCAGATCAGCAGCATCAACGGCTGCGTGACGACGCCCTGGTTTTCGACGTGCAGCCCGCGTGGGGTGATGTAGTCGCCCGAGAAATCGAAGGCGACGAGGGTGTTGACGTCGGATCCGAGCGCTTCCTGCGACCAGGCCGCGCCGGGACGCGCCGCCAGGATCGCTCCGGCGGCCAGGAGCACGAACGAGCAATTGCGCATTGTGCGGTCGAACATGATGGGTTCTCCCGAAGGGGCCGGACCGGCCGGCCGGTGATCGTCTACGTCGTAACGGCGTCGAGAAAGGCGCGAGCGCTGGCGACGGCGCCGAACACTCCGCCCTGCATGGTCACCATGTGGAGCGCGGCGACGTGGTTCTGGTAGTCGGTCGCGCCCGTGCAGTCCGACAGCACGAGGCACTCGAACCCGCGGTCGTTGGCGTCCCGCATCGTCGTGTGCACGCACACATCGGTCGTGATGCCGGCCAGGACGATGTTGTCGATGCCCTCCAGGCGGAGGAGCATGTCGAGGTCCGTGGCGTAGAAGGAACCCTTGCCGGGCTTGTCGATCACCGTCTCGCCGGGGAGCGGTGCCAGTTCGGGGATGATGTCCCAGCCCGGCTCGCCACGTACCAGCACGCGCCCACAGGGGCCAGGGTCGCCAATGCCGGCACCGATCCGCTGGCTGCGCCACCGCTTGTTGGCGGGCAGGTCGCGGAGGTCCGGGCGATGGCCTTCGCGCGTGTGCATCACGTGATAGCCGAACCGGCGCATGACCGCAAGCACCTCGCGGATCGGTTCGATCGGCGCGCGGGTCAGCGACAGGTCGTAGCCCATGGTGTCGACGTAGCCGCCCCTCCCGCAGAAGTCGGTCTGCATGTCGATGACGAGGAACACGGTGTTCCCGGCGTGCAGATCGCCGTTCCACGGCCAGCGATACGGGTTGGCGTCGACGTAGCGCGACGTCGTGGGGCCGGAGCGGGGCAGGGTCACGCCTCCCCGCGTCTTCACCTCGGGCATACCGAAGCGATAGCGAGCGGCTTGCCAAACCGGCCGCAGCCGCGCCATTGCCGGTAATCCGGCCGATTCCGCGTGCGTCTCCTCGTTCAGTCGCGGCCAGGGGCGTATCGCGGGTGTTGCAGGGCGAACACTTGCAACACCATTGCGGCGCGGTGCAACACCGTTGAACGCCGGCGCAGCGGCAGCCGGCAGCGGTTCGACAGCCGCGAGACGTTGCAAACCGGATGTTTCCGTGGCCCGGTGGGGTGTCGGGCGCTGAGCAGAGCCGTTGGCACGCGGCCCGCTAGAAGCGGCAGGTACCGGGAGGACGATGCGCCGATGTCCATGACCCTTCGTGCCACGATAGCCAGCGACCCGCTTCCCTCAGGATCGACACAAATGGAGAAACCACTGCTGGCCATCGACGCCGAGCCCTATGAGTTCGTCTTCGAGCCGGCGCGCACCGCGCTCGTCCTCATCGACATGCAGCGCGACTTCCTCGAGCCGGGCGGTTTCGGGGAAATGCTCGGCAACGACGTCTCGCTCCTGCGCTCGACGATCGAGCCGAACCGCCGGCTGCTGCACACGTGGCGGTCGGCGGGCCTGCTCGCCATCCACACGCGCGAGGGCCATCGCCCTGATCTGACCGATCTGCCCACGGCCAAGAGAGTGCGCGGCCGCGGTGCCACGACGATCGGCGATCCCGGTCCCATGGGTCGAATCCTCGTCCGCGGCGAGGCCGGCCACGACATCATCCCCGAGCTGCAACCGCTCCCCGACGAGCCGGTCGTGGACAAGCCGGGCAAGGGTGCGTTCTTCGCGACCGACCTGCACGCCATCCTGCAGAACCGCGGCATCACCACCTTGTTCGTGACCGGCGTCACGACCGAGGTCTGCGTTCACACCACCGTTCGGGAAGCCAACGATCGCGGGTATGACTGCTGCGTCCTCGAAGACTGCGTCGGCTCGTACTTCCCGGAGTTCCAGCGCATCGGCCTGCAGATGATCCGCGCGCAAGGCGGCATCTTCGGCTGGGTCTCACATTCACGGCACGTCCTGGCCGCGGTTGACGGCCAGCCTACTTCGAGGGCCTGACCATGACCACGACACGACCACGCCTCTGGGTTCCCGGCGACTGGAGTGCTTTCTTCGGCTTCGGCACCAACATCCTCGTCAACCTCCTCACCTTGACGGGATTGCTGCGGTTCGTCCTGAAGATGCCGGACGAGCTGGTGTTCGGCCGCATCCTGCCCGCGGCCGGGCTCATGCTCTGCATGTCCACGCTGTACTACGCCTGGCTGGCCTACCGCCTCGCGCTGAAGACCGGCCGCACCGACGTGTGCGCCCTGCCCTCGGGTGTCAGCGTGCCGCACATGTTCATCGTCACCTTCGTCATCATGCTGCCGATCGCCACTACGACCGGCGACCCGATCAAGGGGTGGGAGGCGGGCCTGACCTGGGTGTTCATCCAGAGCTTCGTCCTCATGCTCGGCGGGCTGCTCGGACCTGTCATCCGGAAAGTCACCCCGCGCGCGGCACTGCTGGGCACGCTGGCCGGCGTGTCGATCACCTTCATCTCGATGGCGCCGGCGCTGCAGATGTTCATGACGCCGATGATCGGCCTCACCTGTTTCGCGATCATCCTTTTGAGCTGGTTCGGTGGCATTCGCTACGGCGGCGTTCCCGCGGGGCTGGTCGCGATTGCGGTTGGCACGGCCGTCGCCTGGGGCTCGACCGCCGTGGGCCTGAACTTCGGCGGCTTGACGGTTCAGGGTCTGGCGGACTCGGTGACCAACTTCGGCTTCCACGTGCCGATTCCCGCCGTCGGCCACGTGTTCAGCGGCTTTCAATTCCTGGGCGTCATCCTGGTCACCGCGATTCCCTTCGGTATCTACGACCTGGTCGAGGCGATCGACAACGTCGAGAGCGCGGCCGTGGCCGGGGACAGCTATCCGACGACCCGCGTGCTCACGGCGGACGGCGTGGTCAGTCTGATCGGCTCGTTGATGGGCAACCCGTTCATCAACGCGGTCTACATCGGCCACCCGGGATGGAAGGCGATGGGCGGTCGGATCGGCTACTCGGCCGCAACCGGGATCATGGTGATCCTGCTCTGCTGGTTCGGCACGATCTCATTGATGCTCGCGCTGATTCCCACCGTGGCGATTCTCCCGATCCTGCTCTACATCGGCATGCTGATCGGCTCGCAGGCCTTCCAGGAGACGCCGCACAGCCATGCGCCCGCGATCATCCTGTCGATGGTTCCACACCTCGCCAACTGGGGCCTCACGCAGATCAACAACGCGCTTGCCGCGGCCGGCACGGTCGTGGGCGCCCTGAGCGCGACGCAGCTCACCGAGCTGGTGGGGAAGATGCGGGACCAGGGCGTGCTCTATGACGGGTTACGAGTCCTGGGGGGCGGGTCCACGCTCAGCGGCCTGGTGCTCGCGGCCGTCGCCGTGTTCGTCATCGAGCGCCAGTTCGCGAGAGCCTCGGGCTTCGCGCTGGGGGGCTCGGTCCTGACCTTCTTCGGCTTCATGCACGGCGAGCAGATCGGCGTCGGCCAGTCGCCCATGGTCGCCGGAGGCTATCTGGTGGTCGCGGCGCTCTTCATGGCGTGTCAGAAGCTGGCGGTCGAGTCGCCGGCTACTGCCACTGCGCCAGCCCCGCACGCGGGTGCCGAGATCGAGGCGCGAGCCTGATGGGCAGGCGGGCCCGGAGGGCGGGGCTTCAGCCCCGCCCTGCAACCTGTCAATTCGCGGCGTGCCGGAAGCGGCGATAGATTCGGCTGCGATTCACCCCGAGCAGCCGTGCGGCGGCGACGACGTTCCCCGCGGTCTCGTGCAGAGCCCGCTGGATCAGCAGGCCTTCCGCGTCGTCGAGATTCAGAGGCATCCGTGCGGGCGGCGCGGACACGGCCGGGGCGAGCGTTCGCGGTCCGCGGGCGATCAACCGCAGATGGGCCGGTTCGATGGCCCGGCCGCCGCTGTCGATGAGCGCCCGCTCGATCATGTTCTTCAGCTCGCGCACGTTGCCGGGAAAGGTGTGGCTTTCGAGCAGCTCCACGGCCTGCGCCGTCAGAGCGGGCTTCGCGACGCGCATCTCGGTCGCGAACAATTCGAGGAAGTGCTCCGCGAGCAGGCCGATGTCCTCGACGCGCTCGCGCAGCGGCGGCATCTCGACCAGGTAGCGCGCGAGCCGGAAGTAGAGGTCTTGCCGGAAGTGGCCGCTCGCGATCTTCTCGTCGAGGTCGGCGTTGGTCGCGGCTACCACCCGCACGTCCACGTGCTTCGGCTGCGTGGCGCCGACCGGAACGATCTGGCCGTCTTCGAGCACGCGCAGCAGCTTGGCCTGGAGCGCTGGCGCCATGTCGCCGATCTCGTCGAGGAAGAGGGTGCCGCCGTCGGCGAGCTCGAACCAGCCCTTTTGATCCGCGGTCGCGCCGGTGAAGGCGCCGCGCGTGTGGCCGAAGAGGGTCGATTCGGCCAGTTCACCCGGGATGGCGACGCAGTTCACGGCGACAAACGGCCCGCCGCCGCGGGTGCTGTTGCAGTGGATGGCGCGGGCAACCAGCTCTTTGCCGGTGCCGCTCTCGCCGGTGATGAGCACGTTGGTGGCGGCGAACTGATGCAGCCGCTCGATATCCGCGAGAATGCGGCGGACCAACCCGCTCCGGCCCACGAATCCCGAAACCCCCCACCGCCGCATGTCGTGCGCCGAGAGCGAGACGAGCCGCTCGGTGGCGGCCAGACGACCGGCTTCCGCTTCCTGGCGGCGTCCCACCTCGGCTTCCAGATCGCGATTGCGCGCCAGCAGTTCGCGCGCCAGGCGTGCGATCTTGAGATGCGTTTCGATGCGGACCAGCACCTCCTCGGCCTGGAGCGGCTTGGACACGTAGTCGACGGCGCCGCTGCGGAAGCCGCGCAGGAGCGACTCCGTGTCGTCCTTCGCGGTGACGAACAGGACGGGGATGTCTCGCGTGGCCTCGTGCTCCTTGAGCGCGCGGCAGGTGGCGAAGCCGTCGCGGCCCGGCATGATCACGTCCAGGAGGATCAAATCGGGCAGGGCGCGTCTCGCGATGCGAACGCCCTGGTCTCCGTTGCCGGCCGCGAGGATCTCGTAGCCGCGGGGCTCGAGGACGCTGGACAGGACACGGATATTCGCCGGCGTGTCGTCGATGATGAGGACCTTGTCAGCGGTCATGCCCGATACCTCGCACGCAGGCCACCGACACGTCGTCGAGTACCCGCTGGATGTGTTCCATGTCGTAGCTGGCGAGATAGCCGCGCAGATGCCCGGCAAGCATCCGGCCTCCCGGGTCGTCGTCTTCGAGCTCGGCCAGGCAGCTCTTGAGCGCCGTGGCGCTGTGGACCTCGGCGGCGTGGTGCATGCGAATCATCAGGTCTTCTGGGATGGTGATCTGCGCCAGATCGGCGGCGGTGATCTCAGTCCGGGGCGGCGCTCCGTCGCACGGGACGAAGTGGACATTCAAGAGCGTACCGAGGCAGTCGTAGATCTCCTCCACGCGAAACGGCTTCGCCAAGAATGTGTCGCAGCCCGCGGCCAGGCTGCGCTCCCGCTCACCGTCGAGCAGCGAGGCCGAGGTCGCGACGATGCGCGGCGTCCGGGACCGCGACTCGACGGCGATCTGGCGTGCGGCTCGCAGTCCGTCTTCTCCGCGGAGGCGGATATCCATGAAGACGATGTCCGGCGCGAACTCGGCGACCGCCCGGAGCGCATCGCCGACGTTCTCCGCCGCCCACGTCTGGCATCCGGCCATCCGGAGTATCGTGGACAGCACTCTGCGGTTCTCGACCACGTCATCGACGACCAGCGCGTTCACCTCGTGTCCTGGGGCCAGCCGACGGATCTCGACGGCAGGCATGTCGTCGGAGGGCAGCGGCGCGGCAGCCGCCGGCAGGTCCACGGCCAGGCAGAAGATCGACCCGCCGTGGGGAGCGGAGTCGACCGTCAGGGTGCCGCCCATCAACTCGGTCAGCCGGCGCGCGATGGTGAGTCCCAGGCCCGTCCCGCCCGCCTCGTGCCTCGGGTGAGCCTGCTGGAACGGCTCGAACACGTACTCACGGATATCGAGAGGAATGCCAGGTCCCGTGTCCTCGACCTCGAATCGCCAGCGTCCGTGCTGCTGCGGGCGCGCGCGCAGCGTGACGGCGCCCCGCGGCGTGAACTTGACCGCGTTGCCAAGGAGGTTGATCAGCACCTGCCGCATTAGCCTGGCGTCGCCGACTACCGGGACGATGCCGTCACCGGCAAAGTTCTCGGCACGGAGCGCGAGCCGTTTCTCGTCGCAGAGCGGACGGAACATGACCGTGAGCTCGCGCATGAGCCCGCACAGGTCGAAATCGGCGCGGATGACCTCCGTGCGTCCGGCGTCGATCTTCGACAGGTCGAGGATCTCGTTGATGAGGTGCAGCAGGTGATTCGAACTGCCGGCGATCGTCTGCACCGCATCGTGCACGAACGGATCGCGTGATCCACGACCCATGAGGATCTGCGAGTAGCCGAGGATCGCGTTGAGCGGAGTCCGGATCTCGTGGCTCATGTTGGCGAGGAAAGTCGACTTCGCACGGTTCGCGGTTTCTGCTTCGGCTTCCGCACGCTGACGGGTGGCCACCTCGTTCTGGAGCGCCCGGTTCGACGCCGCGAGCTGGGCGGTACGGCGGCTGTGACTCCACAGATAGGCCGTGAGCAGCAGCGTGATGGTGAGGCCGCCCGCGAGCGATGCCGACGACTGCCAGAGCCTCCGCTCGCTGGCGAACGCGACGGTTGGCTGGACGCGAAAGGTCCACTGGCGTCCGGCGGCATCGAGTGTCGTGTCCCAGGCCGGAAGGCTCGAGGCCGGGCCGGTATCGCGACGGTACAGCTCGAGGTCGGTTTCGGCGTCGACCAGCGATACGTTGAGGCCCTTGTCTGCCGCGGCCTGAAGGGCGCCCGCCGCAAGGTCACCGATGCGGTACACCGCGACAGCGATCCCACGCAGGGCTTCGCGACGGTCTTCGACCGTGTGCGACGGACGCGCGTAGACCGGGAGCATCACGAGGAAGCCGAGCTGCGAGCCCCGCTCCTGAATCAGTCTGATTGGCGGCGTGGCCGTGGCCCGGCCCGTGTCGCGCGCACGCTCCAATGCCGCGCGCCGGCGCGGCTCGGACCCGAGGTCGAAGCCGATCGCGGCTTCGTTCCCGAGGACATGCTCCATGAAGAAGACCGGAAAGTACTCGGCACGCTCGGCGGCCGGCACGAGCGCGCCGTCGGTCTGCTGTTCCATGACGCGAAAGGCGTGGAGACCGTCGCGTTGGGCCCGGGCCTCCCATTCGGCCCGGGCAGGCTCCGGAACGCGCGGGTCCCACGCAAGCCCCTGCAGTTCCGGCCGTCGGGCGAGCGTCGGGGCGACGAAGTCGTGGAACTCCTGGCGCGTGATCTGCTGGCGGGCCGTGAGAAACGACTCGATGGCGTAGAGCACTTCGAGCGATCCGATCAGGCGCCCCTTGAGCGCTTCGACCTGTCCGAAGGATGCCTGCGCGATCAGCGTGCGGCGATCCGCCACCTCCCACTCGCGAACGGCCGCCGTGGCGACGACGGTGCACACCAACCCGAGCACCAGCGCCACGAGCGCCGACAACTGCCGGCGCAGGAACATCCTGAAACTCTCGCCACCAGAAGTCCGTTGGCTGCTCGGACGATCTGCCACAATGGCCAAGCTGTAAGCAGTCGGGCTGCCAACTTCGGCGTCATCGCAGACAGGGCGTAACTCCAGTCGGCAGAAGCGGTTGTGCCGTTGATCCCGCCTTTCGTCAAAGCGACAAATCTCGCCCAACCAGGTATGGAAGACACATGAATGTCGGTCGGGCTCCAAACGGTCGGGCTACAGATAGTGGAGGCGGGCGGGAACGGCCAACAGGGAGTTGGCCGTGTGGACGCGTGCTAATCCGAGATTCAGTCAACCTTCGACAGCGCTAATACCCACTTGATACCGGCTATCCTCTTCCTGCCCGCGTGACGTTATCTGTGTGAGGACACCATGGCGAAGGGCGACAGGCTGATCTGGCCGCAGGCAAAGGCGCTTGAAGAAGCCGAGCTGATTCGCCGGGGGCGACATGCGGACCCGCGGCAGCGCAAGGGCCTCGCCATCTCCGGCGGCGGCATCCGCAGCGCCACCTTCGCCCTCGGCGTCCTCGAGGCGCTCAAGGCGAACGACAAGCTGCACGACTTCGCGTACCTGTCCACGGTCTCGGGTGGCGGCTACGTCGGCTCGTGGCTGAGCGCGAACTGCTCGCGTCACCCCGGGTGGCTGAGGCCAGCCGCGCGGTGGAAGGAATCCATCGATCACCTGCGCCGCTATTCGAACTACCTCTCGCCCCAGGTCGGCTTCTTCAGCGCCGACACCTGGTCGATGGCCACCATCTGGCTCCGCAATACGATGCTGGTCCAGACCACCGTGATTCTGGCCATGGCTTGCGCGCTGATCGTGCCGCGGGTGCTGTTCGGGCCGTTTCTCGGCTGGCCCTCCGTCGGCAACTGGCGGTGGCTCACCATCCTGTTGTTCGTGTTCGGCGCCGTGGGCATCGCCGGCAATCAGATCCGCATGACCGGCCACACCAAGCTGTGGTTCCTGAAAGGCGACAAGTGGCTGCCGTGCGCAGTCGTCGCGGCGGTCAGCCTCGTCCTCACGCTCGCGTACGCCCTGGCGATCGACTTCGAACCTTTTCGCGGCGGCCCGATCAACTACTGGGAGGCCGGCCCGATCGCGATCGGTCTGGTGATCGGCACCTTCGCGCTGCAACCTGTGGCGGTGAACGTCGCGGCCGCTGTCTACCGGCTGTTCCACCAGCCGCCACCGGTCGAGGTGAACTACACGCAGGCGTGGGTGCAGGGCGCGGTCGTGATTCCGCTGATGGTGGCTGGCTTCCTCGTTGCCGCGATTCTGTGGGGCGAAAGCGTGGGCGTGTCGGCGGCGACGGCCGTGGACGGCGCCGATCCCTTCGCGCTCTCGAAACTGGACACCTACGGCGAATTCTTTTTGAACGCGTGGCGGTACTGGCCGTTCCCGCTGTCGGTCGTCTTCGTGTCCTTGATTCTGCTGGCGCTCAGCTCGGCGACGTGGTCGGCGTCGAACTGGTGGCAGGGACCCGCCGTCGCCTTCCTCGCGGCCGGTGTCGGCATGGTGGTCCTGCACGCGCTCCTCTGCGCCGTCATGCTGCTGTTGCACGGGTGGACAGTCGACGGCGGGGCATGGAAGGCGTTCGTCTGGGCGCCGCCGCTCGTCGCCGGCTCGTTCGTGCTCACCATGGGCGTGCTCGTCGGCATCCTCAGCCGCCAGTCCACGGAAGGCGTGCGAGAGTGGTGGAGCCGCCTCGGCGCCTGGCTCGGCATCTACGCCGCCGCCTGGATGATCATCTCCATCCTCGCGGTCTACAGCCGGATGTGGGTGGACGAAATCGCCACGAGCCTTCCCGCCGCGCTCGCCGCGAGCGGCGGCTGGATCGCCACGACCCTCGGCGGCCTGCTGGCGGGCAACTCGGCGTCGACCAGCGGCACCGAAAAGAGCAAGAGTACGACCACGAAGCTGAAAGAAGCGCTCGTCGGCGTGGCGCCGCTGCTCTTCATCTTGGGACTCCTGATTGCGGTTGCCTTCGTCGTCGACTACGTCGTGCAGATCAACGCCGAGGTGACGTGGTACACGCTCAAGGAGCCGGGCCACCTGGCCGCGTTCACCACCTGGTCGCGGTGGCTGTTGATCGGCTGCGCGGTCGCCCTGGCGCTGTTCGCGTGGCGGGTCGACATCAACGAATTCGGGCTCAACGCCTTCTACCGGCACCGCCTGGTGCGCTGCTATCTCGGAGCGACCCGGTTCGACAAGGGTGAACGGCACCCCCAGAACTTCACCGGGTTCGACGACGACGACGACGTGCCGCTGGCCACGCTCACCGGCGGCTTCGTCACCGGCCCGTACCACATCGTGAACTGCGCGTTGAACCTGGGCGGGTCGAGCGACCTGGCGCTGCATACCCGCCACAGCGCCTCGTTCACGCTGACACCGATCACGTGCGGAAGCGGCTACGAGTCGAGGTTCCCGAACGGCGACGTGAGCGAGGTCGGCTTCATCTGCACCTCCGAGTACGGCGGGGCCGACAACGCGCCGACGCTCGGGCAGGCGATTTCCGTGTCGGGTGCGGCCGCGAGTCCGAACATGGGGTACCACACCTCTCCGCTCGTGGCCTTTCTCCTCACCGTCTTCAACCTACGCCTCGGGTGGTGGTTTCCAAATCCCTTGAAATCGCGCACGAACCGACCGTCGCCGACGTTCAACTTCAACGGCCTCGTCTCCGAGCTCTTCGGCGGCGCGGACGACACGTCGAACTTCCTGATGGTCTCTGACGGCGGCCACTTCGAGAACCTCGCCGCCTACGAGCTGGTGAAACGCCGCTGCGGCACGATCGTGATCAGCGACGGCGAGTGCGATCCGGACCTGACGTTCGCCGGCCTCGGCACCTTGATCCGCATGTGCGAAGTCGACTTCGGCGTAAAGATCGTCATCGACGTCAAGGGGATCAACGGCTCCGCGACGGGGGCGCGACACGCCGTCGGGCACATCGAGTGGGGCGACGGCAGCCCCAACGGCACGCTGGTCTACCTCAAGGCCTCGCTGAACGGCAGCGAGGGCACGCCGGTCCGCCAATACAAGGCGAGCCACCCGACGTTTCCACACGAGAGCACGGGCGACCAGTTTTACACCGAGGATCAGTTCGAGAGCTATCGCCACCTCGGGCAGGAGATCGCCAAAGGAGCCGTCAACGCCGGGGCGACTTAGGGCTGTGCCGCCCGCCGAGCTTGTAGATCTCGCGCTGCTGCGGGGTGTGGCTACCTCAACTGATTTGTGTCGCGGTTGCGAACCCGCGGATGCCGAGCGCGAGCTTCGACGGACGCTCGGCTTCGGCTGTCCTGTCCTTGCTGTAACCTTCGCGCACAATTCGGTCTGATCCAGACATGAGCGACGAAGCCGACGACACCACTCGTCAATGCGCGTCCTGCCGCCGTGCGCTCGCGCCCGATTCGGCCGAAGGCCTTTGCGCGATTTGTCTGCTGCGTGCCAGCCTGAATACGATCAGCAGCGACGAGAACACCGCGAAGGCGCCCGCCCAATCCCAGGGCGCCGAGGCCAATCCGGCGTGGGAAGGTGTTCATCGAGGCGACTACGAAATCGGTCCGCTACTCGGCCGAGGCGGGATGGGCGATGTCTACGAAGCGACCCACCTCCCGACCGGTCGCCGACTAGCTTTGAAAGTTCTGCGGCGCCCGCGATTCGGTCGTGAAGAGCGGGCGCGATTTCTCCGTGAAGGCCAGATTGCCGCGTCGATCAGGCACCAGCGGACGGTCTTCGTGTTTGCCGCGGAAGAACTCGACGGCGTTCCCGTCATCGCCATGGAACTGCTGGCGGGTGGCACGCTCAAGGATCGGGTGCGCAGGTCGGGCCCGCTCCCTCCCACCACAGCCGCAACCGCCATGCTCGACGTCGTCAGCGGGCTCGAAGCTGCCCACGTCGCCGGTATCCTCCATCGCGATGTCAAACCGTCCAACTGCTTTGTCGATCACGAGGGCGCGGTCAAAATTGGCGATTTCGGCATCTCCCTCTCGACGCTCGACCGGGTCGTCGGATCCCAGGTGGCACAGTCCGGGTTCGAGGGGTCGCCGCACTTTGCCGCGCCCGAGCAACTGCGCGGTGAACCGCTCGATGTCCGAGCAGATATCTACGCTGTTGGTGCCACGCTTTTCTATCTGTTGACCGGGCAGCAGCCGTACGATGCCGAAACCCTTCAGGATTTGATCGAGCGGGTGATCCACGAGCCGGTCCCATCACCAGCGTCATTGCGCGATGGCATCCCGGCAGGCCTGGCTGCGCTGACCACTCGATGCTTGAACAAAACTCCAGACGGACGCCCTCAGTCCTACACTGAGCTCGCCGAGGCGTTGCGCCGATTCGCTCACGACGACCGCAGTCCTGCTCCCCCTGGCGTGCGGCTCCTTGCCGGCCTCGTGGACAACCTCCTCGTCGGACTTCCGCTCCTCATCGTTGACGTGCTCCGGACATTCGCCGGCGCCGGCGATCCACCAAACTGAGTTCGGATGGAACGGCTTCGCGAACGCAGCCTGGCTCGTGCTGGCCCTGTATTACGTCGCGATCGAGGGGATGACTGGCGCGTCGGTTGGCAAGCGGCTGTTCGGTCTGCGAGTGGTGTCGCCGACGGGCCCACCACGGATGGCGCGGGTTCTGCTGCGAACGTCGATGTTCGTCGCTCCTTCGGCCATGGTGTTCCTCGTGCGTGTGTGGCATGGGGCATTCTCTTTTGTTCTGATCGACACGCTTCCGGTCACGTTGCGGCGCCCACTCATCGCCGGTGCCTGCCTCCTCTTGCTCTTCATCACGGCTCGACGCAGCAACGGCTGGAGCGGGATTCACGACCTCGTGAGCGCGACGCGAGTGGTGTTGCCAACAGCGCCGGTCAGGCAGCGTCTTGGTGCGTATCAAATGGTTGTGGCGCCGCTGGCAGCGGATGGGCATGAACAACTAGGTCCCTTCGAAGTCATCGGGGAACTCGGAGCGACCGACCGCGGGACGTTGCTCAAGGCGTTCGATCCTCTCCTCTGTCGCGACGTGTGGATTCATCGCCCGTCGTCGGACACGCCCGACATACCGCCCGCCCGACGAGACGTGTCCCGTATCACTCGGCTGCACTGGCTCATGGGACGGCGGGCCCACTCCCCGTGGGACGCGTTCGATGCGCCGCCGGGTCGTCCGCTCCTGTCGATGCACGGGTCGATTGATTGGCCCATGTTGAGAGGCTGGCTCACCGACCTGAGCGAGGAGCTGGCACACCTCGACCAGCACGAGACCTTGTCATCGGTCACACTCGCTCACGTCTGGGTTGGTGATGACGGCCATGCGACCCTGCTCGATTTCCCGTATCCAATGCCACACGCGGGGCGATCGATGCGGGCTCCCGTGACGATGACACCGATTGAGCTCCTGCCGGCCGTCGCGATCTTCGCTCTCGAGCACGCTCCACACGCTGGTCTCTACCCACTCTCGTTGATCACGCGCGTTGAGGAATGGCGTCTGCGGGCGCCCGTGAATGCGCAGATTCTGCGCGAAGAAGTCGCCGCGCTGGCACGCGTGCCTGATCAGACGACGAGTGTTCGTCGGGCTCTCTCCACAGCGCTCACACTCGTGCCGATTCTCCCCCTGGCAGTCGTGGTGCTTGCCTCGATGCCCAATATGCGCACGATGAGGACGTTCGAGCATGCGAGCATGTTGTGGTGGCTGGACGAGCTGCGTGCGCCCTCTGAGTCCAGGCGCGTCCAGAATCCCGAGGTGCGGCGTATGGCTGAACGCTACGTCGCTGAGCGCTTCCGCGCGAGCCTGAGCGACGAGACGTTCTGGCGCACGGTCACCGCACAAGCCGCTCAGCAGGCCGCCCGTCACCGTCTCGCCCGTCAACTTCTCGATCAATACGCTCCGGACCCGCGCATTCTCGACACTGTGACCGCGCAACTCCAGCCCGAGATCGATCGCGCGACTGCGGCGAGCCGCTTCGTGTCCGAGCATGCCGGCGGGTTCGTCACTCTTGTCGCGAGCACTACGTCAGCGATCCTGCTGGTCGTACTGATGATCGCGCACCTGATGTCCGCCGCAGCCGTGCCCGGTGGAGTCGTGACGCGCGCGGCTGGACTCGCCATCGTCACCGCGCGGGATCGGCAAGCGAGCCGCCTGCGCTCCGTCGGCCGCGCGCTCATCGTATGGTCACCTGCGCTCGTATGGTGTCTGTACCTGGCCGCGTCTGCGCGAACCGGCGAAGGCGTGCCTCTGCCGCGATGGCCGGCTGTCGCCGCGACGCTCACCCACGGGCTGCTGGCAATCGGGGCGATCGCGACCGTACTCCATCCTTCACGCGGCCTGCATGATGTGTTAGCGAAGGTGTGGGTCGTGCCGCGATAGATTGACGCGTGCCGTCATTCACAACGACACGGTGGAGCCTCGTGGTGGCGGCGGGTGACGACAACACGTCGGTCGCCCACGCGGCCTTGACGAACCTTTACGAGACCTACTGGTATCCGCTCTACGCCTACGTCCGCAGGCGCGGTCGATCGGCCGATGAGGCCAGTGACATCGTCCAGGGCTTCTTCGTTTCGCTGCTCGAACGTCGAGACTTCACACGGGTGAGTCGGGAGAGAGGTCGGTTTCGCGCGTTCCTGCTCGGATCCTTGAAGCACTTCCTCGCCAACGACTTCGCCCGTCGAAACACGTTGAAGCGAGGCGGCGGGATGCCCCCCGTGCCGCTCATCCTCGATGGAGCCGAGGATCGATACGTACGCGAGCCACCGGACCCGCTGACGCCCGAGATGCTGTACGAACGGCGTTGGGCGCTAACCGTAATCGAACAGGTATTGGCCGGCTTGCGAGAAGAATGGCGGCAACAGGATCGCGAGCACGTGTTCGAGGCGTTGCGCGAATGCCTGCTCGGGATGCCGCCCCCGGGTGGTTACGCCGAAACGGCGGCACGCGTGCAGATGTCGGAAGGCGCGGTGAAGACGGCCGTTCACCGCTTGCGCAGGCGTTTCCAGGCGGAGCTCCAGCGGCTCGTATCGGAGACCCTGTCCGATCCGAACGACGTCGACGACGAAATTCGCGATCTCATTCGCGCGCTCAACGCGTAACCTCTCAGCGCGGTTCTGTCTGATCTCGATGAGTGGACGGCGGCAGGGCGCCGCTGCGAAAAGGAGATCAGATGTGGACGAACGTTCGGCACGTCGGCCGCCTCGGGGCGCTTGTCGCGGTGCTCGGCGTAACGCCAGTCGCTCTTGCACGCGCTGACGTTGTCACCGACTGGAACCTGCAGGTGTTCAACGCCGTCGGCGGTAACTCTCAGCGGACGTTGGCCATGGTCCATCTGGCCATGTTCGATGCCGTCAACGCGATCGGGCCCCGCTACCGGGCATACTTGTCGCTGCCGGCGCCGCCGGATGGAGCATCGCCCGAAGCAGCGGCCGCGTCCGCCGCGTGTGGCGTGCTCGTGCGGCTGGCACCGGGGCAGGCGGCCGCCTGGCTGACTGCGCTCACTGCGTCGCTGGAGGGCATTCCCAACGGGCAGGCCAAGACCGATGGCGTCGCGTTCGGGGACGTGGTGGCGAAGGCGATCTACGATGCCCGCCTCGGCGACAACATCCTGACCCCGGGCCCGCTGTACGTCTCCACCGGGCTGCCGGGCGTCTATCAGCTCACGACGCCTGGGCCGCCGCAGCCGGTCAACTCCGGTGCGCCTGCCTGGGTGCCCTTTGCATTGGCCAGCGCCTCTCAGTTCCGTCCCGGGCCGCCGCCGGACCTGTCGTCGATTCGTTACGCCCGCGACGTGAACGAGACGCACGATTGGGGCGGCACCGTCAGCGCCTTTCGTTCCGCACACGACGACGAGACCGCACGCTGGATGACGGAGCAGTCGCCATTCTCCTTGAACAGGGTTCTGCGCGCAGAAGTCGCATTGGACGGGAAGGGCCTGCTTGCGCACGCGCGTATCTTCGCGTTGTTGAACGTGGCGTTTATGGATGCGGTGACCGCGGTATTCGATGCGAAGTACACGTATCTCTTCTGGCGCCCGGTGACGGCGATTCGTCACGCCGACGTGGACGGCAACGATCGAACGGGCCTCGATGCGAGCTGGTCCTCCTATCAGGTCACGCCTCCGCACCGGGAGTATCCGGCGGCGCATGGCTCCGTCACGACCGCCGGCGCCCGCGTCCTCGAGCGCTACTTCGGACCGCACTACGCCTTCGACACCACGTCCCCGGCGGTGCCGGGCGTCACTCGTACCTACGACAGCTTCAAAGCGTTTGCCGAGGACGCCGGCTGGGCGCGCATCGTCGGTGGCATGCACTTTCGCAACTCGATCGAGGTCGGCCAGCGTCAAGGAAAGAGCGTCGGCAACTGGGTGGTGGAGAGCATCCTGCAGCCGATCGACGACGAGAATGGCGACGGTCACGACTGAGGCGCGCACAAGCTCGGGATCGATCAGAAGCAGTACGGCGACAGCGCGGGTCTGCTGGACGTCTAGTCGCGCGATTTTGGGGCGGGTCTTGAACAAGACCCGCCCTCCGCTAACTCCGCGTCTTCAGAAATCGAACTGCGCGCTCAGCTTGAAAATGCGCGGCAGCAGGATCAGTTGCGGCGTTCGCCAGGTAGCTCCGTACGTGATGTTTTCGTTGATCACGGAGTTGGAATTGAGCACGTTGTAAAAGTCGAAGTTGACGCTGGTCCGCGTCGTCCCCACCCGGAAGAGCTTGGACATGCGGAGGTCCAGCTGCCTCATCCGCTCGACGTAGACTGTGCCGGCCTCGACGATGTTGAAGAACCGCGCATTCGGCCCGCTGCTGTACGCCCGTCCGAGTGTCGTCGTTGCCGCCGCTATCGCGGCGTTCGCGCTCATGCTCGTGCCGGTGCTGTTGCTGCTGCTCGACCCCGGCAAGTCCTGGAACGTCCCGCTGATGTTGACGTCGATCTTCGGGATCAGGTAGGCGACCATGCCCTGCATCGACGTGCGCCATCCGTGATCCTGGCGGCAGCGCTCGAGAGTCCTGGCCGCCGCCGCAAACGAACGGCTGGTTGTGACGGGGTTCGCCGGGTTGCCGGTAAAGAAGTTCGCGTGCAGGGTTTCTGGCAGCGCCGCCACCACATCGCAATCGTCCGTCACGACGCGGCCTGTGCCGGCGCCGCCCTGAATCATCAGGCCGTTCTGGAGTCGGGCATTGAGGCCGAAGTTCACCGCGTTGAAGACCTCGGTTTGATTGCCGTAGTTCTTGGAGAGGGTCACGAAGTTTCTCTGGGCCAGTGCAAACGCCGCCGGCTTCAGATCGAATGCCGTCAGCGTGTATGCGCCTCCGTCAGGCAGGCGTGTATCGCTGGGCACATTGATCGTGAACTGGTCGTAGTCGGCAGGTCCGATGGCCAGATCATCCATCGTTCGGAAGTTGCCGTACCACCTCCTGGCGTACTGGAGGTCGACCGACAACCGTGGCAGCAACTCGTGCTGAACGCTGGTCGTGAACTCCCAGTTGTAGAACCGCTTCCCCCAGCCCGTCAGCACCTCCGGATCGTAGGTGGTGCCAGGTACGACGGTCCCGAAAATGGCTCCGTTCACGAGCGCGCCGCACTCACCGTTTGCGGCGTAGTTCAGCAAGTCGCATTCGGGCGTGAAGTTGCTGTTGGCGTCGGTCCACGAGCGAGGGGTGCTCGTGATCAGCCGATTGATCGGGTTGGGTGGGTCGGACAACGCCCCCGTCGTGCCCAGGCCTTCCAGATACTTGTTGAGCGTGACCTTGAGCGCGGTCTTGCCGTTCCCGAACAGATCGTAGGTCGCGCCCATCTTCGGCGCGATGTCGTGCAGGCTGTAGTTGTCGATTTTGTCGAACCGCACGTTGAGGTTCGGCGCCAGGGCCGTTGGCGCAATCGACTGTGGCGGGTAGCTGTTTGCAAAGGTGTCGTAGCGGATACCGCCAGAGAGCGTCCATCGGCCGAAGGTCCATTTGTCCTGCGCAAAGAGTCCGAGGTCGCGGTCCACGTTCACCGCGACCGTCCGCGGTGCGATCCGGTAGACAACCTGCGTCGGAACGCCGTTCGCGAAGTTGTAGAAGTACGGCGTCGTCGGGTCGGTATAGCTGGTGTTCTCGTGATGGCCGTAGGCGTTGTTGAAACCGACCTTGAAGCTGTGCGAACCCGTGATGTAGGACACCGCTGCCCGGTAGTGGATGTTCCAGTTCCAAGAGTTGTTGAACGTGCCACCGGCGGCGGTCGCAAACGCCCGGTAGTTCAAGCTTGAGCCGGTCGCGAGCGACGGGTTGTCGATGACCGGAACCATGCCTGGAGCGATGGCGTCGATGTTGTCGCCCTTCCCGGTCTGAAGGTGCATCGCGCCCCATCGCTCGACGCGGTGAATCGCGCTCGCCTCGAGCAGCAGCCGGTTGCTCACCGGGTTGTTCCAGTCCATCTGGACGAAACGCTGCAGCGGGAATCGCCGGTCGACCGAGGCCTCGGGCGAGACCGTCGCCGAGATCTGATTGGGACAGCTGCACAGCGCCTCGTGGTCGTATGTAAACCCAATCTTGTTCCTCGGACTCGCCTGGTAGGTGACCCGAGCCTGGAACATCGTCTGGTCCTGATGGATGATGGCCTGCTCGCCGGTGCTCACGTACCGGTACGCGTTCAACTGGTTCGCGTTGGCGTTGAAGAACATCCCGGGTACGTAGTTGTCGGCGTAGAGATAACGCCCCGAGACGAAGAACCACGCCCGGTCGCGCGCGATCGGTCCACCGACACCAGGATTGAAGTCGCCGTTTCCCTTGATACGCGGCGGCGCCAACAGGCCGCGCGACTGGACGTCGGAACCCGAGAAGTTGTCCGACGCGAACGATTCCTGAGTAAAGCCGCCGAAGATCGTGCCGGCCGGCCTGTTGCCGCCGTCTCGTGGGATGAAGTTGATGCGCACGCCGCCGGTTGCCGACTGCGCGTCCACGCTCGAGACATCGATGGCGAACTCCGCCATGCCGGTGGCGTTCGGCACCGCTCCGCCGCCCCAGCCACCACCGATCATCGTGCTCAGCGCCACGCCGTTGACCATCATGCGCTGGTCCGACTGCCGGCTGCCGTTGAACTCGAGCGATGCCACCTCCTGCACCACCGAGCCGCCGACGTCCGGCACGTTGGCGCCGCCCCGTCTGACGCCCGGAATCAACACTCCGGTCGTAAACGGATTTCGCGCGCTCGGAATGGCCGCCAGCACCTCTTGGTCGATCACGGCCTGTCGAGTGGTGCTCTGCACGTCCACGATCGGCGATTCGCCGCTGACGGTAATGGTCTCTTCGAGCGTGCCGACGCGCATGTCGGCGTTGACCGTGAACACAGCCGTGCCCGTAAGCTCCACACCCTCGCGTTTGAATGTCGAGAAACCCGAGAGTGTAAAGGTCACGGTATAGGCCCCGGGTCGCAGGTCGGGGATGGAATACCGCCCATTCGAATCGGTTGTCGTTGTTCGGACCTTCTCGATCAAGACGGGGCTCGCCGCTTCTACGGTGACGCCTGGCAACACGGCACCCGAGCTGTCCTGAACCAGCCCAGACAACGATGCTTGCGCGAAAGCCACGGCAGGCGCGAGCGTCAGGCAGCCTGCCACCAACAGGACTCGACCCAGTCTTCGCATACACCCTCCTCGCTCTCGAATTACGCGTAGTCGTGGTTACGGCAAAGATAACCGCGCCAGCCTTGAGATCACTCCCATTGGGGTTGAGGAATGCGCCCGCCGAACCTTGGGTTGATTGCGACGATCTTCGGGACGGTGTGAACGACGTCAAGCCGCGCGCCTTGCGGCCTTGGGTGAATGCTCCGTATATTGCCAGCAATGCCGTTCCAGGTGAAGAGCTAACTCTAGCGCGGTCACCCACCTGATTGCGCACGTTACGCCGGACGGACGCGCGCTTTGGATACGGGGGCGCTCAGGCGCGCTCGAGATAGTCCTTCCAGAGTTCGGCGTGGACCGTGTCTCGTGCGTTGGCCGCTTCGCCCCACAACTCGCGTGTCGGACGAGTTGCTCGACATGCTCTGGCCGCGACGACCGACTCGGCTTACGTCTGGCAGCATCGGTGGAACAAGGGCGATCTGGTGCTCTGGGACAACCGATGCACGATGCATCGGCGGGACAGCTTCGAGGCGTCGTCACGGCCGGTCATGTACCGCACGCAAATCAAAGGGGTGACGTCGCTCGAACGCGTTGTGTGAACAATCAGTGACCAATGTGCTCCCGAACACCAGGCAACAACGCGATCGCACCCGAGCCACAGGCACGAAGAATCAACAAGATAGCCAACCTGCACCGACCTGTTGACCGGAGGGTTGCTGGTTCGAATCCGCGTCGGAACGACGAAGAAGTCAGCGGCCACCACTTGGCCGCAAAGAATGTTCGCCACGTCTGCGACGATGAGGGTGGACTGAGGTAGGTCCGAGGATCTTGTGGAGGCGGCGGGAATTTACCTCTCATCATCCGTTGTTTCGAGCCGAGGGGCGTCGGCTCACGGAAATGTCTAAGGATCCGCTCAATGACAATCGCGCCCGGCGCCAAGGACGACGCCGCAGGGCAGCGAAGGCGACGTCCCGCGACTTGTCAGGCGTTATCGCCCGGCCTGCGTAATCGAAGCCGTCTCTCCCGCGATGGTGACGAGCGTGGACCGCTGCGCGCCCGTATTGGCCGGCATGAAGAGCTCTACCTGGCTGCGGCCGGTGTCGCTCGCCGGCGACAGTTGGACTGCGGACGTGTTGGCCGAAACGGCCGTCCAGGTCGTCAGGCATCCGGCCGGCGCGGAGTTGATGTCGACGACCTAGACCGAGGGCTGGGCGGGCAGGACGGTTGCCTGGAAGCCGCAGCCGTCTTTCTGCCCTACGTGCCCACGAACCAGTCGCTGGCGGTCGATTCCCACGCCGAGCCCGAACAGTGTGGTCGGGTGCGCCCCGTCGCATCTCGGATCGTCGGTCAACCTTCGCCGGGGCCAATGCTTCCTATGTGCCAAATGCGACAGAAGTACGGAGAGGGCATTAACTCTGTGTCATTCGGTCGGCCGCGTGCCACGATGAAAAGGTGACCACGACACCCGCGGAGATCTTTGCGCCGGCCGCTCTGGAGCGGTTGCGGGCGCTGACCGGCGACCCAGCCACCGAGTTCCGCGACGGCCAGTTGGCGGCGATCCGCGACGTGGTGGTGGACAGAGCGCGGGTGCTCTGCGTCCAGCGGACCGGATGGGGGAAATCCGCTGTCTACTTCGTCGCCACGGCGCTTCTGCGAGAGGCCGGGGCGGGTCCGACGCTGATCGTGAGCCCGCTGCTGGCGTTGATGCGCAACCAGTTGGTGGCTGCGCAGCGCCTCGGGCTGCGGGCGCACACGATCAACTCGACCAACCGGGAGGAATGGGACGCTGTGCGCGATCGTCTGACGGACGGGACAGTCGACCTGTTACTGATCAGCCCGGAGCGGCTGAACAACCCGCGCTTTCGCCAGGACATGCTGCCGCTGTTCGCTGCGTCGGTCGGGCTGCTGGTCATCGACGAGGCGCATTGCATCTCGGACTGGGGCCACGACTTCCGTCCCGACTATCGCCGGGTCAAGGACATGCTCGACGCGCTCGCGCCAGACGTCGCGGTCCTCGGTACGACGGCGACCGCCAACGACCGAGTGGTCGCGGATGTGGAGGCCCAGCTCACCGGGAACGAGCCGCTGCGCTCCTACCGCGGTCCCCTCGCCCGGACCAGCCTACGGCTGGAGGTCCTCGAGCTACCGAAGCCGGCCCAGCGGCTGGCCTGGCTCGTCGAGAACATCCCGGGGCTGACCGGCTCAGGGATCGTCTACACGCTGACCAAGCGCGACGCCGAGGAGGTCGCCGAGTTCCTCAACGCCAACGGCGTCACCGCGCTCGCCTACACGGGCGAACAGGAATCAGACGACCGGATCGCGACCGAGGAACGTTTGCTGCGCAACGAAGTCAAAGCGGTGGTGGCCACCAGCGCGTTGGGGATGGGCTACGACAAGGCCGACTTGACCTTCGTCGTGCATTACCAGGCCCCAGGCTCGGTCGTGTCCTACTACCAGCAGGTCGGGCGCGCGGGCCGCGGCGTCGAGCACGCGGACGTCGTGCTGCTCCGCGGCGGCGAGGACAAACGCATCCAGGACTTCTTCATCGAGCAGGCGTTCCCGGATCGCGAACGTGTTAACGCGGTGCTCGGCGAACTCGAGATGGCCGGTGGCGATGGACGGACGACGCGGCAGCTGATGGCGGTCGTCAATCTCGGCATGGGGCGGCTCGAGGCGATGCTGAAGATCCTCGATGTGGAGGGCGCGGTCAGGCAGGACGGCTCCCGCTGGCAGCTCGTCCCCGGCGCCGACTGGCACTACGACGGCGACCGCTACCGGCAAGTCACCGCATTGCGCCGCGCCGAACAGGCAGCGATGGCGGCGTTCGGATCCGACGGCCGCTGTCTGATGCGCGTCCTCCAGGAGGAGCTCGACGATCCCAACCCGCAGGACTGCGGCCGGTGCTCGACGTGCACGTCGCCGAAGTTCGGCACCCCGCCGGATGGCGCTCTGGTGGAGCGCGCCAATCGGCACCTCCGCGCCAAACCCGTGGAGCTCGACGTACGCAAGATGGCGCCGGACGCCGATGGTGCGATGCGCAAGATCCCGGCGGATGCACTCATCGAGCCCGGCTGGTCGCTGGCGCGCGTCGGAGACGGCGGGTGGTGGCCCGCGGTCGAGCGCGGCCTCGCGTCCGGAGCGTTCGACGCCGACGTGGTGTCCGGCCTCGCCCAGGTTGTCCGCGGATCCGGCACTCGGCCGGCGTGGATCACGGCTGTTCCGTCGGCGTGTCTCGGAGAGACGCTGTCACGGCTCGCCCGGGCTGTCGCCGCGGAGCTTCAGATCCCGTACGTCGATCTGCTCACGCGCACGGAGGCACGGCCCCCGCAGCGCGAGATGGCCAACGCGGTCCAGCAGGCCGCCAACGTACGCGGAGCCTTCGCCGTCACCGCCGCGCCGCCCCGGGCAACCGGCATCCTGCTCGACGACCGCCGGAGCTCCGGCTGGACCCTCGCGATGGTCGGGGGGCAGCTCAGAAAGAAGGGAAGCGAGCGGATCGTTCCGCTCGTGCTCGCGACGCTTTAGGCGCCTAGCGCGACGCTGCCGGTCACTGGCGCCATCCTTCGGCCGCTGTTATTTGACGGTGATCGGGACGGTGATGTGGCGGAACACCCACTCGAGCAGCAACTCGACCTTGCCGCCGCCCTGGTCGGTGAGGGCGTACTTCAGCGTTTCAACCAAGGCCGGCGGCTTGCCCATGGTCATCGGGACCCGGCCGAGGTCCTGGCTCTGGTCGTAGTCGAGCCCCGAGTGCCCGGTCTGCTTGTTCACGATCAGCTCCCAGGCCTCCATGTTCTTGAGGTTTACGTACAGCGAGTAAGTGCCCTTTGGTACCGCGAGGTTGCCGATCATGAGGTCCGCGTCGGTCTGCAGCAGCGTGGCGGCGTTCGCGCCGGCACGCCAGACGGGGTACGTCGGATCCTTCGACACGAGGTTGCCGGCGCCGAAGATCACACGCCCACGTACGGACGGGGCCGAATACTTGATCGAAATCGTCTTGCCGTTGACGGAGACGCTGGCCGTCGAAGCGGGGCTGTCCTGCGCTGAAACGTCCTGAGCGCCGAGGAAGGTGAGGCCCGCTATGACGGTGCAGAGAAGAAGGGAGTGTCTGAGCATGTGCGGCATTGTAAAGGCAGCACACCGCACGAACCTGCGACGACGGCACACTTAATCAGGTAGGTTCCGCAGAGACCTTTACCAGACGAAGGTCTATTCTCGCGTACCATCAATCCGGCGCTGATCGCCAGGCGTGCTTAAGTTGATGGCCCCGCTGAACCCAAACGTGAAATTGGTGAGGCCGACTCCTACAGTCACTGAGAACTCGAAGAAGCCTTCGAAGTTGCTTGACAACTCACATTGCGGCCCACGCGGCAAACATGGTGAGGCCGCAACCGACTCGAGATGCGCTACGCGCGTGTCGTTGCTGGGTTCCGGAAGTGCGAGAGTGGACACCTGTGAACCCGCTCGGATGCCAACGCTAAACTTATCCAGCCGGATTGAAGCAATCCCCGCAATCGTTATGCCACCAGCAGGCTCGAAGGCATCAGACGGATTCGCAGAAAGTGTTAGGTAGGCTCCGCCCCGTATGGCGGCGCTGAGATCAGAAACGGCTCTCTGTGGCGTGCGAGATTGAACCGAAAGATGCCGACCATGTCGGGGCGCTCCGACTCCCCGCCCACAGCAATAGCGACATTGAGAAACGTGAGTGCGCCAAACGAAAGGGGGGCGCTATCGACCACGCGATGTTCGATGTCGTCTGTGGCGTTGTCTGCCGATGATAGCCACATCCGCGTCGCGAGCGGTGCTCGGGCACGTGGAGTGACAGAGTCTCCCGCAGGCCGTCGCTCTCCATAGCTCGGAGCATTCGTGACTGGCACTAGCAGGCCGATGAAAAAGTGACTGGCGTCACCATGTCTTCTGTTCCCGTGTGCGCTCGGCGGTCGTCATCGCGCCGCGCTTGGGTGCGCATCGGTCTGCGCTCACACCGGCCTCGCCAGCAGCGTCCGCAGGCGGACCAGGTTATAGGCTGCGGCAGTGAAGGTCACGATCCAATCGACCAGCTCACCGCCGCTGTGGCGCAGCTTGCGCAGGCCGCCGATGGTCTTCATCCAGCCGAAGACCTGCTCGATCAGTTTCCGTTTCCGTTGGCTGATCTCGTATCCCGGATGTCGGGTCGTCCGACCGTCGATCGCGGTGTACTTCTCCTTCTGGGCCACATGCGGCGTCACGCCGAGCGCGCGGACCCCTGCCACAAAACTGGGGACGTCGAAGGCCTTGTCGCCACCGACCGTCGCGGCATCGGGCGCTTCGCCGAGCAGCAGGAGCGCGGCGTCGCGTTCGGCCGTCCCCGTCGCGGCTGTGACGCAGACATTCGCGACCAGCCCGTGGCGATTGTCGAGCAGCACGTGGCCGGCGTACGACAGCTTGGCTTCCTTCCCGTTTCCTTTCCGGGCCAGCATCGCGTCGGGATCGGTCGTCGACTGATGCGTGTCGTTGCGCCGCGATTCGCCGTGGAAATTGATCGTCGGATTGCCCGGATCGTCCGGCGGCTCGGTCGCGCTGGCGTCCTTGGGTCGGAAGCTTTTCAGGCTCGCCCACGCCTCCAGCAGCGTGCCGTCGACCGTGAAGTGCTCATCGGACAGCAAGTCCGCCTGGCGCGCCTGAGCGACCACGGCGTCAAAGAACGCGGCGGCGATGTCACCCTGCAGCAGCCGATCGCGATTCTTGCTGAACGTCGTGGGCGACCAAATCTCGTCGTCCATGCCCAGGCCGACGAACCAGCGAAACAGGATGCTGTAGTCGATCTCTTCCATCAGCAGCCGCTCGCTGCGGATCGTGTACAACGACTGCAGCAACAACGCCCGCAGCAGCTGCTCCGGCGGGATCGACGGCCGACCCATGTCCGAGTACATGCGGTCGAAACGCCGCGACAGAGTGGCCAGCACCTCGTCGGTCAGGCGGCGCACGGCACGCAGCGGATGGTCCGCCCGCACGCGCTGCTCCGGCACGACGTAACTAAACATGTGGCTGGTCTGCTCGTCAGGTCCGCGCATGCGGTCGCTCCCTTCGGAAGAAGTGGGAGCATGGTAGTACGCGGAGATCCCGGTGTCGATCCCCCGCGACTCACTTTTTCAGCACCCTGCTAGGCTGGTCTCGAGAAGAGTTGCGGTCGCAATGTCCAGGCTGAAAGTCGCCGCCGCCAAATGCAGGTGAACGGGTTCTGCTGCCAAAACTATGGTTTTGCTCGTCAACGTGCCCTCGCAGTAAACGCGGTCTTGGTTCACCGCATCTCCGGGCGCTGGCATAGCGAGGTTTGCTGAGACCAGGTTTACAGTGAGTCTCTCATCGTCCGAGTTGCTCATTCGGGCCGCCGCAATGAGATGGCACCTGAGATAATGCTCTCGGAAATAGACCCGAATCCAACGAAGCGACCGGTCAGCTCCGTAGCCTCCGCATTTGGATGTAGCAACATCGTTCCGAATTGAAGCGACGCACCATCACTCGGTCGATACTCCACTACGATGAAATCGGCGTGAAAGAATGCGCCAGTGAATCGCAGTGCCATCTGTACGGCTCGAGGCCCGCCACGATGGCTACTCGTCAATTCAACAGTGATGGTGCCATCGCCGATCACCCTCTTGCCGTTGGCCGTTAGCGTTATGGCACACTTCGAAGTGATCGGGCCACCTTGATAGTCGGGCTGGTCGATGAAGCCCTCCCATTGCCGAAGCATTCCCATCTGCCGAGCCGTGAGTTCAGGCGACTTCGGCGAAGCATGAGCCTTCAGCCAGTGCTCCAGTTCTAGTCTGGCTCGTGAGTGCAGGGACTCATCCGAGCTAAGCGACAACGTAGTGACCCCAGCCAAATCGACTGGAATCTTCGGGTCTCCATGAACACAAACAACGGCCCGATCCCTACCCAGAGTGCCTGCGAATAGTCCGTACTCGAGAAGGACGTTGTCGCGTGGCTGAGCAGTGTCTCTGCCTCGGTACCAGATCCGATCGTCCGCAGCGAAGAGTAGAATCGCGCCATCGATTTGGGAGGTCAGGCGAACGAGGCTCTCCAACGTGAACTGCCCCAGCGGGAAGACGCCGATATCGTTCCACAGAAGCGGGGTGTGTCCACACTCTTCTATCCACAGAGCCAATCGTCTGGCCAACGGGAGAGACTCTGTAGAACTGCCCAAGAAAATGCGCATCACAGATGATAACTAACGACGGCTGAGTTGTGGTCCGCTGCGACTTCAGTGACTAGTGTTGCGGAGGGTAGTCGCCTTCCGCACCTGTGATGGCAGGGCCAAGCCGTGTCGTGGAGACATTGTGGCAACGGTCAGCGCGGGGGATTGAGTGCATCCCGTCCCCGGTGACGAAACTCGTTCCGATGACAAGAGCCACCACGAAGTCGAGAGCAGCGGTCGCCCCCCTCCGGCGGATTACGTCAAGGCCTTCTTCAGCTCATGCGCAGAAGCAGACGGCCGCCGGGTGCGTGACCACCGAATCGACCGAAAACGCACGTGAGCTCCCTCGTACGTTCACAATGTCTGGGCAGCCCGCTCCATGTCACGAGCGGTCATGCGTAAGCCTAATCTTAGGCGAGACTCAGAGCGTCAGGGTTCCTGAAGGACGCCGAGAGCGGCGTGGCCTTGTCCACGTGATGCGAAAGCGTTGGATCGACAATCCGCCGCGGCAGCAGCGGATGGGGTGGCGGCGGCGGGAATTCCCCTCTAATCGCTTCGTTTGCTTCGATCGGAGCGCGTCGGCTTTCGCGAAATGTCCAAGATTTCGCTCAATGACAGTCGCGTTCAGCATCAAACACGAGGCCGCGCTGGAGAAATAGTGCAGGCGGCGGGAAGTTGGTCTACCAGATCGCCGGAGTTCCTAGACTAAGGATCTGAACAGCTCGAAGCGCAGCATCGGCGAGATTGGCTCGAAAGCCGTAGTCTAGGTACAAAACAAGTACAGTTCCACCGCACACTCCACCCAGGAAATCGCACATGAAACAGATCCTTATCGCAGTCGCGTGCCTGGCCCTGGCGGGGACGTCGTCGATTCGCGCCCAGTCGCCTGCCTGCATTCCATCGAACGGGTTGAACTTCATCTGCGGCCTTCAGAAGCCCGAGGATCTGGTCCTCATCCCCGGCACGCCCTGGCTCATTGCCAGCGGCATGGATCCGGGCGCTGGACTGCACCTGATCGACACGGGCGCGAAACGGGCGCAGCCGCTTTATGCGAATGACACGCCGGTGCGGCCAGACCGTAATCGCTTCGCCAGCTGCCCGGGGCCGCTCGATCCGCGTCAGGCGATCCTGCACGGGCTGAGCCTGCGCCCCGCACAGGTCGGCCACTACACGCTGTATGCGACGAACCACGGCGGCCGCGAGTCTATCGAAGTGTTCGACATCGACGGACTGGGTGCCACGCCGTCGGCCACCTGGGTGGGCTGCGTGTTGATGCCCGACAAGCTCCCGGCCAACAGCGTGGCGGCGTTCGGCGACGGGGCGCTGGTGTCCACCGTGGTCTCCCTGCCTGGAAAGACCTCTCCGGACGGACGCAACACCGGCGCGGTCTTCATGTGGACGCCCGGCGAGAGCGTGTTCCATCGGCTGGACGGCACGGAGCTTCCGGTCAACAACGGCATCGAGACCTCGGCTGACGGTCGCGAGTTTTTCGTCGTGTCGATGGGACTGAGACAGATTGTCGCCTTCTCGCGCGCCGATCCCTCGAAGCCGATCGGCTTCGCGCAGCTGACTGGCTTCACCCCCGACAATGTCCGCATGGTCGGCACGCGTCTGGTCGCGGCCGGAATGGCGGTTGCCGACCCATCATGTGTCGCCGGAACGCCATGTCCCCGCGGCTTTGCAGTCCAAGCTATCGACCCGAAGACGCTCGTCGTCAGCGACCTCGCGCGTTTTCCCGCGACCCCGCCGTACTCCGGAACGGCGACGGCCATCCCGATCGATGGCGAGATCTGGCTCAGTTCCTTCAACGGCGATCGCGTCGCCTACGGGCCGATCCCTCGTTAGTTCCGCGGGCTCCCTTTGCGCGTGTCCTCGCGGCCAGCGTGAAGATCGCTCTCGGAGGCGACGTGGAAAGCGCTGCGGCGCCCGTCGCTGTACGGGCTGGGTACCGCGCCGGTTCGCCGGTATTCTCGTCGCGCTGTAACACCCGGCGGGCGCGGCTGCCTGTGGGTCGCTTTCGGTAATAGGGCCGTCGAGCCGAAAGGCTGGCGATCTGAACCTTACCGTTCTCCCGCCGCGCGATACGCCTCGAACACCAGCGACACCGCTCGCGCGCAGTCGCGGGCAGTGGCCGGCGGCGGCTCGCCGCGGCCGATGCGGTTGAGGCATTCGTCCACCACCTTCGGCCAGCCGCTCAGATAGCCGGCCGGGGCCACGCTAGTGTCGTTGCGGCCGCGCCCCGCGATCTGCACGCCTTCGCCCGTCGGCGTGGCACGGAGGAACAGTTTCTCAGCCGACAGCTTCCGCTCCTGATCGGATCCGGTGGTGCCGGGATAGGTGTAGCTCGCCTCGTTGACGAAGATGACGCCGCGCGGCGTCTTCATCGTGACCAGCGCGTAGTCCTCGATCTCGAGCTTGTGCACGGCGTGGCTGGAGACGGCGGAGACCACGCGCGGCTCTTCGCCAGTGAGATGGCGGCACAGGTCGAAGCCGTGGATGCCGAGATTGATCAGCGCGCCGCCGCCGGTCTCGGCCTTCGACAGCATCCAGGGGCTGCCGAGATCGCGGTAGCGCTGCACGCCCGGCTGGTTGAACCGCATCAGCCCGTGCGAGAGGGCGCCCAGCTCCCTGGCATCGCGCAGCCGGATCGCGGTCTCGGCAAACCAGCTGTAACGGAACGGCATCGGTACCGCCGCCCACGCCTTCTCGCGCTCGACGAGATCGGCGAGCTCGCTCACCGTCTTCGCGTCGGTGCCCCATGGCTTCTCCATCAGGAACGGGACCCGGGCCTCGACCAGGTAGCGGCACTCGGCCGGCATCGCGGCGTGATGGCCGAGCGCGATCACGAACTCGGGCCGGGTCTTGTCGATCAGGGCGCGATAGTCGGTGAACGGCGTGCTGCCGTACTCCGCGGCCCATTTCCCGGCAATTGCGGCGTCGGGGGCATGCACGCCGACGATGTCCACCTTCTGCTGTTGCAGGATGCGCAGGTAGTTGGGTGTCGAGGTCGCGTGATAATGGTCGGCGCCGATGACCGCGACCCGCTGCGGCCGCCGCCGCGCCGGCGGCGCGCTTTGAGCCGACACGGTCTTCGGGGTCACACCGGCAAGAGACGCCGCGGCGAGCCCGCCGGCGGTGTGCCGCAGAAACGCACGGCGGTCGACGGCCGTCATTCGCATCGCGCGACGGCGGGCGCCGCGTTGCTGATCGACGCGCGATCGGCGCCGTAGTGCGCGCCGTCCACCGTCCGGTGCGAGAGGTAGACCCAGCGCCCGTCGCGCCGGGCGTAGACCTTCTCGTACCAGACGTAGAACCAGCGCCGGCCTTCGGGAGAACTCGGGATGTGGCCGACGTAGCGGCCGTAGGTAATCGCCACGTCGCCGTGCATCTCCACCGCCTGCACCTCGTAGTCGTGCGCCGCGTACGACCCGGCCGCGACGCGCTTCATGAAGCTGGCCTTGTCGTCGACCAGCGCCGGCCGCTCGCCGTGCGTCCAGCCGTCGCCGTGCACCATTACGAAGTCGGGCGCGGTCAGCCTGTCGAAGGCGGCGGCATCGCCGCCGACGATCGCGGTGGCGACGGCGCGCTCGAGCGCCAGCACCTCGGCGCACGTGCCCGCCGGGGCGTCGGCCGCGCCCACCGCCGGCGTCAGCGCGCCCGCGAGCGCGAGGCTCACGGCGGCCGCCATGCCGCGCGCCGACCTACTTATCCTGAACAGCGGCGCGATCGGCACCATAGGTCGGCCCGTGGACGGTGCGGTGCGACAGGTAGATCCACTTGCCGTTGCGCTTCGCGTAGACGCGCTCGAACCAAACCGCGAACCAGCGCATGGACGGCTCGTCGCCGCCCGAGGTGTGCGCGACATAACGGCCGTAGGTGATGGCGATGTCGCCGTGCATCTCCGCCTTCACCGAGTCGAACGCGATGACATCGTAGTACTTGGCCGTCACGCGCCCCAGCAGGCTGGCTTTGCTGTCGGTGAGGAGCGGCTTGCCGCCGTTGGTCCAGCCGTCACCGTGAACCATGACGAAGTCGTCTCGCGTCACGCTGTACACGTACGCGGTGTCGCCGCGCACAACGGCGTCGGCGATCTTCTGATCGAGCGCGAGCACTTCGGCTTCGTCAGGTGACGACGCCAGGGCGAGACCTCCCGCCACGAAGACGGCGATCACGACACCAGAGAGCGGCGTGCGCATAGTGCCTCCTGCGGGGATTTGACCACGCCGCCAGCCCGGCGACAAGGCGTCCCGGACGCGCCGCCTGCCCTACAATGCGGCCACCGGTTCGGGTGAATGGCGAACCGGCGTTGCGCCGGTTTACCAGATATTGGCGCGCAAGGAGGAGGCCATGCTGCGATGGAAGGTGCTGGCGTGCGCGGGGTTGGCGTTTGGCGTGGCCGGGTTGGGCTGGGGCTACGCGCAGCAGCGGACCTTCCCCGGCTTCTACGAGCTGCGGATCTACAAAGCGCAGCCGGGCAAGCGCGACGCGCTGGCCGCCCGCTTCGCGACGCGCACCTCGGCCATCTACGCGCGCCACAACATTACCAATGTCGGCTACTTCATTCCGCTGCAGAGCGACCCCGAGCTCGGCATCGACGCGGCCGACACGTTCATCTACATCCGCGGCTATCCGTCCCGGGAGGAGCGGGACAAGCGGCTCAAGGCGGCGCAGAGCGACCCCGAGTTCCGCGAGGTAGTCATCAGCCAGGAGCGCGACGAGCAGGCGCGGCTGATCGTCAAGGCGCACAACGTCGACATGGCACCGAGCGGCGGCCTCACGGCCATCAGCGTCGTGCCGTAGGGGAGCGCCATGAGACCTGTGCACGTGAGGGGCGTGAGCGGCGCGCTCGGAGCACTCCTCGCGGCCGCGCCGCTCGCCGCACAGCGCGAGACGCCGGGGCCCGCCGTCGAAGTGCTCGCGCTCGAGCGCGCCTTCGAGGACGCGGTGGTGCGCGGCGACGTCGCGTTCGTCGATCGCGTGACGCCGCCCGACTTCCGCTTCATCCACGGTGACGGCTGGACGCGCGGCGGGCAGCCGATCATGTCGGACGACAAGGCGGCGTTCCTCAAACGCGTCGCCGCCAAGGAGTACCTCGTGCACGATCTCGACGCCGTGAAGGTCGAGCTGCACGGCGACGTCGCCATCACCTACGGCCGCTATGTGAGCCTGTTCATGCCCGGCAACCGCAATGCCGCCACCCCCGGCCAGCTCAACTCGATCTGGTTCGAGCGGGTCTATGCGAAGCGCAACGGCCAGTGGCTGTTCCTATCGCATCGCACTGTGCACGGGCCGAACGTCGCGCCAGCCGGCGTGGATCCGACGGCGGCGCCTCCGGCCGCGCCCTAGCGGAGCGCCGCAACAGTCTGCCGGGAATTTGCCGGGCCAGTGCGCCCGGAAGAGAATCGAGAACAAATTCGAGAACACTAACGCCCAAACAGGACGCAACACCGTGTAGATCCGACCACCAGAAAGCAGGACCAGCCGTCAAGTGCCCGACTCAGGGAGCGGCCCGAAGATACGCTTCTTCTCGCACTGACGTTGTCCCCGTTTCACGACGGCGGAAAAGTGGAGTAGGGTCGCGTCGACGTCCCTTCACGGGGAGGAGAAGCGATGAAGAAATCGCGGCACCGAAGAGCAGAAGCGGCCCCGCTCCAACTCGCCCCCGTCTGGTAATGGGGGCGACGTCAAGGTCTAGTCTCGTGATCCGCAGAGTCCAGCTACAACCAGTCGCGCCTTGACGCGGTCGCCTGCGCCTGAACACGGCTACCGGCCCCTAGCTGCAGGTCCAGCTGAAGGCCCGGAGCATCATGTTGACTTTGAACGGCAGACCAAAATACGGTATCCCACTCTGATCGCCAAGAACTGCTCCGGAGGGCACCATGTTAGAGACTGCCGACGCCACCGCCGATGCCAAAGCCGCCGATGCCGAGCGGAACCTGACGGACGGCTGGCACCTCGTCATCGAGGCGCTGATACTCAATGGCATCAAGACCATCTACGGTGTGCCTGGCATCCCGATCACGGACCTCGGCCGTATGGCACAGGCCGCAGGCATGCGCGTCATCTCGTTCCGGCATGAGCAGCACGCGGGCAACGCGGCGGCCATCGCCGGCTTCCTGACGAAGAAGCCTGGCATTTGCCTCACGGTGTCCGCTCCCGGCTTCCTCAACGGTCTGACTGCTTTGGCCAATGCGACGACGAACTGCTTTCCCATGATCCTGATCAGCGGCTCGTCTGAGCGCGAAATCGTCGACTTGCAGCAGGGCGACTACGAGGAGATGGACCAACTGGCTATCGCCAAGCCTCTCTGCAAGGCCGCGTTTCGGGTGCTGCATGCCGCTGATATCGGCATCGGCGTGGCGCGCGCGATCCGTGCAGCGGTGTCTGGTCGTCCGGGCGGTGTCTATCTCGATCTGCCGGGCAAGATTTTCCCGCAGGTGATGGACGCGGACGCGGGAGCCCGGTCACTCGTCAAGGTCATCGACCCGGCACCCGCCCAACATCCGGCTCCGGCCGCGGTCACGCGTGCGCTCAATCTGCTGAAGGGTGCCAAACGCCCTCTGATTGTTCTGGGCAAGGGCGCAGCATACGCGCAGGTCGACGATCAGATCCGCTCCTTGGTCGAAAAGAGCGGCGCTCCATTCCTCCCGATGAGCATGGCCAAGGGACTGTTGCCCGACACGCACCCCCAGTGCGCGGGCGCGGCCCGGTCGACGGTGCTGAAGGACTCCGACCTCGTCATGCTGATTGGCGCGCGCCTCAACTGGCTCTTGTCGCACGGCAAGGGAAAGACCTGGGGCGACGCACCCAAGACGTTCATCCAGATCGACATCGAGCCAAAGGAGATGGACTCGAACGTCGAGATCGCTGCTCCCGTGGTTGGCGACATCGCCTCCTGCGTGTCGGCGCTGCTCGACGGCATGGGCGCCAATTGGCCGGCCGCGCCGGTGGACTGGATCGCCACGGTCAAGACGAAACGCGAGGAAAACATCGCCAAGATGGCGCCGCGACTGGCGAATAGCAAGTCGCCGATGGACTTCCTCGGCGCGCTCGGCGCATTGCGCACCGTCATCAAAGAGCGGCCGGACGCGATCCTCGTCAACGAAGGCGCCAACACCTTGGACCTGGCGCGCAGCGCGATCGACATGTATCAGCCGCGCAAGCGCCTCGACGTCGGTACGTGGGGCGTGATGGGCATCGGAATGGGCTTTGCCGTGGCGGCCGCCATCGAAACGGGTCAACCTGTACTGGCGATAGAAGGCGACAGCGCCTTCGGGTTCTCCGGCATGGAAGTGGAAACGATTTGCCGGTACAACCTGCCGGTCTGCATCGTCGTCTTCAACAACAACGGCATCTATCGCGGAACCGACGTCAATCCCACTGGCGGTTCCGACGTGGCGACAACGGTCTTCGTCAAAGACGCGCGCTACGACAAGATGATGGAAGCGTTCGGTGGCGTCGGCGTCCAGGCGACGACGCCGGACGAGTTGAGCCGCGCGGTGAACCAGGCCATGGACTCGGGCAGGCCGACCCTCGTCAATGCTGTCATCGATCCGGCGGCCGGTAGCGAGAGCGGCAGCATCGGCAGACTGAATCCGCAAAGCGCAGTAGCCAAGAAATAGCGGCGATCGATTCGAGGGGGTCTCTTAGATGGGCAAGGCACTAGACGGCGTTCGCGTTCTCGATTTCACTCACGTTCAATCAGGGCCGACGTGCACGCAGCTTCTCGCATGGCTGGGCGCCGACGTCATCAAGGTTGAACGCGCCGGCGAAGGGGACGTCACTCGCGGCCAGCTGCGCGACATTCCGGGCGTGGACAGTCTGTACTTCACGATGCTCAATGGGAACAAGCGCTCGATCACGATCGACGGCAAGAACCCGAAGGGGAAAGCCATCCTCGAAGCGCTGGTGAAGAAATGCGATGTGCTCGTGGAGAACTTCGCCCCCGGCGCGCTCGATCGCATGGGTTTCACATGGGAGCGTGTCAATCAGCTCAACCCGCGCATGATCATGGCGTCGGTCAAGGGATTCGGCCCCGGCCCATACGAAGACTGCAAAGTCTACGAGAACATCGCGCAGTGTGCCGGTGGCGCCGCATCGACGACCGGCTTCGATGACGGCCCGCCGCTCGTCACCGGTGCGCAGATCGGCGACAGCGGAACCGGATTGCATCTTGCTCTGGGCATCGTCGCCGCCTTGTACCAGCGCAACACCTCAGGCCGCGGCCAGCGCGTGCTCGCCGCGATGCAGGACGGCGTGCTCAATCTGTGCCGCGTGAAGCTGCGCGATCAGCAGCGGCTCGCACGGACGCAGGTCCTCGAGGAGTACCCGCAATACCCCAACGGCACGTTCGGTGATGCCGCGCCGCGGTCGGGGAACGCCTCTGGCGGCGGGCAGCCCGGATGGATTCTGAAATGCAAGGGCTGGGAAACCGATCCCAACGCGTACATCTACTTCATCACGCAGGCTCCAGTCTGGGACGCTATCTGCAGAGTGATCGGCCGTGAGGAATGGTTGACCGATCCGCGGTACGCGACGCCGAAGGCGCGACTGCCGCATCTGTCGGAAATCTTCGACCGGATCGAGGACTGGACGAAGACGAAGACCAAGTTCGAGGCAATGGACATCCTCAACACCCACGACATCCCGTGCGGACCGATTCTCTCCATGAAAGAGATCGCGGACGAACCGTCGCTGCGCGAGACCGGCACGGTCGTCGAAGTCGATCACCCGAAGCGCGGGAAGTACCTCACGGTGGGCAATCCGATCAAGATGTCTGACAGTCCGGCCGACGTAAAGCGCTCGCCACTGCTAGGGGAGCACACGGAGGAAATCCTCGCAGAACTCGGCTACGCCGCGGATCAGATCGCCGTGTTGCGCGCTGACAAAGTCATCTGAACGTTCGAAAGGCTCTGGAAACCACGATGATCGAGACGAGGACCCTCAACCGGACAGAAGTCAGAGGGGTGCTGGACGCCGTCAAGGCGGAAGGCCGCACCGCGCTCACCGCACCAGAAGGCAAGCTCGTGTGCGAGGCGTACGGGATTGCCGTTCCCAGGGAAGGTATAGCGACGTCGGCCGCCGACGCCGCGGCGCTCGCAACGGCGATGGGATGTCCGGTCGTGCTCAAGATCGTCTCGCCGGAGATCCTGCACAAGACCGAGGCAGGAGGCGTGCTGGTCGGCCTGAAAACCGCCGACGATGTTCAGAAGGGTTACGACACCATCATCGCCAACGCGAAGAAGTACAACGAAGCGGCGAACATTCTGGGCGTTCAGGTGCAGCAGATGCTCGCCGGCGGCCAGGAGGTGATCGTTGGCGCGGTCACCGATCCCGTGTTCGGCAAGCTGGTCGCCTTCGGTCTGGGCGGCGTCCTGGTCGAGGTGCTCAAGGACATCACGTTCCGTCTTGCGCCGGCGTCGCCGGACGATGCGTTGTCGATGCTCGACGGCATCGGGGCGGCGCAGATCCTCAAGGGCGTACGCGGCGCGGATCCGGTCAATCGCGACGCACTCGCCACGATGATCCAGAGCGTGTCTCAGCTCATCTCCGACTATCCCGAAATCGCAGAGATGGACCTGAACCCGGTCTTTGCCACCAAGGACGGGGCGGTCGCGGCCGACGTCCGGATCGTCGTCGATTTCTCACCAAAGCCCGCGCGGCATCGCCCGAAGCACGAAGACATCGTGCGCGACATGAACCGCATCATGAAGCCGAAGGCGGTCGCCGTCATCGGCGCCTCGTCAGAGACCGGCAAGATCGGCAACTCCGTGATGAAAAACCTGATCAACGGCGGCTACAAGGGGGAGATTTACCCGATCAACCCCTCCGCCGACGAGATCATGGGACTGAAGGCGTACAAGAGCGTCAAGGACGTTGCAGGGGACATCGACGTCGCGGTGTTCGCGATTCCGGCCAAGTTCGTCGCCGGGGCAATCGCCGAGTGCGGCGAGAAGAAGATTCCCGGCGCCGTCCTCATTCCGTCGGGTTTTGCCGAGATCGGCAATGTCGAGGGCCAGAACGAACTCGTCGCGATCGCCCAGAAGTACGGCGTCCGCCTGATGGGCCCGAACATCTACGGCTTCTACTACACGTGGAGCAACCTCTGCGCGACGTTCTGTACGGCGTACGACGTCAAGGGCCACGCGGCGCTGTCGTCCCAGTCTGGCGGTATCGGGATGGCCATCATCGGCTTCTCCCGGTCGGCGAAGATGGGCGTCTCGGCCATCGTCGGCTTGGGGAACAAGTCGGATATCGATGAAGACGACCTGCTGACGTTCTTCGAGCAGGACGACAACACGCACATCATCGTGCAGCACTGCGAGGACCTGAAGGACGGCCGAGCCTTCGCCGAAGTGGCCAAGCGCGTGTCGAAGAAAAAGCCAGTGGTCGTGCTGAAGGCCGGACGCACCTCACTGGGGGCCAAGGCCGCCAGCTCGCACACAGGCGCGCTCGCGGGCAACGACAAAATCTATGATGACGTGCTCAGGCAGTCCGGCGTGATTCGCGCGCGCTCTTTGCGCGAGATGCTCGAATTTGCCCGCGCGCTTCCGATCCTGCCGACACCGAAGGGCGACAACATCGTCATCATCACCGGGGCCGGTGGCTCCGGCGTCCTCTTGTCGGATGCGGTGGTGGACAACGGCCTGTCGCTCATGACGTTTCCGCCCGATCTCGACGCGGCGTTCAAGAAGTTCATTCCGCCCTTCGGCGCATCCGGCAACCCGGTCGATATCACCGGCGGCGAGCCGCCGAAGACCTACCAGAACACCGTCCGTTTCGGGCTCGAGGATCCGCGGATCCACTCGCTCATCCTCGGCTATTGGCACACGATCGTCACGCCGCCGATGGTGTTCGCAAAGCTGCTCGCCGAGATCGTCGAGGAGATGCGGGCGAAGGGCATCGACAAGCCGGTCGTCGTGTCTCTGGCGGGGGATGTGGAGGTCGAAGAGGCGTCCGAATATCTCTTTGCACACCAGATTCCGGCCTATCCCTATTCGACGGAGATCCCGGTGGACGTGCTCGGCGCCAAGTACAAGTGGGCGCGCGGTGCCGGATTGCTCTGACGTCAGCGAGGATGAAGGGCGAGGTGTTGTAATGATTGCTGGGGCCATGTGGTTCAACTCGGGGATTCTGTTGTTCGCAGATGCCGAGACGGACTTTCGAGGTACGGTTCGAGCTGATTCGCATACCGTTCTCCCGAAATACTACGGCGCACACCCTGGCGCGAGTTCGGTCTTCGTCCTCAGCGAGCGCGGCAAGCGACGCATGTGGGAGTTCCACCGCTGTGAGGAAGTGTTAGCGAGCATACCGCTAGAGGACTGCACTCTCGAACGAATGCGTGAGGCAGTCGAGAAATCCCTTGTCGATATAGGTGATGAAAAGGTCGATTTCGTCGCCTTGTACTCAGCGAAGGAACAACAGTATTCGCTCTATCGCATGAGCGGAACCATGCTGCAGGAGGTTGTCGGTTGCGACTGCGAAGGGCCTGCTGCCCCTCTCGGACACCGTTTGATGCACCATCGCTACACCGCTGCGAGGGCGATGGAAACGCTTGATCTGACCCATGTGTTCTCGATTGCCACTGAAACGCTCGGCGTGATTAGAGCCACTTATCCTGCGTGCGGGGAGTGCAGCGAAATGATCGTCATGTACGCCAACGGACGTCTGTCGAAAGTGCAACACATGGTCAACGAGAGTGCGAAGAAACGGAACGAGGCCTTGACGGCTCTGGGGCGAACCTAACACGAACTCGCGTCAACGATCTGTGTCGAGCGACTACTGATTCAGGTGGGGCACCAGAGGGCAATCGGGTGGGAGGAGGCGCGTTAGATCCGACGGCAGAAGCGCCGCCAAAGCACAGCTGAACGAGATGCGCAGTCAATTGGCCACGCCGGCCGCATCACGATGCGCGGTACGCTAGCGGCCTCGATCGCGCATGAATTGAAGCAACCACTCGCCGCCAAGAGGCGGCGAACGTGATCCTCGCTTCGCTCGGGCGACGCGCCTTCGGCGTGGTGAATCGCTTTTGTCCGACCGCGGGTTGCCTCGGTGCGCTCGGTCACTCTCGGCTCGGCGCTGTCACCACGTTTTTCGCAATACGTCACGGGTCACCTCGTTCTCCAGGAGGGAGTCCGCGAGCAACTTCTCAAGACGGGTGTTTTCGATCTCGACGTCACACTTCCTAGCCAACTCTCGGGTGGCTGTCCGAAGGTGAGGGAAGAGGGAGGGAAGCCGTCGGAACCCCGGTCAAGGTCGCATAACGGGAATTCACCTGGCCCTCTCTGATACTGCTTATCCTCCCTATACTTGTTCCAGACGAACAAATGACGCGGGGGGCGTGTCCATGTCACACAGAATCGTGCGGTCGATCATTTTCACAGCGACCCTTGTTGGCCTCGCCACACCAGCGCTGGCTCACCACAGTTTCGGCGAGTTCCAGATGAACGTGCCGCTGAACTTGTCCGGAACCCTTACCGACATGCACTTTGTCAACCCGCACTCCTACATGGAGATCGACGCGGTAGATGCGAACGGCAAGAAGTTGCACATGCGCTGCGAGATGCGTGCGGCTACGCTGTTGAAACGTTCCGGCTGGTCCGCCGAGATGTTCAAGGTGGGCTCGCACGTCGAGATCGAGGGGCATCCGCACCGTACGGATCCCCATGCCTGCTACATCGAGAACTTGAAGATCGGTGATGCGCCCAAGTTGAATCGCAATGATCAGTTCGAGACGAAGACGCACGTCGATACCTCGAAACGCCCGCTCCGCCTGGCCGATGGCCAGCCGAACATCAGTGGCGACTGGGCCGTGGAGCAACTCGTGCTCACCGTTCCCCCGAGCGGCGGCAACGGCTCTATGATTCCGAAGAGCCAGTCGCCGGCGTTCGCGGCCGGCAAGATCACGTTGCAGCAGGTGCAGGCCACGCAGCCGCCGCGGCCGAAAGTCGTCTACACGGCGGAGGGCAGGAAAGCGGCCGACTCATTCAACGGCCGATCACCGAAGGACAATCCCTGGTTTGCCTGCAAACCCACGAGCTTCATCCGGGACTGGACCGCGGACTGGCCGATCAATCGGTTCGATCAGAAGACCACGGCGAACGGCGAGACGATCATCGATATCACCTACGGTCTGTACAACTTCGAACGCCGTGTCCACATCGGCATGGCCAAGCATCCGGACCGTCTCAAGCCGAGCTATGCCGGCCATTCGATCGGCCACTGGGAAGGCAACACACTCATTGTCGACACCGTGGGGTTTGCCGCTGGCGTGCTGTCGCCACCCACGCGCAGCAGCGAGCAGATGCATATCGTCGAGCGCTTCTCGTTCGATCCGCAGAAGTTTTCGCTGCGGCGCGACTATTCAGTCACGGATCCGGTGTACCTGGCGGCTCCGTACGAGAGTTACGACATCATGTATCTCTCGGACGTGCCGTTTCAGAAGCAGCCTTGCAAGGACATGACGCCGGAGTTCCAGCAGTAGCGAGCCAGCGGAAAGCCGCCGCTGACTAAAGTTGTGCCTGTCGAAAAGTTCATCTGGAACGCGCATGACGTCGAGTTGCTGAGACCGTCACGCCGCGTGGGCATGCATGAGAGCCCTCTGACCGGCGCATTCGTGCCGTGACTATCGCGGCGCCAGAGCAGAGGGCTTGGCGACGGGCCAGTAGCGGAAGAGACGTCCGAGCGGAGTGCGATTGTGCGCTAGGCTGCGACGCGATCGTAGCGGTGGTGCAGGCCACCAACTTCCGGTGTCGCCACGATGCGTCCGGCCGACGGCGATTGAACGCGCCGTGCCACGGGGCTGTCCTTTGCGAGCGCGAGATGCGTGCGCGAGTGCATGTAGTACGCAACGTAGTCCGTGAGCACTCGGCGCAATCCGGCCTCGTTCAGGACGATTACATGATCGAGGCACTCGCGTCGGATCGAGCCGATCACCCGCTCGAGGTAGGTGTTCTGCCACGGCGAGCGCGGTGCCGTGCGGACGGTCTGGATGTTCATGCCGGCGGCGGTGGTCGCGACGGCGGCAAACGCGCCATCACAATCAAGTAGGAGATAGCGGGGCGCCTGGTCTTCAGGGAAGGCGTTCCGCAGCTGTTGGGCGATCCAGGCTGCTGTGGGACGGTCGGTGACGGCGATACGGACGATTCGTCGACGATCGCGCTCGAGGATGACCAGCACGAACAGCAGCCGGAACGTGACGGTCGGCACGACGAACAGGTCGGCGGCCACAATCTGGCTCGCGTGGTTGGTGAGGAAGGTCCGCCAGGCTTGAGACGGCGGGCGCGGATGCCGCCGCATGAACTTCGCGACGGTCGACTGACTCACGGCGATTCCCAACTTCTGCAGCTCGCCGTGGATCCGAGGCGCGCCCCAAAGAGGATTCGCGGTCGACAGCTCACGGATCAGGGCGCGAACGTCTGCTGGCATGCCCAGTCGTCCGGTGCGCCGGCGGCTTTTCCAGGTCCAGAACAGGCGAAAGCCACGCCCACAGCATCCGGCCTGCCGACGTTACACGGAGGCGCGGGCCGCGCGACCGATTGACAACCGTGAGCTGGTGTCGGAGCGCGACAATTTCGAGGTGCAGCGACGCGCGTGACCGGACCAGAAACCGAAGTGAGTGGAGCAGCGAGACGACGACGGACGTCACGAATCGAGCCTATCGAAGAACTCCCAAAGCCTCAATCGACGCAACGTGTACCGCGTTTCTGGTAGGCACAGGAGGGGCTGAGTCGCTAAGTATCTGTACAAGAGCGTGTTAAGTGGTGGAGGCGGCGGGAGTTGCGCTCGAAGACCGAGCACGAAGTGCGAAGGTCGAGTGACGAACACCGGCGGCGAAACCAATCCGAACTACGTTCGGATTGGTGGGGGCGGCGGGAGTTGAACCCGAATGATCGGGTTTTGGTAACTGACTGACGGCGCGCGAGTTGTGGTCACAACCTGTTCCGTATCAGTTGCTTACAGATCGTTGTGGCATCCTCCGGAGTCCTCGTGATTGCTCGACAATCGTCCCAGTTCTTGGAGACATTGTGGAGACGTAGGAATCAACGGGCGGGCATCCGGTTGTTCTCGGCGACCGCTGCGGCGCCCGCTCTCCAGGTCTAGATTCGATGCCGGACGAAGGTGGCCGGTCGCGCAACGCACACGCGGCGCGGCCATTGGGCTCCGTTGCGGGAGCCACACCCGATGTGCCGGTCGCCGCGGCCAAACGGAGCCGCAGGCGGTGTTGCGGTCTGGAGTCCGCGGCTTGTGCCTGTCAGGAACCTCAATGAATTCGAACAGACGGACTTTCTGGTAGGGACAGGCCACGATGGTGACGGTACCGGCAGGGATTGTGAGCAACGCGATGCTGAGCCTGAGTCTCGACGCAGTCATGACGTCAGCCAGGCGGTTCGCGGTCTGCTGAGCTTGCGCGTCATCGTTGATTGACGGCATCCTCGCGTCTTTCCCGATCACGCGACCACGCGCACCGACCGGTGACGAAGCCGGAGGCGAGACAGGCTCGCCCCACCGGGCACTGGACGGGGCGCCTCTCTTGGGCAGCTGATGGCGAACCGTGGTGTCAAAGGCCGGCTCGTGTTCGCCGAAGCAGGCGATCCTCCGATACCGAACGTGGCGGTGGCCGCCTTCGATCTCGATCCATTTCACGGTGACGATCCGCTCGGAACCGAAGTCGTCACCGACCCGAACGGCGATTTCACGATTCAGTACGAGCCGTCGGCGTACCGGCTATGGATTGCCGACCGCCGGCCCGACATCGAAGTGCGGGTGTTCGGGCCAGGCAGACGCATCCTGTGGCAAACCGAAGAGCACTCCGACGTCAGCGACGACATCCTGACGCTCGATCCGATCCGAATCCACCGCAGCAATTTTCCCACCGCCGACCCGAACGATCCGAGCTGGCTGGTGTGCCACACCACGCTGGATCCGGCAAACGGGACGCCGATTCGTTTGACCACCGGCAACGAGATCGAGTGGCTCATCGATGGCGCGGCGATGTATCCCACCGTGACCGAGGCGATCGAGGGGGCGCAGACGTCAGTGCGGTTCATGAACATGAACTTCTACATCAACGGTCTGGTGTCGAAGTTCGTGTTCCCCCCCGGCGTCACCCCCGACACGGTCAAGCCCACCGACGTGGTCAAGGTCTCGCGCTTCGAGCGCATCCTCCGGCGCAAGGCGCAGCAAGGGCGCGACGTCAACGTGCTCGTGTGGGAGCTCGAGAACATCAAGGACCTGCTGGCGAAGCTGCTCGACAAGGCCGACACGGCCGACGAAGTCCGCGAGTTCTTCGGGCCGACGGGCGTCATCGCCAGCTCGTTCGAGAGCACGCAGCTGTTGCACATCAAGCTCGTGGTCGTCGACGGCACGACCGGCTTCGTGATCGGCTCGACGGTGAACCAGAGCTATTTCAGCGACGGGCGCCATTTAATACGCGAGCCGCGCCACGGCAAGAAGGAGCTGATTCACGACGCGAGCCTTCGCATCAAAGGTCCGGCGGTTCGCCACGTGGACGAGACGTTCACCACGATCTGGAACGTGAACCCGACGGCGCCGTTCATCCAGACGCCCGTTCAACCCGGACCGGTCACGACCGGCGGCAGCGTGCAGATGCTACGCACGCTGCCGGGCGAAGTCTTCGCCAAGGACCCGCCCAACCCGAACGATCCCGCGCACATTCCCTTCGGCGAGACCGGCATTCTCGAGGCGTATCAGCGCGCCATCATGAAGGCCGAGCAGTACATCTACATCGAGGACCAGTACCTGGTGAGCCAGGACATCGCGGACGCGATCGCGATCCGGATGAAGGAAAAACCGAACCTCGAAGTGATTCTCGTGCTCAACGTGACGCCCGACATCGCCGGCTACCCGCGCAAGCAGGCGGCGATCCTCAACCAGCTGCGCGACGCGCTGCCGCAGGCGCAGAAGGATCGCCTCGGCATCTTCACGATCTGGAGTACCGACGACAATCAGGCCAAGTTCGAGATCGCGCACATCTACGTGCACGCGAAGGTGGCGGTGATCGACGACGTGTGGGCCACCGTGGGAACCGCGAACCTGGACGGCGCGTCGCTCAACCGCCGGCAGTGGGGCTTGATCCTGAAAGCGGAGATCGGCGAGGCGCTCGACTCCATCATCGATCTGGTCAAGCGTTTCGGCTTCGTCAAGAGCCTGCTCGTGGCGATCGTCGGTCCGCTGGTGATCGCGCTGCTGCTGGTGCAGTTCGCGCCATGGGTGCTGCTGGCCACGGCGGGCGCCGGCGCGGTGGGCGTGACGTTCTCGTTGCCGACGCTGGTCGGATTCATCATCGGCGCCATTCTCAAGGAGACCGCGCGCGATTCGCAGCACGCGAACCCGCACCGCACGCGTCAGCCCCCGCGCCACCCGGAGCTGAATCTCGTGCTCTTCGACGGTATCGCCGGCCAGCCTGCCACGGCGACGACACCGCGGCTGGCGGAGCAGCTGCGGCGTGCGCTCTGGGAGGAACACCTCGGCGTCGCGCCGGCGGCGACCAGGCCGGACGGCGGCTGGTTGACCGAGTGGCGCGCGGCCGAGAAGGCACATCGTGAGCGCGTCCAGAAGGCAGCGCATCCGACCAACCCGGTGCGTCCCGGCCCGCAGACCGCCAAGGTGCTCGAGTGGGTGTCGGATATCACGCCGGAGGAGGCGCTGCGCACGCTGGCGGTGAACGTCGAGAACGTCGTCCTTCAGCCGCGCGGCCTTCCGGTGCCGTTCCAGCTCGACGAAGTGGATCCGTTGTAGCGCGATCATGGCGACGAGCGTCCAGCGGCTGACCAAAGCGATTGGCGACGTCTTCTCGACGCTCGACGATCTGGTGCAGGTGACCAGCGGGACGGCGGCGATGGTCAACGCGCTCGGGTGGGATCTGCCGCCAGGGGTCGACGATATCGGCCTGACGGCCCTCGATCTGTCCGAACTGCGGCAGAAGCTAAAGGTGGTGACCGACTCGACGTCCGAGGAAGTCGAGGACGAGATCCTCATGGCGAGCCGGGTGACCGATCTCGGGCTGGCGATAGGGACCGCCTCGGATCGGCTGATCGACTTCGCCGGCTCCCTCGAAACGCTGTTCAGCGGATTCGGCGACTACGTCGATCGCACCCAAATCCACAAAGAGCTGCCACGGAGGCTGCTCGATCAGCTGCTGATCAAGCAGCTGGCGGAACGCACGCCGCTGACGATGGCGGTGCTGAACCTGCTGAACCTGATCGAGTTCAAGTACTTCGGCCCCGATCCCGAGTACTTCCAGATCGAGCACCTGCGCGCCATCGTTCACTACGACCACCTGAAGCCGTTCCTCGAAGACCCCGCCGGGTACATGGCGGAGACCTACGGCTGGGGGACCGACCTGTTTCTCGACGTCATCCTGCTCGAGCGGATCGCACAGCTCGTTCGTCAGCTCGGTCTCCCCGTTCAAAGCCTGGCGATGGATCCGCGAGCGGAAGCGGCGCTGGTGGGCATCGCGCCAGATCCGGCAGCGCCACCGGCGCCGCAGATGAACGTCACGGTCCACGAGCAGATTGGCGCGATCGTCGGGCTCAAGCTCGGCTTCGCGGCCTTCGGCGTGCGGCCCACGAGCGCCGGAGCCACCGATGGGGGTCTCGGCTTCCTGCCGCTGATTCGCGGTCAGGCGCAGGCGAGCCTGCCGTTCTTCGGGTTCAACGACGCGTTTCTCGACATCTCGGCGGAAGGGGACCTGCTGCGCCGCATCGCGATGATCGTCCGCGCCGGACAGGACCTCGAGGTTCGCCATGGCGGCGGACTGAGTGAGGCGGTGACCGGACGATTCGCGTTCGGCCTCCGGCACGGCAGCCCGACGAGCGATCCGACGACGCTGGTGTCGTTTCCGGGAGGCGTTGGCATCCAGGCGCAACAGATCTACGTGCAGGGGGGCGTCGAGAAGCTGTCCGATCGGCCACCGGAGAGCTTCGCGGAGATCGGTCTGCTCGGGGCGCGCGTGTCGTTCTCGATGAACGAGGCCGATTCGTTTCTGAGCGAGAGCGTCGCGCAGAAAAAGGTCGAGGCGCCGTTCGACCTTCGCGTCGGCTGGAACCGCGACGGCGTGTACTTCAGCGGCAGTTCCGCGCTGATCGTCACGGTGCCGGCGCACGTCGAGCTCGGTCCGTTCACGCTCGACAGCGTCACGCTGGGCGTGGGGCTGAAGGACGGGGGCGTCGACATCGAAGGGTCGGTCAGCGGCCACCTGTCGCTGGGGCCGCTGGTGGCCACCGTGCAGCGGCTTGGTCTCGACGTGCGCGTCTCCTTCGAGTCGGGCAACCTCGGCATCTTCGACCTCTCGGCTCACTTCAAGCCGCCGTCGGGGATCGGGTTGAGCGTGACCGGCGGCGGGTTTACGGGCGGCGGGTTCCTGGGGTTCGAGCCGGAGGCGGGGCGCTACTCGGGGATGCTGGATCTCGAGTTCCAGGGCGAATTGTCGATCAAGGCGTTCGGGCTGCTGGAGACGCGGCTGCCGAGCGGGGAGAAGGGCTTCTCGCTGGTGCTGGTGATCAGCGCCGAGTTCACGCCGATTCAGCTCGGGTTCGGCTTCACGTTGAACGGCGTCGGCGGCCTGCTCGGCCTCAATCGCACGGTGAATGTCGACCGACTGGTGACGGGGCTGCGCGATCAGACGCTGTCGAACATCCTGTTCCCGACCAATCTCATTGCCAACGCCGACCGGATCCTGAGCGACCTGCGCCAGGTGTTCCCGCCGGCGCGCGGCCGCTTCGTGTTTGGCCCGATGGCGAAGATCGGCTGGAGCGGGCTGATCACGGCGGACGTCGGGCTGATGCTCGAAGTGCCGGAACCGGTGCGGGTAATCATCCTCGGGGTGGTGCGCGGGATCCTGCCGGACGAGCAGACGGCGATCCTGAAGCTGCAGGTGAATTTCCTCGGGGTGATCGACTTCCAGCAGGAGCGCTTCTCGTTCGACGCGTCGCTGTTCGACTCGCACCTGTTGACGTTCACGCTGACGGGCGACCTGGCGATGCGGCTCTATTGGGGCGCCGACGCCAACTTCCTGGTGACGGTGGGCGGGTTCCATCCGGCGTATCAGCCGCCGCCGATGCAGCTGCCGGTGCTGCGGCGGCTGACGCTGGCGCTGCTGAAGGGCGACAATCCGAAGCTGACGCTGGAGGTCTACTTCGCGGTCACGTCGAACACGGTGCAGCTGGGGGCGCGGCTGGAGCTGCTGGCGGCGGCGTGGAAGTTCAACGCCTACGGGTTCCTGTCGTTCGACGTGCTGATCCAGTTCAACCCGTTCGGGTTCGTCGCCGAGGTGACGGCGATGCTGGCGCTGCGGGTGGGGTCGTCGAGCATCGCGAGCATCCGGCTGACGCTGACGCTGGAGGGACCGACGCCGTGGAAGGCGAAGGGGGATGCGCGGCTGAAGCTGTGCTGGTTCCTGACGGTGAAGGTGCGGTTCAGCACGACGTTCGGGGAGGCGCGGACGACGACACTGCCGGATGTGGCGGTGCTGCCGCTGCTGACGGCGGCGCTGACGGCGCGGGACAACTGGGCGGAGGCGCGGCCAGCGGACACGCACCGGTTGGAGAGCCTGCGGGCGCTGCCGAGCGGGGCGTCGGAGCCGGTGCGGGTGCACCCGGTGGGGACGCTGGCGATCAGCCAGAAGGTGGTGCCGCTGCACATCGCCATCGATCGCGTGGGCGTGCAGCGGCCGTCGGACGCGCGGACGTTCACCGTCGACGCGGTGGCGCTGAACGGGGTGGCGCAGGGCCCGCCGGTGGACGCGGAGGAATCGTTCGCGCCGGCGCAATACTTCGACCTGAGCGACGAGGAGAAGCTGGCGAGCGCGTCGTTCACGCAGCTGGCGAGCGGCCTGCGCGTCGGCGACGCCACGCGGATGCGGACCGGCTACGCCGCGGCCCGCGAGGTGCAATACGAGCTCAAACTCATCGACTCGCAACGCGACCAGCGGCTCGCGAAGCCCAAGCGTGGGCTGTTCGATGTGGACGCTGTCGTGTTCAACGGGTGGAGCCTGCAAGGCGCGATCGCCAGGTCGGAGCTGTCGTTCGCGCGAAAGCGGAAGTCGGCGCTGGCGCCCGAGGAGATCGGAGTTGCGCAGGAGCCGTTCGTCATCGTCCACGCTGCGAGCCTGACCATGTTCGACGCCGAGAGCATCCTGGGTACCGAGCGGGCGGCGCGGCAGCGGCGGGACGCGCTCGTCGCTGCGAATCCCGCGCTCCGGGACACGCTACAGATAGTGCCGGTCTTTGAGATGAGTGCATAGCCATGGCCGCGATATCATCCTCTCCCGATCTCGAACTCGTGCGGCGCGCCTGCAACGTGCTCCTGAAGATCCAGGGTGTGCTCTCCGTCGGTATCGGCCACAAGGTCGTGAATGGAGAGAGCACCGGCCAGCTTGCGCTGAGCATCATGGTGCGCGAAAAGCGGCCTCGCTCGGGGCTGCCCGCCGACGAAATGATCCCGGACCAGCTCGAAGGGCTGCCGACGGATGTCGTCGAAGGCGGCATCCCACGCCTGCTGATCGACGAAGAGGAGCCCGAGGACTTCGACGCCGGCATTCCCCGCGATGTAGACGAGTACCGGCCGATCCTCGGCGGCATTCAGATTCGTGGCGGCCGGTCGTTTTCGTCCACGGGTAAGGTCACCTTCGGCACGCTGGGTGGCTTCGCGATCACCACTGGGAAAGACGCAGGCAAGCGCGTGCTCCTCACCAATAATCACGTCCTGTCCGACAAGTTCGACGAGATCAATGGTCCAAGCTGCACCGGCTGCACGAAGGGAGACAACGTCGGCAATCCGAATGCCGGGAGCCAGATCGCGACCGTGCTGCGCGGCAAGAACGACCCGCAAGTCGACGCTGCGATCGCCATTCTCGATTCGGGTGTGCAGTTCCAGCGCGACATCTTCAACGATGACGTGCCATCGACGAAGCGTGAGGCGATCGGACAGAAGCGAGTCCTGACGACCGCCGACGTCGGACTCATCGTGCACAAGCGCGGCATGCGGTCGCGGGTGACCTATGGGCGTGTCGGCGCGGTTGGCGCAACCACGCCGCCCATCAAGGGGAAGACCAAAACGGAGACGAAGGAGAACCAAATTCGCATCGATCTGGTGCCGCGGCTCACCGAAGCCGGTGCGGTGACGTTCGAGGCCGGCAACACGATCGTGATGCCATCGGTCGATTTCGTTGCGAGAGGGACGATTGTCGGTGACGTAATCTTCATCGTCGTTCCTCCCAACGACGGCCGCTACCTGATCACGAAAATCGATGTCGATCCGCACCGGTTGGTGCTGGCGTCGAAGACGGACCTCGCGCAGGGGACCGGACAGCACACTGTCACCGTCACGCCTCACCCGTTCGGGTTGGGCGGCGACTCCGGCTCGCTCGTGCTCGACGACCAGGGGCATGTCGTCGGTCTGCTGTGGGCCGCGGATACCGCGAGAATCCTCGGGAGCGGCTGGGCGAACAGCATCGACGCGGTCGAAACCCGGTTGAACATCAAGATCGACAGCGCCTCGACGATCGGCGACACGCAGGTCGCTCTGGCCTCACTCGACGATGCGACGACCGGCGGCGCGCCCGCGGTGCGTCTCCGCCCGGCGGCCGCCGTGGCCACCAACGGTCCGCCGCCGGCCACGCTGAGATCGATGGTCGAGCAGGACCTGACGGCCCTGCCGCGCGGACGCGAGATCCTCCAGCTCTATTTCACCCACCACATGGAGGTCCGCGAGCTGATCGATCGCAATCGCCGCGTCGCCACCGTTTGGCATCGGCAGGGTGGCCCCGGCCTGATTCAAGGGGTGCTCGACGCCGTGCGGTCCCGGACCAGCGCGATCCCGCTGTCGATTCGAGGACGGAGCTGGAACGACCGCGTAGCCGCCATCCTCGCCGTTTTCGACAAATTCGCCAGCGCCCGTCTGCGCTCTGATATCGCCAGGTTCGGCCGTGATCTGGAAGAGCTTGGCGGTCTGACGTATCCCGGCTTTATCGATCGCCTCAAGACCTAGTCCTCTGGAAACGTGATGGCGACGCAGCCCGGCACGCTCGAACTGCTGCTCGGCGAGATCGGACCGATTCTCGCCCGCGTCGAGCATCGTCTTGCACCAGACACGCTGCTGCTGACGTGTGCCGAGCTCGGGCTGCAATTCCCCGACGCACTACTGAACGACGCGCCGCTGGTCACGGCGCTCACCAGCGCCTCGTCGTCCGCGGCCGCCATCCCGGATCTTCTTCAGCAGCTCGCCGACGCGCTGAGCGCCGACGATGCCGCACCCGTCATCCAGGCGACGGTGACGCTGATCCAGAAGATCGCCGATCTTCTCGCCGCGATTGACGACGTCGCGGCCACACTGCCTGCCGCCGCGGCGTCGGTGGGCATGAGCTCGGCCGACGTCGAGGCGTTCGCCCAGGAGCTGCCCAAACGGCTGGTCGAGCAGCTCGCAATCGAGGCGCTCGAAGGCAGTCCGGCCGTCGCGAACGTCCTGCAGCTGCTCGGCGTCATCGATCGCGAGATCGTGCCCGGCATTCCCGGCGACGCCACGCATCCCGAGTTCGAGCGCAAGCGGCTGCACCTGTCGAATCTGATCGACCTCGCCCAGTCGCCCACCGAGTACCTCGTACGCCTATACGGGTGGGGCGACCCGGCGTTCGACGCGCAACGGCTGTTCACCGTGCTCGAGGACGTGATCTCGCGCGCCGGCCTGCCGGTGTCGCTGACGCCGGCCACCGCCACCGATCCGATCACCTTGCGTATCGTCTTGTTCAAGCTGAAGCCGGATGCGAGCACGTCGCCGCCGGGGCTGACCTTCTCGCTCGACGCGCCGATCGACGCGGACGTGAGCGTGGACGTGCCGCTCGGGAGCGACGCCTGGACCCTGACGGTGACGACGAAGGGAGAGTTCGACGCGGGCCTGACGGGTTCCATCCGGCCGGCGTTCGACCTGTCGCTGCTGCCACCCACGGGGACGCTCAACGGCGAACTGCTCGCGGCGATCGTCGGCCAGATCCCTGGCGGCGGACGGTTCCCATTGCTCGGCGTCGCCGGCTCGAGCCGCGTCGAAGTCGGGCAGATCACCGCGTCGCTTGGCGTGAGATTCACGTCGAACGGTGCGCGCGCGGACGGCGAGCTCGTCGCCGAGGCACAGATGAAGGACGGCCACGTCATTCTCGACTCGTCGAAGGGTGACAGCTTCATCAGTCACGTGCTTGGCGGCGCGAGCGGAGACGCCACGTTCGACCTCGGCGCGTCGTGGAGCCCGTCGACGGGGCTCCGGTTGACCGGCAGCTCGGCGATCGAGATCGCGATTCCGGTGCATGTCTCGGTGGGTCCCATCGAGCTGACCACGCTGGTGATCCGCTCGACGCTGGGCAATGGAGCCGTCCCGGTCGAAATCTCGGGAAACTTTCGCGGCCAGCTCGGACCGCTGCAGTTCGTCGTGCAGCGTCTCGGCCTGCAGGTGACGGTGACCGCGCCCGATGACGGAGGGAATCTCGGCATCTTCGACCTCTCGGCTCACTTCAAGCCGCCGTCGGGGATCGGGTTGAGCGTGACCGGCGGCGGGTTTACGGGCGGCGGGTTCCTGGGGTTCGAGCC
>Ga0210380_10000006_pt1 | contig 193247 bp, 148 predicted proteins | sample PLM4_5_coexredo_FD_155476 | JGI IMG/M metagenome (GOLD analysis project Ga0210380, IMG submission 155476) | Groundwater sediment microbial communities from an aquifer in East River, Colorado, USA - PLM4_5_coex redo | ecosystem: Environmental > Terrestrial > Soil > Riparian zone | place: USA...
GTGGGTGATGCGCATCGGGCCCATGGTGTGGGAGCTGGAAGGCCCCGGGCCGACTTTGTAGAACTCCTCCAGAACGGTCATCACCGGGCCCTTGGATTTCTTCACCACCTCGAGGTCAGGTGACAAGGGAGGAGCCGCTGCGGCATCGTGCATGGTGAGCATCACGCCGGGGCCGGAGTGCCGAGGAACGTCGGGGCCAGGCACGACACTCATTCTAGCGCCGTATCTGACCGCTACCGGTTTCCAGCGGCTGCGTTCTCCCAACCCATCCTGATGTGGATCACATCGGAATCGGGGGGCTGCTCGACCGGTTGCTGATCGCCCGGCGGTCCAACAACAAGAGAGTCACACCCGGATGACATGGTTTGCCCCCCCTGTGCGCCTTTAAGAGATGAGACACAGGAGGTTTGACCATGAGGCTCACTCGAATCGAGGCCCTTTGCACCTTGCTATTGATCGTGGGCGTCGTTCTTCTCGGTGGCGCGAGTCGAGCCGCGCAGCCCATCGCTCCACCGCATGAACCGGGCCCCTTCACGGTCGGAGTGACAACGTTTTCGGCCACGATGAGCGCCGGACGTGTTGCCCGGATCCAGGTTTACTACCCCACACTCGATCATCCCAACTGCCAGGCGAGTTACACCGTTCTCACGGCAGCCGGTACGTATCCGCTGCGTTCACCGCTGTGCGCCGTGCACGATGGCCAATCGGCTAAGGGGCTCTTCCCGCTGATCGTGCACGATCACGGAGGCGCGGCCGCAGGTGCCGACTTTCAGAGGCTTTCTCAGCTTCCCGTTCATGAAACCCTGGCCAGCCATGGGTTCGTCGTGGCGGTTGGGCTCCACTCGGCGAATGCGCTCGACCGGGTTCTCGACTTGCCGCTCGTCATCGATGCCCTGCTGGCTCGTAACGCAACCGCCGGCGACTTACTGGCCGGCACGATCGATCCCGAACGCATCGGTATCTCGGGGGAATCCACAGGCGGCGGAACGGCTCTCCGCGTGGCAGGGGGGTGGTCGGAAAACGCCATCACCGCAGACCCACGGATCAAGGCGATGGTTGTGTATGAACCCAATGTTTTTAACCTGATCGATGTCAGCACCATTTCTGTTCCCTACCTCGTCATGGAGGGGACGCAGTTCGCCGCGGGACTGGCGATTCCAGACCTGTTCGACGCCACGGTCCTGGCGACACCGCGCATACATGTCACCAACCCGCAGGCTGTTCACATCAGCTATCAAACCGGAATCTGTTCGCGCATCGACGAGGCGCGTGAGGCCGCCTGGGTGGCCGATCCCATGCAGGCCGAGCCGCTCACCAACCTGATCACCCTGCCTACCGGCCGTCGCGTGTGCAGTCCTGCGTTGGGAGCCGCGGCTTCAGCGGCGTGTGCCGCTTGGAACATGGGTGAAATCACGTCGCCGACTGTCGTCGGCTTCGGAGGAGGTCGCAACTTCTGCACGGAGGTCGGTGTGACTTCGTCCGTTTCGCTCGACGTCAATCCCACGGACGGTTTGACAGACTCCCCTCCCTTCACGGCGACCGATGCGTTTACGTTGGACGAGCCAATTCCCGGGAACATCATGGTCCCCACGATCACGCACTACACCGTCGCGTTCTGGAAGGTGTTTCTGGAGAGGGACGGACGCTACATGCGGTACCTGACGCCCGGTTACGCACGGGCCCATGAGTTGCCCGCGGAAGTCAGGATCCAGGATTGACGGTCGGGACAAGTCGCTCCAGTTCTTCGAGCCACTGCTGGACCACGATAATCTGTGGCAGGGCCTCGCCCGCGGGCCGCTTGACCAGGAGGAAGCGCTGGCCGTTGGGGGAGATGTCATACGTGCGGCCGCTGACCGGACCTGCGGTCAGGTACGGTCCGTCGACGACCTTTCCGGTGCTGCCAGCGCTCCAGGGCCCGTCGCGACCTTCGACGGATACCACCACGCTCATCAGCGCGCCGTCGGGAGCCACATAGAACAGCTCGCGACCGCTCGGCGACCAGAGCGGGCGCGTCCCGCCGTCGGTCGAAATCAGCCGCGCCTCTCCTGCGCTCACAGTCGGAAACGGCCGGACGTAGATCTGAAAGAGACCTGAGCTATCGGATTCGTAGGCCAGCCAGCGACGATCCGGGGAGACGATGCCGTTGCGCTCGGTGAACGGCGTCTGAAGGAGCGTTTCGACGCGGTTCGTGCCGTCGAGTGCCAGCGCCATCAGATCATAGCCGCCTTCGGAATCTTCGGAATAGATCAGTCGCGCGTCGTCTTGCGTGACGTCCGAAGGAAAGAGTCCCGCAGACGCGTGGGACGCGAGCGTCTCCGGGGCACCGCCCACGTCAGGGAACTGGGAGGTGAGAAGGTTTGTCCCGGGGCTGCCTGCCAGAAACAGACGTCCGTCTCGTGCCCACGCTGGGAACCAGCCCTGCAACGGACCGTTCAGCGAACGGCTCTGGAGGTTCCACACCCAGACACCGCTGCGGGTGACCGTCACGGCGATCCTATTCCCGTCCGGCGATATGCGTGGCTGAAAATACGCACGGGGGGGAGCCGGCAGCGGCTCCTCGCTGCCCTGCCGATCCACCCACACGAGCGTTCTGAGAGACGCGATCGCCACAGGGCCATCCGCATAGACCAGGGTGCCGTTGTCGGCGATGGCGAACTCGGCGGCTCCTCCGGGTTTCGTCACCAGCCGATTGATCACCGTCGACGGCTCTCCCAGCGTTTCCAGTCGATCGACGTCGAACTGGATCGCCCGCAGCGTGCTTCCGACCGCGTAGACCAGATGGCCGGTCGGAACGTAGTGCGCGTGACTGCCCCCGCGGACGACGACCTTGTGCGTACCCGTGGCGAGGTCGAGAACCGCGATCTGCGCGGCCTCCAGTCCACCGGTCACGGCGGTGATGGTAAAGAGCACTCGGCCGCCCGGCAGCCTCTCGGGCCAGACATGATCGAGCTCGCCACGGTCACGGGCGGGACGCGTCAAGACAGTCACGTCTCCGCCCGCGGCCGATACACGCTGCAGGCCGGTGGCTGGATCATTAGTGGCCATGACGATCGTGTCATCCGGCAGCCAGGTTGCGCCCTGCGACTGCATGCCGGCGGCAAGGGTCACAGCCGGACCGCCAGTCATGGCGACCTTCTTGAGCTGGAAACCCTCCACAAACGCCACCCATTGGCTGTCCGGCGAGAGACAGATCCAGTTCAGCGGTCTGGAGGCCGTGAAAATCGCCGTCGGCTCGAGCCGATCGAGCGCGTGGACGAAGAGCTGCAAGCCGTCGTTGTTGCCGACGTATACGATCCGGGAGCCATCGCGAGTGATCGCCAGGCTGCGGAGGTTGTTGATGGCGAGCGCCGCCGCTCGCGAGATTGGCAACACCGTGCGGGAGACTCTCGGCGCGGGCGTCTCAGGCTGCCGCGGCGATCGAATGGCCCATGTCAGAGCGCCGGCGGCGATGAGCGCTGCCAGTGCGGCAATCGACCAGGCGACCCGCATGGTCCGTAGCGATCCCGTCGAAGGCATGCTCGGAGCAGACACATCGGCTCCGCCGCTCTGGAGATAGTCCTCGATCTCGAGACGAGCATCACCGATGTCGCGGAGCCGGCGCTGGGGATCCTTCTGCAGGGAACGGCGCAGCAGCTCGCGAACCTTGCCCGGCGTCGCTGGTGGCAGCGCCTGCCAGTCCGGGTCACGTTCGACGATCGCCGCCAGCGTGTCCGTGACCGTGTCGCGCGCGAACAAGGCACGGCCGCTGAGCATCTCGTAGAGCACGCATCCAAACGCCCAGATGTCGGTCCGCTTGTCGACTGCCTTGCCGCGCGCCTGCTCGGGGCTCATGTAGGCCGCGGTGCCGAGAATCACGCCGTCGCGCGTCCCGGCGACGCTGGAGGTCGGTGACTGTGTCAGATCGGGGGCGGAGGTGTCGCCGCTTGTCGCCTTCGCAAGACCGAAGTCGAGGACTTTGACGGCCCCGTGAGGCGTGATCTTGATGTTGGCTGGTTTCAGATCGCGGTGGACGATCCCTTTCTCGTGGGCGGCTTCGAGGGCTTCGGCAATTTGCCGCGCGACGGTCAGCGCCTCGCTGACCGGGAGCGGCCCGTTGGCAATCCGCGCCGCGAGCGTGTCGCCGTCAACGAGCTCGAGAATGAGCGCCGGTGTGCCGTCGATATTGTCGATGCCATAGATGCGGCCACCCGCGGATGATTCAACGCCGCCAGTAACCGCGCCTCGCGATCAAAGCGGGCGCGCCGCTCGGGATCGGTCGTGAACAGCGGCGGCAGCATTTTGATCGCGACGTCCCGGCCGAGGGTCGCATCGTGCGCCCGGTACACCTCGCCCATGCCGCCGGTGCCGAGCAAACTGACGATGCGATGCGAACCGAACTGCCGGCCAACCAGCGATTGACGCTCCTCGGTCGGTGTTGGTCCAACCAGCGCGACCGCCGGCCGATCGAGAAAGCCCTTCGCGCCGCTGGCGTGCGCGAGCAACGACTCCACTTCCTGGCGCAGCGTTTCGTGTCCTGCACACGCCTCGCGCAGAAACGCCGAGCGTTCATCCGGATTGCGCTCGAGTGCCGCCTCGAACAGGCCGTCGACCGTCGTCCAGCGCGGGTCGTTCATTTGATTGCTGAACGCGCCTTCGCAGCGGCGCTCTCCCAGCCCATCCTGATGTGGATCAGATCGGAATCGAGGGGCTGCTCGACCGGTTGCTGGTAATAGATGCGCGAGCCATCGCGCGACACCGCGAGCTGCCTGATCCCGCGCACCCGTCGAGCACCTTCCATGGAACGAACCGGGAACAACGGCGCGGCCGTGCCGACGCGAACTTCACCCCTTGATGTGTCCACCGGGATCGACCAGACGCGCTCGCGATCCAGATACAGGATCTCCTTTCCGCCCTTCCCCCACACCGGGCTTTCACCGCTGCTGACGATCTGCTTCGGCAAGGCTGGGCCCGGAAACGGTTGGATGGAGATGCCCACCTCCTGTTCGGGGCCGTCCACCTGATAGACGATCCAGCGCTCGTCCGGAGAGAACTGGGCGTTCGACACCTGCTTGCCGGTCTGCAGGGCCGTGGGAACACGATCCTCCAGATTGCCGTCCAGTCGCACGGAATAGAGGTCACGCTCGACGTTCCGTCTGAACAAGAGCAGCGAGCCGTCAGCGGACATGTCCTCCAGACGGACGACGTCTGAGACGCGAACGAGTTTCCGGACCTCGTTCGACCCGGTGACCGATCGCGCGACAATCCACGACCCCTGCGGGAACAGGAACTCCGAGGCGTCCGGCGACCACACCATACTGATATCGCCCTGACGCAGATCGAGCCGTCCAGCCTGATTGGGCTCGAGCAGCCAGGCCTGACCTGCTCGTTCGGCCAACAGCACGTGCCGTCCATTCGGCGAGAGTTTGAGTGACCCGGTGAAGGATGGTGGGCCGGCAGTGCCGATGGGCGTGCCCTGGCGGTCGAAGATTGTCACCTGCGCGAGCGTTTCGCGGCCGGACCGCCAGGCCACGATGCCTGAGCGAGACACCGAAAATGACGCGAGAAATCCCCCTGACGCGACACCCTGCTGCACCAGCTCCGGATCGCCCTCGAGCCTCCGGGTCTTTCGATTCAGGGCTTGCGCGTAGAGGTTGTCGTTCCGGACGAAGAGCACACGTCCGCCTCCCGCGAGTGTGTATTTCGGCCCCGACGCATTTCTCATCAGCAGTGCGGGATCGGACAGGCGGCCGCCCCGCAGCGTGAGGAGATAGATTTCGTTCTCGTTGGATCCCTGGGGCACGAACGTGATCAGTAAATCTTCACCATCAGGCAGAAACGACACGCCCCCGTAGGCGCCTTCCGGCAAGCCTGACACGCGGACCTCTTTGGCCTCGGCCCCCGCGCGCGGCGCGATAAGCAGGCTGAACGTGTTCCTGAGGAACACCAAGGCACCGCTATCGCTCATGGCGACGAGCGCCTCTCCGGTCGGTGCTGGGGCGACGATCTCGGGCACGCCATCGGGCACCCGTATGCGTTTCAGCATGGTGCCGTCCGCAAACATGAGGAACTTCGAGTCTGGAGACCAGACGACATACTGGCCGTCGAGACCCGGAACGGGTTTAGGCAGGGTCGCATTCAGCCCGCGCAACTGCAGCCGTCTCGACTGGTCGTAATACGCGACGAAGGAGCCATCTGGCGAGATCTTCGGAACGGCGAGCCCGGCCGCGGAGGTGACGGGGGCGATGCCGCTGTCGAGCGGCGGCGCGATCGTGAGCGCCAGGTCCTCCGTTGGAACGGCTGGCTGCTGACGGAGGAGGCGCGGCGTGGTCGCGATGATCAGACTCCCCAGAATTGCGGCCGCCACAGCCCACGCCACGGTCGAACGTCGGGTTCCCGTGCTACCACCCGTGCGTGATGGAGCAGTGACCGCATCGTCGATGTCGAGACGCGCGTCGCCGATATCGCGGAGCCGCCGTTGAGGATCCTTTTGCAGGCAGCGCCGCAGCAGGTCGCGAACCTTGTCGGGCGTCGCCGGCGGCAGCGCCTGCCAATTCGGCTCGCGATCGATGATCGCCGCCAGGGTGTCTGAGATCGTCTCGCCGCCGAACGCCGCGCGCCCGATCAGCATCTCGTAGACCACACAGCCGAACGCCCAGATATCGGTCCGCTTGTCGACCGGCCTGCCACGCGCCTGCTCGGGACTCATGTAGGCCGCGGTACCGAGAATCACGCCGTCACGCGTGCTGCCGGCCGTGACCTCGGCGGTCGCCTTTGCGAGACCGAAGTCCAGCACCTTGACGCTGCCGTCGGGCGTGATCTTGATGTTGGCGGGCTTCAGATCGCGGTGCACGATGCCTTTCTCGTGTGCGGCTTCGAGCGCCTCGGCAATCTGGCGCGCGATCGGCAATACCTCTCGAAGCGGCAGCGGCCCGCCGGCGACGCGGTCGGCGAGCGTATCGCCTTCGACGAGCTCCAGGACCAGAGCGCGGATGCCGTCCGTCTCCTCGATGCCGTAGATCGCACCGAGGTGCGGGTGATTGAGGGCTGCCAGCACCTGGGCTTCGCGCACGAACCGGGCATTCCGATCGGGATCCGTGGCGAACGCGGGCGGCAGGACCTTGAGCGCCACATCGCGGCCGAGGGTCGTGTCGTGCGCGCGGTAGACCTCCCCCATCCCGCCCGTACCGAGCAGGCCGACGACGCGGTACGAACCCAGGCGCCGGCCGATCAACGATTGATGCGCGCGAGCCGGCGCGCCCCCGATCAGCTCGTGCGCGGGACGGGCGAGGAACTCGTCGGCCCTCTCGTGCGCCAGCAGTGACTCGACTTCCTGGCGCAGCGTCTCGTCTCCCGCACACGCCTCGCGCAGAAATGCGGCACGCTCGCCCGGATTCTGCTCGAGCGCCGCCTCCAACAGGCCGTCGACCGTCGTCCAGCGCGGGTCGGTCATTTGATTGCTTAACGCGCCTTCGCAGCGGCGCTCTCCCAGCCCATCCTGATGTGAATCACGTCGATGTCCGGCTGCTCGACGGCTTGCGGAAAATAGATGCGCGAGCCGTCGCGCGAAACGTCGAACGGCGACACATCCAGAACTCGACTCCCCACCGGACGAACGGAGAACAGCGGCGCGGGAGTACCTCGCTGGAACTCTCCGCCTGAAGTGTCCACAGGGAGCGACCAGATGCGGTTCTCATCCAGATAGACGATCTCCTTGCCGTCTTTGCGCCACACCGGATACTCACCCCTGGTTGTGATCTGTCTCCGCAAACCCGGCCCGGGAAACGGTTGCACGTAGATGCCGCTCTGCTGTCCCGACACGGCCACCTGATACACAATCCAGCGGCCGTCCGGAGAGAATCGGGTGTTCCAGACCCACTCGCCGGTCTGGAGAACCGGCCTGGAAACGCGTTCGTCAGGTGTACCGTCGAGCCGCACCGAAAATACCTCGTTGGCGAAGGCGCCCTTTGTGTAAAGCACGGTCTTGCCGTCGGTGGATACGTCTTCCAGCCGGGCGAGGCCGGGCACACGCACCAATTCGCGGCCTTCGGCGCGTCCGGCGACCGGACCCTCGACGATTCGCGACTCCATCGGGACGAGGACATCTGTGGAGTTCGGAGACCACAGCATGGTGATGTTGCCGCGGTTCACGCTCAGCCGTCCGGGTCGATTGGGTTCGAGCAGCCACGACTGGCCTGGACTGGAGACGAGCAGATGCCGCTCATCCGGCGACAGTTTGAGGGCAAGGAAGCCGCTTGGGGGACCGGCGGTCCCAATCGTGTTGCCCTTCCGATCGAAGATCGTCACTTGAGGCGGCGCGGGAGGGCCAGGCCGCCAGGCCACGATTCCAGTGCGGGACACCGAAAAGAGCGATACACCCTGCTGCACCAGCGCCGCTTCGCCTTCCAGTTTCCGGGTGTTTCGATTGAGCGCCTGCGCGTACAGGTTGAAGTTCCGGACGAAGAGGAGATGGCCTCCTCCGGCAGGTGTGTAGCTAATGGGCCCCGCGCTCTTTAACAGCAGCACGGGCTCGGCCGGGTTCCCGTCACGCCACGTGACGAGGTAGACGTCAGATGACCCCTCCCTTACGCTGCCCACGAGGAAATCCTCACTGCCAGGGAGGAATCTTGGAGACAAGTAGTTCTCGAGACCGGGCACCTTGACCTGTCTGGGTTCGCCGCCCTCCGACGGGATCATGTACAGGTTGCTGGGCCCCCCTCCCAGGATCGACACGAACAGCAGGGTGCCGCGGTCGCTCGACGAGCTCCAGGACCAGAGCGCGGATGCCGTCCGTCTCCTCGATGCCGTAGATCGCACCGAGGTGCGGGTGATTCAGGGCCGCCAGCACCTGGGCTTCGCGCACGAACCGGGCACGCCGATCGGGATCCGTGGTGAACGCGGGCGGCAGGACCTTGAGCGCCACATCGCGGCCGAGGGTCGTGTCGTGCGCGCGATAGACCTCCCCCATACCGCCCGTACCGAGCAGGCCGAGGACGCGGTACGAACCAAAGCTCCGGCCGATGAACGATTGATGCGCGCGATCCGGCGCGCCTCCGATCAGTTCGTGCGCGGGACGGCCGAGGAAATCGGCCGCCCTCTCGTGCGCCAGCAGTGACTCGACCTCCTGGCGCAGCGTTTCGTTTCCCGCAGACGCCTCGCGCAGAAACGCCGGGCGCTCATCCGGATTGCGCGCGAGCGCCGCCTCGAACAGGCCGTCGACCGTCGTCCAGCGCGGGTCGGTCATGGCGTTGGCTTCAGGCGCGGCTTCGGACGTCGCCCCGTTCCGTCTCCGATCTCTCGATGAAGCCAGGCCCGCGCCATGGCCCACTGGCGGCTGACGGTGATTGGCGCCACACCCATCACCTCCGCGACCTCCGGCAGGCTGAGGCCGCCGAAGAACCGCAGCTCGACGATCTGGGCCTTCCGAGGGTCGAGGTCGGCAAGCGCCCGCAGGGCATCGTCGATCGCCACGAGGTCTTGAGACCGCTCCGACGCCACGCCGTCGGCTTCCGCGACATCGGCCAATCGAACCGTGTGTCCAGTGGGGCCCTTCGCGCGCCGCCGCGCCAGGTCGACGAGCACATTCCGCATCAGTCTCGCCGCCATCGCAACGAAGTGCGCGCGATTCTGCCAGTTGACGTCGCGCCAGTTCAAGAGGCGGATGAACGCCTCGTTGACGAGTGCGGTGGCCTGGAGGACGTGTCCCGGCCTCTCCCGCCGAAGGTAGCGGCGGGCGAGCTGCCGCAGCTCCGCTTCGACCAGAGGGACGAGCTCCTCGAGGGCGGAACTATCCCCCTGTCGCCAGGCGACCAGCAGTTCCGTCACCTGACCAGGTGTCCGTGCCGAGGCTGACGGGGATGACAAGGTTTGCCGCGCCCTTTCGCCTTAACCAGTAGCCGTGGGTTTCAGCCGCCTGATTCTACCCAACGCGCTCCCTGAAGGGGTGTGGCGGCTGGTTTCGGAGGTCGCCGCCATGAGCACGTCACGCGTCGTCGCACTCTCCCTCGTCGTGGTGGTCGATGCCGCCGTGCTCTGCGCCGGCGCGAACGCGCAGGCGGTTCCGGCGCCGTTGGTAACAGTGGCGCTCCAAGTGGTGCCGAAGGACGAGATCAGTGGCATCGCGTGGACGGCGATGACCAAGGAGGCGCGGGCGATTTGGGCTCGCGAAGGCGTTGAGTTGATCTTTGACGCGGCCGATACCGCCGCCACGCTCAGAGTGCCCGTGTCGTTCGATGACCGCACTCTGCGGAAGTACGACAGGAAGGGATCGACCGCGCTCGGCATCACGCTCTTTGCCGGCCGGAGCCAGCAGATCCTCATCTCGGTGCCGCGCGCGCGCCGCCTGGCGACGGCGGCGGGCAGCGATGTGTTGGAGCCGGACGGCACGATGGGCCGCGACGGCGTCCTCGGGCGGCTGCTGGGGCGCGTGCTGGCGCACGAGATGGGTCACGCGCTGCTGGTCACGAAGGGGCACTCGGCGTACGGGCTGATGAGCGGCAACATCATGCCCCGGGAAGTGACGCTGTTCCCCGACGATCAACTCGCGCTGTCGGTCCCCGAACGAGATCGGCTGGTCATGCTGTTCTCGAAGATGCCGGAGCCGGCGCGCCGCTCGGTCGTGATCGACGGGGTGCCAGCGAGAGTGGTGTCGATGGCCAACCTCGCCGGCGCGCCCTTGGGGCAACTGTTTCCGAAGGCCTCCGCTGTCGCTACTTCTTCTCGCCGCCGGTAGCGCCGGGCGCCGACCCGCCGAGGAACAGCCGCGAGCCGTCAGCGAGCACGAAGTTCCTGCCGACCGCCTTGAGGCCGCCGTCCTTGGCGCGATACCCCTCGATCGTGAGTTCCGTCCCGATCGACACGGTGTTCTTGGTGACGCCCATGCGAATCAACTGATTCGGACTGCCGCCTTCAATCAACCACTCGGTGACCGTCCCGTCCGGTTCCTTCACCGCGACGTGGAACCAGGAATGGGGATTCACCATCTCCCACTTGACCAGCGATCCTTTCAAGGTGACTGGCTTGCTCACGTCGAACTCGGCGGAAAACGCGTGGTGCGCCCGCGCCTGGCCAGCGGCCAGCAACAGGCCGGCGCAGGCAGCCACGACTACAAGCTTTGCGCGCATCTCAGTTGGACCCCTTCTTTGCGGCCTTCTGTTTTTCTTCGGCCCGCGCCCCGGCAAGAATGTTCGCAATGCCGTAGTTCGTCTCGTGACACGCGAATTCGAAAATCGGCCCTCCAGTCCTGGCCAGCGGCGCGTCCACCGTCCATGCCCGATCCCAGGTCGCCGGATCCTCGATCGTGAACTTGTAATCGATCATGTCGTCGGCCACTCGCGTGAAGCGCTCGGTCACCTGCATGTTCTCGCTGGCTCCACGGAAGGCGTTCTTCCCGTTGAAATTGGTGGTCTCGACCACGAGCGTGTTGCCGTGCCAGCGGCCTCGCGACAGACCGGTCCATTGCCGGACGTCCTGCGGCGGCTGCGCCCGGTTGTCGAGCGGAATGACGCGAACGTCGTGAATCATCTCGGTCAGAATCATGACGTAGCCGGGAGACTGCACGATCTGATAGTTCGCGTTGTAGCCCGCGTTCATCATCGGGGGACCGGAGCCGCCCATGATGATGCAGCGCGATCCGATCGCCATGTTCTGCACCGAATCGTACGGGCCGCCCGCAAGCTTTCTCGCTGCCGCGCGCTCGGCGGCGCGCTTCTGCCCCTGCGCATTCACCGGCGGCACCTTGCCGTCGGGCGGATCAACGACAAGCGACGTGCGCAGGCTGTACGAAAACTTCGACTGACTCCGATCGAGCCCGAACTGGCTGAAGTCGTAGTGCACGTCGGCCGTGGTGCCCGGCTCGGTCTGCTCCGCCTCACGCGCCGCAGCGGCCTTGATCGCCGCTTCGGCTTCGTCGGGCGTGTAGAACTCCTTCGTCACCCCCTGTGGCCGTTCGAACGGCACGTAGGTGGAGTTCGTCCAGAAGCCCTGCAAGTCCGGCTGACCGTCAGGAGTCTTGGGAGGTGTATAGGCCTTCGCAGCTGGGGCTTTCGCGGCGGGTGCCGCTTTAGCGGCCGAGGCCGGCGCCTGACCGGCGATGTTCGCCGACAGAACGGCGACTCCGAGGACCACGGCTCCGACCGAAACGAGAGATCGACGATTCATCGGATTCTCCGTTTCACGCTTACTGACTCGGCTGTTTCCGCAGATGGCCGTATAGGAGATCTTCCACGAATTCGACGCATCTGAACTCGAGAATCTGCGCGTTGGGCTCGACGCGGCGATACAGGGGCATGCTCATCTTCCAGGGCCGAGAGAAGACCTTCGGATCCTCGACCGTCACCTCGTAGTTGAGCGTGTCGGCGCTCCGAGCGGTGAAGCGTTCCACCACGTGCAGCGCATCGCTGTGGAAGTTGCCGGAACGATCGAACCAGCTCAGGTCGTTGAATCCCTTCGTATCGACGACCAGTGACTCCCCTTCCCAGCGTCCGTTCGACCAACCCATCCAGCTATCGGCCGGTGCCTCGACCTGATCGGCCATGTAGACCGTCCTGACGGCGCCAGCGTACTCGTGAACGAGCATGATGTGCTTCTGGCTCTGGATGATCTGAAACGGGAACCCCATGTAGGTGGCCCGCGGAACACCGGGCAGATAGCACTTCACCTCGGGATCGAGCTTCAGCCGATTGGCGCGGTTCTCGTTTCGTTTGGTCAGCGCTTCGGGACGATACGGCAGCGGCCCGCCTTCGACGACCCCCAGACCACCGGGAACGGCGCCCGCGGCCCCAAGCTCCAGCACGGGACTGGGCGCGGCGGAGTGCGCCTCGACATCCCAATTCGCCGTGTTGATCGCCTGCCAGATGCCGTTGAGATTCGGCTTGCCGTCCGGCGCACGCGGCGCTTTGTACCCGGGCGTCTGCGCGGTCACGAGCGTCATGGCCACGACAACCCAGGCCACGATGGCCACCGTCACACCGGTGAGGAACCGGTTCCGCATCATTTCGAATCCGTCTTCGCCGGAGCGTCAGCCGCTTTCCGATCCTCGAGCCGGGCGCCGACGAGAGTGTTGTACAGGCCGCGGTTGCCCTCGTGGCACGCGTGCTCGAACAGCGGCCCCGTCGTCTTCCTCATCACGGCCTCAACGGACCAAGGCCGTTCCCACATGCTCTTGTCCTCGATCGTGTAGTTGTATTCGATCGTGTCCTCCGCCACACGCCGCAGACGTTCGATGACCTTCATGTTCTCGGTGGATCCCCTAAGTGGATTTTTCCCGTTGAAGTCGGTCGTTTCGACGACGAGCGTGTCGCCTTCCCAACGCCCGCGCGAGACGCCCATCCACTGACGCACGCTCTCGGGAGGTTGCGGCCTGCGGTCGAGCGGAATGATACGCACGTCATGAATCATCTCGGTGAGGATCATGACGTAGCCCGGCGCCTGCACGATGTGATAGTTGCTGTTGTAGGCTGCGTCCATCATCGGCGGCCCTGGCCCGGCCATGATGATGCACCGATCATCGAGCTGGTTGCTCTGTGCCGAGTCCCATCGGCCGCCCAAGCGCTTGGCTTCCTCGGCGCGCGCCGCAAGAATCCTCTTTCCTTCGGCGGTAACCGGCGGCAGCTTCCCGTTCTTGGGATCGACGATGAGCGACGTGCGCAGAGTTCTTGCGAGCGTGGCCTGGCTGCGATCGAGACCGAACTGCGTGAAGTCGTAGTGGACGTCGGCGACAGTCCCGGGCTCCGTTTCCGCGTTCTCACGTGCCGCCGCGGCCTTCTCAGCCGCGGCTGCCTCGGCCGGCGTATAGAACTCCTTGGTGACGCTGTCCGGTCGTTCGAGCGGCGTGTAGGTCGCATTCGACCAGAACCCCTGCAGATCGGGTTGCCCGTCCAGCGTACGCGGCACCTTGTACGTCGGCGGCTGCGCGGCCAGCGTGACCGAGGCTACGGCGACGACGACCAGCGCGGCGAGCGATCGGCTCGCCCTTGTGCCTCGGATGCCTTCCATAACAGCTCCCCCGTTTCGTCCCGTGTTCTCCCAGTGCGCGACCACGTGGAGGATAGACGACTTTAGCCGGAGCAGGACAGTCAACTCAGCCCCTGGGCGGCCGGGGACTGGCTTACTTTGGTTTCACCCAGGGCGGCGTCCAGGTCTTGATCCGCCCGTCCCACAGGCCGCGGTTGTTCTCCTCGCACGAGTATTCGATCAGCGGCCCGTCCATCAGCCGGAAGGTGCGCTCGTTGGTCCACGGCTTCGTGTAGGTCTTGGGGTCCTGCACTGTCACCGTGTACCCCATGCGCGCGCGGTCGAGGCGCGTGAACCTGTGCGTCAGATGCAGCGCGTCGCTGTGCGGGTGACCGACAGTGTCGAGACGGGTATAGCCGTTGAAGCCGCGCGACTCGACGACGAGCGTGTCGCCGTCCCAGTGCCCGATCGAATACCCGAACCACGTGGGATTGCCGTCGGCCTGTTTCGTAAACTCGCGCGCGAACGGGATCGCGTGGTGCCACGTGTTGATCTCGAAGAGCAGCGCGACGTAGCGATCGTCCTGGACGATCTGGAACGGATACGGCGCGTTGATGGATCGCTGCAGCCCGAAGGGGAAACAGCTGCCCGTGTAATCGCCGCTGGCGGCGTCATAGCCGGACCAGTCGGCGAGTCCCCACGCGGTGAACGGCAACTCGGCCTTGTTGCCTTTCGCGGCCAGAGCCTGCCGCGCCTGCGGCGCATCGTCGGGCGTGAACGGCGCTTCGGCGTAGCCACGCTGGTCGCGACGGTTCACGGTCATGTCCGGCACGTAGGGCGGCATCCACACACCGCTGAGATCCGGCTTGCCGTCGGCGCGCCGCGGTGGGCCGTCGGCTGCGGATGCGCCGTTGGGTGCCTGTCCGGAGATGTGCAGGGAGAGCGCGATCACGAACGCGGCCATCCACGCCAGGAGCGTCACACGTGCGTGCATGCCGCGAATGATACCGCCGCCGGCGCCGGCCGCGCGGCGGCTCGACCCCTCTTGTACAGTAGGCCCATGGCACTGCCGGTCCTGGCGAAGAGCGGCCGCGGATCCGCGCCGGTCGTTGTGAGCACGCCTGATTCCGGCCACGAGACCGCAGACGACGACATCCTGTGCCCGCGGTGCGATTGGCGCCCGTCGTCGACGAGCCGGTGGTGCTGCGTGTGCGAAGGCACGCCGGAACCGCCTTTCGACGCGTGCGGTACCGCGTGGAATACGTTCGATACACGAGGGCGCTGTCCGGGGTGCCAGCACCAGTGGCAGTGGACGACGTGTCTCAGCTGCGGCGTGGCTTCTCTCCACCAGCGCTGGTACCGACGCCGGGCCCGCCCGCCGGCTGCGTTCTAACGATCCGCTCCTGCGGGCTGAGGCGGGTCTGAAGACCCGCGGCCTACTTTTACCGGGCACTCGCCGCGCCTGCGGCGATGTCCCGTGCTAGGATCCGCTGCCGTTCGCGCTTCGTCCACTCATCCGCACTGTAGGAGATGCCGCGTGGTCCGTCTCGACGCAGACTTGGCCGTCACGCTCGCGGAGGACCGTCCGGGGACCCTCGCGGCGGCGCTGCGATGTGTCGGCGACGCCGGCATCAACCTCGACGGCTACGCCGAAATCGGCGGCGTCGTGCACGTGCTGTCGCCCAATCTTCAGGCGGCGCATGACTGCCTGCAGAAGGGGGGGTTCCGCATCCTCCAGGAGCAGCAGGTGCTGCTGGTCGCGGTGGCCGACGAGCCGGGGGCGGCAGCCGGCGTCTTCCAGCGCCTCGCGACGGCCCACGTCAACATCAAATACAGCTATCTGGCCACGGGCAACCGGCTGGTGATCGCCGCCGACAACACGCAGGCGGCCCTCGACGTGCTGGCGCGCCGATAACCTGCGCCTCTGCGCGCAGCTCTCGATTCCCGAACAGCGTGACAGGATTCCGCGGCTCGTCGTCTAATGCGCCAATGCCTTCAATCGAGGTCAAGCTACGCGTCCGGTGGGCTGACTCCGACCCGGCGGGGCGCATCAATTTCCCGCGCTACTTCGACTACATGGAGGACGGCGAAGCCGAGTTGATGCGGTCATGCGGGCTTGCCTACGGGCAGCTGCCGGCAGGTTACGGCGTCCCGCGCGTCCATACCGACTGCACTTTCAAGAAAATCCTGAATTACGACGTTCCGTTCACCATGCGGGTGACGGTGGGCAGGCTCGGAAACACGTCGATACGGTACGACTATCAGTTCTTCACCGAGGGTGATCCGCCCGAGCTGGCCGCTGAGGGATCGATGACGGTCGTGGTGATCAAGGACGGCCGGCCGATCGAGATCCCGGCGAACTGGCGCGCGGCGCTTTCGGATCGGCCGGGGACGCCCTGACTCCCCCTCCCCCCTTCGGACGAGTCTCCGAGATCGAGCGTCGTAGCCACGCCGTCGGGCGCGCGCAGATCCCGTCAGTCGCCCTCGGAGTCGAGACTGCCGCTCGTCAGATAGCGCCGGGTGTCGGCGGCGACCACGTTCGAGAGCAGCAGCAGCGCGATCAGGTTCGGCACGGCCATCAGCCCGTTCGCGAGATCCGAGAAGTCCCACACAAAGTTGAGCGTCGCCACCGATCCGGCGTACACGGCAACGACCCAAAGCACGCGATAGGGAAAAATCAGCGACTTGCCCCACAGATACTCGGCGGCGCGCTCGCCGTAGTACGACCAGCCGAGAATCGTCGAGAACACGAACGTGAGCAGGCCGATCGTCAGCACGATCGGCCCGAACGTCGGCAGCGTCGCACGGAATGCCGCCGCCGTCAGCTCCGAGCCGCGTAGCGCCCCGATGGCCGGCTGCTCGAGGATCGCGGTGACGATGACGAGGCCCGAGAGCAGGCAGATCACGACCGTGTCCCAGAAGGTGCCGGTCGCGGAGACGAGCGCCTGCCGTACGGGATTCCGCGTCTGTGCGGCCGCGGCGACGATGGGCGCCGAGCCGAGGCCGGATTCGTTGGAGAAGAGCCCGCGCGCCACCCCGTATCGCGCCGCCACCAGCACGGTGGCGCCGGCGAAGCCGCCGGCCGCGGCGGTCGGACTGAAGGCGCTTGCGACGATCAACCGGATCGCCGGCCAGAGCAGCGAGACGTTCGCCAGGAGGATCGCGGTGCACCCGCCGACATAGACGATCGCCATGAACGGCACCAGCCATTCGCACACCCTGGCGATCGACTTCAAGCCGCCGATCACGACGATGGCCGTCAAGGCCGCCAGCACGACGCCGGTCACCTGCACGTTCACGCCGAAGGTGCTCGCGGCAAGGGTCGAGATCGAGTTCGCCTGCACCATGTTTCCGATCCCGAACGACGCCACCACCGTGAACAGCGCGAAGAGCATCCCCAGCCACTTCAAGCCGAGGCCCTTCTCCAGCGCGTACATCGGTCCACCCAGCATCGTCCCGTCTGCGGTTCTCACGCGGTACTTCACGGCGAGGAGCGCCTCGCTGTACTTCGTGGCCATACCGAGCACTCCGGTGAGCCACATCCAGAGCACGGCGCCAGGCCCCCCGAGACTGACCGCCGTCGCGACGCCCACGATGTTGCCAGTGCCGATCGTGGCGGCGAGCGCCGTCGTCAACGCGGCGAAGGGGCTGACGTCTCCGGCGCCTCCCTTCTCGGGCGTCACCGACAGCTTGATCGCGGTGATCAGGTGGCGCTGCATGAACGCCGTGCGGACCGTCAGAAAGATGTGCGTGCCGAAGAGCAGGATGAGGAGCGGCGGCCCCCACACGAAGGCGTCGGCCGCGGAAATCCATCCGTGGAGGGTATCGATCATATTGGAGTGATATCGGAGCGCAGGACCTGCTCCGTCATTCTAGCGCGTTGGGCGCGCTTTCCTTGACGCGGAAAGGACGTCGCGCGCCTATCGCGGCGCGCGACGTCTGGAGCGCTAGAAGCGGTAGCCGATGCCGGCCGTGACCTGCGAGAATTTCAGGTCGCTGGCCATGTGGTAGGCGCTGCGATAGCGGTAGCCGATGTCGAAGTGGGTGTGGCCGGAACCGATGCCGACGCCGACCGCCGCTTCGACCATGGGGCGCGTGACGCCTTCGGCGGCGAGGGAGAGCACCCCTTCGCCGAGTTGGTAGTCGTTGAAGACGGCTCGCGTCACATCGCCAAGGCGCGCTTCGACGACCGTGCGCTTGAGATGGATGACGCCGGCCCCGGCCCCAAGATACGGGCGAATGGAGCCGCTGCCGATCACGTACTTGCCGCCCACCACGAAGCTCACGCCACGGTCGCGGCCGTTGAGCGACCAGTTGTCGCCGGTCAAGGTCGTGAGCCTGGCCGCCCGGTCATCGAGACCGTCGCGTAGCGGCTGCCCCATCAGATTCTCGAAGTAGGAGAACGTGGCGTAGGCCTGGCCATGGCGACCGAGATGCTCGGCGACCTCCACGCCGAAGACGGGCCCGGTGGGCGGACGCGACACCGCGCCGCCGAGACCGGCGACGTACCAGCGCGGCTCCGCCTTGGTGCCGGGAGCCGGGGCCCCCTGCGCGAAGGCGGAGACGGACGAGACGATGGCAAGAACGAATGCTGCCGAGATCGAGTGACGCGCGTTCATCGCATTAGCTCCTCAAACTAGCGGCGGGTCAAGCTTTGGAACGAGTGGTTCGCGACCAGCGCGCCCAACGGCCCGTCTCCGTCGGAGACGTTGTAGGTGTGTGCCGCGACGCCGGTGATGGATTTGGGATTGATGGGGTCGTCGAACCTCGCGGTCACGCTCGAGCCCACCAGGTCAAACTCGTTAGTGCCGCCGCCCGGGCAAAGGAAGGTCAGGGGCTTCTCCGTGCACTGTTCCGAGTGCAGCACGAAGCTGTTGCCGGAACCGATGCGGCCCGTGTATTCGCACGCCAGGCCGGTCGTTGATGACACGAGCTTGGCCGTCAGATCACTGCCCGACTGCGTAATCAACAGCGTGTGGTCGTTCTTCTCACCAATCACCTTGTCGAACGCCGTTCCCGCGCACGCGGACGCACCTGCCTTGAGCGCGGGGCCGGTGCCACCCGCCACACCGGTCAGCGTCAACTCACCGCCCCAGTTTCCGTTCAGTCGTGGCAGCAGCAGCTCCGACAGCGACGAAGGGCCCGTGGGGGTGGCCGGGGGGGCCGGGGTCCCGTTAACATCCTCGCAGGAGGCCGTCGCCATCGCCGAGGCGAAGAGGCCCGCGATCAACGCGGCTCGTGAATTCATCTTCCAAAACTCCTTGTGCACGCACGGTGCTCGTGCGGTTGCCCATGAGGCTGCAAGTTCCATGCACAGCCGATTGCACGCGATAGCGCGTGAAGTGCAACGCGCTATCTGCCCCCTCACAGATATGAATCTGCTTCGAGGTAGATAAGCCGCGGAGAGGCACGCGGAGCTGCGCCTCTGAAACATGGTGCTGGTGTGATGTGGGCCTGCGTCTCTCGGTGAGCCCAGTGCCGATGATCCTAGGGCAGGCTGATCTCCGGTTGATCAGCGACTGCGCAGTGGACGAAGGCTCGCAGCTGCCGCCCAAAGCGAAGCTGCATGGCATCGCGAAGCTCGGCGCATCGCTCGTCCGCGACGGCCATGTCGCGCTGTTGCATGTAGGCCACGGGCCTGGTCAGCTCAGTCAGGCACAAAAAAAACCCCGCCGAAGCGGGGTTCTCTGGAGCGAGGTGAACGAGCTCTTGGAGATCAGCTGCGCTTCTTGCGGCGCAGACCCAGCAGCGTCAGACCAGCACCGAGCAGGGCAAAGGTCGCCGGCTCGGGCACTGCGCTGCTGTACTCCACTACATAACCATTCATCTGGCCCGCATTGCCGGGACCACCGTGGTCGTTCCACACACCCAGTCCGGCCCAGTTCGTGTGGAGATAGTTCTCGCCGCCGCAGCAGTTGTTGGGCTCACCGGCACCCCAATTGGTGTAGGTGAAGGCCTGGCCTGCTTCCGGACCATTACGCCACGTCCACTGGTTGACCGGCGCGCCGTCGTCGGAGCCGCCAAGCCAGGCGAGGGCGCCATTGGCCAAGCTCGAAGAGACGAACATGTTTTCGGTAGCGGATGTCACTGTGGCCAGATAGCCGGTCATGCCCAGGTAGGTTGAACCGGCTGCCGCCGCAAAGGCATCCGGCGCAGTCACGTTGGTTGCGATGAATTCATACCAGTGGTCGTTGCCACCGACCCCGGAGCTCCACTGAATAGGAGCAGCACTGGCGGTGGGGGTCAGCGCCACGCCTGTCAGCAACAGGCTCGCGATAGCCATACTCAGTCGTTTCATGTCAGTCCTCAGAAATGTGCTGGCCAGGACGGTTGGAATTCCCCGATTCGACCTAGGAATTTCCTGGGCAATTATTGCCCTACAAGAGGCAAATCACTTACTGCTCCGCAGCGCTAGGGTCTGATAGACACAGAACGCTAACGAATCGAGCCGCCCGGTGAGGTCGTGGGATGTGCCGCCGGCGTAAACGTCTCCGCGATCACCCGCCAACGACCCTCGCGTTGATGGCGACCCACACCACATCACCTGACTCCTGAGTCCAGTGCCGAAGCGGTCCACCACGATCGCCGTGTCGTCGAACACGCGAATCACGTCGTGAACTACCTCATTTGGAGGGATCGGCCTGCTGAGGATCGAGTCGATTAACTCCGCCCGGCCAGACGTTCCGGACGCGCGCGTCACGACCAACCACTCGTCCAGGATTCTGATAACCTCAGCTGCCGGAGCCCTCATTTCCTCGATGATCGGCAGCGTTCTCGCCCACTACGAGATCGAAGCCTTGCTCGGCGCCGGTGGGATGGGCGTCGTGTACCGCGCCTACGATCAGAAGCTGCGGCGACAAGTCGCCATCAAGTTCCTCGGGGACTCGACCGAGGGCGAAACGCGGGCCAAACTGTTTCGCGAAGCGCGCGCGGCGTCGGCGCTGAATCACCCGAATATCTGCACCATCTACGAAGTCGGTGAGGCCGAGGGGCGCACCTACATCGTCATGGAGTACGTGCAGGGCACACTGCTCAGCACGCTCATCCCTCCGTGGGGGCTCGCACCGGAGGCGTTTTCGAGCTACAGCCTGCAGATCGCCGACGCCGTCAAGCACGCGCACGCGAACAACGTCGTCCACCGCGATCTCAAGAGCGGCAACATCATCGTCACGCCCGACGGCCGCACCAAGGTGCTCGACTTCGGACTGGCAAACCGGATGCCGGTGCTCGATGACGACCGGGCAACGCAATCGACGTCGATGCTGACGTTGCCGGAGCCGGTCGCCGGAACGCTCGCCTACTTGCCGCCTGAAGTGCTGAACGGCGCGCCGGCCGACTTCAGGGGTGACGTGTGGTCGCTCGGCGTGCTCCTCTACGAAATGGCGGCCGGCGAGCGTCCGTTCAAAGACGCGAAGGGCCTGCAGCTCATCGCCGCGATCGTCGGTGACCCGATCCCACCGCTGCGCACCGGGATCCAGGCGGCGCAGAAGTCCGTCGTCGAGCGCTGCCTCGAGCGCGATCCCACGCGCCGTTTCGAACACGCCGGCGCCCTGCACGCCGCGCTCGAAGGCGCGGCAACCCGGTGGCGCCGGCGCGGCGCCACGATGGTTGCCGCCACGGCGATGATGATCGCGTCGGTGGCGGCCGGGGCGGCGTATTGGCAGTGGACGATCGCGCGCCGAAGCGCGACGGCCGCGACACGCGGTGGCAATGCGGTGGTGCCGGCTTCAACCACGGTCCGACGCACCGTCGCCGTCCTCGGGTTCAAGAACCTCTCGGGACGTCCGGTAGAGGCGTGGTTGTCGACGGCGTTGTCGGAGATGCTCACGACCGAGCTGGCGGCGGGCGAGCAGTTGCGGGCCATCCCGGGCGAGAACGTCGCACGCATGAAGATCGACCTCGCCCTTGGCGATTCCGAGAGCTTCGCAGCCGACACACTCGCCAGAATCCGGTCCAACATCGGGAGCGATCTGGTCGTGCTCGGCTCGTACGTGGCCGTCGGCGAGAAGATCCGGTTCGACGTGCGCATGCAGGACGCGGCGCTGGGCCAGACGGTCGCGTTGGTCGCCGAGACCGGCGCCGAAGATGATCTGCTCGAGCTGGTCTCGCGCATCGGACTCCGGCTGCGCGAAGAGCTTGGTGTGGCCGGTCTGTCCGCTGCCGAATCGGCCACTCTGCAGGCCTCTCGCCCGGCGAATCCCGCCGCGGCGCGGCTGTACGCCGAGGGGTTAGCCAAGCTGCGGTTGTACGACGCCCAAGCCGCGAGAAGCCTCTTCGATCGGGCGGTCGCCGCTGACCCGACGCATGCGCTCATGTACTCCGCTCTGGCCGCGACGTGGTCGCAGCTGGGCTACGACGAGCGCGCCAAGGATTCGGCGCGGCGGGCGTTCGAGCTGTCGGCGAATCTGAGGCGCGAGGATCGCCTGCTGGTGGAAGGCCGCTATCACCAGGCGATGAACGAGCACCTGGACGCGATCAAGACCTACCAGACGCTCTACCGCTTCTTTCCCGACAACCTCGAGTACGGGTTGCAACTGGCCTCGGCGCAGACCGACGGAGGGAAGGCGAGCGACGCGCTCGCGACCATCGAGTCGCTGCGAAAGCTGCGCGCGCCGATCGCCGCCGATCCGCGCATCGACCTGGCGGAAGCGGCTGCGGCCTCGGCGCTCTCCAACTTCAAACAACAGCAGGTGGCAGCAGAGTCCGCGGCGGCCAAGGGGCGGGCGCAGGGAGCCCGCCAGCTGGTGGCGAGCGCGCGGATTCAGGAATGGAACGCGTGGCAGTCGCTGGGGGAACGGACCAAGGCGATCGCCGCCGCCGAGGAGGCTCGCCAGATCTACGCTGCCGCGGGCGATCGGGGAGGGGAGAGCCGCGCCTTACGCAGTGTCGGTATCGTGCTGCGCGCGCGAGGCGATCTCGCTGGCGCCCGCCGCACCTACGAGCAGGCGCTCGCGGTGTCCCGCGACATCGGCGATCAGGGGCTGACCGCCGGGCTGTTGAACAACATCGCCAACGTGCTGCGGCAGGAAGGCTCGATCGAGCAGGCCAAGCGGACATACGCTGCCGCGCTCGCCATCTTTCGCGAGATCGGCGATCAAAGCGCGGTCGCATTGATCCTCAACAACAACGCGATCGCGTTGCGCGTGCAAGGCGATCTGAAAGGGGCGCGGGCCAACTACGCCGAGTCGCTCGCGATCCGGCGGACCCTCGGCGAAAAGGCTGGCGTGGCGGCGACGCTCAATAACCTCGCCAACGTCGTGTCCGACGAAGGCCGCCTCGCCGAGGCGACGAAGATGTACGAGGAGACGCTGGCGATCAATCAGGAGATCGGCGACAAGCCGGGCATCGCCCGCGCGTGGTTCAACCTCGCTGAGATGGCTCGCTGGCAGGGCGATCTCTTGCGCGCGCGGACGTTGCTCGATCAAGCGGTGGCGCTGCGGCGGGCGTCCGAGGACAAGAGCGGCGTCGCGCAGGCGCTCGTCAGCACCGGGATGGTGCTGACGGCGCAGGGGCGGCTTCCCGAAGCGAGACAGACCTACCGGGAAGGGCTGGCGATTCAGCGGAGCATCGGCGAGAAGCGTGATATCGCCCGCACCAACACGCTTCTGGCCAGGGTGACGATCTACGAGGGGCGGGCCAAGGAAGCCGAGGCGATGGCGCGTCAGGCCGCGGAGGAGTTGCACGAGCAGAAACTGCCGGAAGATGAAGCGCGAGCGCTCGCCGCCGTCACCAACGCCTTCGTGGCCTCGAGACAGCTCTCATCCGCCGCCGACTCGATCCGGCGCGCCGTCGGGCTGATCCGTGGCGGCCGGAGTCGTGTTGTGGGTTTCGACGTCGGCCTGGCGGCGGCAGGACTCGACGCCGCGCACGGCCGTCACGAGCCGGCAGTTGCACGACTGACCAGGCTGCTCGCGGAGGCGACGGGGTTTCTCGAGTACGAGTTCGCGGCCCGGCTCGCGCTCGGCGAAATCGAACTCGCGTCGGGTCGCGCGGCCGCCGGCCGCGCGCGACTCGAAACCCTTCAGAAGGACGCGACAGCCAAAGGCTTTCTGCTGGTGGCGCGGCAGTCTGCCGACGCATTGGCGACTCTTTCTGGTAGCGGTTCCGGCTCGCGCTGATGCTTGCCATTTCGGCAGCCGGCCGCGAGGTCCTCTCAGGCAAACGTCGCCAGAATTCCCTTGATGACAATCGCTCGGTTGCGGCCAGGTGTGGCGTCCGAGTCGCTGGCCGCGCGCCGCGCGTCACGGCGCTGCTCGACGTGAATGAAGCGGGACGGGCCGACAGGGACGTTGGCCTCGGCGCAGATGCTCCCATGCGGCAGGCCGGAGGCAAACCTCATTTGCATGTTGTCCGTCCCGCGGGCGCTGCAGCCACCGGTCGCGTCGAACACCCCTGCGGTGAGGACAGGCCCTTGCCCCGCGGCGGCAGCCGACGCGGATTCGATCTTCGTCGCGAGCGACGACAGCATGGCCGGAGCGGCCGCGACACCGTTGCTCAGGAATACGTCCTCCGCGCAGCTGGAGTTGCCGTGGAACTGGAGGTGCCACGAGACCGCGTCGCTCGAGTAAATCTCCTCGAACGCGATCTGAAAGACCGACTCCGCGGTGTGCGCCACATCAGACTCGAAGTACGGACGCTCTGACTGGGCGCAGGACGCACGTGTCGTGTTCTGGTCCCGATCGGCTCCCGCGATGAGCAGGGTCCGTGCCTGCAGGGCCAGATAGGCTTCGATCGCTTCGTCCTCGGTCTCGAGATCGTCCTTGGGATGCGGCGCCGAGAGGCTTAGAGCCCGCAGCGGCTGCGCGTCGAAGACATACGTGCCCCATCCACGGCGTGTGGGGTCATTGGGATCGATGATGCTCACGCCGGAGGCGTGCGCTGCGGCGTCGGGGATGTGGCCGGGCACGCCTTCCATGAGGAGGTAATGAGTCCGGCCCGAAACCGTGTCCAGGAACCGGACGACGTTGTAGGTGGAGCTGATCCGCTTGGCCTGAAGATGGGCCTGGCCCCAGGACCCGGCGAGCAGGCTGCGGAAGACCAGGCGCCACGCGGCGAGCTGGGCGTCGGTCGGCAGCACGTATTCATTGTGGCGGTCGCCGGAGTCGGCCTCATCGCCGGAGCCCTTCACGTTCGTGATGGCGGCCAGAACCTCCTTCTTCAGGAACACCGCGAGGTCGGCCGTCGTGGCCGGGAGCGGCACGTCCGCACGCCGGTAGACGATGACCACGTTGTCGATGATGAAGTCGTCGATGTCGCCGGCGTTCGAACCGCTCGAGGTGCGCGCTTCGACGTGCAGGACATTGCCCGTCGCTTTCAACTGGTGACGGGGTTCGATCAGCAGGATGTTGGCGTTCCACGCGTCCCGCGACGGGCTCACGGGCAAGCCGCCGAACACATCGACGCCGTTGACCTGAAAGATGTTTCGCCGATGGTCGACATCGCGCGATTGAAACATCACGAAGGCGGTGGCACCTGGATCGACGTCCGGGCAATCGAACGGGAAGCTCTTCGCCGCGCCGGCAAACGGCACGTCGGGCTCGACGTCGTCAAAAGTGCGGGGGGCGTTGCCGAAGTGCTGGCGCTGGAAAAGGACGACGGTGAAATCGGTCGCCATGCCGTGGCGATTATGCGTGATCGCGCGGCGTGCCTGGGAGGATAAAAGCGAGTGCCGCCATAGCGCCAGGTCATCGTTTCGCGACGGGCGCGATTCGCAGCTCAACGTCCCGAGTGCCGCCGGCCGTGACCACTGTCTCGGTGCTGGCGTTTCCATCACTGTGTGCGGCGGTTACGAAGTAGCGCCCGGCCGGGAGCGGAAACCGCGGTGGGCCTGAGTACTCATTGCTTTCGATGATGCGTGTCCGGTTGCCTTCGGCGTCCCGCGCAGCGGCGTAGACTGTGTAGGCCACACCTCGCTCGAGCGGTTTGCTCCCATCAGCGGGAACGGTGTTCAGCCGAAGGATGCCCGCACCGAGGTTCAGAGTCCGGTCGGTCACCACAGCCGGTGTGATCTCGACTTCCGCGTTCGCGGAGGCACTCCCATACGAGGCTGTGATGATGTAGCGCCCGGCCGGGAGCGGGAACCGCGGCGGGACTGAGTACTCACTGCTTTCGGTGATGCGTTTCCGATTGCCTTCGGCGTCCCGTGCAGCAGCGGCATCGACGGTGTAGGCCACGCCTCGCGCGAGCGGCTCGCTGCCGGCGGCGAGCACCGCGTTCAGCCGAAGGATGCCCGCGCTGAGGTTCAGTGTCCGGTCGGTCACCCCGGCCGGCGTAACCTCGACTTCCACGTGGGCGGAGGCGCTCCCATACGAGGCGGTGACGACGTAGCGTCCGGCCGGGAGCGGGAACCGCGGCGGGTCTGAGAACTCATTGCTGCTGGTGATGCGTTTCCGGTTGCCTTCGGCGTCCGGCGCCGCGGCATCGACGGTGTAGGCCACGCCCCGCGCGAGCGGGTCGCTCCCGTCGGCGAGCACCGCGTTCAGCCGAAGGATGCCCGCACGGAGGTTCAGCGTCCGGTCGATCACCGCGGCCGACGTAACCTCGACTTCCACGTTCGCGGAGGCGCTCCCATACGAGGCGGTGACGACGTAGCGTCCGGCCGGGAGCGGGAACCGTGGCGGGTCTGAGAACTCATTGCTGCTGGTGATGCGTTTCCGGTTGCCTTCGGCGTCCGGCGCCGCGGCATCGACGGTGTAGGCCACGCCCCGCGCGAGCGGTTCGCTCCCGTCGGCGAGAACCGTGTTCACCCGGAGGATCGCCAAAGCAGCGGATGCACTGGTTTGAGGAGGTGGTGCGGTGTCACCGCGGCCGAGACCGGGTCGATAGAAGGCGATCGCGAGGATTGCGGCGGCGAGTGCAGCCGCCAACAGCCATCCCACCGTCCGTCCACGGACAGAACGACCTGGGACGGTCGTCTCCTCGGACCGGGGAGCGAGCCTCGGTTCAACCGTCGAACCTGGATCCGGCGCTCTGGGCGCAGTGCCTTCGAGCGCTGCGGTCCGGGTGAGTGGGACACCGATGATTTCGGTGACGTCGGCGGTCAGCTTCCGGAACAGCTCCGACTCTCGGGCGCCGTCCCAGTCGATCATCGTAGCGGTCTGAATCCGTCCGAAACCGAGCGGCGGGCTCACATCATCGATGAGCACGGGGATCAGCACGCCCCGCTTCCGGCCTTCGTCAGCTTCTTCGCGCACCCAACTCGAGGCCACCGATTCGCGAGACCACACAACCACGACGCACCGCGCGGCCGCGAGCGCCTGGGTGATCACATCGTCGAACGTCTTGCCGGCCCTGATCTGTCGATCCCACCACACCGACCAGCCGTGATCGGACAGAGCGTCGGCCAGCGGCTGCACTCGGGACCGGTCTTCGCTGGCGTAGCTGATGAAGATGTCGCTCACATGTGGCCGAGCGGAAACATCCGAGGGTTATGCGAATCGCTCACTACGCGACGCCGGCCTCCGCCGGACGCCGCAGGAACGCCAACGTCTGCGCGTTGAACTCCTGCACCTTCTCGTACAACGGCGCATGCGAGCAGCCGTCGAAGGCGACCACTTCGGACCGGCGAATCTTTAGGCATGCGCCCCTCCCGTTTCGAACGCGCCGATGGTCACGGCCGTGCAATCACACGGAATCCACCACGCGGTTCTACGCCCCTCGGAGGCCGAGATCAAGAATTTGATGGCTGCTCGGGCTGCGAGGTTGACGCTTGCGCGAAGCTGGACCGTTCAGAGACGAGAAGCGCACCGGCTCAGGTCTGAAGACCTGCCCCTCGACAGATCGCTGAGGCGGGTCAGGGATCCTAGTCGACGTTGACGCGAGGTGCTGGGCGAACGGCGGCGACGGACAACCCCGGTCGTTTCGCGAGCAACATCGAGCCGATGATGCATGCCGCCGTGTACGGCGACAGGGGCTGGCTGATTACCCGCACGCGTCCGGCCGCGATGGCGCCGCAGATGGCATCGGGGTGCCGCCGGGTCTCGTCGACCAGCGAATAGGTCGGTCCGAGCTGCGCCAGCCGGTGCACGTCTCCGTTCCCGACCATTGGCTTGCCGTGGCGCCGCGCCCATCGCTCGGCGGCGCGATTGAAGTCGACACCATGCGTGAACATCGCGTTGCGTTCGACGGCATCGAACAGATCCGCGTGTTGCTCGAGACGGCTCCAGAGGCTGGTCGTACCCGGAAAGAACGGGTGGGGTGCCAGTACCAGCCCGGCAGCGCTGCGCTTCAACCGAGCCAGATCCTCGAAGGTCGTGACGCGCTCTGCGGCACCGCGCGGAAAGTTCAGCAGCAGGACATGTCTGCCCTTGATGGTTCGCTCGATCCCGTGAATCAGGACGATGCCGCGTGCCTCCGCGTATGCCTTCCAAGGATCGAGGTGCAGCTCGTGGTCGTGCAGCGTGACGGCGAGCGCGTCGTATCCGAGCGCCGCCGCGCGATCGATCAGCTCGCAGGTGGTGTGAGGGATCGCGTCAACGGGGTCGTCTGCCGTATGGGTGTGGAGCTCCACCTTCAACATAGCCTCCGTCATCCTCGCAATCAACATGCCGCGGTCAGGGGGTGCGGGCGCGCTGGGAGAATCGTTGACCCACGAAGGAAATACCGCGTGCGGCGACCTTTTGTTCATGTCGCGGCCGACGAGCGCCCTTCGCCCGGGCCGGGGAGGAGCCCGTCAGAACGCGAGCCGGAGGCCGCGCCGAACCGACTGGGGCGCCCGATAGCGGCTGGTCATCAGGAAGCGGGCGCGCCCCTCGCCTCTCCCCCCCTTTGACGACGCGGGTCGCCCTTGCCTGGTAGCCACACGGCGTCTGCCGGGTGCGAGAATTGGCGCGACGCGTATTCCCGACGTAGACTCGAGTCGCGAGTGTCCAGTCCGCCAAGAACCGCACGCATGAGGATCACATGGCCAGCGCTCGAAAGCCTGGACCCACCGGCCTCGACCAAGACATTCCCGATCTGAACGACGGGACGCTGGTCCGTGTGCTTTCACCACTGCCAGGCGTCATCGGCATCGATGGTTCGCTGAGTTTGCGAGCGAGACTCGAGTCCAAGCTGACTACCTCGCCCGCTGGCACTCCGGATCCGATTGCCGAAGCCCGCGTCATTCGAAGTCTCCAAGGCAAGAAAGGGAACCTCTCGGTCGGGGGCGATACTTATCGAATCGTCCGGGCGGCCGAGTGGCGGGACTTCTGGAACGACGAGCGCTATGAAATTGTCGCCAGGGACGAAGCGGTGCTCATGTTTCAAGAAATGGCAGCGTTGCCGTCGACTTCCCCTGCCGACAGGGCCGCTCTTCAAGAGGCTGCGTCACTGTTCGCCGATACATATGGTCGAGTGGCGCACGTCGGCCTGCTATTGCTGCGCACGCGTCGTGCGCGCTTCGTCACGACGAGCGGCGCTGAACCGCGTGTCACACCGTCACAGCTCGCGAGACTGTTTGCGAAGGACCAGCAGAAGGAAGAGCATTGGATCGAAATCGAACTGTTATACGAAGACGGCACTTGCGTCGCCGGCGCGAAGTACTTGATCGTGACGCCGGACAAACAGGAGAAGACAGGCGTTACGAATGCTTCTGGCCGCGCCCGCGTCGACGGAATTCCCGTTGCTGGGCAATGCAAGATCAGCTTTCCCGATATCGACGGCGAGGCGTGGAAGGAGGCCTAAAACGAGTTGAGGAAAGGTCCCCACCGGTCAACTCAGCATGGGCGCGCGTGACAACAAATCTTCGAGCCAAGCAGGAAGAAGCGAAGGCATGCCTCGCGCAGCTGGTCCACGAGCGCGACGGGTCACCGTCCTGGCCGGGGTGACCATCGCCACCAGTTCAGATCGAACAGCGCGCGGATTCGCTCTAGCCGTCGGGGGTCATGCTCTCCTCAAAGGTTTGGGTCATCGTCCATGAGGATAAGCAACATTAGAGGGGGTCGAGGTTGACCGAATGCCCGTTATGCGACCGTGACCTGACAGCCCGAGGCTTCCCTCCCCTTCGGACAGAACTCCAGTTGCCGACGACCGGGCGGACGGACATACTTTTGTTGAGGGGGAGGCCCGCTCGCGGTGTGGCGGGTCGGCATATGGCCGCGGAGATTGCTAAAGCAGCCGATAGGGTAGCGCCACAAACCCGACCACTCGTCGACGTCGGCGCCTGCTCGACCGGAACGTTCGACCAGATCGCAAAGGAGCGCGGCAAGACGCTGCGCTCGCGTACGGCGATGCGCCAGTCGCTCTAGGGTCTGGACTCCCATGGCTCAGAAAATCAAGGTCATTTTCAAGCGCGTGTTCGTCAAGAACGATGCTGACTGGTTCGGGTCGGGCGAGTTCTATTTCACGGCGACTGTCGATGGTCGCCCAGTTGGCGACCGGAGCCATATCTTCGATGCTCGCGAAGGCCGCTGGATCGACCTACCACCGGCGGTTTGGTCCGCCGAGGTCGACGTTACCGGCAAGGCGCAGGTTGTCGTGCGCTTCAACGGCAAGGACGACGATGTATTCTTCGACGACGATTTGGGCAGCGTGAGCTATACGCTCAAACCGCCGTGGTCGGAACAGAACTTCCGCCACGACACCGAGTACTTCGGCCTCGAATGGGGGGTCGAACTCTTCATCGATGGACGCTTCGGGCACCACGCACCGACGGACGTGTTCGCGTGCCGTGCCGTTGCCGGCAATGCTGCGTGCACGACGGTATCCGGCGTTCCGATCATCGCCCGCGTCGAGATCCATCCGGTTCGTCCCGTGCCGCCCGCGTTGCCACCGCGAGGCCTGCCGGCCGGCCCTGTGCTGGGAGTGGACAACAAGGGCGGCACCGCAATCACGCCGGCGTCGGACATCAACGTCATCCCTAATCCCTCGGTCATTCCTATTCTCACGCCACCGGGCGGCCCGGCACCAGCGGCGGGCGCCCTACCGGTGGCCGACGCCACAAACGCAGCACGGATCGAGGTTACGTTCTATCGGCCGAACACGCTGGCGTTCACGGATAACGATCCGCGTCTCGTGTGGACGGTTCGTCCAATTGCCGGAGGCGCCGTCAGCTTCCTCGGTCCGGCTCAGGGTCTCAAGGTGATGGTCTACGGCACCGCCGCGGGCGAGGTGGCTCTCGAGGTGCGGCTTCGCGGCGAGCTCATGGCGACGTACCGTGCACTCGTCATGCGGGTGAAACAGATCCCGTGTCGCTGCAACATCCTCAACGGCCCGAGCGCGACGAGCCGGCCGCGCGCGACGCCGGCGAACGTCCTCGATCATGTGAACATCGCCAATCGGTTTTTGCGTCAGATCGGCCTCGAGCTGGTCCTGGACACCAGTGCGACCAGAAAAAATGGCGCGGTGGCGACCGGAACGCCAGGCATTTTTCGCATCTCGGTCTCGAAGGGAACGACGTGGCACATCAACTCGGACGTCACGAGCGTCAAGGCCACCGGCTTGAACTATCGGCCCGGCGTCATGAACTTCGCCTATATTCACTCCGAGCGGACTCCTTCCGTCGGTGGAGCCGCGAGCGATTTTCCAGCCAGCAACATCGCACCGGCGGCCGCCGGTGCGCGACCGAGCATTACAGACGGCGGTACGCCGAGCACGTCATGGGTCTCCCCCAGCGGCGTGTTGCCTGACGCCGCCGCGGGCGCCGTGACGATGAATCTGATCAGGGCGATACAGCGCCCCGGCCATCCGCGTCTCTTCGCGATGTTCCTCTGCGACAACCTCGGCGATCCGGCCGTCCTCGCGGATCAGCAGCTCTACGCCAAGTCGATGTGTCACGAGCTCGGGCACATCCTCAACCTCGGTCATCGCGTCGAGGGCCCGGATGCCACGACCGCGACCGGACTCGTCGCCAACGGCATCTTCTGGGATGGACTGACGCATCCGCCACAGGAGAACATCATGTTCTGGCAGGGGGTGCAGGCCATCTGTCAGGACTTCGACATCATCCAGACGCGCGTAGTACACCGCAGCCCGCTGGTGCCCCCATGACGATGAAGCCGGAAACGCGAGAAGCGCTTCATGGCGCGATAGGAGCCGCACGCAGTGACGATCCGCGTCAGCACGCGGATCTGCTCCGACGGCTGCAGGACGGGGCTTTTCTCGGAGACCTGGATTCGGAGGCCGAGTACCAGCTTGCGTCGAAGTTTCGCCTGCGCGTCGCTCAGGTGCTCGACGCGCTCGCCAGCAACACCGCCCCGAGCGCCCAGCACACCTTCATCGCTCTCACGAGCGACGAAGTCTTCCTGGCGCACGACGAGCGGATCATTGTCCTTATCCGCGTCAGCGCGAACGTGCGACCCGCACCGCCGCAGTTGGTAGCGTTCTGGGATCGGTACAGTCAGCCGGAAGACGGCTTCGCGCCCACCACAATCACTGCGCTGGTGGCAAACGGCACCAGTCCGGCCATGGCGCTGCTCGAACGCAAGCTGGTAGATGCGGCGCACGAGGACGAGGAGAAGATTTCCTGGATGCGCACCGACATCCTTTCGCATCGCAACGACGTAGTGCTTCTGCATATGGCAGATCGCCTGCTCATTGACGGCCTGCCCGAGTCCCTTCGGCCATTCCTGATTGAAGCCCTGTTCGATTACCGGCCCGACGAGTGGTTCAAGCCGGCGAAGAGCTATTCGGCACCGCCCATCGAATCCGCCTCGAACGAAAGCCTCGACGTGCTGCGCCGGATCGGCACGCGCGCGCTCACCTCAGCTCAGCTCACGGATGCGCAGAGATTCGCGGTCGAGGGCCGTCTCGCGAGGATCGAATCGGTGAGGGCTGCGCGCCAATGACCGCCCTGGTCGTCGGTCTGCTATTGGCGACGACGTTGGCTCCTCTGGCCGCTGCTGCGGAGTTGACATCGCGCCAGCCTGCCGACTCGAAGGAGGTCCTTGCGTCGGCTCTCGCCGACGCGCAGAGCGATGACGCCGCTCGACAGAATCGCCTCCTGGGCCAGCTTCGAACGCGGAGCTTTCTCGAAACGCTCGACTCGCCGGCCGATTACGTCCGCGCGTCAAAAGACGGGCTCCGCGTGGAACAGATCGTCGATGCGCTCGCCAGCAACCCGGCGCCCGGCGCGCAGCGCGCGCTTCTTGCTCTGACGACCGAACCTGTGTTCCTCGCACACGACGAGCGCACGCTCGCGCTCATCCGCGCGAGCGCACTTGTCGCCGATCCTCGGCCGGCGCTGGTGGGATTCTGGGACAAGCACAGCCGGCCGGATGACGGCTTCACGCCAACCACGATCGGCACTCTGGTCGCGAACGGAAGTCGGCCGGCGCTTGCGTTGTTCGAGAAGAAAATGCTGGATGACGCACACGCGGACGACGACAAGACCGGCTGGATGCGCGTCGACATTCTCGCCCATCGCAACGACCTTCCGGTGCTGCAGTCCTGCGGGCGATTGCTGAGGGGCAGCGAGCTGCGAGCGCGTCTGCGGCCGCTTCTGGTCGAGGTACTGTTCGATTATCGGCCCGGTGAGTGGTTCAGGCCCGCCACCGTCCGTCCGGCACCGCCGCTCGAATCGGCGTCACCGCCGGCGCGCCGTGAGCTGCGCGCCATCGCTGAGCACGCCCTGAAGAACGTGCCGCTCACGCCGGAGCAACGAGCTGCCGTCATGCGTCGCCTGCAAGAGATCTCGAAGCTCGACATGGGCCAGGGAGTGCGCTGACATGCCGGTGCAGTACGAGGTGAAGCCTGGCGAGTGCATCGGCAGCATCGCCCACGCCCACAAGATTGCGTGGCAGAGGATCTGGAATCACCCGAAAAACGCTGATCTCCGAGAGTTGCGCAAAGACCCGAACGTCTTGCGCGAGGGCGACTCAGTGTTCGTCCCCGACCTCGAGCAGAAGACCGTAGCCGACCCGACCGACGCCACGCACCGTTTCGTCGTCAGACGGCATATGGCGAGGCTGCGACTTCGGGTCGTCTTCGACCCCGGGCCGAAGCCCGCTCCTTCAGCGCCGCCGGGTCCTCCATCTGGAAACCGACGGAATGTATCCGCAGAGGATGCACCGGCGGAAGTCGCGAGGGCCGACGAGCCCCGGAAGGCGCTTGCTTACGAGCTTATCATCGACGACATCCCAACCCAGGGCGAGACCGACGACGACGGCTACATCGATCGCGAAATCTCGCCCGATGCCAAAAATGGCAGGCTGGTGCTCGCGCCCGGCACGCCGCACGAAACCGAGGTGACGCTGCACCTGGGCCACCTCGATCCCATTGACGAAGTGACCGGTGTGAAGCAGCGCCTCCGTAATCTCTGTTTCGATTGCGGCGATCAAAGCAACGAGGAGACACCAGATCTTGCGGATGCCGTCAGCATGTTCCAGGCGAAGCACGGTCTGCCAGCGACTGGACAGCTCGACGCTGCGACTCGCGCTGAGATCCTCAATGCGCATGGCGCCTGAGCTACGCGGGCAGAGCTGGAGAAGCGCTTTCCATCCTCGACCATTCGCGCGGCTTGGGCCGCGCTGGGGTGCTTTTGATTGTCTGGTGTGACAATCAAATACTCCGCGCCAGGAAATCCGACTCCGTCCTCGCCGACCAGTTCTATTTCGATCCAGTGCTGCTCCCTTACCCTGCTTCTCGCAATTTGCGAGGGAGTCATGGCCGGTTCGCTGCTCGACGCTCCGCCGAAGCGTTCGGGCACGATGCGAAGCAGTAGCACCTGGCTCTGAGAGAGGGCGCCGCGTACGGGAAGCATGGAGGCGGCTTCGCGGAGCGCCGCCTTTTCGTCGCGCGAGGCTGCGCTCGACGCCGCTAGCCTCTCGAGAATGCCCTTCCAGGGCGATCAATTAATGGCGGATGTCCCCGGTCGCGGTCGCGGCCCCATGGTGCCGCAATCCGCAACCCATTTCTCGTTTTCCGGCGCCACCATCGAGTTCGTCACGAACGAGAAGGGCGAAGTCCCGTACTTCATCGTGCACGTCGTCGAGGGGGACTAGCACTCCAGGCTCCCCGCACGGCTCTCGGCGGGGCGAGACGGTCACCACCGGCTCGCTCCATGTGTGGGCCTGATCCCGGCTCGCAGCCGTCAGCGGTAGTGTTCCTCCGCCCAGACGAAGGGCGTCTGCTTGTTGGCCGTGAGCGAATCGCCGGGCGGCGCCAGGTAGACGTCGGAGAACCCGGACAGCGTGCGATGAATGGCCGGGTCCGCCTTGAGGATGCGTCCGTCTGCGGCAAGATCCAGACGAGCAACGGGATGCTCCAGTAGGTACAGGTTGCCGTCAGAGTTCATCGTCGCAACCCGCACGCCGAGGAAGGCGCCGCCCTGGGTCAACGGGCCAGTCTTCTCCACGTCGGCGGCGTTGAGCAGCGTCGACAGCCGCAGCACCTCGACACCGCCGGACTTCACCACCAGCGGGATGCGCGGCACCACCAGCGGAATCTGCGGATCGACCGGCTCGACGAGCGGTTTCCATTCCGCCTTGCCGTTGCTCGCGTTGGACCAGAGCGCCGGCTCGATGCGCAGTACCGCGGCGTCGCGGTTGCCGCCGTTCGAGAACGCGACGGTCATGTACAGCTCGCCGCGGTTCGTTCCGTAGGACACCTCGGTGACGGTGACCGCGAGTTCCTGGCTCACGTAGAAGTAGCTGCGATAGAAGCTGAGCAGCGAGACCGCCAGCGCGATGATGCTGGCGCTTTGGGTGATGTCGATCCACTTGCGCCAGCGGCCGGCTGTCCGATGTTCGACCTGTGGTTCGTCCATTCGCACTCCTGTGGGGGGCTCCTTGACCCTAACACATGCACATGCGCGTAGAGCGTCCGGACGCCTGCACTCCAACTGTCGCAGGTGGTCTACTGACGGTCGCAGTTCGGAGGGTTTGCCCTCGGAGGCAACGGCCAGCTGAAACTGTCGTCCACACGCCGTAACGAGCGTGCTTCGACGGTGTTCGGATTCACCTCGCCCTTGAACTTCGGGGCAATCCGCCGCAGCTCGGTCGCATCTCTGATTAGATAGCCCGTCACCACGACGCGCGCTCCAGACACCACCGCTTCTTTCGCGGCGCCGATGATGCCGGCACTCGTCAGTCGGGTCAGGTTCACCCAATCGACGATATAGGTCGCTCCGTCGTCCAGTCTGACAACGATCAAGTTGTGCGGGTTCTTGAATTCGACCCGTTCGACTCGCCCCTCGATCGCGATGCTCTTGCACTCATCGTAGAAGTGGCTGTGATGCGCGTCCGCGGACGACCCCAGCGCTACATCGAGAATCACTGCCAGAGGCAAAGCACCAACTCTCATCATTGCCGCTCGTACATGATGGTATGGTTCGGCGGTTGTCCGACCAGGCCGCAGGCCTCCCATGTCTTGAGCCCTCCGTTAAGCGCAAGGCTTCCGACTCTCCGGGCGCGAAGTTGAACGACGGTCCGTAGTCTGACCTGTCTGGCGCTCGTCCTTCTCAGCGTTCTCCGTCTCGTGCCCGAGCGGTGGTGGCTGCAGCCGGCGAAAAGCCGATTGCACCGGTGCCACCGAATCGTGGCTGGCCAGGCTGCGGCGCCGGTTCCCGCCGCTCGAGCGAATCGGGAAGATTCTCGTCATAAGTCACGGTGCGCTCGTATTCGCGGTGCGACCACTTCCGCCGCGCAAGTTCCTGCATTCGTTGCAGTATTTCCCTGGCGAACAGTCCGGTCACGATGCCCGCGACGAAAGCTGAGCCTGTCAGGGCCGCGCCATTCCGACTGAGGTATTGAGGCATGGCAGTCTCCTCCGTATCGAAGTCATCGGGACCTGATTCAAGTACCAGACCACCTGCGGATGGGTGGCCCGCGCGTTCAGGAGGACTCGTGCACTCGAGCGGAGAGCGCGCGTGCGATCAAGCCGGCGTGCCGCGCGCTGTTGATGAGCAAGGCCATATTCGCCGCCCGCGCCGCGCCACCGGTCAGCTCGGCGACACGCCGAAGCAGAAACGGGGTGACTGCCTTGCCGTGGATGCTCTGCGCCTCGGCCTCGCGGATCGCGCGCTGAATGGCCGCTTCGGCCTCGTCGGCCGGGATGGCGGCCTCCTCCGGCACTGGCACCACGATTAGAACCGCGTGCTGCGCGCCAAGGCGGTGGGCCGCATGGACAATCGCCGCCGCTTCGTCCGCGGTGTCCACGCGCACATCGATCGGCAGCCCGCTCGATCTCGCGTAGAACCCTGGCATGGTGTCCGTGCCGACGCCAACAACCGGCACGCCCTGCGTTTCGAGCACCTCGAGCGTGGCCGGCAGATCGAGGATCGCCTTGGCGCCCGCGCAGACGACCGCGATCGGCGTCCGACCGAGCTCGATCAGATCGGCCGACACGTCGAAGGGAGCGCCTCGATGCACGCCGCCAATCCCACCCGTCCCGAACACGCGGATCCCGGCCTGGTGCGCCACGATCATGGTCGCGGCCACGGTGGTCGACGCGTCCTCGCGCCGCGCCACGACGATCGGCAGGTCGCGCCGGCTGCACTTGCGCACGCAGCCAACAGGACACGACGCGAGCCGCTCGATTTCATGCCGTGACACGCCAACTGTAATGGTGCCGCGGAGCACGGCTATGGTGGCTGGAACGGCGCCGGCGTCGCGCACCGCCTGCTCCATCGCCAGGGCGGTTTCGGCATTCGACGGCCACGACAGACCGTGCGTGATCAGCGTCGACTCGAGCGCGACCACCGGCAGGTTCGACCGAAGCGCGTCGGCGACCTCGGTTGACAGGGTGAGTGCGGGGGCCATCCACAATGCTACTGCGCAAGGCATTAGCGCCTGCGATACCTGGGGTGCGGATCGTGGACCGCCGCTTCGTGGTCGATCCGGAACATCGGAGCCGTGGTCGCGATGGTGCGGTTCGGTCCCAACCGGTTGCCGGACGCTCACCTGTTCCGGATCCAGAAGAGCCCCTGGGCTGGCTCAGCCGTTCTTCTGGCTCGGTGGATCCCACTCCGGTGCGCCCGCGACAGTCCCATCCTTACCCCCTGCAGCGCCTGGATTTGCCGGGACGGAACGCCAGTTGCGCTAGGTATACTACTCGCCCGGGCACGTCCGCCCTGGGGTTTGACGTCCCGCAGCGGCGCCCCCGAAGACCAAAGACGCCGTGCCCCCCAGTCACATCGGCAAGTACGAGGTGCAGCGCCGTCTCGGCGCCGGCGGCATGGGGTCGCTCTACCTGGCCCGAGACCCTGGCCTCGACCGGCTCGTCGCCATCAAACTGCTGAAAGACGAGTACCAGGACGACCCGGAGCTTCGCGAGCGGTTCATCCGCGAGGCCCGGTCGGTCGCGCGACTCCGCCACGAAAACATCATCATCGTCTTCGACATCGGCGAGGTGGACGGCCTGCCGTTCATGGCAATGGAGTACATCGCGGGCGACACGCTCGGGCAGGTCCTTCGCCGGACGCCGACGCTGCCACTCACGAAGCGGCTGTCGATGGTCGAGGAGCTCTGCGCGGGACTCGCACACGCTCACGGCGCCGGCATCATTCACCGCGACATCAAGCCGGCCAACCTGATGATCAACGCCGAGGGCGTGCTCAAGATCCTCGACTTCGGCATCGCGCGCCTGGCCGACTCGGGGATGACGCAGGGCGGCATGATGCTCGGGACGGTCAACTACATGAGCCCTGAGCAGGTGGCCGGGCCGGTCGTCGACCATCGCTGCGACATCTTCGCAACCGGCGCCGTGCTGTACGAGCTCATCACGCTCGAACAGGCCTTTCCCGGCCGCATCGACTCGGGTGTCCTGAACCGCATCCTCCATGAGGGGCCGACACCCATCGAGCAACGGGTCGTGGGCATCGATCCCGAACTCGCCGCGATTGTCCGCCGCGCTCTCCAGCGCCGCCCCGAGGACCGGTACAAGCACGCCTTCGAGATGGGCCGCGACGTGGCACACGTGCGACGGCGGCTCGCCGAGGCGCAGCAGGTGTCGGATCCGTCGGTCACGCAGAACACCACGGTGACCGAGCGGCCACGTGTCTCGCCCACGCCGGCGAAGAAGAGCGACAGCGCGCGTCAGAAGATCCTGACCCCGGAACGTTTCGCCGAGCTCCAGCGTCAGCAGGTCGAGGAACACCTGCGGTTCGGCGAGGAGGCCCTTGCGAAAGGCGATCACGACGCGGCGCTGCACTACGGCGAGCGGGCGGCGATGGTCGATCCCGACAGCCGAAGCGCCATCGATCTGATCCACCGCGCGCGGCTGGCCATCGACTCGAAAGCCATAAGGAAGCTGCTCGTGGAGGCGCAGCGGAAGCTGTCCGACGGGCACATCGACGCCGCGGCGGCGCTCGCCGACGAGGCCGAAGTGGCACTGCCCAACCTCGAGGGCGCCGGCGACCTGCGGGCCGAGGTGCACCAGTTCGCGAACCAGGTGGCGGCGGCCCGTGAACGAGAGCGGCGGATCAGCACCTCGCTCGACCGCGCACGGGCGTCCATCGAGCAGGGCGGTTACGACACCGCGCTTCGTGCGGTGTACGAGATCCTCGCGCTCGACCCCGATCAGACCGAGGCTCGCGAGCTCGAGAAAACCGCGATCGCGCGCCTGCAGGCTCAACGTGAACACGCACGCGTGCGGCGCCAGGCCTACGACCGGCTGTCGTCGGCGCGTGCGCTGGCCAACGAGGGCCGTCATGACGAGGCGCTCGAGGCCATCGCCGGCGTCGACGGACCGTCGGACACCGTCCGGATCGCCGCGGCGCAGGCCGCGGCCGAAGTACGCACGCAGCAACGGCAGGCGCAAGTGGCCGCCGTCATCGCCAACGCGCGACGGGCGTTCGAACGCGGCGAGTTCGAGCATGTCCTGACGGCGATCGATGCTATTCCCGGTGACGATCTCGTGCCCGACGCGCGCGCCCTGCGCGCGGACGCCGAACGCGGCCTGCAGGCCCGCATCGAGCTCGAGCGCAAGCGGGCTGCCGTCGAGGACGGGCTGCGCGCGACGGCGGCTCTGGTCGAGCAGAACGATCTCTCCGGGGCCGCTGCCAGGCTGGAAGAAATCGAGCGCATCGGTCTAGCCGACCCGCGCATCCCCGAACAGAGGGAGCGCCTCGCCGCCCTCGTCGCCGCCGCCCAGGAACGGCGACGCCAGGAGGCCCGCGACCGCCTCGCGGCCAAGCTCGTCGAATCGGCCCTGCAGCTGCTTGAAAACGGTGACGGCTACGCCGCCGTTGCGCTGCTCGAGCGCGATGGCTCGAGCCATCCACTCGTGAGCGACGCGCTCCGGCGGGCGCGCGCGACGGTGGCCGAGCAGGAGGAACGCGCGCGGCAGGAGGCCGAGCGACGACGGCAGGAACAGGAAGCCCGCAAGCGCGCCGAGCTCGAAGCGGCGCGGAAGCTCGAAGAGGCACGGCTGGCCGAAGAGCAGCGGAAGCGCGACAAGGAGCGCCGTGTTCGCGAGGCCGAGCTCGAGCGCCGGCGCCAGGAATACGCCGCGCTCCTGTCCGCCGCGGAAGACGCGCTCGCGTCGGACCCCGAACAGGCCACTCTGCTGCTCAAGCGAGCGGACCTCGTGGGCCGCGTCGACGACTCCGAGCTCGCGGAACGGGCCGCGGCGGTTCGTGCAGAGGCCGAACGGCTGGAGCGCGAGCGGGCCGAAGAGGCCCGGCGAGAAGCCGAGGCGCGGCGGCGTGAAGAGGAAAAGCGCCGGCGCGCGGCGGAGGCGCGCCGGAAGGAGGCCGCATTCGTCGAACTGCTGGAGCGGGCGCGCCAGGCGTCGGATCACGAGGCCGCGCTCGACATGCTGCGTGAGGCGCTCGTCCTGCTCCCGGGTGATCGTCGGGGCGAGGCTCTGGCGAGCGCGCGGCGCGCGGCGCTCGACGCCGAGCGCGCCGAGGCGGCGCGGCGGGCCGAGGAAGCACGCCGCGCGGAGGAAGAGGCGCAGCAGCGCGAAGCCGCCGTCACGATGATCCTGTCACGCGAGCGGCACGAGCCCCCGGAGGCCGCGCTGACGCTGCTTCAGGACGCGCTGACCATCGTTCCCGGTGATCAGCGGGTCGAGGCGCGGATTGCGCAGCGCAACGCCGACCTGGAGCGGCAGCGCTTCGAGGCCGAACGGCAGCGCCAGATCGAGCTCGCCGTGTCAGCGGTCACCGCGGCGCTCGAACGCAAGGATCTGGAGGGCGCGGAACGCCTGATCGAGGAGGGTGAGCAGCAGTTCGCCGCTGTCGTTTTCCAGCAGGTGCGCCGCTCCTGCGAGACGATGCGGCGCGAGGAAGCCCGCGTCCGCCGTGAAGCCGAAGAGGCCCAGCGGCGCGAGCGCGAGCGCCAGGCCCGAGAAGAGTCCGAGCGGCTGGCGCGCGAAGAAGCCGAGCGCGCGCGGCTCGAACAGGAAGAGCTGGCTCGCGAGGCGCGGGAGCGCAAGGAGCGCGCGAAGCAGGAGAAGGAAGAAGCCGCACGCCGCCGCCGCGACGAGAAGGCCGCGCGCGCGCGTCAGCACGCAGAGGCCGGGACGTCAGAAAAACCTGCGTGGACGCGATTGGGCGCTGCGGCCGCTGTCGTCGTCCTCCTGATCGGCGGCGCGTCTTGGGCTCTCTGGCAGCGGTCCAACAGTGGAACGGAGCGCGCGCCGGCAACCGATGCCCCTGGCGCCGGAGCGCCGGACGGTGTGTCCGTCCCTGAGACATCACGGCCGGTGCCTCCGCAGACCGGGCCACCGTCTCCGCCGCAGCCTGATCCGCAAGGCCGCGGCGGCACGACCAGCCCACCAGGCAGGGGCCGCGAAACCAGCGCAGGAAGGGGCGGTCCGGTCACGCCGCAGGACCTGCCGGCGGGCGGCGAATCACCCGCGCAGCGTGCCGCGCGCGAGCAGGCCGAACGGGAGCAGCTGGCGAAAGAGCAGCTCGCGAAAGAACAGCTCGCCAAAGAGCAGGCGGCGAAGGAGCTGGCGGCCAAGGAACAGGCGGCGCGCGAGCAGGCCGCACGCGAACAGGCCGAGCGGGAGCAAGCGGCCCGCGACCAGGCCGCGCGGGACCAGGCCGCCCGAGAACAGGCCGTACGCGCGGCGGAGGCGCGCGAGCGCGCCGCCATCCAGCAATTGCTGGATCAGTACGTGGCCGCGTACAACGCGCTGGACGAACGCCGTCTTCGCCAGATCGTCGCCGGCTTCACGGGCATTCCCGGCCGCCCGCTCATCAAGTCGGTCGAGTTGAGGCTCTCCAATCAGCGGATCGACGTGTCTGCGGATGGCCAGACGGCCACCGTCACCGCCACGCAGAACTTCGAATACGTGTGGAACCGGGCCGGCGCGGACCGGACGGGGACCGGGCAGTTGAATTGGAGACTGCGCAAGAACGGCGGTGCGTGGTCCGTCGTCCCGTAGCGACCGCCGCACACACCTCAGAACACGTAGTCGAACCCGATGACCGGCGTGGGCTTGGCCTTCAGCCCGTCGTCGTTGAGCTGGAACAGCACGGTCAAGTTCAACAGGAACGTCCCGCCCAAGTTGATCTTGCCGCCCGCCACACCGAGCAACTGGGTCAAGTTGCCCCGGACCGGATCCACGAACTCGTCCGGCACCGAGACTGAGGCTGTTGGCAGCGTGAGGCCCGGTGCGCGGTTGGGATAGGTCGTCGTGTCGAGCACGAACCTGGGCACGTCGCGAATCGTGCGCCCGCGGATGTCGAAACCCAAGGTGAGCTTCGGGTGCGCGGCCACGGCGACACCGAACGTGTAGTTCACCTCGTCGGGAACAGTCAAATCCAGCGGATGCTGGTCGACGGTGGCGGCCGGTGGGCCGAACTGCGTCCCCGGATCGTCGACGTCGGCCGCATCGGCACTGGCCTCACCATTCGAGAACGTGTACCCGAAGTTCACGTGCGGGCTGACGCGCCCGTACTCACCCGATGCAATGAAGAACAGCTGCGTCTGCGTCGCCCCTGTGCCGAGCAACTGGTTCTCGTCGCCGGTCGGGAGCCGCAGGTCGAGGGCTCCGGCGATGGCGGTTGACGTCGAGCGGTACACGTTGAACTTCGCTCGCACCAGCACGTCGCCCAGACCTGTCGCCGAGCCGCTGCTGGCGACCGTCTTGATCGACTGCCCCAACCCGTCGAAGCTGTGCACGGTGGGCGCCGCCGCCGTGGCCGTGCGCAGAATTTCGCCGGTCACGCTTGCGTCGATGCTGACGTGGACGATCGGCACGGCGAGGCCAATGTCGAAGCGCGACCCGACACCGTAGTTGGCGAAGAACGCATTGGTCTGCGTCGTGATCTCGGCGGTCAGCGAGCTCAGGAGCAGGTCGCGTTCGAACTCCGGAAAGAAGTCGGTCGTTTCCATCGGAACGCCGGCGCCTGCGGGGCAACAGTTGTTGTGCTGGCTGACGAATCGCAGATCGCTGCTGTCGAGGCTCACGCCCTCGAACGAGTCGAACGACGTGCCCTGGAAGGTATAGCCGAAGTTGAATTTTCCCTTGCCGATCGTGACGGCGCGTTCGGCGAAGAGCGGCCCGAACGTCGTGCTCGTCGGCACGACTTCACCGCCCGGGTTCAGACCGAAGGTGAACCCACCCGACGACGAGGGCAGCGGAAACGTCGTGACTTGCTGGGCCAGTGAGAGATTGAGCTGCCGTACGGCCTTGTCGAGGTTCTCGCCACCCAGGAAAAAGTGGGATTGATGGTCCACGGTGCCCGATCGCGCATTGATCGTCACCGAGTCGAACAGGCGCTTGACCATGCCCGCCAGTTCCTGCGCGCCGGCGTTGGCAGGCAAGAGGGCGAGCGCCAATAGCGCCACAAGAGATATCAGTTTCGAACTCCGCATCTGTGCTCCTTCGGCGACCCGTGGAGGGAGGTGTCTTAGTCTCAGCGCCGTACGGCGCCGATCGTGGTCAGTTGCTTCAGTCGCTGTTCAGACAGTTCTTTGATCGGCTCACCGTTTTCGACGAGCAGACTGCTGCGCGATTGCGCCGCGGCCCTCCACGCGCGCTCGGCGCCGGCCACGTCTCCGTCGGCGTCGAGCGCGAGGCCGAGGAGGTACTGCGTCGTCCCGGTCACCGCATCCGTGAGAGACGCCGGGATGCGCGAGGCGGCTACCAGCCGCGACACGGTCTCGAGTTCCCGGACGGCGTCCACGCGGTTACGTAGCCTGAGCGACAGCGCCGCGACGTTGAGGCGCACCGTGACTTCTTCGACTGCGTCATTCAGCGACGAAGTCCGGTAGCCGTATTGCAGCGCCAACGCGTTCGCGAGGAGCGCCTGGTCGGCGAGCGACACCACATTGGGGATGGCCTGGACGGCAACGTCGGCCTTGCGGGTCGTCCCGGCCAGGTCTTTCAACTCCAGCGACAGCGGCTTCCCCGCCCCGTGCGAGTTGATGCTCAGCGTGAGCTGCACGACGCTGGTGACCGGAGCGCCGCCGGCACTGACGACCGTGTCGCCCACCTTGACGCCTGCCGCTTCGGCGCCGCTGCCGGGACTCACGCCTACCACGACGGCGCCATCGAGTTCCTGGACGTCGATTGCCACGACGCCGATCGAGGAATGAAAGAGCTGCGGTACCTGATCCAGCAGGCGTACCGCCTCGCGTCCCCCGAGCGCGGTGTCGCTCCGCCACCGCACGACGTCCGGCGTCGCGCTGCCTGGCGCGAACATCGTCAGCAGCATGTCGGATTGTTCGCCCCCGGGGTTGCGCGCCACGGCGGCAATCCCCTGGACGTTGAGGCTCTTGGCGAGCCGCGAGAGGATCTCGACGCGCGCCGGATCGCCAATCGTCGACGCCTTCCCGATCGGACGCCCAATGAGGTCGAACGCCAGCCAGTCTGCCGGGAGCTGATCGGCGGCCACCAGGTCGGCAATCCGCTTGGCCGGGGGCGCGAAGATGAAGACCGAGCTTGTCTCCTGAAACGCGTTCTCGGCGATCAGCCGCAGATCCGCGGCGCCGCGCACGTCTCCCGCCGCACCGCTGTCCGAGATGATCGCAAACGCCGGCCGGATGCGCCCCGAGAACGTCTCGCGCTGGCCGGGCTTCAGCTCGAGGCGCCGCAGGTGACGCCCGTACGCCGTGCGGACCTCGATCTGGTGCGCGCCCTGGCAGATATCGCTGACCGTAAGGGGCACGGGCCCTCGAGGCGCGTCGTCGATGAACACGGTCGCGCCAGGCACGTTGGCGTCAAAACTCACGGTCGCGACCGCGGCGGTGAGGTTCACGGGGTCCATCTTGTAGTCGCTGGGCCGCGCGACGTCGATCTCCTGCTGTGTGCCGATATAGCAGTCGCGGCGAAACTCGATGCGATGACGGCCATTCGCCACATCGGCAAGGACGAACCGCTTGGACACGGGCCCCGAGGCCTCGGCCTTGGCATCCGGATCGGGCTCGGTGACGCCCCTCGATACGTTGTCGATGATCACCTCGACGTTGGCGGGTGAGGTGAGCACGGACACCGTAGACGAAATCCGCTCGAGCATCAGCTCGATCGTCTGCGGGGGGGTGCCCGGCACGACGGTGAATGACTGGGTAGTTGGACCGTAGCCGGTGCGCGTGGCGGTAAGGCTGTGCGTCCCGCCCACGAGGCTGAGCGACGCCACCTCGGACGGAATCTTGGTGTCGTCGAGCGTCACCACGGCGTCAGGCGGCGTGACCTGGATGGCCACCGAGCCAACCGTGGTCTTCTTCACTTCCTCGAAGAGCGCCAGCACCCGCGGACCGACCTGCGCCGAGAGCTGATACTGCGCGTCGAGGAGGAGCATCGCGCGGAAGTCGGTGCGCGCGCCGTCTTCGTTCTTCAGGTTGAACCGGGTTCGCGCCCGCAGCTCGTAGGCCGCAGCAATGACCGGCCGCTGCTCCGGGCGCGACGTCCGTCCAAGCTCCGCGATCACCGAGTCGAGCAATTCGCGTGCGTGCTCGTAGTCGGTGCCGTCGTAGGCGCGCCGCGCCTCACTGAGCATCGGATCGTCGGCCGGCGCGATCTGCGCGAACGATACCGCTCCGGCGAGCATCAGGAGGGCCGCTACCGGCACGAACTGGCTTGCCACTCTGTTCAGCACCGCCCTATTCGACATTGTCATGACGCGCACCGCACTCACATTCGGTCCGGAGGGTTGCCACCGAAAGCCTACCGGTACACTTTCACCGAGTCGGACTTCCCATCGAGCACGTACAGCCGTCCCGCGGTGTCGAGCGCCAGAGCGCTGCCGTCGCCAATGGCGCCGGCCGCCTTCTCCGGAACCGTGAACGTCGTCAGCAGTTTGCCACCATCGGGGGAGAACACGAGCACGGACGACCGATCGAGCACGTAGACGTGCCCGAGCGCGTCGAAAGCCACGTCGGCCGGGTCACGCAGCTGATAGTTGGTGCCGCGTTCGGCAATCTGCTTGAGCACCTTGCCGTCCCGGTTGAAGAGGGTCACCGTCTTGGTGCCGGCGTCGAGCGCAACTACGTCGTCGAGCTCGTTGATCGACATCCGGCGGACATCCTGCTGCCGCGCGAACTCGCCGAGGTACTTGCCATCGATTGCGAACTTCAGAATGTTCTTCTGATTGCGATCCGCGACCAGGTACTCGCCCGATGCCATCTCGAGCCCGTCGCTGATCTTCAGTTCGCGGGCATGCCCATCGATGACCGGCGGCAGGAGGACGAGCGGCGTCTTGGCCTCGAGCCGGATCCCGGTTTCGTGCACCGTCATCATGCTGCCGCGCCGATCGAACTGCAGCGTGAGCGGGTCGACGGAGCCGACGGTCGACACGACGCTGCCCTTGGCCCCGTACGCGGCCACGCTTGTTTTCGACGCCACCAGCACACTGCTGTCAGGAAGGATCGCGACATCGATGGCGTCCTTGAGCTTGCCGCCCTGACCGGCGATGGTGCGACCGGAAAACAGGAAGGCCGGCTGCGCCGGTGCCCGGACGTAGAGCCGGTACAGCACGGTGTTCCAGTCGAGTGCGACCGCCGCTTCCGGCGATCGAGGGAACTGACTGCGCACCCGCTGCAGCTGCTCCATCGCGCGCGTCGGCTGGCCCGACTGCGTCAGCGACACGGCCGATCCGATCAGGGCGTTCGCGGTCCACGGCGAGGTGGGGAACTGGCGCGCGAGCTGCGCGAATCGCTCGATGGCCTGCTCGCGCAGGTTGCCGATACGGAGCGACTCGCCAGCGTAGTACATCGCCGCCGGCACCGCCTCACTGCCGGGAAACAGTCGCGGGACGCGATCGAAACTCGCCAGCGCCGTCGTGACCGCCTCCGGCGAGCGGCCCTTCGCCAGCGCAATGCGTCCTTCGAGCACGAGCGCCATCGCCGACGAGTCCGACGCTGGATACGACTTCAGCAGCTCTTTCGCGCGCAGCTCCGCGGCCGCGGGGTCGTGCGCGACTTCGAGCTGATAGGTCGCGATTTCGAGCAGGGCATCGTCGGCCACACCGCTCGTCGGATAGCTTTGGAGCACCGCCTCGAAGTCTTTGAGGGCTTCCACGTAGTTCTGGGCGCGCAGGAACGCACGGCCGCTCTCGAACCGCCGCCTGGCGAACTCCTCAGGCGTCTGTGCCGCCGCCAACCCCCCGAGCGCCGCCACGCCGAGGCAGAGGACGAGCGCTCGGCGCCGCAGGTCAACGAAGGAATTCATCAAGCCTCCGTACATAGCGTCCCGGCTCGATGGTCATGGCCGGAATCGAATGGGATTTGTCGGGACACTGAATTGTAGCTGCATACGTGCCTGCCACGAGGTCCACGTCGACGGGTGGCGCGCCCACGGCGCGCCCATTGATGATAAGCGTGCACCACTCGTACCGGGACCGCATCTGCACGCGCGCCAACTGCGGGGCGACGATCTCGACCTGGCCGCTCGACGCGTCGATGCGACGGGACACGTCGAGAAAATAGACCGGCGCGCGCAGGCGCAGGGTGCATGGCGCCTGCACCTGGAGCGTGTGCTCGGACGCCGCGGCGCCCGAGTGACCGCAACCCGCCACGTCGAAGGGATAGCCGCCCAGCAGGTGCACGACGACGGGACTCGACGCGACCGTGGTCGCCGGCAACGGAACGAGAGCTGGCCCGGCGGCAGGCACGACCTCTGGCGGAATCGTCGCGCCCGCCGGCAACACCGGCACCGGCACCGGGCCCGGGTCACGGCCGGATCCGTCAAACGACGCTCGAACCTCACCCAACGTCAGTACGGCAGGCGTGATCGACAGCACGCGCCGGCCGCGTTTCGGGATGACGAGCTCGATGGTCGCAGGCACCGGGTCGGGTAACGGCACTTCCGTGGGGGTGACCAGCCCGGTGTCGACCCCGCCCACGACGACGCGCGCGCCTGGTGGATCGGATACCACGCGCAGCACGCGCTGGAGCTGGAAGTGCAGCGTCTGACCGGACCCGATCCCTTCCGGGACGGCACTCTCGATCGACCTGAAGCCGGCCAGCGTCAACCGCACCCGCTTGGGAAGAGTTGGGACCGAAATCGTCGCGGGTGTCTTCTGCCCCGCGTCCGCGCCGTCGAAGGCAACGTTGGCGCCCTCGGGCTCGGAGCGCACCGTCAACGCGATCGCCACCTGCTGGTGGACCGCAGGCGTGCGAAGGCTGAAAGCCAGCACCAGCAGCGCGACAACCACGCCGCCGCCAATCAGCCCGTTGCGCATGCCCGGCGTCAACGCCTCGATCCAGGGACCGGTCCGGGGCTCGTGACCGGGGCGCGCGTCCACGGCAGGCACGGCCACGGGCAAGGGCACGGCAACCGGCACGGGCACGCTCGTCGCGTGTACGAGCACCGTCACCGCGGACGCGGACGCGGACATGGACGCCGGCGGCTCGGCGGGCGCGGGAGGGGCGCACGGTGCCGCGATCGGCTCCTCGCCTCCCGGCCGCGTCTCCTGGACCACGATCGTTGCGTCGACCCGTTCCTGCTCGAGCCCGTATCGCGCCAACCGGAGGTCCGTTCCAAAGTCGGAAGCCTGCCCATAGCGCAGCGACAGGTCCCGCTGCAGAGCCGTCTCGACCGCCAGCACGATCTCCGGTGTCACGTGCGGGGCAAAGCGGCGAAGCGGCGGCGGATCCTCGTGGAGGATCTTGTTCATCACCGCGCTCAAGTGATCGGCCTCGTACGGTCTGCGCCCCGCCAGCAGCTCGTAGAGGATGGCGCCGGCGGAAAATACGTCGGTCCGGCCGTCCACTTCTTCGCCCGCCAGCTGCTCGGGCGACATGTAAGCCACGCTGCCCACGACGTCACCGATGCGCGTGTGTGTGGCGCCGGTCACTTTCGCGACTCCGAAGTCGAACAACTTCAGGCGGCCATCGGAGAGCAGAGACAGATTGGCCGGCTTGACGTCGCGGTGGACGATCCCGTGATCGTGTGCGAACTGCAGCGCTTCACAGAGCTGGATGACGATGTCGAGCTTCGTCTGCGTCGACATCGCCTCCCGGCTCGACAGATGGGCCTCGAGGGTCTTGCCCTGAAGCAGCTCCATCGCAATGTACGGTGCACCCTCGTGAAGGCCAGCGTCGAGCACCGAGATGATGTTGCGGTGCCGGAGCCTCGAGACGGCGCGCGCCTCGCGCACGAAGCGGGCGCTGGCGAGCTCGTCGGAAGCGACCTCCGGCAGCATGACCTTGAGCGCGACCTCCTCGCCGGCCGCGTTCACGGCGCGATACACCGCGCCCATGGTGCCGCGACCGAGCCGGGCAGTGATCGTGTACGGGCCGATCGTGTCCGGGCCCGCGACGCTCATCGGCGTTGGCCTTGGCGCCTCGGCGCCGCAGGGGCACTTTTCATGAAGACGTTCTTGAGCATACCGAGCGCGCGATCCAGCCTCGGCGAATCGATGGCCACAGCGGCCGCCTTCGGCGGGGCCACACCCGCTTCGGCCGGCCGGCTCTCGTACGGTGTACGACCGAGCTCGGCCATCTCGACATCCTCGGCGCTCATCTGCTCCGCGGCCGCCTCGGACACGAGGCGCACATCGGGCGACGCTGGCGCCACGCGGCTCGCTGCCGCCGCGGCACGCGAGGCAAAGTCGATGTAGCCACCCCCAAGCGCGCGGCGCGCGGCGTCGAGCGAGGGACGCGCGCACTGGGCGCGCTCCTGGGCCAAACGCTCCTCTTCGCGCTTGACGCGCCCGTCGAACGCGCGCACGAGCAACTGGTCGAGGACGCCCGCTGCAGCGGCGTCGGTGGGATCGGCCGCCAGGCCCTGCCGGGCCGCGGCGATGGCGTCGTCGATTGCGCCGCCATCAGCGAGCTGCGCCGCGCGGCGGAGGTGATCGGCCGCGGCCCGCCGGGCGGCGGCGGCACCAGCTGCCAGCGTCTCGCGGAGGCGCTCGAGCCGTTCGAGCTCCGCGCTCAGGGCCTCGGCCCGCGGTTCGATTTCGATGAAGCCGCGGAGCTGGTGCAGGGCTTCATCGGCACGGCCGCGCCGAAACGCCGCGCGCGCGTGCCGGATTTCCTCAGCGATGAGGCGATGGAGCTCCGCCTCGGCTTCGGCCTCCGCGCGCTCCTCGATCAACCGGCGTCGCAACGTCGCCACCTCGGGTGATCCCGGCTGCAGCGCATCCGCGTCGTCGAGCGACGCCCCGGCGTCAGTGAACTCCTGCGCGTCGAGGGCGGCCATCGCGCGGTCGAGGTGTTGCCGCAAGAGCTCAGCAACCCGCCGCTGCTCCTCGATCTGCCCGACACGGGCCTCGGCGAGCAGACTCGACGCCTCCTCATGCGCCGGGGCAAGCGAGAGCGCCCGCTGACATTCACGGACCGCCAGCGACCAGTCACGAGCGCCGATCGCGCTGCGGGCCGACTCCACACGCAGGGCCACGCGGTGCTCACGGGCCTCTTGCTCGGCGGCCAGAGGCCGCGTCGTCTCCACCAGGTCGCGCACGAGCGGCGACGACGGCAGGACGCGGGACACGGCGTCGAAGTGCTCCAACGCCGCCACCGCGTTGCCCTCGGCCAATGCGGCGTGGCCGGATTCGAGCCGCGTCTCCTGCGCGCGCCGCTCGTCCCTGATCGAGGCGAGGTTGTTCTGATGAGACGAGAGCTCCGCCAGCACGTCGTCCACGACGCGGCGCTCGAACGGCTGCATGTCCAGGCCGGCCCCTCTGGCGGCGAGGGCGGGAAAGCGGCCCTCGAGCGCCCGCAGGGCCTGCGGGGCGGCGGCGGGCGCCTCGACACCGAGCGCCAGGCTGACGGCGTCCACGTCCTTCACGAGATCCAGCACCGTCGCGTGCATCGACCGTGCGGACACGACCAGCCGCCGGGTTTCAGCCACATAGAGACGGCGGAACCGCACGAGCGACGACAGCAGGTCTTCGACCCGGGCGGGGCGATCCGCCGGGTCCTTTGCCATCGCCCTCAGCACGATGTTCGCGAGTTCCGGAGGCACCGAGGGCGGCAGCGGGTCGCAGTCCTCGGTGGTCAACTGGCGTAGAACCGCCCTCAGATCGGGCCCCTTGAACGGCTTGCGCCCCGCGAGCATGAAGTAGAACACCGAACCGGCAGAGAAGATGTCGGAACTGGCCGTCACCTGCGTGCCGCGCGCCTGCTCCGGCGACATGTAATCGGGCGTGCCGAGCATCGTGCCGACCGCGGTCATGTTGGAATCGGCCAGGCGCGCGACGCCGAAGTCGAGGATCTTCAGCAGCCCGTCGGTCTGGACGAACAGATTGCTCGGCTTCAGGTCGCGATGCACGACCTGCTCTGCGTGCGCCGCGCTGAGGCCCTCGCATACCTGAATCATCAGGTCGATTTTTCGTTCCAGGCCACGCGCATCCTCCGACGTCAAATAGTGCGTGAGCGGCGCGCCTTGCAGTAACTGCATGGCGATGAAGGAGCGGCCGCCGTCGTCGCCGGCGTCGAAGATTGTGATGACGTTCGGATGGATCACACGGGCAGCCGCCAGCGCCTCGCGGTAGAAGCGCGCGCGTGTGTCGGGGTCGCTCTCGAGATCGGCGATGAGCACCTTCAGCGCCACCTGGCGGCCCATGACTTCGTCGTAGGCGGCATAGACGACGCCCATCGCACCGCTGCCGATCCGGCCGTTGATGCGAAAGCGGCCGAGCTGCGTCGGTTCTCCCCGTAGCCTGTCGGACACCCGCTCGCTCATGCCGGGCCCCCGTCGTGCCGCACCAGAACGGCCGTGACGTTGTCGTGCGTCCCGCGTTGACACGCCGCCTCGACCACGGCGCACGACAGCGACCGCGGGTCGCAGGCCGCTGACAGCAGCGCCGTCAGGTGGTGCTCGTCGAGCACATCGTGCACGCCGTCGGAGCACAGCAGCAGCACTTCCCCGCCCGCCAGCGGGTGCTCCGACACGTGAATGTCCACCTGCTCGTTGGAGCCCAGCACATTGGTCAGCACGTGGCGCATCGGGTGATTGGCCAGCGCAGCCGGGTCGGCCGCGCCGCTCGACGCGAGCGCGGCAATCCACGTGTCATCGGTGGTCAACTGGCGTAGCGCGCCATTGGCCATGAGATACAGGCGGCTGTCGCCAACGTGCCCGATGGTGAGCAGACCGTTGCGGATGAGGGCGCACACCACGGTCGTGCCCATCCCCGTGTAGTCTTCACTGCTCTCGGCCGCCCGGTGGACCCGGCGATTCGCCAGGTAGATCGCCGTGCGCACGCGGTTGCCATCGAGCGTCAGCTCGCCGTCGATGCCGCAGGGCCACGACAGATCGCTCGCGTCCTCGGACCGCCGGATGAAGTTCTCGATCGATTCGACGGCGAGCCGCGAGGCGACTTCCCCGGCAAGGTGGCCGCCCATCCCATCAGCGACCACGAAGAGTGCCAGCTCGTCGTCGGCGAAGAAGCAGTCTTCGTTGCTCTGCCTCGCACCGGCTTCCGATACGCCGAAGGAACCAATCATGATGGGTGGCCGGCGGCCGGCTACTGCGCCTCACCAGGCGCGCCGCGGAAGAAGGCGACGAATCGCGGCGAAAACGCTGCCGGATTCGGCTGGAACGACGGGTCGATGGCGCGGCTCTGTTCGACCTCGCGCAGTGCCTGGTCGCGAAGCGACGCATCGGCACTCCCCGACCGCTGAAACTGCGCGAAGAGCGCCGCGGCACGCACGACATGCCCGTGGATCCGGAACCGCAGGTCGATGGACTCGACCTGATCGGCGGGCAGGAGCCTGATGGCATCGGCGTACGACCCGTCGAAAAACGCCTGCGCTGCGGCCTTCAGCGAATCGGGCAGCGTCGGCGTTGCAATTGCCAAACCCGCGGCAAGGGCATCGAGCTGGGACGCCAGCCGAGGGGTGAGCAGTACAGCGGCGCGCGCCTGCTCGAGATCGCGCGCCCGAAGCGCGCGGTCGAACGATTGCCGCGCGCGCTGGAGCCCCCGCTGGGCGGTTTCGAAGTCCTTGCGCGTCTGATCGGACGGCGGCTGCGTGCGTAGTGCCTCGACGATCTCACGGACACGCGCCTCGATGCCCGCGAGCGCACCCTGCATCCGCGTCTGCAGGAGCTGCCATTCGCGATCGACGGCCGCGCGGATGAGAGCCTCGATGTCGAAGCGCAGCTGCCGGTAAGCTTTGTCGGCGTCGGCGATCAGCTGCGCGGCCTCGGCAAGCGCGGCCTCGGCCTGCGTGCGACTGGCCGTCCGGATCTTCTCGCGCGCCGAGGCCACCAGGGCGTCGCTCTTCCCGCGGGCCGCCACGACAGCGTCATTCGGCGCCACCTTCACGGGGGCCTCGCTCAGGAGGGTGTCGAGCTCGCGGCCGCGGCCATCGACGGCTGCAAGCTCGCTCTCCGCGCCCTTGATCTTCGCCTGAAAGCTCCCGACCGCCTGGATCAATACGTCGAGCGGTGCGCGCGCCGCCCTGTATTCGGCGAGCGCGAGGCCCGCAGCGGCCCGCGCGTCGGCCAGATCCTGCGCGCGTCTGGTGCGCTCGCCCTCGGCCATCTTGTCATTCGCCGTCCGCATCCGGCTCTCGGCAAGAGCCACCTGCTTGCGGTGGGCCGCCTTGATCGAGTCGTCGAAGGCGGAGACGTGCTCGGCCAGCCGGCGGCCCTCATCGGCCGCGCCGCGCACCACGCCGCGAGCCTCGTCGAGCTCTTTCCGGAATTTCGGCGAGGGCAGAAACCCCTTCGCCTCGCAGGTGGCGTACCCGCTCTCGATTTCCCGGACGTGCTCACCGTCCTTGACCTTCCGCGCCACGCCTTGCCGATCCGACTCCTCCCACGCGTCCAGCGCGCCGGTGCAGTCCATCTGCACGAGCAGGACCCGCCCAAGCAGCAAGTGCGGCAGATAGTCCACTCGACCGATCACGAGCAATCTCCGTCCTCCGGGCGCCTCGGACGAATTCATCTTGATGGCGTCGCGCATCGCCGAGGCCGCCTCGGCCCAGCGCTGCTTCTCGATGGCTTCGAGGCCGTCCTTGTAGACCTTGTCTGCCCCCTCCTGCGCCCGCGACGGCGCCGTCGACAGCAGCATCAGGGCCGCCACTGCGGCGACCAGGCCACTAGCCGGCGCGATTCGCATTGGCATCGCTATCTCGACTCGGGAACAGCTTCCGCAGTTTCCGGGGGTGGTACAGCCGCGGGCAGCAGATCCTTGAAGTACTCGTCAGTTGTCATCGGGATGAAGCGCTGTACAGGAAACGCTGCAGCACCCTGAGGGCGAACAACCAGCTCCACTGTTCGGCGCTCGAGCGCAGGCGGCGGCCCAGCCACCACGACGCGGTAGGTACCCGGCCGGAGCGAGAGGACGAACGGCGTCGTCGCATCCGCGGCCAACGTGACAGGCTTGCCCTGGCCGTCTTGAATCGATTCGACGGTCGCCCAAGGCACGGCATCGAAGACGACGACCCGCGGGGCGGGAGGCGGCGGCGCCTTCGGCCACAGCGCCACTGCTCCTCCCAGACCCAGAAGCAGCACGATGGCCGCGGCACTTCCCAGCACGGCCTGCCGCTGTCGCTTCCCAAGGCCGCTCCAGGTCGCCGCGAGCTGGTCGGGCACGCGCAGGGCGGGCCTCGGCTTCGCCGCCGCCGGGCGTGGTGCCGGCGGGACGGCCGGCGGCGCCGGCGCGGCGGGCGTTACTGCCGGCGTCCGCAAGTGGGCCGGCAGCGGAAGGACCACCGTCGCGCCGATCTCGGGCGGCGCGGCGAGCGGTGACGCGCCCGCCACAGCCGTCCCCGACGGCTTCGGCGGCAGATGCAGGACAGTCGGGGTGTTGGCGATGTCGTTCTGCGCCGTGTCGATGCCAAGAAGCAGCTCGCGCACGTCGGGATGCCCAGGGTCGAGCTTCAGGGCCTCCTGACACGCGCGGCGGGCCTCGCCGAAGCGCCCGGCATCGAGCAGTCGGCGCGCTTCCGTGAGACGCTCCTGGAATTGCTGGACGCGCTGACGCGCAGTCGCCTCACGATCCGTGCGCCGCGGCTCGGGGGGAGGCGTGGCCACGGCAACTTTCACCGCTCCCGAGGGCGGCCCCCCGGAGCCGCGGTTGGGTGACGGCGTGCTGGCGCCTGACGTCGCTGGCCGCCGCGCTTGCACCGATGGCACGTAGCGCAGCAGCGTGGCGTCGGTATCGGTTTCGAGGCGCGCCCGCACCGCGGCGAACGACTTCCGCATCTCCTCCGCATCCTGGAACCGAGCCTCTGGCGCCCGCTGCAGCGCTTTGGTCACGATTGCGACGATATCGGGATCGATACCCGGAACGAGCACCGAGAGCGGCGCCGGGTCCTCGTGGAGCAGGCGATAGGTGACGGCGTAGATGTTCTCGCCGCCAAACGGTTCGGCCCCCGACAGCACTTCGTACGCGACGGCGCCGATTGAAAACAGGTCCGACCGTTGATCCGTCGTGCCACCCTGGATTTGCTCCGGCGAGCAGTAGCCGGGCGTCCCGACTCGCGCCGTCGCGCTGGTGGTGAGTGTTCCCAGCATCCGCGAGATTCCGAAGTCGAGCACCTTGAGCCGACCGTACGAGTCGAGCATCAAGTTGGCCGGCTTGAGGTCGCGATGGATGACGCCCGACCCGTGCGCGTACGCCACGGCTGCGCTCAGTTCCTCGAGCCACCGCAGCTTCACCGGCACCGGCACGTCGATGCGACGCCGGATCACTTCCGCGAGGGTTTCGCCGTGGATGTACTCCATGACGATGTACGGTTGCGACTCGAAGTCGCCGTAGTCGTACACCGTGACGATGTTCGGGTTGCCGAGCGCTGCCGTCGCGCGCGCCTCGCGTACGAACCGCTCGCGCGCGCCGGGTGCTTCGATGTCGCCGAGGAAGAGCTTGAGCGCGACATCGCGCTCGAGCACGGGATCGCGGGCGAGGTACAGCGTGCCCATGCCCCCGTGTCCAAGCCGATGCTGGATGTGGTAACGGCCGACGTTGTCGCCCGGGTTCAACATGGCTGAGAGGAGGCCGTCAATACTGCCAGAAGGCTACTGAGCAGTCAAAGAGAAGCCCCAGAACTGATGCTCCACTAAAGGGTTACGCCATTTCTGTAACGCTCCGCGGACCGAAATCGTACACAGGTCCCTTCCCCGTGCCTAACCACGCGGGTAGATGCCCGATTCAGCTTCAAGCAAACTGAGCCATAATTCCGAGCAGTTGGTGCGAAAGCGACCGAACTGGCGAAGCACGGGCACTTCGTCGTCATCGTCCGCGGTGGTTCAAAAAGGAACGCTCGATGGCACGGTGACCATCGCCAACAAGGACACCCGTACGAGCTGCACGACGTCGCTCGAGTCCGTCATCACGGTCTATCGCGCCGTCCACGACGCTTCCCCGACCCTGACCTGCCCTCGACGGATGCCGCGTTGACAATCGAAAGGACCGGCCGATAAGCTCTGGCCCGTCCCACGTTTACGAGCGCGTCCGGCGCTCCCGGCGCCTGGAGGCGTCCGCACATGGCCGACCGCGACGGCAGCACTCAGTCCCTGCTCGTGCTGCGCAAGCTCACGCGAGCGATTGCCGACGCCGTGCGCACCGAGGTGACCAGCCACCTCACCACGCTGGCGCCGCTCGTCCGGCCGCAGACCGTCCTCGGCGACTTCATCCTGGGCGGGGTCAAAGAAAACACCCGCCGGGCCGAGCAGGCGCTGAAGGAAGTCAAAGAGATTTACGAGGCGGTGGCCCCGGCCAAGCCGTTCAACCTGCGACGCGAGCTGACGACGCCGTTCAACTTCACGAGCCCCGGCCTCGAGATGACGCCCGTCGACTATGTCCACCAGGCCGCGACCGGCACCGGCACTCGGGCCATCACGGTGCGGTGCCCGCTGATGTGGACGGTCTCATACGGTGGCTACTCCCCCTCCCACCTCGCCGAAGTACTCGATCCGAAGGTGCGGGGCGAAGGGCTCCAGCAGTTCATCCTGAGCCACGTGATCCTGCACGTCGTGTTGAAGCACCAGAAGGGTGTGGCAGCCGTCCTCGACGAGCTGCGGCACCCGATCACGACGGTCACGACCGCGGAATTCGGCGGCTTGCCGCTGACCCGCATCGGCATTCCCATCACGACCGAGCGGCCGGCCGATAACGTGGTCGTCGAGAGTGCCCAGCTCACCGGCATCGACGCCTTCGAAGAACTGGTGAAAGTGAGCGACCTCGCGGCGCTTCGTGAGCCGTTCAAGGAACGGCTGCTCGCCATCGCGCGCGAGAACGCACCCGCACTCGCCACGTTCTGACCGCCGTGGCGGGCCAGCCGACCTCGTACGACGAGGTCCCGTACATCAGCGTTCCGTTTCCGCAGACCCATCCGGATCGGCTGGCCACCGCCGCGCGCATCTTCGGCCTGGCCAGCCCCGCCGTGGATCGGTGCCGCGTTTTGGAGCTGGGATGCGCCAGCGCCGGCAACCTGATCCCGATGGCGTTCAACCTGCCGGGCAGCGAGTTCGTGGGGATCGACCTCTCGCGCCACCAGGTGGACGACGCGAACGCCGTGATTCGGCGGCTCGGCCTCACCAACATCCGCGTCGAGCACGCCTCGATCATGGACGTGGACGCGAGCTGGGGAGACTTCGACTACATCCTCTGCCACGGCGTGTTCTCGTGGGTCGAGCGCGACGTGCAGGACCGCATTTTCGAGATCGCCCGCGATCGGATGACCGCAACCGGCATCAGTTACATCAGCTACAACACCTATCCGGGCTGGCACCTGCGTGAGAGCGTGCGGCACATGATGCGCTATCACGCCGGCCAATTCGAGAAGGCGACCGAGCAGGTGGAACAAGCTCGGGCACTGCTGGCGTTTCTCGCCTCCGCCACCGGCAAGGAAGGGCCGTACGCCGAGCTCTTGAGCCGTGAGGTCGATCGCCTGAGCCGCGCCTCCGACTCGTATCTGTTCCACGAGCACCTCGAACAGACCAACACGCCGATGTACTTCCACCAGTTCATCGAACGCGCCGAGCATGCCGGGCTGTTCTACCTGTCCGAGGCGTCGGTGAGCGACATGCTCACCTCGCACTTCCCCACCGAGGTCGCCGAGACCCTCGAGCGCATCAGCGCCGACATCCTGCACCTCGAGCAATACATGGATTTCGTCCGCAACCGGCAGTTCCGCCAGACGCTGCTCGTGCACGCCGGCTCCAAGCCCAAGCGCGCGCTGACGCCAGGGTTTCTGCACGGGTTGCTGGTGTCGTCGGCGTCGCAGCCCACCGAGATTCCGAGCGACCTGTCGGCCACCGCGCCGGTCGCGTTCTGGAACGGCAAACAGCGCGCCGACGTCACGCTGCCAGGCACCAAGGCCGCGCTGCTGATCCTGATGGAGCGGTGGCCCGAGGCCGTGCCGGTGAACGAGCTGGTGCCGGCCGCCCTCGATCGCGCCCGGCCATTCCTCGGCGACACTTCAGCGGCCGAGGCCGAGCGGGGGCTCGTCGGAGATCTGTTCGGGTGCGTGATGTACGGGCTCGTGCACCTGCACACAGTGCCAGTGCCGTGCACCGCCACGCTGGAAGAGCATCCCCGCGCGCACCCGCTGTCGGCGGACTACGCGGCGCACGGCCCCCAGGTAGTCAACGCGCATCACGAGCTGACGGAGCTCGACGGTCTGTCGCACGAGGTGTTGCGGATGTGCGACGGCACCCGAACGCGCGAGGCGATGCTCGACTCTCTCGTGGCCCGGTTCGAAAGCGGAGGGCTGACGGTGCAGGATGGCGAACAGCCGGTGACTGATGCCGCCAAGGCGCGCGAGATCCTCGCGGATCGGCTGGCCCGCGTGCTGACGCATCTCCTGCGCAGCGCCGTGCTCATCGGCGCCGCGAACTCTTGATCTGAAACCTGGCCTAGCGTAGTGTGCGGGACCGAACGACCGCGCGTTATACCCAACGGAGCCAACTCGTCCTGCGGCCAGAGAAAGGAACCTGCGATGGCGGATCCGCGCATCGTCGACCCACGACTTCGACCGACTCCCTCCAGCGTCCTGACCAAGCGCAACGATTCGCCCGTCAGTGTCACATCCCCCGTCCTCGAATGGACCGCAATCCAGCTGGCGGCCATCGGGAATCCATTCGGCCGGGCGTTGTACGACTGGGAGTACGAGATCGTCCACGACATCTTCCGGTCGGGGCTGGACGCCTCGCGCATCCGGATCGTCGAGACGCGCATCATGAACGCGCCGACGACGTTGGGGAATCAGATCCGGGTTTCGCCCGGCTGGACGTTCGAAACGGACAACCGTCCTGTGCTCGTCCACGAGTGCGCTCATGTCTGGCAGTACCAGACGAAGGGCACCAGCTACATCACCGACTCGGCGTACCACAACATCAGCGGTCAAATCGCCACCGGCAACCGCAACGTCGCGTACATGAATTACCAACTCAACGCCAACTCCTCGATGTCCGCCTTCACCGCCGAGGAGCAGGCGACCATCGTCGGCGACTACTACGAGATGACGAAGATCTACGTGACCGACCCCAAGCCGAGTTGGGTCACGTTGCGCTCGCGAGACATGGCCATCTACGAACGGCTGATCGAGCAGGTCCGGCATGCTACGCCGATGGAGGACTCGAAGATCTACCAGCGCAGCTTGATGAACCAGCCGCAGCCAGGATTCGACTTGTCGTCCCCCGGCACGCAAGGGTTCGCTCCCGTGATGCCGCTGCTGGAAATCCGGTTCCGAGGACTCTGACCGAGGGTCTGCTTCGCAGGCGCGACGTCTAGTTCCAGTTCAATTCGCGTCGCCAGTTCATCGCCCGTGCTCGCACGCGACGGATCGATCGTGAACGTGGCTGGAAAGGCCAGGTCGAGATCGTAGGTCAGGGCGACATCGTCCGCGGTTTCCAGGGCCGCGGCGAGTTGCGCGAACAGCCGCAAGACTGTCTCCAGCCCTCCACAGTCTTGCCATCTTGAACCCGGCTGGTCCTCACGGACGGCGATGGGGCGTCGGGCGCCGCGATGCTGAGTGCGTATTCCGATATATGCAACCCACCCGCTGCGCCTGGTTCCGCCTCAGCACTTCCAGCAACGCCGCCGCTCCGGCGGCGGGCACGATCGCGAGAGCCGCTCGATGGTGAAGGGGTCCTATCGCCGCTCCTCCTTCGCGCTAAGGCGCCTGCGGACGAACGCTCAAAACGGTTGTCTTGTACCCGACCAGTGGCAGACCTTTGCGCTGGTACTCCATGGTGACCCGTTGCCCGATGCGATATGAGCCTTCCTCAGGCGGTGGTACGGAGAAGAACCCGGTTGAATCCAGTTGCTCGCTATAGAGCTCGAGGACATAGCTTTCGGCGACCGAGATCGGCGTGGCAGTACGGAAGCCGCGATTCGTTCCGACCTGCTGCTGCCAGTACGTTCCCGCTGGTTTATAGGTCTTGGCCTTGATCTCGGCGGTGGTCTGCTGGACAGGCACCGGGCGGAGGAACGCCGCCCAGATCAACCCTCCGGCGGCAGCGAAGACAATAGCAGCAGCGGCCATCAGCTTCACCAACTCAGTCGAGCCTCCAGTGGGAGCCACGTACGTCGCAACTCATCTCCTAATACGTTGGCCTGTCTACTTCGAACTCGGCGCCGCAGGTCTTGCATCGAGCGCGCTCGCCGACATGACCTGAGCGCACGCCTAGCTTTCTCTCGCAGTTGGGACAGGAGATCCAATAGCCGTGGCGTCCTCATCTCCGTCGGTGTCACCGCCAAGATACTCCACACCGTGCCAACTTCGGTTGACGCGCCGCTAGCTCAGTCCAGAGCCCGCATGACTCTCCAGCGCGCGGTGCGCATCATGAGCCAACCGGGCGATCTCCGCATCGTCGCTCCGCTCCAGCTCCCGAAGCCTTTCCAGGTATCGTGGCACCAAGGGTCGTGAGTGAGCGTCGACATCAGGGCGCGCCTTCCCAAGATACAGCCTGAACCCTGTGAGGCAATTCTCCAACTCGTCGGGAAAGGTTGGATTCTCGATGCCCGCCATCAAGGTCTCCAACAACTGGGTGAGGGTGAGGTAGCGTCCGATCAGGTTGCCCACTGGAAAGTACCACATTGGTACCAGAAAGACCCTGACGATTCGTTGAACCACAGCGATGGGAGCCTCGATCCCATCATCATCGGTGATCATGCCCAGCGCGCAGTCACAAACAAAGCTTTGGCGCCGATCGCCAATCTCCCCCTTTTCAAACACGTTGCACATGTGATCCAGGAAGCTCAGGACCTCGTCGCGCAACCGTCTGTCGCCATATTTCGCCGCCAAGGCTCGACGGACATCGGCCGCCTTCACTGCACCATTGCGAGCGTAGTTTGCCGTGACGCTCCCGTCGGGACGCGGTCCCCACATCGACGCCATTTCGGCCAGCACTTCAGAGATCGGATCGCTCATCGTCGCGCCCGCTACCGTTTGCCCAATGCCGATGGAGTGTCCGGCCTTGTCGGCCCGGTCGCGTCCGGCGCTGGCGCCGGAGCTGCCGGAGGTGCGCCTGGAGGATGTTGTACCTGGCCCGTCGTGACATCCTCAATTCGCGTGCCGGAGGTATCAACGCCCTGACTCGCGAGCTCATCACGAGCCCGCACGGTATCGTCATTTGACGGGTTGTAGTGGCCGCTGCCGTTGTTCATCTGGAAAGGCGGGGCAGGACCAGGCGGTTCGCCGATCTGAGCCACGTGCCCGGCAGCAACGGGCTCCTCTCCGGCGGCGAGACTCGAGTGGTGGATGCTCCTATACGACGGAGCTTCATGAACATACACGTTGCCGTTCTTGTCCATCACGTAAATCGCCTGGCCGCCAGGTGAATGCACAGGACGGTTCCCTTGATTCGGATATATCAGCTCTCCATTGGGCCCAGCGACCACCCGAAACTGCTCGCGTTGCTCGGGGGTAAAAATCTGCGTTTGCTCCCCGTGTGGACCCACCTTGGCGTCCGTTTTTTTGCCCAGGCCGGTCATCGGCAAACCGTTCGCATCATAGTCGCCTCCGGTTCTCGGAGGTGGCACGGCGGGGGTCTCCTGGTCCGTTTTCGGTTGGCAGTCGGGATCGTTGTCGTCGCCCAGGCCACGCACATCCACATGCAAGAGCGGGTTCAATCGGTAGGCATACAGGTTGTAACCGCCGCCGATGCCCCACGGGTCGCTCTGGAGATAGCGTCCCAAGGCCGGGTCATAGTCTCTGAATCGATTGTAGTGAAGCCCGACTGCGGGTTCGTAGTAGTGGCCGGGAAAACGCAGGTTGAATTCGATCTTTGCGTCAGGGGACACGTGGGCGCGTCCAAAGGGCTCGATACGGGCGCTCCAGACCTCCTGACCGCTCTCGTCTTCGACGAGACGCGGCGTGCCGATCTGATCGGTGAAGATGAAATAGCGCCGGCACGATGCCGGTGGCGAGTCCAAGGATTCATAGTCGAGAAACAGGAGCGGCGTCAGGGCGAGGGCGTCCGCATAGACGTAGACGCGCGCGCGCCCCCTGGCGTCTACTTCAGCGATCACTTGATCCTGGTTCCAGTAATACTCAGTGGTCTGGCCCGCATAGATCGTTCTCGTGCGGCGGCGCATCGCATCATATTCCGCATGCCATTCGCCGGCGGGACTGTCGACCCGCGTCAGCTGATCGCGACTGTCGTAAGTGTAATGAACAGGCCCGTTGACCGACTGGCGTTCCGCGATGTGGTTACGGTCATCGTAAGTCACCGACAGTCCGTTCGCCGTCAGAAGCCGATTGCCCTCTTGAAGTGTGACCTCGTCAAGTCCAGGCTGCCGTAGGAGGTTGTTGGCAGCGTCCATCTCGTAGTGCTCGACACGGCCACCTGGGAGAATGCGCCGGCGCAGTCGGTGCCCGGCATCGTATTCATGCTGGAACACGCCTTCCGCGCTGTCATCGACCCGGCGCAACTCACCTTCACCGGACCACTCATAGCGTCGCGTCCACAGCGCACCGCCTGAACGCCGGAGAGCCTTCAGCAGGCAACGACCGACGCCGTCGTACTGCGCAATCTCCTGGCTGCCGTTGCTGAAGCGACGCTCGGCAATGCCATGAGGGCCACACCGGATGTGGTGTCGTATGCCGCCTGGATCGGTGATCACGACACTCCCCTCCACGCGGCGGCGATCGTAATGAATCGCAAACCGCCCGAAGAGTACGGACTCCGCCGGCGAACGCCACAATCCCCTGAACTGGTGTTCCACTCCCAGTCCATTGCGTTTCTCGACGACACAATTTCCCCACGCGTCGTACTCGAACGCGATGGTGTCCTTCTTCGTGGCCGCGACGCGGCAGCGGCCAGACTCATCGTAGTTGAGCGTGTGCTCATCGCCCGACGCAAGCGTCCGCCTGATCGGTAGATTTCCCGGTCCGATTTCAAGTGTGAGCAACTCCCTCCCATCGCTGCCGTATTTCGCCACGAGATTCCCCGCCCGATCGAGCGCGTATCGATCACGGACCCGCCCATGGCGCCGGACCTCAACGAGTTGATCCTTCAGGTCGTAACGATACTCGCTGCGCGTTTCAGCGGCGTCGGTGCAGGACGTCAACACGCCAGCAGTGGAATAGGAGAACCGAACGATGGCGCCCAACGGATTGGTCAGACTGCGCAGAAGGTGCCACTTGTCATATCCGTACGACCACGTGCCGCCATCAAAATCGGTGTGCTGTGCCAGGTTGCCGGACGCGTCATACGTCCATTGCCGCAACTTTCCGAAGTCTTCCCGCTGCTGAACCAGTTTCCCGAACGTGTTGAAGATCCGTCCTCGTTCCGGCGCGGGCCACCACCGCAGCCCCAACGGCCGGACATCGACCTGCGGTTTCGACTCGAGCCCGTCGGCATTCGCAGGCCTCGTCGATACGAGTCGCCGCGCTTCCACGAACACTGTCAGTGACCTCGCAACCGATTCGCTCGGCAGCACGATCCGTCCGACATCGAGCATCCGTCCGTATTCGTACTCGGCGGCGTTTGCGGCAACGCGATGCCGCAATGGGTCCGGAGCGTTCAGGTCTCTCGGTAACGCAGACCGGTGCCCCAGCGGACTGATCTCCACGACTGCGGCGCCGGCGGCGTCATACGCGATGCGCGTCGGGTTGCCGACCGGATCAACTCTGGCTGTCACCCGGCCGGCCTTGTCGCGGACGAACTGCTGCACGCCGCCCAGTGGGTCGTGAATCTGGCTGAGGCCGCCGGCCTCATCGAAAAAGTACGTCCATACGCCACCGTCAGCTCGGGTCACCTTGGTGACGAGGCCAGGGATGGTGTACTCCATGCTCACCGCGTACAAATGATCGTCACCGGTCGCTTCGATACAGCGCCCCTGCCGGTCGTAGAGGAAATGGAACGAGAATCCCTTTCGACCCGTCCGTCGCAGCATCCGATGGGCATCGTCATACGCGAAAGTGTAGCCATGACCCGAGGAATGGATCGCCCGGACGAGGTCTCCACGCTCGTCGTACTCATACGCCAACAACAGAGTCCCCGGCCGGCCCAGACCATGTTCGAGCGTCAGGCTGACGAGGCGTCCGCTTTCGTCTTCGACGGCGCTGATCGTTCGTCCTGCCGAGTCGACGATGCGCTGCAACTGATGATGTGCCGTGTAGTGGAAGACGATTTCATGCTCGCCCCGGAACAGCCGCGTCAGCCGCGCGCGCTCGTCGGGATGATGAAACTCGAATTCCATCGCGGGTTCGCCGTGATGGAACAGCTGATACCGCCTGATGGACAGCCGCCGCAACCGATAACCTTGACTGGCATGCTCGGCGCCGTCTTCGGCCAGCGGCGGGAAGTCGGTGGAGCGGGCGAGCGGCGCTTCGTAGCGCAAGCCATCCGCGTCGAAACGGAGGGTCCGATCGAACTCGTGGGCGTGTCCCCAGCCGAGCGCAAACCGGCGATGGCTCTGCGAGCTGTCGTAGTGACGCCACCACCAGAGCTCGAGTGGACCGGTCAGCCGAAACTCGAGCTTGCCATCGAACACGGCACCGTTCAGCGTGTCAACAGGGTCGCCGACCAGCTGCGGGCTGGCCTTGGCTGAGCAGGTGGCGAACGGCGATTCGAAAGGATGCATGGGTCGTTGATCAGTGCCCGCACGGATGCGAGCCGGCGTTCGCCTCGTCGGCGCCGGGTTGGCCCTTCCGGGCCCGCAAGGCGGCAATCTTGTTGAGCAGCAGCGACACCGGATCGGGGATATTCACCATCGGAAAACCGCCGATCAGCACGAGCGGAAAGCCGATCACTAGCGCGCCATTGACCACCATCGGGCCTACCCCCGACGGCCCAGGGCCAGGTATCACCGCGGGATCCTTCCCCATCGCGGCCTGGACCGCCATCGCAGCCGCATCGGCCGCCATCTGAGCCGAGTTCATGGCGGCTGACAGCGCCTTCGCCGCCTCCATCGCCGGCTCGGGCTCGATCACCACCTCCGCGACGTCTGCCGCGATCGCCAGCGCGCCGGCGGCCACGCCCATGCCGGCCATGACCTTGTCCACCTTGCTCATCGGACTGCTCGGCTGACATGCGCGGCAGATGTCCAGCATGCGCGCCGCGCGCTTGCCTCCGATGAACACGTTCGAAGACCCGGTCTTGATCTCGAAAAATGGCGTAAAGGAACAGCACGTGGGCGCAAGGCCGATGTCGCCGCAGCGTGCCGCCGGCAGGCTGCCGATGAGTGTCTTGAGGTGATTGCCTACCAGCACACTACCGAGGCTGGGCAGAGGAATCACGGCACCGGGTGTCGGGGGCGCGGGCACATAGCTCGGCGGGTGGGGGTGCCCGTGCGGCATACCCACGTAGAGCGAGGTCAAGGTCGAAGCCGGAAAACTCGGAAATATCGCCGCCAGCGGCGCCGTGAGGTTGGCGAAGCCGACGTTCAGCATGTCCTGAACCGAACCAAGCAGCCCCATCGCGGCACCGGCCAGATTCGCCGCGGTCCTCGTCACCACCGACACCTGCTGTGCGGTGGACAGGCTGCCGAATGGCTTGGCGCTGCCATCTGGATTCTTCAACAGGGGATTGTCGAAGGCCTGGGACGCACTGTCCCACCAGCGGGTGTACACGCCGCCCATCTCGGCGAGCGACTGTCCCGCCTTGAGATTGCCGTGTTCATCTCTTCCTATGGGTGAGGCACGGTGCCAGGGTGACGTCTGGTCACCGGTGACACCACTAGCCTTCTGGTCGACCGCCAGCTTCAGACGATCCAGGTAGCTCATCGCCCTTGTCCAGTCACTCGGAGGCGCCGTTAGCTCGCCGCATCGGGAACATGGCTGGCGATCTCCTGCCGGATCCGCTCCATCACGGCCATGAAATCCCGCCCGCCGCCGATCGTCTCGTAATGGCGGCGGAGGGTCGCGGTGAAATCGGCGCGCTCGTCATCCTTGCCAAGCTTCCCTGCCACGACTGCCCCCGCGAACCATGTCTTCAGCGCGTCATCGGTCTTCGTCTGCTCGTACTGCGCCTCGCCCAGCAGCTTGAGCCCGCGCAGGCGGCCATCGGGATCGTGGAGAAGGTATGCGAAGTCCGACGCCCCCTGGAGATAGACTTCGGCCTCCTCCCAGCGACGCTGTGACAGACGGAGTTCACCAAGCTTCATGTAGAGATCGAACAGCACGGGGATGGGCGGAGGAGAGGCCATCGAGGCCGGGGCAATGGCGGCCTCCAACGCCTGCGAAGCTTCATGGACCTTCCCCTGGCTGCGCAAGGCGTCTCCCAAACCGTTCAGCGCGACCGTGGCCAGCGTCGGATTCTGCGTTACTGCAGCGTACTGGTGCACGACCTCGTACTGTTGGATGGCGCGGTCGTAGCGCCCGTGACTGAAGTCGATGCCTGCAAGCATCAGACAGGAGTTCACGCGATCGGACAGTTCCGCGCCATCGTCCCCCGCTTCGTCCTCGAGGGCCTGACGAATAGCCTCCGGTGAGAAATCGACCTCGCAGGAACTCACCCGCGGGGACGCCGCCGCCGTTTCCGTCAGCGCCGGTGTCGCGAAATCGTCGCGAACAATCATCCGCACGTGATGGCACCACGGAAACGGGAACTGGTGTTGCCACAGAGACCATGCGAAGTCAGCGTAGGCGTCGCCGTCCTCAACCTGCATTGGCAGCAATGCCCACACCACTGCGCATCCGTTGAGCGTCGGCAACAGCGAACGGCTGAACGTCATCAGCTCCTTGAGACGTGCCACGGGCGGCAATTCGACAGCGCTCTCGATCTGGGCGGGAAGCGGGGGCCATGCCGGCAGATTCTGCTGCTGCAGGGTGAGCCGCACGGCCTCGTGCCTGGCCGCCAAGGTCTGGACGCAGGCATCGACGAAGGACGCCGCGTCGTGGAACGCGTCGATCACCACCCAGAACAGCTCCGACGTGCTCGACTCGTCGAGGCCCTCGAGGACCTTCGCCACCAGACCGCAGTCGGCTTCCGAGCAGCGGACGACGAGTGCCACGTCATCGCGTTGCCCCACGAACGTGGCCAGCTGTTGCCGAAGGCGGTCGACCTTCTGACGCATAAAGGGCGGCTCAGTTGATCTTCACGACCGCGCCGGAGATCTCGTGCATCCCCGTGGCCGACGAATTGATCGCCGCCCCGACGATGGCGGTCTTTGCCGGAGTCGTCGTGAGGTTCTGGCTTCCGGTCCCGAACTTGGCTTCGCTGCTGCCCGTCACGTCCGTTTTGGCGCCGGAGACGGAGACGGTTTCGTTGCCGATGATGGTGATCTTCGCACCCGTGAGGCTGATGGCCCCGCCGGACTCCATCACCAGCTTGCTGCTGCCCGTCACCAGCGTGATCTTGGTGTCGGAGTCGATGTAGATGTCCTTGTTCGCCTTGATCGACACCTTGTCGGTGACCTTCGAGTCCCAGATGTTCTCGAACTTTTGCGTCACCGCGCCCTTCACGTGATAGCTGGCGGTGCCCGTGTCCACCGAGTGGGTGAGATTCCCCTCGGTCACCGTGATTTTTGCGTTCTTCTTGATCGTCTCCGTGAAGTCGTTGTTCACCGTGTTGGTCTGGTCGTGCTCCACCGTGGTGCCCATGTCGTACTGGCTGTGGATGGTGATCTTCTCCTTCCCCGCCGTGTCGTTCATGGTCATCTCGTTCATGCCCTTGCCCTTGTGGGTGTTGCTCTTCAGCCCGCTCACCACCCCCGACCCGGGCAACCCATACGGCGGCGGGTTGTCGGCGTTGTACACACAGCCGGTCACGATCGGCTGGTCGGGATCGCCCTCGAGGAACGCGACGATCACTTCCTGCTCGATGCGCGGGATCACGACCGACCCCCAGCCCTTGCCGGCCCAGGTCTGCGACACGCGAATCCAGCACGAGCTGTTCTCATCGCGCTTGCCGTAGCGGTCCCAGTGGAACTGCACCTTGATCCGGCCGAACTTGTCGGTGTGGATCTCGTCGCCTGCGGGACCCACGACCACCGCCGTCTGCGGCCCCTGCATGAACGGCTTGGGGGTGATGCTCTTGGGCCGGAACGGCTCGTGGCTGGCCATGGCGGTGAAACTGCAGCTGTAGCTGGCGCCGCCGCGGTCGGGCATGGCCTCGTAGTCGCTGTATTCGAGGTCATAGGTCGCGGCGACGATGAGGTACTCGGCGTTCTGGTCCGCCCGCGGGTGTGCAACCGTGTTCAGCAGACAGCCGACGGCGATGCCGCGGGCGGTGGTGACCGCCTCGACGGTTTCGAACTCCGCGCCGTACTCCTCGATGCGGATGGCCGCGTATTGCTCCCCCTCGGCTTTCTTCACGTACTGGCCGGGGTAGTCGTACACCTCGAGGTCGTCGTGGGCGTATTGGCGCTTCAGCACCTTCTGGGTCAGCAGCTCCACGCTCGGCTTCTCGAGGTCGTAGTGATCGTGCACATAGACGCCTGGCTGCACCTGCCGCGCGATCTCCCATCCCGTGATCTGCTCGACCTCGGGGCGCAGCAGCCGGCCGGTGATGTTGATGGGCAGCTCTTCACAACCGGGATACGGATCGTGGGCGCTGTAGGAGTCGGCGAGCGTCATCACGGTCTGCCCGTCCTGATGCTTGAAGTAGTAGTAGATGCCCTGGTGTTCGAGCAGCCGGCTGACGAAGTTGAAGTCGGTCTCGCGGTACTGAACGCAGTAGGTCAGCTTCGGATATTGGCCCGTGAGCTCGAACTTGACCTCCGCCAGCGACGGGTGATCGGCAAACACGGTCTTGACGATCTCGGGGACGGACAGCTCCTGAAACACGCGGCAGTCGGACGTGCGCGTCAGAAACCACAGCCACGGCCGTACCGTCGCGACGTAGCGGTGATAGCGCCCGTAGGCGCCGTGCTGGGCGATGCGTGTGACGTAGCCGTTGAACTGGCGCTCGGTGTCGTCGGGCATGGCGAGCTTCACCGTGACCTTCTTGCCGAGCAACGCATTCAGGTCGAGATCGCCCTTGAGGCTGAGCATGCTGAGCTCGTAGTTGCTCAACCGGCTCATCTCCTCCCGCGCGTGCAGCCGGTGAAACAGCAGATCCGGGTCGAGCGGAGTGGCGACCTCCATCACAGTTTTCATCGCAGTCTCCCGATCCGCGCGGCATCGGTGCCGCTATCCGCATCACCGTCGGCCCGCGGACGCGCGGCTCGCACCACCAATCCGGCCACCGGCAGGCCCGCCTCGCGCCGCAGATCGGCTCGCTGAATCACCGCATCCAGACCGCGCTCGGCCAGGAGGCGCTCGACATAGTCTGCCCGGTGCACGTAGCGGCCATTCGGTTCGAGCCGGTAAGGCTCCGCTGCGGGCGTGTCGGCGGCCTCTTCGAGCGTGAACACCGATAGCCCGCCGGGGCGCAGCGCCCCGGCCACCGCCGTCAGCACCGGGCCCAGGTCGCCGAAGTAGACGAGCGTATCGGCGGCGATGATCAGGTCGAACTGGTGTGGACGCGCCACCAGGTACCCCGTCAGCTCCCCATGCACGAGCTCGTCGTACTCACCTTTGCCGCGCGCGGCGTCGAGCATCCTGCGAGAGAGATCCACGCCGACCAGGCGGCGGGCCCACGGCGACACGAGCGGGCCGCACCAGCCGGTGCCGCAGCCCAGGTCGAGGACGTCGAGCGACTTCGATGGCAGCAACCCCGCCTCGGTGAGCGCCCCCACGACCAGCTCCGGCGCGCGATAGTGCAGCAGGGCCAGCTTCGCCTCGAACGTGCGCGCAAATTCGTCGAAGGTCCGGCTGACGTACGCGTCAGACGCCCGCGCCGGGACGTCGCGGCCGGACACCGCGGCGAGCGTGTGCCGGCCTTCTTCGCTGTCGGGCTCGAGCCTGACCCACTCTTCGCACATGCGAATCGCCTTCTCGCGCTCGCCAATGCGGCAGTAGGCGATCGCGAGCTGGCGCCGCGCACTGGCAAACTGCGGCCTCAAGGTCAGGGCGTGGCAGTAGGCGGTCACGGCCTCCGCGCTTCGGCCGGTGAGATCCAGCAGGATCGCCAGGTTGTTGTACGCATCGGCATGATTGGCGTCGATGGCGATCGCCGTGCGGTACTCGGCCTCTGCATCCGTGTGCAGCCGCATCAGCCGGAGCAGTACGCCCAGGTTGTTGTGCGCGTTGGCGTGCTTCGGGTCGAGTGCGACGGCGCTCCGGAAGGCCTCGATCGCGCCAGCGACATCGTCGATCGCCTGCAGCATGATGCCGAGGTTGCTGTGCCAGTCGGCCATACCCGGCGCAGTCTCGAGACTCTCTCGCACCAGCCGAATCCCGTCTTCGGTGTGCCCGGTCTTGAACGCGAGCATGCCGGCATAGTGCAGGGCCCCGGGATGCCCGGGCACGACCTCGAGCACGCGGCGCAGCAGCGCCGCCGCATCGCGGGGACGCCCCTCCTTCAGGCACTCGATGACGAGCGCGACGGCCTCGTCGGCGCTGATGGGCGTCGGCGCAGGACGGGGCGGCGTGTCGTCGCGCGGAGGGGTGTCCACGACGCTAGTCAAACCGGTACTCGAAATCGCTGTTGGCCGCCGCCAGGTGCACACCCGTCAGCGACAGCCCGGCCATCGTTCGCTGGAGAAACTCGCGGCTGATGGCCGGAAGCACGGTATTGGTCAGGATGGCGTCGATCGCCCGGCCGCCGCTTTCCACCTCGGTGCACCGGCTCACGATCAGCTTCACGGCATCCTCGCCGTAGGTGAATGGGATCTTGTGGTGCTCGCTGACCCGCTTCGCGATGCGGCCGAGCTGCAACCGCACGATGTTGGCAATCATCTCGTCGCTCAGGGGGTAGTACGGAATCACGACCAGGCGGCCAAGCAACGCCGCGGGGAACACCTTCAGCAGGGGCTCGCGCAGCCCCTTGGCAATGCCCTCGGCCTCGGGCATGAGCTCGGGATCCCGCGTCATGCTCATGATCAGGTCGGTGCCGACGTTGGACGTGAGCAGGATAATCGTGTTCTTGAAGTCGATGTAGCGACCCTCACCGTCCTCCATCCATCCCTTGTCGAACACCTGGAAGAAGAGCTCGTGCACGTCGGGATGCGCCTTCTCCACTTCGTCGAGCAGAACGACGCTGTGCGGGCGCCGGCGCACCGCTTCGGTGAGGACGCCGCCCTCGCCGTAGCCGACATATCCAGGCGGCGAGCCCTTGAGCGTCGATACGGTGTGGGCTTCCTGGAACTCGCTCATGTTGATCGTGATGACGTTCTGTTCGCCGCCGTAGAGCGATTCGGCCAGCGTGAGCGCGGTTTCGGTCTTGCCCACTCCGGACGGGCCGCAGAGCATGAACACGCCGATCGGCTTGTTCGGGTTGTCGAGTTTGGCTCGCGACGTCTGGATGCGTTTGGCGATCGTCTCGAGCGCGTGGCGCTGCCCGATCACCCGCTGGTTCAGCGACTCGGCGAGATTCAGCACCGACTCGATCTCGTTGCGCACCATCCGGCCAACGGGCACGCCGGTCCAGTCCTGCACCACCGACGCCACGGCCTGTTCGTCCACGCTGGGCAGAATCAGCGGCGCCTCGCCCTGCAGTTCGACGAGCTGCGCCTGGAGCGTCGCCAGCTCCTCGAGCAGCGCCGGCCTGGCGGTCGCGTCTGCGGAATCGCCGGTAATGGCTCGCAGCCGTGCGCGAAGCGACAGAATCGGCTCCACGAGCTTGCGCTCCGTCTCCCAGCGCGCCTCGAGCTCGGCCCGGCGGGCCTGAGCCGCGGCCAGCCGTTCTTCACCCTCGCGCCGGCGCACCACCGTGTCCATGCCCACCGCTTCCTCGCGCCCGATGATGGCCAATTCGATTTGAAGCGCTTCGATAGTGCGACGGCAGTCCTCGAGTTGAGCCGGCACGGCGTGCTGGCTGATCGACACGCGCGCGCAGGTCGTATCGAGGAGACTCACCGCCTTGTCGGGGAGCTGGCGCGCGGGAATGTAGCGGTGTGACAAGCGGACGGCGGCCTCGATCGCTTCGTCGAGCACCTGCACGTGATGGTGGGCCTCGAGCACCGAAGCAACGCCGCGCAGCATCAGCACGGCCTTCTCCTCGCTCGGCTCGGTCACCTGCACGACCTGGAAACGCCGCGTGAGGGCTGGATCCTTTTCGATGTACTTCTTGTATTCGGCCCACGTCGTCGCGGCAATCGTCCGCAGCGTGCCACGCGCCAGCGCGGGCTTCAGCAGGTTTGCGGCATCACCGGTGCCGGCGGCGCCGCCGGCGCCAATCAATGTGTGAGCCTCGTCGATGAAGAGGATGATCGGCTTGGGTGACGCCTGCACCTCGTCGATCACCTGCCGCAGACGGTTCTCGAACTCCCCTTTCATGCTGGCGCCGGCCTGAAGCAGACCGATGTCGAGGGTGTAGAGCGACACGTCTTTCAGCGGCGGCGGCACGTCGCCCTGAGCCAGACGCAGGGCGAACCCCTCCACGACGGCCGTCTTGCCCACGCCCGCCTCACCCGTGAGGATCGGGTTGTTCTGACGGCGGCGCATCAGGATGTCCACGATCTGGCGGACCTCTTCGTCGCGCCCGCTCACCGGATCGATCTCGCCCTTTCGCGCGCGCTCGGTCAGGTTCGTCGCAAACCGCTTGAGAGCGTCCTGTTTCCCCATCTGCGCCGGGGCCATCGCGTCGCTGGCCTCGCCGGGCGCGGCACCGCCCTCGGTTGCCGTCAGTCTCTCTTCCGGCGAGCCGGCGACGATGCGCGCGAAGTCCTCGGTCAGCGCGTCGGCCTTCACCTTCTCGAACTGGCGCGAGATCACCATCAGCGCATTGCGCAGCGAGGGCGTCTTGAGTATGCCGACCATGAGGTGGCCGGTGCGGACCTGGCGGTCGCCGAACATCAGCGTGGCATAGACCCAGGCCCGCTCGACGGCGTTCTCGACGTGGTCCGAGAGATCCGAAATCGACGTCGCCCCGCGGGGCAGGCGATCGAGGGCCTCGGTGACGTCCGTGGCCAGGCGCGACGGTTCCAGTTCGAAGTGCCGGATGATGCGGTGCAGGTCCGAGTCCTGTACCTGCAGGAGCTGCTGCAGCCAGTGGACGAGCTCGACGTACGGATTGCCCCGCAGCTTGCAGAAGACGGTGGCGCTCTCGATGGCCTTGTAGGCCGGCGCGTTGAGTTTTCCAAACAGTGCCGATCGGCTGATTTCGCTCATGACAGTGGGCTCCGCCCCGCGAACGCTTCGGCATTGAGGCACAGGTCCTCGGCATCGCCGTCGCCACGACGGCGACCAAGCCAGGTCGTCCATCCCAGGCGACGGCCCTCTCCGAAGCGCAGGGCCGGCACTTGTTGGCGGTCGAGCAACAGGCACGCGTCCCAGTCGAACTCGAAATTGAGATAGACCCGCACCCACGCCACCAGCTCACGCAAGCGGGCGCCCCCCGGCAGGAAGCTCTCGTAATCGCGAAGGCTCAGCGGACCGATTCGCAGCCGGAACTTGTGCTGCCGATCCCACACGCGGGCACCGAGCGCGGCGCCGGCGCCGAGTTGCGCCGGCTCGCGTCCGAGATACGTCCATTCGGTCGGGCCCAGCGGCAGCCAATGCCCTACGAACTCCTGGACGGCCACCGGTACCCGGAAATAGCTCCGCAGAATGGCCGCGAGGCCGTCGGCACTCCGCGCCGGCCGGATCAACCAGCCGACATGATAGAGCTTCGCCGGGTCGGACACGGCGTCGCGGCGGTGAAACGCCGGGGACGAGGCGCCGAGGAATGCGCCCCAATAGGCGACGAAGCGATCCTCGTGCGGCCGGTCGCGGTTGACGTGGGGCTGGGCCTGCGCCCACGCCCGGTAGAGCAACGCCAGGAAGCGATGGTTGAACAGATCCAGGAACCGGCTGAGTGTCGGATCGTTGGCCTGGCGCAGCCGCTCGCGCGCGTATTCCGTGAGGTGCAGCGGCAGCGGCCCGTTCGGACCCAGGAGCCCGAACAGCCTCACCTCGAGCCGCGGGCGCCGGCCGCGCCGGTCGAACGACGCCAGCGGCGTCGGCGCAAACGCCAGGTCCGGCTCCTGGCCGAGCCGTACGGGTTCATCCGCCGGCCGGAGCGCCGTGCCCCAGCGTGGCTTGGTCGCGTACAGGCACTCGATCTGCCGCAACGTCTGATAGAAATCGTAGCGGTGCGGCGCGTCGGCCAGCGCGGCGAAGAAGACTAGAGTGTCGGCCTCACGCCCCACTGTGGCACCCATTCGTTGATAGGGCCGCGACCGAGCGATCGGAGCGTGGTCCGGGTGAACGAGTTGATCGACACGGCCCGCGCGAAGTAGTGCTGCAGCACCGTGCCGAGCAGAAAGGCGCTGCTGCCCTCGAAGGCGAGCTCGTCGATCTCGACCACGACTTCCAGGCCGCGACCGAAGGCGAGCGACGAGCCCGAGCCCGGACGCCGCGCGCCGCGCGAGGGCGGAAGCCGGGCGACGGACGGGCTGACGCTGACGGACCGGATGGAGTCGATCTGTTTGCGGGCGCTCGCGTCCACGGGCGCATAGAGCTCGAGCGCATCGCGCAGGGCGACTGCCCCCTCGCGCGGTGACGAGTCTACGAGCGCGAGGTAGTTGAGCGCCAGGTGGCTGATCGCTTTCCACGCGACGGCGCCCTCGGCGAGCGGTCCATAGGGGCGGCTGGGGCCGCCGACGATCTTGATCCGCACGACCGGTGCCGAAATCTCCAACGTCAGGTCGGACTTGCCGACCCCGACGGGCATCTGCAAAACCAGATCGCGGTTGGTACAGAGCGTCTGCACCGCCAGCTGGCGCAGGTCGCCGCGAAACGGTGCGCTCTTCGCGTCCACGAGCGACAGAAACACCTCGGTCCCGATGTAGCTCGTACGCGCGCCGTTCCGTTTCTGGGTGGCCGAGAGCAGCCGCGGCTCCCGCCGGGTCGTGAAGTATGCCGACTGGGCGTCGTCGTGGTCGCCGCTATACGCCGCATAGAACGGGCGGAACTCCTGCTCGCTGCCCGCCCCGGTGCCGAACCCCTGCACGGCCCGCACGTCGTAGACCTCGAAATCCATCGGTCTGGTCCGATCCGGGACGACGTGGTACTCGTAGGCCCCCTCTGTCACGTGAATGCGATCGGCCCGCTTCTCGAACAGGTTGACGGCCGGGGTGCAGAAGAGCGCGACGTTCGACGCGTCCACGATGCTCTCGAGGCTGGACATGCCCCGGGCCAGCAGGATGACCAACTCCAGCTCGTTGGCGTTGATCTGGCGCAACGGACGCTGAAGCCCGGCGACGTCCATGAACCGGAACCGCTGCGGGAACGAAAAATACTCCTGCAGCAGGCGGTAGCCCTGGAACGAGCGCAGGCTCACCGGCAGCAGCGCCTCCGCGTCGGAGAACCCGGCCGGCGTGAGCACGGTGGGCGGCAGCAGGTCGCGTGCCTGGGTCTGGCCTTCGCCCGAGACGATCAGCACGCCGACGCATCCTTGAGCGTCCTGGCGAAGCGGCGCCGCCAGGCAGAGCTCATAGAGCCAGTTGGCCACGTCCTGGCGTCCCGTGAGATGAAACGTCAGGTGCTCCACGGCCGTCTGCGCAAAGGTGAGCCCGGCGGTGGTCCTGAGGCGGATCCGGAGTCCGCCCTTGATGCGCGATGCGATGGGCAGGCCCGCCAGCGGCAGATCGGGCGCGTGGGTGAAGTAGCTCGCCGACACGATCTCGAGCGGCCACAGCTCCAGGTCGTGCGCGGTCCGGAACTCGGGCGGCATCTGATCGCCCAGCTTCACGCCGTGCAACGGCGTGCCGCGCGGGATCGTGAACCCGCCGGCGAGGTTGGGCTCGTTGGGGTCGGGGACGCACTGCGCCACGAGCATCGAGGGCGTGGGCGCCAGGTAGTGCGGGTGCACGCCTTCGAGTAACGCCTGCGTGAACCGCGGGAACTCGGCATCGAGCTTCAGCTGCACCCGCGCGGCCATGAACCCCACGCCTTCGAGCAGCCGCTCGACGTAGGGGTCGGTGACCTCGAGCCCGTTGATGCCGAGACGCGCGGCGATCTTGGGGAACTCCTCGGCAAACTCGGCACCCATCTCCCGCAGGTGCTGCAGTTCGAGGTTGTAGTAGTGAAGCAGGCGCGGGTCCATCAGCCGCCCCCGGTCTGGACGTCGGCCATCTGCACGCGACCGGTCTCGAGGTCGAATTGCGTCCGGATCAGGAGCTCCAACGGCACGGGCTGCGCCCACAGATGGCCGCGAATCTCCACCCCGATGACGCTGTGATGCGCCAGCGACGTCGTCTCCACCATCACATTGACCTGCAGCGTGGCCGCATCGATGCGAGGCTCGAAGTCGATGATCGCCTGCCGAACGGCCCGCTCCAGGTCGGTGACGTCGAGCGACGAGGCGAGAAGGCCCGAAAGGGCCGGCAGGCCGAAGTTGATGACCGACCGCCGCGCGTACGGCGCCCGCTGAAGGCTGACTTCGGATTCGAGGCGCGTCGTGTTAAACAGCCACGCCAGATCGCGCAGCACCGCCTGACGCAGGCGTGCCTTGGACATGACGCGCTGCTCGCGGGCCTCGACCTTCTTGTCCGGCTCGTCGTCGGTGAGGCGATCGAGCAGCGACGGCTGGAGCCGCTCCTGCGGGGGCGCCTCGCCCATTCTCACGCCTCCGCGGGTGGCTCGGCCGCCGTCAGCACCACCGTGCGGACGTCCATCAGCGGCACATCGGCGACGTCGGTGGCGAGCACCCGCTGACCGAGCCCACGGTGGTGATCCGGCCCTACTTCATCCCAGATGGTCTTGCGCGCGAGCTGCACGAGACCGTCCTCGGAGGCTTCGGAGCCAGGATAACGGGTAGGGATGAGCGCGACGGTGTCGCCGCCGTTCTCGAACTGCAGGTGCGCCGGCATCCAGATCACGTCGCGCAGATCGGTGGGCTCCTCCACGGTGACCGCCCGCAGCCGCGTGAACGGGACCCAGTAGTAGCGCCCGTTGATGATCGCCTCGAGCACCGGTCCAATCCGCGAATCGGCATCGGCAATCCACTCGAACGGCTGATCGTTGATGGCACCGGCCGTGGCTGGCGCCGCCTCGAAGGCGGCCAACCGGAGATGCTCGGCCTGTTCCGCCTCCCCCCGTCCGGCCACGAGCAGCGACTCGACGAGCAGGGCCAGCCACTGTTCCGGGTGCCCGAACACGAGCGGCGCCTTGCGGCCGGCAAACACCTCGCGGCGCATGGCCTCGCACCGTACGGCCTCGCCGTACGTCTGTGCCATCGCCAGCGCGGCGGCGTCGAGCCCGCTGGCCACCGCCACCTGATTGAGCGCGCGCTCCCACTGCCCGAGCACACAGAGCAACTGGAACAGGAACACCCGCAGCTTCGCGTCCGAGGGCTTGGCGCGGATTTCGTCCTGGAGCCGGGCCAGCGCGGCCACCGGGTCGCCATCCCGCAGGCATTGCTCGGCAGTGGAAACGGTCATGTGCGGCCCTTCAGCGGAGGTTCAGGCGTTGCCGCCGAACGAGTCGACGAAGTCACGACCGCCCAGGCTTTGCCCGTCCTTGCCCTGGCCAACGTAGGTGATCAAGATCTTGTTGAACGCGAACGTCACGACTTCAACGATGCCCACGCTGCCGGGCGGCACTCCGCCTTCGATGGCGATGGTGGACACGCGAGCATCTTCGAGCGTGATTTTCAAGAATTCGAGCGGCTTTGATCCTGCCTTCCGCACGGTCAGCACGGCAGACACGATTACTTCGTTGTTCTTGAGGGCCCACATCAACGCCGTGGAAGCCGTGTCGATGCCTTTGACGATCTTGAGCTCCTGCACGGAGGCCTTACCGGTGTGAACTATGCCACCTCCCGGCGCAACCCTCGCGGCCATTCCCCAGGACCAGGCTCGCACCTCGATTTCCTTGGAATGGGCCGCATCCTGGGACTCGCCGCTGATGACGCCCGCGCTGGCGCTCTTCACGGCCAGGAAGATATCGCCCTGGATCCCGTCTTCGTTCGCCGCTACGCCCACGCTCGCCGTCCCTTCTCAGGTAGTGCAACCCGCGTCGGAGTCGGCCTGATTCCGAGGGGAGTCAGACCGCCTCAGACGCAGCGCGGCAACGCTACCCTTCCTTGTTGCCCTTGATGTCGTAGATGAAGTGCACGCCGGCATCGAGCGAGCCGTCCGGCTTCTGCGGCTTGTACTCGATGTCGACCTTCGCGAACTGCATCGACACGCTCTCTACCGGGTGCTCCGAACTGCCCGACGACTGCACACCGGTGACCAGGATGTCGGTCAGCTTGTAGATGATGTACTCCTGCTGCCCCTTGCCGGCCTTGCGCGAGGTGAGCGTGGCTTCGGGGATGTGAGTCCCCGTGGCGCAGGCCGTCATGATCGCTGGCGAGGCCTTGTCGAAGTTGTGCATGAAGCTCAGGTCGGAGAACGACGCCTTGCCGGCGCCACCGCCGCCGCCGCTGGCCATCGTGCCCGACTGGGCAATGCCCCACGACCACGACAACACATCGATTTCACCCTTGTGCGCCGAATCGGCCGACTCTCCGCCGATGTCGCCCAATTTCAAGAAGACGTCCACAGCCATCGTTCCACTCCTCTTCTACGCTCAGACGCGTGAGCCGTTCATTGTTCCAGTACGAGTGCGATCTAGCTCGCCTTGGCGGACGGCAGCTTGGACACCAGCCGCAGCGAGATGTTGACACCTTCCAGCTGGTAGTGCGGGCGCAGATGAAACTTCGCCGCGTAGTACCCCGGGTTGCCTTCGATCTCTTCCACCGAGACCTCGGCCCCCGCCAGCGGCTTGCGCGCCTTGACCGATTCGGCGGAGTGCGCCGGATCGCCGTCCACGTAGTTCATGATCCAGTTCTGCAGCCACCGCTGCATGTCCTCGCGCTCCTTGAACGAGCCCACCTTGTCGCGGACGATGCACTTCAGATAGTGCGCGAACCGGCAGCACGCGAACAGATACGGGAGCCGCGCCGCGATGTTGGCATTGGCGGTGGCGTCCGGATCGTCGTACTCGGTCGGCTTCTGCAGCGACTGCGCGCCGATGAACGCGGCGAAGTCGGAGTTCTTCCGGTGCAGCAGCGGCATGAAGCCGTTCTTGGCCAGCTCCGCCTCCCGGCGGTCGCTGATGGCGATCTCCGTGGGGCACTTCATGTCCACGCCGCCGTCGTCGGTCGGGAACGTGTGCGTCGGCAGGCCCTCGACGCCACCGCCCGACTCGATCCCCCGGATCCGCGAACACCACCCATACATCTTGAACGACCGGTTGATGTTGACCGCCATGGCGTACGCCGCGTTTGCCCAGGTGTAACGGCTGTGATCCGCCGCGCCGGTGTCCTCTTCGAAGTCGAAGTCCTCGACCGGGTTGGTCTTGGGACCGTACGGCAAACGCGAGAGGTACCGCGGCATGGCCAGGCCGACGTAGCGGGAATCCTCCGACTCGCGCAGCGACCGCCAGCCGGCGTATTCCGGCGTCTGGAAGATCTTGGTGAGGTCGCGCGGGTTGGCCAATTCCTGCCAGGAGTCCATCTGCATCACGGTCGGTGAGGCTCCGGCGATGAACGGGGCGTGCGCCGAGGCGGCAACCTTCGACATCTCGCCCAGCAGCTCGACGTCGGGGGGCGTCTGGTCGAAGTAATAATCGCCCACCAGACAGCCGAAGGGCTCGCCGCCGAACTGCCCGTACTCCGCTTCGTACACCTTCTTGAACAGCGGGCTCTGATCCCAGGCGGCGCCCTTGTAGCGCTTGAGCGTCTTGCCGAGATCCACCTTGCTGATGTTCATGAAGCGGATCTTGAGCATCTCGTCGGTTTCGGTATTGGTCACGAGATAGTGCAGGCCGCGCCACCCACCTTCCAGCTTCTGGAAGTCCTGGTGGTGCAGGATCAGGTTGATCTGCTCGGTGAGCTTCATGTCGATTTGGGCGACGATGGCCTCGATCGACTTCACCACGTCCGAGCTGATGAGAGTCGTCTGCGCGAGCGCCTGCTCGGCAAGGGTCCGGACGGCGCGTTCGACCGCCTCCTTGGCCTCGTCGGTCTTGGGCTTGAATTCCTTGTTCAGGAGGGTTTCGAACTCGCTCGCCTCGAAGGTCCCCGCTGTCTGTTCTGAGTGGGCTTTGGCGTCGGCCATACAGGTTCTCCGCTACGTGAATCAGTTACGAGGACGGCTCGTCCTGGGGCTTCTTGCTGGCCGCCAGGGTCTGTAAGAGCGCCGGATCCTGCAACAACTTGCTGACGAGGTCCTCGGCGCCACTCTTTCCGTCCATGTAGGTGATCAGGTTCGAGAGTTGCTGCCGCGTTTCGAGCAGCTTGTTGAGGGCATCGACTTTGCGCGCCACCGCGGCCGGGGTGAACTCCTCCATGCTGTCGAAGGTGAGCTCGACGTTGAGGCTGCCCTCGCCGGTCAGGGTGTTGGGCACCTGAAATGCCACGCGCGGCTTCACGGCCTTCATGCGGCTGTCGAAGTTGTCGACGTCGATTTCCAGGAACTTGCGATCGGCCACGGCCGGCAGGGCTTCGGCTGGTTTGCCCGACAGGTCGGCCAGCACGCCCATCACGAACGGCAGCTGCACCTTCTTCTCGGCCCCGTAGACTTCTACGTCGTACTCGATCTGCACGCGCGGCGCGCGATTGCGCGCGATAAATTTCTGACTGCTTTCCTTCGCCACGGAGCACCTCCTGGCACGGCGAGACCGTGCCGATCCACTGCGCGGCCGTTATTCGCGCAGCCCCACCGCCGACTTCGCCTGAGTCACCGCATCGGGCGTAATATCGGCGAGAACTTCCAGAAAATCCTTCGAAATCAGACGTTTCGCCCGCTCCACAAAGAAGGGAATGGGGCTCGATGGCTCGTTACTACGAAAGAACGTTGCAACGGCCTCAAGCGCACGGATCGCATCCTGCCGCGATTTGATCGCCCCCAGGGCCGCCGCGCCGCCCTCCGGTGGCGCGGCATCTGCCGTCTGGCCGGGCGCGGTGCCCAGCCGGGCCGTCAGGTGTTTCCCCAGATACTGCTCGATCCGGCCAAACGACGTGGCGAGCAGGTCGAGCGCCGGCGCCAGCTCGCTGCCGGCGTGTTCGGTCACTGCCGTGTCGATGCGCTTGATCGCCCGCAGCCCCGCCGCCACGCTCGTGTGCAACGGCTGGAGTTCGTCGAGGGGCATCTCCACGAACGCGGCGGCGATCTGATTGTCGTCGGGCTTGGGCTCGCCCTTCGCGGGCTGAACCAGGCCGGTCGCCAGCTCGATGTCACGGAGGCTGAAAGTGCCGTGCTGACGGTTCTGGACGATCGGCGCGCGGCGCACACCGTCGATGACGGCCATCGGATCCGCGAAACAGTTGAGCGCGCTGCGGCGGCTGACCCCGTCTTCGTCCACCAGGGGAAACACGGTGGCCCAGTACTGCTCCAACCAATCGGCGGCCACGGTCACCGTGTCCGCGAACTCGGCCAGGCCGTCGGTGCGAATGAGGGCCCCGGCCAGGTGCGTAAGCACCCGAAGGTCTTTGCTCTTGGCGAGCGCTTCGAGCGATCGCGCACGGAGATCGCCCCATTCCGGAGTGGGATTGGCCTTCTTTTCGTCTTCACTGAGGGAGCGGCCCGACAGATCAAACGGAAACCTCCGGCCGAACAGCCGGAACTCATCGAACGACAGCAGGAGCTGACTGTCTTCGAGGCTCTCGCCGCACGGCGCCTCGGGCGCGACGGGCTGGAGCAGATCCATTCCGAGCCGAGCGGCACTCATACGGCGACACCTGTTAAGCCGGGATGATCGCGGCGATCACCGACGGACAGCCAAGACTTCCCTCTTGTCTACCCTGGTCCGTCGAACGGCGCCGGCGGTGCAGCCTGAGGGCGCTTCCCCGAAACGGTGATGCGGCCGAGGTACTGGTGCGCATTCTAGTCGCATTCTGAAGAAAGTCCAGAGGACAAAAGTGGGGCGAAAGTGCCTTGAAACCCCCCACCATTACGCGAATGCCTCCACGACGACGACGGTCACGTTGTCTGGGGCGCCGGCGTCGAGCGCCGCGGTCACGAGTCCGCCAACGGCCTCGTGCACGTGCTGGTGGCCCAGCCACTCCTGGATCACCGTCTCAGGCACGATTCGGGTGAGGCCGTCGGAGCACAACAGAAAGCGGTCGCCCAGCACCACGCGGCCACGAGTCGTGTCGAGCGACAGCGTCTCCTCGCCGCCGACGGCTCGCGTGACCACGGTCGAGCCGTGCCCCGGCCCTTCAATCTCGCTTTCGCTGTGATCGCGGGTCAGCTGCTCGAGGGCACCGTCCCGCAGACGATACACGCGGCTATCTCCAGCCCAGAGCGCGACATACCGCGTGCCGCGCGTGAGCAGGACCACCACGGTGCTGCCGCTCCGCACTGGATTCTCCGCGCGTTCAGCGGCCAGGACGAGATGCGTGTTGACGGTGGACAGCCGTTCGGCGACGGCGTCCACGACCGCCTCGAACCCGCCGTCCGGGACGAGATCGGCAAGCACATCGCACACCATCCGACTCGCCACTTCCCCCTGACTGAGCCCGCCCACGCCATCGGCGACGACCCAGAGGCCGATGTCACTGCGATCCAGGAACGAGTCCTGATTGACGGTACGCACGCGTCCCACGTCCGAGAGCGCGGCCGAGCGGAACGACGGCGGCGGCAGGTCGACGGGGACCTCGGCGGTCTGCACCGTGTCCTCGACGGCGGCGGAAATCGGCTGCCAGGGCTGCCCGTACCACACGCCGTCGAGGAGGGCGGCAAACGAGCTCGGCGCCGGCAACCCTTTTCCAATCAGGCAGGTCGGTTCGACGAATTCGGAGCCCTCGGTCCACCAGATCATGCAGGGGTCGTAGAGCGTGGAGAGACGCTGAGCAAAGAGCTCGCGGAAGACCTGGCCCATGGCCTGCGAGGTGCCGAGCCCAATCCGCCAGCTGGACTCGGCGTCGGCAAGGACCGTGTCGGCGCCCTGTGCCAGCAGCGCCGGTGGGCGCGCGCCCAGCGGCGCGAGAAACCCAGCCAGATCGCGAGCGGCCCGATCGAAGCGCTCGAAGTCGATGCTGTCGGCCGCCAGCGTCTCGACGGCCAGATGCTCGGCCCGATCGAGAAACGTCGCGCCGCTCTCCGCGGCGTCGATGACCGACACGCCCTCGGGGAGCGTCGCGGCAAACGTCAAATGGAAGTACCGGCCGACGCGATCCACACTCGGCACCATGAGGCCGATGATGGGCTGCGGGCCGAGTGCGCCCGGGGCGGATACAAATCGCCACGCCGGGCTCGTCAAGTAGACGTCGAGCCAGCGGTCGGCCAGCGCCTCGCGGCTGGCGAGAAGGCACTCTTGCAGCCAGCCGTCCCAGACCGCGACGAAAGAGTCGGGCACCCGGCGCCGGAGAAAATCACCATGGCTGGGAAGCTTGCCGTAGAAGCCCACTTCCACGGGCATCGGTGCGATCATCACTCACACCGAAACTGCTGCAGGTCCCGCCCCGAGTACGGATTGCGCAGGCTGGGCGCCTCGAGGGTGAGCTTGGCGTCGTGGCCACCGGCGCTGATGGTCATCGCGTAGCTGACCTCCGATTCGCGGTCCACTCGCGCTGATCCGACCAGGCGCAACCACCCCCACGGCCCCTCGAAGACCAGGTTGGGACGGCCGCCGCTGCGCTCCTCGAACGTGGCCACGACCAGGTTCGGCTTGGGCCCCGGCCAGGTGGCCGGTACGGCCCGCGGCGCGGCATGCCGATAATCGACGGTCTGACCGTCGACTTCGAGCGTGAACCGCTGCGCGCCGGCGTCGAGGTCCGTCGGCGTCAGCGTGAACTGCAGTTGCGGGTCCTGCGAGCCCTGCCGGAAGAACAGCTGGCGGATCCGCTCGGCCGCCTGGAAATGCTGCAGCATCGCGGCGGAGCCGCCCACCGTGGAGCCACTCAAGGTCTTCCAGGTCCAGGGCGCGCGCGTCGTGTCCACGAGGCTCGCCAGCTTCTCGCGGAAGAAGGCGTCGTAGAGGCCGTTGTAGCCGAACAACCGCCCGAAATCAGCCAGGGGGACGTCGATCGTGCCCGCCGGGTAGAACGGATAGCGATTGCCGACGATCGTCCGGCATTCGGCCACGACATTCTGCGCGTAGTCGGCCTCGAGGCTGTCGTAGGTACCGCCGCGCACCGCGCTCGTGGCACTGCGGGCCACCTGTGTCACCACCCCGGCAATGCTCGTGGGCAATGGCACGGCCTCGCGCTGCAGTTCCTGCGCCGCATTGCTGACAGCAGCCATACTTGGCGGGTCGCTGCCCGGCGGTTTCTGCCCCACGTCCGTTCCGATTGGCTGCATCAGTTGCTGCAGCTGCCCCATCTTGGCGATCACGCCGTCGATGGCCTTGTCGGCGATGAGGCGATGGATCGGCGCGAAGTGCTCGGCCACCCGCACGCCCGGCACCACCGTCGGCAGCAGCGGCGATTTCGGGCGCGGCAGCAGCGTCCCGAGGCTCGCGAGGCCGCCACTTGCCGCCGGCTTCGCCGGTTCCGGTGGCGGCACGAGATACGTGTTGTCGTCCACGATCTTGAGCAGACCGCGCAGCGGTGACGTGGCACCGCCGAGAATCGCGAGCGCCTCTTTCGTATCTTCCAGCTTGGGCAGCGGCGCCACCTGGATACCGCTGACGATGCGGTCCCAGGCGGCGATGTAGTCGTCCTCGTAGATCTTGATGAAGTCGGTCGAGAGCTGGAGCGAATCCTTGATCGACGGCGCAGCATCGCCCCACACCCAGTACTCGCCGGCAAACTGCGCTACATAGGCGGCGGTGCCGGCCGCCGTGATCTCCTTGAAGACCGGCGCGGTGTAGATGCTCGCCACCGGGTCCGAGAGTTTGGCCCCGTTGCGTAGCCGCAGCACGCGTTCGGCGCCCAGGCCCGCCGCGGTGTCGAGGCGCAGATTGCGCGCCGTATCATCCGCGTACTTGATCCGCACGTAACGATAGATGAGGCCGGGCAGTGACGCTTGCTTCAGCGTGCTGCGCGCCTGCGCGATGATCGTGTCGTCGAGCGGTACCGGCCGCAGCGAGGCTTTCGCTTCGAGCAGGCTGTGCAGGTGCTGGGCCACGAGCGCCGCGCGCGACGGGTCGGCCGCGTAGGCCTCCTGCCATTCCAGGCCCGCCAGGTATTCGAGCTGTTCCTTGTTCAGGTGCTCAGGGCTTCCGAGCATCAGATAGGCCTTGAGATAGGGATAGAGGCGCTCTGGCTCCGGCGCGTATTGAATGAGCCGCTGGCGGAAGCGGCCCGCGATGTGCGGGAGCAGCGCGCCATCGAGCTCGCGGCTGTAGGCGTCGGTGGCCGCGTCGCCGAGCGAGTTGCCCTGGAAGAGCCCCCAGCGCATCGACCACGGCCCGCCGTCCGGAAAGCGATTGGCCGACGCCGCCACCGCGCGCACGGCGTCGAGGCGCGGCAGCGCCTCGTCGAGCGAAGCGCCGGCGGCGACCGGAGGCGTCTCGCGCAGCCGGGCCGTCGCGGCCCCGATGTCGGCCACGTAGCCATCGTTGCGCGTGTAGCTGATGATGAGTGCCGCGACACCAAGGATCGCCACGACGGCCATCGCGACGTATCCGCCGACCTGGGCCGCCGCCGCCTGCATCTCGAAGCGGCGGCTCACGCCCGCGATTCCCGACTCGGCGAACAGCACCTCCTTGAGGAAGCGCTCGATGAAGTACGCCTTGCCGCGGCCGGCCGGCCGGTCGGCTTCGGCCGCGATCCCAAAACGCCGCCCCAGCCCCCCGAGTATGCGGTCGATCGGCGTGCCTTCCTGGGTGCCACTCGTGAAGTAGATGCCGCGCAACAGCACGCGCTGGTCGAACCGCGTGGAGGCGAAGACGCCGGTAACGAACTGTGCCAGCGTGTCGCGCAGCGCGGCCATCTGCTGCGGGAACGCAAAGGCGCGGGCGCGCCGACGTGGGTCGCCGTCTTCTTCGACGCGCTCGAAGACGCGCTGGTTGAGCCGCGCGAGCAGCCGATCGAATTCCCCGGCGAACGCCTCAGCAGCCTTGCCGGCAACGGTCTGCTCGTAGGGGAACGTGACGCCCCAGACCTGCTGCCGGCCCTCGAGCGTGAGATCGTCGAAGTACTCGGTGAATCCCGACACCAAGTCGCCCTTTGTCACCATCAGGTAGACGGGAAGCTGCACCCGCAGCTCACGGTTCAGTTCATTGAGGCGGCGTCTGGCGGCGTCGATGTGCGCTTCGAGGCCGCTCGACCCCTGCATCAGATCGTGGGCGCTGATCGTGAGCAGAATGCCGTTCAGTGGCCGACGGCGTCGGTACTTCCGTAGCAGCGCGAGGAACTCGAGCCACCCGGCGCTGTCGGCGGTCTCGTCGGAGTCCTGTGTGAGATAGCGGCCGGCGGTGTCGAGGAACACCGCCTCGTCGGTGAACCACCAGTCGCAGTTGCGGGTGCCGCCAATGCCTTTGAGCGCGCCGCGGCCGGATCGCTGCTCGAGCGGAAAGTGCAGCCCGGAGTTGACGAGGGCCGTCGTCTTACCCGAGCCCGGGGCGCCGATGATCGCGTACCAGGGCAGATCGTAGAGGCTGTGCCCGGTGCGCCGCTGCGCCTTGAGGGTTCCGGCCGCCTCCTCGAACCGTTCGCGCAGCTGGAGCGCCTCGGCGCTCGGCCGCTCCTCGGCCGTGGACTGCTGGACCACGGCGGCCACCAGCTTGTCGCTCGCCCGGTTGGCCTTCAGCTTCTTGAGCACGATCGACGCCACCCAGGCAGCGACGATGAGCAGAATGAGCACGAGCCTGGCGACCCACGGCTCGAGCGGGTGATAGTCGAGAAACGCGAAAAACGGGCCGGCCACCCAGATGAACAGGGCGAGCAGGAGCAGGCCAAGGACGGGCAGCGCACGCCGGATCATCGCCAGCATGAGTCCATCCCCCCTCGCGCGGCCCTGGCCACGTCACGCTCCCGGGACATGAATGATCTCCACGCGCCGGTTGCGCGCCCGGTTCTCCGGCGTCGATGCCGGCGTGTAGCGGGGCTCCGAGGAGCCGACGCCGGTCCACTCGAGCCGTGCCGGATTGTCGAGCGTCCGCTGCAGCACGCGCGCCACGCTCACGGCGCGCTCGCGCGACAATTCGAAGTTGTTGCGGTAGCGCAGCGAGCGCAATGGCTGGTCGTCGGTGTGTCCTTCGACGAGCACGCGGCCCGGCACCTGATTGAGCGCCGCCGAGACGCGGCCGATCATCGCATCGTAGGCGGCATTCGGGGTCGCGCTGCCAGACGCGAACAGGTCTGTCGCGAGCAGCGTCACGATTGCGCGATCCGGCTGCTCGAGGACGCTCAGGCCGCCGCTCGCCTCATCCGCAGACAGGAGCTGCTTGAGGCTCGGACCGCGCCGGGGGACGGGCACAGCTGCCGCCGGCGCCCGGCCGATCTGGGTCAGCGCCGCATAGACCGGGTCGGCAGCGTTTCCGAGCCGGGTGTAGAACAAGATAAACGTCATGGCGAGCAGAGCCAGCGCTCCGGCGCCCACCACCCACCACGGCACGTAGCGGATGATGCGGTTGCGCCGGTCCTCGCGTCCGCGCCACCGGAGCGACAGCTCCGGCGGCGGCACGCCGCGATGCAACCGGATGGTGCGATAGAGCTGCTGCTGCACCTCGGCCAACGCGGAATGGCCGCGCCCGCCCTGCTTGGACTCGACGCCGTACTTCCCGCTGAACCCGAAGGCGAGACAGAGATACTGCAGCTCCATGAGGTCGATGTGCCGGGTCGGATCCTGCGAGATCCGATCGAGCATGTCGAAGAACTTCTCGCCGCCCCATGTCTCTTTGTGCAGCGACACCAGAAGCGGCTGCTGCTGCCATTCGCTCTGCACGCCCCACGGCGTCGAGAGCACCGCCTCGTCGAGCGCCGCGCAGATCGCGTAGCGCGCGGCCATCACCACCTCGTTTGGAACACCGGCCGCGCGTGCCGCCGTTTCGAACTTGCGGATCTCGTCGAGCGCGTGCCGCTTCAGACCGGGCTGGTCCGGCATCGACATCGTGCCGCGAAGCCTCGCGGCGAGCAGCAGGAGCGGGCTGGCCGCCTGGACGAGCGGGTTGAGGCCGCCGACCACGAGCTCGGCGGACGAGACCATGGCCGGCTCGGCGATCGACGCGGCCTGCGGCGCCGGCCGCAGGCCAGACGGCAGATCAGGAGCCGCGCGCTTGGTCCCGCCCGGCCGCGGGCGAATGACCGTCGCGTCTGGAGGCCTCGAAGAATCGTCGCGTTCCGGCATTCACCTCACCGTGTGCGCGTTGACCGTCAGCCGCGAATCGCCCAGAGCTCCATGGCCAGGCCAGGGAAATCGCCTGACACCTGCAGGGCGATACCGCCCGAGTTCTTGAGCTCGTTCCAGAGCTCGTGGGTCTGATCCATCTCGAAGTACACGAAGCCCGCATGATACGGAATCTGCCGCGGCGCAGCCGGCAAGGGGCTGACCGGCACGCCTGGCAGCGACAGCCGCATCAGTTCCTGAATCTGTTCCACCGGGCCAATCCGCAACTGCGACGGGAAGCGGCGGCGCAGCTCTTCGGCAGCAACGTCGCCGCGCACCGCCAGCACGAAGCCCGCCGTCGTGTAGAGCGTGCGATCGGGCGGAACGGCCACGAAGACATTGAAGCGCCGCGGCTCCACGGGGATCGGCACGGCCGCCTGCTCGAGCACGGCGCTCAACGACGCCCGCAGCGCCGCCATGACCGGCTCGAACGATTGGCGGAGCCGATCGTGCTGGTAGCTGGGCAGCGTAGGTCGGCGTTTGGAGGGTGCGGTGAAGGTGGCGAGTTCTCCGGCGGCGCCCACGTAGAGGCGATAGAGCGCCTCCGGGTGAATCACGCCAGATTCAGCACAGTGCGCCAACAGTGGCTCCCAGCGGTTGATCGCCTGCAGCATCAGAAAGTCGGCGATCTCCGCGCTCGCGCTGCGCCCGCTCGCGGTCACGCGCCCGGCCAGCGCTTCGCCGCGCTGCTGCAGCAGGCCGACGACCTCGGTCATGAAGGCGGCGAGTGGCGGGGCCGCCGCCGCGCGCAGCACGGTAGGCATAAACCGGTCGTCGAGCACCACCTGCTTGTCGGCCCGGGACTCCGTAACATGGGCGAGCGGCAGGCAGGCGTACGACTGCGTCAGATCACTCGAGAGCAGAAATCGCGTGCGCAGCGCCCCAAGCTCCAGCACCGCAGGCTCCGACGACGTGGAGACGACGTTGCGCACCTCTTTTTCGCGAACGTCGTAGCGCAGCAGGCTGTCGCCCTCCACCCGACCGATGTCGGTGGCGTCGGCGCGCCGCAGCGGCACGGCCAGGAACAGCGTCTGGTCGCGCACTTGCATGCCGATCTCGAAGGGGGCCGGCGCCGGCTCGTCTTCGGGCATGCGAAAGGGTGTGCCGTCGGGAAACACGCCCGCGGCGCGCCGCAGCGCCACTTTGCCGATCTTCAGGAGATCCCGTTCGAGCTCGACTTCGGTGAAGCCCCAGCTATAGGGAATGAGCCCCGCGCAGCGTCCCTCGACGTAGCGCTCGACGTAGCGGTCTTGCTGCTGGAAGTGCTGCGGCTGGAGAAACAGCCCTTCCGACCACACGACCTTGTTGTGTACTGACATTCGAGTGGGGTGCTCCGCTGAAGGCCGCCGGCGCGACTCAACCCGCGTTGGCCGAGGCCGCGACCCTTGAACGCTCGACCGAAATGGTGAAGCTCCCTGTCGGGGCCGGAATGACGACCCGCCACGGCTGCGCGTTCCGAATGTCGCGGAAAGCCGCGATCACGCCGACGAACCGCGTCTCGTTGCCGATGGTCACGTCGATCGGGCGCTGCTCGCCCGGTTCGAGCACGTATTCGTCGTGCGTGATCATCTCGACGCCGAGCAACTTCTCTTCGTCGCTGAAGAGCGCGAAGAAGTCCGCCGATGAGAACGTGGCGTCCGCTCTCAACTGGTAGACGCGAACCACGATCGGCGAGGGTCGCCCGTTGCTGTCGGGATTGACGTCTTTCGACGCCACGAGCGTCATGCGCGCCTTGACCTTGGCCTCGACCGGCGCGGCGATGGTGATCGGCGGAAAGGCGGGCGGCGCCGGCGGGGGCGCTTTCGCGCAACCGGCAACGGCGGTCAGCACGAGCGCGAGCAACCTCAGCGCGGGACGGCGGGCTCCGTTCGCCTCAACAGTGGGTCTGGGGTGCGTCACTGGTCGCCTCCGCGGCTTCGGGCCTTGTGCCGCTTGAGGTGCTCCTCGTACGCGCCGGCGAATTCGTCGCCGAACAGCTCGCGGAAGCTGGCTTCGGAGTCCCTGACCATATCACGGATCTTTTCGCAATAGAGGTCCCAGTAGGCTGATTTCTGGGACACCGAAAACAGCGCGCCCTTGCGTCCCTGCTGGTCGAATTCCTGCTGCAACCGTTCGGGATCAAAGCGCTCCATGAGGGCGTAGAACGCCGTCCGCATACCTTCCAGCATGGCCGTCTGGTGGCCGCGGATGTCTTCGAAGGCGTCCTCGAACGCCTCGACCGGCGGCAGGTAGGCGGCGCTGCGCTTGACGAGCAGGTTGTGGAGCGCGTCGTCCACATCGGCCGACATCTTCAGTGGATTGTTGTCCTGCGGCCGGATCGTCGTCACGCCGAGGCGGAACTCCTCCTTGATCCGCTTGCGGACCTCCAGCACGTCGAGGACTCCGCTGACGACGACGCGAAAGATCCGACCGAAATCGCGCGCCAGCTCCGGTGTGACCAGTGAAGGGTCGATGCCGGCGCCCCGCAGCACGTCGGCGAAGCCGGCCAACGGGGTCTCAGGCGCTGGCGCGGGCGCGGGCGGGGCCGCTGGTGGCGGCGGCGGAGCGGGGCGCGCGCGAGGACCAGGCGTGGGACGCGGGTAGGGCCGCACCGGGGGCGCCTCGGGTTCGGGCGATCGCGTCGGCGCAGGCCCCCGGGTACCCGCGGACGCGAGAGGACGATCGTTGATGAAGTCCCAGTCGGGAATCCCCTCGTCGGCAGGGTCCGTGAGAGATTCCTCCGGCTCCCCGGCCGGCGGGGCCACGACGCGCGGCGCCACGAACACGTCGGCCTGCGGCGGCTTGGGCCCGAGATCCACCGGCCTCTGGCGAGGCGTCGCGGCGGCAGGTTTCGGGCTCGGCCCGAAGCCGAGCGCCTTCATCGGGTCGACGACCTCGCTCGTGGGCTCCAGGATCGGCGGCTCGCCGCGCGGGGGAGCGGGTGGCGGCTCGTGAGCCGCTGCCGCGGACTGGCCGGAGGGCGACCCGCCTCGGGCACCCTCTTGAATCGTGACCCGGATCTCGAACGGGTCGATCAGAATCAGGTCGTTCGACGCCAGCGGGTATTGGCGGCCCTTTTCGAGCTTGTTGTTCGGCGAGTTGAGGCAGGTCCCGTTGGTGCTGGTGTCTTCAAGCAGGAACTGGCCGTTCTTGAACCGGATGACGGCGTGACGGCCCGAAACGTGGCCCTCCGCGAGCGTCCAGGTGTTGCCCTTGAGCCGCCCGATCGAGCCGCCAGAGGTGTCGAAGACCGTGCGGCGGGCGAGCCCCAGCTCGTCGCCCTCGGGGCCCATCACTTCGAGTGTCAGGACCATCGTTGCCGCCGCCCGCAGCGTTCAGATTCGGGCGCGATTGTAGCATCACGCTCCGCGGTGTCCGGGCTCGTACAAACACCAACGTCGGCGGCCGCACAACCGCACAACCCTCGGCCACGCGCGTCGATCGGCCGTTGCGCCTCGCCAGTCACCGGGCTATCGTAGCGCCGGCGGGATACGGGCATGAACCATCTCACGTTGAGCCGCGAGGGCCTCGAAGCGCTCGAGAGCCGCGAAGCGTCGATCAACGGCCTCTACGACGACCAGGCGGGCTATGCCACCTACGGCGTCGGCCATCTGGTGCAGCGCTTCAAATCAGTCCTGCTCGACGCCGCCACCGCCGAGCATCTCTGTACGTCTCGGGTCAAAGTGCGATGGCCGAACACGCCGGCCGCCACCCCGTACCTCGAACGCGAGGCGCTCGGGTCCCGCGACTTCGACCTCCTGAAGTCGAAAGCCGCGGCGCGCGCGCCGGAGATCGTGGCACAGGCCCGTTACAAGAAGCCATTCAAGGATCTCACCGAGGCGCAGCGTGTCTCGGTCACCGCGGCCGCGCGCGCCGCAGTGACAGCAGAAACCCACCTGCTCAACACGCCGGTCCAGAGCCAATTGGCCTACGACGTCCGGCCATTCGAGAAGACAGTCAACCGCCGCGTGACGGGTGTCGCGCTCACGCAGGGCGAGTTCGACGCGCTCATCTCGCTGGCCTTCAATATCGGGACGAGCAACTTCGCGGCGTCCACGCTGGTCAAACACATCAACGACGACCGCCACCGGTCCGGCGATGCCGCCCAGCGAGAGAAGGGCATCGACGAGATCGAGAAGGCCTTCCTCGCGTGGTCGAAATCGAACGGCAAGACCTTGCCCGTCCTCGTCAGGCGGCGCCGCGCCGAAGCCGATGCCTTTCTGGCCACGGCACGCGCGCAACTCGTGGCATTGAAGCGCCACAAACACCTGTCGCCGTCGAAGCCGGGGCCGGGCGTGTCCGGCCTGCGCTGAAGTGTCCCACTCCACAATACGCGGCCGCGCGGGCGCCAGTGCGATGCTGTCGCTTCTGGCAGCGACGTTGTCCTGCGGGCGGAGCGCTCCCACCGGCACGACGACGCCGCCTCCGGCGTCACCATCCACATCTGCTCGACCGGCGCCTGCCGCATCGCCCGATGATGCGCAGGCCGATCCCTGCCGCGGGGCAACGACGCAGGGCGAGTTGACGCGCTGCTGGAGCGGCGAGAGCCGACAGGCCGGCGAGGAGGCCCGCGCCGCCTTGAGACGTGTGGTCAGCTGGCTGCGCGATCGCGGAAGCGAGGCGGCTCTGCGGGCGGTCGAAAACGGCGATGCGACGTGGACCGCGTATCGCGACGCGCAGTGCGCGGCTGTGGCCGCCGTGTACGACGCGGGATCGCTGGGACCGATGCAGGAGGCGCGCTGTCGCGCGGGGCTGGCCCACGCTCGGCGCCGGGAACTCGACGCGTTGATGAGCGACGCCAGCCACTGAGTCCCGCCCGATGTCCTTGGCGACGCGGGAGCGTCTGACCGGCGGCGTCACGCTACCGCACTACAGCGCGCCCCGGCAAGCAATGGGCGACACGGCTCCCACCATTCCGCGAGCGATCGCGCTTGTTAGAATCGACATACGGTGTCGGTTCGATCGCCCACCTCCGTCGGGTTCATGCTGCGGGCGCTGCGATACCGCAACTACCGGCTGTTCTTCGGCGAGCAGGTGGTGTCGCTCGTCGGCAGCTGGATCACCACCACTGCCACCAACTGGCTCGTCTACCGGCTGACCGGTTCGGCTGTGCTGCTCGGTACGGTCGCGTTCGCGAGCCAGCTGCCGTCGTTCCTGCTCGGCCCGTTCGCCGGCATCATCGTCGACCGCGTCGACCGGCATCGCCTGCTGGTGGTCACCCAGACGATCTCGATGCTCCAGTCGTTCGCGCTGGCCGCGCTGCTGTTCTCCAGCCACGTGACGATCGGCTGGCTCATCGCACTGGGCATCGTGCAGGGGCTGGTCAACGCGTTCGACATGCCGGGCCGCCAGTCCTTCCTGCTGACGATGATCGAGAATCGGGAGGACCTCGGCAACGCCATCGCGCTCAACTCCTCGATGGTGAACCTGGCGCGGCTGATCGGGCCGTCGATCGCCGGCGTCGTCATTGCCGCGGTCGGCGAGGGCTGGTGCTTCGCGATCGACGGCGTCAGCTACATCGCCGTGATCGTCGCGCTCCTCCGGATGCGCGTCGTCCCCGTGGCGTCACGCCCGTCGGGCGATCGGCACGCCGTCGCTGAATTCGTCGAAGGACTGCGCTACGCCTTCGGATTCCATCCGATCCGATCGGTGATCTTGTTGCTGGCCGTCGTCAGCCTGGCCGGCGTGCCTTACGGCGTCCTGATGCCCGTGTTCGCGACGAACGTCTTCCACGGTGGGCCGCACACGCTCGGGATCCTCATGACGTCGTCGGGGTGCGGCGCGCTGCTCGGCGCCTTGTGGCTGGCCGGCCGCCGATCCGTCGTAGGCTTGGGACGCATCATCCCCCTCGCGACGGCGGTGTTCGGCGCCGGGCTCATCGCCTTTTCTCTCTCACGGATGCTCTGGCTTGCCATCCCCTGTCTCGTGCTCGCCGGCTTCGGCTTCATGGTGCAGATGGCGTCGAGCAACACCATCATCCAGACGATCGTCGACGACGAGAAGCGCGGGCGCGTCATGAGCTTCTACATGATGGCGTTCCTGGGCACCGCGCCTTTCGGCAGCCTGATGGCCGGATGGATGTCGTCACGCATCGGCCCCGCGCATACGCTGCAGGTCGGCGGGGTGTGTTGTCTCGTCGCGGCCGCGTCGTTCGCGCGGGCGCTGCCGGGCATCCGACAAGCCGTGCGGCCGATTTACGTGCGGCTCGGCATCCTCCCGGAGATGGCTGCCGGGCTCTCCTCGGCCGCCGAGGCGACCGTGCCACCGGAGCAGGGCTGACGGGACGTGTCAACGCGTTGGTGCATATACGGCATCGCCCTCGGTCTGACTCAGCACTAAGCGAGTCACGGTTCCCTTCGCGTCCAGAAAGAACGCGGCGAACGCGCCGGACGATTCAAACGTTGTCTCCGACTGCGGAAACATCGGAAGAGCATTCAAGTAGAGTTGGTCGTTGATCAGCGTGACGCTCTGCGTCGCGCCCATGAAGGTAGGAATGGCACGCGTGCCTTCCCGAAAGACATATCTTCCGACGTACTGCGCGAGCACGCGTGGGCTCACGTGCACACGTGCTGTGGCATTTCCAACCAGGTGGACCGTGTCGCGGTTGTTCTCGTTGCATACGCTCTCGAGCATGTCCGTGTCCGCCGAGTAGTTCAGCGTCAGTGAACGGCTGACGGGCGTGGTCAGGGTATCTGGGTCGTCGAATGTGATCTGGTACTGGACGTGCCCGAAGTCGATCCGCAGGAATCTCTCGGTCACACGCAGTTGTTCGGAATGAGGGTGGCCAACCCGATCGAGCCAGGTGCGATCGTTAAAGCCGGCCGACTCGACCACCAGCGTCTCGCCGTCCCAGTGGCCAACCGAATAGCCCAACCAGGTTGGGTTCGGATCGATCGGCAGCTTGCGGCCATCCATGTAGATCTGCCGGTAACGCCCGGCGGAATTCTCATACAGCAGTGCAATGACAGTCGGCGACTGAACGATCCGGTACGACCCGCCCAACATGTCGGAGGGTCCTCCGGGCAGGCAATTCGTGACGGGATCCCCGCGCCTGAAGTCTCTTATCCGCCCGAGGAACACGGCCTCCGCCGCCGGACGAAACACGCTCTCGTCTCGCGGATCCACAACGAGGTCGAAACGGTAGGGATTTGTTTCTGGCGCCCACGTGCCCGAGACATCCGGCTTTCCCTCGGGCGTGCGCGGGGCGGGAGCCGTCATGTTCGGTTTACCGTCGGCGGTCCGTGGAATGCCCGGGGTGTGAAAGTCGAGCCACTGAGCGAACAGCGGACTCGGAAGCAGCGCGAACGCCACAACCAATGCGACTTTCTGCATGATGCCCTTCCTCCTGCTCAGTGGAGCGACGTCTCCTTGACCGCGGCGACTGCTCATGTTACCTACCAATCCGTACAGTCGACACCACGGAACCTCGGAGGCCCAGGATGCAGCTTCGGCGCACGATCGGGTGTCTCGGCGTGGCCGGCGAGAAGAAGTAAGCTGACAATCGTGCCTGGTCGCGCTCTCCTTCTTCGCGTGATCGTCGTATCTGCGCTGCTGGCAACTGCCGTGGCCTCGTGCGCTCCCGCGCTCTCGGCGCAGCGCCGCGCCGTTCCCGACATCTGGGGCGTGTGGATGGGGCTCGGCGGTGTGGCCGGCGCCGACCCGCGCTTTCGCAATACGCCCTTCCCCACGGATCCTGACTTCACCGAATGGGGCGCGGAAGAGTCCAGGCGGCTCGCCAGCCCGATCACCCCCGGCGAGTGCAATCCGTGGTCGCCGGTGGGGTTGATGGGCGCGACGGGCCTGTTCCCGATCCAGATCCTCCAGGGCCCAAACCTCATCGTCGTCCATCACGAGGCGATCACGCAGCCACGGCGGATCTACACCGACGGGCGCCGCCATCCGCCGAACGACGAGGTGCTTCCCTCGTTTCTCGGTCACTCGATCGGCCGCTGGGAGGGCGACACACTCGTCGTCGACACCGTCGGCACCAACGGACGGGCCCGTCCGATGAACGGCTACGTGTCGGGAGCGGTGACGTCGGGCGTGGATACGGCGCCGCGCTTCCCCGCCAGCGATCAGCTCCACCTCGTGGAGCGCATCCGCCTCGTGGGCGCGGGACAATATCTCGAGGACGTGATCGCGATCGAGGATCCGAAGACGTACCGCAAGCCATGGACCCTCAAGCGGTACTGGCAGCGGCGAACCGATATCGACCTGCAGGAGTACGCCTGCACCGACAACCGCCGGCGCGACGCCGAGGGTCAGGAAGTCTCCGCTCCACCAACCCGTTGAGGAGATGCGGATGAAGTCGTGGACGCTGGGCCTCCTCGTCTTACTGCTGACCAGCCAAGCGGCGGCGGCGCATCACTCGTTCGCCGCGTTCGACCTCGCCAGGGAAATCACTCTGGTGGGAACGATCAAAGAGGTCCAGTTCACCAACCCGCACGTGTGGATCCAGATGCTGGTGCCGGATGGCAAAGGCGGTCAGGTCGAGTGGAGCATCGAGGCGGGCGCGCCGGGGATGCTGCTGCGCACCGGCTGGAAGCCGAACACCCTCAAGCTCGGCGACCCGGTCACGATCGTCACGCATCCGGCCCGGAGCGGCGCCACGAACGGCAGCCTGGTGCGCGTGACGATGCAGGATGGACGCGTGCTTGGGCCTGGCGGTCCACCAACGCCGCTGCCATCGCGCGACTAGGCGGCCGAACACGCCGACGGGATCAGTCCACGTCGTCTGGTGGAACAAACGGCTTGATGCGGCCTTCGAACAAGGCCCGGTTGTTCTCCATGCACGCGTATTCCAGGAGCTTTGTGCCCGGATCGAGCGCCCACGTATCCTTCACCGTCCACGGGCTGGTGTAGGCCTTTGGATCGGTGAGCGTGAAGGTGTGTTCGATCGTGCCGAAGTCCACCCGTCTGAACGTCTGCGTGATGCGTGCCCGCGCGCTCATCGGGTGGCCGATGGTGTCGACTCGGGTGTAGCCGTTCAAGTTGACCGTCTCGACGACCAGCGTGTCCCCGTCCCATCGCCCGACCGACTCCCCGAACCACGACGGCGGCAGGTCTTTCGTGAACGGGCGGCCGTCGGTCGGCACGATGTGAAACATCGAGTTCTGCTCGAACAGCATCACCAGATGATCGATGTCCTGGATGATTTGCACCGGATGCGGCCCATAGAGCGATCGAGACATCCCGAACGGCAGGCAATTGCCGACGTAGTCGCCGTTGGTTTGCATGAACGAGTCGTAGCCCTCCCACTTGGCCTTGCCCCAGGCCGTATACGGCAGTTCCTTCACGAATCCCGGTATGGCTGGATTGGTCACATCGGCCCGGCGTGTGTTGTCCCACACACCTGCCATGCTCGGCCTGCCATTCGCCAGGCGTGGCGCCGGCCTATTCGTCTTGGCTGACGCTACGCTGCTGCCGCCTCGGGCTTGCGATGTGGCGCGCGCCGACAGCAGGCCGAGGGCCAGCAGGCACACGGTGCCCACCACGACGAAGCGTTTCATCGGTCACCGCTCGACGAGCCGGCAAACACCCGCCGGCCGTCCGGCAGCGCCACGCGGTTGGCGTTGGCGCGCAGCGACCCGTCCTTCGCCTTGAAACCCTCCACCGTCACGGTGTCGCCGACCTTCAAGGAGTCCTTTCGCCAGCCGTTTCTGAAGAGGGCATTGGGTGCGCCGCCTTCCACGCCCCAGTTCGAAACCGTACCAGTGGCGTCCTTCACGTCCAGGAAGACCCAAATGTGCGGGTTTCCCCAGTCCACCCTGGTCACCGATCCCGTCAAGGTGACGGGACTGTTGCGGTCGAACTCGGCAGCGAAGGAGTGGTGGGCGCTCAGCGTCTGCGCTGACAACAGGGCCACGCCGATGACGAAGAGTGCTATTCGCTTCATTCGACGGTTCCTCCAGAATGCGAACCGGTCCCGCCAGGGAGCAACGCAGGTGAGTTCTACTTCGGCAGGTCCCTGGTGCGCAAGGGAGCGGCGGCTACCTGAAGCGCCTTAGTGAATCCTCCTAGAACCCGTAGGCTACCGACAACTGGACAATCAGGTGGTCGAACGCCGAGGCAACGTCCTGGTAGTTCGCTTGAGTGCGGATCGACACGCGCTCGCCCGCACGGAGGCGGATTCCGAGATAGCCGTCAGACGATCCGGTGCGATGGGAGAAGTCGCGGGAGATGGAGTCTTCGAGTTGCTGACGGCCAACGCCGGCCCCTCCGAAGATGGAGAAGGAGCCACCCACCTGAACGGTTGCGTCGAGGCGGGCCATCTGGTTCAAGAATCGCAACGGCGAGAAGTAACCGCCGATTCCAGGGGCATTCACACCGTCGCCGGGACTGTTTGATGGAAACCCACCGAGATCCAGGTCGTAGGACATCCAGTTGAGCGAGTACCCCGGTCGCATCGTCACGACACCAGCGTGGAAGCTCCTGCCAACCCCGGCAAACACTTCCTGGCGCGAGTTGTTCGCGATGTTCTCACCGCGGATCTGACCGGCGGTTCCCTGTGCCCACACGTCCCATCCACCGCCGGGGCGGGCGCTGCCGCCGACGATGATGTGATTGACAAACGAGGGGCCATAGAACGTGTCGCCGAACTGTTCTCCGGCAAGTGACAGGCGCGACGAGAAGAGTTGCTCGCGCGAGACGCCGAGGCGAACCTCATAGCCGTCGTAAACCGCGACCTGGAATTGGCTTCGTCCAGTCAGCGTTTGCCCGGCGCGGTCGAATTCATGCGACACCACGTCGCCACGCAGTCGAACGCGGTTGCCGATGGGGGTGTCCAGTCCAGCGCCGGCAAATCGATCGCGGCTCGAGCCGGTGCCGTTTCGATACCACGCCTGCGCTCCCGTCACAGAGAGCTCGAGGTCGCCACCGGTTGGATGGAATGCCACGCGGAGCGGAACCGAGGACCACTCGACTCTCGTCGACGCAGGATCACCCGATTCGGTGCTCGCCTCGGTCGCCATTTCAAGTGATGGACGAAGCCCGCGCCGGACCCGCCGCGAGTCCTGAAGCGCCGCCTCGTTAGCAGGGTCGACGGCGAGTAACCGCTCATATTGCTCGAGCGCGCGTGCCGGCCGTCCAATGTCGGCGTAGGCCTGAGCGCGGACACGGAACGCGTCCGGCGTCGCGATTGCACCCGCCGGCGCCGACGACAACATCTTCAGTGATGCGCGCGCGCGCCCGCTCCACGAGAGGAGGCGGCCCAGTCCAACCGCGGCGTCCACCGATTGCGGATCATCGCGAAGCACACGCAAGTACAGGCTGTGCGATTCGTCTCGAGTCCCCGGGTTCCACGCCAATATTTCTGCCAGCTTGAGACGCGCCGATGTCCGCATCGGCTCGTCCTCGAGCAGCGTTCTCAATCGCTGAATCGCCTCGGTGCGTGTGTGAGAATCCCACGACAGCACATCCGCCAAGGTTTCCGCAGCATCGTTTCGTTGTGGTGCCTGCTCCAGAACGTGCCTGAGTTGCGCGATGCCCTCGGCTCTGGTTCGAACGTTCCATGTCAGCACGCGTCCCAGCTCGAACCGCGCGTTCGTGTCTTCGGGGGCGTCGGACACGATCGCCTGCAGCGCGGCGATACCTTGCGCACGCGTGTCGATCCGCCACGTGAGCCGGGTCGCGTCCTCCGCCGACAGCCGCTCGTGTGTCGCTGGAACCGGCGGCTGGGCAAGCGCGGGAATCGTGACGGACAGCTGACACGCAAGCCCGATGAGCACAATGCCTGACGTGGGATAGCGGCTCACGCGGCCCTCCTCTCTGCTTGCGCGGTGTCGGGGTAGAGATGTTTCAACAGGTCCTTATTCTGCTGACCGTCCACGTGCGCGAACGTCAGCCCGAGCACGACCTGTCCTCGCTCCGCACGCACATTCACGACTTGGACCTGGAATGTCGTCTGCTCGTACTGATTCCAGCTGACGGTCACGATCGCCGCGGCGCCTTCGGGCAGTGCCTCATCGCGCGAGACGCTGAGGCCGATGCCGGCATGACTGATGTCTACTGCGCGCGCAGTGATGTCGCGCCCGTCTGATCGGCTCAGGACCACCGGCAAATCAGCTGCAAATCGCGGCGCCAGCCGTTGCAGCGCCCGTCGGCGTGAAAACACCTGGACCAGGGAGCGCAGGATGCGTCCGACGTGTTCCAGCGTGGCCATCGGCGGCCCTTCCTCGACGTGCCATGAGTCCGGGGCCGAAAACATCAACTCGATCAACCGACGGTGCTGTTCCAGGGTGCGATCGACGATGCGCACGGCAGCAATCACCTCGCCGTCGCGAAGCTCGCTTCTCACCAATCGACCTCTCGTCGTGACGGAACGGCCTTCGCGTGAGGTGATCGTGAGGTCGAAGGTCTGGGGCAGCGGCATAGGACGCTCGAGCCGCAGGGACAGCCCGTTCTCGGACAAATCGATGGATGTCGCCTCGACGCTCATTTCAGGCCAGGCAAGGTGACAGGCATGGTGTCGCGGGAGACGCGGCGCACCTCGCCGCTGCGCCGGCTGCCTCAGCAACAGCAACCCGAAAGACAGGACCACGAGGTTGTACAGTGACCACGCCGCGTTGACGAGGACGGCGTCGATGTCGACGCCCGATCTCGCCGTGATCGCGCCCTTCACCAGCCCCGCGATCAGCACGGTCACCAAGACCGCCATTGGCCAACCGGCCCACGCCCCGCGCTTCGCGCCCCGCTCGGCATTCTGGCCCTTCGGCGTGACGGCGAAGTGCACATGGGCTCCGGTCCACGGGAACGTCACGGCGGTCACCGCCAGTTGCACGGCGATACACGATTCGTAGATATCCGACCAGAAGACGCGACGTGTTCCGCGCGTGACCAACTGAAATGCCGATGCAGAGATGAAGAGGTGCGGCAGGTAATACGACAACAGATCCCAGACACTACTGACGATCAGCGGCCGCACGCCGAACAGCAGGAAGGACAGCGGCGCGAGCAGAAAAATGATCCGCGGGATGCCGTAGAGCCAGTACCACAGCGTCGCCAGGTAATGAATCCGTTGCGCGAGCGTGAGCCCAGGGAGCCACAACCCGCCGCGGAGCAACATCACCTGCATCATCCCGCGCGACCAACGGCGTCGCTGCGTGACGTATGCATCGAACGACTCTGGGGCAAGCCCGGCGGACAGATCCTTGTTCACGTACACCGATCGCCAGCCGCGGCTATGCAGCAGCATCGACGTGTGCACGTCCTCGGTGACAGTCGTCATCGGAAAACCGCCGATCGCTTCGATCGCCGATCGCCGCAGGATTGCACCAGACCCGCAGTAGAAGCTCGCGTTGTAGACGTCACGCCCCGGCTGCAGGATATGGAAGAACATGTCCTGCTCGTTGGCGATGTACGCCTGACTGCGCAACCGATCCTGAAACAGATCAGGGTTGAAGAAATGTTGCGGCGTCTGCAATTGGGCGACGCCGGGTTCGCGGAAGTGGCCCAACGTCTCGATGAGGAAACTGCTCACCGGCACGTGGTCGGCGTCGAACGTGACGATGAACTCACCAGTCGTGCGTACGAGCGCGTGATTGAGATTCCCGGCCTTGGCGCCCTTGTTGTCGTCCCGGGTGATGTAATTCACGCCGAGTGTCTTGCACAAGGCAGCCATCTCCGGCCGGCGGCCATCGTCGAGCAGGTAGACCTGCTTGTTTGGATACTCAATGGCCTGACATCCGACCAGTGTTCGCGTGACGATGTCGGCGTCCTCGTTGTATGAGGCCACGAAGATGTCGACGCTCGGGCAGAAGTTGGCGTCGGGAGGCGCCGAGGTACGATCCAGGCTGCGCGTCGCTACCGAGTAGTGCTGCAGCAGAACGACGAAGCCATAGAGTTCGGCTGCAAAGATGGCCAGACTCATGAGCGTTCCCCATCCGCCCTCCCAATTCAGCGTTTCGGTGCCTCGCCACCAGAGATAGCGAACCGTGGCCGCCAGATTGATCGCGATGACGAGCGGACGCCACCGTGGGTGATGTGGTACCCATCGGGTCAGAGCCATCGTGCTGGCGAGCAGCAGGAACGGGAGGAAAAATATGAGCATCTCGGGACGTCCCACGTCGATACGGAGCTGACAGAGTTCGACTGAACAGGCTCGTAATCGGCACCGAGAGCGAACTCCTTAGCGAATGCGGAGGACTCGCCACCCTCTCGCACAGGGATGCAAGCGGTTTCACGCTTATTCGCAGCATGGAGCGCAGGTGACCTGGCGCAGGTCGACGAGCGCGCGGCTTGCGGATGACGAGTCGGCTGCGGTCGAGGCCTCAGCGCGGAAGGCCGGCGATGTCGTTCTGAAGTTTGTACAGCGCCTTGCCGGCCGTCGCGAAGTCACCGGTCCTGCGCGTCGACCACCAGTCCGTTCGCGTTGTTGCTCGTGTCCCGATAGGTGGTGAGCACGCCGTTGGTCCCGAGCCAAAGCCGAAGGCGCTGCCGAGTCTACGCGACGCGGTCGCCCGGTTCTCGTCCTCCGAAAAAGGCATCGAGGTTGTCGAGCGCGCGGAATCCCATGGCGTCCCGGGTCTCGCGCGTGGCGCTGCCGATGTGCGGCATCAGGAACGTGTTTGGCAGCGCGACGATTCGCGGGTCCACGTTGGGCTCGTTGTTGTACGCGTCGATCCCCGCCGCCCGGAGTGTGCCCGAGTTGAGCGCGGCGACGAGGGCGTCGTCGTCGATGAGGGCACCACGCGCCGCATTGACCAGAATGGCGCCATCGGGCAACAGGGCAAACCGCGCGGCGTTCATGAGCCCGCGCGTGGCGGGCGTGACGTTGCAGTTCAGGCTGAGGAAATCGCAGTGCGGCAGCAGGCTCTCGACGGTGTCGTGGTACACCCCTTCGTCGGCCGACAGCGGGCGGAGATCGTGGTAGTGGATCTGCATATCGAATCCACGGGCGCGGCGCGCCACGACCCGGCCCACCCGGCCCATGCCGATGATGCCGAGCCGCTTACCCGTGACCTGCGTGCCGACCATGAACGCGGGGCTCCAGTCCTTCCACAGGCGCTGGCGTACCAGCCTTTCGCCCTCGCCGGCCCGGCGCGCGGCGCCGATCATCAGCATGATGGCGAGTTCGGCCGTGGCGTCCGACAGCACATCGGGCGTATTGGTCACCACGATGCCGCGGGCACGCGCGGCCTCCACATCCACGTGGTCGTAGCCGACGGAGAAGTTGGCGATGATTCTGACGTCCGCGGGAAGGCGCTGGATGACGTCGGCGCTGAGATGCTCGGTGTGGCACGGCAGGATGGCCTGCGCGCCGGTGGACCGTTCGATGAGTTCGTCCTTGGAGTAGAGCCGGTCGTCGGGATTGAGACGCGCCTGGTAGTCGCGCTGGAGGCGGCTTTCCACGGCCACGGGAAGCTTGCGGGTGACAAATACGATCGGTGTCTCGCTCATCTCGATTTCATCGCTCCGGGTGCGGTCGCCAATCGAGTCGTTGAATTCCGGGGGGCAAACGGGTGACAGTCTACGCGACTTCGACCACCCGTTCGGAAGCGAGGCGGACGACCAGGACATGAGAATCTACAAGTTCATCAATCGAGTACCAGGCGGACTGATGGTGGTGCCGCTGTTCATCGGCATGGTCATCAACACCTTCTTCCCGACCCTCCTGCAGATCGGCGGCTTCACACAGGCCCTGAGTGGCGCCGGGTATCCGACGATACTCGGGATGTACCTGTTCACGGTCGGCACCAAGATGACCATGCGCGCGGCACCACGGATGCTGGTGCGCGGCCTCGGCCTCATGTCGGCCAAGGTCGGCACGGCCACGCTCTTCGCCCTCGCGGTGGCCCACCTGTTCGGCGGCAACCTGCTCGGCCTGAGCACGTTGGCCGTGATGGTGGCCATGAGCGATACCAACGGCGGCATGTTCCTGGCGCTGACCGGCGTGATGGGAGACAAGGACGACACCGGCACCTATGTCGTGCAGAGCATCGAGACGGGCCCCTTCCTGACGATGCTGATCTTCGTGGGCGCGGGGCTGGCCGTGATCCCCTGGCTGACGATGGTGTCGGTGATCGCGCCGATCGTGGCGGGCGCGATCCTGGGCAATCTGGACGACGACCTGAGGGAGTTCTTTGGATCGCACGAGCCGATCATCGTGCCGTTCATGGCGTTCACGCTCGGCCAGACGATCAATCTGAAGTCCGTGGTCACCGCCGGCCTGCCGGGCGTGGCGTTGGGACTGACGGTGGTGGTGGTCACGGGCGCCGTATGCATCCTGGTGGACCGTGTGCTGGGCGGCTCGGGCGTGGCGGGCGCAGCCGCGTCGAGCACCGCCGGCAATTCAGCAGCCGTGCCGCAGGCGGTGGCACTGGCCGATCCCACGTTCGCGGCGGTGGCGCCGGCCGCGACGGTGCAAGTGGCCGCGTCGGTCATCGTGACGGCCATCATGACGCCGCTCCTCACCGCGTGGTGGTACCGGAAGGTAGGGCGGGCGCGTCTGGCGGCGGCCGTGGAAGCCCGTCAACCGGAAGCGGCGGCACTCGACCGCTGAGGCAGTGCAAGAGCGGGCTTCAACGGTCCAGTGCTACCGCCTATCCTCGACGCAGGGCGGCGACGGTGACATCGTCCTGGCGCTTCAAACCGGACTGGAACGCGGCGAGATCCCGCACGAAGGTCTGGACCATCGCCGACACTTCGAGCCTCGACGATTCCACGGCAATCGCCGACAAGCGCTCGTCGCCGTACATCCGACCGGCGCCATCTTCAGCCTCAGCAACGCCATCCGTGTAGAGCAGCAGCGTCTCGCCAGGCGAGAGCGTCCACCGGGTGACGGCAAACTGCTCGTCGCGGAACATCCCGAGCGGCATTCCCGTGGAATCGACCCGATCGACGCCGCCGTGACGGATCAGCAGCGGCGCCGGATGTCCGGCATTCGAGATGTCCACCGTTCCGTCGCGGGCGGCCTTGCCGAGGACGAGCGTGGCGTACTGAGCCGGCAGCGCGCTCTCGCAGAACAGCCGGCTCGCGCGCATCATCACCTGATCAAGCGGGAGGTCCATCTGAATCAGGGCGTGCAGCGTGGCCCGCAGGTGTGCCATCAGCATCGATGCGGCAACACCCTTGCCCGAGACGTCACCGATCATGAAGTAAAGGTCGCCTCCGTCGGTGACGATGTAGTCGCAGTAGTCGCCGCTGACGATGCTCGCCGGCTCGTACCGGTAGCTGATTTCCCAGCGTCCGGATCGCGCCACGGTCGATGGCAGGAGCCCGCGCTGAATCTGCGCAGCCAGGTCCAGATCGCGCTCGAGAGCGCGCTGTTCGGCCGCGGTCAGGTGGTCGAGGCAGAAGCGCACCAGCGGGTCGACCATCAAGCGGTCGGCTTCGATCGGCTCGTGGCAAGTCTCGCAGACCCCGAACGAACCTCCATCCGCGCGTGCGATCGCATCGCGAACGTCAGTGAAAAGACGGTCCAGTTCGGGAGTGTGTCCGACTCTGGCGATCTCGAGCTCGACTGTCTGATGTCGTTCGGCCAGCTGCGCTCGAAGCGCAGCGTCCGTTATCTGAACCTTGGAGGCAGACGTGTGGTGCACGTTCGGGCCCTCCCGAACTCTATACTGCCAGTCTGTTCCGTTTGACGCAATCAGGGGGAGGCGGATCCTCGGGTGGGGCTTTCGCATGATGTGGCTGTCGATCGCGACGCCGCAATCGCGGACGAGATCACCCTTGTCGCTTCGGAACGCGGCGTCAACGTGCTGACCTTCGAAGGGCCAGCGCCGGGCCCGTTTAGCGATTCACCCAAGGCGTCACGTCGGACACGACCAGGGCCGCCTGGTTGTCGCTCTCGGTCATGAAGTAGCCGCGCAGCGGGCCGGAAACGATCAAAGAGCTGCTGGCGCAGATGAAGTAAGGGATGGCACACGTTCTCGTCGTCGGGGCCGGCGTATTTGGCGCATGGTCGGCATTGGAGCTCGCACGCGCGGGTCACCAGGTCACGCTCGTGGACGCGTACGGCCCGGGCAACGGCCGGGCAAGCTCGGCCGATCACTCGCGCGTAATGCGTGCCGGCTACGGCCGCGACGCCATCTACTCGGAGTGGGCCGTTCATTCGTGCGACCGTTGGCTCTGGCTGTCGGCCGAGGCCGGGACTCCTCTGTTCGAGCAGACCGGGGCGTTGTTCATGGGCGCGCCAGGACACGAATACATTCGCGAGACGCACGCGACGCTGTCCAGCCTCGGCATTCCCGTTGAATGGCTCGACACGATGGACGTCGATCGCCGGTGGCCGCAAATCGCCACCACCGGCCTCGGTCCCGCCGTCTACGAACCCTCGGCCGGCGTCCTGCGCGCGCGACCAGGGGTACGCGCCGTCGTGAAGGTCGCCATCGAACGGTACCAAGTGATTTACGCGACGGCTTGCGTCTCGCCGCTCGACGAATCGCGATCGACACCGATGGTTGACGCGGTGAGCGGCCAACGCCTCGACGCCGACGCATATGTCATCGCGTGCGGACCGTGGCTCCCGGGGGTGCTGCCGGCGGCGGTTGGTGACCGCATCCGCGCGACGCGCCAGGAGGTCCTGTACTTCGGCATCCCACCAGGCGACAAGCGTCACGGCGTTGAGCAGCTGCCCGTGTGGATTGATTTCGGCGCTGGCCTCTACGGCATTCCTGATTTCGACGGGTACGGGTTCAAGGTCGGCATCGATCGTCACGGGCCGCCGCTCGATCCCGGCACCGCGGATCGTCTGGCCGATCCAGAGATCGTGAGCTCCACCAGGAGCTGGCTGTCGACGCGCTTCCCGGCGATGGCCGGTGCCCCACTCGTCGACGCTCGTGTCTGTCAGTACGAGAGCTCGTCCACCGGCGACTTCATCATCGACCGTCATCCGGCGTGGCCCAACGTGTGGATCGTTGGCGGCGGATCGGGACACGGCTTCAAGCATGGCCCTGCGGTGGGCCGTTACGTCGCCGATCTCATCGACGGCCGGATTGCTCCCAATCCACGGTTCGCGCTGGAAACGAAGACCGGCGAGGCCGAGCGCACGGTGTATTGACCTGCCGGTGCCGGCACTACCGAACCACGTCTCCCCCGAGCCGTGGGGTCGATGCCGGAAGCGGGCGCGGCCCACGCGCACGCTCGTACGCAGCGGCGAGACGAATCAACGCTGGTTCACTGAACGGCCGCCCAAGCATCTCGATCGCCAGGGGCAACCCGTCGGCGGGATGCACGCCGACGGGAACGACGATGGCGGGCAGCCCGGTGACTGCGCTGATGGGATTGTCGCGAACGCCTGCGGCATCGGTGCTGCCGATGGGGGGGCCGCCGAGCGGCTTCACCGGATACACCAAGGCCTCGAGCCGTTCGCGATCCATCAGATCGATCAGTGCCTTCCGAATCGCTGCGCGGCCCGCCAGCCGGCGTCGATACTCTGCGTCGAAGTCGAGCACGCCGACCTTCAGCGTTTCCTGGAACCGCGTCTCCATGTTGCCGCCTCGGAGATACTTCCCTGTTGCGATCAGTTCCGTCAGCGCGTGGATCGGGGTCGCCGCGCCGCGCCGTTTCAGATATGCGTCGAACGCGGGCAGCAGCTCGTAGCTGTTCAACCGCAAGGTTGGCATCTGCGTAATCAGATCGAGACCCGTTGACTGTCCGTCGACAATCGTCGCGCCCCGAGCGGCGAGCAGCGGCAACTGCCGTTCGACCAGGGCGTTGCCCGTGGCGGCCTCGGCATCCTTCCGGAAGAGATCGCGCAACACACCCACTCGCACCCCAGTGAGCCCCACCGCGTCGGCCACATACGGCTTCGAGTCAATCTTCCCGAGGCTCTCGGCCGTCGAGAGATCTTCCGGATCGAATCCTCGAATGATCGAGAGCAGCACGGCGGCGTCCTCCACCGATTTGGCATGCACGCCGACGCGATCTTGCGTGAAGGAGATCGGGATCACGCCTGCGCGGCTGACGAGCCCCTGCGAGGGCGCGATACGACTCTCCGACTAGCCGTCGCTATGGGTCGACGCTGAGGCCTTGTGCAGATTCAAGCCGCGTCAGACAGGCTGCATGCCGGCGAAAAGTAGCATCATCGGCAGCGGGAGCCAGCCGCCGTGTCAACTGCCCGCGGACTCCTCTCCCGCCTTCGGACAGCTATGGCGGACCACCTTCCCGTGGCTTGCCAGCCGAAGGCCGAAGAACGTGTGCAAGCGAGAGCGAAGGTTGGCGGGCGGCCATGCGACAACCGTCGCAGAAATCGTCAGCGGCCGAACTGCACGCTGATGCTGCCCACGAGGCCGTTCAGCCTGTAGAAGTCGGATGAAGTGAACCGGTAGCCGATGCCGCCCACGAGCCGCAGGCTGTCGCTGAACCGCGCGGCCACTCGAACCTCGGGCTCGCCGATGAAGAAGCCATCGTAGGGACATCCGTAATAGGCGTAGCCGTACCCGCAGTTGCTGTAGTAGCCGTAGTAGCCGTATCGGCCGCCGTGACCATAGATCGGAACGCTCGTCGCCCCGAACCCGGCGAGGCCGTGCAGCGCGACACCGACCGGATGATCGTGGAAGAGTCGGTACTCGGCCACGAATCCGCCGTACGCCATCTGTTCAGAGGCGTAGTCATCGAGCTGGAAGTACGCGCCGCCGCCCAGCATGACCCGTCCGGCGAACACCGCGCCGGCATAGAAACCCGCGAACCCCGTGGTCCGGTTGTTCATCTCGGTGAACTTGAAGTCGGGCGCCAAGACGAATCCGTCTCCAGACGGCTCCAGGGTCGAGACTTGCTGGATTTGTCCCGGGCGTGCGGAGGGCGGTGCAGACGGAGCGCGGAGCTGCGGCGGCGTAGAGCCCGCCAGCAGACTGACGTTCAGCGGCGTAGACTCGCCCGGACGAACGCCCACGATCGTCGAGAAGCGCTGGTAGCCACGCGCCCGCAGGTCGATCGAGTGACGGCCCGGCGCGAGCCGGACCTCAAGTGGCGCGCTCGGGTCGGACGATACCCATCGAACGCCGTCGATGAACACCTCGGCGGTCGTCGGACGGACCGTGACGACGAGGGTGCCGAGATCGGATCCGCCCTGCGCAGCCGCGGGCGCCGCGAGCGCGAGCAAAAGAAGAACCGCACGAGAGATCACGGCGAAGCGCATCGCCACGCTCCTTGGACAGGGAGCCCCTGCAGATAAGATGCCAGCGCACATCCGCGCCCCTGCCGCACCGCGGAGCAAATTACGTGTCCTCCCGGGAGTTCAACACCTGTCCGCGTTCGGACGCCCGGCGGCAAGCTGGATGTTTGCCGTCTCTCCAGTGATCTCGATCACCGTGCCGCACGGTCGCGACGCGTTCGCCAAGCGCTCGAGGATATAGTGCGCCTGCCGGCCCGTCGCGGCCTTGGGCAGGCCGCGCTCTGCAGGAACAGATTGTCGGCAAACGGGTCGTGCACGTCGGGCTCGCCCTCGCCGACGGTTATGATGACCCGGCTTTCGGATGAGGAGTCAGGAGGTTCGCATGCGCTCTGGGACCTATCCACAGATCGCCAGCGACTACGTGAAGACGTTCGCCCTGCTGAAGACCACGTCGGTCGATCTATTTCTGGGGGCGCCGACCACAGCCTTTGCGTTCATCAGCGACAACGCAGGCAACGCGATCGAGCTCATCGAGCACAAGACGCAGTCGACGTTCGTGGAGACCTATACCCGCGTTCGGTAGCCCGGCTCCATTCACACACGAGGAGACGAACATGCGTTTCACCAGAATGACGATGATGAGTGTGGCCATCGCCGCGGCCGTCGGCTCCGCAGCTCTTGCGGGGGTCGCGCACGCGCAGGGCGCCAAGGCAACCATCAACGACCCCGTGGGCCCACTGCCCGATCCCACTCACATTCCCATCGTCCTGCCCAAGGACATCAAGTGGAACGGCCAGGAAGGCCGCCAACAGCAGGCCGTGCTATTCGGCGATCCAAGCAAGCCGGGGATCTACGGCGTGGTCATCAAGTGGTATCCGGGCAACTTCTCGCAGCCGCATTTTCACGACCAGGAGCGATACGCCTATGTGATCTCAGGGACCTGGTGGGTCTCGACGAGCAACGTCTATGACGAGAAGACCACCTATCCCGTGCAGGCTGGCACCGTCGCCATCGACGCCGCGAACACGGTGCATTGGGATGGGGCACGCCTGGGCGAAAAGGAACCCGCGGTACTGGTACTGGTCGGCATGGGACCAGTCAGGACCGTCCAAGTGGACGAGAACGGCAAGCCGAAAGCGCCTCCGGCACGCTAAGACGGAGAGGTCGGCCCAACGACGAGAGCCTGACCGCGACCGCGTCGATCGTCGAGCAGTTCGTGCGGGAGGCTGCCGCAGGCAACGCCTTGTATTGGGTGGTTCGCCAGTGCCAGGACGGCGGCTTCGTCGGCCTGTGCGACTTGAGCGAGCTGCGCGGCCCGCAGGCGGAAATCGGGTTCAGGTTCGTGCGCCGCCTCTGGGGCCTTGGCTTCGCCCGGGAAGCGGTGCTGTGCATCCTGGCGCAGGCGAGGGCGCTCGGATTGGCATCGGTTCGTGCGCGCATTCACCGCGACAACGATCGTTCGGCGCGTCTGCTGGCGCGCGCCGGCTTCCGGGAAATCGATCTTCTGCCGCACGTCGAAATTCGCTCCGGCGTATTCCGCGACTGTAGACTGTTTGCGATCGACCTCGTCGACCCAGAGGGTAGTCGGCATTAGCGCTGGCGAAGCTTGACTGAATGTCCTTATCCGACCTCGACCGGTCGTCGCGGACTCCCCTCCTCCCCTCCCTCCCACGTTCGGACAGCGCGGATTAGCACGCGCTCGCAGCGACGACCGATATGGCATCCCCGCGGTGCTGACCGGTGTCCTCATCCACCGGACCGGGGACGGCTGGAAGATCCAGGCAAGGTACTTGGCGGCGGTGCCCTCAGCGAGGCGCTTGGGGCTGACCGGTCGTCGACCGGCCAGCTGGTACTTCCTCGCTCGGCATTCGCCCGCGATGCAGTTCTCGCGAGCAGTTCGTCCGTTGCTGGGTTCACCGTGCGGGTGTGCGGTACAGGACGAACCCGCGAGTCACTCCACCGACGACGTACTGGCCAACAATGTCGCCGGCAGGGTTGATGCCAAACGCCTGCGCTACAGTCGCGGACGCCAGCTCGGGCACGTCGAGGGATTCGTACTCTCCATGACGGTCGCGCTTGAACACGAACGTGCGGCCGCCGGCCACGTAGGCGCCGACGATATCTCCCTGACTGTTCATGCCCCACGCCTGCGTTTCCGTCACCCCCGCGAACGGCACATCAAGCTGTGTCAGGGTCTCGCCGTCGAGCAGGTACCCGTGGTTTGAACCGTCGAACAACGTACCCACGATACTGCCGCGATTGTTGATCCAGTTGCCCCAGGTCCCATTCGGGGCCAACCCTGTCGCGTTCGGAAGATCGATGGTGGTGAGGGTGCCCGACCTGCTACGCAGAAAAGCCCGGCGCCGGTCCGTCGCAGACACGTCATAGTGGCCGACAACGTCGCCCGCCGCATTGATTCCGTGCGCGTTGGTGCGAATTGCCCCCGGTGGGTCGATCACGGTGAACGGTCCGTATGCCGGCCAAAGAAATCCATGCTGCACGAACTGGCTGTCGAAAAAGACCCCGACAACATCCCCGACGGAATTCATCCCGAACGGAATCGTCCAGCGCGCTCCGGGGACGGGAACGTCCAGCACGGTGAGGTTTCCGTCGCTTCGGAGAAAGCCATGAAACCCGCTGGCATTGCGAAAGTAACCGAGCATCCGACGGTCGGACGTGATCGCGGCCACGCCCGTGAATATCGCGCCTGGGACCTCTACGGACTCAAACGTGAAAGCCTCCTCCTTGGCGAGACCTCTCGCGTCACCAAGCACCATCAGTGACAAGACCGCCAAACACATGCTGCTGAACCGAAGCCGGCTGCTGCTTTTCATAACCGTCCTCCCGTCGCTATCGATGGCGAGAGGGACGTCGAAAAGCATCAAAACAGTCAAGAATGGCCCAAAACAGCCCGATCCAAGTGCCGTCCCGGGCTGGTATAGGATCGGCGCATTTCGAGCCGAATCGACGACGCGACGGCACTGCTCCAAGCCTGGGGCCGGGGTGACGCTACGGCACTGGACCGGTTACTACCCCTCGTTCATGAGGAACTGCACCGTGTGGCGCGCCGCCATATGCGGCACGAACCAGCGGGGCACACACTTCAGGCGTCAGCGCTGGTCAACGAGGCCTATCTGCGGTTGATCCAGGTCAACCAGGTTCAGTGGCAGAGCCGCTTGCACTTCATTGCGATGGCTTCACGAGTCATGCGGCGAGTACTCGTGGAGGCCGCCCGGGCGAAAGGGTTTCGAAAGCGCGGTGCCGGCGCCCGCAAAGTGTCGCTGTCGGAGACGCTGATGGTCCAGGATGGACCATCGCCGAACCTCCTTGCCCTTGATGTCGCATTGAACAGGTTGGACGAACTCGACGGTCGGAAATGCAGGGTCGTGGAGATGCGGTTTTTTGGCGGCTTGACCGTCGAGGAGACGGCGGACGCGCTGCACGTGTCAACGGGCACCATCAGGCGCGATTGGCGGATCGCGAAGGCGTGGTTGGCGCGTGAGCTGAAAGGCCTCCCACACGAATGACGCCTGAACGGTGGGCGACGGTCGAGCGGCTGTATCACGAGGCGCTCGCGCGGGGCACCGGCGAGCGCACGGCGTTTCTCGTGGAAGCCTGCGCCGGCGATGACGGGCTGCGGCGCGAAGTCGAGTCCCTTCTCGATCACGACGGGAGCGCTGCGTTCCTCAGCACGCCGGGTGCGGTTCACCCCGAGCACATCCCGCCGAGTGGAAGCTCCCTGATCGGACAGTCTGTCGGGTCCTATTTGATCTCGGCCTGGCTGGGAGCAGGCGGAATGGGGGAGGTGTATCGCGCCCGTGATCAGAAACTCCGCCGCGAGGTTGCGATCAAGATCCTGGCGCCGGCCTTCACGTCCGATCCCGACCGGTTGGCGCGCTTCGCGCGGGAAGCGCGAGTGCTCGCCTCGATCAATCATCCACACATCGGGGCGATCTACGGTTTGGAGGACACGCCTACGGGGCATGCGCTCGTGCTCGAACTCGTGGAGGGCCCGACACTGGCCGATCGGATTGCGCGCGGCCGGATTCCGATGGCCGAAGCGTTGGCGATTGCTCGACAAATCGCGGACGCTCTTGAAGCAGTGCACGAAACAGGGATCGTGCACCGCGATCTGAAGCCTGGCAACATCAAGATCACCGCGCTTGGTGTCGTGAAGGTGCTCGACTTCGGGCTCGCAAAGTCCGAGAGCGGAATCACCGGACCTGACGCGTCCCGGTCGCCGATCGTCAGCGCCGCCACGCGCGAGGGTCTCCTTCTCGGGACGGCAGCCTATATGAGTCCCGAACAGGTCCGTGGGCAGAAGATCGACAAGCGGACGGACATCTGGGCCTTTGGCGCCGTGCTGTACGAGATGCTGTCAGGGCGGGCGGTGTTCTCCGGCTCCACCATGGCAGACACGCTGGCGGCGATCCTCGAGCGGGATCCAGACTGGACGGTGTTGCCGAGCGCGACACCGGCCGCCGTTCGTCGGCTGCTGGGCCGGTGCCTCGAAAGGGATTCGAAGCTGCGTCTTCACGACATTGCCGACGCTCGCCTCGAAATCGACGACGCGCTCCGCGCAAAAGAAAGCGATCGGGCATCGCAGCCTCGCTCTCGCTCACTGAGAGTTGCCGCAACGACCGCTGCCGTGAGTGCGGTTGTACTGGGTGCGTGGGCGTTCTCGGCGTCTTCGCGGTTCCGTCAACCGGACGCGGTTGGTTCCGTGCTGCGTCTGCAGATCACGCCGCCCGAGCGCGCCCAGTTCGGACGACTCGGCTACGACAGACCTCCAAACATTGCCCTGTCGCCCGACGGAAAGACGGCTGTCTACAGCGCAACCGTGGACGGGAAGTACGCCCTGTGGCTGCACCCGTTGGACGGGACGGGGGCGCATGTGCTGCCAGGCAGCGAGGATGCGGTGTGGCCGTTCTGGTCGCCCGACGGTAGATCTATCGCGTTCTTCTCGAGGGGAAAGCTGTGGCGAATCGATATCGCTGGCGGTGGCACCTCACTCGCCATCTGTGATGTTCCCACTACCTTCGGAGGTGCGTGGGCGCCTGATGGCCGCATCCTCGTGGGCATTTTCGGCGGCATTATCGCCGCTGTGCCGGCGTCGGGCGGGATGCTGGCACCACTGACTGCGCTCGATCCGTCGATGGGGGACGTCGCCCATGTGTGGCCCCAGGTGCTTCCCGGTGGAAACTTCCTGTATTGGGCAGCCAGTCGCAACCCGGAAGACGGAGGCGGCGTCGTCTACGGCGCCTCGTTCGAGAAGCCGAACCAGCGTGTCAGGCTCGTCGCCACGGAAACACAGGCTCTGTTTGCTTCGGGTCCCAACGGGCAGGGCTACCTCCTTTGGCAGCGCGGTGGAACGGTGATGGCCCGGCCATTCGACGGCGGCAGGCTCATCTTTGCGGGTGAACCGCGGCCGATCGCGGAAGGTGTGGGCGTCGCGGGTGCGGTTGGCTACATGGCGGTGGCCGTCTCGACCAATGGTACCTTGCTCTCTGCATCCCCGGACCTGGAACAACTGACCTGGTTCAATCGGGAAGGAAGCCGGCTCGGAACGGTCGGTGATCCCGGTCTGTATGCTCCAAACTCTTTTCGTATTTCACCCGACGGGAGCCAGATAGCGGCAACACGCGTGGAGCCCCGTCGCGACCTCTGGCTGATCGATGCGGAGCACGGAACGTCCCGTCGGGCGACGTATGACTCGGGAGGCGGTTACAACCCGCAATGGTCTCCCGACGGCCGGACGATTCTGTTCATGGGCGAGAGCGTATCAGCCCTGTACCGGAAGGATGCCGCGGGTGCCGCGCCAGGCGAGCGCCTCGCAACGTGGCCCGTATCCATCCTTACGGATTGGTCGCGCGATGGCGGCCTCGTGTTGTACACACAGAGAGGGGAGACGAAGTACGATATCTGGGTCGTGCGCGTGACTCCGGATGGGCACCTTGTCCCAGACGCTCAGCCTACAGCGTATCTGCGCACGCCGGTCAACGAAGTCGCGGCCCGCTTCGCACCCCGAGGGAACCCGCGTTGGGTGGCGTATCAGTCGGACGAGAGTGGGCGCTTCGAAGTCTACGTCCAGTCCTTTCCAGAACCACGACGTCCACACCGGATCTCGGCGAATGGCGGCAGGTCCCCGCAGTGGGGGCCGGATGGTCGAGAGTTGTTCTATCGATCGATGGCTGGCAAGATCGAGGCCGTGAGCCTGAGGCTCGGCGTGGATTCGATCGAGGCATCCGCGCCGCGCGAGCTGTTCGCGCTCCCTCCAGGAATCGAGGACTTTGGCATCGCTCCAGACGGCCGGCGTTTCCTGGTACGCGTGCCGGAGCCCAACCCTCGCCCGCTCACCGTGGTCGTCAACTGGCCGGCGATGCTCAAGAAGTGACGATTGGCTTTCTCTCGTTCGGGCACTGGACCCCCTCGCCTTATGGCAGACACGTTCGGCCTCTGACGCACCGTTGCAGTCCATCGACCTCGCGGTCGCGGCTGAGGAATCGCGATGATCCTGCTCGGCGTTCGACACAGGGCGCGCACCAACCGCGTCGGGAGTCCCATGCTCGCCACGACGCCGTAGAGCTACCAGGGACCGCTAGATCTCTTGATCGTCCCGGACAGAACGGCACTGCGCGCCGCGGGCTCCGCGTTGGTAATCAACGAGGCAGTCCTCGTACGAGCACGCCGCCGCGAGGAGCCGACGGCTTGGCGGCTGGTCCTCCATGTAGTGAAAGGAGCGCGGGAAGTTGATGCGTCCGGCGGGGTCGGAATCCGCCCACCGGACGCGCCGCTTCGACTCGATTGAAGGCCGGGTGCGCTCAGTTCGTGGCGAAGCAGTAGAGCAGTCCGGCGCCGCCGGTCGGCGCCAGCTGCTCGAGGCCGCACCCCTGCGACGCGTGGATCGCGTTCCACGAGTTCACGCCGGGATTGCGGCCTAGACGATCCGCGTGGCCGAGCATCGCCTTCGCACTCGCGTCTCCGACGGTCCAGTCCCTGCACGTGTCCGCGTTCTTCGTGCCATCCTCGTTCGAGCCGGTCAGGATGTCGTGCTGCAGCGGCTGCGCTGCCGGCGCCGCCTGGCCCTGTGCGTTGACTGCCAGATAGTTCGGCGTCGTGCCCTTCTCCGTGATCGATGTCGACGCCGAGATCTTGTTCTTGTCCGCGGTGTGCAGGTCGGCGAGACTCTGGGCGATGAGCTCGCCCTTGAAGTTGTACCAGGGACCGTTGCCGATGCGGCTTTTCGCGTCCACGGTGCTCGTGCTCAGATACGCGCGCCAAGTCCTGCTGCCCGCGCTTGCGGCTTTTGCGAGCGATTGACACGTCTGGTCCGCACCCGCAAGACCGCCGAGATTGCCGCCCTTGGGATTCGAGCTCGTCACGAAGAAGCTCATGTTCGCCGCCGGGTTTTGCGCAGTCGCCGAATAGACGCTTGCCACGAGCACGACAATTGCCGCGGCCACTGTTTTCCTGGTGATCATCGAAGGATCCTCTTTGTCCGTGACGCGGCGAGTGCCGCGCTGGTCCAAGGAGCCTAGCGCAATTGTCTCGAGTCCGGCAATCCTCGAAGCCCGCCATCCAACGAGGGCACCCCCCCTTCTGGTCGCACCGTCGAAGAGGGTGCCAGCTTCCGGCTGGGCCACCCGAGCTCGTGGCCAGCCCACAACACCCACACGAACTGCATCGCCCTCGGTCGCCCTCGACCGAAGATTACATGGGAATGATGGCGGCCACTCTCGTAGTCGACGCCTGCCCCGCGGCAGTCGTGCTCGGGCGATGAGACCGAGCTCCGGTTCTTCGTCCGGCGTCAGCAGCGGTCGCATTCGGCCTATTGGTCGGTGACAACGATCGCGCGTCAATCGGCTTGCGACCGTAGCTGCTCAGCTTCGTGACGCGCGTCATGCCTTGCCGTTGCTTGACATCGATAACCGGGGCGCTTATACGTCTGTCGCGCTCGACACCGAAAAGCCTTCGACGCGACGAGCGGTTCGAGACGGGATAGCACGACACGCATTCACTCAACCGGTGCGGCGCGAAACCGGAGGACAACGTGACCAGGATTGTCCGGATCGTACTGAGCGCTACGGTGTTGCTTCTGCTCTCTGTATCGACAGCGCTGGCGCAGGCCACGATTGCCGGCGTCGTCCGAGATGCTTCAGGGGCGATTCTGCCCGGCGTGACCGTCGAGGCCACGAGCTCCTCGCTGACCGAGAAAGTGCGAACCGCCGTGAGCGACGCCACCGGTCAGTACCGCATCGTCACGCTGCCACCTGGCGCCTACGTCGTGACGTTCACGCTGGCCGGGTTCAAGAGCGTGAGACGCGACAACGTCAGCGTCGCTGGCTCAGGCGTAATTCCGATCAACGCCGACATGCAGCTCGGGTCGCTGGAAGAGACGATCACGGTGACCGGTGCGTCGCCACTCGTCGACACCCAGACGACGCGCCGCGAGACCGTGGTCAGTGCCGAGACCATCAATGCCCTGCCCATCACTCGCAACTACGGCGGGGTCCTCTATGCCACGCCCGGGCTCACCGTGCAGGCCGGCGTCAACAACAATGCGCTGATGCCTGGCATGTCGCTCTTCTCCGCGCACGGTGGCATCAGTACGGAGGGCCGCGTCTTCGTCGACGGCGTCTCCGTCAACGGCCCGTTCGGCCAGAACAGCGTGACGCAGTTCGCCTTTGACGTTGGCAACGCGCAGGAGATGCAGGTGCTGGTCGGCGGCGGGCTGGGTGAGTCGGAAACCGGCGGTCCGGTGACCAATATCGTTCCGCGCTCCGGCGGGAACCGCCTGAACGGCACGTTCTTCATGAGCGGGACCTGGTCCGACCTGCAGGGCAACAACGTCACCGACGAGCTGCGCACCCAGGGCATTGCCAACCCGCCGACAGTCCGCAAGAACTGGGACGGCAGCGCCGGCATGGGCGGGCCGATCCTTCGCGATCGCTTCTGGTTCTTCGGCAACGTGCGGACCATCGGCATCGCCCAGGTGGTAGCCGGTGGACTGGCGCCGAACCGCAACCTCGGCGATCCGACCAAGTGGCTCTACGACCCGCAGACCGGCGTCGAAACGCGCTTCACCGAGTCGAAGATGGATATCTCGGCCCGCCTCACCGGCCAGCTGACGCCACGCAACCGGTTGTCGTTTTCCTATCAACCGCAGTACCGCTGTCTCGGTTCGACGCTGACGACGGGCTCCCACGGCTGCCGCGTGCGCGGCGATGACTGGATCGGTGCGCCGTTCGGATCCGAGACCGTCGCGCCGGAAGCGGGGCCCGGCTACCAGGATGCACCGGTGAGCCTGACCCAGGCGACGTACACCGCGACCATCTCGAGCCGGCATCTCGTGGACGCCGCCGTGTCCCGCTTCTGGTACGGCATCATCGGTTCCGGTGCCATGCCGCCCGATGCGCCAATGGGCTTCATCGGCGTGACCGAGAGCTCGAACCTCTATGGACGTCCCGGCATTTCCTACCGCGCGCCCTACGGGTGGGGTGAGTACGACACCGTTTCGTGGAACTGGCGTGCGGCGTGGTCCTACGTGACCGGCGGGCACAGCGCGAAACTCGGGTATCAGGGAACCCAGATGAAGTACGACTGGGTGAACTACACGAATCCCAGCCTGATGCGCTACGGCTTCACGGCCGGACAGCCGACGTCCGTCAACTACACGATCACGGAGGAGTTCGAGAACGCCAATCGCGCCGTCGCCCATTCGATCTACCTGCAGGATCAATGGACGCGGGGGCGGATGACGCTGCAAGGTGCGCTGCGCTACGACCACGTGTACAGCTGGGCGCCGGCAGAAGGAAACGGCACGGATGGGACGTCACGTTTCAGTGCAACGCCGATTCGCTTCCCGCGTACCGTGAGCGTGTCGGGCTATCACGACCTGAGTCCGCGCTTCGGCGTCGCCTACGATCTGTTCGGCAACGGCAAGACCGCGCTGAAAGCCAGTGCCGGCCGCTACCTGGCCGCGGCGACCGCCGACGGCATCTACTCGTCGCAGAGCCCCGCGGGCAACTTCGTCCGGACCGCGTCGAATCGGGCCTGGACCGACTCGAACGCCAATTACGCGGTGGATTGCAACCTGCTGAGCGCCGCGGCGCAGAACACGGCGGCTGCCGGCGGCGATGTGTGCGGCGCGCTCGTCGGCGCCAACCTCAACTTCGGGAACCTGAACCCGAACGTGGCCACGGTCGATCCGGAGATTCTGCACGGCTGGGGCATCCGGCCGTACAACTGGCGGTTCGGGGCATCGGTGCAGCAGCAGCTGCTCCCCGGCGTGGCGCTCGAAGCCGGTTACAACCGGCGCCATTGGGGCAACTTCCTCGTCACCTACAACCAGTTGGTCGGTCCTGAAGACTACGACACCTGGGTCGTGCCGGTGCCCGATCATCCGGACCTGCCGAACGCCGGCAGCACGGCCTCGTTCGTGGCGATCACTCCGGAGGCGGCGGCTCGCGGCGTGCAGGATTTCCAGACCACGGAGAAGAACGTGGCCGGCGAGGACCGCACGGCCTACTGGCATGGCGTGGACCTCAATGTCACGGCACGTCTCGCGCGGGATCTGACCGTCCAGGCAGGGACGACCACCGGCCGCGGGGTGCGGGATACGTGTGCGCTGTGGCGCGCCCGGCCGCAGTTCTCGATCACGGGCACCACCGCAAACCGGTTGGACGCCTGCGACGTGACCGAGCCGTGGCTCACGACCGTGCGCGGGCTGGCGTCATACCGGATCCCGAAGGTGGACGTGCTCGCCAGCACGACGATCCGCTCGACGCGGACGGTTGCCAGCGAAAACGCCAGCAACGGCGCCTCGCTGAGCGCGAACTATCAGATGCCGAACACGGTCGTCCAGCAACTTCTCGGCCGCCTGCCCGCCGGCGCGTTTGCCACCGGCAACACCACGGTCAACCTGCTGGCCCCGAGCGAACTGTATCCGCTCGACCGCCGGACGGAAGTCGACATCCGGATCGCGAAGATCCTCAGATTCGGGGGCACTCGGCTCGACGTCGGCGTGGACGTCTACAACCTGTTCGACGCCCATACCACGACGACGTATCTTCAGACGTACTTGTATTCGAACAACGGGGCGACGTGGCTCGATCCGACCGCGATTCTCGGACCGCGGCTCGCCCGGTTGAATGCGACCCTGACGTTCTGAGTCGCACAACACCCGCCGCGGACGCGCGCACCGGCCGGAGCGATGCGACCGTTACGCTTCGGACGACAGGCTCGTCAGCGCCGGCAGCGGCCGCGCAACGAAAAAGTGGCGACACGGCCGCGCGATCAATCGGGCCCACCGGGGCTCCGTTGCTGGGCCGAGCCGGTCAAAGTGACCGCCAGCGCGAAGCTGCTGGCCAGGGGAGTGATTCGCCGCATGTCGCTTGGACGCCGTGGAAACGCGAGCGGTTGGCAACAATGGCCTACGATCGCACCATGTCGACCGCGATCTTCTCGCCGAGGCGCAAGGCTATGCGGCGGCGTATCTCGAGGACGTCGTCAACCGGCAGGTCGGTGCCGCGGTCGATCGGCAGACGCTGATCGAGCGGCTGGGTGGGCCGTTGCCGGAGGCGTCGTCCGATCCGCATGTCGTGCTCGCAAATCTGGTGCGTGATGCCGATCCCGGCATCGTCGCCTCGATTGGCCCGCGGTACTTTGGCTTCGTGACTGGCGGCGCCGTGCCCGTGTCGGTCGCGGCGGATTGGCTCGCCAGCGCCTGGGATCAGAACGGCGGGATGTACGTGATGTCGCCGGCGCTCGCGGTCATGGAGGACATCGTCGCCGGCTGGTTGCTGGAGACGCTCCACCTGCCCGCCGGCGCCAGCGTCGGCTTCGTGACCGGCGCGCACATGGCGAACTTCACCTGCCTCGCCGCCGCGCGGCATGAGGTGTTGCGTCGTGTCGGCTGGAACGTCGAAGCGCACGGCCTCCAGCGGGCGCCGCGCGTCACCATCGTGTCGGGCGATCACGCCCACGTCTCGGTCATCGGCGCGCTTCGCATGCTCGGCTTCGGCGCGAACGAGGTGGTGCGCGTGCCAGTGGACGATCAGGGGCGTGTGCAGCTCGACGCGTTCCAGCACACGCTCGCCGGCATCGATGGTCCGGTCATCGTCTGCGCGCAAGCCGGCAACGTGGGATCCGGCGGCAGCGATCCGATCGGAGGGATGCTCGTCGCCGCGCGCCCACGTGGTGCCTGGGTGCACGTCGACGGTGCGTTCGGATTGTGGGCGGCGGCCGTGCCGGAGCTGGCCGAACAGGTCGCAGGTATCGACACGGCCGACTCGTGGACGACGGACGCGCACAAGTGGCTGAACGTCCCCTACGACTCCGGCCTGGCAATCGTCGCGCATCCCGCGCCACATCGGGCCTCGATGGGGCTGCAGGCGTCGTACCTGATCCGCGGTGCGGAAGAAGAACGCGTCGGTATGGACTGGGCGCCCGAGTCGTCACGCCGCGCGCGCGTCATCCCGCTCTACGCCTTGTTCCGAACGCTCGGCCGCGCCGGTATTCAGGCGATGATTCGTCAGACCGTCGCGCTGGCGCGACGCATGGCGACACGACTCACCAGCGAGCCGGGCGTGCACGTCCTGAACGACATCGTCTTGAATCAGGTGCTGGTGCGGTTCGACGGCGATTCGGCACGAACCACCGATGAAGCCACCGTCGACGTCATCGCCCGCGTCCAGGCCGACGGCACCTGCTGGGTCGGCGGCGCGACGTGGTTCGAGGAACAGGTGATGCGGATCTCGATCTCGAACTGGTCGACGACCCAAGAGGACATCGACCGTTCCGCCGAGGCGATCCTGGGCTGCTACAGGATGGCGGTGCAGAGTCGCAGGCAGCACCCTCGATCTGCGCCTGACTAGTCCGTAGGGAGCGACATGCCGACCATCGAGAAGTTCTGTGCGCCCGGGGTCATCGACCCGCCTCCGCGTGAGCACAACAGCTGGCGACCGAGCCGCCTCACTCGCCCTGCAACCTGATTTCGAGGATGCGCGCCGGAATCTCGATCTTGGGCGCGGCGCGGACGCTCGCCAGACCCAGGCGGGCCCGTCACCACCTCACGGTCGTGCCGAACCCCACCATGCGGCCCTGCATGATGCTGTTCGGCGCCAGGTACGTCGCCGCGAGCGCGTTGGTCGTGAGATAGCTGACGATCGCGTCCGAGTTGTTGACGTTGAACACTTCCATCGTCGGCAACACGGAGACGCGGCCGAACCGGAAGGTGCGCGACACCTTGAAGTCGAGTTGCGTGATCCGCTCGACGAAGGTCGCTCGCGCCGGCTCGAGGTAGTAGATGAGTGACGACTGGCCGAAGACGCCGGTCGGCATGATGATCTGGCCGGCCGGGCACGGCGACGGGCAGTTGGACGGGTAGCGGGTCACTCCGCGGGTGACGTTCATCGTCCGCGTGCTGATCGGGCTCTCGTTGCTCTGCAAGGCCACGCTGAGATCGATCCCCCAGCCGATCGGCGTCGTGCCCGCCAGCTTGAAGTTCTTCTTGAACGGGATGTCGAGCACGAAGTCGTCGCAGAACGCCTGGCCGGTGTAGTTGGTCGTGTTCTGTGGAATCGTCGGTGTCGGCGACAGATAGTTGGGGTCGTCGGGCGCGGTACAGGAGCGGATGCGCTCGCGCTCGATGTTGCCGCCGCCGAACACCTGGCCCCCCCACGGCATCCGCCACCGGAACTCGGCGAGCACCGACTCGTACTGCTGGCGCCGCTGGGGGTCGAACGTGTCCAGATTGCGGGTCGGACGGGCCGAGGCGGCGGGGCTCCTGGCGTAGACCTCGAACGGCACCCCGGTGAGCGGGTTGTAAAACGTGAAGGGCGTGTAGTCGGCCAGCGTCCAGCTCTGGTTGATGGTCGACGTCAGGTTATGGAAGTTGCCCTTGAACCACGATCCCGACACCGAGAAGCTGGGGAACAGCTCGTGCTGCACCTCGACGCCGCTCTCGAGGTTCCAGGTCCGCGGATAGTGGCCGAACTCGTTCAGCGCGGCGATGCCGAAGTTGGCCGGAAGGCCCGCGAAGTCAATCTCGCAGCCCACGCGCGGATACCCCGTGCAGCCGCGCTCACCATCGGCGATGTCGTCGAGATTCAGGTCGCGCCACGGCAGGGCGGCCGACGTCTGCGACAGGAACGGGTTGTAGTTGGTCGCGATGCCGGTGGTGCGAATCTGGTTGTAGCGGTTGAGCGTGTACTTGAGCGCCGTCTTGCCGTTGCCGAAGAGGTCGTACACCGCCGAGAACCGGGGCGCCCAGTCCTTCCAGTTGGGCAGATCCTCGATGGCGCCGACGCTTCGCGCCGGAACGAAGCGTCCGGCCGGCGACTCGCTGGCCAGCACCTGGGCCTTGATGTGCTCCCACCGGATGCCGCCGTTGACGGTCAGGCGATTGAGCTTCCACGAGTCCTGCAGGTAGAGGCCGACGTCGCGGTTCAACCGCTCGCCATATGTGAGCGGCGTATTGCGGATGATCACGCTGTCGGGCACCGAGAAGGGCACGCGCGTGCTGTTGCTCCGGTACTGCTGGGTGAGATCGGCGTTGGCGTCGACCGTGTGAAGGAAATCGCCCCAGGTGTACTGGAAGCCGGCCTTGAGGTTGTGCGCCCCGGTCACGTAGGCCACTGACGCCTGCATGTTGTGGCGCTCGGGGCTCTGCGTCGTCTGGCTGGTCGCGGCGGTCTTGCGGCCGCCGAGGTCGTTCTCGAGCCTCGACGCGCCGGCGAACCACGCGTTCGTGAACCGGGCCTGCTCGACGCCGTCCTGGTAGCTGTTGGTGTAGTACTCCAGGTTCCGGGAGTAGCCGGCCTCGAGCAACGTCTTGTTGCTCACGGTGGAGGTCCACTTGATCGACCCGGTGTTGTACGCGGGCGAGAACCACTGCAGCGCGGCCGTCTCCGGATCCTCGAGGCTCTGCATGTCGTGGCCGCGGTACTTGTCGATCTCGTCGAAATAGGCGGAGAGCTTGTTCGTCGGCGAGATCTGCCAGGTGAGTCGCGCCATGGCGCTCTTGATGTACTGATCGTCGATGCCCTGGCTGCCGTCGTCGAACGTCGTGTTGGCGACGAAGTTGTTTACTGAGTAGTAGCGGGCCGACGAGAAGAACCATAGCTTGCTACGCATGATCGGTCCGCCAATGGCGCCGGTGACGTCGACGATGCGATCGGTGGCGTTGCCGGTGGTGAGGCCGCGGGCCGTGTGGCGCGCGGTGAGATTGCTGGACTGCCACTCGCCAGGCCGCAGCGCGTACTTGAAATCGCCGCTGAAGCGGTTGCCGCCTTCGCGGGGAATCATGTTCAGCCGCACGCCGCCGGCAGCGGTATCAGCGCCGACGCCGCTCGTCTGGTAGCTGACCTCGGCGTTCATGGCGTCGTTGAAGTAGCTCTGCACCCCGCCATCGAGCTGGAGGCCGTTGACCATCAGGCCGTCCACCAGCACGGTGTTGTTCGCCAGCGTCATGCCGCGCGTGGACATGTAGGTCTGCTGCATGGCTCGGGCGCCACCGGTGTCGGGCAAATTCAGATTGATCCCGACGATCAACTGGGCCATGCCCTGGATGCTGCGGCCGGTGGGAATCGCGTCCATCGCCTCGCGGTCCAGCACGCGGGTGTGCGCGGCGCTCGTGGTGTCCACGACCGGCGATTCTCCGGTCACTGTGATCGACTCTTCGATCGTGCCGATCCGCAGCTCCGCGTTGATCGTTGCGGTGAACTCGGCCGGCAGGACGAGGCCGGTTCGCTTGAACATGGTGAAGCCGGGCAGGGCGAACGCCAGGTCATAAGTGCCTGGGCGCAGATCGACGAGGCGGTAGGCGCCTTCGCTGTCGGTGACCACCGCACGGACCCGCTCGATGAGTACATCGCTCGAGGCCTCGACGGTGACCCCGGGGAGCACGGCCCCGGAACTGTCACGAACGATGCCCACGATGGTGCTCTGGGCCCAGGCCGCTACAGGTGTCGTCAGCGCGAGGATGACGATCACCGCGAGTCTCACTGTCCTCGGCATGCCTCCCCCTATCTCCCGCTGTGTGTGTCCTGTTTCCTCCCTCGGGTCCCGGTGCTTGGATCGTGATCTGCTTCAAGGCGCCGCCCAGCCGATCGAGCGGCAGCCTCAGGCGGATGCGCTCGAACAGATCCCCGGCGCTCAGGTCGTTCCGGTTCGACGTGAACGTGCCGTTGAGGAGCGACGGTGATCGAGCGGTGAGTACTCGGTGCCGCGGAGATCGGCGGTGTAGTGCCACAGCGCCGTCGGTGCAAGGCTTACGAGGCTAAGGGGTAGTCGCCACATGCAGCACCTCCCTGCCAAGGGGCGCCGTCGGCGGCCAGTCGTGCGGCCGGCGACGGGGACGCCCGCAAACGGCGTGCACTATACACCCAATGTCATGGTCAGGAGGAGTCGGTATTAGCGCTGGCGAAGGCTGACTGAATGTCCCTTATGCGACCTCGAGGGTTCGTCGCGGACTCCCCTCCTCCCCTCCCTCCCCCTTCGGACAGCAACCTTCCTCGTCTCGCCCCTTCGGACGGCCGCGAGACGCTCGAAAGCGAATCGAACGAGATCGATCTGACCGCCGAGTCTCGTGGCTGTAAGTTGTGATTTGGTGCGCCCTGCACGATTGGCCCCATCCTCGCGCCGAGGCGAACAGGCGACCACCATCGCTGGCATGAACACCCAGGCGGTTCGCACGGCGCCACGATCGCCGTGGCAAAACGCCCACGTGGAGCGTGTCATCGGCTCGCTAGTTCCCTCGAAGGACGTCCTCCCCGAACGCGCTCCGGATCCGCGTCCGGGTGGCCTCGTTGGTGATCGACCAGCTCGCCAGATTCGCCAGCAGGTTCACCTGAAGCGCATTCAGCCTGATCACGGAGGGCCGGTTCTCTCCGAACGTCGCGAAATACGGGAACCGCTGAAGGTCCTTGCGGCCACCCTGCTTCGGGGGCTCGAGCCACGCCTGCATCTGATCCGGTAAACCCTGCCGCCACGTGTCGGCGGCGTGGTTGTAGACCCAGCAGACGTTGACCTCGTCGTACGCGGCGATGTTGTAGATCTCGTTCTTCGACACGGCCATCGCCTGGCAGAAGACGGCTGCTCCACCGGCGCGTGTCACCTGGTCGAGTCCGTCGATCAGCTCGCGATACTTCGCCTGCGGAAACACGGCGTTCATCGTCTTGTCACCGCTGCCGTCCTGCGACGCCAGCGGAAAGAAGTACGACTGCAGTTGATCGTTCGCGGTGTAGTGCTTGTTGGAGTTGACGAAGGCAATCACGTTCTTGACCCGCCTGGCCAGCAGCGGCATCAGACCGAGGTTGTCGGTGAAACCACCGTCGCCATGGGCGAGCTCACCGGAAGGTGTCACGGGCTGGCCATTGCGAATCGCGATCGGATTGAACGAAGGGAACGCCCCGGCAGCTCGCAGCAGTGCGCCACGCGCCCTTTCCGGGACCCCCGTGCCGAGCATCAACTGCAGTTGCGGCGCAGCCCCGCTGCTGCCGATCACGTCCGCGAGGGTGAACATGCGCACATTCGCCTTGTCCACGAGCAGTCGATTGCCCGAGGCCACGACGCGCTCGCGGTCGTAGGCCCACGGCATGACATAGGTGCCGCCAAGATTGCCGAACTGCTGCCGCACGCCGATGTAGAGCGGCGTGTACTCGACGGGAATCAACCGCGGATAGACGAAGCCAGGGCGCATCCAAACGATGGTGCCCCCGACGATCAGGAAGGGGCGTCCAGCGGGAACCTGCGTGAACTTCGACTGCTCCTGCTGTGACACACCCGTCACGTCGACGGCGGAGTCGAACGTCCACGTGAACGGGCGGCGATTTCCGTCCTGGACCAGGGGATCGATGAAAATCTGTCCCAGAAGGTGTGAGTACACGTTGTTCTGCCGCGTCGAGTCCGGCAGGTTCTTTCCACGAATCCTTCGGACTCCGTCGCGAACGGTGATTGCGGCCGACCGGGCGCGCGCCACAGTGCCTTTATCCGCTTGATCGGGAAGAAACGCCACGGACTCTTCGACCCCCGACGCAGCGAGGCGGGACCGCGTGACCTGCAGTGCGAGCGACCCGTTCGGTGTGTCCTGGAAGGTGTGAAGGTTGATGGCCTTCGGGTCGGCTTCGAAGGCGCCGAGCAGCGCGCTCAAGTCGCCGGCGTTGTAATACGTGAACGGTACGGCAGCCCACGAGCCACCGGACACGGCAGTCAGGTACTTCACGCGGTTGAGCCATCCGTTCTGTAGAAGCCCGCGCAACTGACCAATGGACGCCGCCGCCGACCTGGTACCACCGCCTGAAAACGCGACACCGAGATCGGCGCCTGGAAGAGGCTGTTTGAGCTCACGCTCGGGGAATTTCGTCAGGTCCGGCGAGGTCGAATTCCAGTAGCCGGGGTCGATATCCCAGTACTTCGCCACGACGCAGTCCTGGCACACCGACTGCGATGCCACACCGGCCACGCTGAGCAACACCACGAGCGCCGTAGAGAGAGCTCGCACCGCTAGCCTCCGAAGAACCTGCGGATGTCGAGCTCGAAGCCGAGGAACGTCTGAATGCTGTCGGGCGTGTTCCCCGCGAGATCGTTGTCGATGAACATCTGGATGAAGAGCCTGCCCCTATCTCGAATGCCTGGAACACCGTCGAGGCCGAAGGTCAGATAGCCATCGACCTTGAGACGCTTCCATCTCCGGCCCGAAAGCATTTCGTTCATGCCCCAGCCAAACTCCAGCAGACTGCTCTTGAACGGTCCGTCGCTTGCCATCAGCCCGACGCCGACATGGTGATTCTTGTACACGCGCGGCGCATCGTCCAGCGCAATGAACCCGAAGCGCGCTGTTGCGTACAGTTGGGTCGGGGTGGACGCGCCCTTTTGCAACTGCCCAAACTCAAGACGCGGCGAGACGTACGCCTCGAGGCTCGAGGCGTTCGTCAGGACGGCACGCGTATACTCCAAGCCGGGCTGCGGGTTGCACACCGGCGGCTTATTCGTTTCGGCGGTACAGTCCACATCCGCACTGCGGACACCGTGCATTGTCTCTCCGGCCAGCCAGAACTGCATCGGGCTCGCGTCGGTCCCGAACATCCGGTAATCGAAGTCGACGCCGAACGGCGCCCGATTGGATTGCGCTGTGGTGGTGTTGGGCGGGTACCCGCCTATGCTGTCTGGGGCGAACTGATCGTAGGCCCAGCCGAAGTACGCAGTCGCCCGGAGCGATTCGCCCTCAGCGACCTGCGCAGCAACACTTTCACATTTGCCTGCCGCCTTCTGTCCCGCGGGCCGCTTGGTCGAGTCCATGACACTCGCAGCAGCGGCGGCGATCTCTGTTCCGTTGATCAACAGGCGCAGCCTCTGCCCGCTTTGGAGGGGCGACCCTGTCGGCACTTCGATCTTCATTTGGGCCGCGTCCGTGACGTTCTGGTCGCGCAGTCTTCCGAGATCGAGCAGGACCTGCACGACGTCGCCGACCCGTGCGCCAGGGAGAACCACAGTGACGGCGCAGTCACCCGCATACACGCCGTCGAACGTCGCAGTCACCTGGGAACCAGCCAGAGACGTCATGGCAACCACAGCGAACACGTGAATAAGCATGTCGAGCCGCTCACGTGAATCTATAGAGCCTTGCTGTTACGTCCGTGCGCACGCTGCCTGGCGCCCTGGTGCAGCGCAGCCCCAGGGAGCCGTGCACTGGTAATAAACATCACTACCGCCACTATCGAACGCAGATGTTGCCCCTGGGGACGCGAAACATGCGAAACACACGTACGTTTTCATCGCTGCTCCTCCGGTCGCGTCCTATCGTTCGGCCATCCGGCGGCCGGTACAACGCGCGGCAGCTCGAGGTGCCGCTTGCAGAAGTAGCCGAACCGCACACCGAAGAGGTGCGATGTGTCCTTCCAGGTGCGCTGCACCTCGTCGAGGGCCCACCACTGAGTGAACAGGGTCATCCAGCCTCTGTTGTCGGTGTGGTCCCAGGTGTCGTCGAGATGCAGGTCGAGGTAGACGTTCTCCATCAACTGGAGCATCTCGGCGCAGGTGTAGAGGCGGAGCCTGGCGCCGTCCGCCGCCGCACCGTCAACCGCCGCCCCGAACAGCCCGCGATCGAGCGGCCGGAGATCCGGCGATTTCTGCAGCTTGTCCCAGAGGCCGATCAGCGACTGGGTGTGCCGCGTGAAGTTGTCGACGTGCTCCAGCGTGGGGGCATTGGTCTCCCCGAGAGTCCTCGCCAGCGCCTCCATGTCGTCCGATCCCACCGCGGCGATCGCGGATTCGAACGCGCAGCGGGTCACCTCGGCCCCGAGGTGGCGGTAGCTCTCGAACTGGTCCTCCGCATAGAACTGGTCGCCGGTGGTCTCGTGCGGGAAGTGCGGATGGCTCGCCTTGTACTGGCGGATCTCCGTGGGCTCGTGCCCGGTCATCGCCGCTTTAAGGTAGACGAGGAAGCCCTTGTGGCCGTCGCCATAGTCGATCGTGCCGACAGCGCAGCGCTGCTCGCTCCACGGTGACCCGGCCCGCGGGCGCAGCGATCCGACGTCGATCTTGATCGTGAGGCCGGGGAAGTCGACCTCGCACATGCGAATCAGCGACCCCAGCCCTTCGAACGAGATCCTCGGGTCGCACTCCGCGTCGCTCACGATGATCACCTTGCACCGTCGCTTGACCAGCTCGTAGACGGCCAGGTTCTCGAAGTGGCCGCCGTCCGACACCATGAGGAACTTCGATCGCGCGGTCGCGCTGCCGAACAGCTCGAGGATCATGTAGCGCAGGTTGAAGTACGGGGCCTTGCGAGCGGAGTCTCTGGCGGGGTTTGCGAACCACCAGCCGAGGCGCAGGTTGAAAACCGTGAGCAGGAAAGCGACGACCGGCGACGTGTGATAGCCCATGTTCGGACTGGCCGCGGCACCGGAGACCGAGATGGCCTTGCCCAGCGTGGTCTCCTCGGGACGCCCACCGTACTGCGCGGTCGGCACGTAGCCGACTGTTGGTCGTGGCTTATTATCATCATCGGTCGTCGGTCGTCGTTTCGCCTTGACGGAGACATCGCGATGCTCGTAGTCGCTGCCGGCGTAGAGCGGCGACAGCGTGAACGACGCACTGTGCCGCGTGTGCAGCGAGAGATCGCCCGATCCGCCGAGGTTCAGCGCGCAGTTGACGATGTGCAGCGGTCCGGCGAGCGCCTTGTCGCCGATCAAATCCGCAAGCGGCAGGTCGTCCTTCTCGTCGAAGCCGGTGAAGTTCTGCGGGTTGCGGCGACCGGTCGGGGAATCCGACAGCGGATCCGTCGGCCGGCTATTCTCGTTCGTGAGCCTGGTCGCACCGAGGTAGGCGCGCACGAGGCGATTGCGGTAGAAGGCGTTCAGGCTGAACACGTTTATATCCGTGCGCCAGCCGAGGAGCATCACGAGACCGGCACACACTCCGAGCACCACCAGCGAGACCAGCGCGATGGTGCGCCCGGCGCCATCCGCCCCCAGGGCGGACCACGTCATGCCGTTAGTGTTGGCCTGGATAATCAGGTCGAGGAGGGTGGCGACGCCGATCAGCAGGCCGGCGATGAACAGGAAGGGCGCGACGAACGCGACGAGCTCGTGCAGAGGATTCCGCGCCCTCGGCGTCTCGTCGCGACCCGTCCGGTCGGAGTGGCCCGCCGCGGGCCCGGCCAGGATAGTGCCGGCCCACCCAGCGGCCGACGACAGCGACACCCAGAAGTGCTCGCGGAATGCCATGTAGACCAGCGGCGGACCGTACACCGCGACGACCGTCACGATCACCCACGCCGCGCCGTAGATGATGAGCCACGCCCCGAGCCGACTCCACCACTCGCGGACGCCCTCGAGCGACTGCCGGCCCACGAGCCCGATCAGCACGATGATCGTGAGTGAGAACGCGTACAGCACCATGACGGGCGCCGCCACGAACGCGTGGGCCGTCGAGTCGATCGACCAGGGCTGCAGCAGCAGCACGATCGCGCACAGCAGGGCGTGCAGCGCAACTATCGACCCGACCGCGGCAATGAACGCGACCGCCGGCCCCTTCACCTTCCACTGCTCGATCGAGCAGAACGCCAGCCCCCACAGCGAGACGAACACGACCGACAGGGGGAATGGCCAATCGCGCCACGCGCCCAGGAACAGCTGTCCGTACGTCGTCCGACCGACGAGGACGGTGTCGCTGAGATCCCAGAGTATCGCCCCGAAGAAGAACGAGCAGACGAGCAACGGCACGACGATGAACCACTGCACGTCTGTCTGTCCGTAGTTCACCTCGGTGTATTTGCGCTTCGCGTACCAGTCGTAGACCGCCAGCGCGGCCGGCAGGAGGCAATAGCCGCAAGCCACGAGGAGGCCCGCCACGATCAGCGCGATCCAGGGGTTGACGGGACCGGGGCCGAACGGATCGAAGCCGACGGCACGGCTGAGGATCCACGCGGCGGCACCGAACACGGTTGTCAGCGCGAGCCCGGCCCCGGCGTGCTGCTTCTGCAGGAGCCACTTCCGCCGGCTGTTCTGGTTCGCGGTACTCACCTGCTGGAGGTTCCCGGCGATGCCGGCGATGCTGAGAATGAACAGGCCGACGCTGATCCAGCGGAAATCGCCGGCCATAGGCCAGATGCCGAAGACGTAGGCGGCCAGCCTCGGGAGAAGCAGGACGCAGGCGACCGCGATCGCGATCGACCACTGGACCAGCAGCGCGTTCCGGCACCAGATCGTGAACATCGACCAGGTGTCGGCGCTGAAGAAGCCTACCTCTGGCGACAGATAGTTGGAGTAGTCGCGCAGGTACTGAATGGACCTGGACCAGTCGGCCTCGGGCGAGCGCCAATCAGGCTCGTCGCCCCGGTCCTCGGCGCGACGACAGTTCGCGCTGAACCAGCCACCAATGTAGCCGCCACCAGACACCGTCGACAGGTAGTGGACCTTGCTGAGCAGGTTGAGCTTCTTCAAGCTCTCCAGGACACCGAGGCCGAACGTCGCGCTGCGAATTCCCCCGCCCGAGAACGCGAGCCCGACCAGTTTCTCCTCATCCACGGCGGGGAATGCGGCCTGAATCGCCCTCAATTCGCACTGCCGAACCTCCGTAAAGGTCACTGACCCAGTGCGGGTTGACGGCTGTGGCTCCGGGGACATTGTCGGTCCTCCTTCCGCGCGCTTAGAACGCCTTCAGCTTGCGGACGTCGAAGCTCGTGGAGAAATTGAAGCGGACGTCGCCCTTGCCCTTGCCCAGAACGATAGGAACTATTAGTTCGACTCTGTCAGATCTCAGAAACCGGAGGCTGCCTTGGACCGTATCAGCCTGAGCCTGATGCGAGACTAGTCGTCTATGGGTTTGCCACCGTATCGGGGCATCCACCCCTGCCCCAGCGGCTACCACCAAATCCGCTTCCCGTGCCGCTGGTGCGCTCCATATGGGCTGTACCACTGACTCGCAGGGTCAGGGTCCCGGCCCCGTTGGAGCGGCCCGCAATATCCGCCCACTGCCCTGTGATCGTATTGCCAGTGCGAACGCCCTTGAACGTGTTCGTCCACGTGCGGCCGTTGTCGCCGCTTGTGCCGATCCACCAAACGTCATTGCCGACAATGCGCACGCGATAGGTCCCCCCGTCGTTCGCCGTCCAAACGCCGTTCAAGCTTGGCGGCGTCAGCGCCGTCGAAGGTTGACCGAAGACCGGTTATGCGACCTCGCCCCTCGCCTCTCCCCCCTTCGGACAGCCGCCATCTCCTACCGCATTAACGTCGCTCGCCGGCGAAATCGCACAGCGGAGTGGAAACGCGCTCGACGGCGTTATCGATGTGGCCTCAGTCCTAGACCGCAGCCTCGCATTGTGACGCGCTGGGAGGAGGCGACGCGCGGACCCACGCACTCAGCTTGTCCAGCGAGTCCTCGTCAGAACGGTTGGATATCGGTGAGACGACGGTATGTGATGTTCGCGGCGCGCAGCTCTTTTCATGACGCCAGCCACAGCGCGCGCCTGGACTACCCGTTACCGTGGAGTCATCGAAGGCTGGTGGCTCTATGAACTGCGCTCGCCGGCCGGATCGGCGTCCTGCCGGGTGGCGGCTGGATGGCGGAGCCCGTTCCGGGTCCCCAGTCCATCACCCAGTAGCTGGCTTCGATGAACTGACCGGTGCCGATGCCCATCCCGTTCCCAACGGCACCGAGCACCTTCCCCTGCCGATCCAGCTTCAGGAACTGGCCATCCTGACCGGTCGCCATCCACGGATGAGGATAGTCGGTATTAGTGCTGTTGAAGGTTGACTGAATGTCCCTCATGCGACCTCGACCGGTACGTCGCGGACTCCCCTCCTCCCCGCCCAGTTCCTGCGGGCGCAGCAGGTCGTGAAGCCGACGACGTTCCTGAGGATACTTCTACCCGGTTGCTGGGAACTTTGAGCGGGTAAGTCGGCGCGTTGCACGCTAGACGCCCGCAAACCAGTGGAACCCGAAGTCCGAGTTGATCCCACCTGTGCCTCTTCCAATGCCGGCCATCGAGTCCATGACCCGAATCGATTTCAGGAACTTGAGGTTCTTGTACCCGCACTGGCGTTCGACGCGGAGACGCAGCGGTGCACCGTTGCCTCTCGGAAGGTCGCGGCCATTGAGCCCGTAGGCAAGAATCGTCTGGGCGTGTGCGACCTCGAACAGATCGTATCCCTCGTACCACCCGTCGAAGGTGTCGATGACGACGTAGCGTGCGGCGGGAAGGACGCCGCCAGCTTGTTCAAGCACCCGCTGCAGCGGGACTCCCGTCCATTCGCCGATCGCCGACCACCCCTGTTCGCAGATGTGCGCCGTGATCTGCGTCCGGGCGGGCAGGCTTCTGATCTCGTCGAGCGACAGCTCGCGCGGCCGCGACACGAGGCCGCCGATCGGCAGCCGCCAGTTCTTGAACCCCTCCGACGCGTGGACTTGATATTCCGCGTTTCGCGGGTTGGTCTGGTTCCAGGTCGGGAACGGATCGGCGATGTCGCTTCGGTTGTACTCGCGCGCCAGCTGTTGGCCGGAGAGCAGCAGTCGATTCGTGCTCATCGTCAGCACATCGGCAGCGCCGATCAGTCCCCCGCGCAGGTGCGGTGGAACGAACGTCTCGCGCGTACATCCCGTCAACAACAGACCTCCGAGCGCAGGTACGCTCGTCGTCAGCCACCTGCGACGTGAGATGCGTGTGCTCATCGCTCTTTCCCCGTAATCATCGAACGGACCTTGACGAAGAATCCCGCCGCTGCGATCTCCACGACGTGGACAACTGTGAACAGTACCAGCGCCACCGTGCCAATGGTGTGAAGCGTCCGCGCCGATTGCCGGCCGCCGAAGAGATCCAGCAGCGCCGGCATGGCCGCGGTAAAGCCGGGTGACTGCGCGATGCCGCTCAGGATCATGAGCGGCACGAACACGAAGATCAGAATGAGATACGACGTCTTCTGCAGCGTGCCATAGCTGCCACTGGTGGCGTGCGTGCGCGACCGCCAGCGCAGGTGATCGCGGAGCTCGGTGCGCACGTACGCAAGGCTTCGCTCATCACGAGCCGGCCACATCCGGTTGCGAAAATGCCTCGAGTAGAGATTCCACACGACGTACACGAGGCCGTTGATGAGAAACACCCACGCGAACGTGAAATGGTAATTGCGTCCCCACCTGCGGTCGCCGAGCGCGCCGGCCTCGTCCCATGAGAGGCCCCAGTCCTCGAGCCTGAACGCGGCCGGATAGCCGCGATAACCCGTGTGCCCCCAATACAGTTCCGGGAAGTCGAGGAAGATGTGGACGCCGCTCCACAGCAGATACGCGCAGGTGACGAGGTTGATCCAGTGACAGATGCGGACGTTGTACGAGTGCGCGTCGGGCCGTCGCGCGTCGGAGACTGACAGACCGTCAACGCCCATCGATGGGCATTCTACGTCCCTGGTCGTCGAGGAAACGGCAGAAGTCGGTCTACAAGGAGGTGACGGTCGGCACGCAGCCGCTCGGTATTGCCGTGCCCGACGACCGCTTCGTCTACGTCGCCACCATGGAAGATGACACCATCTTGGTCATCGACCTGGGGCGGGGCACGGTCGCTCGGACGAGTTCAGCGGGCGATGAGCCCCACGGCATCGCGTTTTTTCCGGATCGGAAGCAGGGGCCGAACGAAGCTCGAGCGACTCGCGTCGATCCAGCGTGATCATGCCAGTCCGTCCGCGACGTACAGGTCGCTGAGCGCGCGATGCCAGGTGTAGACGTGCGATGCACCGTCCGGCGTCGCCCGGAACGAGATAAACGCCATGATCCCCGCGCGATCGCGCGGCAGGATGTTCTTCCAGGGTTGCTGGCGGCCGCTGCCGGGATCGACAAGGTAGACCTGGCCGAGCGGCGACGCCGGGTCTCGGGGCTTGGTGATCAGCAATCCGTCGTTGATCCATCCAATCGGCGTCTCGCCCCCGGCCATGCCCAGTAAATCGCGGGAGGTCGTGCCATCGACCGGATAGAGGTGGACGCCCGGCCCGGGGCCGTTCGCAGCGATCGTCGAGCCATCTGGAGAGACCACCCACCAAAATGAAATCCCCTCGGGCGTGAGGGCCTTCGGCGCGCCCTGCTCCAGTTGCTGGAGGTACAGCCTCGGTGGACGACCCGGTTCGGCCGCCCAGACGACGATCCGTTTGCCATCCGGGAGCCACCGCGCAGCGAAGTAGCCCAGGTTATTGCCGGGCAATCGCCGGGACTCACCAGCTCCGGTAGGCAGCAGGTCCAGGTACGGGGACGGGACACTCGACGAGAAGCTGATGGCCCACCGCGCGTCAGGCGAAAGTGCGCTCGCGCGGCCGGCGCCCAGACGAACCGCCGGAGAGCCATCGGTGCCACGAAGATACGCGGCACCCTCACCGCCACCGCCCTGGCCGGACTCGGAAAAGAGCAGCAGCCGTCCGTCGCGCGACAAATCCTCTGCCCACGACGAATCCAGCCATGACAAATCGCGGTCGTCGCCGTCTCCTGGACGGCGCATGGCCATGACCGCGCGGTCGTCGGTGTTGGCGATCACGAGACGCCCGTCCGGCCAGACGTCCCAGAGCGTCGCGTTGTTCGGCATCCGCGTGATCGTGCGCCGCGCCCCGCCCGGAGTCACGGCGCAGAGCGCGCGAAACAACGGCCGTTCGGCCCCGGCGGTGTACCAGATCTCGTCGCCTTTCCACGCCAGGCCATGGATATTGAGATACCGGTCCGAGAGAGGCGTCACGGTTCCCGTTTGATCGACGATCGCGACGTTGCCCGCCAGCGAATCTGGGAAGTCGTAGTGGACGAACGCGACGCGCCTGCCGTCAGGCGAGATCCGCGGGAACCCCAGGCCAATGCGGCCACCGGCGGCTGGTTGGACCAGGACCTTTCCGACCGGATACTCCAGCCGGTCGCGGCCATCGACCTGGCGCACGATCGCCAGATCCGACCCGTCAGGCGACCAGTCGGCGAACTTCACGGCCTCGACCATCTGGCGCGGCGCACCACCGGCGATCGGGACGCGCGCCAGCGTGCCGTAGCTGACGGTCCCTTCCTGGTGAGGTCCGAGCGCGAGCGCGAGCTCTCCGGATCGCGAGATGGCCAGGACGTTCCCTTCTGGCAAGTCGAGCGGGCGCGACTCGGGGCTGTCCACGCGAACAGTGTGCACGCGGCATCGATCGCCGTCCCAGAGCGCGCCATAGAGCAGCGTCTGGCCGTCGGGCGCGACGCGTGCGGATCGGATAAGCCCGCGTCTGAAGGTCAGGCGGCGGAACGATGGCGCGGCGGCGGGACGGAGCGCGCGATCCAGGCTTACGCCCCCCGCGACACCCGCGGCCAGCAGCGCCAACGAGGAGGCGCCGTAAATCAGCGCCTTCCGGCGCGGCACCGTCCCGCGCGGTTGCGCGGACACGCCAGAGCCGGCCGGGGTCGTCGTTCCGAGAAGGTCGAGGGCGAGGCCGAGATCGTGCGCCGAATGAAAGCGATCTTCGCGGCGCTTCTCGAGGCAGCGGCGGATCACGCGCTCGAGCGCTGGCGTGGCGACGGGCGAGAGATCCGGCGGGTCGTCGTTGAGAATCGCGGTCAGCGTTTCCGCATTCGTCTGGCGCTTGAAGGGCCGCTGCCCCGACAGCATCTCGTGAAGCACCACGCCCAGCGCGAAAATATCGGCGCGGTGGTCGATCGGCTCGCCGCGCACCTGCTCTGGCGCCATGTAGCCCACCGTGCCGACGATGATGCCCCGCATCGTGACGGTGTCGGCGACGGCCGTGAACTGATCGGCATCAGGGGGGCGAGTCAGTTTCGCCACGCCAAAATCCAGGATCTTCAGACGCCGATCCCGTGTGATGAACAGGTTCTCCGGCTTCAGATCGCGATGGACGATGCCGCGCTCGTGCGTGGCGGCGAGTCCACGCGCGATCTGCACGGCATACTCGATCGCCTGGCGTTCCGGGATGGCGCCGTTCAGCAGTCGCTCGCGGAGCGTCTGGCCCTCGAGCAGTTCGGAGACGAGGTATGAGACGCCGCCCTCGCGGCCCACGTCGTACACGACGAGCAGGTTGGGATGATCGAGCGTGCCGGCGGCCGTGGCTTCCGTTTCGAAGCGCCGCACCCGCTCCGGGTCCGACGCCGAGGCGCCCGACAGCGTCTTGACCGCGACGTGGCGGGCCAGGCGCGGATCGCGGGCGCGATACACATGGCCCATGCCTCCGGCGCCGATCAGGCTCTCGATTTCGTAGGGACCGAGCCGCGTGCCCGGCGCGAGCGCATCGCTCATCCGTAGTCAGTTTACTGCAGAGCTTTACGAGGACATCAAGAGCCAGACCGTACCAAAAGCGAGCGTGAGTGCAGTGATGGGCAGGCCGATTCGGAAGTACTCGCGAATGCACACTTCAACACCTTCGACCGCGGCGGCGCGCCGCATCACGGTGCAGTCTTTTCCTGCTCTGACAGTCGCGCCAGGAATGCGACTGGCGGCGCCTTCTCGACCTCCGCATGCCACACGCGAATGACCTGCAGTCGAGCGCGCAGGCGATCCAGGGGAAAGAACGGAGACGGAAAGCTCGGACTACGGTTGTAGGCCATGAAGAAGTATCGGCATGGTGTCGAGGCAAGACGGCGCTCGAACTGCTCAGCCGTCGACCGCTCCGGCGGAGGCGCGTAACTGACACGATGACTCAAAAAGCCGACAAGCGGAGGTTTGATGCTGAAGACGCAGTCGCCTCTTGGAACCAGCGCTTCCGCTTCGCGGTAACCTTCCAACAGCGCGCGCTCGAACTCCAACGAACGCATCGCGCGATCTTGGCTCTCGCCGTACCAATATACGCTGCGGCGGTGCGCTTCCAGTGGTCCAGGCAAAGGCGCCACGAAGCGTTGTGCCGTTTGGATTAGATTGGGCGACAAGGCAAACGCCAGTGCCGCCACGAACGACCACTGGAGCACGGAAGCCCGCACGATGGGTACCCGTGCGACGAATGCCTCGATTACGAGCAATCCATGAACCAACAGCACCGGAATCGCGGGGTATAAGAATCGCCTGGCCTCGTCAGGATAAGGCCACGCGATGATGACCGCCAGATAGATTACGCTGTACAGGCCGTCGAGTTTTCCCTGCAAAGCGCGCCACAGGGAGCCCGCCAGCCCCAAGGCGCCGCTGACCATCACCACAAGTACGAAATCACCCTCGGTGAGGTTGTCAGCCCATCCCGACTCTAGATTCTTCAACTGCGGAATGAGATGGCTCGAGAAATAGGCTATGGGCGCATCGCCATAGGCGCCGAGCAGTAAATCAAGGTAGCTTGGCCCGCGTGGCCGAACGGCCTGCCAGAACAGCAGCGGCAAGAGAGTGCCTATGGCGCACAGGGCCCATCGTTTCGGCCTCTGAATGGCCAGGAACGCGAGCCACGCTGCCACCAAGGCAACACCGACACTTCGGGTCAGCACCGCCGCTGAGATGCAGGCGGCGGCGGTCCACAGCCATCTTAGACGCCCGTTCCGTTCAAATGCTGTGACACATGCGAACGACGCAACCACGAAGAAGCAGTAGACGTTCTCACTTCGTATTGCAAGCGCGAGTCGATAGGTACCAGGAAGGAGCGCAAAAATCAGCGGAATGCCCACGGCAATGGCCATGGGTTGGCGCAAACCACGAAGCCAGCACCAGAGCGCTACCAACGTCAGGATGAGAAAGGCAGTCGTAATCTCGTGAGCGATCCGCACGCTCTCGGCTCCTCCGAAGACGGCGAGGAGCATCGAATAGAGGGGCGGGAAGAGAGTGGTCTTTGCGAAATACGCAGCGACTGGGTCCGCTGGGGACCAGGGAGAAAAATGGCGCGCGGTCAGTAGATAGAAGGCGTTATCGCCGCTATAGTCGCCGAGCTGATCGGTCCATGACCAAACGACGTAGGCGATACCAATAAGCAGCAACGATGCGGCTGGTACCAGCGGCCATGACGATAGACGTCTTAACAAGAAATCACCAAGTCATGAAGAATGACAACGCTCAGCCCTTCACAGCCACAACGAAAACATTCTTGCCGAACCAGCGGCGACAGACCAAGTCGACGAGCTTGGAGATTGGGAAGAGCGTACGGTCGAACAGACGGACCTGACTCGCACCGATCTCACCGTTCTTGCTCCCGACGACCTTGAAAGCCAGGGCCAGCGCAGAACCGACACTGTCTTGGTAGTGGCACACCGGATACGACGTGAAGCCGGCGGCACTCAGGGCATTCTGAACGCTGGAAAGCGTATAACGGCGAAAATGCCCAACCCGGTCGTCAAGGGATGTCCAGAGCGCGGGAAACGCCGGCACCCATAAAGCAACACATCCGCCCCGTCGTAGTTTGAGATGCACCTCTCGCAGCGCGCCAACGTGGTCGTTGATGTGTTCCAGGACATTCGAGGAAAAGACGAAGTCGACGCTGCCGTCTTGCACAGTGGACAATTTTGTTGTCGCTTCGAATCCACGCTCCTTGAGCACCTGGCGCTGGTAAGCGTCAAGCTCGACCGCCAACGGCGAAACGCCTGTGGTGGCCCTGAAGAGCCGGCTGATCGTCCCGATTCCGGCGCCAAAATCGATCACGACCGGTGCGTGACCAGGCTCGAGCGTCAGCCGCGGCAGGACCGAAGCGAACTGGTCGGCGATGTGCTGGTTGTAGTTGACGGCGTTCTCCTCCAGCACCCGCAGTTCGTCGTGGCCCTCGTAGGCAGCCGATCGTGCCTCGATGCTCGACACGTTCCCTCCGTCAGTCTAGCGAAACAGGTTGTATTTCACGATGCAGTAGACAGCTCGAACGCCATCTTTCCACCCGATCTTCTTGCCTTCTTCATAGGTGCGGCCGTAATAGGAAATGCCGACTTCGTAGATGCGACAATTGAGCTTGGAGACCTTTGCCGTAATCTCCGGCTCGAAGCCGAACCGGTTTTCCTCGATGACGATTCCTTGAACGAGCTCTCTGCGGAAGGCCTTGTAACACGTCTCCATATCGCTCAGATTCAGGTTGGTGAACATGTTCGACAGGGTCGTCAACACGCCGTTGCCGACTCTGTGCCAGAAATAGACCACCCGACGAGGCCCGCTGCCCATGAAGCGAGAACCAAATACAACGTCGGCCTTGCCCTGCCGGATCGGCTCGATCACAATGGAGTACTCCTGCGGGTCGTACTCCAGATCCGCGTCCTGAATGATGACGACGTCACCAGTCGCCGCAGCGATGCCGGTCCGGAGCGCCGCGCCTTTGCCTTGATTGACGTCGTGGAGCATGACGCGGTCGATCTTGGCGGCAACCGCACCCTTCAAGACGTCCCGTGTGCCGTCGGTTGAGCAATCGTCAACGACAATGATCTCTTTGGACAGGTAGGGGGAGGCGTAAACGGCATCAACCAACGCTTCGATGGTGTCTCGTTCGTTGAAGCAGGGGATGACAACTGATAGGCGCATGTCGGAGTGTCCTGGCGAGGAAGGTCGAGTCCTCCTTCCACCAATCTGCGTTCACACATGTACGTATGCTTCGCGCTGTGTCGGGGTGCCGCATCAATGTTACCGCAGGAGTGCGTAAGGCAAGGTGTGCACGCCGTGGCACTGTCCGAACGAACTGCCTCAGTGGAGCGCAGCGAGCTCACCGCCGTCGCAACACGTACAGTGAGTCGCAGCCGATTGCAGCCGACCTGCGCTACAACGCGCCCGAGGCCCGATGGGCAGAGCGTCGCGCCTTCCGGCGTAGGCTGAACTCGTCACGCCCGCCGGGGATGTGTCGAGTGGCCGTCTACCGCCACTCACCCTGCAGCACGAACCCGGCCCAGTAATACGGGGCGGACCAGCGCGGGTCGCGTGACAATTCGAGTTGCGCGGCGCGTAGCGCCGCTGCCGGTCGCAGCCGTTCGACGAACAGGGCCCGGTAGAACCGTTTCATCAGCTCCGCGGTCGCCGCGTCACTCACCTGCCACAGGCTGGCGACGACGCGTGGCGCTCCGGCGTACATGAACGCGCGCGTCAGGCCGACCAGCCCCTCGCCTTTGATCTCCTCGCCAAGCGCCGTGCGGCACGCGCTGAGAATCACGAGGTCCGCATCGAGGCGCATGTTGTAGATGTCGTTGAGCCGGACGAACCCGTCCTGCGGGTTGCCGCGCTCGTCCACCAGCGACAGCACCAGCCCTGACAACGCGGGACTGCCTGCGTCAAACACTCCGTGGGTCGCGAAGTGCACAACCCGATGACCGCGCAACGCGCCGTCGAGGACCGTCCGGCGGCTCGCCTTGAAATCGGTCGCGAGTGTGACCTTCCCGTCGGGGACCAGCGAGGCGATCGCCGCCGCCTCTTCACGCGAGAACGGCAGCCGCGCGAGGCCTCCTCTGGTGAATGCGTGCGTCGCCGCGCTCATCTCGCCGGGTGGTTCGATCCGGCGCGTCTGCGCGAGCGCCACGCGGCGAATACCAGCCGTTCGCGCCGGGCGCCGCACGCGCGGATCCGATTGCTCGAACACGGGATCCCCGAGTACCGCGGCAGCCAACGGTGCCGGGGGACGGTCGGCCGTGTCGCGCCGCAGCGCGTCGAGCACCGACGCAGACGGAATGACGACGATTTCATGTCGAGCCGCCAGCGAGACGCGGCGCGCGCCTCGATCTGAACCGACCGATCGATCCTCGACGCTGGCCGGAACCTCCGGCGTGAACAGGGCGGCGAAAGGCACGTACTCGAGCACGCCGGTCGCGACAATCGCCAGGCGCTTCCGGCGCCACTCACCATTGAGCTTCTCGGCAATCCCGCCCAGCAGCACCTGGGATAGGGCGGCGCGATCGCGCGCGAGGCGGCCATCCGCACGTCGAACGCGCTGCTTGTAGCTGGCGTCACTCTCGCCTGGGACGGGCTGACGCGCCGACAAGTCCCCGTGCAGCGAGCGAACGGCGCGCTCGATCGCCTGGCGCGGCGGCAGCGCACTGCTGGTAATGCCCTGCGTCGTGACAGCCCACAGCCAGCTTCGCTCCTCGCCGAGCATGTACTCCAGCAGGACGGTATCGGCGTCGACGACCCGCCGCTGGATCTCGCTCGCCGTCAACGGCTGCGGCAGCGTCGCCGATGCATAACGCGGATTGCGGCGACGAATCGATGCGCGGAGCTGCTGAAGTTCACTGGTGAAATGGTCGACCCGCGACGCCGCGCTCTTCGCGGCGTCGCCTCCAGCGTCTGACGCCAGCGCGCGAGACAACTGCGACGAGGCGCGATCGAGCGACTGCTCCAGCGATCGTTGCTGCGCCAGCAGCGCCGGGTCGACGCCCTCACGAAGATCGACATGCGCCGACGCCAGCGTGTCGAGCAGGACCCGTGCCCGGGCCCGCTCGCTCACCTCGAGTGCCCGCGCGTCATGTCCACTCGACGCCTCTGCCTGGTGCCGGCGCTGAAGGATCTCGACGAACTGCTGGTAGCGATCCTGCTCCGCAGCGATGAAGGACGCACGGAGCTCCGGCGTCACTATCTCCGCTCTGAGCTCCTCGTCGAGTGCGGCTGAGGCCTCAGCATAGGTGGTGGCAGCCGCAAGATTGCCGATATCACGCTCCACTTCGGCGAGACGTCCAAGGACGTCGCGCTCCGCATACCGTTCACGCAGCCGACGATCGATAGCGAGCGCCGCCTGCAACGCCTCGCGCGCGTCGTCATGGCGGCCGAGCCCCTGCAGCGAAGCCCCCATGGCTTGGAACACGGCTGCTTCGCCCGACTGGTCGCCCACGGTTTGATGACGCGACAGCGCCGCCCGCTGGTGTCCGAGAGCCTCGCCGTATCGGCCCTCCGCCGCGGCGTTCAGGCCGAGGGAATTGAGGGCCACACCTTCTCGCCCGCGGTCGCCGCCGGTCGCAGCGATGTGCAGCGCCTCGGCATGGAATGCGTTGGCCTCGTCGAAGCGGCGCAAGTCACGGTGCAGATTGCCCGCATTCACCAGAAGGTTGAATGCGCCACGCGAGTCACCCGATTCGCGGCGCACCTGCAGCGCCTGCTCGTAGAACTGGAGCGATCGCACATGGTTGCCGAGGCTTCGATAGGCGACGCCCAGGTTGGCGAGGATGTTCGCTTCCATCTCGCGGTCTTCTGTCGCCCGAGCCAGCGGCAGGGCCTGCTCATATGCCGCCACCGCGCGCTCGACCTCACCAAGCCGCCGGTAGGCAATCGCAAGGTCGTTGAGGGCGCGGGCGACAGCGTTGCGATGGCCGACCTCCCGGCTCAGCGTGATCGATTCCTCGAACGCGCGCACCGCTTCTGTCAGATCGCCGTGAAACACCAGCGTATTGCCGGCGGATTTCAGCGCGCGCGCCGCGGCCGCGCGATCGCCCAGCTCCCGCGCCAGCCGTTCTGCCGCTCGCGCCGTGCCGACCGCCTCCGGACGCGACAGGTAGTACTGCGTGATCGCGATCTCGATCAGCGCCTTCAGCTCTCCCGCACGATCAGCGAGCTGGCGATAATCGGCGAGCGCGGACGTGAAGAGGTCCAGCGCGTCGGGCCAGGTGGCAGCTCGATGTGGTTCACGGACCCGGCGCCCGCGCGCGAATCGCTGCTCGGCTCGAATCGCCACGAGGTGCTCATCGCGTGCCGGCGATGTCACGTCCACCCGGATTCGGTAGCGGCCGGCCACCCGGACGCGCGGAGCCGCCATCACGTAAATGCGGTAGAACCCTTCGCCCACCGCCGTCAGGACGAGCGTTTCCTGCCGGTACTCATCGTCCATCGCGTCGACGGTGAGCAGCTCGTGTCCAGTCGGATCAGACGCGGCCGCGACGACATCCATTCCGAGTTGCTCGACGGTGACTCGCATGAACGCACCCGCTTCGAGCCGAATACGGTAATCGTCGCGGAGTCCCGGCGAGAGCTCGCGCGCGATCGGGACGCCGGGCGCGAGTTCCTGCGCCTCGGCGCTGGTCGCGGATGCGGGCCGGCGCTCCTGGCCCCACACATGGAGCGGCAGCACCAGCACGAAGGCGATCGCCGGGACAGGACGCCGCAGACGACGCGTCACGGCTCTCTGATCCGCAGGAAATAGCGCACAGACTGCTGACGTCCGTCGCGCGTGGTGCCGTGCACCGCAACGACGTAATCCTCACCTCGAAGCTGTGCCGCCGCCAACTCGAGCGCGCCGATCGCGTCGGAGCCCGCGGCTGGACTGAGGCGGCCCTGCCACACTTCTTCAGCGCCCACGATGCGGATCGAGGCGCGCGCGTCAACCATCGCCACGGTATCGACATCGCGGCCAAGGCGGATCGTGACCCGCTCCGTTCCCTGAGGAATCACCACCGCGCGATCGCTCGCGTTTCCCCTTACGCCTGCCGGTGAGATGGTGAGCGCAAACACCCGCGGTGACGAGGCCGGGGCGGAGCGCTGTCGCGCGGTGGGCACCGATGGCCGTGCCGGCTGGGCGGCGGCCTCAAATGGCTTGGGCCGGTTCAGCGACGTCCACAGCCATACCGCGGCAGAGGCCACGAGCACGACGGACGCGGCGGCGGCGAGCCATGTCAGCGACACGCTCGATCTCAGTCGTGGCCGTTCGGCGGGGATCGGCTGATGCGCAGCCTGGCCTGCGCCGCGTGCGATCAACCGTCGCACGGTTTCGACGCGAGCGCGATGGCCGGGCGCGGCAAGATATCCCTGTTCGAAACACAGGCGATCGTTCGGGCTGAGCCGGTCGGCAAGGTAATCCTCGATCAGCTCGTCCTCGGCCGCCGCAACCCGATCGAGCGCGTCCTCGTCCTCGAAGTAGTCCTGCTCGATCGTCGCGCGTTCGTCTTCGGTGACGGCACCGAGCAGGTAGCGTCGGGCGCGGGCGGATTCGGCGATCGCGTTCATGATTGCCCCACGGCAACGATGGTGCACGAGCGGACACAGCGCTCCACCCGGTCGCGCAACCGCTGCACGCGGCTGCGGAGCGCGTTTTCCGTCAGCGACAGCATCGTCGCGATCAGCCGGCGGTTGACGATCTTCATCGCCCGCTCACCTTCGTAATAGCGCAGCAGCAAGGATCGGTTCTCCTCGGAGAGTTCCGCCAGGCAATGTTCGAAGCAATCGAGCATGCAGCTCCGGTCCTCTGCTGGAGCATCGGCCGCGAGCGACCGCTCCGGAATGGTCTCGATCGGCGTGAACGCCGGCCCCCGCCGGCGCTCGAGTGCGACCAGGCGTGCGATGCCGTAGGCGTACTTGCGCACGTCTTCCACGACCGTGTGAATCAGCTTCCCGGCAAGCCGGTCGAGAACCACGTCCGTGCACTCGTCGGGCGCGGCGATACCCCGCCAGTCAAAGAATTTCTGCAGCGCCCGCCGCAACCGCTCGTATTCCCGTGCCGCTTCGTCCGGATCCGCGTGGAGCCGCCCGAGCAGACGGGCGAATCCATCCGCGCTCAGGCCGCGGGGGTCTTCCGCCTTCGCGGCCTCGCCACTCGCGTGCCGTGGGCCCGGCCAGGGCAACACACCCGCCGGCCCGCGATCGGCACCGCCTGACACTACGGGTGACCGGCCGCCGGAAAACGTGTCGCGGTCTCCGGGCAGCCGCATCCCGGTGTGCGCGTCCGAGCGGGAAAGCGGCATTGCTCCCGTCGTCGCAAACGCGTGTCGAATGCGCATCAGTCCTCGCGCGTTCTGGGCGCTCCTGGCCTGCCCGTGTGGCCGGTTGACCCGGCTCAGCCGTGGACGCCCTTTCCGATACGAGTAACGCGCCAACCGCCACAAGACCCCGCAACGCGGATCGGGGGGGGGGCGAGGAATGGCCCTTCCTGGCGCATCGACGGCCAGTCGTCCGCTGCCCACGACACGTTTTCGCGCTGCCGTCACCCGTGAGTGAAGGGGTCGCCGTCGCACTCGTCACGTCGCGAGGCAGACGCCGTCCACGAAGGAGAGATGTCATGACTGTCGAAGTGAATGCTCAAACGAAGCGTCGGCGCCAGCGTGCGGCTCGCGGGCACCTCGGATGGCTGATGACGCTGCTGCTTATCAGCGGAGTGATGACCCATGCCCGGTTCGGAGGCGCACCGTCGGCCGCCAGCGCGCGGGACAGCGCCATCCCGCCAGTCGCACAGGCGCACATCTCCGCTGCGATTGGCAAGGATGATCGTTCGTACTACGCGACGCCGCGAGGCGACGGCTTCGCAATCGCAAACACCGAGCACTCGCTGTCCGCCGCGTTCACGGAGGCGGGTGTGGACTTCCGCCTCGGCGGGCAGCGCTGGAACCTGGCGCTCAGCGAAGTGGGCTACGGCGACATCCGGCAGCGCGCGCGCACTGTTGCGCCGAATGCGGATGCCAATCGCGTGGAATACCGGCGTGGCACGCTCACCGAGTGGTACGTCAACGGTCCGCTCGGATTAGAGCAGGGGCTCACGCTCGCCGAGCGTCCGGTGCCCGTGGGCGCGAGCATGCGTGCCGGCGCGCCGTTGACCCTCACGTTCGATCTATCCGGCGACGTCGGCGCGTCCGTCGATTCGACACGACGGCAACTGTCCCTCACCACGAACGGCACGGCGTTCTATCGATATGGCGGGCTGATGGCGTGGGATGCCACCGGTCGCGAGCTGACGACGTGGATGGACGTGCACGGTTCGCAGCTCCGGCTCCACGTCGACGAGGGCGATGCCGTCTACCCGCTCACCATCGACCCGGTGGTGCAGGCGATCCGGCTGACCACGCAGATCAACTGCTCGCTCGGCGGGCCGTGCGACGACGGTAAGGCCTCTGATCAATTCGGATTCGCCGTCGTGATGAGCAGCGATGCGTCGACGGTCGTCGTCGGCGTGCCGTTCAGGACGACGAACAATGTCCGCACTGGCGGCGCATATGTCTTCGTCAAGCCGCCCGATCAACAGGGCGGCTGGAACAGCTTCACTCCGCTCTACTTCGCGAACAAGCTGATGGCCTCCGACGCGGCAACCAATGGCCTGTACATGGGACGATCGGTGGCAATCAGCGCCGACGGCAGGACGATCGTCGCCGGCGCTCCCGGTCTCAGCCTGTCGACGGTGTACGGCAAGGCCTATGTGTTCGCCCGTCCGACCACCGGCTGGGGCGGCGGGACGACCCTCACGCAAACGGCGCAGCTCCTCCCGCGCGACACGCAGTACTACTACGACTACGGGTCGTTCGGCTTCGAAGTCACCATCAGCGACGACGGCAGCGAGGTCGTCGCCGGATCGCCGTACTGGACGGACAAGTATGGAACGTGGCCGGACCAGGGCGCGGCGTTTGCCTTCTGGCGGGGACCCGGGCAATGGCAAGACCAGCTCGGCTTCTCGGGACAGCGCATCGATGGCTCGAGCATCACGGGAAAGCCGTATACGCGCTTCGGTGGTGCGGTGAGCCTCAGCGGCGACGGCAGGGTCCTGGTAATCGGCGCACCGGAGGAGGACGACTTCCGCGGAGCCGCATACACGATGGGATGGGCGGCGGACAGCGTCATTCGGTTCGAGAAGCTGGGGCGCGTCGCGAACGCTTACGCCGGGCAGTACGACGCGTTTGGCGCGAAGGTGAGCACCAACGTCGGTGGATCGCGCTTCGCCGTGTCCGCACCGGGCACCGTCGTCAATGGCGTCCGCCATGGTGCGGTCTTCGTCTACGACCAGCTGACCGGATCCCGCGCGTGGTCGCAGTCGGCGATGCTGACCAGCTCGGACGCTCCAGATGGCGGCGGGCTCGGAGACTCGCTCAGCATGAGCCGCGACGGCAACACGGTCGTGGCAGGGAATGCGCAATCCTCCGGAACGGGAACCGGCGCCGCGTATGTGTTCGTGAAGCCGGTCAGCGGATGGCTGAACTCGACCGAGAACGCGAAGGTTGTCTCACCCTACGCCGTCGCGGGCGATCGCTTCGGCTCCGGAGTGTCGGTCAGCGCCAACGGCGCCACCTGGCTCGCCGGCGCCCCCTTCACCATGATCAACGGCCAGACGAAGCAGGGCGCGGCGTACGTCTTCACCGGCGTCGCGGATTACCCCATCGCCTCGGTGTCGCCGAGCAGCCTGGCATTCGGGCCCTCGGGTGGCAACGGCAGCAATCCTCAGACGGTCACCGTAACCAACACCGGCGCCGGTCCACTGCACGTCAGCAGCGTCGTGGTGCAAGGTCCCTTCACCTCGACGCAGAACTGCATCGCGGCTTCGCCGATGGCGCCGGGCGCGGCCTGCATCGAGACCGTGACCTACGTGCCGATCGCAATGGGCCACTCCACCGGCACGTTGACGTTCACCGACGACAGCGCGGGCGTGGCTGGAACGACGCAGCAGGTGTCGCTGAGCGGCTTCGGGATCAAGGTGACCACGTCCACCGCGATTACGACGGTGTCAGCCAATCCGACGTTTGTCGGGGTGCCGGTCGGGGTGTCGTACCTGGTGACGCCACAAGCCGGCTCCGTCGATGTGCCGACGGGCACCGTCACGGTTCAGGCAAGCACCGGCGAGAGCTGCACCGGTGCAGCGCCGTCAGGCACGTGCACGATAACGTTCGCCGACGCGAAGAATCGGACACTGACAGCGACATACGGCGGCGATACCACGTTCGAGCCGAGCACCTCGCCCGCCGGATCCATTCGGGTCGTGGATTTCACGCTCGCAGCCTCGCCCGCGTCGCAGACCATCGCGTCACGCAAGGCCACGTTCACGATTTCCGCGACCGCGCTGAACGGGTTCGCCGGCGCCGTTGCGCTCGGCTGCAGCGGCGGACCTGCGGGCACCGCCTGCGCACTGACGCCAACGTCGCTCAGCCTGTCTGGCGATACGCTCAAGGCAAAGGCCGCCGTGACGGTGCCCCCCGGCTCACCGACCGGACCCTACACGATCACGTTCACCGGCACGTTCGGCGGTGTCTCGCGCACGGCGACCGCAACGCTCACCCTGAAGTAACGTCGATCGGCGCGATGTGCCGACCGACACACGATCGATGGCGGCTTAGCCGCCATCGATCGTGCCCGACTCGCAACCATCACCGTTCGCGGCCGCGATCGCGTATTGACGATCCGGGTGCCCAAGGCCCCTTGTGGCGGCCTGGAACGATGGGCTTGCGCAAAGAACCTCACTCTCAGCTCCCGTCCGTAGACCAGCTCATCGGCAATGTCCGGGCGGTCGATAGCTGAAGTCACCGCCCAGATCGGGGTGGGTGGCATGGGAGAGGTGTATCGCGCGACCGATACGACGCTTGGCCTACATGAGCCCGGAACAGGCGAAGGGGCGGCTGGCCGACTGGCGCAGTGATGTGTGGGCCTTCGGCGCCGTGCTGTTCGAGGTGCTCACCGGCCGCCGCGCGTTCGAGGGCGACGATGTCTCGGACACGCTCGCATCGGTGTTGAAGTGTTGAAGGAGGAGCCTGACTGGACCCAGTTGCCGACCGACCTGCCTCGCGCAATCCGGACGCTCGTTCAGCGGTGCCTGGTCAAAGACCGCCGCCAGCGGGTTGCGGATATCGCGGTTGCGCAGTTCGTGCTGACACAGCCTGTCGCCATCATCCCCGACGCGGCGACGCTGTCACAGGCCAAGCAAGCCATGGACGCGATACCTTACTGCCAGGATGCGTTCGTCACGCACGAAGGCAGCCCCAACAATCCGGTTCTGGGCCGGATCACCAACGTGGTCATCGAAGCGAATTCAAAGGTATGATGCGCCGCTCGGAACGTCAAGAGCGTCGTGAAGCCTTCGCCACGCACAGCGGGCAGGGCGCGCGTAACGTCTGGTGAGAAGGAGACACAACCATGCTCGACCTTGTGAAGCTCAAGGAAGACCTGCGTCTTACTGCCTCTTTGGAAACCATGACGACGCTACACGGGCAGCTGGAAGCGTTCTTGAAACCGCTGGATGAAGCGGATCGGAACCTGTCCCTGTTCTTGCTCGAGCGTATGGTTCTCGGTTCGAAGGGACATCTCGTGACGCTCAAAATGGGCCATAACGTGTGGAGCGCAAAGAAATGCAGTGTGTGCGGCGTCCCGATCGATGCCGAAGGTCAGGCGTTTTGGATGCTTTCTCGATGGGAGCAGAGCTCCATCATGCTCACCCTCTGCGACCTGCACGCTCGAGAAACGTTTGAAATTGACTTCGACCTCCTCACAGGATCCCCGTTATCGGAGCTTGCGCCGTCGTGACCACGTCGCCGCCAGGCGAGTCGGACCTCCAGCGCTCGAAAAGCGCTCTGGAGCAACTTCTATCCTGGCACCCTCCTCAGATCGGCCAGACATCGGCAGCAAGCGTGAAGACGGCAATACTCGGGGGCACTGGTCGTGTTCTTCTTCAGCACCTTCGCGAAATAGGTGCACATTCTCCCGAGGAATGCGATCGAGTGTCAGATGCGATTCAGATTGCTCACACGGCATTCGACCGCGCGAACCTCGAGGACGGGGGCCATGGCGTCGATGAACCGGTGTTCGCCAACGTCTACGACATGCTTCTCGCAGGCATGGCGACTGCGACGGTTGATGGTGTCGGCTATCTGATATTCCGTGGACAACTCGACAGTCGCTGGGAGCTCGTCCCCAGTTCTCGCCGAACACAGCCACCTCGGTCCGAGCTCCTTCGATACAGCGCCGTGAACGGGCAGATCGCCTACTTACAGCAGAAGTACCCGTTGATCGACCTGTCGACGCTGACGCCAGAACAACGGGAGGCCGTGGCGCAACACTATTTCTCAGAGACCGAGCTCTTGGACTTCACGGATTCAATGCTCATCGCTGCGTTCTTTGCCTCCGATCCGTCGGCAATCGCGATGGCCGAATTGCCGCCCACCGGCGCCGTCTATCGGATCTCTCGATCCGACCTCGAGAGTTTGGGCGTCGCCACGGTGGAGGCACCGGAGCTTCCACCCGAGTTCACGAGAATCCACCGTCAGCAGGGACTATTCATCCACGTGAAGCACCACACGGTCATCAACCAGCGTGCGTTGTTCGAACGTTGGGTATTTCGTCACCAACCGCTGGCTCTCCCTTTCGAGTGGCCAGCACTCGGCATCGCCGCGGCGCAACTTCTCGACGATCGGATCGGAGCGGCAGGCGTCTAGCTCGAACGTGTCCTCGCTCCGCTAATCCTCTTCCTTTGAGGATAGTCGGTATTAGTGCTGTTGAAGGTTGACTGAATATCCCCTTATGCGACCCGCCGAAGCTCTGGGGCCGCCACGTTCTGCGGGTTCCTCCGTCCATCAGTTCCACTGAGATTCCAGCCTCGAACCAGCGACTCCTCGCGCGCCACTGCAGTCCCCAACGTTGCTAGAGTCGTGTTCCGCTTGGCGACCGAGCAACGGACCATCCGCGCGTGCGACCTCCGTCTTGTAAAGCGACTTACTCGTCGCAATCTCGCGCAGTACCTGAAGCGGGCCGTCGGGCGTTTCTTCGCGCGGTGGCTTTCGCAGCTGACGATTGTGGGATTGCTGATGCAGCTTCTGACAGGCCGGCGACAGGCGCTGCACGACAAGTCGAGCGGGAGCGTGGTACTTCGGGGAGAACCCGAAGCATCTGCGCCCGCGCCGGCGAACCCAGCTGTGATCGAGTCGTTTGGGCGCTCTCTCGAAAGTCCCGTTCTGACGTAAGGCGACCCTAGCTCCCCTTCCACCTTCGGACGACCGAGCGCGTCGTGCGGGAAATCCGCATGCTGCGTGCGATGCGGCGGGGACTGGAGACGGGATTACGGTGGCTTCTACACGGGCACGAAGGGGAAACCCCGGCTACAGCCAAGGAGCTGCCTACGGATTACCGCGCCAGTTCCCGACCCTACCGGGCTAACCGAACGGCGGCGACCGCTCGGAAGACCTCAGGCATCGCGCGTCGAGTGGCCAGTCGCTCCGCGCCAACGTCAGCTTGTTCGCCTGGACGAGATAATGGCGAGCGACAGGTTGTTTTCGTTCAGGCGCGGGCGACTGCGCGCTTAGAGACAGCCTGGAATGATGACGATGAGCGCATCAACACATTGTCAACGGGGCGACTCGGGCCTTCCAGCTCCTGCGCACGGCGACGGCACGGCAGAATCCGGAAACAGCTGCTGCCACTGCTTGATTGCCGCGTCGATCGGCATCACCCGGCACGCATCGCCGAGCACGTCCTCTGGCTTCCATCGCACCAGCCGTGTCAGGCCGCGCGGATCGCCGTCGGGGAAGCTGTCCACTGCCAGGACGGCATCCTCGGATCGGAACTCGACACGTCGCGTCTGCCGCATGACGTCCACCTGCGCCACCACCCGCAGCGACTCGGTCTCGAACACGCGGATCGAACGCCCGCCGAATGCGAGCAGGTCCCCCGAGGCGCTGAAGGCCACGGGGCCGACGCTCGCGCCGACGGTCCGCTTCATCTGGCCGGACTGCAGATCCTGGACGATGAGCCCGCCTTGCTGAAGGGCGATCGCTACACGACCGCTGTCGCGCGAGAAGGCAAGGCCGACGACACGTTGAGACCCGGGCAGTGACACGACCTCGCGGCCGGACGACAGGTCCCAGATCTTCAGGCCTGCACCGTACGGGAGTCCTTCGGGAATGCCGAACACGGAGCCGAACAACACCACGGCGTATCGGCCCGATCGATCGAAAACGGCTTCGCCGCCCTTGGACTCAGCCTGCTGATCGAGGAGCCGCTTGCCCGACGCCGCGTCCCACACCCGGATGATGGATCCCTTGTCCGCGTCCGCCGCAGCGAGGATGCGTTGGCGATCGTCGGACAGCGCCATTGACCTGATGTCTTCCAGGGGCTCGGACCACAGCGGCGCACCGTCGGCGACTCGCCTCACCGAGAGACCATCCTGATCGTCAACGCGCAATACGGCAGTGTCGGAGAGAAATTCGAGGAGTGGTGGGTCCTTCGCATGCTCCTGGTGTATGACTTGCGAGCTGTTGGTGTCCCAGAAGCGCAGCATCTCATCGGCGTCGCGCAATGTGGCGACGAATCGACCAGACGACGCCACGGCGAGGACGTTCACGCTGCCGGATTGCAGTTGCTTCAGCTCCAGCGCCGCCGCCCGCTCGGACAGCCTCGAGCGAAGCCCAGCCTCGACGGCTACCCAATCGATCGAGTCGGTGTGCGGCAGTTCCGCAACGGTCTTGCCGGTTTCTGTCTCCCAGACGCGCACGAGATCGCCACGCAGCCCGACTGCCGCATGTTTCCCGGCCGCGGAATCGACGACAGATCGATCGAATCGACGATCGTCCGGCCGCCCGGGGCGACAGGCTCGATGCACGATCTCGAGTGATCGGGCCTGCGCCCACGTGCGGCCGTCCGGCAGAAAGCTCCAGACGAGCAGGTTTCCTTGGCATCGCGACCGCCCTGCCTCGTTCACCGGCGCGAGATCCCACAGGCGGACCGTAGCGTCGGCGCCCGCGCTCACGAACACGGCACTCTGCGGGGCGAACCTCCCCTGGAAGATCGCGCGGCGTGTCGCATCGTCAACCGCATGCGCATGCTGATGCGCGAACTGATGCACGCGTGTGCCGTTTTCGAGCGACCAGCCAATGCAGTAGCCGTCCCAGCCGCAGCTCACGGCCTCGTCGGACACATCGGAAAAGGAGAGTGACGACAACGTCTGAAACTCGCCGTGCCGCACGTACACGACCTCTGACCAGTCCTGCCCCTTCCAGATCGCTCCGGTGAATCCGCCAACCGCCCCGAGGTGCCGGCCGTCGCGGCTGAACGCCAGCGATGTGCCCCGGCCCGGATTCCCGCGGATCTGCAGGCGGGCCTCGCGCTCGCCGGTTTCGAGATCGAACACCGTGACCACCCCATTCGAGAGACTCGCTAGAAATCGTCCGTCGGGACGGAACGCGATCAGGTCTATGGCGCCAGATTGTGGCGCCAGCGTCCGCAGCGGCTCCCACGTCGTCCCGGACACCAACTCGATCGTGTCGCGGAAGCCCAGCGCGAGGTCGCCGTTCGGCGCGAAGGCGATCGCCGTCGCATTGCCGGACAGCGTCGTCTGCTGACGATGGACCGGCTCCTTCGCGTCGAGATCGAACACGACCACGCCAACCGTGGAGTTGCGCTTCAGGCCGACGGCGAGACGCTTGCTGTCTGGGCTCCACGCGACTGTTTCAGGTTCGCCCTGAAGATCCTGTGGTCTCATGCGAAGAATCTGAGTGCCCGTCGCGGTCCAGACGCCGAGCTGCTGGCAGCAGCCAGCGACGAAGGCGCCGTCCGGAGAGAAGAGCGCAGTGCGATTGGCGCCGTCGAGCGTCGTGATACGCGTCCGATCCGACCCGCGCCATAGTCCACTGTCTTTCGCCGAGGCCGTTGACACGAGCTGACGATCAGGGCTGATGTCGGCGAAGGCGACCGCTGATGCATGCGTCAACGAGGCGCCGGGCGCCGGAAACAGCGACAGCACCGCTCGCAGCGTCTGCTGAGTCTCGATCGAATCGGCGTGATTCTTCACGGCTTCCGCCGCCATGAGGAAGGCGAGCGGCAGCCGCTCCGGCTGCTGCGCGCGCAGGAGCTCGGACTGTGCCGCAAGCTGTCGCGCCAGCGCGATGCGTGCCTGCTCGCGCGCGAGGTCGCGCTGCTGGATGGCGAGCACGGCGGCGATCCCCAGGGCCACGGCGAGTAACGCGAGGCCCGCAATCGCGGCGCGCCGGAATCGAGTCGCGCGCGCATGTTGCCGGACGTCCTCGCCGATCAGCTGATCCTTCGGCAGGCTGCGCAACGTCGAGGACACACTCGCGATCGCGTCGCGCCATCGCGGGTTCTGCAGGGAAAGGTCCTCCTGTTTTCTCGCCCATCGCAGATCCAGCCAGAGCGGTTCCTCGGCTGCCCGGCACAACGCTTCGGGCAGCGCATCGGTGAGGCTGCGGTCGGGTCCGCCGCCCGCAGGATCCCAGACGATCGTGCCGTCCGTCACGAGGATGAGGAGGCGCTCCGCCCGAGGCTTCGACAGCCAGTGCCGTACCTCCTGATCAACCCAGTGCGACGCGGCAGACTGCGGCGACGCCAGCAGCAGGAAGTATTCGGAGCTGTCCATCGCTGCGGCGATGGTCGTCCAGAGCGCGGGCGTGACGGTCAGTCCGGTTTGATCCCGAAAGACCCGAATCGCGCGGAGCCGGTTCCACGGTCGGGCGAACTGCTGCAGCGAGTGCTGGAGCGAGGGCGCGAACCTGCCGTCAGCCGAATGGCTGTACGAGATAAACGCCTTGTAGGCATACGCCATGGTTGGCGGTACGGCAAATGCTGCGGACTCCTCCATGGTGCACGAATCCTACTCTCCTGAGGCTCGGCCTCCGAAAAGATACCACCCCAGAGAGAGAAACCGACTGGATGTTGGGGCCATCGGCGCGATCTGACTTTAAGGTTGCTGGACGACTCACGTGGCTCTGATCGAACATCGCCGCGCGCGTCATTATCAGCACCTCATGCCCTCATTCCCTCATTCCCTCATGGCTGCACCGCGTATCGCCATCATCGGCAGCTTCGATCCCGTGCGCGAGAAGGAGCTTGGCCTGAAGAACCTGTCACTGGCGGTTCAGGCCGGCGAGGACCTCGGTCGCGAGCTCGCGAAGCAGAGCTTTCAGATCGTGGTCTACTCCAGCCTGGCGCACAGGTTGGAGATCGACGTGGTACGCGGCTACATCTCGAAAAAGAGAAGGAGCTCGGCGCGATCCTGGTGTTGTACTCGCAGAAATACGGCGAGCCCGCGTCCACCCCCGATCAAGCCACCGACGAGCGGTTCGAGTTCCTGCCAGATTTCAATCCCGACTGGGAATCCTCGTTTTACCAGTCGCTGGCCACCGTCGACGGCGTCGTGATCCTCGGCGGCGGACCGTCGGCGCTCATCGCCGGTCTCGTCGCGATCGGGCACAAGAAGCCGGTCGTGGCGTGCGCGGCCTTCGGTGGCTCCGGGGAAAAGGTCTGGCGGGCGCTGCGTGAGCAGACATCTCCGCTCGAACGAAATGAATTCGCCCAGATGGCGGTCGGGGCATGGTCGGCCGAACTTGCCCGTCTGGTGTCGCTCCTGATCCGGCAGAAAGACGGATTCGCGCGACTCGCACAGGGAGAACAGTCGGTATTAGCGCGGGCGACGGTTGACTGACTGGCCGTTATGCGACCTCGGCCGGGCACCACCGGCTCCCCTTTCCCCTTCGGACAGCCCCACTAACGCCGACCGCGGCGACGCTAACGGCTACAATTCGCGCTTGGGAATGACTCACCTGCGGCAATCCCTGCCCGGACGCAGTCTCCGTAAATCTTCTCGTCACTGCCACCAATGCTGAAGCCGTACCGCGACGTAAATTTCCTTCCGAAAGATGCGGTCTCATCGGGCGCACTCGATCTCTCGAATTGCACCGAAAGAAATGCCCTCCATTCATCTGATTCCGTGGTTGACCACTTCTTCGAGGCAGCCGAGTCATAGTCCGCATACGTGAACAGTATGCGAGCAAGAAGCAGGTTGTGCTCCTTGTCAACCAGCGCAAACATCTGGGTGCTTTCGGTGTCCTGACGGTAGTACTTTTTATCCCGCGCGATCCAGTACGAAGCATGGTACTGGCGGTCTGGTCCTTGCCACCATGAAGGGAACTTGGCGGTCCCTACATGCATTGGGCTGTAAGAACGGAGTGAATACGCCCAGTCTAGAGCGTCAAGATCCGCTTCCCATCCCTGCTGCGGTAGAGCAAACGTCCTAACAATGATGCCGCGGGCGACGTCCGTTCCCTTGCGGGCGCTGGTTGGATAGAACCAATGCCCGGTTCGATTCACATGATGAGACCAGCCTGGTGGTACTGTGATGATGAATCCCGCTCCACGCAGGACCTCTTCCTTGTGAGACATGGGCGTGGTGCTCGCTTGCACGCCGCTGGATTCTGTCGGCGTAGTCGTGCCCCCTTGAGTTTCTCCTCGTTGAGGCGTTTGGGCCCTCGACTCGCAGGCGACTATCGTGACCGAAAAGACGAGGACTAAGAGTTTGCGCATCTAGGGGCCTCCGAAACTTCGTCGTCAAGACAGCCGGGGACGGGCAATTGGTGTGCCATCGCGCCAAACAATCTGGCGTGCCGATCTACTTGCATTTCGTCCCGTACGGCGTTCAAAACGTGTGACACTTCAAATGGTCAGTTGTCGAAATAAATAGACAGGTCACCTCGAAATTGTCGTCGACTACGGAGCTCCAGACATCACCGGCGGCGAGCATCTCACGATCGGCATTATCCAGAGGCGCTCTCGGATCCGCTTTGATGCGAGACCATAGGTGGCAAGCGGGTATCGGGGGGCGGGGGGCATGCAGCCCTGGAGGTTGACGGAACCCTCCGCGCAGGCGACGCTGTATTCGCCCATCCCTCCGTCTCGCGTGACGTCACGCGAGCCCAAGGGTACGTTCGAGCGCGTCACAGGAAGAATAGTCGGTATTAGTCTAGCGCGGGCGACGGTTGACTGAATGGCCGTTATGCGACCTCGGCCGGGCACCGCCGGCTCCCCTTTCCCCCTTCGGACAACGTGCTGACGACGCCGACCAAAACGGGTACCGGCGGCTTCACGCACCGTTTCTACAAGGCGACAAAGAACGCCGAAGAGCTCGTCGCCGCGCGCGACGCCATTGCCGAGTGGGCGCGCCTGACCTATGGGTGGGTGGGCCGCAGCCCTGACTACAAGGCGGCTTTCCTTGCCGCGCGCGGCGCTGGTACAAGAAGGTGAACGACGAGGTGTCGTTCGTCAACCACGCCATCGTCAACCCGCCCGTCGATCGCGGCTGAAGGGGCGTCGATCGACACGCGGAAGTTCCGCCAGATGGTCGGGCAGTTTGCGACCGGCGTGACGGTGATAGCGGCCGAAATCGAGGGGACGGTGCATGCGCTTACCGCCAACTCGTTCACGTCGCTGTCGCTCGACCCGCCGGGGTGCTCTTCTGCGTCGGCAAGAACACGAAGACCGGGCAACTCATTGGCGTGGGCGCCCGGTTCTGCGTCAGCATCCTGCACGAAGGGCAGCGCGACCTCTCGACCTACTTTGGCGGCGCGTGGAAGAGCGACACCCCGCCGCCGTTCGCCTTCGTGAACCGGTACGAGAGCCCCGCCTCGAGGGTAGCGCGGCTGCCCTCAGCTGCCGTGTCGAGGCGATTCACGAAGGCGGGGACCACTGGATCGTCGTGGGGGTACGTGGGCGCCTTCCAGCGGCGAGAGGACGGCGTGGCCCCGCTCGTCTTCCACAACGGCCGTTACGTCGGGCTGGCCACCGAGCACCAGAGTACGTAGCGGCCTGCCTTGCCGGGGGGCGGACCCAGGCGGGGTCCGCCCCTCGTCTTGCCACTCTCCGCTACGGCTGGCTCACGTGCACCTGCATGAACGCACCCTTTGCCGCCACACTGACCACCCGAATGAGCGTGCCAGTGCCCGGCAGGGGAACGCTCGACCACCCGAAGTGGCCGATGGCGGGATTGGGCGGAACCCAGTAGCTGTGCGTGTCGTCGAACACGGGATTGGCGGGGAGTCCGCCGTAGCACGCTTCGACGCTGTTCGCGTGCACACAAATCGGGTCGGTCGGCTGGAGTCCGAAGGTCGAATCGTACGACTGCACCCGCGCGCGCCACACGAGGCCGTTGTCGGGCCGAATCAGGAGATCCGAGTGCGCGTCGACCGGCAGGTCGAGGCCGCCGCACCGTCCGGCCAGGCAATGGTCCCCGACATTGTTATCGGCAAACGACGTGTCGAAGTACCAGACCAGCAGCCCATCCTGATACGGGAAGTGTTCAACCCAGTCGCCCAAACGGGGGTTGTTCAGGAATCCGAAGTTGTAGGGGCCGGTGCGCAAACCGTCGTCGAAGCCCAGATAGTTGCGGAACTCGGCGAAGTAGGCGTTGAAGAACGACTGCGTGACAATACCGCCCGTACGAATGAACCCGGAGTACGTCCAACCGGGATCGGTTTCTGCCCCATCAGTGGCCAAGCCGGTGATCGCAATGTCGTCCACGGCGAAGCCGGCTCCGGCGGTAGCCGCGTCGGTCCAGTACCGAAAGCCGATCGTCACCGTTTGACCGGCATACGCGGACAGGTTGGCGGCGAGATCCACCCACGCGCCCGACGTTGAACCCGTGATGCCGTTGCCAAAGTTCTGGCCATTGGGACTTGTGTTCGTCGATCGGTTTGTCGAGACCGGCGCGCCGTTCACCGTCAGGTACGCGTAGTCCCAATCGAGCTCGATCTCGTAGCGGACTTTGGCGGTGAGCGTCACCGCCCCAGGGGGTAGCGCCACCGACCGCTTCATGCCGTTGTCGAGGCCGTTTCCTGAGCCTGAGTGGTAGAAGAAGTTCCCCGCGAAGGGATCGCCGACGAACGAGTCGACACGCTTGTCGGGCAGCAGCACCACCAGCTGCTGGGCCTGCTTGGTGTTCGCGACTGCCGGGCCGAGCTTGACCGACTTCGACTGACCCGGGACGATCAGCTCGTAGTTGGACCAGCCGAGGAAGATCTTCTCGTAGGCACTCATCGAGATCGGCTTCGACCCGATGCCGTCGGCGGGACGGCCGGTGCTGCCGTAGGAGCCGGACGAATAGAGCGTCCAGAAGCCGGTCGAGTTCTCGGCGCCCCCTGTGTTGCCGGAGGTGTCGTAGAGGTCTGGAAGGCCAAGGTCGTGGCCATACTCGTGGGCGAACACGCCGACGCCGCCATTCTCCGGCTCCACCGTGTAGTCGCCAATCCAGTAGTTGCTGCTCCCGATCTTCACGCCCCCAAACAGGTTGAAGGCGGGACCCGTCGCCCCGATGTTGTTGTAGAAGGCGTACCAGCGGTGGCTCCAGATCGCATCGGTTCCTTGCGCGCCGCCGCCGGTTTCTTCGCCTTCTCCCGCGTGCACCGCCTGGAAGTGATCGATGTAGCCGTCCGGCTCGTTGAAATTGCCGTCGCCGTCGTAATCGTAGCGGTCCCACCTGTCGAACCGCGCGAGGTAGGCGTTGATCTGATCCGGCGTCCTGCCGGCGGCGAGCTGCGCGTTGTACCAGCCGTTGACGGTGTCGCGCACGAACAGCCACGTGCGGGCACAGATGATGTCGCCGCAGTAGTTCGAACCGTAGTACGCCTCGTTGAAGGGTAGCGGCGCCCAGTCGGCGACCTCGCCGTTCACGGTGTATCGGTTCGAGGACTGCTCGATGTAGAAGGTGCGCATCGAGACGGCACCAGGCGCTTCCGAGAACAGGAGGTTCTGGTAGTAGCTCGGGCTGAAGTCCGGCGCCCAGATCGTCGCGTTGTCGACGGAACGATCGGGTTGCGGAATCTTGTTCCGGCGCGGTCCAGCCGTACCTCCGTAGGTCGGGTTGATCGCGTCGCCGAACTCGCCGAGCACGGTCCAGATCGAATCTTCGCCCTCGCGAGCCAGCTCTACGTACTGCCCGCGCGCCACCTGGTTGGTCTTGCCGTACGCCTTGCCGTGCAGCTGCTTGTCGAGCGCCTGCTTCCGAAGCGCCGATTGCTGGTCGCCGAGCGGATGCGACGGGTTGTCACTCTTTGAACCGACCGTCGGCACTTCCTGGTCGCGGCTGCCCTGAGCAAGTGCTCTCGGGCCCAAGCCGCCAACCATGCCGGCGGCCAGCAAAATTGTCAGAAGAAGTCGATTCATGCTGCACCCTCTTTCGGATTGGGTGCCGATGCTACCGAGGTCTTTCCTGCGGGTAAAGAACTATTCGGCTGTGGGCTCGGTTGTCCTACTCATGCGTCGACGATCGTGTTTGACCTCTGCCGGCTTGGGCGCGTTGGCGCCGCTCGCGCTCGCTTCGAAAGCCTCGGCAGCCGAGTGGAGCGCCGCCGAGCAGGCCAATGTGAAGCTGGTCACCGACTTCTGCGCCTCGTGGTCCACTCGCGATCTGAAGCAGGTATTTCCGCGCTTTGCCGACACCGGCGTCTACCGCATGAGCGAGACCACGCCGGCGGTGACCGGCCACGCCGGAGAATAGTCGGTATTAGCGCGGGCGACGGTTGACTGAATGGCCGTTATGCGACCTCGGCGGGGCACCGCCGCCTCCCTTGCCCCCTTCGGACAACGACGAAAGGCTCTGAATCGTACAGGGCGCCCGCCGACTAATTAAGCGGCAGGTGTTCAGCGACGTAGAGGGCGCCGGGCGGCGTGAAGTGGCCGTAGTCGAAGGTGACGAGATGGTCGGGACCTGTGCCGCCCACGTGTGTCAGGCAACCGTCCGCCGTGCAGTAGAGGTCCCGCACAGACACGTAAGTCACTGGCTCGTTGGCCAGGAGCGCTTTCAGCGTCGTGTCGATCGTGGCGTAGGAAGGATCGAGCCCCAGCGTCAAGCGCTCGGGGATGCGATGCGCGCGATCGCGCCCCGCGATCGCGTAGACCAGCCGGGGTAGATCCGGGTCCCACTTCGGCGCCGGGCCGACGACGAGAATGCGTGGGACGCGGAGCTCGCGCAGCGACGCGATCGTGGAGAGGAGCTCGCGCGAGGCGGCCGCCTGCGGCACCCACTCTTGCGCGTAGCGGGCCCAGGCCGCAAACAGGATCACGACCGCCGGCTTGGATGCCGCGATCCGACCGAGGACGTAGCGGTTGCCGTCCTGGCAGGGGCCCTCGCCCGGCAGCGCCATCGGCGCACACGCATCGCGCGTGAACTGGGCGAGCCGATAGCGCTCGCCCAGCGACTCGTTGACTCCGACCCAGAGTCGCGCCGCGTGCGAATCGCCCCAGACGACAGCGAGCGGCCGGCCCGCGTGCTCGGGCGTGTCGTCGAGACACTCGGGGGCGAACGCCGAGGCGGGCTGGTCGGCCGTGAGCCAGCAGGTGGTGGTGCGCGCGTTGAGCCCTGCTTCGAACCGATAGGCGCCGTACGGACGCAGCGCTTCTGGAAAGCGCTCCGGAAACCCCTCGCGGGTGAACGTCCTGGCGCCGGCGGCGCCGACGCCGGCCATCGCGAGCAGTAGCGCAATGGCTACCACTTCGCGTCCCCGGCGCACCGGCCGCTCGATGAGCAGGTACGTCAGCGTTGCCAGGATCACGCTCGCGAGCACGAGTTCGACGCGCAGCAGAGCGGTGAGCGGCTCCCTCGACTGGATACGGGCGAAGCTCAGAAGCGGCCAGTGCCACAGATAGAGCGGGTAGCTGATGAGGCCGATCCACACCAGGATGCGTCGCGACAGGATGTGGCGATTGATCCATGCCTGTGGCCCCGCGAAGATCAGCAGGCCCGTGCCCACCGTCGGCAGCAGCGCCCACCAGCCGGGAAAGGGCGTGTCGCTGCGAACGAACCCGATGCCGGCCATGACCAATACGAGCCCGAGGATAGCGCTGGCGTTTCCGATCGCACCGCTCACGGTTGCCTGCGCGGTGCCAGCTGACGCCCCCACGGCGAGCGCGCAGCCGATGGCCAGCTCCCAGAACCGCGTGAACGGCGAGTAGAACGCGGCGACGGCGTTGGTGCCCGTGACCCACACGCCGTAGCCGAAGGATGCTGCGACGAGCGCCAGCGTCAGGGCGAGGGAGCGCACACGGGCCTTGAGGGCAAGCCACAGCACCGGCGGCCACACGATGTAGAACTGCTCCTCCACGCCGAGCGACCACAGATGGAGCAGCGGCTTGAGAGCGCCCGCGCGATCGAAGTATCCCGCCTCGTTCCAGAGCACGAAGTTCAGCCCGAAGGCCGACGTGGCGGCGACGTGCTTGCCGATCTGCGCGTACTCGTCGGCCAGCAGCAGATACCAGCCGGCGCCGAGGCAGGCGAGCGTCACCAGGGCGAGCGCGGGGAAAATACGCCGGATCCGGCGCGCGTAGAACTGCCGCAGACTGAAGCGCTCCGCGGCCATCGCCTTGGCGATCAGGTTCGTGATCAGGAACCCCGAGATGACGAAGAACACGTCCACGCCCACGAACCCGCCCCGCACCGAGTCGGGAAAGGCGTGGAAGGCCAGCACCGCCAGAATGGCCAGGGCGCGGAGGCCGTCGATATCGGGACGATAGGCGATCGGGGGCTCGGCGGCGGCGGTCGCCATCTCCGCGAACATTCTATAGCGGTGTGCTCGCATCGCGTGACGGTCGAGACCGCGCCTCACCGCTCAGCGCGGGCTTCTGCGAATCGCATAACGGGCATTGGCCACCATCGCTGGCGACGGTTGACTGAATGGCCGTTATGCGACCTCGGCCGGGCACCGCCGGCTCCCCTTTTCCCTTCGGACAACGCACATTGGCACACGCTCGCACGGCGGCCTGCGTGCGCGGTGGGGGCGGATCGCGAGCGTCAGGACGACCGTACACACGAATCCCGTGACGGCGGCCATGTCCGGTCCGACCGTCACCCGGATGTCAGTCGGCCCACTCGTCCGGCACGGGGGATGCGCGCGCCGGGGCGGGCGCGGGCACCTCGGTCGGCAGATGGAGATGCTGGAGGATCCGCGCCGTGGCCGCGGAGGCATCGATCACGGCCACGAGGCGGAGGGGCCCACCGCAGCTCGGGCACGCCAGCACGTCGATCGCAAACACGCAACGGGCGACATGGCAGCGGGCCGTGCGCGGAGAGTGCCAGGGTCGATATAGCCGGTGAGAGCGCCGAGGCCATCGATGAGGTTCTACGACTTCGACGACGACGAGCAACTGCGCGACGTCGCCAAGGAGTTCGGACCGACCGCACATCTGGTCGTGCTACTGGGCGGCGAAGCGGGCCTCCGATGCGGCGAGATGATCGGCTTGGAGTGGGGCGAAGTGGATCTGGTGAAGCGCCAGATGCGCATCCAACGTTCCGAGTGGCGCGGACACGTCACGTCACCGAAGGGCGGACGACTGCGAGATGTGCCGATGACCGCACGGCTCGCGTCCGCGCTCCGAGGCGGGTTCTAAAGACCCGCGGCCACGGACTTTCACCGGGACTCGCACAGCTCGCGCGAAGCATCGGCTTGAACTAGAGACCGGACACCCCGACAAGACCGAGCGTAGCGAGGGATTGGCGGGGTGGACGGGACTCGAACCCGCGGCCTCCGGCGTGACAGGCCGGCGTTCTAACCAACTGAACTACCACCCCAAAAGGGACGCTGCTCGGGGAACTGGTGGGCGGTACAGGACTCGAACCTGTGACAGCCGGCGTGTAAAGCCGGAGCTCTACCAACTGAGCTAACCGCCCGGCCTCGCCGGCCGCGCCTCAGCGCGACCTCGCAAACACGCAATTATAAATGGAGCCGGATCTTCAAGGCAAGGAGGGCAAAGCCGGCCACCAGCCCCGTGACGGCCCGGTACTCCTTATTGCGCATGGCCCGCTCGATGCTGAAGCGGCGCGCCACCCTGGGCGCCTGGTCGCGGGCGTAGCGGTCGTAGAGATCGCCGAACGTGCTCCGCAGATGCATTTCCTCGCTCCGAATGGCGGCAGGCACCGTGGTGGCGAAATAGGCCGTGGCCATCAGACCGACCACCGGATGGTGCGAGGCAAAACTGATCCCCAGCGCCATCAGGCCCGACCCGTTGTAGAGCGGATGGCGCATCCAGCGGTACGGCCCTGAGGTCGTCACTTCGCGGTTCTTCTCGAGATGCCCGGCGGCCCAGACGCGCAGGGCTTCACCGCTGGAGGCAACCGCCAGACCGGTCCACCACCACGGCCACGTGGGCCGCGCGACGATCAGCGCGACCAGCGCGCACAGCCCGCCCAGCGCCACGCGGCGGCGCGCCAGAAAAGCGGCGACGTCAGCCACGGGTCTCCACGCGCTGCACAACCGCCTCTATCGCCTCTTCGAACTGAATATCGTCGATGCACGGCGACTCGCGCCGGCAGCGGCGCTCGTAGAGGCAGTCGCATTTGGTGGTGCGCGACACCACCACGTCGCGCGCATCCCACGGCCCGTTACGCTTCGCCCAGGTCGGACCGAACAGCCCCACGACCGGGGTGCCCACCGCGGCGGCGATGTGCAGCGGCCCGGTGTCGCCGGAGATGGCGATGCGCGCGGCCTTGGCGATGCCGAACAGGTCGACGATGGTGGTGGACGGCGCCAGCACGCCGGCGCCACTCGACGCCGCCACGACGGCATGGGCGAGCGCCTCTTCGCGCGGCCCCCACAGCACGAGCGACGGCCAGCCGAAGCGATCGCGAATGGCGGCGGCGAGCGCTCCGAACCGGTCGGGCGGCCAGCGCTTGTTGGGCCACGCGGCGCCGGGATTGATCAGCGCGAACGGCGCCCCGGCGAAGCGGCCTTCGACCGCCTCGGCGGCCGATGTGCGCGGCACGTTCAGTGGAAACGACGGCGTGCCGGTCTCGATGCCCAGTGCCGAGACGAGCGCGAGGTTCTTGTGCACGACGTGCGGCGCGTCTCCTGCGTCGTGCAGGTCGCTGTAGAACACGCGCGCCATCGGCTCGCGCAGGTGCTTCTCCGTGAAGCCGAGCACCCGGTCCGCCCCGGACAGGCGGCCCAGTACGGCCGACTTGATGAGGCCTTGCAGATCGATGGCCACGGAATAGTCCCGGCGCCGCAGCTCGCGTAGGGTGGCCAGCAGGCGGATGACGCCCGCGCGCGGATCCATCGGCACCGCGTGGCTCACCGCCGTGACCATCTCGACCAGGCTCATGTAGCGCGGATCGACGAGCCAGTCGATCCGCGAGTCGGGAAACGCCGCCCGCACGGCGGCGGCCGCGGGGATGGCATGGACGATGTCGCCGAGCGAGCCGAGACGGACGATCAGAAAGCTCGGCGCTTTGCGAGACCGGCTCGCGCCGCCAGGCGCGCCCGTCTCGGAGGCGGCGCTCACGGACGCGGGCCCAACACGCGTGTCAGCAGGTCGCGCGTGGAATGGTCCTTCGGGTCGCCGACAATCGCCGTGCGGCCCCCGTAGGCCTTGACGATCTCGCGCTCGGGGACGGAGTCCACCGTGTAGTCGGTGCCCTTGCAGTGCACGTCGGGGCGCAGGGTCTCGAGCAAGGCACCGACGGTCAGCTCGGGAAAGATCACGGCGTAGTCCACGCAGCGCAGCGCCGCCACGAGCTCGGCCCGCGAGTCAGCATCCAGCACCGGCCGGCCTTCGCCCTTGAGCGCCCGCACGGAGGCGTCGTCGTTGATCGCCACCACCAGCACGTCAGCCTCGTCGGCAGCGCCCTGGAGGTAGCGCACGTGCCCCACGTGGAGCATGTCGAAGACGCCGTTGGCAAATGCGATCGTGCGGCCCGCCGCGCGATCGGCGGCGACGCGGGTCACGAGATCCGTGCGCGAGAGCACGTCACCCACGGCGGGGGTCAGGGCGGTCTGAAGACCGCCCTCTACGTTTGTTCCCAGAGCGGCCTGAAGACCGCCCTCCACGTCCCGGGTTCGCGGACGCGACGGCACGATCCGCGCGCACTGCGGCCGTCAGCTCCGCGGCGCTCACGGTCGCCGTCCCCCGCTTCATCACCACCAGCCCGCCAGCATAGTTGGCCAGCCGCGCCGCCAGCTCGAAGGTGGCGCCGGCCGCCAGCGCCAGGGCCATCGCCGCCATCACTGTGTCGCCGGCGCCGGTCACGTCCGCGATCTCATCGGAGCCGTAGATGGGGATGTGCAGCGTGGGCGTGTTCTGGACGAACAGCGCCATCCCGCGGCTGCCGCGCGTGATCAGCACAGCACGCATCTTCGTGCGATCGAGCAATTCGCGCCCGGCCCGCTCGAGCAGCCGGAGGTTGTCGCTGATGCGAATGCCGAGCGCCTGCTCCACTTCCGACTCGTTGGGCGTGCACGCGGTGAGGCCGCGGTAGTCGAGCAGGCGGTGGCGGGTGTCGATGAGCACGGGAATCGAGCCGCCGGCGTCTGACGTCGCGCGCACGCGTCGCACCAGCGCTGGCGTGACCAGTCCGGACCCGTAATCCGACACCAGCACCGCGTCCGCGCCGGTGCACACGGCCACGGCCTGACGCTCGAACGCGGCGCGCGCGCGATCGTCGAATCCGTTGGTGACACCGCGATCGATGCGGACCACCTGCTGCTTCGCTGAATGAATGCCGCCAGCCAGGATGCGGGTCTTGACCGGCGTGGGCCGCGCCGCTCGCACCACCCGCCGTTGATCCACGCGCCGGTGCAAGGCTCGCAGCAGCCGCTGCCCAGGCTCGTCGCGCCCGACCACGGCGGCCAATGTTGCCGACCCGCCAAGGGCCGCCACGTTATTGGCCGCGTTGCCGGCCCCCCCGGGCACGACCTCGGTGGAGTCGTACTCGAGGATGAGCACCGGCGCCTCGCGCGACACCCGGGCGACGCGGCCGTAGACAAATTCATCCGCCACCACGTCGCCGATGACGGCGACGGTCTTGCCCCTCAGCGCGCCGGCGAGGGCGAGGAGCTGCGCAGAATCCACCCAACGGCCTCCATCAGGTTGTTGAGAATAACATCCGGGTCCGAGAGGCCCGGGGTGGCCTCCACCTGGTGGGCACTGTGCCCTGAACGTACCAGGATCGATCGCACGCCCGCGCCGTGGCCGCACGCCACGTCGATGAGCCGATCGCCCACCATGAACGATTGCGCCGGGTCGAGGCCCAGCTCGCGCGTGGCCTGCTCGATCATCCCCGGGCCCGGCTTGCGGCACCGGCACACCATGCGATGCTCGGGCAGCTTTGCGTCGGGATGGTGGGGACAGAAGTAGTAGCGATCGACACGCGCACCCGAGCGCGCCAGGTGTCGATCGAACGCGCCGTGCACGGTGTGCAGGAACGGCTCGTCGATGATGCCGCGCCCGATCGCCGACTGGTTGGTCACGACCACGACGGCAAAGCCGGCACGGTTGAGGAGACGGACGGCATCCGACGTCCAGGGAAAGATCTCGAGCAGCTCCAGGCGGTCGATGAACCCGCGCTCCTCGCTCATGGTGCCGTCGCGGTCGAGGAACACGGCAGGCCGGCCGGCGCTCATGCGAGGCGCTCCGCAGTGTCAACCACGGCGGTCAGGACTCGGGCCGGCTCGAGGCCGGTCATGCAACGGTGGTCGATCGGACACTCCCGAAGCATACAGGGCCGGCACCACACGTGATGAATCAGCACCGTCGCCGGTTGCGTCGCATGACCGAGCGGTGCCGTCTCCTTTTCCCGCGTCGGCCCGAACAGCGCCACGACGCGCACGCCGAGCGCCGCCGCCACGTGCATGGCGCCGGAGTCGTTCGACACGCACTCGCGCGCCAGCGAGAGCACGCCGGCCAGCGTGCGCAAGCTGGTGGCCCCCGCCAGGTCGATGATGTGCGGGCGCGCTGCAGCCGCGGCCGATCCGGTCACTTCGCGGGTCGCGCCTGCGTCTACCTGACCGCCCACGAGCACGCAGGTGACGCCATGGCCGGTCACGAGTTCCGACACCAGCGTGGCGTAGTGCCCCGGGAGCCATCGTTTGGCGTTGCCGTACGCGGCGCCCGGAGCCAGCGCCACGATCGGACGCCCGCCGCTCCACCCGCGCGCAGCGAGCAGGGCGCGTGCGGACTCGAGATCGGCCGCTGCAGCGGTCAGCCGCGGCTCGAGCGGACCGGCAGGGGCACCGAACTCCCGCGTGAGGTGCTGATAGTAGGCCGCCTGATGCCGGCTGCCGCCGGGCTTGGCGACCGGCCGCGTCAACAGCCACGAGCGCGCATCCCGCGCATAACCCCAGCGTTCGGGCACGGCCGCGCGTTTGGCGAGCCACGCCGACGCGAACGAGTTCGGCAGCAGGAGCGCCACGTCGCACGACTCGGCACGGAGGGCGGCGATGTCGGCGCGTGCCGCAACCAGGTCGAAGACCCCGCCCTTCCACTGCAGCGTCAGGACGGCATCGATGCCGTCGGCGAGCGCGAACATGGGCGCCACGCTGGCTCGGGCGGCGACGGTGAGATGCGCCGACGGGTAGCACCGACGCACGTCAGCGATCGCCGGTAACGCCATCACCGCATCGCCCAGCCAGTTCGGCGCCAAAACCAGGATCCGGCCGCGATCAGACATCGTCGTGGCCGCGACCCGCCTCATCATTCACTTCGTCCAGCCGCGGTTCATCGCCGGCCAGCGCCGGCTCGCGCTCGCGCCAGCGCCGGTGCATCCAGAGCCACAACTCGGGGTGGCGGCGCACGTACATCTCGAGGACATCGGTGCAGCGCTGCGTGTACTCGACCACCGGATCGGCCGCATCGGCCGGAGGCGGCTCGACCGGGTGCTCGTAGATGAACCGGTAGCGGCCGCCGGGGAGCGGCAGCGCGAACACTGGAATCACGACGGCGCCGGTGCGCAACGCCAACGCCGCCAGCGCCGAGGTGGTGGCCGCGGGCCGCCCGAAGTAGTCCACGTAGACGGCCTCGGACGTATGCAGGTGCTGGTCGATCAGCATCGCGACGCCGTTGTTGGCGGCGAGCTCGCGCAGCACGCGGCGGAGCGCGCCCTGCCGGTAGGCCACGCGGTTGCCCGTCATCGTGCGCAGCCGCTCCAGCAAGGCGTGCAGCAACGGGTTGTCGAGCGGGCGCGCCAGCACCGCAATGGTCGGTGCGTGGAAAGGGTGGGCAATCGCCTGCATCTCCCAGTAGCCGAAATGCCCGGTGACGAAGAAGACGCCGCGGCCCTGCTTGTGCGCATTGGCCACGCGGTCCATTCCCTCCACCTCGATGAGACCGGCCATCTCCTCGCGCGAAAGGCTGCCGAACTTGAGTAGTTCGAAGAGCAGGGCGCCGAAGTGCGCGAACATCGCCTTGGCCAGTGCCCGGCGCTCGGCGGCCGGGCGCGACGGGAACGCGTGGGCCAGGTTCTCCAGCGCGATGCGGCGGTGAAAACCGTCCACCCAGAACATCACGCGGCCGAGACCGTGACCGCAGCGGCGCACCGCCGCCATCGGCAGAAGGGCCACGCCGGCCGAAACCACGCGCACGAGCGTCGCCTCGACATGAAACCGGGCCGTCTTCAGGTGGCCGCCGATCGTCTTCACGTGGCCGTCGGTCTTCACGTGACCGCGGATCTTCAGACCCGCCTCATCGACATCTTCAGTAGCCATCAGGGTGCGCCGGCCTCGCGCCCCGTGATTCCTGCCGCCCCCAGGCGGGCGAGGAACCAGTCGCGGAACTCGGACGCCGGCTCGATGGTGGCGCGCATGGGCACGTAGGTCCACGCCGTGTCGTGCGGGAGCGCCATCGTCGTGAGACGCACGGCGTCCTTCTCGGTGGTGATCACGCCGCCGGCGCCGAGATGTTGCACGGCTTCCAGAATCGTCTCGATATCCTTGCGGGTGAACCAGTGATGGTCGCGGAAGACGACCTTCTGCGCGATCTGCCAGCCCAGCGCCTCCAGCGTGGCGAAGAACCGCTCGGGCCTGGCGATGCCGGCCACGGCCACAAGCCGGCGGCTGGTGCCGAAGGCGCCGTCGGACACCGGGTCGCCGAACGGGCGCACGAGGCGCGGCGTGTCGAATTCCTGGCCGAGCGTGAACACCGGAATCGTGCCGATGGCGGCGGCCACCTGCGCCGTCTCCTCGAACGAGCCAGGGACGATGATGGCGCTGGCCGCGGCCGCCGCGCGCAAGGGCTCGCGTAGCCGCCCCAGCGGCAGCAACTCGTCGCGCAGATCTTCGGGTCTGACCATCAGCAGGTCGATGTCTCGGTCGAGCTCGAGGTGCTGAAACCCGTCGTCGAGCAGGATCACCGTGGCGCCGAACCGGCGCTCGGCGAGCACACCCGCCAAATGGCGATCCGGGCACACCAGCACCGGCACGCCGGGCAGCGTGCGCGCCAGCAACTGCGGCTCGTCGCCGGATCGTTCGACCGATTCGAACACGTTCCTGCCGTCGCTCACCACGAGCACGCCATCCACGGGCTCGCGCCGCGCGTAGCCACGGCTCACAATCACCGGGCGGCCGCCGGCCGCGAGCACGAGTCTGGCCAGCGCCGCCACCGCCGGCGTCTTGCCGCTGCCACCGACCGAGAGATTGCCGACGCTGACGACTGGCTGCGTGAGGCGCCGGCGCCTGTGCGGCGCACGCGCGTACCAGGCACGGCGGGCCCGCGCCACCTGACCGTATGCGGCGCTGAGGAACTTCAATGCACTATGCGGAACGGGCGCACGACCGCCGACCGCGGCTGCAACGGCGGCAGCACTTCGGCGATGGCGGCCATCGTCTTGTCCTTGGCGCCGCGATTGGCCACCACCAGCGCGCGCGCGGCGGCGCCGAGCCGTGCACGGCGCACCGGGTCGCCCATCAAACTCAGCATCGTGTCTTCGAGCTCGCGTTCGCTCTGCACCTTGATCGCCGCGCCGTTGACGAGAAAGGTCGTGGCAATCTCCTGGAAGTTGTGCATGTAGGGACCGAAGACGATGGCCTTGCCGTGCGCGGCCGGCTCCAGGATGTTGTGGCCGCCGGCCGGCACCAGGCTGCCACCAACGAAGACGGCGGTCGCGACCTGATAGAGCTGCGCCAGCTCGCCGATGGTGTCGAGGACCACGGCGTCGGCGCGCGGCTCGGTGTCGATCAGGAGTTCGGTACGACGCACGGTGGCAAGTCCTTCGTGCCGGCACAGCCGTTCCACTTCGGCGAAGCGCTCGGGGTGGCGGGCCGCGATGATGAGCAGGGCGCCCTGGCCGCCGGGCGTCGCGCGCAAGCGGTTGAAGGCGCGAATGACCGGCTCCTCTTCGCCGCGCAGCGTGCTGCCGGCCATCAGCACCGGCCGGTTGAGCGCGACGCGGAAGAAGCGCAGCACGCGCTCGGGTCCGCGCTTGGGGACCGGGGCGCTCTGGAGGGCATCGAACTTGAGGCTGCCGGTGACCACGATCTTGGCCGGGTCTACACCCAGGGCGGTCATCCGCTGGGCCGCCTCTTCGCCCTGCAGGCACAACCGGGTCACATCGGCCAGCACCCGGCGGAACCAGGGGGCCACCAGCCGGTAGCGCCTGAACGATCTCGGCGACATGCGCCCGTTGATCACCATCGTGGCGATGCCGCGGCGGCGGCACTCGCGCAGCAGGTTGGGCCAGATCTCGGTCTCGACCATCAGGAACAGGCGCGGGCGCACGACCCGGAGCGTCCGCCGCAGCGTGAAGGCCCAATCGAACGGGAAATAGAACGTGCCGTCCACGTCAGGCACGCTCTGGCGCGCCAGTTGCTGCCCGGAGAGCGTGGTGGTGGACAGGAACAGACGCAGGTGCGGGTAGCGCTTGCGCAGCTCGGCCAGGACGGGCCGGGCCGCGAGTACCTCCCCCACCGACACAGCGTGCACCCAGATCGAGTCCTCGCCGTCGAGATTGAACGACACGGGGAGGTAGCCAAGCCGTTGCCGGAGGCTGCCGACGTACTTGTTGTGCCGGATCGCCTGGTACAGGAAATAGGGCGTGCAGGCAACCAGCACGAGCAGCGTCAGGACGCTATAGAGGAAATACACTGCTAAGTGCCGAGAAAGATGACGCTTATGCGCGCCGATCGGAGTATAGCGGCGCGAATTGCTTGGTTCAAGGCGCTACAATCGGATTTTCCTCGATTTCTTGCAGTTCTACACGGGATGTCCGCTCCTGGAGGTGAGGCACATGGCAGTGAAAGTCGGGATCAACGGGTTCGGGCGTATCGGGCGGAACATCATGCGTGCCGCGATGAAGGACCGGGACATCGATTTCGTGGCCGTCAACGACTTGACCAACGCCGCCACGCTGGCCCACCTGCTGAAATACGACTCGGTCATTGGCAACCTCGACGCGGACGTGAAGGCCACCGCGGACGGCATCTCGGTAAACGGCGACGAGTTCAAGGTGCTGGCGATCAAGGACCCGGCGCAGCTGCCGTGGAAAGACCTGGGCGTGGACGTGGTGTTCGAGTCCACCGGCATTTTCACGGACCGCGACGGCGCGGCCAAGCACCTCGCGGCCGGGGCCAAGAAAGTGATCATCACCGCGCCGGCGAAGAAGCCGGACGTGACGGTCGTGCTCGGCGTGAACGAGGGCACCTATGACCCCGCCAAGCACCAGATCATCTCGAACGCGTCGTGCACCACCAACTGCCTGGCGCCGGTGGCGAAGGTGCTCCACGAGTCGTTCGGGATCAAGAAGGGATGGATGACGACGGTCCACTCCTACACCAACGACCAGCAGCTGCTCGATTTGCCGCACAAGGACCTCCGTCGGGCGCGCGCCGCCGCGCTGTCGATGATCCCCACCACGACGGGGGCGGCATCCGCCATGGGCGAAGTGATGCCGGCACTCAAAGGCCGCCTGGACGGATTCTCGATGCGCGTGCCCACGCCGAACGTATCGGTGGTGGATCTCAGCGCCGTGCTCGAAAAGAGCGCCACGGGCGAAGAGGTGAACGCGGCGCTGCGCGCCGCTGCGAACGGGCCGCTCACGGGCATCCTGGCGATGTCGGACGAACCGCTCGTGTCGATCGACTTCAAGGGCAACAGCAACTCGTCCATCGTGGACACGGCCTACACCAAGGTCATGGACGGCGACTTCGTGAAGGTCGTCTCCTGGTACGACAACGAGTGGGGCTACTCGAACCGCTGCGTGGACCTGCTACGGCTGCTGGTGAAAAAGGGGCTGTAGGTGACCAAGCGCAGCATCCGCGACCTGTCGCTCAAGGGGCGGCGGGTGTTCATCCGTGTCGATTTCAATGTACCGCTCAAGGGCGGCGTGATTGGTGACGACACGAGAATCCGCGAATCGCTGCCCACGATCCAGCACGCGCTGAAAGCCGGGGCGTCGCGCGTCATTTTGGCGTCCCACCTGGGGCGCCCGAAGGGCAAGCCCAATCCCGACATGAGCCTGGCGCCAGTGGCGAAACGGCTCGGCGACCTGCTCGGCCGCCCGGTGACGTTTGTCAGCGAGTCCGTGGGGCCCGAGGCAGAGAAAGCGGTGAAAGACGCGCCCGAGGGTGGCGTGGTGCTGCTCGAAAACCTCCGCTTCCACGCCGAGGAAGAGAAGAACGACGAGGGCTTCGCGCGGCAGCTGTGCAAGCTGTGCGACGTCTACGTGAACGACGCCTTCGGCGCCGCCCACCGCGCCCACGCGTCGGTGGAGGCGCTCGTCAAGCTGGTACCGGCCGCCGGCGCCGGGCTGCTGATGGAGAAGGAGCTGAAGTACCTCGGCCAGGCGCTCGAATCGCCCGCCCGCCCGTTCGTCGCCATCCTCGGCGGCGCCAAGGTGTCGGACAAGATCGAGGTGATCGAGAACCTGATTCCACGCGTCGATCAGCTGATCATCGGCGGCGCCATGGCCTACACGTTCTTCAAGGCCATGAACCGGCCCGTGGGCAAATCGCTTGTCGAGGACGACAAGCTCGAGGCCGCGCGCGACATCATGGCCCGCGCGCAGGAGCACAATCTCCCGCTGCTGCTGCCTACCGACCACGTCGTGGCGCCCAAGCTCGAAGCCGGCGCCCCGTCGGAAGTGCTGCTCGTGGACGACGCGGCGATCGGCGATCGCATGGGCCTCGACATCGGCCCCAAGACGATTGCCGCCTACGCGGACGCGCTCAAAGGCGCCCACACCGTGGTGTGGAACGGGCCGATGGGCGTGTTCGAGATCGACGCGTTCGCCGCCGGCACCATTGGCGTGGCGCAGGCCGTGGCCGCGGTGAAGGGCACGACGATCATCGGTGGCGGCGACTCGATTGCGGCGGTGAAGAAGGCCGGCGTCGCCGATCGAATCACCCACATCTCCACCGGCGGCGGCGCCTCGCTCGAGTGGCTCGGCGGCCGGACGCTGCCGGGCGTGGCCGTACTGCCCGAGGCCTGACGCACTCCACCCGCACCCGGAGGACGCCCGATGCGCACGCCCATCATTGCCGGCAACTGGAAGATGTACAAGACGGTGGCCGACACCGTGAAGTACGTCAAAGAGTTCCGCGGGATCGTGAAAGACATCGCCGACGTCGAGATCGTCGTGGCGCCCCCGTTCACCGCCGTACATGCCGCTGCTGAAGCCGCGCGCAACAGCAACGTGATCATCGCCGCCCAGGATCTCCACTGGGAGCGTGAAGGCGCCTTTACCGGCGAGGTGAGCGCGCAGATGGTGCGCGAGGCCGGCGCCGAGTACGTGATCATCGGGCACTCCGAGCGCCGGACGCTGTTCGGCGAGACCGACACCGCCGTCAACCAGAAGACTGTCGCGGCGTTTGGCGCCGGGCTGACTCCGATCGTGTGCATTGGCGAAACGCTCGATCAGCGCGACCGCAACGAGACGATGGACGTACTCGACCGGCAGATCCGCAAGGGCCTCGAGGGCCTCACCGGAGAGCAGCTGGCGCTGCTCGTCATCGCCTACGAGCCGGTGTGGGCCATCGGGACTGGCCGCACGGCCACTCCCGCCCAGGCCGGGGAGGCCCACACGCACATCCGCGGACGGCTGCGGCAGTGGTTCGGGGCCGAGGCCGCCGACAAGTGCCACATCATCTACGGCGGCAGCGTGAAGCCCGAAAACGCCAAGGATCTGGTGGGCCAGGCCGACGTGGACGGGGCCCTCGTCGGCGGGGCCAGCCTGGATATCCGGGCGTTCTTCGACATCATTTCGAAAAGCCGGCCCGGAACGGTATAATTCGTCCTTTCGGGTTCCGGACAAAGTCACATGCTGTACTACCTGGTCGTCACCATATACGTCATCACCTGCCTGGTGCTGGTGCTCGTCATCCTGCTCCAGCAGGGCAAGGGCGGCGACATCGCCAACGCGTTCGGCGGCGGCGCCAGCCAGGCTGCCTTCGGGGCGCGCAGCGGCGCCACGGTGCTGTCGCGCGCGACCACGGTGGGCGCGATAATTTTCGTAGTGGGCGCGATCACGCTCGGCATCATGGGCCAGCGCGGTCCAGGGTCGGTGATCTCGGGACGCGGTGCTGCGGCCCCCACGGCGCCGCCCGCCGGCGCGACCCTGCCCGGCACCACGCCGCCTCCGGCCGCGACGCCGAAGCCCGCGGCTCCGGCAACTCCGGCTCCGGCAACGCCAGCGCCAGCGCCAGCGAAGTGAAGTAATGTGGCCGCGGGTCTTTAGACCCGCCGCATTGGTCTTTGTAGAGGGCGGTCTTCAGACCGCCCTGGTTTCGTAGGGGCAGGTCTTTAGACCTGCCCGACAGCGAGTGCAATGCTCGCTGGCACCCCACGCGGAAGTGGCGGAATTGGCAGACGCACCAGCTTGAGGGGCTGGCGGTGGCAACACCGTGAAGGTTCGAGTCCTTTCTTCCGCACCAGACTTCGGTTCCGCACAACGGGGCGAACTTCGTCAGCCCCGTGCATGCACGCTTCCTTCGCTTACGCGAGCTTCGTCTGGCCGAAGTCAAGCCGGCTTCGTAAGCCCAAGTTCCTCGCGGATGACCGCCACGTGAGTCGCGCCGCCCACCGGTGTGTGTACGACGTCGCGCTCAAACTGCGCCAGGAGCGCTTCGAGGCGCTCGCGACCGCCGGGAGTCCGCGCCGCCTGGCGCGGCGTCCTGTTCGCCAACGCGGGCACCCGCGTGTCGAGCCACGCTCTCCAGTGTCGGCGGGCCATTTCCTCTTCCATGTGTTGAAGCTCTGGCGGCGTGTTCGGGACCGGCTCGACGTGCGGGGCGCCTGCTGCGCGCCCGAGGCGTCGCTCCGCGATGACCTGGCCGGGATCGACCACTGTCGTATCGACCAGGGTTGCCGCCTCACCCAGGCGCTTGGCGATCTCCCGCTTCAGTCGAGCGGCACGTCGGGCTGAATTGACCTCGGCCACCAGATGACCCTGCGCCAGTCGAAGCGTGCCGAGGATCGTGTTGTCCCAGTCCTTGTGCTGCCGGTTCCCTGCTTTGACCCAACTCAGGCTCGCGCTCATCACGGCGCCGGACGCGTCATGCGTAACGTCGTTGATGTGATCTTCATCGCGGACCTTCGCAAGCGGGGCGAGTTTCTCGAACACGGCGTCCAGGCCCGTCGTCAGCTCATAGGTGAGGGTCGTCAAAGCGAGGGGATCGCCGTCGGTATTGGCCAGACGTGGGGGTGTGGGGTCGAGCAGCTCCGCCGCGATGTCGAGATACAGATCGCGAATCTCGATGTCGAAGTCCTGGAGAGTCTGTCGCGTCCGCAGGCGCTTGCGAAAAGACTGCTCGCGCCAATCGATGATGCGCGTGTGCCAGATCGGTGGCAGGATGAATGGCGACGCACCAAACATGATGCTTGATCCCTCGATAGTGATCACGCGTGTAAATAGCAGATCTGCCGGCCGAAGGCGTTGCGACGCGCTCTGCTCCAGAACGTGAAATCGCTTTCCGGTCAGCACGTCCTTGAGATCGAGGCCCCGCCCCTTCGTCACCCGTTCCACCGCGAAGGCGCTGAGGGGACTGCGACAGGCGATCTCGATGTAGGCACGATCCAACCCCGAGACGTCACTCCCCAACGTCGCGAGCCAGTGCAGGCCGACCGGCTGCGTCGGCCAATCGTCGCGCGCCTCGTCAGACTCCGGGTCGGGGACGAATCCGAGGACGAACCACGGGACGAACATCGTGTCGAACTCCGGCGTTGACGGCATGTCGTCGGGCACGTCGTCGTAGACCCAGAAATCCTCCCATGCATGCTCGATGAACGTCTTACCCCACGTCTTGAGCGCGAAGTCCAGCAGCGTGTCCACAACGCGGCCCTCGGCGCCTCGAAGCCGCACGCGAGCGGAATCCTCTGCCGAGTGCTTCTCGAGGCAGCAGTGCTTGAACTTCCGTCCACTGCCGCATGAACACGGATCGTTCCGCCCTGGCGTCCCGGAGGCCATCGGACGTCATTCTACAAGCTCACTCCGCTGCATCCTGGGGGTAACGTACTTCAGATGATTTCGATGATGGTCTCTCCGCGTTCGAGCGCCGCGACAATCGCCGGTAGCTCAGCTTCCACGCGCGCGAGCAACGCGACCCGCCGCGTGTTCCCGAACCGGAGCCACACAACGGCAGGGCCTTCAGCCAGCAATCGTCGTATCGCGAAGTCCTCGTCCTTCGTCACGATGGCGGCGCCGACACGAGCGGCGTAGTCGCGGATCTCGTTGTCGGAGGCCGACGTCAGGCCCAAGTCCGCCACGTGCTCGGCCGTGTGTCCAAGAGCGTCGAGTCGACGCGCCAGCGCTGGCGGCAACTGGGCGTCGACGACGAAGCGCACCTACGCGCTCCGCAGGACGGGATGGTCGTTCTGACGCGCGGCGAACGCCAGCACCGCGGTGATGTCATCGGGTTCCAGGTAGGGATAATCAGCGAGGATTTCGCTGTGGGTCGCGCCCGCCGCCAAGAGATCGAGCACGTCCTTCACGCGGATCCGGAGACCCCGAATGCAGGGCCGTCCTCCGCACACGGCGGGATCGACGGTAATGCGATCAAGCGCGCTCATCTTGGTACCAGCTGCTATCTGTCTCGTCGCCCATTCTACCGTGAGCGAGGGCTGGTCCCAGGGCATCTGGTTCGCACCCCATGGAACCGCCCGACCCGTGTGCGAATGTGTGCGAACAAAGTCGTCGCAGGCGTGCGCTGGAGTCCACTCCTGCTCAGGAATCGTTCGCAGGATCCGCATCAATCTGCTCCAGCACAGCAAATTCGCCAGCTTGAGGGGCTGGCGCCCGCAAGGGCGTGAAGGTTCGAGTCCTTTCTTCCGCACCAGCCTTCGCTCACGCTTGGAATGCCGAAGCGTGAGCTTCGGCTCGGCAAGCCGCGCGAAGGTTGTCGCGCCGTAGCCCGAAGGGCGAAGGCGGACGGGTAGGCAGCACTCAACGGCGTCCTTCGGCGCGCATTAGCCGCTACGGGCGTCCCCGGTGAGTGCTCAGCTCGTCTCGAACCCGATCGCCCACGCGAGTCGCGGTACTCGTCTCGAATCGCTGGCCGTCACTCGGCGCATGGCGGCCGAAGAAGTGATACAGAGGGACACTGTTCGTGACCCCTGATTCACGGAGCGCTTCAACCGCATGTTGGAGCTCGTGCCCCATCGACGCCATCACGTCCACGTCCGAGTCACGCCGCCTCCGATCGATGTAGATGCGGAGGAATCGATTGGGCGCCACCGTTTCCATCCACAGCAGCAGGCATGCATGCACGCCGTGGCCACACGGCCCCGGCTCGATCTGCACCATGCCGTTCGACCCTCGGATCGTCGCGACCAGGCGCCGAAACGTGGTCGACTGCGCGGTTGCTCGATCGATCAGCACGGTCAGTGACGGATCCGTCGACCTGACCCTGGCCATTCCCGGCTCGTCGCCCGCCGCGGCCGCGGGCTGTGCCAGGCCGATTCCCACCAGCACGATGACGATGGCGCGAATGTCCATGGCGTTCTCCTCGCCACCGGAGGCGTAGGGGAACGTCAGAAAGGGGCATCCCGGCTCGAAGTAGACTGAGCGCCGATGAGGCCCGACCGGGAGAGCGACCTCGAGCGGATCTGCCACGCGGCCCTCGAGCGCCCGGCGGCGGAGCGTGCCGCCTTTCTGGCCGAGGCCTGCCAGGGGGACCAGGCGTTACGCCGCGATGCCGAAGACCTGCTCGCGAACGAGAGCGCCGCCGCCTCGTTTCTCGAGGTGCCGGTTAAAGGGCGTTCGGAGCACGAGGCTGGCGGGTGGGCCGGCCCGGCACTGGCAGCCGGCCAGCGCCTCGGGTCCTATACGATCGGCGCGCCGCTGGGCGTCGGCGGCATGGGCGAGGTGTACCGGGCGCGCGATTCCACCCTCGGGCGCGAAGTGGCAATCAAGGTGTTGCCGGCGCTCTTCACGCGCGACCGGGACCGCCTGGCCCGGTTCGAGCGGGAAGCACGGCTCCTGGCGTCGCTGAACCATCCGAACATCGCGACCATTCACGGCATCGAGCACGTGGACGGGATCCACGCGCTGATCCTCGAACTCGTCGAGGGAAACACCCTGGCACAGCGGCTGGATCAAGCCGCCGTCGGCCGTTCGGGACGCCGCAAGGCCGGCGATGAACAGAGTCAGGGGGCCCAGGCAGGCCTGCCGCTCGGCGATGCACTGACGATTGCCCGGCAGGTCGCCGAGGCGATCGAAGCCGCCCACAGCAAGGGGATTGTCCATCGCGATCTGAAGCCCGCCAACATCAAGATTCGCCCCGACGGCGTGGTCAAGGTGCTCGACTTCGGCCTGGCCAGGGCGGCCGGCGGTGACGCACCCGTCTCGGATGCGACGCAGCCATCGACCCTGACCTTGGGGCCCACGCGAGAAGGGGCGATTCTGGGCACGGCGGCTTACATGAGCCCGGAGCAGGCACGTGGCCTCGCCGTCGATCGGCGGACGGACATCTGGGCCTTTGGCTGCGTGCTCTATGAGCTCCTGACTGGCCACACGGCTTTCGCAGGCGCCACGTCCTCGGACACGATCGCCGCCGTCCTCGAACACGAGCCGGATTGGACCGCGCTTCCTGCGACGACGCCGCCGCCGGTGCGCTCGCTGCTGCGGCGGTGCTTGCAGAAGGACGCTGCGAAGCGCCTGCGGGATATCGGGGATGCGAGATTCCAGATAGACGAAGCGCTGAACGGGCCCGCCTGGACGGTACCCGGAACCGACCCGAAGCCAGCGCGAGTGCCCGGCCGACTGATCTGGGCGGCGGCGCTCGTCGGCGCGGTCGCGGTCACCGCGGCGACGGCGTGGTGGCTGCGCCCGGCCCCGCTCGAGCCAGACGAGGTCCGGCTCGAGGTCACCGCGCCTCCCACCACGGATCCCACCTCGCTGGCTATCTCACCGGATGGGAAGCAGTTGGCGTTCGCCGCGGTTTCCGATGGCGTCTCTCGTCTGTGGGTGCGGCCGCTCAATGCCGCATCGGCGCGGCCATTGGCGGGAACCGAGAACGCGAGGTTCCCATTCTGGTCGCCCGACAGCCGCTCGGTCGGGTTCACTGCCCAGGGTCAGCTCAAACGCGTCGACATCGACGGCGGCGCCGTCCGGGTGTTGGCGCCGGGCGTGGGCGCAGGCACGTGGAGCCAGGACGGCACGATCCTGTTCCAGCGAGGACCCGGCGGCGCGGGCCTCTATCAAGTGTCAGCCGAGGGCGGAGAGCCACGCTTGGCAGCGCAGATCGATTCGCTGGCGAACGACCCCTGGCGTCCGCAATTCCTGCCAGACCAGCGTCACTTCCTTTTTTACGGGACCGGCGCGATGCCCGGCATCTACGTCGGCCAACTCGGGTCGTTGGATGCACCTCGGCGTCTCCTCGACGCTCAGGCAGCGACGTATGTCGCGCCCGGCCATCTGATCTTCGTCCGTCAGCGCACGCTGTTCGCGCAGCGGTTCGATCCGGTTCGGCTCGAGCTCTCGGGCAGCCCGACCGTCGTGGCCGAACAACTGATCGTTGGCGAAGACCCCGGAGCAGCCGCGTTGTCGGCGTCGGCAGCCGGTCCCCTGGTGTATCGAACCGGTCCGGCAGGCGCCCGGTCACAATTCGTCTGGTTCGATCGCTCCGGGAGGGTCCTGGAAGCCGTGGGCGGTTCTGACATCGGCGACGGGTTCAACTCCTCACTGTCGCCCGACGGGCGTCGACTGGCGTTTTCCCGTTTCACCGATGACACGCCCGGCAGAACCGCCGATATCTGGCTGCTCGACCTCGCCAGGGGCGTCGCGAGTCGATTCACGTCTCACCCGATGTTCGATCTGACTCCCGTCTGGTCTCCGGATGGAAACCGCCTGGCGTTCAGCTCGAACAGGGCACGCGCCGATGGGTCCACCGGAAGTTTCGACGTGTACGTGAAGGCCGCAACCGGCCTCGGCAACGAGGACCGCCTCGTCGGCCACGACTTCGGCGATCCTCCCAGCGACTGGTCGCCAGACGGCCGGTTTATCTTGTACCACCGCGGGTCTCGCGACCTCGGCAACGATATCTGGGCGCTGCCGCTCGATGGTGATCGAGAACCGTTTCCCGTAGTCGAGACCAAGTTCAACGAGAGCAACGGACAGTTCTCTCCCGACGGCAAGTGGATCGCCTTTCAATCGAACGAGTCTGGTCAGGTCGAAGTGTATGTCCAGCCGTTTCCGGGTCCGGGACGCAGAACGCGGATTACCCGAGACGGGGGCGACCAGGCGCGCTGGCGGCGCGATGGCAACGAGCTCTTCTATCTGACCCCCGACGACCGCCTCATGGCCGTGCCGATGCGGCTGGACGTCGAGCGCGACAGTGTCGACGCCGGCATGCCTGAAATGCTCTTCGCGCTACGCGTGAACGGCGTGCCGCGGCATTCCTTTGGGCGACACTACAGCGTGTCTCGCGACGGCCAGCGCTTCCTGGTGGACACGCTCAAGGAAGTCACGCTCCCGGTCACGGTCGTCCTGAACTGGAAGCCCACGCCCTAACCCCGACCGAGCTCCTTCTGGCATGGGGTCGCGGTGACGCGCACGCCTTCGACGAGCTCGTCCCGCTCGTGCACGACGAGCTCCGGCGGCTGGCGCGGCGGCACATGGCCCGCGAGCGTCCGAACCACACGCTGCAGGCCTCGGCGCTGGTCAATGAGGCGTACCTGCGCCTCATCGACCTGAAGCAGATGCAATGGCAGAATCGCGCGCACTTCTTTGCCATGTCGGCGCGGGTGATGCGGCGGATTCTCGTCGACCGGGCGCGCGCGAGACGGAACGAGAAACGGGGCGGCGGCGCGCCGAGGTTGACCCTGGATGAGGCGCTGCTTCCTGCCAAGACCGCCGGCCACGATGTCGAGGCGCTGGACGACGCGCTCAACGCGCTCGCAGTGGTGCACCCGCGCAAGAGCGACGTCGTGGAAATGCGCTATTTCTGCGGTCTGAGCCTTGAGGAAACGGCACAGGCGCTTCAGGTGTCCATTGACACCGTGAAACGCGATTGGCGCTTCGCCAAGTTGTGGTTGTTTCGGGAGCTGGGCGGCACACCCTGAGCTGACCGGTCGGCCGCGCCCCGAGGTACCCAGGGTCGGTGTGCGAATTTGTGCGAATAGAGTCGGCGCAGGCATCGGCACCAGCTCGCTGGTGCCGATCATCCGTTGGACCGGTGAGAGCTTGAACTTGGGGGCAACGCCCTGTCCGAAGAACTGCTCGTACTCCATCATCGAGGCGATTCGGCCGGCACCGCGGTTTCCACGCCGACCGCCGATGGCGGAAAGGCGCTGATCTCTGCCATCACGCTTCTCCTGATCCTGCGCGGCACCGCCGCGGCCGCCGGCCTGGCTGGTCCTGCCGACCTGACGGGCCTTTATCTCAGCGCCGGTGAAGGTCTTTGGACCGAAATCGACAACGTGGAAGTAGACTCAGGCCGCCGGGCTGAGGGCTGTTGCCATGCACATGACAAGACGATGGTTGTTCGCGGGCGCGATCGCGGTGTCGATGGGCGTGATGCCTGCGCGAGTCGGTGCGCAGAGCACCGCCGACGACGTGGACTCGGGCAGGCTGCTCTTTCAAGGCATGTGCGTCGAATGCCATGGCGCCGGCGGCACCGGCGGCGACGCACCCAGCCTGAATCGTCCGAGGCTGAGCCACGCGCCTGATGACAAGGCGCTGGAGAGCGTGATTGCGAATGGCATCCCGAATACCGCGATGCCCCGCATCAGGCGGTTTACCGAAAGCGAGCTCAGGCAGCTCGTCGCGTATGTGCGATCGGTCGGGAAGCTGTCACAGGAACGCGTCCCGGGCGACCCGAAGAGAGGTGCCGCTCTCTACAAGAATCTCGCCTGCACGTCCTGCCACATCGTCGCCGGCGAGGGCGGTACGCTCGGTCCGGACCTCACCGACATCGGCGTCCAGCGGGGGGCGGCGTATCTGCGCGAGGCGGTCGTCGACCCCGGTTCGTCGCTGCCGAAAGGCACGCTCTCGGTGCTTTCTCGAGGTTACGCCGAGTACCTGCCCGTCCTGGTCGTCACCCGCCAGGGCAGCGAGATCCGCGGGATCCGCGTCAACGAAGATGCGTTCACTATTCAGGTGCGCGACGCGGCCGGCAAGTTCTACTCCCTGCCCAAGAGCGACCTCGAGTTGCTGAACAAGCAGACAGGAAAGAGCATGATGCCGAGCTTCGCATCGCGGCTGACGCCACCGGAGCTGACCGACCTGGTGGCGTATCTCGTGAGCCTGCGGGGGGTTGAACAATGAAAGCGATTGTCACGGCTCTCGTTGTCGTGGGCGTCCTCGCGGGCGCGTCTGCGTTCGCTCAGGTTCCCTACGACCGCATCGTCAAAGCCGAGAGCGAGCCGGCGAACTGGTTGACCTACGCGGGCAGCTACAAGTCGCAGCGCTACACCCAGCTCGATCAGATCAACAAGCAGAACGTGTCGCAGCTGAAACCGGCCTGGGTGTATCAACTTCGGGCGGCTGGCGTCTTCGAAACCTCGCCGCTTGTGGTGGACGGCGTCATGTACATGACGGAGCCGCCGAGCACGGTGACCGCGCTTGACGTGCGCACCGGTCGTCCACTGTGGACCTGGACGCCGAAGATTCCAGACGATGTGATCGTGATCGGATCGCCGCCGGTGAATCGCGGCGTCGCCGTGCTCGACAACATGGTCTACGCCGGATCGATCGCCGGTCACCTGGCGGCGCTCGACGCGAAGACGGGAGCGCTGCGGTGGGATGTCGCCGTGGACGACAACAAGCTCGGCTACTACCTGACGCTGGCGCCGCTCGCGATCGACGGCAAGATCATCGTCGGCGTGTCGGGCGCGGAAAACGGCATCAGAGGGTTCGTGGACGCCTACGACGCGAAGACGGGCAAGAGAGTGTGGCGCAGGCATACGATTCCGGCGCCGGGCGAGCCTGGCAACGACACATGGGGCGGCAAGGACAGCTGGAAGACCGGCGGCGGCTCGACGTGGCTGACCGGTTCGTACGACCCCGAACTGAAGCTGCTGTACTGGCAGACGGGAAATCCCGGGCCCGATTGGAACGGCGACAACCGGCCGGGCGACAACCTCTACACCTGTTCAGTCCTCGCCCTCAACCCGGACGACGGCACCATCAAGTGGCATTTTCAGTTCACGCCGCACGACACGCACGACTGGGACGCGAACGAGACGATGATTCTGTTCGACGCCCCTGTTGCCGGGCGCCCTCGCAAGCTTCTGGCCCAGGCGAATCGCAACGGCTTCTATTACGTGCTCGACCGCGCGACTGGCGAGTTCGTGACGGGCAGGTCCTTCGTGAAGCAGACGTGGGCCGACGGTCTCGATGCCAAAGGGCGCGCGATTGCGAAGCCAGGCCTGGAGCCGACCCGGGAAGGCAAGCTGGTCTATCCCAGTATTCAGGGCGCGGCCAACTGGCACAGCCCGAGCTACAGTCCCAAGACGAACCTCTTCTATCAGACGGCCGTCGAGATGGGAACGATCTTCTACAAGGGCGAGGCGACGTACAACCCGCTCATTGGGTTCACCGGCGGGGGCGGGCGCACGCTCAACACCGACGATTCATCGAGCGCCATCCGGGCCTGGGAGGCGACGACCGGCGCCTTGAAATGGGAGTTCAAACTGCTCTCAGCCGGGAGGAGCAGCTTGTTGTCCACCGCGGGCGGGCTCGTGTTCAGCGGTACCGAGGAAGGCAACTTCTTTGCGCTCGACGCCGAGACAGGCAAGCCGCTGTGGAACACGCAGCTCGGCGGGAACATCCGCGGGATCCCGATGTCGTTTGCCGTGGACGGCAAGCAATACGTCGCGATCGCCGCAGGCTTCGCGTTGTTCGTGTACGGGTTGCCGTAGTCAGCGAGTCTTTCGATCAGTCGCTCGGGTCTGTCATGCGACTTGGAGTGATCGCCGCGCTGGCGCTGACGTCCCCCCGTCTTGAGTAGCAGTCGGCTTTAGAGTCCGGCACCTGATGCCATCTCAATAGGAGTACGTCGCGATCTCGGTGGCGTGCTGATCGCTGAGGAGTGCCGTATCGCCCGTATTGTTCCACACGGCGGCACGACGTCCCCAGAACAGGTTCTTGGCATCATTGCCGCCCACCCTTGTCCACACCTTGACGGCGGACCCGGCTTGAAGGACGAACGGTGGAAACGTGAACACATGCTCCTTTACGTCACGTAGCGTCCAGCCGCCCATATCAACCGCCGCGTCGGTATCGTTTTGGATGTCCACGTATTCCGAATCGACGTCATCGCCAGGAGGGTTGTAGTTGACCTCAGGCATCCACACGCTTCTGACTGCCGGCGGGGAAACGAATAAGAATTCAAGGATGCGGTTCGCGAAAAAACTCGGCCGCTCTATGGCGATGGAGTGTCCCGTCTTCTCGAGGAACAACGTCGTTCCTTTCACCATCGTCATGGCACTCGCAAGAGCTGTGGTTTCTAGATAGATCCTTTCGGGAGAGAAATCATCGTCTTTTCCTGTCGCCAGTAAGACTCTCGATTTTATTTGTGCATAGCGCGCTGGTCCCGCTGCGGGGTTATTCCTGGGGTCGGGATCGACCGCGAGATCCGTGTTGTCGGAATCCCAATGGCTGAAAATGAGCTGCTCATGAGCGACCCGCCAATGCCACTGCCGGAAGGTCGCGTTGTAGATCTCGTAGGTACCTCGATGCGCGCCGGTCTTCGCCGCCTCTCTGCATGGCCAACTCGCACCGTACCAATGATCCGCTTGACCGACTCTTCCGACTTTGTTGCCGGCGAATTCCTGATAGAAGAACTTGTTCAGGGAAGATCGGAAATGGGGCGCGTCCACTTCCGCTTCCTTCATGGCGCCATTGGTTCTGCCTACACCTTCGTGCTTCAACACATCAGTGAATCGGCCGGCCGTTGCCGGGCCCAGTACGGCACGGCCCCAGGAGAGCCAGGTGGACGCAGGAGACCAGCTCACGACGCTGTGCAGCCACGGATGCGCAGCGGGATCCCGGCGAGCAAGACGCAGCGTCATGTTTCCGCCCAGGCTGCCGCCGATGACGCCGATAATCTGCTTTTTGACTCCCGGTTGCTGAGCGTCGAGTTTATCGACGAAGGCGACGATGAAATCCTCGATGAAATCAAGAACCGGATAGCCGGTATTCCACAAGGGCTGTTCCGGGCAGGCCACAGCATGGTCGACCATGGACGCATAGCCGTTGGACGGAAGGTCCATGGCAATGACCGTCACGTGCCGCCGTTTGGCCACGGCCTGTTGCAGCACCTGGCCGATCAAAGGCATCGCCTCCTCAGACGATGAGCTGTGTCCGTGGATGAAGAGGATGATGTCCCCGACGATCACGGGGGGCGCAGGCTCCGGCGGTACAGCTTCGATATCGACCGGGTAGTTGTCGGTGATGTGGCGTGATGCGACAACATAACGGGTCACGACCGCTCGGGCGAGCGGCGTGGCGGGTACTTGCACGGTCATGTTGTATTGCGGAAAGAGCGCCGAAGGGACATTGACCGGACGATGCGGCGGATCGTCTTCTCCATCGACCGCGATCCACCCCAGGCTCGCACGCTGCGCGCGCCGGTGTTTCACGGGCCCCCGAATCGCCCAGGCGACTTTATAGGCTCGCTGCAGCGCTTGCCGCACTGCGTTGCCGACGTCGGCCGTGACTGGCTGATGCTCCGGAAACTGCGCCACCAGCCGCTCTGTGACGGGAGCAATCAGGTCGGAGTCGCGAAGCGCGAGTTGTTGGAAGCTGCGATACGCTGCGCGCCCAGTGACAGCGAGATCGGCGAATGCGGAAGGCAAGCCCTCAAGATCGGCTGGGTAGGGCGAGGTGAGTTCCGGATGTTGGGCCACATAGCCGGCAAACGCGGCACTGATGAGAATCTGGTCGGCCTGCTGCTCCTTGGCTGCGGTGCGTAGAAGCGCAATGAGTCGGCCGCAGTTCGGGTCGGGGCAATTAATGAGAGAAGAAGGAGGATCGAAGAAGCCGGTCTGATTCGGATCCTGATGATCACAATCCTCGTCCGGTGGCTGGAACGGCTCCGTAATTGACCAGCCGGGACCACCTGTGACGAACTCACTCCAACCAGCCCATGTGGCATTGGAGTCAACGGCGGTCTTCCAGGTGGTCAACAACTCGTCTTGATCAGTACTGACCCACAACTCCAGGCGGCCGTCTGGAAGGGGCGCCACCGCCACATGGGTAATGCCGCTCGGATTCGGCTCCACAACCTCGGTCGCGAACTCGGTCCATCCGACCCACTCGGCATCAGGATTCACCGTCGTCTTCCAGGTGCTAAAGAGTTTGCCCTGGCCAGTACTGACCCACAGCTCCAAGCGCCCATCTGAAAGCGGCGCAACGGCCACATAGGTCACAGCGCTTGGGTTCGGCTCCACCACCTCGGTCGCGAACTCGGTCCAGCCGACCCACTCGGCATCAGGATTCACCGTCGTCTTCCAGGTCGTAAAGAGTTTGCCTTGATCGGCACTGACCCAGACTTCCAGGCGCCCATTTGAAAGCGGCGCAACGGCCACATGCGTCACAGCGCTTGGGTTCGGCCCCACAACCTCAGTCGCGAACTCGGTCCAGCCGACCCACTCGGCGTTGGGATCCACCGTTGTCTTCCAAGTTGTGAAGAGTTTGCCTTGGTCGGTAACGACCCACAGTTCCAATCGCCCATCTGGAAGCGACGCGACGGCAACATCGGTCACACCGTTTGGGTTCGGCGCCACAACCTCCGTAGAGAACTCACTCCAGGCGGCCCATTCGGCGTTGGGATCCACCGTTGTCTTCCACGTTGTGAAGAGTTTGCCTTGGTCGGTACTGACCCACAGCTCCAAGCGCCCATCTGGAAGGGGCGCCACGGCGACAGCCGTCACAGGACCGGGGTTGGGCTCCACAACCTCGGTAGCGAACTCGCTCCAGGCCGTCCACTCGGCGTCGGGATCAACGGTCGTCTTCCAGGTGGTAAAGAGCTTGCCCTGATCGATGGCCCACAGCTCCAAACGCGTATCTGACAGCGGCGCGCCTGCGACACGTTTCATGGCTCTCTTCTCCGTTCGTCCTGAGAGGCTCCGCTTCGACAGGATTCGACGCCGATGCCGGCGCCTCTAGAGATCGGTCAACGAGTGATCCTAGCGCCATGCCGACGAGGGTACCAGAGCCCGCGATTGTGTCTCATCGCACGCCATGTGTGGCCTTGGGATCCTCGCTCGCGGTCAGGATATCGATACGCCGCGCAGTGCCTCGGAGGCAGACTGCTGCTTCCGCAGGCGAATGCGACCTCGACCGGTCGTCCGGACTCCCCTTCCCCTTTCGGACAGCGCGGATTAGCACGCGCTCGACACACCGGCCTCCGCGCGCAGTGCGGCCGGCTCGACTGCGTGCCGGATGTCGCACACACCTTGAACAGCGAGCTTAGAGACGTCCTCCCCCGATTCCTATTGGCCCATGGAGCTCGGGCCGTTCTGCGGACGGCGCTACGTCGGGCGCCTGATCAACGCGCGACTATTGGAGGAAGGGCCTGGCAGAGGCCTGTGCGAATTTGTGCGAATAGAGTCGTCGCAGGCGTGAGATTGCGCTTTGTCAGCTTCTCCCCCAAGACTTTTGCCACGTTGCCGCCGATGATGTTCGCGGTGCGGCACACGTCGAGGACCTGTGACTCCTTCAGTTCCGTGAGGTCGTCGCGCGTGGCTACTGGCGTCGCTTTGCCGACCCGTTTAGGCAGCGCGACGTTGAAGTCTGAAAGCCGATTCTCAATGATGTGGACGCACAGGTGTGGTCGTGTCTTGACACTCACGGCGGGCCACGTCATCATCCGCGTCCTCGGCGGGGGAAGCTCCACCTCATCCGCGTTGTGTGAGGGGGAGAGCGTATAACGGCGGATATCCAACCTTGCCGGTCCTTGGTGGGGAGTGGCGCGCGGCGACAGCTCCTTTCGACGCGCATGACCGCGGACACCGTGAGGAGGGCTCCTCGACGCCCGGGCGGCACACTGGAAGAGGAGCACCTCGACGAGCCTTTCCCGTCCCGCGGTGACCGACGACGCCGACGCGGTCCTCCTCAGGGCATCGATTTCAGGTCGAGAAGCTTAGTCGCGGGCCGTCGTACGCCGACCTGTCTTCGAGCGGAGGCTCCTCTCCGTGCTTCGAAGGAAGACCGCCTCGAACGACGGTGTCTGATGGAGGGATGAAATCAGCATTGGCAGGCGCTGCACGACCGGGGCAGCTCATAACAAGGGCGGGCAGAAGAGAGGGGGGGAGGCATGACACCGAAACGGTCCATTTGGTTCGCTGCGGCGCTCGTTGCCGTTCTGGCAGGACTCGGCGTCAAAGGCGAGTCGGCCGCAACACCCGCAACCGCTGACGCCACAGCGGTGACGCAGTGGAACATCATTGCGATCAGTACGATGACCGGGATTCCAGGACCCGGGCTTCCGGGGCCTGCTGGCGGGGCACCCCCGGCATCTCAAATCCACATGGGAATGGTTCAGGGGGCCGTCTACGACGCGGTCAACGCGATCACGCCGAAGCACTTTCGGCCGTACCTCCTGAAGAGGCGGTTCGGAAATACAGCGTCCGATGAAGCGGCCGTCGCAACGGCCGCTTACCTGGTTCTGAAGAACATCGTGGAAACGGTGCCCCAGAGCATCACGTTCCCCAACAGGGCGACCCTGCTCGCGTCGCTCGCGTCGCAGTACCAAACGGCGACGAACGCGATACCCGACTCGCCGTTCAAGAACATGGGAGTCGCTGCCGGGACCGCGGCGGCGGAAGCCATGATCGACGCGAGACAGGGCGATGGGCGGTTCGGGCCGTCTCAGTTCGTCCCGAACGCAAGCCCTGGGTTCTGGGATCCGGTGACGCCCAACGGCACGATAGCGCTCGACCCCACGCCGTGGGTGGGCGGCGTCGAGCCGTTCCTGATGCAGAGCTCGTCGCAATTCCGTTCCGACGGTCCACTTGCACTCACCAGCACCGCCTACGCGGCGGAGTTCAACGAGGTCAAGGCGCTCGGCGGCGACGGCGTGGTGACGCCCTCGGCCCGGACCGCAACCCAGACGTACATCGCCAAATGGTGGCAGAGCAACCCCGTCGCGAGTTGGAACGACGTCGCACGGCAGCTCATCGCACGGAACGGCCTCGACGCGATGGAGAGCGCACGTCTCCTCGCGATGCAGAACCTCGCGGCGGCGGACGCGGCGATCAACGACTGGAACGACAAGTACCACTTCAGCTTCTGGCGGCCGTTTCAGGCGATCCGCAGGGCTGCGGAGGACGGCAACGCCGCGACTTCGCCTGACCCGCCGGGAACGCTCCCGTGGACGCCGCTGCTCTCATCGCCCTATCCCGACCATGTGTCGGGACATCTCGGCCTCGACGGCTCGCACACCGGCGTGCTGCGGATGTTCTTCGGCGATGCCCCCTTGGGCGGCTACCAGATCACAAGCGTTTTCGCGAATCCCGGCGGGGATGCGACGCGAACGTTCACCAGCTTCTCGCAGGCGCTCGACGAGCTTGTCCTGGCGCGCATCTGGGCGGGCCTCCACTTCCGCACCGCGGACATCCAGGGCCGGCAGCTCGGAACAGACGTCGCGAACTTCGCAGACGCGAACTACTTTCAACCCGTGGGCAACCACTGACCTGCAGGCAATGCCGCCCAGGCAGCTATGACGAGAAGGCCCGCTCGGGCGGGCCTTTTCTATGTCTCGGCCGGCGCGGGCCGCGCCCGAGAGGTGCTGTGGCCAGTTTGAGGGGCTGGCGGTGGCAACACCGTGAAGGTTCGAGTCCTTTCTTCCGCACCACCTTTAGATTCAACAGATTGCGCTGAGATTCAATGGCGCCGCCGAGGCACCTGTGAGGTGGCCTTTGGTGTGCGACGACCTTGATGGCGACATCGCGGCCCCGGTCGTCAGCGGATCGCACAAGATTCTGGCTCTCCTCTTTCACCGTCGCGTCGAGGCGGGTCTTTGGAACCCGCCTCGATCGAATGGTCGTTTCGACGGCGTGTCTGCCGATACCTACTGCACCGGCTTCATGACTTGGTGAACGGCATACGCGGCGATCCGTCGTCCGTGGTGAACGCCGGTCTCGACTGCTTTCCGGAAATGAATGCCGATGTAGATCCGCGACGACGCGTTCTCGTCGGCGGCCTGCGAGAAGCTCGAGTACGAGCGGATCACCGGCGTCGCGTCCGTGCACGTCCCGCCGGCACCGACCGTCATGCTGCACGCCGTGAACGACACATCGTCGGTGCCGAACACTTGCTTCAGGATCTCGGCTGCCACGCCGCCCTGCACCGCGTGCCCCGAATCATGATCGGGTATCGGGTAAGTTGGCTGCAGGGGTGTCCAGGTCGAGTCGCCCTGAGTCGCTGGATTGCCGTCGTGATCGCCCTCCCGGATCGCCGTGATCGGGCGCCAGAAGCTGTAGTGATACTTGACTTCCCATGACGCGATGTACCCGTCCGCCATGGC